>JGI1356J14229_10000009_pt1 | contig 406522 bp, 131 predicted proteins | sample Subgrocontami58m_FD_14229 | JGI IMG/M metagenome (IMG submission 14229) | reverse complement strand
ATTATCAAGCATATACTGCCTTGCAATTAATCCGCCCATACTATGTGCCACTAAATTTACTTTATCAGAATTCGTGCAAGATATTACTAAATCTACGGCTTGTTTGAGTCTTTTTGCATATTCTTCAATGCCAGCATCTTCAGATAATTGCTCAGTTATGCCTTCTATTCGCTGTAGACCTTTTGGTGTTATCTTTTTTTTATAATATTCAAAATTAATAGATATTGCCTTATTATCCCAACCATTTCCGCATATATCTGCCTTATTAGAATCCGAATAAATAACACTTTTATTATCTACAATTTTATCTACTTTCAAATTTTCCTGCATCTGATTAAATGTTCCTAAATCACCATTCCAACCATGTATAAAAATAACCGGATATTGTGATTTATATTGTACATTCTTCTCTTCTGTTATTGTTTTCGGTTGAATTGGCGGTGCAGTGGTTTTTTGACATTGATACCCCGTCCCAACAGCCCTCACACAAACTTCATCATTTGTGCATGTAAAAACATTAGCTTCTCTGCACCCATCATCATTCCTGTCACCGCATGAAATATATCTATTTCCATCACAATAGCTGTCAAAATTACATTCATTTGGACAATTTTTTATACAATTCCCTCTATCGCTACTACAAATCTCACTTGATTTACAGGATTTGAGATATGTCAGATAAAGACAACCTTTTTCATCTCTGTCACAGGAATAGAGGTTATTACCTGTACAAGTATAACCAAGTTTATCACATTCATTATAACAAGTTTTAGATTTGCATAAACCTCCTTCACAAACCATGCCTTTACTTCCACAGTCATCAATAGAGTATTTTTCCTTACAAGGATCCGAATCTCCAATATCTTTACATCCAACTATTTTGTTTACATCACATCGCACCCCACTGAAAGAGCACTCATCTTGACAAGGAGGTATCGTACCGCAATCTGCCGGAGAATTCTGAGCATTTTCGCCTCCGTCCATCCAGCAATATTCATCTCCTGTTACAAAAGATGTATCCAAGCATACTCTATTATTCACATTACCATATGGAATGCAATTTTGAGCTTCGTCAGGACACTCGTAGGGTTTCTTAACATCGCAGGGGCTCCCTTTTACTTTTTGATTTGTAGGTGATTGCTGAGCATTGCTGTATATTTCAGATGTATCAGTAACACTTACTTGCGCATAAAATGGTTGACCACACCCATTATTATCTGTATACAGATAAAACATAAGATACCTACTATCACCAGATAAACTTGAAAGAGAAATTGTTTTGACAAGGTTGGATAAGCTATTATCAGTGTAAATTTTGAGGCTTCCATCACTATATTTAAAATAATATGTTTGGCTCTCACTAGAAGTATATCTAAAGACTTCCTTACGATTACTATCACTTATACAGGCAGTATCGTGAAAAGGGTCGCTACATATACTTCCTTTATTCAAAACAAATAAGTAAGTCATAGGATAATAACCACTGCCACAAGAACCTACATTATTAACATTATAGCCTATTTTAATAGCCGAAGCAGTAGATGTCAAATCTTGATTTAAGATGGCTACAATTCCTCCAGCACCATATTTTGCATCATCTTCAACTTGTGCAGTAAATGTAGAGCCATAATTATTAATCTTCCATCTGCAATTAGTTCCGCAACCACTATTATCATGTTGAGTTACTGTCCAAGAAAGTCCATAAACATACTGACTGTAGGTTATAATTATTATTGTAGTTAATATGCCTAATAAAATTTTGTTTTTCATATTAGTAATTACTTATAATTAACCACGCCCTTATAAGTTAAGTTTAATTTTTAGTTTATTAATCTTTTGATTTTCAAAAATATCAATCCTTTCTTTGTTTCAAATTGGCATTCGTTTGATTTCTTGCCCGTTCTTTCTATTCTTACATTATCTTTGTTTAAACAAACAACTTCTATTGAATAGGAAGTTGTTTTGAAAATGGCTAAAATTAATGGAATCGGAGTTTGCTATTTCTGCGGCATAAGAATAACCAAAGAAAACAACAACAGGAAAGGCTATGCCGACTGCTGCAGCAACAAAGAATGCATAAGAAAAGAGGAGTCTTATTTTCAGGGCTGCTATAAATAAGACAAATAACGGTAAATGAAATCAAAAGATTCCAATTTTATTTGAAATTTTTTCTAAAGGTTGAGAAAAAATTTTCTTTAATTACAAAATTACATTTAAGTTCAAAGCCGGAGGCGATGGGAATGAAAAGCAGGTTGAAATTAAAGATATTGTCGATAGAAAGCTTCATAGAAGAAGTCAAGTCCAGCAAAATTGATGATGTAAGAGCTGCATGCTTCTATAAAACCATGCCTTCAAAAGAAGTAATGTCCTTGTCTTATTTCTACATTTTGGTCACGGCAGCGCGCAGGGACGGAATTGTTATTGAATATGAGGAAGAGACAGGCGGCGACATAAGTTATTTCAAAGAACAAATTATTGAGCTCTCAAAGAAAACTGACAAAAGAAAAGATGAGATAGCAAAGCAGTTTGAGGATGCAGGAATAAAAGTCAAAAGCGGCAGATGGCTCAGCGAATGATATTTTTTCTTGCTAGGCCTGGCGCATTTCAAAATGCCTAAAGTAATCAAGGAGCTTGAGAAGCTTCCGGACCGCTTTGAGATAAAAAGAGTCATAGGCCCTTTAAAAGTTGTACCTATAGGCAATGGCGGCCATCTGGTGGTTCCTAAAAAGTTTGTAGGAGCAAGTGGCATTTATGTTGTAAAGGGCGAAGTGAATAACGGGAACAAAATTTCTTCAAACTTAAGCTGCGAGAATTGCAAAGATGAGCAGAGTGTCGTTTCCTGCGATAAAGTAAATGCAGATGTTTGCATCAAATGCTGTAACAATTGCCCTCTTCTTAAGAAATGCCCTATAAGGCAGAAAGGAAAAGAAAGTTGGTATGGAGGTTGAAAATGGAACAAACAAAATTAGTCATAAATAAAGCGTTTTTTGGAAAAGAAAATTGCCTTAAAATAGCCCTAAATTCCCAGAAGGAATGCTACATGCACTGGGGAATGAAAAAAGATGAAAAGTATGAATGGTTTAAAATAAAGTTCAATGACATGGAGATTGCACAAATTTATGATGTCTTAGACGGCAAAAAATCTCAGGTTGCGTTCTTTCACTCTTTTAACGGCAAGCAGAGGCAGATATGGATAAACAAATCCGCAGACGGAGAATCGACGTTCTTTAAAATAAAGGAGATGAATAAGTCACTCACAAAAGGAGAGATGACTGTCATGAAATTGCTCATGAGCAACATTATTGTGAGAATGAACCTGCAATAATAGAAATGTTTTTATTTGAATTTCTTAAGTGTTGAGAAAATGACAAAAATATCGAAGAGTGTGTGGGAACGTCTCAGGAAAGCTGGCATAATTGACACATATGACAAAGACTTAAGAAATGAGCAGATAAGAAAGTCAGGGCCATGGAAGCTTATGTCAATTGCTGGCATTGGAGTCAGGACAGGTCATGCGCTGCTGAAAAATGCCGGATGGAACATGCCTCTAGCAGAGCTTGAGAAAGTTTATGACAGGCTGCATGAAAGAACGCAATTTGAAAACGTGAAGGCAAAACCGAGATTAAAGGAAGAAAAATCAAAAGAAAAAAAGACCGCTGCAGAAGCTCCTAAGAAAGAAGAAATTATCGATAAAAGAGAAAGAAGGTACATCGCCTTTGCAATGAAAACATTGCCACAATTCAATGAGTTGTTTTCCCTAGTTGAAAAAAGCGGAGGCATCCCGTATGACGGAAGAGTTTATCATAAGATTCTGCATTTGACGATAATTCCGCCGCAGGAAATCTTCTTTAGGGATGTACTGGCGAAGATTTATGGAATTTCGAATTACAAGCTCCCTTCTTCATTTGAGATAGTTGACACGCACAAATTTCCAAACAACCCAAAAATCATGTTTTTCGGAAAATTAGACATCATTTTTAATTTAATCAAGACGCCGCATCTCACTTTTGCAGAGTTTAATGATGATGCGAAATGCCTGGAGTTTTACAATGCAAACTCAGCATTTTTCAATAAGTTTAAAGGGCTTAAAATGGAAATGGAATCTTTGGCAGTCATTAAAAAGGATTATGGCGTCGAGTACGCCATTCCAGTAACAGCGCTTGTTGTAGAAACAAAAAAATTCATGCCGGAGCAAATAAAGATTTTTCTTGATTTTTTGGGGCATAAAAACCCAATAAAATACCAGGTATTCAAGCCGAGCATAGACGGCAAGCATCAAGGTTCCGGAAGAAACACTTATGTTGGGAATGCAGAAGAAGTTGTCAATCTGGCTTCTATGGACAATGGAAAGGGAATAATCTGCGTAGCAATAAGCGAGCACGGCAACAAGCAAAGCGAAGACCTTAGCAACATAACAAGAATACTGGCTTTAACGGTAGATGTTGACGTCAAAAAAGACCGGAAAATCAGCTATGTTTCATCAAGAGAAGACCACTTACACGCAATAAACGTTGCCTATGTTGTTGTGAGAAAGGAACTTGAAAAACTGGGTTTCAAAGTTGGAATAATAAATGACAGCGGAAATGGAGCGCACCTATACGTTAAAGTCGGGATTAACTTGCCTGAATACGTAAGCAAAGAAGATTGGATGAAGTCTGAAATATATGGCAAACTGGCCACTATTGAAAATTCTTTGAGAAATGAGCTTAAGGAAATGAATGATCAGATTGTCAATATTGATTTCATAACAAAAGATGTTGTCAGAAGAGTAAAAGTGCCCGGCACAATAAACAAGAAGGATATTGACCAAGCTGAAGACAGAATTTGCAGGATTATTTACAAGGCAGATGACTATGCGGAAGAGTCAAACAACAAAGCGTTTCTTGCAGTGCAGCCAACGCTTGAGCCGGTTGCTCAATCTGCAGAACCAAATGCGCAGCCGCTCCAGGAGAGCAAGGCAGTCATGCCAGACTCGGAAATTAGCAGCATATTTGAGAAGGATAACAAGCTCAAGGCATTATTTGATGGAAACATTGTAAAACATGGAGAAGACAAGCCTCTTGAATTTAAAGATGGTAAAATATACTGCAAATCCAGAAGCGAGGCTGAAAACTCCTTAGTCAGCGGCCTTGTGGCGCATGGAATAAGAAATTTTGACCAAATGAATGAGATAATGATGCAAGCAAAGATAGGCAAATGGCAGGAAGACAGAAACGGAGCTTACAGAAGAAAGACTTTTGAAAAGGCGCTGTCTTTTGTCAAAACAACAAAAATGCGCCAGCCGGAAGAATTGAGCGACTTTGAGAAGCTGCGAAGAACTATCCAGAAAATAAAGAAATAATTCTTACAAAATTTTTTCTTACTTGCGGAGAAAAAATTATTTTTATGAAAATAAATCGGTTTCTGATACTTTTAGTATACCTTAATATATTATTGAAGGAGTGATTTAAAATGACTGAATACGTAAGCACATCTGAGTTTGAAAGTAAATTAAGGCAAAAATTAAGGGAAGCTGGCATAATCAGAGAAAGGGCTTCCGGATACTCATCATGGGAAGAAGTTAAAATTGAAAAGGATAAAATAAAATCGGCTCTTGAAAAACTTTTGGAAGCGATTTAAATGGTTTCTTTTAAACGTATTTGTAATTGCGGCAAAAGGTTGGAAGCGGCCTTTTTGAAAGAGCATAACAGAATTTTTTGGAATTGCTTTAAGTGTTTTCCTCACTATGAAAGAGCCGACAAAGAGCAGGAGAAAAAACTTATTGAAGAGTTTAGGAATGCAGGGCTTTTGCCGAAAGCAAAATTTAAAGCGTTGGTTTTTAATGGTCTTGACGATAGTGCTGAAATTTTTGATTTAGACGCACAGGAAGAAGATGAAGCATACAACGAGATAGAAGAAAGATTTGGAAATTATGACAAAGTAACATTGTTGAATGAAGCAAGACTACAAAATTTAATAAAAATTGTTGAAGAATTGAAATAAAATACCCGATTATAAAATGGAAACGATCCTTAATTCTCCGGTAATATCAAAAACCGGGCAGAACAATCAATTCAGCGGATTGGATGCAGAGTTTGCTGTTGAAGAGCAAACTATTGTGCAATGCGCGAGCTCAAATGGCAGAAAACCATTCTATCTGCTTTGCCTCATCGGAAGAATAAATGAAAATGCAGGCAAAGGCGTGCCTCAGCTCAATATCAAAATAACAGAAAGCAAAGGCAATGGCCCATTGTACGTAAACAAAGGCAAAGGCAGCTTTTTCATATACAACAACGGCGCTGTAAGAAGGATGATGGATGCCTTAAGCATCAACCTTACAAACGAGCTTGTCGGCAAAATTCTGAAAGCGTACAACAATGAAAAGGGCTTTTGGGTTATTGACATAAATGATTTAGGCAATTAATTGCATGGACTTGAATCAATTCATAAATCCTGATCAGAAAAAGCAGACCTATAAGGTTTCTTTCAAAATAGGCAATGAAAAAATAACAAAATTTATTTCTGCTTATTCAGAGCAAGGCGCAAAATCAACTGCAGAGCAGGAACTAAAGAAAGAGCATCCAGATTCTAAAATCATTTTCATTGAAGTTAAAGAAATAAGCAACAGGCAAGGGGTGTGATTATGGAATTCTGCAAAAACTGCGGGAGCATAGAATGGGTGTCAAGTTCATTGATAAGTTACAGGCTTTCAATCGACAAGCAAGGAGATTTCGAAATGATTGAAACAGACAGAGACTAGAATGCACCGCCACAATGCGCAAGATGCACATCAATAATGACAGATGTTGATATTGAGCAAATGTCAATCAAGAAAAGAAAACGATTTTTAGAGATGAGCGGGTCAAAAAGGCTTGCGTTTTTGGAAGATTTAGATTTGCTGGAACAGCCAAATTACAGGGATATAGACAAGGATATCAACAAGAAGAAAATCATTGAGGCGGTCCTGTAAGATGGGAAAACTAAAGAAAATAGTCAAAGACAATCTTGATGAATTCATAAGCTATGTTTTTGAAAACAAGTTAAATGTTGAAGACGACTTAGCCATCATAAAAGATTTTGTTGCAAACAAAACCACTCCATATTCGTTGCTGAAGAAGTGGTCTAAAACCTATTCGGAAGAATTCAGAGTTAAAAAAGCAAACCAAAATTCTGTCATTTCTGATTTTGATGCAAAAGCAGAAAAAACAAAACAGATAGCAAATGCCTAAATGCGAAGTAAGGCACTGCCATCACGAAAGCAACCTGCAGTATTACGGCCGTGAAACATGAGAACAGAAAATTCACTTTTGGGGTCTTTATTTCTAAGCTTGACTTCGGCGATTGGTTTATATTTATAGGTGTATTGTTCTTGGCAGTTTTAAGCCTATTTTTGCTATTTCGATATCAAAATCTAGCTGGTGACTATGACCATCTTGCAGGACAAAACAAGGCATTGTCAAATGAAATCAGCGTTTTGCACAAATATTCCGCAATGAACGAAAAATATTCAGACATTCTAAATGAAGTGGACACAGCTGCGGAGAACAATGACATCGAGGGAGTCAAAAAAGCTATCTATGTTGTTCATGGGAATATAGGCAACGTGACGATAAAGGTATTGGGCAATGTTATGGAAAACACTTCTAAAATTGAGAATGACATAAGAAATCTTCCATACAAAAATAACTTAAAGCAAATAAAAATAAAGAGCATGAAAGTCAATGAAATAAGAGCAAAAAACGGAACCAATGAAACATTCGGCGTTGGAGGGAGATATTATCCAAATTTAAAAAGCATAGAAATGTACCAATATTACTCAGAGGGATTGATTCATGAAGATTGCCATCATATACATTTTGACAAGGTCTCTTCGGAAGACCGGAAGCTGGCAGAAACCCTTTACAAAGAAAGCACTAAGCAGGATTTTGTAACAGAATACGCAAAAACCAATTTTGTAGAAGATTTTGCGGAAACTTGCAAATACATCTTGACAAATAAAACAATAAGCAATTCGACAATTCTTCAGAAGAAAGTTAAATTGGTCAAAAAGTATGTTTAAACAAAAAGTAGAAATATTTAAATAAAACTATGCGAAATTATCATTCCAAGATGAAAAAGAGGTTATTGTTGGCTCTAGCGGTGTTGCTGCTTTCTGTTAATATTGCATATGGCCTGGAAAGGAGCGCAGCTCTTGATTTTATAATTTACTCAAATGACTCCGCTGAGATTAAAAGGATTTTCGTCAAAGATGGTGTACAGGATTTGAGAAACTCTGTTCAAGAATCTGATTACAAGTTTGTTGCTTATTATGGAGACCGGACAATAACGCAGAAATATCCTGTAATTTTCATGCCTGTTGCGCATGGAGTCGCATTTTCTCCGTTTGTGTTTGTAAACACTGAATTTTATTATGATGAATCGCTGAAGAAAATAGAGATTTACCACAAAGGCAATCTCATCCTTTCAAAAGAAATTAACTTGTGCAACAAAGACAATATTTGCAACAATGGAGAAAATACGGTTAGCTGCCCATCTGACTGCAAAACTGGCTCTGCAGACGGCTGGTGCGACGGAGTTGCAGACGGAATTTGCGATCCAGACTGCCAAATTGATGCTGACATAGATTGCTCATGCGGCAATAACATTTGTGATTCGAACGAAAATGAAAATACATGTCAAAAAGATTGCCTGAAGTCGAAGCCGATATCAAAGGACGCTCCAAAATTCTTGGCGCTGACTATTACTTCAATTCTCCTTGTTATTGCAGGAATAGCTGCAATGGGCTATTGGCTTTACAAAAGGAAGAAAAAAAATGAATAATAAAGTAGTCTTGTTCGCAATTCTCATAGCGGCCTCTTTTATTCTGCAAGGCTGCTTTTTATTTGAACAAAGGCATGATTTTGGATTTGAAAATATTTTGGAGAACAAATCGGTAACTTCTCAATTCACAGAGCCGATTGCCAAAGTGGAAGATGTAAAGTGTGTCAATTTTGATGTTAAAACTCCATATGAAAAAGTAAGCGACAATTGGTACAAAGTCAGCATCATTAAGAAATTGGAACTCAACGGAAAGGACATAAGCAATGATTATTTGAAGCTGCTGGATACAAAGCATCCAACGCCAATCGAAAATTTTTTCCTCAATCTTGTAAAAGACGAGCAGAATCTTTTCAAGCCGGATATAATTTATGTCAATCCGAGCGATTTATCGGCGTATCTTGACAAAGACGGCAAAACAAGGGTTGAAGATGCGATTAAAAGCGCGCAATTCAACAAAGAAGGGTGGTCTGAAATATTTTCGAAAATTTTAGGATGCTATAACTTTCAGGCAATTCCAAAATATGTGTGCGAAAACATGAGCATAGGCCAGCTTCACGACTATATAGAGCTGCACAGCATAAAGAACGAGCAATGCCTGATAAGGCTTGAGCAAGATGGCTTCATAAAAGACAAATTGAATCAATGGAACCTCAATACGCAATTCCAGGACAGCAAAAACGCATTAGAGCTGAAAAGAAAATTTTTAGATCCTTTCAGGGACAAATGCTTCAAAGACTCTGCATGCGAGCTGGGAGAAAGATGCGAAGGATTCTCCTGCATAAGATTTGAATGCCCAAAGGATTATTCGATTTACGAGCACAAATGTGTTTATTACCCCTTTTCAAAAGCAAAGAAAGCCAAGTATATTTATCTTTACGTGCCACTCGGCAACTGGAGCGAAAGGGAATGGGAAGATTACACTTTAGCAAGCGCCGATATATTTACCTCGTTTTACCCCATAAAAGACTGCAAAATAAACGTTTCAATATTGAATGTTCCTCTTGAATATGCAAACAAGAAATGCCAAATTGCAACAATGGGTTTGCAGGATGGCACCAGATGCCCGAATGTTTATGATATTTATTCATGCGGCCAAAATTATGCGCAAAGTAACAGCATCGCGAACGTTGAAAGGGTAATAGGATTTAGCCATGATCCATTGTGCCAGGGAGGCGGAATAAAGGGGTACACATTTTTCTACTTCAAAGGTGCTTATGCGCAGTTAGAGTTTTATCCTGAGGCGATGAAAAGGTTTGAACAGCCTGCTCATGAATTGTCTCATACATACCTGCTGTGCGATGAATACAGTTATGATTTCTGGGATCTTCAAAACAGGCAGGTAACATGCGCAAACAAATGGCCGGAGAGCTGCGACAAAAAATCAGACTGCGTTGGAAACAAAGCTGATGTTTTTTACAATGGCAAATTTCCAGATTCAAGCCCGGATTGCACAGGGCCTGACAGGTATTCAATCATGGGTTCAGTTTCATCAGGCAAACAGTGCGGATTGGAGCAGAGCGCATATGACTCCATAGCAAAATCAATTAATTGTGACTAACAATAAAATTCTCTATTGAGGGAGAATTTTCCCTTACATCATGAAAGCGATAGACGAAACTCTAAAGAATGAAATCCTAGGGCTTTATGAAGAATACGGCGTTGCAGAAACAGCAAAGAAATTGCATATGCAATATGAACGCTGCAAAAAAGTTATTGTTGACGCAGAAAAATGGAAACCACCGAGAAACTCAAGAAAATCACATGAGTTCATGCCGCATCTTGAAAAAGGAAGAAAATTCATAAGGATTTACATGAATGGTTATGGAGACGGTCTTATCAAGAAACTGGCCAAAGAATTTAACATCAGCGACTGCACTGTGCAAAGAATCCGAAAGGAACTCGAACTTCCATTAATTCATTCTGAAAAACATCCTGGCAGAAAGAAATTCTACAGAAGGGTGAAGAAGCTTTATTTGTGGAAGGAAAGAAGCACAAATGACATTGCCAGGATTACGCACATGTCCAGCCAAAGAATCAACCAAATTCTAAGAGAAATGAATGTAAAACTAAGGCCCCAGTATGTCACTAATTGCCTTTACTTCAAGACGAAATCAAAACTGAAGCATGCAGAATTGCTGAAAAAGATAAGAGATCTTTATGAAGATGATAAAATGCCAATAAGCATAATAGCCAAAAAACTCGGGATAGACCAAGGCACAGTGTCTCATAAGCTGAAAGCTATGGGCATTGAAATTGTAATGAGAAAATACTGCAAAGAGCAGATTGTTGTAGCTCCTAATTTAAACATTAAAGGCATTTATCAAGGCACTTCTGAGCCATTTTCAGTAATTTGCATGCCTGAAAGGTTCATGGAATGGAGCAAGCAAACCCAAATTGCAAACAAGCCCTCTGGCTATTGCCTATGGTGCAACGGATTCATCGAGCATCTTTACATTGCTGCAGGGCCTAAAAAGCAGAAATTCTGCAGTGCAAGGTGCAAAAACAAGTGCAAGGATTTGAGAAGATGGCCGGAGCGTTCACCGGACAGATTTTTTAAGTTGGCATTGGAATTCAAAGGGAATGCCAGAAAGCTTGGATTAAGAAACCCTATCTTAAGGCTGGTAATTTCAATCAGAAATTCCGTTGCATTGCGCGAATTAGCAGTCTCAAAACATAGAAAACTCGAGAAAGCAGTCGAAGCGATTGCTTAAAAAATTCTAAAGGGTGATAAACGTGAAAAGACCTAGAAGGGAATCTGTAAAGATAGAAGATGTTCTTGACGATGCAAAGGACAGAGACCAAGAATTGGTAATAAAGAGAATGCTGAGGGAGGGTTATATTCCCATGAGGGAAACTGTTGAAGACATCATGGACAGAAAGTACAGAAGAACAATATGGGTTAAGCCGAAAATAGCAATGTAAAATTTCTTTTAGCGATGAAAAGAAATTTTTAAGGATGATGCAAACATGAAGCAGAAAAAACCAGAGGCATTGGATTTAAGCCAGTTGGCAATCGAGCTTGAAAGCTTAAGGGAAATGAAAAAGATGCTCAATCCTAAGAAAGATGCAAACTCTCTGAAATGCTGCATAGAAAGAATAGTGTTGATAGAGGAAAAATTAAAACCAAAAGATATTAATAAAGAACAAATCACTGAGGTGATTCAACATGACGAATAAAGAAATGAGCATATCGTTAGCAGACGGAAAGGTGTTCAAAGAAAGCCTTTCGCTAGTCTCTGACTTAGTTACTGAAACTAAGATAAAAATAAAGAAAGAGGGGATTGAATTAGTAGCTATGGATCCTGCAAACGTCTCCATGGTTATATTAAATCTGAAAAGCACGATGTTCACTGAATACAAAGTGGAAAAAGATGCTGAAATAGGGATGAATCTTTCAAATCTTAAGCAGGTCTTAAGAAGAATGAAACCAAGCGACATAGTGTCCTTATGGGTTGCAGACAACAAATTTCACATCGCTTACAATGACGGCAAGACATCCAAGAATTTTGACCTGCCAATAATAGATCTTGAAGAAAAAGAGCAGAAAGTTCCTGACTTAAAATTTGCAGTATCAATAACAACAAACTCTGCAATGTTCAGTTCTGCAATTGAAGATGTGGACATTGTTGCTGAATCTGCATCATTCAAAGCAAATTCCAATAAATTTATGATTACGGCAGAAGGAGAATTAAATACAGCTAAAATTGAAATTCCAAAAGATGATAATACATCGATTAAGCTGGCCGGAACAGAGGATATTTCCTCAAAATATTCTGTAGAGTATTTGAAAAAGATGGCGCAAGGAAGCAAACTTTCAGAAAAGGTAAATGTGAATTTCAGCAAAGATTATCCTCTGAAGCTTGAATTTAAGGAAGAAACTTTCGAATTAAGCTACATACTTGCACCGCGAGTCGAGAACGACTAAAACAATCTTTTTCTATGCTGAAATATAGAGTCAAATATAAAGACGGCAGCGAGAAAATTCTGGGAATAAAGGATTACAATCAATTCGTTCCGAAGTTCAATGCCATGCTCAATTCCGGCGAAGTAGTTGATTATGAAGTTCTTTAGGTGAGACAATGCCGATTCAAATTTTTCCAATCAGAGAAAAATTTTAGTTTTAGAGTTGACGCAAATGAATTCATCGCTGGAAATAGTTAAAGCGTATTGTGCGCTGAAAAGAATAAAAATAAGCAACGAGACTGCTAATTCCATATTCTCAGGCATTGAAAAATATGAGAACTTCAAAGCGATTTATGACAAAACAAAGTCTGACTTCTCTTTCCGGGCTTGCGTTTACAGCTCGAAAAAACTGTCAATATTCATGGAAGTTGCAAAACATGAGGTTTTGCCATGCATTTCAAAGAAAAAGACGGCAAACCAAGGAGAGTTTTTCGTAGGAAACTTCCTTTTCAAATTCATGCCGAATGAAGAAGAAACTGCTTACATCCAGCACTTCGGATTGCACGGCGACAAGCCCAGTGTCATAAAAAGCCAGGAGCAATTAAGGCTTGAATTGTTCAACTCTTTCGACAAGATAGGGTATTGGACGCGAACCAAGTACAAACTTGTCCAGAAATTCTTAGGTGTGGACCCGGAAAGATTTGAAGAGCACAAATTGAACTGGGGTGTAAAAAGAGTAGCAAAGGTTTTTGAGCGCAACAACACAAGATATTATTTCTACGAGCAGGAATCATATCCTAAAAGAGCAAGATTAAAGTTTGCTATGGCAAAGCCCGAGCATGCCTGCTACAATTACATTGACGAAGGAAGGCATTACTCCGACAATGTATTTTTTGAAATGAACATCAATCCAGAGCTGATGACAACAGAAATAATCAACGAAATAGAAAGAGCATCCGACAATAATGTTGTTTTGGTAACGAAAGATTTGTTTGATAAATTTCAAAGCAAGCATATCAACAAAGCCAAAAAGGAAGAAGTTGAAAAAAAGTACAAGGAAGGGTTGATAAATAAAGCCAAGAAAGGCTTTGATTACAACGGAATTTTCATATCAATCAAAAGCATAAGGCAAGGCTGCAAAAAACTCCAGATTTTCGGCAAAGAGTTTACTAATTTAATAAATAATTACATAGAGTTTGAAAAAAAGCCGACTTTTGATGACATAGTTGAGGATTTCATAAGGTATCTGGATTCCAACGAGAGAGAAACAGCAAAAGTCTATCTAGGCATCCACAAGCTGTCTGTCGAGAGAACAATAAAGAGACATGATGATGAAAAAACAAAGATAAACGGCATTCCTTTGGGGCATTGCGAGTATCAAATCTTGTTGAGAAAAATATACAAGATTAAAACCAAGAACGGCTTGGCGAAGTACCTAAGAAATGTGTCCAGCTATGGCTTTGTCCTGGCTGACAAATTGAATAAGGATATTTTCCTGAAAATTTCAAATGACAACAAAGACGAGTACATAAAGTTCAAAATCAGAGGAATAAAGGGAAAGTTATTCATAGACAACGGAGAGTTGTCACTTTTAATTAACAATGCGTCTTTTCTGAACACAGCAGTTAAAGAATCATGGGACAGGCCTTCTATTCTTGATGTAATAAAATATCTCATTGAAGACGGAAAGCATGAAAGCCAGAAAGTTTTGAGATTTCTTCGAGAGGCAAGAAAATCTTACAGCCAGGCAAAAAGTAAATCCATAAAATACCTTAAAGATGCTGCAAAAGAAACAAATGCAAAGAAAATATTGGTTGAGATAGACGGCAAAAAAGTCAGTGGGTATATAGTTAAAGGCACCCTTTCACAATATTTTGTCAGCAATGATGCCAAGGTATACAGGCTTCCAAGCAAGAAATATGTATGCATATACGACCCTGAGCAAAACTTCTTTGTCAATGACACTATGGGCAACAGGCTTTACACTTTAAAGGATGACATAAACTTCAAGGAGAGCATCAAAACATTAAGAGCGGATTCTGCGGCATAAATCCCGTATATTTTTCCCTTTTTGAAAAAATATACGGAGGTGTTATCTATGATAGAATTAATCATACCAGATGATATAGAAGGCGACAAAAGGATAAGGACAACGGCAAAAAAGGCTATGAACATTGCCAAGAGAAAAGCCAAAACCCACGATGTGGTTATTGGAACAAAAAAGGCAAATGCCAAAGACATACTTAAGGCCAAGCCATCCCAAAAGGTAAAGTTGATAAAAAAGCAAGTTGCCGGCTGAAGATGAATTCTTGCGCTGTTATAGGCTGCGGAGGCATAGGCAGCGTATTTGCAGCAGCTCTAAAGTCTATGATTGACAAAGAGCAATTGCCTTTGCTTGATGCCTATACTCTCATAGATTTTGACAGCGTTGACCCGAAAAACCTTCTTTATCAAAACTTCAATGAGGAAGATTTGGGAAAAAACAAAGCAGAGGTTCTGGCAGAGAGATATGGGTTCAAGCACATAAATGAAAAAGTAACTGAAGAAAAACAACTGGAACCTTACAACAAGATAATAATTTGCGCAGATAATACAGTTATCAGAGAATTGTGCTACAGGCATTGCGTCAATAAAAAAAAGTTTTTCCTGGATTTGAGATGCCAAGGAAGAATCAATGCTTATCTTGTTTACAAGCAACAAACGCTGAAAAAACTGCTTAAAACCTTGCCAAAAGAAAGAACAGAGTCTGGCTCTTGCCAAATCGAGCAAAGGCTTGAGCAAAATATGATTGATGTATGCAATTACATCATAGCCTGGAAAGGAATCCAAATTCTGCTGAACTTGAACAGAGGCATAGATGTTGACGACTATGCAACAGAGAATGTCTGAGTCTTTGGAGTTTTGGATTGGAAACGAAAGAATAAGGATAAAATGGACATAAATGCATTGCGAGTGTTCAACGCGCTCTACAAACTCAACTTGAGCGAGCAGGAATTTGCGCAGATTGAAAATGAGGCTAAGTACGAAGAAAGAACAGGCCTTTGGATCGGAGCATTGAGGAAAGACTTTTTCATAGGAGTTTCGCATGATGAAAAGCACCAAATAGTCATTAAGAAATTGGAACGCAGCAACCAAGCTAAAATCGCTCCGAATGCAAGGATATTATTCAAGACGCAAATCAATCTCGAAGAATTGCCGCAGGAGATTTACACTCTGCATCAAATCGCTCAATACCGCTCAATGGACGGGGAAATCAGGCACGTTGCGAATAATATGGAGCAATTGAAAGACAGAGTATGCGACAGATTCATTGACGGATACAGCTCATATGGACTTGGCGGACATTATGATGACATTTACAGCGGAGAAGACAGAGAAAGAAATATCCTGCTTAGAAAAGATTTTATGGAAAAGCAGCTGAAGGCAATCTACTGGCTGTTTGATCAAGCTTGCAATTTTGAATTCAAGACTGCAAGACCGAATGTAAAAACCATTGTTAAAGTCTTCGAGAGAAACAACAGAAGATTGGCATTGATACAAACCAATGAAGCCTTCTCCAAAGGCGTTGGCGGCCTTTATCACAGGATGTATGAAAAGGAAAGAATCGAAAGAGTATCAATTGAAATAAGGACATTCACGCCAAAGGACAAGAGGTACAATTATGTTGATGAAGGCAGGGAAATATACGGCCAGATATGGATCAGCGATGAGCTTCTGGGAAAAATAACGGTCAAGGAATTAGAGCTGCTAGACAAAAGGTCGCGGAATGAAACTGAATTCTATCTGCTTACTCCGGAAAAATATGCCAGCCAGCAAAACTCATTGAGGGTTGAGCTTATGACAATGAGGAAGAGGGATGAGCAAAGAAAGGCTGAGGAGGAGTTGACTGAGAAGCTGAAGAAAGAATTCGAGAAGAAAGGCAAAGTTGTCAGGAGTGGCATAGAATTTGCAAAAGACGACATAACTTTCCAGGGAGTTGCATTAAAGGGTGACAAGATTCTTGATTTTATAATATACCATAGGCTGATAACAATTCAGTTAGAGCATCCGGATTTCAGCGCAATTGTGCAAACCTATGTTGAGTATCTGCTAGAGAGGGAGATGGTCACGACTTACAAAGGCGACAGAATAGAGGAAAGATTGAATGGCAGAAGGCAGTTTTCGCTTGGAGACATGAAAGTGGAAGTTGAAAAAAGGAAAAATGCTTTCTTTGTAAATAAATGCAGAATAAGAAAAGAAGAGCTCAGCGAGGCATTAAGGAACATTTTGGCTTTTGCCAGTCAAAAAGATTATGATGAATTTCTAAAAGAAGTGAGCAGATGCAGCCTGAGGATGCGAAAAGCAATTCAAAACGGCATCAGCTTCCATCTTGTCATAGACAAAACAGAAGACAATTGCATTGTAAAGGAAACAGATGAAGAATATTTCGTAACGTTAAAAATAGTAAGGCAAAATAACAGGAATTTTGTTGAAATAGCTGAAAAGCTCTATCCTATTAAAAACATTGACTCCTTGTTTGAGCTGCAGAGGGATGTAGATGCGTATCATATCAGAACTGGTCGCCTGCAAAGGACGATAAAACTCCTCTATGCAGGCATAAGAGAAATCAATCCAGAAACCATACAAAATCTCATTAAGATCGGCAAAAAGGAGTACAAGCAGCTGATGAAAGAACAGCAGGCCAGAATAAGCAAAAGCAAGGAGTTTTTGGAAAATGCAGTAAGGCTTACCAATGCAATCAGAAGAAAAGACGGGTTTATTGTCAAGGGAACCAGTGGAAAATCATATTTCATTGACAAGAATCTTGGAATATACACTTACGTCAATGGAAAAAAGGCAAGATACATATGCGTTGTTGATATAAGGACGGACACAGAAGACCCTGCCGGAAGAAATGACGCTCTCGCAAAAAGATTGTTTTTCTTGGCGCATGACAAAGCTGTAGCCAATGATATACACACGCTGAAAGAAGAACTGCAATCAAATTATGATGAATTTGGAGAAGTTGCTGCATAACTAAAATGGTATTCGACAGAGCAAAGAATCTAGGTAAGTATGCTGAGAGGATACCAATCTGCATAGACAACCTAACAAAAACTGAAAGGGCTTATTTAATTGGAGCGTTTCTTGGAGACGGATGTAGCTATGATGGGTTTGACATGCAAGTTAAAGATAAAGACTTCGCTGATTATGTTGCTTCGCTAATATCAAAAATAACTGCTAAAAATATTATAGCAAAAAAGTATTCAAGGACGAGGCAGAACTTTATTGAAATTGGATACAGAGTCAGAGCATCCAATAAGAATCTGGAAGCGTGGTTTCAGAGAACTACAAAAAACAAATACAGTATACCAAAACTTAACTCTGAAAATGAAGTCATGAATTTTCTTAGTGGTTTCTTTGATGCGGAGGGATGCATAAAGTACGGAGGCAGTTCTGGAACTGCTAAAACGAGTTTATATATGCAGATAAGTCAAAAGAATGAAGACCTGTTATACCAACTCCAAAAACTTCTAAAAAAATATCGGATAAATAGTAGCATCAATTATTACACTCAGAAAAGGGTTAAGTATCATAATTTAAATATTTACAATAAAAATAATTTTCGTAGAATTCTAAGCAAAGGTAACATCATAATACAAAGAAAGAAACAACATCTTGTTGATTATGTAAACGGTCTAAATTTTCAAAAAAGAAGTTGTGAAAATTATAGAAAGTATACTTTAGAACAATACAGACTCGTTAGACAAATGTACAATAACTCTATTAAAATAAAGACACAAAAGAAACTCAAACATGCTCCAAGTGGTTCCATTTTGGATATTGTTGAGAAAACTGGGATTCCATATGGCACGATAGAGAAGTGGATTTACTGCGGGTGGAAAAATGTCAGAGACAATTAAAATTCTTGTAATTGGCTGTGGAGGAATTGGTTCTTATTTTATCTCTGAGCTGGCTGAGTGTTTTGAACAAATGCTTATTTCTCCAAATATAAGCATTATAATAGCCGATAATGATACAGCTGAAATGAAGCAAATGCTATACCAAAATTTCACGAAAAAAGACTTAGGCAAAAACAAAGCAAAGGCATTGTCAATCAGATTTAAGGAGTTCGGATTTAAAGCAATACTATCAAGAGTAGAAAAGGAAAGTCATCTCAATGGTTGCGATGTTTTTGTGTTGTGCGCAGACAATAACATAGTCAGAAAACTTGTTTTTGAATACTGCCACAAAAACAACAAACAGTTTATCGATCTAAGAGCAGAGGGCAGGCTTGTTTTTGCAATGCCAAAAAGCGATTTGCAGAGGGATATCGGCACGCTCGATTTGAAGGATAATGCCAGCGGAAGCTGCCAAACGCGAGATGACCTTGAAAGAGGTTTCATACAGAAAGGCAACAAAATAGCTGCAATAATTGGCGTACAGATGCTTCTCAATCTTTTGAGAGGACACATGTCTCAAAAGATTGTCTTTAGAATATAAGCAAAAGGTGATGAATATGAAAAACGAAAATAATGTAGTTGTGCCTCTTTTTATAGAGAGCAAAAGAGGGCATGATGTTGACTTTGTTCCGATAGCAGACCTGCCGAGAACAGCAGAGAATCTTCTAAAAGACGACAAGTGGCTTGTAGTCGAAAAGGAAGACAAAACAACTGAAATATTGACGGAGATGCCCAAAGCAAGCGAAGGGAATAATGCGCCTGCAGGCAGCAATCCTTCAGGGGAACAACCAAAAAGCGACAATGGCAATTGGAAGGATACATTCAAGCAAGCCGCACCGCAGGAAACAACTCCGCAGCAGAACGCGCCAAAACCTCAACCGAAAAAAGAAGAAAACATTGAATGGGACAAGGTAAGAAGCGTTACTGCAATAAACAAAGCAAAAGGTGGTTAGAATGGGAATACTGGAATTATTGAAGAAATACAAGGACGAGAAAAAAGACGTATTTATCAATGGATCTGGCCCTGGGAAAATATCTGCAATAAGCGAAAAGATTGACCAGCATGCCATAGTGAAATTTGTCATCATGAATGAAGACAAAAAAAACAAGGACAACAGCACCGTTGAACTAATATACTTTCCCTTGATAAATATAACCAGCATTGGCGAGGGAGAAAAGAAAGGGCTAAGCGCTGCTTTAGAATAAATTGTTAATTTTGCAAAGTTCTCTAAACTCTTTCTGCATTTTATGATGATTTTTTCCTTCCTCGTTGAAGGAAAAAAATGCTTATGGCTATTCCTATAAGCAAAAGAGGTCCTAACATGTCGCAAGTCTCGCTAAGTGCGTTTCTAACTCAAGACGTAAATGATGGCAATGTTACCGGTGCAAAGCAGGAGCTTGTTCTTCAGCAAGAAATTAATATCCCTAAAGAAAGGGAATTAATAAGGATAAATATTTCTTCTAAAAGCCCAAAGGAAATCAACGCTGAACTTTGGCAGCTTGTTGAAAACAACACTTATCATCCTGAAGACCTGATAAATTACTATGAAGGCCTTGGGGCAGAAATAAAAAGCGAGAAAGGAATTGTCGGCCTTCATGAAACAAGGCAGCAGAATTATGGCCAATTCTTTACTTCCCTCAAGGCATCAAAATTTATAGTTGACTTTTTGCAGATTCCGGAAAATGCGACAGTTCTCGATTCTTCATGCGGAACCGGAAGATTGGCATGGCATCTGAAAAACAAGAGATTATTTACAGGCATAGAATTCGAGGAAAAGACTTATCAGATTGCGAAGAGAATATATCCGGATTCTGTCATAATAAATGACAGCCTGATAAACCACAACATCAAGGATGAATTTGATTATGTTTTAATAAATCCCCCTTTTTCTCTGCAGCTTAAATCGCTTTTTGGCAACTTTAAGTTTATTTCATACGGCGGCGGCATTTTGAGCCACATCGCAGCGCTTGAGCAGGCTGTCAGGGCCGTAAGATACGGGGGGTTTGTCGCTGCAATACTCCCTTCAAATATATGGAATCTGGAATCCAGCAGGCTTTTTCATAAATGGCTGCAAGAAAATATAGATGAAGTTGCAAGGATATCCTTGCCTAAAGATACATTCACAAGCACTGAATGGGAAACAACATTATTTATTTTCAGAAAATATAGCAGGCATTACAGAGATGAAGATGAATTAAAAACATTTGTTTGCAAACTGCATTCGTATTCTGAAACTGAAAAATTATTGAATGAATTCAGCAGGACAAAATTCTTCTCTGCCGTTTCGGAATATTCAAGCGAATGCAGCAGCGCAGAGCCGATTATACTTAAAGCATGCGAGCAGAAAGACAGCAATGAAATCAAAATCAGGCCTTCCTTATTGCCGGACAATCTGGAATCTCCAAAGGTCGCGCTTAAAGTTGTTAAAAACAAGCTGATAATCAAGCCAAACAATCTTCTTGCGTCAATAAGGCTGGCAAATGTCAAGGCAAATTTTGAAGTGGAGTATGACCATTCCTTAAGGGATTATATTGCGACGCTTCCGGCAAATCTTTCTTTAAGCAAGGCATGGACAGGTGAATTAGAATTTGAACAATTGCCATTCATAGACTTATTAAGAAAATATGACATTGCATATGACATTGACCCGCAGCTTCTCAATTGGATTAAAAAGAAAAAGAGGCATTATGCAAGGGAATCTTCCTCTATAGAACAATGGATCAAGCCCACTGAAGATGCAGAATGGGAAGAAGCCAATGCAGACAATGGCATCAGGCAGTTTTCAAAATTATACAATCAAAAAAAGAGGGAGCTGGAAAATTATTATGAAAAATATCCGCACCTAAGAATTCTGTACAATTATCAAAAAGACGATGTTATCAGGCTATCGATGAAGAGAAGCTCCATAATTGCGCTTCAGCAGGGGCTTGGAAAAACAAAGCTTGGAATCGCCCTGGCTATTTTGAAATCATGCAAAAGAAATCTTTTTGTTGTGCCTTCGCATCTGATTGAAACCTGGACGGCAGAGTTTAGGAATTTTGGCATTGATTTTAAATTAATTGACAGCGAAGCAGATTTGCGAAGACTGAGGAAATTCAACTTGATATCCTACAACAAGCTAAAAGCAAGGGTCAGGGGAAAGCGAATCAAGATAAAAGTTGACAGGCGCACAGGCAAAGACATTGACAAGACAATTACATTCGCGCATGTTCTGAAAAGAAGGTTCAAAGTGATGGTAGTTGACGAGGCCCACTATTGCTCCAATAAGACAGCAGAACAAACCAAGGCAGTCGCAAGGATGAAGCCCAAGTGTGTTTACCTTATGACCGGAACACCGATAGGCAACACAGTAAAGAATCTTTACAGCCTTCTTGATATCGGCTGGCGCTCGGGCAGCCCTTTTTTTCCTTACAGCACAAGAGCATTCAGAGAGCAATTTGTAACAGTCGAATGGGTTACGCCTGAATTTGAAGACACGCTTGCAAAAGGAAGAACCGCGCAGCAAATGGCTGACATAAAAGATATTCCTAAATTCATAGAGCTGATGGAATCAAAATGGCTCAGAAGGGTGAAAATAGAGCCAAAGGTTCAGGAATGCATCTCAATTCCCCAACCTATAATTCAGGAAGTTGTCTGCAAACCGGAAATAGAGCAGCTTGTCCATTACAAAGCTCATTTGGAAGAATTTGCCACAATATTCAAAAGGTACATGCATCCGGAAGAGGACGAAAGCCATAAAGTCAATCAGTCAATAGTCCTGGCGCAGCTTCAGAACCTTCAATTTTGCGCTACAATTCCACAGCATCCGAAAGTTAATCCAAGCGAGGATTTTAGGTATAAAGGAGGCATAACAGTTTCGCAAAATGAAATATTAAAATTGATTGGCAAACACCATAAAAGCAACGAAAAAATTGTAGTATTCACAAACAGGCCTGATTTCTGCGAACTTATGAAGAAATGGCTGAAAGAGAAGAATATTGAAAGTGAGATTTTTACCGGAAGAGTTGACATTGACAGCAGAAACAAAAGGCTTGGGCTGTTTAGGAATGGCAAACTAAATGTTCTTCTTGCATCAATCAATGTAACAGACACCGGCCTTAATATTCCGGAAGCCAATGCAGCCATTATATGCGAGCCTGCATGGAAATTCAGCATAATTGAGCAGGCTTACTGCAGGATATTGAGGCCGCAGACAAAAGGATCTCCTGTTGTTTATCTTGTCCGGAATGAAGGCACTATTGACCAGTATCTCTGGCAGCACTGCATGTCAAAGAAAGGCGCCATAGAGGAAGGGCTTGAAAGAAAAGAGGATGTGGAAAAGCACGAATGGGTGCATTGGAAAGATTTCATAATTAGGATGCTAACGGCAGAAGGATTGTGGAAATAAGAATATGATAACAATTGATAAGGAAACAAAACAGATTGTGTTTCAAAACGAATACTCTGAGGCTGAAACGCCGAAGCCAATACATAGAAAGGATTTGATATCGTGCTACATATGCCCTAAATGCAATGAAGTCATAACTGCATATTTTAAGACAGATATTTACATCAGAATTTGGGAGTATGATGAAACCGTTGAGAATAAATCTTACAGCAGCGACAGCGATTTGCGCTACTACAAATACAGAGTCTTTTCCACACATGGGGCCATGGGCATTGAAAACAAGGATCATAATTCAGGATATCAGCCAAAATGCAGCTTCAGGTATGTGGAAGCCCTGAATTTATTGTATGGCATTAACGGAATTATTAAAGTATTAAACAAGCAATTTGACAAGGAAGTTTTCAAACCCATTGAGCAAATCAAAAACAAGGAAGAGCTTCTCAAAAGAATGGCTAGCAATCCGCTCATTGAAACGGTGCATGACATTTGCGGAAGAAGCGACCCATTAATTCATTTAAATTTGAAAGAAATCGCTTTCGCTGAAACAGAATATTGGAAATATAATGGCAGAGAATACAAAAAAAAGAAAATGCAGGAGGAGAAAAACAAGCTTGAAGCCTTCAAGTCTGTTTATTCCCTGATTCAATGCTAGCTCTTTAAGATTTTTTTCATTAAATTGAGAAAAAAATCTCGGAGAATGATAGTATATGGCAAAAGAAACAATAGTCGCTGAAAATGTCTCACTAGCTGAGCTAAAAAATAAATCCATGGGACTTGACCGGGCAGAGGCATGGGATTTGTACGGAGAGAAAGAGGGTGCTGAAAGATATGAGTGCAAAAGGAATATGCTTGTGATGAACATTGACAGAAATGTGATGGCATGCATAGCAAGAAAATCCTATACGGTAATTCAGCACAGGCATGCAGTTGAATCCGTAGTTGATGCACTGACAAGCCTGAATATAAGATGCGAAGCAACATTGAAAGCATCGAAGCATGCAATACAATTGGATGTAGATTTTCCTGACAAATTCGTTGAATTGACAAAAGTGAATGAGAAATTCACATGCGGCATGCGCCTGTCTAACGATTACTCTCAGCAATTTGGGTTATTGATTGCTCCAAGAATAAAAAGGCTCGCGTGCAGCAACGGAATGATTGTTGTAGATATAGTCAAGCCAAAGCATATAAAGTGGAATGAGCAGCTGACTGTAGAGCTTCAGGGTTTGATAGACGAACTTATTAAAGATTTAATAAACAGCGACCAAAAATTGCAGGATGTTGTAAGCATCTGCATGCAAGACAGCGTTGAATGGAACACAGCAAAGCTCCTTCTTCAATTTATGTTCAAGAAAAAGAAGCACATAAAGGAAATTTTTGCCCGCCTGCCATCTCAGAAGGACATATCCAAAGTAACAAGATGGGAAATGTACAACGCTGTAACAGACTATGCAACCCATGGCAAAAGATTAAGGCCTGAAGTTGATGCCTGGCTGCACAACAAAGCAAACCAAATTATGAAAAATGATTTTAACAAGCTTTGCGAGATAGAAATTCCGCAGAAAAATGAAGATGACTAAGCTAGAATAAATGCAGTCATCGATAATATCTAATAAACTTCTTCGAAAAATGGAACAAGCAATTTCAGCTCTTAATCATCTCGTGAGAACAACTCTCGAGCTTGAGCAATACCAATGCGGCATATGCAAAAGATTTTGGTACATCAACATTGACGACATTGAAGATGAAAAATGTCTTGATTTTGGATGCCCTTGGGGATGCGATGATGCAGGAAAAAGATTAAGAAATATGATAACAGAAATTAGCGAAGTAAAGGATGAGAGCAAGAACAGCGGATACATATGCGTCACATGTACCAAAGAAATACCGGAAGGCGAATTGGAGATCTCGGACGGCAATGCATTTCACAAAGGCTGCTTAAGGATGAATAAAATGATTGACGAAAGGAAGAAAGACACGTGCTCTTTGTGCGGAAATATCAAGGAGAAGATTGACAATTGCTTAACCTGCACAAAATGCGGCTATATTGATGAAGGAGTTGGTGTTTAATGGCTGAAGCACAAAATGCGCTAATAAGCAAAGAGCAGGATTATAAGAATGGCTACAGGGAATATCTCAAAGACCTGCTGGAAGGAGACCACGAAGTAACAGAAATAGAGGATTTTGAAACCTGGGTTGAGGAAGAGCGAAAGGAACAGTTAATCCGCTGCAAAAAGCACGGTTTTCTAAATTGCGGAGACTGCCCGGACAGATGCCCTAAATGCGGAAGCGGGGTGTTTTTTATTGATGCAACAGACACTCACGTAATGGTCGACAGAGAAATCAAAAAAACATATCCGGGCGATTACAGCAATAAAAACTGCATTCGCTGCACGGTTCCGGACCAATACAAAGAAGATTATGCCGATTATGAGCCGGAAGACGTTGAGCCGGAAAAATTGAGCGAAGATGATGCGGAAAACCTGAACATTGAGGTTGGAGTTCACGACTTCATTCACACTTTCAAGAGGATGCCGACAAAAGAAGAGTTCAACGATTTTGCGAATGCGTGCAAAAATGGAGTTCAGGCTCAAATCGATTGGGACATTATTTTTTCATGCTCAAAAGATGCGCTGAATAAAAAAGGTGGATAAATTGGCTCAGGTAGGTCTTTTTGATTTTGATGAGGATAAAATCAAGGAAAAGAAGCAAGAGGCTATTACACAGAAAAAAAACCAAAACACTCCTTCAAATGTTTTTCGTGAAGAAATAACGGAAATCAAGAAAGATGGAACCTACGCAGTCATAAACGCGCAAAGAATAGTCACGACAACCCTGGAAAAATCTGAAACATACTTAACAGTCACTTTTGAGCATTGTATAACACCTTATCCCCAAGAAATGAGCCATTATGGAGGGTTTTGCAAATTCAGCGACTACAATGAGAACAATGCAGCAGATTTTCTCAATGATGCAATTCAATTCAAAAGAGAGCTTTTAAGTTTGCCATATTTGGATGACCTTAAAAATGCTTACAGGTACACTAACCTCAAAGCAGAAAATGTATTTGTAAACATCAGCGATGTCACAAAAAAATTTATAGAATCCAAGTCTGGCAGAAAATGGGAAGATTTTTTGGCAGAGCTTAACAGCATCAAAAACAAGGAAATTCCCTCTGATTATTGTGAGAAGGCTGGAAGGGAAAATGCTCTTGAAAAAGAGATTTCGCTGAAAGAGAAGAAAATTTCCGCACTTGAAAAAGAATACACGGAAAAATTGGAAGGCAAGAATACCCTGATGCCGAGAAACTCTTCAGTAATTTTCAACGACTTTAAGAAAACTAAAGATGAATTGAACTCGCTGAAAAAAGAGCTTCAAGAAACAATAAATCAGATTAATAATTCTATACTTCATTAAAATGCAAAATTTTCTTGATTCGGGGAGAAGAAACTTCAATTCTATGCTGAGGCAATGCGCTACTTCTCTTTTAGAAGCGAAGAAAAACAACAAAGTCAAATGCGAAAATTGCGGAAATACCTCTGATTTCAGAGTTAATGTTGAGAAAAATGAGCTGACATGCAAAAATTGCCATATAGAAATTAAATTGGAAGAAAGAATAGCTTGCGTATGAAAATAATTAGGTATTTAAATCACGACTTGCTCGCTTTTCCGCTTTAAAAATCAAGGAGGTGTTTTGTATGGCTAAGAAAAAGAAACAGCAAGAGCAAGCTGAAGCTCAAGAATAATTCTCGGGTTTTGCGATAATGTTCCAATTTTCTTTCTTTTTATTTTTGTATAAACAAAAATAATTTCTATGCGTTAAGTTTAAATATATCATTAATTTTTATGCTTATTACTTGGGTTGTCAGACGATGAGGTTCCAAACCAATAAACCTCAGTGCTGCATCAACCTGAGAATATTTTTTAATAAAATATTACGCTGCTATGTTTCTTTTCTTTCTTGTTTTGATCTCCAATTTCTTTAATCTGCTTTGCACTTTTTTTAGAATCTTCTCCTTAGATCTTACGCCTATTATGTTATTAGAAAGTTCTTCATCTTTAAGCACATCCCTTACCCAATTGCCGAAGTCATTCTTTTCTTTGTTTACATGATGGCTGAAGATTTCATCCTTCATGCACGCAAGAGCATTTGCCATTTCGCTGAGATTTTTGATGATTGGACCATTATTGACCCAGAAGCATTGTTCGGGGCTTGCATCTGCCAATATTCTTTCAGCGTCCTCTAAAGAAACTGTTTTGTTCATTGCTCTATCGCCTCTTTTTAATGAAGTTAATGCAATTCCAACCTAGGTATTTAAAACTTCTTGTTTTATGTTTGATTTAATCTTTACGTCTCGAAAATCGCTCCGCAGTGCGGACACTGAACATATTTCTCCTTAGAATCATTTATAGGAATAGGTTTTCCACATTCCTTGCATTTTATTTCGGGCATTTTAGCTGAAATATATTATTCTTATCCACCACCCTATTGACAAACCTACAACAATCAAACCTAACCAGTAAAGAAACTTTCTGATATTCATTTTTTCCTACGTTGTTTAAAATTAAAACTTCTTCTCACAGCTTGAAATCGTGCTAAAAATTCCTTCCCCTTGGAATCGGCGTAATCGTACATCGGTTTATCACATGCCCCTTCTATGTCATCAGGTTTTCTGTCCTTCCAACTTCCAAGTTTATATTGAAAATGAACAAATTCGTGAACAAAAATACAAATTTTAAACTTGTCACTGAACTCCGCTCTTATTGCAATAGTATAGGGTCTATCTATTTTGAGTTTTTCTATGAAAATTCCTTCTCTTTCCCGATCCAAAATTGTCGGTTCGTCATCATTTAGATCTTCTTTGAATATACCTGCTTTTTTCATTTGCTCTTCTATACCTTCAACACTATACAGAAAATAGGAGTGACTTTCAAGAGAGGTATCAATTATTCTCCGTGCATCAGCATCCAATGGCATGTCTCTTTTATTCTTAGAGAGATATTCATAAAGGACTCTTGCAAATTTTAGGTGTTTGTATTCGTTCATTTTTTGTCACTTTTTTACCTTCTTAAGTTTTTGGATATTCTCTCATGATTTTTTCGAAATTTGCCTTGGATATTAGGGCTACATTTTTGAACAGATAATCTGGAGTTTTTTTCACTTCCTTGGCAAATCGGAGATACTCATATATCTTAGAAATGGTATTTTTTCTGTTGAAAGCTATCAGGATGCCTACCTTTGAAAGAATGTGTAAGTTGCAAATTGAACCTTCGACATGCTTTGGATTTTTTTCAGTTGAGTTTTCAATTTCAATCCCTATAAAACATCTTGGGTTACGATTAGTATGATAATCAAATTCTTCTCTATTAATGGACCTATTTTTCACTAAATCAAGAAAAACTTGATATTCATCCGCTAACTCTGAGAACTCATTGGCCTTTTTGTCATCAATGGCAAATGGTCCAACAGTCAAATCAATTTCTGGAGCATATACTCCTTTGCGCATTTGCAGATTATCCTCATATCTAATTTCCTTATCAGGGAAAACTCTAATTAAGAAAGTCTGAACTTTATTTTGAAATAATTTTGTTTTGAATCTTGTTTTTAACTCCTTAATTCCTTTTTTAACTTTAGTAAAAATCCTTTTTAACTTTTTTCTAATAAAAATCATTGTAGTTTCACTCTCCCGAATTAGGCTAAAAACCACCCTTCAAATCATACGTTAAGAGAGCCTCGCTTAAAACACTTGCGTTAAAACATACAATCCTATCCAATAAAACTTCTCTTTAAGTTTCATTTCAAAGTTTTTTGAATTTCTTCCTTACTTTCTTTTTCTAGAGACTTGCCTCTATGCCAGCCAGAATAATAATTTAGTGATTTCTCTTTTCTAATCTGGAATACAGACTTCTTTTTCTTCTTGGCTTTCTCTTTGGCTGTTTCTTCTTCTAATATTTTCAATAGCCTTGTGTCCATTTTGAACCTTGAGAATAAGGATGTCTTTCAGTTGAACAAAAATTAAACATGCGATTTGGTGCTTTTAAATGCATCATGGATAATTTCTTTGCTGTAGCCTTTCGGCATTTTGCCTGTATCTGCATATGCATACAATGCTGTATTGAATATGGAATTAGCAAGATTGAAAACAAGAATTACGCCAAGAATATAGACTATTGCCAGCAGCAAGACTGCAATAACAGCAAAGGCGCCCAGGCCTGACAGCAAGACAAACAGCATTAAAGCAACAACTGCGCCAGCAGCAATAAACAAGAATTCTATCAATCCCAGGCCCAAATATCTTATCAGGCTCTCTCCCCAGGTTTTCCTCAATGTTTGCACGGATCTTTTAATTGCATCAATTGGACCAAGGTTATGGTAAACCATTCCCGGCACAACGAAAATAGCCACTATGCTCCATGCCATGCCTAATACAGCAATAAGTATGCCCAACACTATTCTTCCTCCATGTCCTGCCCTTTGCGCCATTCTGTCAAGTAACCTCAAAATAAGGCCGACAGTTGCTGAAACCAGGCTCCATGCAAAAATCAAATGAATTTTTGACAATGCGAACTTAATGCTTTCTCCAAATGTTGCATTGCCGCCCTCAAACCTTACCTTTGTTGTGTATACCACGCAAACATTAAAGAACGTTGCAATGAAAGCAAGCCCAAGGTAAGTAACGAAGATTATGAAGTACTCAAAGATGCCAAAAGGTTGTTGGGCAGTGCCTTCTAAAAAACTGGTAATTATCGTTGGGAATACCATCGCAACCATAAACAAAATAGAGAAGATGCCTGCCAGCAAGGGGAACAGCAGCAATTCCTTATCCTGCTTGATTACGCTAAAACTCAGCTTTGTTATCTCCCAGCTTCTTGAAAATGCGTTTGACATTTTATTTGGAATTAATTTATAATCATCTTTATAAATATTTCTTTTACCGGTTCTGGTGCGTAAGCGGTTGGTTTGTCATTTTTTTGCCCTTTTGTTGCATTGTGGTTGTTAATTGTGTTTAAATTTCTATGCGAAGATTTAGGTTATCTGCGTAATACTGGGATAAATTTATTATTTCGTGTTCTTCTAAGGTCTTTTTTCCATTTTTTATCCTATCAATAGTATGTAAAACCACATGTATGCATGTCATGGTTATAGCTTTATTTACCTCTCCATTAAAATATGGATGCCCATTTGCCATTGCTATTATCTCTTTTTTAAACAAACAAATCCAATTTACTCCAAAAGAAGTTTTATAAGAGAAACCTGCTTTTCCACCACCATTATGCTCATCACTATTTTCAGCTAAAGTAACTACTATTTCAGTTTTAGTCATCTTTTTTGGAACATACCATTGATAAGAAAATTCTAAATCAGTTCTTTTTTCAATAGCTTCAAAACACTTTTGGATTACCATTTCTATTTCTTTATTTTCCATTTTTAATCACTAATCGTATCAAAACTCTTTTCCAAAAGAGCCATCCACTTGTTAATTTCCAAATCAACACCTATTTTTGCCTTTAAGTCAGGTGTTGACTCCATCTTTTAACCCAAATCTCTTCAGTCTCAAATCCACCCCGAAGTAAATCATTTCAAAACATATATAAATATGTTTCTAAAGAAGCTAAGTTAGTGAAAAAGAGTGTAGTAATTGCAATATCTATTGTCTTTCTTCTAATTATCATTATAGGCGTTGTTGGCCTTGGCTCAAAAAAAACAGATTGTTCTGGAATTGAAGACGCAAAGCAGAAGAACAGATGCCACCTTTACAATCTTCTGAATTCTTATGGTTTTGTTAATGATTACGATGAATTCATGAAGAAAAAGCCGTATGAAAGACCTGGGCCAAAGTACTTTACAATGAAATTCCGGGATGAAGCCATAGACAATGATAATAATGGAAAATTCGAGGCTGTCAGAATTTATGCAGGAGTAAATGTAGAAGAAGCAGGAGAATATGGAATTCAATCAAGGATATTTGACGATAAGAATGTCCATGTCTATTACTTTGAGGAAAACCAGCAGCTAAATAAAGGATTTAATGAGCTTGTTGTTGAAGTTCCTTCTCAAGCGATTTATGAGCATAAAGTTTTCGGCTACTTAAAACTGATGCCTATAATCCTATTCAAGGATGGCAAGCAGCTTGAGGTAATCAGTCCAGAATGGGAATCAACACCTTATGGCTATGATGATTTTTCGGCCATCCTTCCTGACTTAATAATAAAAAGTGCTGAAAAGAAAGGAAATGACGTTGTTGTAACAATAGAGAATGTGGGCAAAAAGCACGCCTTTACAGTGTTCGTAGACTTTATGGTGGATGGCAATCTCCATTTTGACAAGACAAACCAGAATAGCATTGTACTGTTAAAAGCAGGAGAGCAAAAGGTGTTTACAATGACAGCTCCCAATGCCGAGCATTATTCTGTTATAGTGGACCCTTGGAATAAAGTTGATGAAAGCAACGAAGAGAACAACATTTATATTTTGAGATAAGGCATCATTTCTTATAGTAATTATTCATCAAATCAAATACAATGAGAAATATAACAACTTTGCTGCTGATTGCAATTTTTGTAATTAGTTCTTGCACTATTAATGTGCCACAATCCGATGTAGCAGGCTCAATGATAAATAATAATAAGACTATTGAAGAAAATCAAACTGTCAAAGAAATTCCAAAGACTGTAGAAAACAAAACGATAGCTGAGGAGAAAATAGAATACCCAAAACAGGAAGAGAAGTTAGAAAAAATACCACCAATTCAAGATGAGCAAAAGAAAATCGAAGAGGAGGAGCCATCAGAAAATGTAACCAAATATCCAAAGACTGCTAATAACAAAATAAAAATTGCTACTTTCAATATTCAAATTTTTGGAAAAACAAAGCGCGAAAAGCAGGAAGTCATGGATGTTCTTAAAAAAATTGCCAGAAATTTTGACATTGTAGCTATTCAGGAGGTTAGGGACAGCAGCGAAACTACCATATCATTTTTCCTTAACGAGATAAATTCTATGCCTGGCCCTGATTATGGTGTTGTCTATGGAGAAAGGCTGGGAAGAAGTTCAAGCAAAGAGCAATATGCATATTATTATAATACAGAAACCGTTAGTTATATACCAAATTCTGCTTATACGTACGCTGACTCAAATGATGTTTTTGAGAGGGAACCGTTTGTGTCAGGCTTTTCTTCCGGAATTTTTGATTTTTATTTGATAAATATACATACAAAGCCAGAAGATGCTTTTAATGAAATAGACAAGCTTAATCTTGTCGTAAAAGACGCTGAAAGCAAGTTTACAAATGAAAAAGATTTCATAGTTCTTGGTGATTTTAATGCTGACTGCACCTATTTTAAAGAGAAAGCAGACCTAAGCGCCTTGGAAGGTGCTGAATACTATTGGGTTGTTGATGACAGCGCAGACACAACTACAAAATCTACTGTATGCACTTATGATAGAATTGTATTCAAAAAAGATGCTACATTGTCAGACTATGCCAGCAGTTGGGGGGTGTTCAGGTTTGATACTCTATATGGCTTAAATCAGGAAATGACAGAAGATGTTTCAGACCACTATCCAGTATGGGCTGAATTTTACACAGATAGGGGTAATGATAATAACAAATAAAATGGGACAGCAAGAAGTTTATGATTTCCTTAAAAAACATAAAGGCAAATGGTATACATCAAAAGAAATAGCCGATGGATTAAAAGCATCAGTTGGATCCGTGACGACTTGCTTGCAAAAGTTGAGGGATGGCTCTGATATTGATTTTGAATATGGAAAGGGTACAGGACCTAGTGGAAAGAATGCCTATGTTTATAGGTTTAAAATATAAATAAAAATTTACTTTAAGAAATCTGTCCTTTTAAATTTTAATTTGATTTTTGATTTTTTATATTTGGATTTAATTTCATCAAAAAAATGATTAAGCCTTTCTTTTGAAAGGTATGAAAATGGATCACTATCCTTCTTCCGAATTTTAAAGAATAAATTGTAAACCGACGAATAAAAAATGGCGGGTTTTGATAAAATCTTTTCTTGGTTGTCTTTAAATAATTTATAGATACTAATCAAAGTACTCTCGTCAATGAATAATATGCTTCCTTTCCATCTGAATTTTTCTTTAACTGAAAAATAGAACTTTGTATAACTACCCTTATTCATATTATTTGATATTATGGTATAGGTTAAAAGGCCACCAAAAAATTTAACCTTGCTATCCTTCTTCAGAGCATGAATGTACTTCCTATGTTTTTCTGGTTTATCATTTAAAATATATCCATCTTTCTGGCTAGAATACTTACAATCCCAAGCTAGACAGCCTCTTTTCAAAGGCTTGCCATAATTCTGTATTGATACAACTCCATCTGGGGCAGGGACACCAGCAAATTTGCCCCCTAGTCTATCTCCAACATAAAAAATCTCGTGCAATAAGTTATAAATATCAATTTCAAAATTCTGGTCATCATATTTATTAGTTTTATTGGAGATGCTTACTAAAGAATCTGAACCTTTCTTAATAAGTTTTTGTAACCACTTTCTCTTTTGTGCATTATTGAATTCCTTAATTTTTTTGGTAACATAAATAATATCAGCTTCATGAATATATAAGTCTGTCAAACCTATACATTCAAATCCTTCTGATAGAATATCACCATATAAAGTTCCTGTATATTGCGTTAAAACCAGCAGCAATGGTAATCCAGTTTCAGAATAATGTTTAATTATCTTGTCTGGAATAGTTGAAGTAGTTGCAAAGATAGTAATCACTTCATTTGGCTTATTCATAATGTCTATAGTATCATAAGATTTGCCATCAATTTTCTTTTTATATTTCCTTATTCTAAATTTACAGTTAGAAAGAATGTTGTATATATAGTCCAATACTCCTTGTTTATTTAACGTAATGTCTATAAAATTACCTTCAATATAAAGGCTATTACCGCATTCAGGACAATCCCCCCTTTTCCATGTAATTTTTCTACATTTCTCACATCTTCTTTTTGCAGCTTTCTTTGGTTTATATATAATTCCCTTGTCCATTAAATCCAATAATATTTCTTCCGCGTCTTTTGGAATATTTGCAGGAACAGTTTTGGTATTCAATAAATAATCTACAATCTTTCTTCTATCAAGTTTACTATCAGAAGACCTAAGATATTTGTTTAAAGCAATTCCGAATCTATCCTCAAATGCCGCTTTGAAAGCTTCCAATTCTTTTTTTGGTATTCTCTTATCTACTAAATTAAATCTATTACGCCCCCATTTATCCTCTTCAACTTGGACATTTATTCTTAATCCATTAAATAAAAATATAAGTTTATGAAATTCGCTAAGGTCGTTTAATTTCAAAATGTTTTTCTTCCTTAGTATTTTTAAGCCTGAGATTATATCATTTTTTTTATTTAAATCTCTTATACTCATGCTTAAGTTAATACTAGTTCTTTTAAATGTTGCATCAATCAATTGGAAATTAGTTTGTAAATTCTCAGTAAGTTTATCAAAGAATACAGTTGGATTATAATCCGTCTCTATCCTCATATGTTTCAATGGATTTTTTAATCTACTCGATATGTACCCTTTGATGTGATAGGCCTCCCATTTTGACCTCGTATTTATTTCTAGAAAGTTTTCTTGTGGATAGATTGTTATCAACTTATAGGTTCCTTTAAGCAATCTCAAGTTATTCGGAATCGCCGGAAATAATGTGTCTGAAGACTCTTTCAATAGCAAAAATATCCATTTTAATTCCCCTTTATATGCCCATCTAAATTTATAAAATTTTGAATAATTATCTAATTTTTTTATGTATAAACATAGGTAAGGCATGAATTTTAATATGGAATTGTAATCTTCATCTTTCAATTTATTAAGAAAATTGTAATTAAAAAATCCTTTACCATACTCATGCTTCAGTAATTGAAGGTATAAATTTTTTATATTGTTGGTTTTAAACTCATCAAAAACTTTTCTCATAACCTTACTCTTATCTATAAAATTGCCTACTTCTTGGATATTATAAAAATCACTTATTGCTTTAGGATTACATAAAGAAAACTCCATTAGACAATATAGCTCTATTGCTATTTTCATATCACTATATATCAAAGAGGGTATGTTTTCTTGCTTATCAAATTTAATGTTATATTTTATAGCAATATAATATAAATCTTCTTTATTGAGCATATTAATTCTGTCAAAGAAAGTTTGTTTGCACAACTCCCATTTGTCACAGTAGGAATCTATATTAATATCTAGGTTATTCCATAATTGACGGTACTCTCTACTAAATAATGTAGATTTTAATCTTTTGTCTCCCATAAAGCACTCTTTACAAACCCATGAATTCCTTTATTGTTACTCATCTTAATTAAAACCACTCCCAATCCTATTCTTTAAAACTAGTATTTAAAGATATTGAAGTAAATTGTACGCAAATAGAGTAAAATAATATAGTTAACACATATGTTTGCTCGGAAAACTACAATGGAAAATTTGATAAATCAAAATATGATGAGTTGATGGTAAAGGCAACTTTCAATATTTTGCAGCCGTTTGGTATTGACATTCAGAAAATTTATAATAAGATAGGGAATACGACTCAGTTAACATTAAGTTAGTGTTTAGAGATAGTTCCAAAACATCAAGAAATATTACGAACTGAAATGTTGTGAAATCCAATGTTCACTGAAAAAAATTCCGAAGATCAGGAGAAAAAAATACAAAAGGAGATTGAAGCTCATGTACGGCCGATAATATTTAACTATTCAAAAATGATTCCAGATCTGAAAATATACTTACCTAATTTCCAACTAGACTTCGCAAGGCACTTGACTGAAACCATTCAGCAAAAATTGCTGCCATTTGGCCAGTTACAAAAGCAACTTCATGAAAGTTTGTTACACATCACGAAAATGAATCAGTCAGTTCTGATATCTTTCCAACCATCATTCGGCATCTGGGCCAAATGGGCTGAAGTCTTTAATGGTTTTGCCCAACAAATTGCATTCCTAAATGAGCCTGAATTCAAAAAGTTTGATTATAACTGGGTTGACATACTAGATTTTCATGAGAAGAAGGAACTCTATGAAGCATGGAAGAAAAAAGATGACGAATTAATTAAAAAAATTTTGACTGAAAAATTTTCTCAAAAAGAACTTCTTTATGAAATCTTAGAGGAAATTATAGAGAATAAATTATATTCAGAAAGGAAAGATATTCTAAAAGATGCCTTTGATGCTCATGCCGAAGGAAAATACACACTGGCAATTCCCGTTTTATTCTCACAGATTGATGGTGTGTTTATTGACATGCACAACGATTTGGATGGAAAGTTAACATATACATGCCCAAAATGCAATGAAAAATTGACTGCGCAACTTACTGCGAAGAATATTTCTGAAAATCTTTCATCCGTGATTGATCCGCTTATGCCAAATCTTATGAGTTTTACTTATAATATATTTGATGAATTCAGAAACGGAATCCTTCATGGTAAAAACACAAAATATGCTGACAGATACTTATCAACAAAACTTATATTAATTATATGTCAGCTATATTTAGATAATGAAGTAAAAGAGATAAAACAAAAAAAGGCAAAAAAAATTGAAAAGGCTCAATAAATTGAAGACTTCAAGCACCTATTTCTTCTTCTTCCTTCCGCCTCTAGCCATCTTTGCCATTGATACATCTCCCTTCTTGTCGACAAAGTAGAGATAGCCTGTTTTTCTTTTAATTCCGCATTTGTGAAGCACTTCCTGCTTTTTGCTTGACTTCTTGCCGGCTCTTGCCATTGCTACTCTGGCACAATCGCCACTCTTGTTCACGAAATAGAGATATCCCTTTTCTCTCTTTACTCCGCATTTGCATACAACTTCTGCCATTTTACCACCTTTTTTGATTTTTTGAATACAAATAGATGACTTGCTTAAATATATTTTGATTTTCAGACGCATAAAATATACAATATAAATAAAGGCTCTGTAGAAAGTCTTAAGTAAAACACCCCCTCTTGCATCGCAAAAGAGGGGTGGGGAAGGTTGAGTTCCCCATGAAAAGGAAAGAAAGGCTGGAAAATAAAGTTAAGCATTTGATAAGGCAAGCATGCTTGCCAAGATTTCTGCACAGATTTGGTCCAAAGAAATTTCTTCTTTGGCAGCTATGCTTAGGGCTTCTGATAAAAGAATCTTTCAGGCTAAGCTACAGGCGAGCAATGAAGTTTCTCGACGAGTTTTATGGAATAAAACTGCATTGGACAACCCTGCAAAAATTCAGAAGAAGAGTTCCTCTTGCGATTTGGCAAACCCTTCTTAAATCCACAAATAATAATTCAATTGCTGTTGCAGCAATTGATGGAACAAGTTTGCAAAGAAGTAATCCGAGCATGCATTATCTGAAGAGAATCGATAGGGAAGGGAATATTTCTGTTCCGATTTATTTGAATGTCATGATAGATGTCGTAAGAAGAAAGTTTATAGCTGTTAGACATCATGCAAAAAAGTCTGGAGAAGTTCCGGACGTTTATTATTTCTTTAAACAGTCTCCCAAGGAGATTGAACTTGCAGTTCTTGACAAACTCTATGATTCAGAAGGGCTGCATAGATTCTTCAGGCAAAGAGGCACTTACAGCATAATTCCAGTCAAGAAGAACTGGGCGAGAGGGCAAATGCGAAAGCAATTAAAAGATTGCTTTGATTACACCTTATATTGGCAGAGAAATTTGATTGAATCTTTGTTTTCTGCATTAAAAAGATTGTTTGGAAACCACTTGCGGGGTTTAACAGCCCGAACACAGAGAGCAGAAATATATATGCGGTTAATAGCTTACAATTTAGGGGCTATAATCATGGAGACTTTCTACTAAGCCATAAATAAAAGAAAGTTTAAATAACCAGATACATTAACAATATTCTATGATATCGAAACAACTTATAGAAGAACTAATTGCTACTTTAAATGATGAAAAGCAAAAAAAGTTAATAGAGTTATTCAAGGGAAATTATAACTTAAGAATATTAAAAGAAGCAATAGAAAAAAATATAGAAGATGATCTAAATGAGACTTAAAAGTATTACTATTCAAGGTTTTCGTGGGTTTAATGAAAACCAAACTATCACTTTAGATAATGATATTATCCTACTTTATGGTTTAAATGGTACCGGAAAATCTGGATTAGTCGAAGCAATAGAATGGTTGTTTTATGATGACATTTCTAGGAGGACAAGGTCTTTGTGTAAAAGTGAGTACACATCAGATACTATAAGAAATATCCACTACGATAAAGAAGAACCTCCCTTTGTTGAATTAACCGTAATTAAGTCTGGGATGGAAGTCAAATTAAAAAAGGAACTTATATCAGCAACAAAATGTAAATTCTATATTGATGGTAATGATGTCCCTGATTTTTCTTCATTGGGTGTTAGCTTTGATGATATTCATAAACCAATCTTGGGACAAAGTGAAATAAAAAGGTTTGTAGATACAGAACAAAAGGACCGTTGGGAAGAAATCAGTAGAATACTTGGTCTTGAAGAGATAGCTAATATAAGAGAGCAATTACTGAAGTTAAGGAAAGAAATTGAAAATGACTCTAAATTTCTGGAATTAAATGATTTAAAAAATAGTATTGGATATGATTTAAAAATTATTGGAGATTTGCAAGGATATGAAGATCTAGTGAATATGTTTCCCTATGAGAAGGCAAAATTTGAGAAGGATTTAATTGAATGTTTAAAGAAAAGTTTTTCTCAGGTGAGTAATAATATAAATTTTTTTAAAAAGTTATTAGAAGATAATCTAAACTTAATTCTTAAGACATCTTCAACTTCGGAAAATATCAAAAAATTGAACTACACTCAGGATAAGGAATTAGAGAAAGGTATTTTTGAATTAATAAAAAAAGCAAGAGAGCTGACAAAAGAACTTAATCTCTTGAAGGATTTTAAATTCCAAGAAGTTGATTTCTTCAGAAAAGGATTTGAATTAATTCATGACGAAATCTGCCCATTTTGTGGTGAAAAAACTATAACAAAAACTAAGAGAGAACATTTAATAAGTTGTCTAGAAGGCCATAAAGAGAAGTTAGATAAATATGAATTTTACTGCAAATTGAGAAAAGACCTTGCAGAATTGAAGGACGAACTATTTAATAAATTCAACGAAATGTTAATAAATCAGAAAGAACTTGAACTTGTGATTGATGATTTTTCTAAATATCCTGAATACAAAGAGACAGTTAAAAAATTAATAAATTTCTTAGATACAGACCTCAAAGAATTTTTCGATAAAATTAGTACTCAATCAGTTTCTTTTGATGGATTTACAAAATTGTTAGAAAGTATACCAAAAGATGAAGAAAACATCGCTAAATGCCAGATATTTGTGGATTCAATTGAGAAAGAACTAAATGAAATAATCGCACTGTCAATCAAACATGGAAATACTATTAATAAAATAAAAGAGGAACTGTTGCTAAAAACACCAGGACTTACACAACAAGATAAAAAAGCATTAAATACAATACACGCCATATTAAAAGTTATAAATAATAAAGGTAAACTAAGTCTGTTAGGTGTTTATAACAATAATTTAAGTAATCTTACTAATTTGATAGATAATGTAGAAGAGTTTGAAAAAAATAAGTCCGAGAATCTATTAAAAAATCTGTCCAATTCTATAAAGAAGTACTATAATGAGCTTAACCCTAACGAAGAAATAACATTTGAAGAGATTGTGCCATCGAGTGGTAAATCAAGAAAGGCAAAAATTAAAGGCAAATCTTTTGGGAAGGATATTAACCCTGTAAGTTGTTTCAGCGAGGCCCACACAAATTGTTTGGGATTGAGTTTATATTTTCCCCAGAGAGTAGAGAATAATCCCGACTGGGATTTTATCATGCTAGATGACCCAGTTCAATCAATGGATAACGACCATTCAATGAATTTAATAAAAATACTGAAGAATCTGTCCAAAAATAAACAAATAATTGTGCTTAGTCATAGTCATAATTTTAAGGAAGATTTTAATGCCTTATTTTATGATAAGGACTATCTAAGTTATGATTTCTCAGATTATAAAAAAGAGGGTCCGAAGATAACTCTAATGAAAGGAAACGTAGATAATTGTCTAGAGTTTGCAAAAAAATTAGTTACTGGGACTCAAATTGAGAGACATGCAGCAGGGTCAAGTGTAAGAAAGGCATTGGAAAATTTTGCTGCTGAAATTCTAATACAAAAAGGTAAACTAGGTATTATGAAAGTGACCAAAATGACTCTAGAAGACCGTCTTATTAAGATTGAAGAACTAAAGCTGTGCTCCGTTGATGATATAGGAGAAATAAAAGCTTTACTTAATATTTTGGACCCAGCTTCCCATGGAAAACCCAGGAGGGACCCTTCAACTACAGAAATACTAAATGGTATAAAACTAGTCGAGAAGCTGAAACACTATCTTTAATTTAAGATTTATGAATATATGCTTAATTGAATTTGTTTCATTTTACGGCCATCAAATTCATCTGCAGCTTATTAACATCATCAATCTTATACGCAAATGCTGTCTTTCCATTCTTTGGCAGGCACTTTAAAGCAGATTGCCACACAAAGTCAAGCTCGTCAAGTGTTGTCTCATTGTTTCCTGTTAAAATCAGTATTGCATTTTTCATACCTTTGAGCTTTGGCTTGAGCAATGTATCTGCATTATCTGTGGAGCCTACTTCAAAAGAATGAAATTTTGCTTTCTTTGCATTCTTTGTTACCATTTTGAAATCTTCCAAGCCAAGATTTACCATCATTTTTCCATAAATTGCATTAAATAATGCAGAATAATAAATATTGTTTATCTTATGCTTTTCGAGAAATCCCCTTAAATTTTTTATGCTATAATTCCTTGTTTCATCTGAGTCATTAATATTTTTAATTTTTTTTTCAATTTTTTGCCGGGCTGCCAACTTAAATAATTCCAGTAGCCGCAGCACATCTTTTTTAACTTTGATATTAATTTTATTCACATCCATTGAAAGTGTTCGTAATTTGTAATAATCAGAAGACTTGCCTATCCGCTCAAGGTGAGGCTTCATCAGGTTTTCAATGTCCTTTGCAATCTTAGGGTTGACTTTCTTTTTGCACTTTTCAATTTTGGCCTTAATCATTTTTCCATTTCAAAAACTTGTTCACTAACTAGTATTTTACCTTTATACTTTGTAGTAATCTGCAAGGCAGCATTTTCTCTGTCTGTTTGTTCAAAATTTTCATTTAAAAAGATTGTTTTAGTTTCCATTTTATTGCACATATTTTAAAAAAAACAGTTTCCTATATTCTAAAAACTTTTTATGCTCATTTTTTCCTCCAATAATTATTTTTCCAGGATATTCCTTTTTTTTAAATTCCTTAATAACTATGCCAATATAATTTTGATTATGGTTAAATGGGTCACTTCCAGAATCATGCAAGTTGCATTTAATGCACAATATATTTTTTATATCTTTGACGGCAATTCCTTCTAGAATTTTAAGGACAAAAGATAACACATCTTCAATGCTTGATTCACTATCTTCCAGAAAACAATCTATAATAACCTCTTGTTTTAGATTGTAAAATTTCTTTAGAAGAAAAACTTTCTTTTTTAGCAAAAGTTTTCTGCAGAAATTTAAATCTTGGTTTTTAGCTTTTGCAAAATCCCTAGGCAAAGCATCAATGGTAAATGCGGGACTATCCATGGAGATTTTATACTGTGGCACATTTTCAGGTGTTTTCATTTTTCCTAATCTCATATCCCTATCATTTGAAGCAAACTCATCTTCAGGCTCTTCATAAGACTCCTTGTCATATTTTCTCTTCTGTCCTTTGCGAGCTTCCACTAAGATTTCCAGTGTTTTAAAGTTCTTATTATTCATTTTGGTCTTCCCACTATATTATAAAATTCTCTTATTTATATATCTTTCTATTTAATAGTATAATATTATACTTTATTATAGAAAAGGATATAAATGCTATGTTCTTTCTCAATACTATGGAAAATTATATAAAAGAGTCATCTATATCGGAGCTGGAGGGTGGTAATGATATGGGTAAAAAAGTTCTGATAGCTACATTATACAGCCCTGAGCCAGTTATTCTTGCTACAACACGCCTTGGCCCTGAGCGCTTAATTCTATTAGTTGATAAAGAGCCTAGCAAGGAACAAGAGAACAGCCTTAAAATTATACAGGATTCACTAGGAAAGGTAATTGAGGTCAAAGTTGTCAAGACTGATGTATATGACATTGTGGCAGTTGCCACTAAATGTGTTGAAATAATTGACTTGCAGCCAAAGGATGACCCAATTTATGTTAATATCACTTCCGGGCGAAAAACTAAAGCCATTGGATTATTATTTGCTGCTTACGCAAGGCATGACAGGGTTAAGAAAATTGCCTATAATCCGGAAGAGGATAAGAGTGCAGTTGTTTATTTACCTAGACTGAGTTTTAAGCTTACAGAAAGCGAGAAAAAGGTTCTTGAAGCGATTGGAAATGATTCGTTTGAAAACCCAACAGAGCTTGCAAAGAAAGTTGATTTGTCAACTGCAATGCTTTACAGGTCGCTTGATGAGCTAAAAGATCAAGATTTAGTAACAACAGAGCAAGGCATTAAGCTGACTGATGCGGGAAAGATAGCGAGGCTTTAGTTTAGGGTGAACCCATGAAAGATAAAATGAACACTCAAAATGTTAGTTTGGCTGGAGAATTCTTTGTGCTTGCACAGCTTTCACTTCGAGGTTATATAGGTACACTTACTTTAGGTCATACTAAAGGGGTGGATATACTCGTTTCAAACGAAAAAACAGGTAATATGTTTAGACTCGAGGTAAAAACAGCTAGTAAAGGTCCATGGAGAACTAATATTTTTGGAAACAATTATGAGTGGATGATGGATATCAAACATGAAACTATAATTGATAATAAGTTATTCTATTGTTTTGTTTATCTTAAAAACTTGATAGAAATGCCTCTTTTTTTTATAGTTCCAAGCAACATAGTAGCTAATTATTGTGTAGAGGAACACAAAAAATGGTTCGATGCTCCAAGAAAAAATGAAGTAAAAGAAACTACTATGAGGACATTTAGAATTGGAATAGATCCAGATGCACATGGGTTGCCTTTAGAAAAATACGAAAATAAGTGGGACTATTTTGATTAATAGTCCAAAGATAGCGAGGTTGTGAAATTGAAAACATTTGAAATTAAAAAACTAAGTGAAGCAATAGAATATATGATGGAAAAGCACGGAGCAGATACCCGCAAGGGTTCTACCATACCTTATTTTACGCATCCTATTGGTGTTATGAATATTCTACTAGAAGAACAATCATTTGATTCTAAAATTAATGAAGATGTTATTCTTGCAGGACTGTTCCATGATTTAAATGAAGATGCAAATGTTACTATTTTAACTATAGAAGAAAAATTTGGAAAGGAAGTTGCGAGATTAGTCAAGAATGCGTCTGAGCCGGAAGGCTTGAAAAAAGCTAAAGATCAGATAGGCAACTGGAAAAAAAGAAAAGAACACTCTTTAAACTTACTAAGAACTGCGGATAAATTCACAAAAATGGTAATTTGCGCTGACAAATTGGATAATGCCCGAGCTATACATAGAGACATTATTTCAGGCCTTGATGTTTGGAAAAAATTTAATGCGCCTTTTGATGATATAAAATGGTATTATGAATCAATACTTCAACTGCTTAAATCAGGAAATAGCATTGAGAATACCAGGATGTTTAAATTACTGGAGATAGAAGTAAATGAAATATTTAAAATACCTATTAAAAACTGCGGTTAACTGATGCAAGTAAGATAGTGAAGTTATAAATTAAGAACATAACTATTAATCCAGATAAGTAAGATAAACAAATTAAAAAAATAATAAAATGAATATTTGGGAGAAAATAGTGAAAAGTTTAAATATTGACCATGAAAACTATAAATTGGGGCGGTTAAAATAGAACAATCAGATTTTGATACTAACAATAATTTGAATAAGGTATTTATTCATCCAGATTTTAATGCAACGATTGAACAAATAAATAAACTAAATATCCAACTTCCTAAAAATCCAACTACAGGGGAGTTAGACTTCCATTTGAACACATACCCAACAGATGGTAAACTAATCACAAATATGGAAGAAATCAAACCATTCAAGTTAAATGCAAAAAATGGGGAGAAAATGGCCCACGAGAACATTGCAATATCAGCTTATGATGAATCAATCAATAAATTCTCAGCACTGGAAGGTACCGCTTTCTTAACTTCGCATTCATTAGTTTTACAGCATAAAGACGGATATATTCCTCAAGCTTTCTTGACATTCTATTTTTATACAAGGTCCAAAACTTATACGCAAAAATCAAGATTTATAAAATACTCAGATGATCCAGAAGTAGATTCTAAAGTAGATTATGTAAAAGACCGCACAGATTTTATAATTAAGAACACTCCAAAAAATTCAATCGCATTTATAGACGGACCCTTGATAGGTGGTCAAGTAAGTGCATATACATACAAACTCAATAAAGAACTTCTACAAAAAAATGTAATCCCATTTTTCGTTGTGAAAAATACAACAAGTAATCTGGTTACAGATAATATTCTGGAACTTAAGGGCAAATACAACTCAGACCTACACTGGGCATATAGTACCTTGTCTGCTGGTGAGAGGACAAATTTCTTTAAGTATGTAGACCAACATAATCCTAGGAACGCTAAACTATTTTGTTATATCAAAGGATTTAATTCAAGTCCTCAAAGAGTAGAATTTCACCTAGAAACATTCGAAAAATTTGAAAAACAAATTCCGGGCATGATGGATTTAATATATTATTTACTTTTAGTTCAAGGAGATTGGAGGAATCCACAAATAAGAACAATAATCATAGCTGAGAAATACGCTAGGGCCACACTAAGACTGTTTAATATAAACAAACTAGCCGAATCAGCCGGCATAACCCCTACAATAAATCAAGAAAGATTTGCGTGGTGAAAAAATGACATGGACTGTAATAGGTGAGAAAAACGGTAAGATTCTCTTGGCATCCAAATCAATTGTTCCAGGTATTCTGCCAAAGGGAGCTTATTTGACTGTAGAAGATGGTGAAACAAAATTCATCCTAAGAGTGGATGATAGTCAGCAGCTTGAACCATATTCTCCATCACCAATGATAATAGACATGGACTTATCTCCTTTAAGTCAAGACCAAAAATGCCAAAATATGATATCTGCATATCGAGTAAAGGATTTATCTAACCGTGAAGATGGACTTATTGATTACATTAAACCTCAATTGTCTGCTAGACGCTCTACACAAGAAGAAGTTGATTTGGCATTGGGGGGTAATAAAGAAGGCCCTAAAGTTTTTCTTGCAACAGTTCATTCTTCTCAAAATCAACTCTTGATAGATGAGAAAAATAAATTCATAACTGTGAACTTGCCTATTGATACATTTTTTCATCAAATATTGATTTGCGGTAAAACTGGAAGCGGAAAAACTGTTGGAATCAAGTACCTATCTCAATACTTCTTAGAAAAATTAAATGGTGCTGTTCTCGCCGTAAACGTAAAAGAATCAGATTTGCTCAGAATGAATCATCCTTCTGAAGAAAAGAGTGCTAAAGAGTTAGAAGCGCTTGAGGAAACTGCACACGGGATAGATAATTTTATGGTATACTATCCGGCAAATGCTGAAATAACTCACACTAAAAAAGTAGATGCAGATTATACTAAAAAAATCACTTTAAATGTTAAAGAAATAGAACCGGAATCATTAACAGGGCTTCTACAAAACATTTCCGACATAGGTGCACAAAGTCTACCCAGCATATTTAGAGCATGGCAAGAAGAACAAAAGGAAAGCAGAGATGATAAAGAATTTAAGTTTAACAATTTTGTGAGATATTTCTCCAGAGGAATTGATGATAAGTGTAGATTTAGGACTTTAAATGAAAGGGGCGATGAGGATGAAGTTACCTTACACAGGGGGACTTTTGAAAATATTAAAAGAAGTTTGAATATAGCGATGCTATTTTTTGATAATGAAGAAGCCGAGTGCCTGACTGATGATGATATACTTCAAGCTGGTAAAATGTCAGTCATTGATGTGGCTGTTACCAATGGTAGACAGTTCGGCGCAATATTGCTTAGAGATTTGCTCCATAAGATTGTTGCTGCCAAAAATGAAGGAAAAACAGACATACCCATACTAATAATAATAGATGAAGTTCACAGTTTCTACAATACAGATGCATTAGAAAATGCATTAGGAGATTTAGACACCATCTGTAGAACAGGAAGAAGCCAAAAAATAGGAGTTATCTTTGCTTCTCAAAACCCCACGGATATCCCCTCTGGACTATCTAGCGTAATTAACACTAAAATATTTTTTAAAACAGATGCTCATTTGGCAAAAACGCATGGTGTCATTGTATCCCCTCAAGAAATGGAAGGACTAAAGGCAGGGTTTGCTACAGTTTCTATACATGATATGCCTCAAGTAAAAATAGTTAAGTTTCCGATGGCATTTGCTGGAGTATTCAAGTAGGTGATAAAAATGGAAGAAGAAAGTTCAATTAAAGATTTGTTTGAGACTCTGCTGAAAGAAGATAACGAAAAGAAGATAATAAGGCTGATAGTAGACGACAAAGAACCTGAAGAAATAGTAGAAATTTTACTAAATTCGAAGGAGCACTGATAATAATGATAGAATATGATTATTTGATAGAGAGGGACGAAGGAAACGAAGTCAAGGAATTTAGGCCGGATAAAATTCCAAAAAAAATGGAGAACTTATGCTACATTGAGGGTCCTAATTCATCCGGAAAAAGCACGCTTCTAAATATTATTGCTCTAGGTCTTTATGGTTTAAAGAATAATCGTTTGCATCCAGCACTACAAGACAAGCTAAAAAGTTTAGTAGGTTCAAATCATCAAAAATTAAAATTTACCATTAAAATTAAGAATAAGAATGGTAGTTTGGAGATCGTCTCTGAAAAATTGGATTTAAATAAACCAGACATTATAGTAAAAGAAATAACTTCAAATGGGGAAAGAAAGTTGTCTAAAGAAATGTTTGAACGCGATTACAACTTAATATATGATATTCCACATGACCCAACTCAAAGATTGAACCATTTAATTGATGACATTAAAGATGCCCAAATTAGATATGGAAACAGTATAGGCAGATTAAAAGAGACCGTTAGGAGAATACTTGCAGAAATAGACAGCTCACGCAACCCAAAAAGGATCAGTGAACTTAATACTCAATATAATGATAAAGAAAATGAACTAAGTATTTGCAATAAAACTATTGAAAAACAACAACTGCAACTAAATATAGTTGAAGATTACACTTATTTCCGATTTTATAATGAATATAAAATTAAGCTAAATCAAGTTCAAGGAAAAATAGACAATTTGAGAAAAAACGCAGTAAAAACAGAAAAGAAAACTCACAATCAAAATTCTGAATATTACACAAACTTAGAGATAGCTAGAAGAACAGTACAAGAAATGCAATCTATTTATAACAAAGTTAGTGACTTATTAAATATTTCTCTAACTAAAGATAAGCACTATTTGAATATATGGCAAAAAATTGACCTCAAAAGAGCTTTAGAAGAATTGCAATTTGATGAAAATCTAGAAGAGTGTATTTTGCATTTTAAAAGAGTTTTAAGGGAGCAAGAAGATGAGCTAAAAGAAGATGAGTCTTCAAAGGAAGCTGACTTCTTTAATGCTTTGATAGAAGTTCTTGAAAGTTATAAAAGATTTAATTTAACCATACCTGGCATGGAGAAAAGTATTTCAGAATTTATTAATGACCTGAAGGTTGCTGCTGAAAAACATGATACTATTATTAAAAAAAGAAAAAATATTGAGGAAACAGATGCCGAGTTAGCAAAGCTAAAAAGGGAAATGGATAAATTGAATACGTCAGTTTTTCCAGATATGATACGCCTTAAACCACTACTAGGCACAAAAATGTCTGATTATATCACGGAAAATGCTGAACAAGAAATTAGCTCATTAAACAATCAATTAAGCGAATTTCAGAATAAATATGAATACTATGAAAACCTATATTCTGCCAAAGGCAAACCTATTGAAAAGGAAATTATGTCAAAGGGTGGTAAAAAAATTCGAGATTATATCTCATATACTGAAGAGCAATTAAAAGATAAAATCAAAGAACTTAGAAATTCAATCAATGATGAGACAGCAAATAAACGCACATTAGAACACTCAAGAATTTCTATATCCACTGAGTTAGAAAGGCTGAAAGACAAAAAACCACATAGATATCAAAATCAAGTAGAAGCTTTAAATGAGTTGTTGTCCAAGTTAAACTTATTGGAATCAAAGTTCAAAATAGACTATGACAGTTATATTAAGGAAATAATAGATAAGAATTTGTCCAAAAATATAACAAAGGAACAAGAAAACTATAATGATGCCATTTTTCATTTCTTAGCTAAAAAAATTGGGAGATTTGCTCATATTAATAAAGAGTATAAGGCAATTAAAGTTGATTTGATAAATGGAATAATTCATACAGAGGATAAAAAAAGAATCCATTTGCAAGACATGGGAACTGGTCAAAGCCAAAGTGCATACTTAAAAGGTCTTTTGAATACTTCTGACAAAAGAAAAGTAATTGCTATGTTTGATGAAGTTGCAATGATGGACAATAAATCCTTGGAACCGATTTACAAGAAATTTAGAGAGTTATATGAAGGAGGAAAATTATTAGCAGGGATAGTGGTTCAGCGTGGGGAAGAAGTAAATGTTATATCTAAAATAAAGTGATATTAATGGAAGAAATAGTTGACTTAGAAAAATTTTACAAAAAAATCCAAGAATCTCTTAGTAACAGATACAAGGAAAAAATAGAATCAATTTTTTTAAGAATGTTAGAAATTAGAAGTGCCGTTGACAGATTTCGATTACTCAAGGAAGCTTCAATTTCAAAGTTTCAATTTACAGGAGAATCGGTTAGGAATCTGATGGAAAATGGGTTTATCAGAGTAACAGATGAAGAAAATAAATATACATTAACTGCTAAGGGTATCTTAGAGTATGAGAAAAAAAATGGTATACTAATAGAAGAAAAAATATGGAATTTTATAGATAAAAAATATTTTGATTTATTTTCTGAAAGTAAAAAAGAACTCAATGAAAAAGAAAAATTGATTGTTTTTGTAATGATTGCCGCAAGGGCATTTTCCAAGAAATCAAGTATAGACTTAAAGAAAGGTGACATTGCACTAAGTAAGTGGGAAGAAATAATTCTATCCTCTTACAACTTCCTAAAAGATTTAAAAATTATAGACAAGCTAAATGAAAATAATATATTTGGTAGTGAAAAGAACTTCCACAAAGTATATACTTTCTTCAAAAATGGTGGAAAAGATGTTCCAAAAAAAACTAAAGGTTTTTACAAGACTTCAGGTGACCAAATGTATTGCTTAGACATTTCTAATAATGCGGGGAAGATAGAAATGGACGCTTTAAGATTACTATTCAACAAAATTTTTGGACATCGTAAATTAAGTACTGATGAGATTGATAAATTATTCAATTATTTTAATGAAATTGCTTCCACAAAAAATATATACATTTTTGATGTTAAAGAACACATTTTCCATAATCCAGAATATGACAATATAATAAAAGACGCTTTATTAACTGCATAGTAAAATCATATGGAAACAATAAATTATCTCGAGAAGTTTTATAATGCTCTTTATAGCAGTTTAATCAAGAAATACAAAAAAGTAAAAAATAAGTCCATTTTAGTCTGGTTTTTTGATATTAAAGAAAACGACCGATTAAGGCTGATAGGGGATTCTAAAATTAAGAAAATTCGAATACCTAAAGAAATAGCTGAGGAATTAATAAAAAATAATTTGATAAGAGAATCTGATACTGCAGGGGATTATGTTATTACTGCTATGGGTGTATGGGATTATGAGAGCACTAAAAATATTTTATCCCAAGATATCTTATTAAAAGAAATTGATGGAAAATATTTTAACACGTATAATGAATTAGAAAAACCCCTAGCAGACAGGCACAAGATTATTTTAATGGCAATGATTGCTGCAAGGTCATTTTCAGAAAAATCTCCAATGAATTTAAAAAAAGGAGATTATGCAATGAATACTTGGGAAGAGATTATAAAAAGGTCGTATGAATTACTTAACAAATTAGGTATTGTTTATGAAATGACTGACGAGCAAATTTTTGGAAAACCTGGAAACGAACATAAAGTGAGTAATTTAATTAGGCATAGCGACGCAATACCCAAGAGAACTAGGGGCATTTACAAAACAGCAGAATCTCGAGACCAGAAATATTATTTGACATTATTTAGTTCTGGAAAAATTGATGTGGGAAATCTAAAATTACTGTATAGACAAATATTTGGAGATAAAAAATTAACTCATTCAGAAATAGATTTGATATGTAATTTCTACAACGAAATTGCATCAACAAAAAACATGTACATATTTGATTTACACGAACATATATTTCATAAACCTGAATATGATAATGTAATCAGAGATGCTCTGATAACACTATAATAAAATGAATTATATAACAATCCATGGCGGAGCTAATGAAATAAACGGCGGGAACAAGTTTCTTTTGGAAGATAAAGATTATAGTTATAGAAGATAAATCAAAAACAAAATGCCACCACTACTCTCAAAATCAAAATATCTTTATGGAATTCAATGTCCAAAATTATTGTGGATGTTTATACATGAGCCTGAAAAATTTCCCAAAGTCGATGAAGTTACTCAGCATAGGTTTGACGAGGGGCATCTTGTCGGAGAGTTAGCCAAGAAAGTTTTTCCAAGCGGGATTGACATTAAAACTGATGATTTTAATGAAAACCTAAAGAAATCCAAAGAACTTCTGGCTAAAAGAAAGCCATTATTTGAAGCTGCTTTTAAGAATGAAACTATATATGCCAGAGCCGACATCTTGTTTCCAGTCAATCAAAACCAATGGGATGTAATTGAGGTTAAAAGTTCAACAAAACCAAAAGAATTGCACATCCATGACCTTGCCTTTCAGAAATATTGCTATGAGCAAGCTGGACTGAAAATTAACAAATGTTTCTTGATGCATATAAACGGTGAATATGTAAGGCAGGGCGATATAAATCCTAAAGAGTTATTCACTCAGCAAGATGTTGATGAACTGGTTAATGAAGCAAGCAAGGACATTAAGGATAAAATTAAAACAATGCTTGATATAATATCTGCTGAAAAAATGCCAGGTGGAAAGATTTGCGATGAATGCAAAGGCCCTGGAAGCTGCCCATTGCCGGATGAATGCTGGTCATTTCTGCCTGAAAATAATGTTTTTAACTTGTACCGAGGAGGAAAAAAAGGATTAGAGTTATTCCAATCGGGAGTTTATTCAATTAAGGATATACCAGTCAGCTTTAATCTTTCCGCAAATCAGGTCATTCAAAAAAGATGCGAACAGACAGGAAAGCCTTACATTGACAAAAAGGGAATTAAAGGATTTATGGATTCCTTAGAATTTCCACTATATTTCCTTGATTTTGAGACTTACAACACCGCAATACCATTGTATGACGGATTAAGCCCCTACCAGCAGATTCCCTTCCAATTTTCCTTGCATATATCAGATTCCATAGATTCAGAGCCTATTCACAATTCTTTTCTTGCTGAAGGAGATAAAGACCCGCGCTTGGATTTTTTATCAGCATTGAAAAAAGTTACTGGGAAAAAAGGAAGTATTATAGTTTACAACCAATCTTTTGAAAAAAGGATTATGAATGAATTAGGCAGGGCTTTTCCTAAAAATGAAGGATGGATTAATTCATTAACTGGCCAGTTTGTTGACTTGCTTGCTCCTTTCCAAAAATTTTATTATTATGATTCTAAGCAGCAAGGCAGTGCTTCCTTAAAAAAAGTGCTCCCTGCCTTAACTGGAAGGTCTTATGCAGATTTGGAGATAGCCGATGGGGATTCCGCTAGCTTACAATATCTTTATATAACTCATGGGGCGACTGATGGAACTGAGCCTTCAGAAAAGGAGATAGTTGATATTCGACAAAATCTTGAGAGGTATTGCGGTTTGGATACGGAAGGAATGGTGGACATATTAAAAGTTTTGAATGTGATGGTAGGAAGGTAGAGAGTTTTGGCAGAAAAAATTAAGGAAGAAAGAAATGACTGATTTTAACCAAATTTTAAGAGAGGGAAAAATAGTCGATAATAAGAGAGTCAAATCCCTCAATATGAAAGAAGTTCTTAAGATTATTGCTCAAGATTCTACCAGTTTTAAATGTGCAGTAGGTTACTTTTATCTTGAAGGATTAGTTGAAATTGTCAATTCCCTGAAAGATCTCCAAGAAATAAAGATTTTGATGGGTTACGAAACAACAAGACCAACTAAGGATCAGTTAATTAAAGCTTTCAAGGACAAATTCAACGAACTTGACATAAATGAGCATACAAAACCTGCTTTAAAATTATTCTATCAATTAGTGAAAGAGTATAAGACTCTCAAGGTGAGAGTTTACTTTGGTGATGATAAAAATCCTGAAAGGCTACATAGCAAATCATATTTATTCCTAAGAAATATGCAAACAACTAATATACTCGATAGATATAAAGCAGGAATAATCGGCTCTTCAAATCTTACACCTAGCGGATTAGTTGGAAACACAGAATTAAACTACATCATAACTGAAGCAAGAGATTTAGAAGATGTTGAATTATGGTTTGAAAATTTATGGAGCAAAGGAACAGAAGATTTTGAGAAGTTAAATGTTGCAGAAGCAATTGCTGAAGCAATTGAAAAATCCAAGTTCAAAGAAGAATTACAGAACACATTCATTTACATAGAACCTAAAGAATTCTTGAAAATACTGATAAAATATCTAAATGCAGATTATTTATTTGAAGAATTTAAGAAATCAAAATTGCTCCAATTTCAAGTTATAGATTTTAGAAGAGTTCTAAATAATTTTAATAGTAAAGGTTATCGGGGTTGCTTCCTGACTTCTTCAGTTGGATTAGGAAAATCTTATGTTGCTTCTCAAATTGCTAAATACTTTTTGAATAATGATAAAAAAGTGATGATACTTGCTCCTGCAGGTTTAGTCCATAATGACGACCAATGGCCTAGGTATCTCAAAGAGTTTGAAATTTATGATAAAGTTAGTCTAGTCTCTATGGGTGAATTGCAGAAAATACCAGATATATTTAAAATTAAGAAGTATGCCAAGAATTATGGTTTGATTATAATTGATGAAGCCCACAATTACAGAAATCCAGATGCTTACAGAACAAGAAATCTAAGAAAGATAATTGATGAAAATGGAAGCTCCAAAATACTATTCTTAACAGCAACACCAATTAATACTAGCTTAGATGATTTGCTTAATCTAGTTAAATTATTCCATAGGAAAGGACAAAATTTACTATTTGATACTTTAGTTAGAGAACTTGGGGACTTGATTAATCTATTCAAAAATAAAGAATGGGAAGAGTTAAAAGACTCTGAAAAAAATGAATTATCTGAAGTACAGGAAGGAATAGAAAAAGAGATGTTTGTTAAATCAACAAGAGAAACGATAAAAACATCATCTGATTATATAGAAGAGTTAAAGACTTTTTCAAAAGTAGATATTACCAAAATAAAAGATCCTGATGTTGAAGAAATCAAATACGAACTCGATTCTCGCTATAAAGATATTGTAAACGGAATTGTGAATTTTATTAACAGCTTATCGGCCGCACATTTAAGGCTTTTAGATCCTGAGAAGGGTGTCCGTTTGGGTGGTTTTTTCAAATGGATTCTGTATAAACGATTTGAAAGCGATATCAGTGCATACTATCTGACGCTTAAAAGATTATCCAAGAAAAGCACTATGATACTTAATGCTGTTGAAAAGCAGAATACTAAATATTTGGAAGAAGAGGAATACGAAGATGATATTGACATAAACTTTGATTTGGACTTCAAAGATAAACTTATTGAAGTCATCGAAAAAATCAAAGCAGGAAAAGGCACAGAACATCTAAAGATACTAGATGAGTTAAAAACAGATGTTAAAAAAATCAATCAACAAATACAACAATTAGAGCCATTCCTCAAAAAAGACTCGGAAGTATTATTCAAAAATGACCAAAAAATAAATCAGCTAAATTCTGTTTTTAAAAATAATAAAAATAAAAAAATATTGATATTTACGGAGTATAAAGATACGCTCAGAGCTATAAAAGAGTATTTCAAAGACTCCATAAATCCTGATGAGATAAGGTTTGTTGATTCTAATACTAAAAACAAACAGTCAATAATAGAGAAATTTAACGATTTGAAAGATAAACTAAGATTTTTATTGACAACGGACACATTATCTGAAGGTTTTAACATTAGTGGAGCAGATTTGGTAATAAACTTTGATATTCCTTATAACCCTGTAAGAATAATCCAAAGGATAGGGAGAGCCACGCGTTTGGATTTTCCTAAAGAGATAAATGTTCTAAATTTTAGACCTGACGATGACATTGATTTTGAATTAAAGCTAGTTGAAACGATGGAGTTAAGGATTAAAGATATTATCAGGTTTGTAGGTGTTGAATATAGGATTTGGTTTGAAACAGAAAAAGAGATTTTATTGGAGAGAAGAGCTAAAGATAAAAGAATGTATCTTGAAGTTCTTCAAAAAATACGAAGCAACCTAAGAGAAGGAAATTTTAAGGATTTAGAAATTGCTCTCGACTATTCAAAACCAATCTTAATATTTTTACAGAAAGCAATTAAGAAGCATGACCTCAAGAAAGAAGATTTAGAAAAAGTCAAAATCCCCTCTGGCAAAAGTTATACTACATTTAAAGGCGAAAATGGTTTAAGCATTGTTTACAAAGATACTGATTCTTATAATGAAGAAATTCTATCAAATAAGGAAATCATTGAATTAAACAAAAGAATAGACTTTGAAAGTGTTTTTAAGCAAGAAATTAATTCTTTTGAAGAATATTTAGGCAAGAAAAAGAAGGAAGATATACGAATGCAATACTTCAATGATAATGTTGATAAGTTAGTAAACAATATATTGGATTTTATTATATCTGAAAAGCTGATTGAGTTATATTCAGATATATCTAAGCTTAAAGATGCTCTTGAGCAAGTAAGACATAAATGTGGAAGCACAACAGAAAAAGTTGCAAAAAAGATAATAGTTGAACTGAAAGAAGAAATAACTAAAGACAGGATTAAACAATGGATTAGTGAGTTAGAAGAGAGCTTTACTAAAGTTGATATTCAACAAAAACTAGATAATAAAAAAGAGTCCCTGTTTGCAATAGGGTTTATAGAGAAATAATCATGGAAGTTCAAGAAATTTTAGAAGGTAAAAAGAAAGTTGTAGAGTTCCTGAAAGAAAAAGGATTACAGGAAGAAAAAGATTATTCTGATGATGAATATACAGATGGAACATTTTTCAAAATAGACAAACGAAAGCTTCTTGTTATTTACGAAGTATTTGAAGAAGAAAAAATAAAAGAAATAAAAGACCATTTCCTAATTGACAGAGGTTTAAGTTATTGCATAATTATTCTGGATGGGAAATTGATATTTTTCAGGAATTTTGGAGAGATTAAACACTTTATTTATTCTGAAAGAACAAAAAATAACCCATCTAAAATAGATAAACTTAAAAACATCTCTGCCATGGATTCTTTATTCCAGTCAAAAGACATATCTGCATCATTTTACGAAGCTTTCAAGCTTAAAAGAAATCTTCTTGTTCAAAACATAAAAAATGATGTTGAGCCAGTGCAAAAATATCTAATTGCACAGAAGATTTTTGACAGATTCTTCTTTATTTATTTTCTCTGTCACAAGGGGATTATTAAATTTAAAGATGGCAAAAAAATATCAGGAGACAACCTATTTACAAAAATACTCCTAAAAAAAGGAAATTTCTTACAGAATCTTAAAAAATTGTTTCATCTCTTTAATTCGCAACCTAAAAACATTCTTGAGATTGGGGATTATCAAATTGTTATACCCTATTTGAATGGCGGATTATTCAGACCTGATGTCTTGGAGCAAGATTTAGATATTAAGCTAAAGGATGATCAATGGGAAGAAATCTTTGAATTTTTGAACAGCTATCATTGGATTATTGAAGATGTAAAAGCAACAGAAGAAAACGAAGAAAAGATTTTAACTCCTGAAATCTTAGGCCACGTATACGAAAGAAGTGTTGTAGAATGGGAAAGCAAAGTATTTGAAGAACAAATTGAAGCAACTGTAAAAAAAACAACTGAAAGAAAGAAGAAAGGGGTTTATTATACTCCTGAATCAATAACCAATCACATATCGACCAACACCATAATTCCATCTCTGCTTTACCAGTTAGGGAATAAATATTCTTCTTTTGACGATTTGATTGAATCCAATAATAAAAAAGACATGAAAGAGGCTTTAAAAAAACTTGATAAAATTAAAGTTTTAGATCCTGCATGTGGCTCCGGAGCATTTTTAATTAAAGCATCAGAAGTAATTTTCGGACTTAAAAGAAGAATAAATTATGAACTAAAAGATAAAAAAAACTTCTATGATTTAAAACTGGACATAATTACCGAGAACATTTATGGAGTAGATATTCTTGCAGGAGCAATAGAGATTTCTAAATTAAGACTATGGCTTTGGCTTATTTCTGATTATGAAGAATCAAAGAACGAGATTAAGGCACTTCCAAACATAGAGTATAATTTGAAAGTTGGGAACAGCTTAGTGGGTTGGCTTGATGAAAAACTGGTTCAGATGCCAATGAATACGCCACTTACCGATAAAGTTGATGACATATTTACTGAATTGATTGCATTGTCTAAGAATGGAGAAGGTGGAGAGCTAAAAAAAGCAAGAGAACTCCTAAGAGCATACAAGTTAAATGATTATATTGAAGCTTACTATATTTTATACAAGATTTACAGAAGAACCCACGGACTAAAAGCAGAGAATTTGAGAAGTATAATTGAAACTATCAGAAAAGCAATATATGCAACAGTAACTCCTGCATTTTTAGAATGTGTAAACAAGAAAATAAAACCAAATTATGATAGCAAAAAACCACCAATAACAATTCAAGAATTCTCGAAACTTCAAGTATTCCACTGGAGAATAGACTTCGGACATATTATACTTAATGGGGGGTTTGATGTTGTAATCGGAAATCCACCATATGGTAATATTCTTTCTTCTACAGTTAATAAAATATTATCTGTGGGTCATGGTGAATATAGTGAAATTGCTGCAGATTTTTTAGAAGTCGAAATGAATATTTTGAAAAAAGGAGGATATATAGGAAATATCACTACCATTGCTATCATTAAGAATAGTAGATTAGTAGAATTGCACAGAAAAATCGAAACAAAATTAAAAGGCACTAAAATTGCTAGTTTTGCCAGAAGACCTTCGAAGATATTCGCAGATGCCGAGATTAATGTTGCAATCATAATAGCCTCTAGAGGAGAAGGAGGAATTATTGAAACAAGTGATTTTATTAGGTTTAAGGGTGAGGCAGATCTTCAAACTATTGAATATTCAGTTGTTTCTGGCTTAATTTTGAGAGATAAAATGGGTTCTTCAAATACTCAAACTAATTTTGAGGTGATTCCTGCTGTAGGACCAGAAATTAAGAGAGAAATATTACTCAAATTGGCAAAAAAGAAGAGAATAATAGAAGATTGTCGGGGCAATAATTACCCTCTTTTTTTTAGAAGGGCTGCAAATTATTGGATGAATATTTCTATAGAACAAATGAATAGTTCTAAAAATATGATAGAAATTATTTTTGATAATGAATTAGAAAGAGATTTTATTTTTTTGGCAATGAATTCTTCTCTTTTTTACTTGTTTTGGTGGACGTTTTGCAATATGCATGACGTAAACGAAGGTAGAGTTTTTAAATTTCCTGTTCCTGACAAAAAAGACCTTATTGAAAAAAGTAGTGAAATAAGAAACAATAAAACTAAACTTTGGAAAAAATTAATGGAAAATTATTATCCGGATCAGCGTCATCAATTTATTATGCCTAATCTAAAACAAATGATTGATGAAATTGAAGAATTCATTGGAACATTTTATGACCTTAATAATAAGGAAATTAAATTTTTACGTAAATATCATTCGGAATTTGGAAGAAAATCCGGCTTCTATGATGAAGATGATGCGTGATGAAATGACTGTTTTGGTTGAAAATGTAATTAAGATATTAATTGATGAAAAAATGCTTATAGTTGCAGATAAATATGCCAAAGACCATATAAAAGCAGACACACACGAAACGCCAATATTTCAGACAAATGAATATAATAATAAACTGATTGGTTATTTAGGCCAAATAGCATTTAAAAAGTTTCTAACAAAAAATAAAAATATTAGAACAGATTTTCCAGAAGTCAATATGGATGGAAGTCCAGATATTTATGATTTTAATATTAAAGGATTTAAAATAGATGTCAAAACTTTGTTATGGAATGAATATTGGGAAGATAACACTCATCCTAACTGGAGCATCGATCCGTGTCATATCATTACGTTGGTCGATTTAATAACAAAATTTTTCTTTTTAATTCCCCAGATTCAATTAAATATTGACGATTTTTTTAATCCATCTTTTAATTGGAAAAAAAAGAAAAATATTCCAAAGGATATTTATTGGGCATTATTCTTAAAGAAGTCAAATACGGGTTTTATAGATTCTGAAGTTTATATTATTGGGTGGTGTAAATACCAAGATATTATAAAAGCCAATGAGAAAAAACAGTTTTTTAGATTCAACCCAAAATATCACACAAACATCGCAATTCCTTTAAAAGAATTAAATTCAAATGATGATTTTTTTACACTTACAAAGACATAAGAAAATGAAACAACTATTGGACGTGAATTAAACTTTTTTATCGTTGTTCGTTACGGAATTCCCCTCGTCGTTTTAAAGTAAGCAAAAATTTGGATGAAACGTAACCGTTAAACTTTTGTTATGAAAATTGCAAAGTATTTTTTGTTTTCGTCTTATGAAGTTTAACGAAGGCACCAATTAATTTTCAGCGATAAGAAAATACGCTAGGGATATTCATCATCTATGAACACTATATAATAATCTCCCTTATACTCTCCAAATCCCTCGGCCTCAAAACCATCACTCGCATCCCAGCAGCTGCCAAAATCATTAATTTTCTCTCAAATTTCTCATTGTACTCAAAATCATCCATTCCTTTGTATTCAATAATCAAGTTGTTCAAACCCGGCAAGATAAAGTCTGGCCTTATCCATTCACCGTTTACTTCAATCAAGGAATCGTATATGTAATCTATTTCGCATTCGTAAAGCCTGTCTGCAATTACTCTTTCTCCCTCTGACTGCACGCCATGGCCTGCTATTGTCATAAAATTTAGATTTCTTTCTATTTCTTTGTTGAATTCTTCTCTCATGCTTACTTCTTTACTTTGAAAGCCCACAAGTTTTGCAAATGCTAATGCCATTTCGAACATAAAATCACCTAATGAAAATATCATTGATGTTTTTGTATAAATATTTAACGCATAGAAATGGTTTATGTTTAAACGAAAGGGATTGTACTAACCATGTTTAAACTTAAGTAAATAGTGAAAGAATTAACAAAATTAATCTAACAGTTCTATGAATCTTGAAGGCTCAAGATCCTTGTATGTGTTGAAATCTGAATAAGTCACAGTCAAAAACTCTTTTGCCCTCGATACTGCAACATAAAAAAGCCTCAACTCGCTATCCAAGTCAATAATACTTATCGTGTTTTTGTAAAATGGGAGTATCTCTTCATTGCAGCAGGCAATATAAACATGCTGCCACTCGAGCCCCTTTGCGCTGTGGACCGTGCTTAGAGTTACTCTGTCTTTTCCTTTCTCTTTTTTTTCTATATCCAATGTGTCATCAAGAAAATCAATTATACCCTGTTTTGTGAATGGGTATTCTTTCAGTAAATCTTTTATGACTTTGAGGTTTTCAAGTTTATCTTCAACCTTTTCAGGATCATCGGCATACTTAGACTGCAGCATTTCCCTGTATTTGAGAAGACCCATAAAAACATCTGCCGGGTTAGTTGCATCAATTCGCAGGGCTTCCCTCAATTCAATCAAGCGATTGGAAAGTTTATCATTAAGGTCAAGTTCACGTGTGTAATTAAGCGTTTCAACTATACTGCACTTTTTTTTCTTGGCAAATTCTTCCAATATTTTTATTTTGGATTTTCCGAATCCCTCCAGCAACATTACAATCCTTTCGAAATCAATTAAAGACGCAGAGTTTACTTTTATTTTCAAGAAAGAAAGTATATCCTTTATTTCTGCCCTGTCGAAAAAACTCCTAGACTTTGACAAATGGCACGGAATACCTTTTTTGATAAACTGCCTTTCAAAAATTTTGCCTATGTAATTTGTTCTGAACAAGACTGCAATCTCATTTATGTTATTCCCATTTTTGATTAATTTTTTGACATCATTTACTATAAAATCTGTTTCATCGTCAAAATCTTCAAAAGAATTCACCTTTATATTGTGCCCCATTTCTTTAGTGCATGTTAAGCGTTTGTCAATCTTGAAGCGCATACTTTTGATAGTATTGTTGATTGCCTTAATTATCTTGCCGGAAGACCTGTAATTATCAGTCAAAGTTATCGTATTAAAATGTTTATTGAACTTGAAAACAAGGTCATTGGAAGACCCGCGCCACTCATAAATATTTTGGCAGTCATCTCCAATTAAACACAGATTATTATTCCCCAGCAGATTAAGTATTTGCATCTGCACAAAATTCAAATCCTGAGCTTCATCTACCATTATTTGCTTAAATTGCTCTTTGTATCCTTTCAAAATTTCAGGGTTTTCTGAAAACAACTTATAAGTAAGCAGAAGTATATCATCAAGGTCTATCAGATTGTTTTTTCTCAAATAAGATTCATATTCTTTATAGACGGAAGGAACCAGCTTCATAAGCTCGCCCTTTATTGCCAACAAGTCATCGCCCAGCATTATTTTTTCCACTCTTTCCTTATCAGAGCTGTCATAAGTAGAACTGTCTATCATGTCTGCAGTAAGACAGGCATTCTTGAATCTGGTAATTCTGTACAAAAAAAATCTTATGCTGTCCTTTTTGCCATCAACCTTTAATTTGAGAAGAATATTTTTAATTATTTTTTCCTTGTCATTTTCATCGGTAATGGTGAATCCATGGCCGGAAAGCAAAATGGAGGAGTATTTTCGCAAAATCTTCAGGAAAATTGAGTGCATAGTTCCTATGAATTCAGGCAGCTTGCCTGTCCTAGCCTCAATCTTTTTCATCATGTCTTTTGAAGCCTTGTTTGTGAATGTAGTCATCAAAACCTGATTGGTTTTGTATCCGTGATTATTTACGAGATTTGCATATCTTTCAATGATAGTTGTAGTCTTGCCAGTTCCTGCGCTCGCCAAAATCAAAAGATTGCCTGCAATAGTGTTTATAGCTTCAATCTGCTTTTCATTCAATTCGATTTTTTTATGCTCTAATTTTGTGTTTAGCATTTACAACGGACTCCTTATTTTTTTATTAAAACTTCTTGGACATACATCAACAGGTCGGTTGGCTCTATAATTCTATAAGTTTGATCATCTTTTAAATGAACCAATAAAGAGTCGTAAACTTCAATGCCATATTCTTGCTTTAAGAGATACATATAGACTGCAACCTGTAAAGAATACTGATAAAATTTGTTATGTGGTAATTCTTTCAATTTGCCTTTTGCCATGCTCCAATATTCATCCTTTTCTATTTCCTTATTGGAAGTTTTCCAGTCTAATATGTAGAGCTTGTTGTTTTTCTCATTCAATAGAACTAAATCAACTGTTCCTGCCAATTTATGTTTCTTTGAAAAAATTATAACTTCACAACCTAAAATCTTAAAATGGGGATTATCTTCTAAGAAATGTATAACATGCTTAACTTTGTCCAATTCTTCAGCGCATAGCTTATTTCCATTGCATAATTTTTCAGCTAAAAAGTGGGTATGAGTTCCATTATCTCTGATTTTATTCCAATCCTCTAAAATTTGTTTATGACTTACTCCCCTGCGAGCTGCAACTTCCCTGGCCACCCTTTCAGCATCAAACGGAAAAAAATCTTTTAATCTTGTAGTAACCGAATCCAATTGTACATCCTTAAGAATTGTATATCTATGATTATCTTCATCAAACTTTAAATTAAATTCTTTATTGTGTTTTGAAATTTTTTCTATTGTATTTCTCATTGTTTAACACCCCAATATCCGCAAAAACTTAGACAAGACTTGGTTCCTAATCATAATGGTGACCTCACTTTCTTAATTTCTGAGGCTATGAATTCTTTATATTTGTCCATGTGCGCCATTTTATGATGATTTGGGCAAAGCCCTGTTAAATTATCCAATTTATTGTTGTTATGGTTTTTATCAATGTGATGCAATTCCACAATAATATCAAACTTACATATCATGCATTCTTTTGTAATTTTCTTGTACAACTCAAAGTCAAGACCATTATGCCACTTTCTGATATTATAAGCTTTAGTTAAGTGATAATAATTCAGTTTGTTGTAACAATTTTTACACAAACCCTTTGCAAAAATACTCTTATTCTTCTTGCAGTCTTTGCATATTCCTTGTCTTCTTCCATATGCAGAATAACAGTAAAAGCACATACCTTTAGCTTCTAGTCTTTTTGTCTTCTTACATCTTTTACATTTACCGGTTCTTGTAGTCTTTTCACTCATTGTTTAACTCCACAGCTCACACAGAAACTAGCATTTACTGGCAGTGAAACCCCACATTTGAAACAAAATTTTGTTTTAGAAGAATTACTATTTTCTGCGGTATTGAAATTTTCTGTTTTTCTTCTCTTTGCCAGCTTTATCCGTTCAGCTTCAGCCAATCTGAAATAAATTTGCGTTGTTCTGATATCTTCATGGCCCATGTCCTGGCGCAGCTCCTCAATTGAGATAGTTGGGTTTTTCAACACTCTGAAAACCCCGTAAGTATGCCTGAGAAGGTGGGGATGCAAGTCATGCGATAGCGTTTGTATTGACTTTGAAATATTATCCATAAATTTTTGTATGTTTCTGGGAGTGAATGGTTTGCCATCGCTATTCAAGAACATCGGCCTGTAATCAATATCATATGAATTTTTAAAAATGGGATTTGTAGCACAATTGTATTTGTCTTTAAAACCCAGCAGAAATGTGATGAAATCTTCATCAACATGCGTCCAGCGCCACTTTTTGCCTTTGCCAAGGACATGAATCCGGTTATTGTCCTTGTCAATATAATCAGTATCAAAGCTGCAGAGCTCCTGCACCCTGAAGCCACCGCCAATAAAAGATTTAATGATTGCATGCTGTACTTTCTTAATGTTGGAACTTTGGTATTTTCCATAGAATCCATCAACCAAATCAATATCATCAAAAGTGAGATATTCCGGCTCTGTGTTTTTTACCTTCTTTTTCCGCAGCTGCTCAAATTGAGCTTCTGTTATGTACTTGCCCACAATACTTTCTTTGGCCTGCTCTATTTCCCGGATGAGCTGCTTGCGCTTCAATGGCATGATTACCATGGGCTGCGAGCTCACTTCAAGGAGAATCTTCTTCAAATCAGTTTCAGTGAAATAGAAACTTGCCGGCTTGGTTTTGTAGTCTATCATATTACGCTTTAGAAGCAAAAAGCGAACTAATTTATATATTTTGGTATTTTAGTTCGCTTTAGATGTAAAATCATTACGTATAATAAGTATTATGCGTAATACCTCTTTTTCTTCATTTTTCCCCTACAACCGAAAGTGTTAAATATTTGTAGTGCCCTGAATTTTTACATGGCATTCATACGTTCCAAAATCCACAAGAACAAGAACAAACCGCCACGCGTATATTACTTCCTTGTCAAAAACTACCGGCAAAAAGGCAAAAAGACGCCTAAGCAGGCCCATGTAGCCTTCCTGGGCAGATATGATGGAGAACCCAGCAAAGACCAACTTACTAAGGATTTTCCCCAGCACGCAAGACTCTTCGAAGAGTATTTTCATAAAAGAGGGTTAAAAGCTGACAAAGCACTGAAAAAAGCCAAATCACATTTGGATTCTGCCAGGTCGCAACTTGAAAATCTTCAAAGTGACTATGAGCAGCATCTTAATTCTTAATCTGTAGTGCCCTGTTTTTACTATTAATATTTTTATCTATTTTATCTATATTGAAAATAAAAGATACAATGGTGTGTTTAAACGAATCCTCTATGTGCATAGTAACTCCGCACTAACTCCGTATTATTACGCAGTATTTACGCACTTTTATTTTAAATTAGCCAAATTTCTCACACATCCATAGATTATACTACGAGAATTTGTTACGTGCAGTAACTCCGCACTAACTCCGTATTCCACGTAGTTACTGCGTAGAATAGAAAGATTTATATACTCAGTCATCTAAATGGTTCAAAGGTGATTAACATGGCAACTTATGACAAAAACTTCGATGTTGAGGATATTCAGGCTTTATTTTTAAGCCAACTGATTGAGCTTACAAGGTTCAAAACAGCAAGAAATGCACAAAAAAGTGAGAGTTCAGTAAAAAGGACTTTAGGCACTATGAATTTAGTTAGTTTTTGACATTTATTTTCATATATAGCTTATGAGTGGGAGCAGAAAAAATGTGGCATGAAAAATTAGGACTGAAAGAGGATCCGTTTGACATCAGAAACCCCTCCCAAAAGCTAATAGGGGAAGATGACCAGGAAAAGAAGCTTACTAAGTTCATTTCGCAAGGCAAAGCAATTCTCCTTCATGGCCAAACTGGCTCCGGAAAAACAACAATGATTACAAACATATCAGGGAAAATTAACGACGACAGAATCGAGGAACTTAAAGGATGCAAGTGCATTTTTTACGGCGACAAAGACAATCTTAAAGATTTTTCGCGAAGGCTTTGGAAACATAAATTGTTTTCATTTGGAAAGCCGCTTATTGTAATGCTAGACGAAATCGCATTCGGCAATGAAGACGATGTGATGATGATAAGCGCCGCATGGGATAGTCAAAAAATCAAATCTGTCGTCTACGTGCAAATCAGCGAGACCCCGAAATTTGACAAGTTGTGGAGAAGAATCGGAGATTTCAAAGTCGAGATGCGCCTAATTTCGGAAAAAGAGATATATGAAATGCTCAAGCTGCGCCAGGGCGAACTCAAGATTTTTGATGATAATGCTCTCAGGTATGTAAGCTACAATTGCGGCAACAGCCCAAGCCTTGCGCTTCAAAGATGCAGCTGGATAGCAGATGAGCTTGGCAAGCACAATCAAGCGGTTTCTTTAGAAGAAATCAAGCAATTTTATCAAGAAAACTTAAAAACATCTCCGCTGTCGAAATTGAAAGAACCTGTTAATGAGCCGGACTCAAATGATCCTATTGACAAGCTCAGTCTATTCCCTCTTGAAAGGGATATAGTCAGGCAGCTGCACATAAGCCCTATGACAATGCGGCAACTTTCTGACGCACTAAAAACAGACTTAAACACAATAAGCTCGAGAATCAGCAACTTAAAAAAGCATAAGAAAGTACTTGTGCTTGACAAAAAAAGACCGCAGAAGTATGGGTTGATTCCTGCTTTCGAAATGAGTTTGTTGACTGACGTGAAAGAGTATCCCACCAAAAAACATGAGGAGGAAAATAAGTAGTTTAAAAAATACTACGAGTTTTATATTTGGTGGGAATTAGTGATTATATGAAAACTAAAACAGAAAATATTTTTAAAGAATGGTGTAATAATAATGGTTGGAGTTATGTGAAGGCTGTTTATAGAAGAAATACTGATAAAAACTTTCCGTATCCATACAATTTGATAGAGCCACTTGTTAATATTAGCAAAGGTTTGCAAGGATGGAATGGCAATGAAACCGAATTCTTGCTTGCATCGGGATTCCCAGATTATTTTATTTATAAAAGGGAAGTTAAAATATGCAAACATTGCGAAAGCCAAAAAATTGTTTTCAAAAATGGAAGATTTGTTGAAGTGAAATCACAAAATGGATATCTCAGACCCGTTCAAAAAGAGTGTTTTAAACGCATCATTAAAAAATCACATTTTAAAATTGTTGTTGCAAACATAAGTAATAATAACATTGAATTCAAGAAGTTTAACTAAAATGTCCAAAAGGAATAGAAACATTTTGCCTCTTGCTGCAATGGAAAAATTGATGAAGAATTTTGGAGCCGACAGAATTTCCGATTCGGCAAGAAAGGCATTGGCTGATGTATTAAATGAGGATGCCGAGCAGATATGCAAAAAAGCGATTGATAATTCAAAGCATGCAGGGAGAAAAACCATCACAGACGAAGACATTATTTTAGCAGCTCGGCATTTGCGTTGAGAAATAAACTCATTGCTAACAAAAACTTTAAATACAAGTAAGAAAATGAATGATGCAGAAATTAGAAAAGACGGTGAAGCGGTGGATTTGGGCAAAAATAAAATTAGTTATAATTCTTTTTTAGATAGCGTGAGTTATCGAGTTGGGGGAAGATTAAAACAAGAAATTCCCCCTACATGACCCCAATAAATCAATACGAAGCGGAAAAGGAAACTTCCAAGCTGCACGTAAATAAGGACATTGAAAGCACTTCAAGTTATATAACTCTTTCTGACAATTTCAAGCGCTGCAGACTTATACACGTTCAGATCCTAAAATTGCTATACAAAGAGAATAGGCCTGTTGGATTTCCAAAAATGTATGAAAAACTCAAAGTGCTTGGCACTGAAAAAACAGTCAGGAATAAAATAAAAGAATTAGAATCTTGGGGCATGATTGAGGTTATTCATACAAGGGTTTTGATTGTATCTCCCATTATTGGAAAGGAAAAAGATATTGTTAATTTAGTGACATCATTTTACAACAAGATGGGTGACACGTTCTAATGCAAAACCTCAGAGTGATAGACAAAGGCGGAAGGCCCAGAAAAGAGTTTGTAAGGCATCACATCCTGGATTTAATTTCGAAGCTCAAGTATGCTTATCCCAAAAGAGTTCACCAGGAATACTCTAAAGAAATCAAGGATGAAAGCCAGCAAGTGTCTTACATGACCATTCTAAGATATATGGAACAGATGGCTAAAGAAGACGGGCCTTTGAAAAGGACGCCTGCAAGTTCTGAGAAAGAAAACACAGTTTATCTTTACCAATTAAGAATGGAAAGAGACCAAGTTATGTAACTGATTTAGCAAACTTATTCTTTGATATAGTTGAGCGCTTGGCTTCCTATCTTCTTTATTATTAAACTTAAATAGTGTAGTATCATTTTCAATCAGTCACAAAAGATGCCCAATCAATAACAAAAGCATTCCGATGAGTAACAAAACTAGTCCAATCGGTCACAAAACTATTCCTTTCAGTAACAAAACCCTTTCTATATATTTTTTTGAATGATATAATATATAATAAAGAAAGAATAGAAGAAAGAAGAAGATAAAAAGGGCGCGAGAGCGGGCGTGCCAACTAATAGTTTTGCAATTTTTTCCTATCAATAACAAAACCACTTTTGTGACTAATTTAGTATATCTTTCAGATATATATTTAAATAAAGTTTTTCAGGATTTAATCATATTGGGTGGTTTGATATGAAGAAACAAAAAGAGGCAAAATGGCAACGGCAACAAAACCACCGCAGGATTATTCTTTTAAGATAGAAGATTTGCCCGGTGTTGGAAGTAACACGGCGGATAAATTGAAGTCAATGGGTTATGCTGATGTAAAATCCATAGCTATGGCTTCCCCGGACCAGCTTGTTTCAGAAATGGGCATGGGCAAGTATATGGCAGAAACTCTGGTACGAAAGTCCAGGGATGTAGCAATCTGCAGCGATTTCGTTTCGTGTGATCTTGAATACATCCGAGAGTGCAAGCAAACAATAAGAATCACAACAGGTTCAATGGCATTGGATGGGCTTATCGGCGGCGGAGTGGAATTAGGCAAGATAACCGAAGCGTACGGTTCCGCCAACGCCGGCAAGACGCAGCTTGGTCTGCAGCTTGCAGTTAATCTCCATAGGATGTCTGAAAACTATGTAACGGTGTACATAGATACTGAAAACACATTCACGGCTTCCAGAGTTCACCAAATAGCTGAATGCAGGGGAATGAACCCAAAGAAAGTGCTTAATTCCATAAAGCTAGTGCGTACCTTGGATACAACAGATTTAAGTCATTATGTTGAAAGAATAAAAGACCTGATTCAGTCCAAGCATGATGTAAGATTGGTCGTAATTGATAGCCTGCTTGCTCCATTCCGTTCTGAGTTTGTTGGCAGGGAAGTTTTGGCAGAAAGGCAGCAGAGAATAGCTTCATTGCTTTACAATCTAAAGAAATACTCTCAGACATATAATTTTGCTGTTTATTTTACAAATCAAGTGATGACAAAGCCGGACCAGATTTTTGGCGATGCAACTATAGCAGTCGGCGGCCACGTTGTATCTCATTTCAGCCATTATAGACTTTACTTAAGAAACGGCAAAAAAGGCATGAGAATTGCAAAATTAACAGACTCTTCAAATATGCCAGAAGGAGAAGTTGCGTTTGCGATAGATGGGAAAGGCATTGCGGATGCATAAACATAATCAACATTAAAATCAATAAAAATAACAATGGAATTAACAGATGAGGAAAGAGGAATTGTGTTAATGGCATGTTATGTCGGAGAACATATACTTGATGAGTATTGCAATAAAAAATTTCAAAAATGGAAAGAAGAAATGGGTTATAAATAACGTCGGCATTTTTCCTTGCTTACGCAACCTTTGCTATCATAAAATAATTTAATAGTAAATTCACATACAATTAAAGAGGTAATAAAAATGACAGAAACACAAGACTCGTATGCAGAGCTTTTTGACAGGTCTCAAAAAGAGAGAAATAATCCAGACTTGCTTCCTTTAGTAGCCGATTTTTACAATCTTATGCATGAATCAGCTTCGGAAAAGGAAAGAAACAACCAGGCCCGCATTGCGGAAAATATGAGAAGACTGCTAAAGGAAATCTATGAAAAAAGAGAAAGAAAAATAATAAGTATGGCTCTGGACAAAAGCCGGACAAAAACATTTTTGATTGATACAACAGCTTTGCTGGAAGAAGAAAAAGAGATGTTTGAAAGCTTTGTTGCTGCGTTTGATAAATTCAGAGACTCAAAACTTAAGCCAATTCTTTCAGCGCATGCAAAGGAAGAGATAGGTGTCGAATTTGATGAAAAACAACTTATCATTGCTTAAATGCCTGAGCAATCATTCTTCATTGAGCCAAAGGAAGAAGCTGAAGCTCTGCTCGAAAGAAGAAAATTGATAAATTTGTTCAAAGAAAAATACAATGTTGCGCTGTTATCAAGAATTTTTAACATATCAAGATCAGCCGTATATAATGATTTTGGGCATTCTATTAGAGATGTATGCTTAGCCGAAAGGTTGTATTGCAATGAAGAAATTAAATTGAAAAGCAACGCTTGGTCAGGCAGCATAATTCAATACGAGAATTACTTTTTTTCTAACATACTCCTAAAAATGAGGTTGTTAAGACTTAAGCTTGATACAGCACCGAAGCAAAGATGGATGCAGCAGCACGGCTTCAGCCCGTTTATCCATGCGATAAATGAAGGCAAATTAAAAAATTATGGAATAATCAACATGACTGATTTTTGGAAATATTTAGGTATGAAACTGAATTATGAAAAAGGAATATGGAGTTTCAATGTGCAAGATTACGCAGCTTATTTTAAGAAAAATATCTTGCCGGAAATGATTAAACAGGGCATTGACCCAGCATCAGCTCCAAGCACTCCCTGGCTTGACAAAAACGGATATTCAGTTTTCAGGAGAATGATAAGGAAAAAACTGCTTCTTACCCACAATCAATTTTTTAAGAGTGTAGGATTGAAAATATGGGAAAAGAACAAATGGTCTTGCAATCTTTCTCAATACAAAGGCATAATTGCAAATCAGATTTACCCAAGAATGTTGCAGGAAGGCTTAGACATAAACCAACGCCCCAGGCATTATTGGCTCAGAGAAAACGGATTCAGACCTTTCATGGCAGCAATAGAGCATGGAAGATTGAAAGATTACGGCGTGAACTGTATGGGCGATTTTTGGGGCAAAATAAACTCATCTGTATGATAAGTTAGGCCCATAGGCAGCAGGAGCATAAGCCGGCATGTATATATCTTCAGGCTCCGTGAAATACGACTTAACCCTTTGAGCACTTCTTTGATAGCTGTTTTTAACCTTCGCAACTGCGTTATTTATTTCAGACGCGGCAGTTTCAATTCTGCTAAACGCATCATCGGCAACTTTTTTTAAACCCCATCTAAGAATTTCAGATTTTGATGTATTATATTTAGAGGCCAAGCTCTCTAACGTATGCTGGTCAGCAGTTTCTAACGCTATATGCTCCCTGGCATTTTTTCTATTTCCAATAGTGCCATCTTGTATGCTCATTTTAGACACCTCCGAAATACCATTACCCCCGAGTAACTACTGGAAACACTACTATTTAAAGCTTTCGTTTTTACGTCGTCTAAAAACCCTAAATTTAGCCGATATAGGCAGTATTAGGCTGTTACATCTCTAATACTTAATATCTATATAGAAAATAAATAGGCACAAAAGCTATTTAAATGGGTTTTACCACTAGTAAAACATAACAAACCGAGGTGGTTTTCATGGGAGATTGGAAAATTGTTGGAGATGCAATGGTGGAGGACGAAGATGAAGAGTAAATTGCAGCAAATAGCAATTCGAGTAGCACCATTAATTGAAGGGTGGAGATTTGCGCACGCAATTTTTGCGATGGTAATGATAAGTGCTTGGATTGCAAGCCATAAACGGTGATCGCAATGCAAAAAGAACTTGAGCGCAAATTCCTAGCGCTTGCAGAGAAATTTTTAGCAAGAGTTAAGGAATTGCACGAAAAGCATGGAGAAGATTGCAGCATTGATATTTTGATTAGGTCGAACGAAGACGGCCTAGGAGGGCAAAATGGAATCTATAATAGATGAAGCGCAGGATTTTGAAAGATACCCAAAATTAAGGGAAGAGATGAAAAACAAGGGAGATACAGCAATTGTTACCTTTGTGAAAGAAGAGAAAGTTGTAGATGAAGATATACTGAAGGCCGCATTGGAGCGCAAGGGCATTTCAAATATCAAAGCTACTAAATCAGTTGTGATTATTGCCGAAAAGGAAGACGGGCAAAAAAAGGAAATCTGGCACAAGGCAACGGATTTTACAGCCATGAAGCAGCTTAAGGCTATCAAGGATGCAAACGGCGGCACTTTGAAAGGTGCCAGAGTTGAAGTCACAAGGCTTGCTGTAAACAGCCCTAAAGAGCCTAATTGGAAGTACGAGCCGGTCAGGGAATAAAGAAAGGTAAGGTTCCCCGTACCCCTCCTACCAAAGAAAATGAGGTGTAAACAAAATGGAAAAAGACTCGCACAAAATAAGACTTTTGTTAAGCAAGATTATAGTGGATTTACATTGTCAGTTACATGACGGTGGCGAGCCATGTAGTACCTGTTGGCTAAATGCTTGCAGGAATATGATCGAGGCAAATAGATTAATGAAAATATAGCTAAAGGTGATAAAAATGAAAAAATGCCCTTATGACGGACAAGATTGTAAAGACTCTTTGGGTTGCAACATGGGAATATGCACCAAAGAAGTTGACGACAAGATTGATGACTGGTCAGAAGAACATGGTTGGAATGACTGAGGCAATATCAATGAAATTGAAAAGAAAAAGAAAGTAAGGTTTCAGGCTTCCTACAAAGAAAAAGGAAATGGAGAGCAGGGCCGCGCCGACGCTTGTTCTGGCTGTCGCCACCCCCCCCATATTGTTGGTGTGGCTCTGCACCTTCAAATAAGAGAAAGAAAATGAAAAAAGAAAACAATGAATTTCCAATGATGCACTTAATCGAGATGGCGCACCAAAAGGCCGTTCAATACAAAATTACAGAAAGGAACACGCCTTATCACAAGGTTGTAGTGGCAATGGAAGAGCTTGGGGAAGTGTGCAAGGCGATGCAGGAAAACAAAAGAGAAGAAATTGTCCAGGAGCTGGCAGATACGTGCGTTGTGTTGTTTATACTGCTCAAGCATCATGCGAAAAGCAGCGAGGAAATTTTGGTCGGTTTTCAAAATTCAATAAATAAACTGAAATGAGGGGAAAGGAATAGAAAAGGTTCAAAATGGAAACAGCAAAATCATTGTTTTGGGCTGAGAAATACAGGCCGCCGAAATTTGAGGACATTATCGGTCTAGATTCGTCTATACCCAAGCTTGTCAAAGATGACATGCCCAACCTTATTTTCACCGGCACGAAAGGAACCGGCAAGACCTCGACAGCCTATGCAATCATTAAAAAATTGGGATGCGACCGCCTTGTTTTGAACGGTTCCGATGAGAGAGGTATAGACATAATAAGGCACAAAGTGAAAGAATTTGCATCAACAAGGTCAAGCAATGGAAGATTCAAGATTATTCTAATAGATGAAGCGGATTACTTGACTCACGAGGCCCAGGCCAGCTTAAGAAAGCCGATGGAAGACCATGCGAAAAACTGCAGATTTATTCTCACAGGAAATTTTGAAAGCAAAATTATCGATGCAATAAGTGACAGCAGATGCCTGGCTTTCAGATTTAAGGAAATTCCTAAAAGCGAACTGAAAAGATTGGCTGAAAAAATACTGAAAAAAGAAGGGGTTTTTTGCAATCCTGCCGACATAGATAAAATAATAGATTTTTGCTATCCGGATGCAAGAAAAATGATAAACAAGCTGCAGGAGTATTCTGTATCAGGCAAATTAGACATAAAAAAACTTGAAAGTGTTACAAACATTCAAAAATTATTTGATGATTTGAGGAACGGCAAATTCGATGAAATAAGAAAAAATCTCATTGCCCAAAATCCGGATTATGAGCTTCTGATGAAAGAAATATCAAGATATGTTCTTGACTTGAAAATGGACATAAGCAAAAAGAAAAAGCTCGTCATTGCATTGGCAAAGCATATTTACATGATATCTTCAGTTTTTGAAAAAGAAGCGATATTTGCAGGCTTCTTAGCCAAGGCAGAGGAGCTGCTGAAATGACTGAAAAATTGAGCTTATTGGACGAGTACAAGATTTTTTTCAATGGAAAGGAAGAAGATTTAAGCAGGATTAACGATGCAAATCTTTTTGTGCTGAACAAATGGCTGTCATTCAACAGAAAAAATATTGAGATATGCTCATTCATCAACAAAGTCATTTCAAGGGTTCCGCCGGAATTGGTGAAGTGGCTTTTGTATCACGGCATAGACAAAAAGAACATGCACATAAAATATCTTAAAGCTGCAAATGATGAAAGCATTGAAACAAAAAAGAATTTAGCCCAAAACCTCAAAATGTCATTAAGGGAACTGAATGAATTTTGGCCATTGGTGAAGCCAAAACTCGATGAAGGGATTTTTTGCACGCAGCTTGGTTATTATTTCAAAAGGAGAGAAGCAAAATGAAAAGAATAACCGACGCCGGGAAGCAGCTCGACGATGAGGCATGCAGCATTGCTCAAGAAACCTATTTATGTTCACGAATTAAGGAATGTCAACTCGCTCAAAGAAGAAGAAAAGAAAAGGGAAGAAATTATGTTGTTTGAAAGAGCGATGCAGCATATATTTAATGGTAATCCAAAGGAGGATATGAGATGAAAGGATTCATTGTTTATGCAACATACAGAATTCACGACAGGAAGCCTTATGTTTACCTATTCGGCAGGCTGGAAAACGGTGAAAGCTTTCTGGCAATTAATGAATATGCCCCTTACTTTTGCATAAGAAAGCAAGACGCAGAAGTTGTTAAAAGCTTGACAAATTTCAAAATAGAAGAAACCGGATTCAAGAACAAAAAAGGAGAAGAAGTTGTAAAAATTATTGTCGGCATTCCGGCCGACGTGCCGCCGCTGAGAGAAAAAATTGAAAGGAAAGGAATTCAAACGTTTGAGGCGGATATTCTTTTTGAAAGAAGATACTTGATTGACAATTATCTCAATTCTTCGGTTGACATAGACGGCAAATTTGAGAAGGGAGAAAATGTCAATAGAATTTACAAAGAAGCAAAATTAACTCCTGCAGAATATTTTCCAAAGCTTAAAATTCTGAGTTTTGACCTTGAGACCAACAGGCAGGCCTCGATAATTTATTCAATAGCAATGGAGTGCGATGATTTCAAGAAAGTTTTGATTGTAAGCGACAAAAAGCTTGAGCATGCTATTTCTTTTAAGAAAGAAAAGGAAATGCTTGAGTTCTTCAAGAAGAAATTAATGGAGCTTGACCCGGATGTTTTGACAAGCCATAACGTCATAGACTTCGATATGAAGGTTTTAAGGGACAGGTTTGACGCTAACAGAATAGCCTACACTTTTGGAAGAATCCCGGACAGAATTAGATTGAAGATTGAATCTGGCTTCAATAGAAGCAGCACAGCAGACGTTCCTGGCAGGATTGTTCTTGACAGCCTGCAGCTGCTTAAGCAGTTCAAGGTAAAGCTTGTGGATTACAGCCTTGATACAGCCGCGCGGGAAATATTAGGTGAAAGCAAACTTATTCATGGCCACAACAGAGTTGATGAAATTGACAGGATGTACAAAGAAGACCAGCAGGCGCTTGTCAATTATAATCTCAAAGACGCGGAGCTTGTCTTGAAAATACTGGAAAAGAAAAGATTGGTTGATATATGCGTCGAGATATCACTTCTGACAGGAATTCAGCCGGATAAAATCAAAGGAAAAATTGTTGACTTTGACAGCATCTATTTGAAAAGGATGCGAAAAAGAGGAATAGTTGCTCCCACTTCTGGAAGATATGTCAAAGAAAAAGATAATGTAGGAGGCTATGTGATGGAAAGCATTCCTGGCATATATGAATGTGCCATGATATTTGACTTCAGAAGCATGTATCCCAGCGTTGAGTGGACTATGGGAATTGATCCATTGACTCTTGTTGATGACCCGAATGTTAAGCCGGAGAAAGGAAAGCACGTCATTGCTCCAAATGGTGCGGTATTCCTTAACCAAGACACGATAATGGGTGAGATTATCGAGGAGTTTCTTGGAAAAAGGGCAATAGCCAAGGCAGAGAAAAATGAAGTTGCTTCTGAAGGACTTAAGGTTTTGATGAACAGCATTTTCTACGGAATTTTTGCAAATCCAAATTGCAGATGGTTTTCAATGCCAATGGCGGGGGCCATAACAACATTTCCCCAGGAGCTTGGGCATATCGTTGCAAAAGAAATGGAAAGATTCTGCAGGGAAGAATTGAAATTGAAGAATGCAGTTGTGTTTTACCGGGACACGGATTCCTTCATGCTCCACCTGGGCATTAAAGACTACGACAAAGCTAAAACTTTGCAAATTGTGATTAGAGATTACATTAACTCGTTCCTTGATAAATACATCAAGGACAATTTTTCCAGAGTCAATCACATGTTTTTGGATGCAAAAAGGGTTTATCTGAAATTTGTAATGCCCAAGCTCAGGAAACAGGATGTCGACACGGAAATTGGAATAAAAAAGAAATACTGTGGATACTACATAGAGAATGGCAAGGACAAAATAGATTTTGTAGGCATGGAGTATATCCATACAGATGTAACAGATATGGCCAAGAAATTCCAATACGATGTTTATTATAGATTTTTCAAGGGAATGGATTTCAAGAAAGTTGTAGTGCAGTTTGTGAAAGAGGGAAAATACGACGAGATGCTTGTTTACAGAAAGAACATGAGCAAGGATCAATCAAGCTACGAGAAAATAACCCCGCCCCACGTGAAAGCTGCAAGATTATTGCTGCAAAGAAAGGGAAGGATTGAATCAAACCTGATAGAGTATGTCATGACAATTGACAGAAGCAACGGCAAAAAGGAAAGCACTCCCGAGCCTGTAGGTTTTGCAAAGAATCCTATAGATTATGACCATTACATAGAGAAGCAGTTAAGGCCTGCTGTCGAGCAGCTGTTTGAGCTTGCCGGTATAAGCTTTGATGAATTAATCAGAGATAAAAGGCAGAAAGCGATGACTGATTATTGATTTTTACATATCATTTTATTTGTCCTAGGATGTTTAGATAATACTTGTAGTCGTATACTAAAGAATATGCTAAATACAAAAACAATAAAATACAAATAACAATTATCCCGAAGTAAATTAATTTCTCATTTCTTGTGTTTAACTTTTGGTTTTGCTTTAAAGGTTTTATGTACATGACCATGCCCAATATGATAACAGATAGCAGGATTAGCAAGTGCTCATTGAATAATACGTAATTGTCAAAGCTTTTGTAGAGATTTCCTCCCCTTTGGCAACTTTTGCCTATATCGAGTGGTATTTCTTGGCCCGTGTTAGTTATTAAAGTATTGGACATAAGCAGCTGCTTGATTACCGTTTCGGCCAAGAATTTGCTTTTCTGGCACACATGGTCAAATATTCCTTGATAATAACTCCCTACTAAGGTGGAGATTCTGCCTAATTCTCTGACATCTTTAAATAATACCCTAGAGACATGCACACTGTAAACTGCAGTTTTGTCGAGATTCGGAAGCACCATAGGCGTATAAAACCTTTTAATATCAAGTCCGTCTTTTTTTAATTCGTTTATTGCATATTCGATGATTGTATCATCATTTTCCTCATGCCAGATTATGATATCATATTTCCCCGTGCGCAACTTCTCTTTGGTGGACAAAATTATTGGCATTTTCTGCTGAAGTTCTTCATTTTTCAGCTCAGAAGGCGCATTTTCATACCACGATGACTGGTTAGCAACTCCGAGTTTGACCAGGCCTGCGCCGGAGAATAAGTCAACAGGGGTATAAAAACCGACCGTTCCTTCAACAATTTCAATATCATCTGATTTGTAATTATATTTGCTAAGAAGTTCCGGATATTGAGCCATCACTTTCTTATTTTGCGGCAAAAAATGTACTCCATAACCTATTTCTTTTTGAAGTTCTCTTAAGCTAATATTTGAAAAATTGTATATCCGCGAGTTTATTGGATTTTGTTCGTAACCCGGAAATATTATAAGAAAAAAAATGAATGCATTAAGCGCAAGTCTCTGGTATGTTTTCTTCTCTATAAAATTTATGGCTAGCGTAATTGTTAGGATAAGAAAGGGAACGATGGGTGCAGTCATCCTGCCAAATTGAAAATCACCCAAATTTAGCTTTATTGACATAACTATTAAAATAAGCCCAAAAAAACATATTACTGGTGCATGATGTTTTGTTTTTATAAAAGTTAACAGGCATAAAATAAATATTATGTAAAGCAGTAAAAGCAAAACAGGCATGTAAAAAGTTGGCAACATATCAATAAGAACGCTCCCCAGGCTAAGATGAATAATATCTATTTGGGAATGCGCATAGAGGCTGTATACAAGAAAATTTGGATACAGCAATTTAATGAACAGAAATAAAAGCGCGAGCGAAAATATCAGAGTCAGGTATTTTTTTATTTTTTCTTTTTCATAATTCAGGTGTAAAAAAGGACGTTTAAAGTTAATATTGGCAATTTCTAACTTAAAGAAATACATTCCAACTATAATAAAAATTACAGGTGCAGCGTTGAAGCTAGAGTACATGGCTAAAGAAAATAGTGCAGCGGAAACTATCTCCTTAAATTTATAGTTTGTATAGTATAGCGTGTAAAACCCAAAAAATGTGAAGAGTAAGGCAAACGCCTTTTCAGGCTTAGCACTCACAGTTTGCGGATAAATCCATAATAAGCTTAAAAAAATTATGATTAGAAAATGTTTTTTTGTAGTTTCTTTTTGGCTTATTTTAACTAAAAAGTAAATAGTGAATATAAAGAGTGTCAATAAAAAAATTCTTAATGCAATTTGGTAAAAATCATTAAAAACCAATCTAAACAAATAACCTATGCCAAAATATACTGGCCCATAAGGGCATATCAATTGTCCTTGATACAATTTTCCCTGAGCGAAAATGTCAAGGCATGGCTGCCAATCTTTTCCGATTGCTTCCGACCAGGATGTATTATAAAGAAAGTATATACTAATGGCAATTATTGGAACTAACAACAATAAATCCCTCTTTTTTATTTTTAATTTCATATCTGCTTCAAGAAAGACAAGAAGCATTTAAATTTAACGCATCATTTAAAATTGTGTCTCAGACAATCATAAACAATGAACAAATATGGTAGTAAAAGGCGAAATGCTTTCACTTTTCTATTAAAGACAAAACGCCCTTTCCCAATTTGGTCGATTTATAAAATCTACTCCTTTTTGAATTAGGTGTTAGGCACATTACTAATTTCATTTCTGTTAGTTCCTTAAGGCTTCTGCTAACATGCGACATTTTTATGTTTAATTCATTCTGGAGGCTTGTAGGTTTTTTTGCGCCTTTGACTAATGTTGTTAATATTTTTTTTCTATAACTGCTTGAGTCAATTTTACTGGCTAAATCCCACTTGTTTACCATTGTTTTTGTTCTTAAAATACATAATTAATAATAGTTTATTCCCAATTGATTACCATCTACTTACCATAGTTCTAATCAAAAGATTTAAATATTAGTGTATATAAAACGTATATTAATATACATTTAATATCAAAAAGAGGTTAAAATGGGCGTTTTTGGATTGTTTAAAGATGTAAAAACACTTCTAAGCGCTTAAAAAACCATAAAAAATGCCAATTCCGACAGAAAAGGACATCATTGAGTTTGTTTCTAAAGGCAAGCTTGTCAACTATTCAAGAATTGCAAGAAAATTTCATATAAAAAAATTAGCCGTCCCAGATATTATTGAACCTTTAATTAGGCGAAAAATTATTGTCATTGAGAAAGTTGGCTCAAATAAATTCGTGAGGTTTAAAAAATGATTCCTTCACTTGACGAATTAAGGGGATTTCTGCAACAAAACCACAATGCAAACTTTTCTCAAATAGCCAGAAAATTCGAAATTAATAATGTTACGGTTTCAGAGTTGATTAAATCATTTGCGAAGGAGCACATAGTCACCATTGAAAAAATAGGGCAATATAAATTTGTAAAACTGGTAAAATGAAAATATTCCAATATTTAACAATCATTGTTTTATCAAGCATAACTTTGATAGTTCTAAGTTTAGGCCTTTTAGCAATAAGCGGCGGACCATTTATTTTTCCACCCAATTTAACAATTCTAAGTCCTGTGAATAATACAAATTATCCCTCCGCAACAATTAATCTAAGTTGGGTATCGAATGAAACTTTAAAAACATGTACATATGATATAAATAATCAAGGTAATTCGTCTTTAGGTTCTGATGAATTTCGTAACAAAACTATAAGGCTTATTGATCCTAATATTTCTGTTCAGGCAGATTCACAAATAAATTCAGATCAGAGTGAAAATCCAGGAGGCAACTTGGGATCGGGGCATACTTTATACATAAATAGTATTAGACTTGTATATATGAGATTTGATTTAACCAATCTTACTCAATTAGAAATAACAAATGAAGATATAATTAATGCAACGGTATTTTTAAGAACAGGAGAATCTGCACCAGAACAAAGTTATAGGGTATTCCATGTATACAATCATACTTGGAATGAGACTAATATTAGTTATTCAGGTGTAGGGGGGCATCCTTGCGGCAGTATTGATAGTGGTGCACCCACAAATAGTGAACTTTGTAATATTACTCCAATGTTTACATTCTTAGACCCAAGCAATATAGGTATACGCATAGATACTGCAGTTAGAAAAGAATTGAGCGCAAATAATAAAAACGTATCAATTTTTATTTCAGGTTCTGTTTCAAATAATCAATGGCCAGTGTCTAGTAAGGACGCTGGTGATTTAACTAATAATGAAAGTGTTTTACCACGTCTCAATATTACTTATATGATCAATAGAACTATAAACTGTAATTTATCTACTGTAAACAGAACTATCAGTGTTAATGAAGGTAGGCATAATATTACTTTATATGGAAATAGTAGTGATAATAGAATAGGACAAACAACATATGTTTATTTTTCAACAAATCAATCACCTCAATGGCAAAGTAATAAAACAAATATTACTTCAGTAACTCGGTTAAATGATAGTGGGCAGTTTAATGTAACATTAACAGACAATTATGACTTGTCTAATTATATTTTTTCTAATAATATCTCAGGATTTTGGTCAAATTTCTCCACAGTGCGTATAAATGGTTCAGTAAATGTGACCATAATTCGAAATGTAACAATTAATCAAAGTAGCGGGAAATTGAAAGCATGGACTGTGTATTTTAATGATAGCATCAGTATTCGAAATCAAACCGATGTTTTTTTATTTTATATTTTGAATATAATCCCCAATGCTACGAATGTTAATATATCCTCTGTGTTAACAGTAGGGTCTAATGCTACTGGTAATGCAACTTACTATGATTCAGATGGAGATCCGCCTGGCGGAAATCAAACTCTGTGGTATATAAATAACACTCTAATAGTAGAAGCTAACAATTCTCCTATTTTATCAAGCGGAAATCTAACACCTCTGGCCAATATTACATTCTCTATTAGATTTAATGACTCATTGAATTACTCAAATTGGGTTAATTCATCTAGGTTTCAAGTGCAGGAAATTCAACCACCCACTTGGTCTAATAATAAAACAAGTGCAAATTCTTCATTTCCAAAATATAGAGACGTTATTCAATTAAATGCAACACTTTCAGATGACGTTGCATTAAAAAACTTTACTTTGACTGTCAACTTAAATGGGGTTCTTAATAATACTAACAGAAGTGTAAGTGGTACATCATACGTTATGAATGAAAATTTCACAGTTAATCTTACGCAAGGAATGTTGATTAAATGGAACGTAACAATTTATGACAATGCTGGAAATGTAAATTATACAGATACTTTTTCATTTGTCGTGAGAAATACTCCCCCAACTGTCACAACACTTAACATAACCAACGACACAACAGTTAATTTCAACAACAAAACATATTATATCACCGGCAACGGAACCTTTTCTGATGTTGACGTAAACAACGTTCTTTTAGCAAGAGAAGTCAGATGGAAAAATGGTTCTACAATAATTCCAAATGAAAATGGATTTTCTTTGAACTGCACTCAATACTCTAATACATACTGCGCAGTCAGACAAAATATCACAGCAGAAATGAGAGTGTCTGATAATTCTACAGAATTGACAAACTTCTCTGATTGGAATGTTTCAAACTACATAATTATAGATCCCGTCTATCCAATTTCTTTTGCAAATCTTACAGCAGGCAATGTTTCTGATAATGAGGGTGATGGAAACATAGAAATCAATTGGACAGACGATGCTGTGCAAATCAATGAAACTTACAGGCTTTATAAGTCAACAAGCAAAATAAATTTTTCAAATATCAACCAATCAACCTTGATAGGCAGCGGAATAAGAGAAGATTCTCAGTTTTTCAAAGATAATTCTACTACAAACGGAACGACGTATTGGTATGCTTTAGTAACGGTAAATCCGGAAGGATTTTATAATGAATCTGTGCTGTCTTTAAGTTTTAATGCAACTCCTAATGACACGATTGCTCCAAAAATTCCAGCAGGTTTCAATGTAACGGGCTCAAGCGATACGGCTACTCTTTCATGGGCAAATGTAACTCAAGACGTAAGAAACAATCCGGATAATTTTGGTTTGCAATATGTGATTTACTATGGAACCGATTTTAACAGCAGCAAAGAATTGGCAAATGAATCAATAACTAGCGCAAGTACGAAAACAGTTTTAGGCAATTCTACAACAATTGCTGCATCAGTGTCAGGATTCTACCACTTTATTTTGACAACCTTAGATGACGGCGCTAACAAAAATTTATCCGTGTTCTTGGCTCAAAATTACGGCAACGCTTCGTTAACCGTTTCGTCGTCCAGCAGCAGTTCTAGCAGTGGAGGCGGTGGAGGCGGCGGTGGAGGCGGCGGTGGAGGCGGCGGTGGAGGCGGCGGTGGAGGCGGCGGTGGAGGCGGCGGGCCAGTTACTTTAGACCTAACATCTTCAAGCCACGTTTTCCAGGACATTGCAAAGGGTGCTGAAACAACTTTGAAGGTATCTGCATCGAAGACAATCGCTATATTCAAGATATTTTTCACACCTGTCAAATCCTTAAGTTCAGCGACATTCGATATTAAAGAACATACAGAATCTACTACGCCTGTATCAATATCTGGAAATGTTTATCAATACATTGAGATTAAATTGAGCGGAATAAAAGATGTGGATATTTCAGGCGCTTCGCTGCAGTTCAAAGTAAGCAAGAACTGGATAAACTCAGGAGGCTATGACCCAGACAAAGTAGTTCTAAATAGATACTCAGCAACATGGGTGCCGTTGCCAACAACTAAAACAGACGAAGATTCCGATTATATTTACTACAATTCCCAATCTCCTGGATTTTCTGTCTTTGCAGTTACTGCAGAAAAAAAGGCAGTGCCAATCACAGAGAATGCATCGATTGCGTCAAACCAAACAAAAGCAGATGAAGTAAAGCAAGAACCTTCAGTAGAGCAGCCATTGTCAAAAGAAAACGAGAAACAGAATGAAGTTTGCGGCAATAATGCATGCAAAGGATTCGAATGGATAATTTGTCCAAAAGATTGCTATAACTTCGGTATATCTGCGCCTTTCAAGTTCAAAGTTCATTGGTTATTTACTGCCATAGCCACAATTTCTTTATTTGCAACCTTTGTGATTGGGGAACAAACATTGCAGTATGTAAGAAAACCAAAAGAACGCCGAAAACCAAGGCCGCTCGGTGATAAAAAGATAGACGTAATGATGGAAACAATGAGGAAGGAAAGAATAAAAAGGCAATTCGACGACATAAAGGAATTGCAAGAGCAAATTCGGGAAGAAAGAATTAAACAAGGCAAGATGCAGAAAGATATGATGTTTGTTGAAAAACAGATAATTGTTAAACCTTCTGCCAAGCAACCAGCGATAAGCAAGCCTGCCGAAATACTTTCAATTAAAACTGAAAAAGCAGATGGGATTAAGAAAACTTCTCCAGAATTGCCAAGCATCTTCTCAAAATTATTTGCTTCAAGGCCCAAAGAAGAAGTTATTGCAGAGAAAAAAATAAAACTGCTAAATAAATTCGGGCTTCAAAAGGGCAAAGTGTTTTTGGTAGGAGACAAAAACGACAAAACAAGCTTTGGCATTTTCAAAGAAATGACATCGGTTCTGTCCGGGCTTGCCGTGGTCAGAGTTAACCCAGCGACTTTGGGTTATAAAAAAGAAGGTGTTAACTTCCTTTGGCTTTCAGAAAGCCAAGGAGAGAACTGCATTAACCCTTCAGACATAGAAGATTTGTACGGCGAAATAAATGAATTTGCCAAAAAACAAAAAGAAGGGATAGTCCTGTTGCAAGGAATAGATTATATTATAAGCGGAACCAATTTCAAAACTTTGCTGAGAATTTTAAGGATGCTCAAAGACGAGATATCCTCGAGAGACAACGTGATTATCGTTTCATTCAATCAAGATCTGCTAAACAAGGAAGAAGCTGAAAAGCTAAAATCAGAATTCAATGCGATTTGAGGTGAACAAAATGCAAGTAGAAAAAATCAAGACCGGAATAGAAAAATTAGACGAGATACTAGATGGAGGTATTCCAAAACAACACTTGGTATTAATCACAGGCACTACAGGAACCATGAAATCCACTTTAGGATTTCAGATTTTGCATCAATCTGCTTTAGAGGGCATGAATGCAGCATACATAAGCCTAGAGCAATCTGGAATGTCGGTAATGACGCAAATGAGCCTTATGGGCTATGATTTCAGCAAAATGACCATAGATTCTAATGACCCAAATGTTATAAATAATTTTTCAGCATCCGGGAAAGACAAGAAAAAAGGAATGCTGAGCATTATTGATGTTGGCTATATGAGAAAGAAATTCGGCAAACAAAAAAAATTCAGCTGGCTAAATGCTATAAAATCCAAGCTTTCTGAAATGAGCAAAAAAAGAGCAGACGTCATAGTTCTGGATTCATTGAATGCGCTGTATCATTTAGATAAATTTGAGGATATGAGAGTTGACTTATTTTATCTCTTTGAATATTTGAAAGATTTGAAGTTAACATCATTCATAATAAACGAAATGCCGGCTGGCGACGAAAGATACAGCCAATATGGAGTTGAATCTTATTTAGTTGATGGGGTTATTCAGCTTGTCCTTGCAAAAAGAGAGCTTAAAGTCAAGAGAGAATTAAACATAGTTAAAATGAGGTATGCCGACCATTTGACAAATGTTTATGTTTTTCAGTTTGATAAGAAACAAAGAAAATTTATCATCAGTGAAAAAATTGCAGTTGAGTGATAATTGAATGAAAAAGACGGATTTAATATTGACAATTGTAGGATTGCTGCTTATTCCTACTGCTTACTCTCAAACCCAGACAGCAGCAATTATTCCGGATTATTGGTTGTCTGTCCTGATAGTTCTAGTTGTATTATCGGGGCTTATTGTTGTTTATTATAAAAGAAATATTATTTTTAAGAAGTTTCCAAAATTGAACATTGAAGAAAAAATTCGGCAGCAGATTTCAGCACTAAAGGCAAACATTGCAAAAGTTAAGGAGAAAAAATATCAAAGCAAATTAAAGAGCATCAAGGAAAGAAAAGAGGCTCTGCTCAAAATTTATGAGGAAGAAAAGGAAAAAACAGAAGAAATCAAAAAGCAGAAATTAATCACTTCCAAAAAAGAAAGAAAGCAAAAGAAAGCAAAATTAGAAGAAAAGCCAGCAGAAAAGATAGATAAAGTTGATTTCTTGAAGAGCATAAAGAGCATTTTTGCAAGGAAAGCAGCAGAACCGAAAGTATCAAAGGAATCAAATATGGATGAATTTTCGAAAATAAAGCAGCAGTTCAAAAAATTTCCAAAAGATACCAGCTCGAGATTTAAGCTTGAAATTGCAATAGCAAGAAAAATTGTTGAGCAGAATGAAAACTTTTGCATTAGCGACGTCATGAAAAAAATGGATAAGATGTATCAAATGACTGGCAAGGAAAGAATTGATGTTTATGATGACATAAAGAGCCTTGTTAATGGAGAAATGTGCCAGAAAGTCAGCGAAAAAAACAAGGTGCCATATTATCGTTTTGTTTAAACAAAAGCCTGTGTAATGCGTTAAGTTTAAATATTGAAATTAGTCAAAATGATTGAAAGAGACAGATTAGTGAAGGAAAGTGCAATAATACTGGCTTTAGTTACAGCAGCAATTGGATTGTTTGCAACTGTATTAGCATCGTCAAGAATGTTGCCGTACAGGCAATTCATCCTGTTAATGGTCAACGTCTTCAATAAGGGCGTTGTAATGTCGGATATTGAAAATGTGCTGTTGGATGTGAAGGCAATATGGCTGATAGCATTGGCGGCGATAGCAGTGATTTATGCGCTGTATTATGCGGCAGCAAATCCTGAAAAAATATCTGGCGCCTTTAGGTCGCTGCTTGGATTCAGGCATGCTGTACATAAAATAGGAGAACAGTCAAAATATGCCGCCAAGAAAATACAATTCGGAGCAGTTATGCAGGAGAAAAAACACGATTTAGAGAAACTGCGCAAAAATGCTCCTGAAGAAATTCAAAATTATGAGGGCAAAACTGCGATTAGTAATGAAATTAAAAAGACCCTGGACATATTGATAGCGAAGAAAAAAGAGTTTACGATTAAAGATGTTATGGAGCAGGTAGAAAAAAAGCGCTCGTTAGGACCGGCAGAAAGGCAGTTGTGGTTGGACAAAATAAAACAGGTAGTGAATTCAAACGACAAATACGCTCTTAAGAAAAAATCAATTGCATAATAAAGGAGGTAAAAAAATGAAAAAAATGAAGACAACCATTGTTGCATTGTTAATGCTGGCGGCAATGGCAACTTTAGTAGCAGCACAGGCACCGTTTAGTGACCCGGTTTCCAGCATTATATGGACAAAAGTGTTGCCTGTAGTGCAGGGAATAGGATCAACTCTTGCTGTCTTGGCAGCGATATTTGCTGCTATAAAAAGACAGAGTGGAGACCCGGAAAAAGTAGAGGAATCAAACAAGTGGTTTATGGGAATTATGATTAGCTTGTTTGTAATATGGGTAGGGCCGGCATTCATTAAATGGTTCATCAGCTTAATAAGCGGATAGGCAGAATTTTGTTTTTATTGCCTGCTCTTTTATTAGTTTTGCCGCTCGGAATGGCTATGGATACTTTAACTGCGGAAAATTGCAGAAATTTGCCCATTTCGTGCAGCTACTTAGAGAAGCAAACGAAGAATATGAGCAGGGAAGACGAAAAGCAGCTTGTGCTGCAGCTGCTTGAGTACAAAATAAGCTTGCCATATTACCAATTTGTCGAAAGCTGGAACAGAAAGTTAAACTTTGATGAAGCTCCAGAAAATATTTCGATAAGAGATGTGGAAACCATTGAAGGAGCTTGGCTGAAAATAGCTACAGTATTTCCGTCAGTTGCAAAATCTGGCATTTTTGTTCCAGGCAAAGGGACAATAATGACTGTTTACGGATACAAGCTTAATTCGCCGCAAAATTACGGCGAAAACAACAATGCAGCTTGCGGAGACGAGCCTTCAAACGACGAGAAATACGGAGATTGCAAAACAATATACTCAAATATCAAGGATGCTACAAACTTACAAATAAGCAAAAATGGCCAAATGATAGGAACACAAAAATTTACAGATTTCAATTCAAGCAAAATAAATGAGTTTGAAGCGGTGCTGTCAATAACGAATGAAATCAGCATGAAGCACTATAAATGGCAAAAAGGCAAATGCTGCAAAGAGAAATGCACTTCAACGCAAAGCGGTTCGAGTTGCGAATGCATAGCATATGAATACAAATGTGCTTTCGACAAAGATGACAAAAGGCAGGATTCATTGGCGTTGAGGGATCACTACTCGGCTTTGATGGAAGAGTCTTTCCAGGATTTTGAGCCAAAGCTTATTTTGTCAACATCAGCAAGCCCATTAACAGCCACAATAAAAATTCCAATACAGAATGTTCAGTCATATACAATAAAAACAAAATATCAAACGCTGAAGAAAGATTTCAGCCTCTACGGCCTTAATTACACCCTGCCGCCGCAGAATGTATTGTTTGTGCAGGCAAAAGACAAAAAAGGATGGTTCACTGAAAATGCCAAAATTATAAGCGTGCGCGATTACGAAGATGGCACTGAAGATGTTGCATTTGTTACAAGCGAAGAAAATGTTAAAGATTGTGATGTTACAATTCAAACATTTTTCAACACGACAAAAAAGAAGTGTGAGATTGAAAGGCTTGCAAAAACTGACTTGAAAATAGAAACAGACAGGTGGTTTTACGGTCTTAACGACACAATTCAGGCAAAGATTACGCTCAGTTCGGATAAAGGAAGTTTATCAAATTACGTTAATGTAGAATACGGAAGCCAAAAGCAAAGGTTGCTTGTTGAAGGCGAAAAAATAATTTCATTGAAGCCAGAAATTGGCACGTCTATTATTATCGCGTCTATGGGCAGCACAGACACAGCGAGCTCGGTTTCAGCTTCGGCACTAATCAATGTGTCTGAAAAGAAGGAATTAGTGGAGGCATTTAACGTATTTGTGCTGATGCTCGGTTTGTATTTTGGCATAATGGCATTGGTTAAGTTTTACAAAAAAGTATTTTCACCATGAGTTTAACAAGCGGAATTAGGAAAATTGCAGGAATTGTTTTGATTTTGTTAGGTATACTTATCTTGTTTGTGCCTATCGTTGGTCTGTTTGCAGGGTTGCCTTTGCTTGCGATAGGAATATTCCTATTTTGGAAAGGTGGAAAAATTAAGGAATATCATTCTGAAAGCAGTTTCATCAGCAATTTGATGTTGAAGATAAAACCGGTTACTAAGTCTAAAAAATGGTTAGTGTTTTTTATTGTAGCATCCTTTGCTTTGTTAATATTTGGTTCAGCAAATTATCAACTAATCTATATCGGCTTAATTTTATTGTTTTTTATTATGTACAATAAGATTAAGCACGAAGAGTGGAAAGTATCTGGTAAACATGTTTCTGCAAAATGGTTTCGTATTAGGGGCAGGCCTGCGAGATGGTTTGGGGCTGGAGTATTTTCCATTGTTTTTGGGTTTCTTATTTTAATAGGGTCGGTATATGTTGCCAATCTCGTTTATATGGATGAAATTAAACATACCGTTTTCAGTTTTATTATGGCAAGAATAGCATGGGGTTTAATTATCGGATCAATGGGAATATTATTAATAATTTTAGGTTTTTGGATGATAAGATTTTCATACAGAAATCCGCAAAATCAAAACTCAATTTTCAAAGTAATTGAACCCGGCAGAGTTGTTATTTCAAAAAAAGGCATAGTTGACAGAAGTTAATCATGAAAAAAAGAGGAGTGATGCCGATTATTTTGGTACTATTTACGTTAGTTATAAGCACAAATGTTTTTTCCTTGGAGACTTGTAGTTCTGTCGGAGCAAGCGCATGTTCTTCTTCCCAAATATGCGAGGGAGAAATATTGTATTATGGATCATTTAATGAGTGTTGCAAAGGAATTTGTGTCGAGCAAAAGCAATTGTCCTGTAGTCAATTGTCATCAGCAGATTTCAAAGGCAGACTGGGTTGCGAAACAAAGACATTACAGGAGAAAGTACAGGGATCAGTTGGCAATTATCCGTCTTTCTTTGCGAATTGGATAAATCATCCAATTCCTGCCAAACCTTATCCTAAAATGTGGGATTTTTGGTTTAATGTAAGTTTTGCCCTTGGTGCTCTTTTTTTGGTATTAACTACAATAGGTCTGCTGGGATCATTCATATCCGGCAATACTTCAGTTTCGCAGCTTGACAAGTTCAGAAGGCACTATGTTCTGACTTTCTTAAGCGGCTTAATTTTGCTTTCATTTCCTTACCTGTTTGCAATAGTTATGTATGTGATTGACTCAGCATTTCTTTTAATAGTGCGCCTGTTTGTTCCCAACGGCGATATTCTTGCTGTGTTTAATTGGCTGACGTCAACTCCATACAGCAACATTCTTTTTCTTTTGAGAGACCTGTTATATTTTCTTTTCTTAGTTGTTTTGATATTAAGGTATTTTGTGTTGTACCTTCTTTTTGTTTTTCTTCCGATAATAATTGTGCTTTACACTTTCTACTATACTGAATACATAGGTGAATACCTATTAAGAAAAATAGTTGCAAACCTGATTGCACCCCTTTTATGGATACTTTCAATGGTAGTTTTCTATGCATTTTTCAAAGATTTTAATTTATTTTTCCTGCCAATCCTTCTCGCTGCAATTTTTTATTTGAATATAATTATTTATCGAAAAGTTACAGGAATAGACTTTAGTTTTAGGACAATAGCACGAAAAGCATTGCGTTATGCGAGGGAGTTTTATGAGATATAGATTTATGTTAATTGCACTCATTATTGGAATTGCCTTTGTTAGTTTTGCCAATGCTCAGCTGATAAATCAGCCATGCAGTTCAAGTCAATATTGTGATGGTTATATAGCAGACAATGGGCAATGCTTTGGCACATGTAAGCCATTGGAAGAAAACCCATGCAATAGCTCCTTGTGGAATATAGGGGACCAATTGAAATGTGGATTAGTTAAATCAATTAAATCTGGATGGGGAAGGATTAGTCAATTCATTTCCGAGGGAGTTGGCGGATTAATAAATCCCAAAGTCAATCCAAAAGGTAATGAAAAATTATATCAACTAAGTTTTTTATTATCTTTTACATTAGCTGTGTTGCTTTTGTTAGGAACCGTAATTTTATTTTTTAAGGAAGCATTCAATGAGACCTCTAATGTTGAAGTGCTGACACATTATAGAACTCAGATTTTTAAATTTTTTATTATGGTAGCTTTGCTCTTTTCCAGCGACTATCTTATTTCACTTTTCATTGATACACTCAATCTATTAAATGAATACATAATTACAAGCATGGTTAAAGGCGAGGACATTGTTGCGGCCCTGCTTGGAACTTTGGGCCTTGGTGCGGCTATATTAATCCCATTATTTTTTGCTTCAATGGGAACAGCAATGGTTGGCGTAGTCCTTTTGTTTATGTCATTTTTCATTGTGTTGATGATGCGAGGCATTATTCTCTATGTTCTGCTCGCAATTGTTCCAATAATGATAGTATTGTACTTTTTTGATTTTACTCAACGAGCAGGAGAAAAATTGTTCAAGCTGCTGTTTGCCAATATTTTGATATCTACAATATGGATAACTGTCTTTGCCGTGGCATTTGATTTTCCAAATCAATTTGCTCCCGAAAATCCGATGCACTTATTTGCGTCTGCATTCGGACCTTTAGCCGCTATAGTTATCAATTCCATGCTTTATTTTAAGGTTATGACATTTTTTGGCTCTTATGAAAGTGCTATATTGTCTAGAGGGAAAACGGTCGGAAAGATAATTGAAAGGCGAAGAGAAATTATTAAAACGTACAAAGAATGGAAAGTGCAAAAGAAACTTACAGCATACACTAAGTGATCAAAATGCCAACAGAAGTGCCGCAATCAATAACTGAAGAAGAAACCAAGGAGCTGCTATCAGTTCATGGTTATAAAGAAATTATTTTAGCATTTATTTTAATAGGGACTTCAATGTTGTTTATAATCAAGTCCCCGTTTCCCTATCAGGTAAACTTATTTCTTGCCGGATTATATTTTATTGGTTCATTCTTTCTTTTTAGGTACTTGTCAAAAAATCTGTATAAGATATTGCTGTTCTCTAAATCGTTCAAGAACGTGTCATTCTTCGACAGCCGAATGAATTACTTTTTTTCTGTTAAGGATATCAAGAACAGCACAATCCTGTTCAACGATGGGTCTATGATGTGCATTCTTCAAGTTCAGCCTATCGATGGCAGCCTTTTGGAAGAAGATGAGATTAAAACGGTCATAGATGTTTTTGACAGCATTTTGAAGTCAATACCACATACAATCCACATATTCTCTCATTCCGTTGAGCCGAATCTCGACGATTTTTTTGCTTCAACAGACAGAAAAATAATGCAGCAGAAAAGCAGAAGCGTCGAGAAGAATCTCAAAATGAACAAATTGAAGGAGAAGTGGCTGGTTGACAAAATGAGGGAAACCAAAGCAAGGGACAGGGAAAATTATTTTGCTATTGCATACAGAAGCAGAAACTTGCGAATACCAATCAAGGAATCAGTTAAGTATCTGTTTGGCGTCAAAGAGCATAGGGAGCTCTCGAGCAAAGAACAAATGCAATCTATCGTTGAAAATTCCATAAAAGAAGTGAATTCGCAAATATTTAATGCAGCCCAGCAGCTTGAAAAAACAGGCGTCAAGACAAAACAGCTTGATGACAACCATTTGATTAATTTGTATCCCTCTTACTTCATGAACATAAGGGGAATAGGAACATCGCATTTGTCGCCGATAATGTGGCATGAGGGTGACTAGAATGACAAAAAAATCAGAGCAAGTCATATTCAACATCAAAGACAAAGGAAAGGGAGAGATTGACGGGATATGGACTTTGACAGACAATTCCATTTTTGCAGTTTTGGATGTTGCGCCAATACCCTTTTTCGACTTAAAGGAAGAAAAGCAAAACGAGCTGAAGAGAAAAATAAACGAAGAGCTGTGGATAAAACTGGATTTTCCAATCGAAATTGTTATAAGGCCCGTAAATTGCGCTGCTGACAAAAAAATGGCAATTCTGGAGACTGTCTTAGGCTACAACATAGAAAAGACCAATAAAACAAAGCTTATTCAGTATTTTCGCTCTTTCATGAATTGGTTTAAGGAATACGCAGCTAAAAATGTAAAAGAAGCTAATAAATACTACATTGTAGTAAACTACAATTCACCTTATGACGCGGTTCAAAAAGACAAAAATGTTGCAGTCAGCATTTTAAGGTCAAGAATCAATTTCCTGATAAAATCGCTAAAAGCATCCGGAATAACTGAAATAAAAATCATGTCCACATTTGACATTGAGCAGATATATGACTCTTTTCTGAAGTTTCATGTATACAGCGAAAACAAATACATGTTTCCTGACGACTGGATAAACTTGTTTAAAAAAAGAGGGGAAAATGAAAGACATTGAAGGGATAACTGAACAGCTGAAAAGAGAAATTCATGAAAAGGCAATTTTGTACATCTCTGAGATAACTGCAAAATATCCAGGCCTATCCAAAAAGGAAATAGACGCGATAATCGGGAAGCTTGAAGCTGACATCTCGATAGCGAAGGAAGGGGATGTTTTAACTCTCCTGACTTTAAAGTCCTCGACTGAACAAGACATCTATTCACACATTATCGATATGGAAAATATTGAGATGCATCCGGACAGAATTAAAATTGGAAACACCCTTTACAGAGGATTCATTGTTGTCGCAAATCCGCAAAAAATAGGCTTTGGAGTTTTTCATCAGCTTCTCAAAAGCAAGAATAACATGATAATAGCCATGCATGTTTCTCCAGAGTCCTCTATAAACATAGTTCACCATTTAAGGTCGGAGCTTAGCACAGTAGAGAGCAAATTAAATTATTTTGCCCTTCAGGGAAAAATAGTGGGCAGAGATGTAGACGAACTGAGAGACAGCCAAAAATTCCAGAAAGACAAGATAGAAAAGTTTTCTAACGGAACGCTTAAGGTGTTTAAGCTTCACTTCACGTTTGCAGTCGAAGAGACAAACGAGGATGACCTGGATTTCACTACAAACAAGGCAGTTGCTTTTCTCAAAAAAATAGGTTTTGTTGTGAAAATGGCAATAAACTACCAAAAAGATGTGCTGAAAACCATAGTTCCAAGCGGGGCTAATTTCCTAAGAAGAAGGCCAATAATAGTCACTAACAATTTCATGTCAGACTCATTCCCATTCGTAAAATGAAGAATTTTGAAACATTTTCGGAAGATGAAATCAGCATTGCGCAGGCAAAGGTAGAGAATGCATTGCTTATGAACGGCATAGTCTATCCTGATGATTTTAATTCCTACGTAAGCCATTTGTCGGAAAAAAGCAAATACATTCTCAAAAATAGAATATTGTCATTGGGTTATATTCAAATAGATGAAGAGGGAATATTGAAATACGTGCCTAAAGAATATGCTCCGGTTTACGATTCCAAAATTATTCTTAAGGATATTCTAAAGTTGGACTATGTTAATACAACTAAGGATTATGTGCAAATAGGCAGAACATACTACAAAGGAATTATAGCCCTTAAATTTCCATCAAACCCAAAATATGATTGGCTGTCAAGAGTTGCCGGAGAAAAGGGAAATGTTGACTACGCATTGTACATGACAGAATACGACCTTGCAGAACTTAAATTATTTTTTAGGAGAGAATTAAGAAAAGTAGAAAATGAATTGTACAGGTATGAGAGCAAAGGAAGAACAAACCCCGAGTTAGAGAAGAAAAAACAAGAGATTATAGACATAATAACAGACAGCGGTAAAGAATATTTGGAATACAAGGCTGTTTTATTTTTGGTTGTTAAGGGCAAAACAATAGATGAAGTCAATGATTTGAAAACTTATGTAGTTTCAACGCTTAAAGGGATTGATATTGTTGCTGAAGATGCTACTTATCTTCATGAATATGTGCTTAAAGCAATAATTCCAAATGGGCTGAATAAACTCCACAGAAGCGAACTTTTGATACCAAACCTGAGCCTAAGCACGGCATTTCCTTATCTGCACCCGTTTCAGGTTATCAGCGAGGACGATGAAATTATTCTCGGATTTAATGAAAACGACCTCATCGTTACTGGAAATGTTTGGAAATTAGCCAGTTATTCCGGAGCTTATGTCGGGCAGACAGGCGGGGGAAAGAGCTTAGGGCTCAAGAACGAAATAATCCAGCAAATGATAGTGGGCGGAACAAGAATAATAGTCATTGATCCCGCTGCTGCAAAAATAAAAGATGAAAATTACAGGCCCGAGTATTACAGAATGTGCCAGCTTTTAGGGGGGAAATATGTGTCTTTCAGCACAGATTCGCCGAACATACCCAATGTTATGGCTACATTTCCTAATGAAAAATTTGAAGACGAGATGCGAAGGATATACTCTATTGTAAGAGTTTTCTTTGAGGATGAGAATAAAATTGTTCCGGAACCCCAAAAGCCGCTTATTCAATCTGGCGTTGTTGAAGCATTCAAAAGGAAAGGCATAACAAAGAAAACGAAAGAGTTGTGGAAAAAGAAACAGCCTAAGATTGAAGATTTGCTTTGGGCATTGAAGAAGGGTATGCACAGCGCCGAAACAGTAGGTACAAAAATGAGTTATGAAGCTTTAATAAAAAGGCTGGAACCGTGCGTCGGCAATGGCTTGAGAAGCTACCTAAACACAGATGCCAAAGAAGAAGACATAAACAATCAATTCACGGTTTTTGAGTTTAAAGACACCCCGGTAGATGATACATCAATTCTTATAATAAGAATGCTCAGCTACATAAAGAAAGTTATGCAGAGCTGGCAAAGAACCATAATTGTTTTGGAAGAAGCTCATTTATGGCTAAAAGACCCTTATTTATCAGATTTTATTGCAGAGTTAGAAGTTACAGCGAGAAAAACGCATACAGGATTAAGGCTTGTATTTCAGGACCTTGGGCAGCTGCAAGGCTGCAAAGAAGGGCTTACTTTGCTTGGAAATTTGGCATTCACATATCTATTCTCCACCCACCCAAAGCTTATACCGCTAACAAAAGAGTCGTTTGGTTTGAATGACACAGAAGCAAAGGTTTTGGAACTTTCAAAACCAGGCGATTTTGTAATTTTGATATGGGACAAGGATAGATACAAGGTTAAAATAAGAGTGGACCCGGAAACTTATAAAGTAATAACCACAAATCCTGAAGAGCTCAGAAAAATTGAAGAAGCTGATAAAACTTCCAAAGCAGAGGTGTTAACTAAACAACTTCTTGAACAGGACCTTGGCTACGCTCCGGCCAGCGTAGAATCTGGTTTGATGGAATTAGCAAACAAAATCAGGAATAAGCCCAATATTAAAAAAATCATAAAACACTACCCAGAAGAATACAGAAAATTACTCATAGGCAGCATTAAGAAAAAATGAGCAAATTTACCAAAAAAGACCATTTGAAATTTCATAAGCTAGCAGCATCCCTATTCAATAAAAACGTATCTGACATTAAGCATGAACTTGCAGAATATGAAATGAAGCATGGTGAAGATTCTCGCAAAGAAGTTGAATTTGAGTTAAATCTATTAAGAAGGGAAGAGCAATACAAGAAGGAAGCGCAAATATTCTATGACATTGTCAGCAACATTGGAAAATATCCGGAAGGCTATAGGCATTTTCCGAGAATAAAAAAAGAAATCTTCAGGCAGTATAACCTAAAAAAGCAGAGAGTATTGGAAAGAGGCAGAAAAAGGGCCAAGAAAAATGAGAAACTCATAGAGGAATTGCTTCTTTACAGAATTAAGCACATGCCTACAAGATTCAATCCTCACTTGATGCCGGAAAAAATGAAAGGTGTTAGTGCTGAGGTCACAATGGAAGCCGAGAGGCTTTATTATATGTATAAAAGCATGCTCAAACACCATGAAAAGCATCCAACAAGCACAAGGTTTGGTTTGTCAAAGGAGGAAAGAAGCATTCTGGATAAAATCAGAAGCGGATATTTTCAGAAGAGATTGAGGGTGGTTGAAAAAAGGCAAATAAAAATAAGAAAAAAGAAACAAAGCGTCAAAGCGAAAATAAAGTTGTTATCTGCAGAAGCAGAAAAAAACCTCGCCAAGGAATATTCCAAAAAACTATGGTATAGGAAAGAAAAGCTGAGGCATGAAGTTATTGAAGTATTGGAAAAAATAGGGTACCAGGAAACAAACAATCAGCATGAAGTGAGGGATTTTATCGGAGCTAAAGTAGCATGCATGGCCTTTAAGCCAGGCGGATTCAAAAAGGATAATTCTAGTGATAAAAGAGAAAGTATTCATCACTTTTCAAGGCCATTTTTGCTTAAGGAACTGAGTCCAAACACGCAAATACTGGTTAAAATTTCTACTCCAGAAGGTGAAGAAAGAATAGTTGATGCAGTAGTCACTTATTACGAGAATGATATAGAAAAAAAGGCAGCCATTGAGTTTCAGGAAAGCCATAAAATAGGGCCAGAAGAATTTCTCAATAAAATTAAGCCAATTATTTCAGCTTTCGATACAGTTGTAGTTGTTTGCGAAGACAAGCACAAGAATGTCTATAAGAGTTACAAAAATGAAAAGTACCAGGTTGTTAATATTTCAGAATTCAAATTATTGTTGGAGAGCTTGGGTATTCTAGAAGATAAACCAAAAGATAATTCAGATGCTACTGCTAAAGAAGTTGTCGTCGAGCAGAAAAAAAAGCAGTGAATCCTACCATTCCATAAAATACACACTCTTTACTACTATCTAGTCATTTAAAGGTTATTTTATCCTTCCAAACTAAAAAATGAGCTGTTTTAAGCCTTTTGGTAGGCTTTGGTAGGGTATTTTCCTTCGGAAATTCCCTACTTATTATATATAACACTACCACATTTCAACCCATCTTTATTTCATTACATTCCTCTATCAATCGCCAAGAGAGGCTCTTTTTAATGTCTCTAGTTGCCCTAGTTTTTCTTTCATCAGTTTCTCTTCCCACTCAATTACAGCAATTGCATAATCTTTCAGCAATCTTTTAACACCACTTTTTACTGCTTCTGCATCAACAGCATTTTCAATCCTTTCTTCTATTTTTCTTAACTCAATTGCAGTTCTGCCCCGCAAAAAATGTGTTTCTGGGGTATCTGTGCTGAAACCCGTTAGCAGATTTTCTTGCAGAACTAATTATTATGACATCTATAGAGTCTTTCTGCTTTTTTGGATACCTTCTTTCGCACATATTCCATTTGACATCTTTTTCTGTTGCTACTTGTTTAGCCTTTATTTCTACATTTCTGCTTACTCTTTCTGAAATAGAATCAGCAATGCTCTCCAAAGCGACTTCACAAGGCACATCAGCGTAAACCGATTTTGTAGGAAGACACATCCCTTTAATTACGATATTCTTTATTCCATTCTTTGCCAAATTTTTTAAGAAGCCCATTTAACACCACCCATTCTTTGCCTTTTCAAAATTAGTAGGATGGCATGTGTCATGCCAATAACATTTCTTCTCAGTGTCATAAACAACATAACTTGGAAAATTCATTTCTATCACTTCTCCACACCATTGGCACTTCTGCCCTCTTTCACTTATTTTTGATACTTCAATTCTGGCCATATCTTCTTATGCAAATATTAACCTATGTTATTGTATTGCATTCCATAAAATTACATATTAAATATTACATAGCAACATCTTTAGACTTTAAATAGCTTTTGCATATTTTCTGACATCTTTGAGTAGGCTTTCAGCGGCTCACTTCGTTCGCAATAGCTCGCAGGCTACGCCTGCTCGCACTATTTATTTATCCGATTCTCGAATATTTTCTGCACACCACTTGCAGATGTCGCTGTCATGCCCTTCTGCAAACAGCTTCTTTTCCTTGATGCTCTTTCTCATCACTTGAATAATGGCAAGCGTGTTTTTCTTTAATTCTTCTGTGTAGTCAATCTTGAAAGGAGAACCGCTGTTGTACTGCAGCAGGCCATGCTTCGGCTTCTTTCCGTTTTCTTCCAGCAGCAAGCAATATGAAGCCAGCTGCAAAACATGATTGCCGTAAGGTTTGTGTGGCCTAAAGCCGGACTTGATTTCAACAGGCGCATACCCATCCGCATTATGAATGACCAAATCAGGCTTGCCGGCAAGCAGGTATTCTTTTGAAAAGAAAGGCTTCTCAGGCACTTCGCTATGGTCAGCGTAAACATACCTGTTCCTGTAAATCTCCGGCCGCACATTAGACAAATAAATCAGCAGCCTGAACAGCAGAAACAATGCAATCAATACTGCAATAATAATTCCCGATGCCATTTCAACCCCTTAAAAAATAATACATCAAAACAATAACAATTATTGCCAAAACAACATAACTTGCTTTGTTCAATCCTATTGCAACATCTTTTCTAACCATAAAATCTTCATGAAAATCCGTACCTTTGACCATCTCTTTAGTCTTAGGCATAATCCCGTTTCTCTGCTGCCACCACGCATACGGGCAATACGCATATTGCGATATTTCGCTTGACTTGATTACAAGGCTGTTATTGAATTTGTTTTTCATAATTTCAACTCTTCAAATTTTTAGACTGCGCTCTTAAAACAACTAAGTAACCAATATATAAACCATAAAATAAACCAATTAGGTGAGAAAACGTGTTTATAACGCTATTGCCAGAAACAATTTCTTTGGGAAAAATTGAGATTGTATAGACAGCGATAGAAATGAATAATAATACAAAATAAATCAAATTAGACATATGAAATTTATTTGTTAACGTTTTAAGTAAAATCCATAAATAGTTTGGGATAAAAATAATAAGCAAAGCGTATGCAAAACTTGGTTCAAACCGAAGGAAAATTAATACTGAGGATAAATATACAAATAGACTAATGCCCTTATCATATCGGTGCCTTAAATTCAGCAAAATGATTATTGAATAAAAACTTAAGCCGATTAAGGAGGAGACTATGTCTGAAGACCCCGACATTGGAGGAAATGTTTTTTCAAGAAATAATTTGTATGCCAAATAATTCATCAAAGCTGTGATAATAGGCATAGTCAAGAAAATTATGATGTATGCTTTTCTGAGCAACTTTTCGATTCCAAACCTGTAGTATAGGACATAAAGCAATGATGTTAGAATCAAATATCCCTGTAAATTCTGACTTAGGTGATTCCAATCATCATGAAAATAAGAATGCGTAAAATAAGCCCACCATTTATTCAAAGCAGTTAAGTCAAATTTCAGCAAGTTGCCAGTATCCCTAAACAATAAAAATAGGAGGATAGTCACAAATGCAAATATCAAATAAAAAGAATATTTGTAGTAAAAATCAGGTTTCTTGAAAATTCTTAACCACGATTTTAGTTCGCTCAATTCACATTTTAATAAATTGATTTTTTTATTCATAAAGCTAATTAGTCAACATTTAATCGCTAATCATTTAAGAAGTTTGCTTTATGACGCGGTTTGCCGAAAGATTTTTTGTTCTTACGGCTCTCCGCCGACAAACAAAAATCTTTCCCTTTTCAAAATTTATAATCAGATTTCTTTGCCAAGAAATCATTTTTTATTCTAGTTGAAAAGGCTGCACAGTCCGTGCGGACGGGCAAACCGCTAGTAATGTATTGGCCGCTGAAGCGGCGTCGGGTTGAAACCCAACAAAATAAGAGAAAACCCCTTCGGTTTTCCCTTATAATCCCCGCTGTTCCAGCGCCGATTTCCATTCTGAAAATCGGTTTCCCGCATTTAGTTCATCCAGCGGGTGAATATTTCCCGCTCAAAGGCGCGGGCGCCTCACAAGATTTTGAGTTATAAGAAAATTTGCGAGGTGAATTTAGATGGAAAGTTTAGATGTGCTTAGAGATTATTCTGAATGGCTTGATGCAGAAGTTCCGGAGTCTGAAGAAGAGATAAGGGAATTGGAAGAAGAGAAAATGAGGGCAAGGCAGGAAATAGAAGCTGCGACAGGGAGAGGTGATTCAGATGTGGAATGTTGAGTTGGATTATATGTTTGAAGATGAAGACGAGTGATTTCTTTTCTTTCTTTTTTCGGTTTTCCGATTTTATTTTGCAAGTTTGAAAATAAAATCTTTAAAGCAGTTGAGGTGAATATAAAATGGAATATGTAGTCGAGTTAAAGGATATAAGCCCGAATGCATTCAGCTATAATGCATATTGGGAGCAGCAAGAGCCGGTTATGAGGCCGCACAGGCAAAAGGCAAGAGAGCTTTTTGGAGTAAAGGTTGACGGAGTTCCAGTAAGCCCGTGCCTTACAAAATATCAGGATACGCTGCAGAGATTGTCAGATATGTTCGATTTCCAGGACATTGAGGATAATGGCATAGATGTTGCAGCAATGCTTTCCTATATGACAGAGCAGGAAATTATAGATGAGCTCAATGAGATGGGTGTCGAGCAGGAGATAAGCGACAGCGAGATAGAAAGCCTTATCGCGGAGAGAGAATGGATGCCCTTGCTTGCGATTCCATTCGTAAGAAATCAGTTTTCCAGCTTGAGGCAGCTTGAAGAAACGCCTTCCGGTAAGCATATTGATGTTTCAGCTTTCTCAACAATAGATTATTTGCGGGGAGTTGCCGAATTTGACAAGTATAGGTACTTTCTTGACAAAACGGCAGAGAGAGCAAAAGACCTTGCAATACTGCATTCTGCAGTTTCAAGCAAAGAAAGCAAGGAAGAAATAAAGAGAAAGTTTGTGGCATTGGCCAACAGCAGGTTCAGAAACAGGGCATTGGGGATGCTGGCAATGTACAGGTCAAGCAGAGACGGGGAGAAAAGGCAAGAGCTGCACAGCAAGATGGAAGAGCTCAACAGGCAGATAAGAAGATTAAGGGCAATCTGGAAGAACTATGCATACTGGGAGTAAGGAAATGAGATTTCCTTGCTGCATATGCGGCGAGATGGTGATTCAGAACCCGCTTCAGGACCTGTGCAAGGATTGCGAAGGCAGGCTTGAAGAAATTCCAGGAAGGCCTGAAAAAACACTGCTTTCTTTTGCTTCTATGCGTTAATCTTCAATATCCTCAACAATTTTACTTGAGTAAAAATGAAAACTCTATTATGTCGCTTTTGTGAAGAGGATTTAACTAAAAGGAACTCTAGTTACAAGAACAATTACTGCGATGAAGAATGTTACAAATTTTATTGGCAGAAGAGAGTTAGAGAAAGTAAGAAAAAATCATATTACAAAAATAGAGAGAAAAATTTAGAAAAAAAGGGACAAAGCAAACAGGGAGCATATAAGGGATTACTGGAGAAAATATTGTGTATTGTTAAAAAAAGTTAAACCATCTTATTTCAAAGATGCTAAAAAGGGTAAATTATATTTACCATATAAAGGACTCGATAAATCATTGTACATATCTCTCACAAGTAAATGTGCAATCAAAGACTGCGGCTTCACTGATACGATTGACCTACACCACATAGATGAAAATAAAAAGAATAATGATAGCTCTAATTTAATAGGGTTATGCCCAAATCATCATCTGCTGCTGCATAGACATAAATTAAAACTTGTTTTCAAAGATAATTTTTGGGTTTTAATAAAAAAATAAATCAAATTTCTTCTCATTATAATGAATCAGAAATTCTCAAATTAAAGGGAATTTCAAAAGTTAAAATAAGTGCATGGAGGTGCATCTAAAATGGAAAAAAACCAACCAGTTAAGAAAGTAAGAGCTGGCGCTATCAGTGTTAGCATATTTGAAAACACTGGAAAGGGAAGGAGTGGAGAAGACACAACCTTCAGCTCTGTTGTATTGCAGAAGCGCTACAAAGACAAAGACGGCATTTGGCAGACAAGCGGCAGCTTGAACATCAATGACTTGCCTAAAGCAGCACTGCTGCTGCAGGAAGCATACAGGCATCTTGTACTGAAGCAGGCCGCTGCAGCAAGCGCAGATAATGAAAGTGCGCCTGACGAAGATTATGTTGAAGAGGTTATTTAATCTCTTCTTTTTTTTATTTTTCCGATTCACATTCATAATTCAAAACTCGACTAAAAAGTGAAATTGGCAAGGTTGACTCCAAAAACCAGCAGGGGATATTTAACATGGTTATACTTGCTTTTTCCGCAATTTTTATATATACCAAAATAAGAGGCTTTAAAATGCTGAAAAAAATCAAAAGATTGATACGTCTATGGAAAGGAGATGAAATAGACTTTTTTTTTACTTATCTGTTTTTTTCGATAATGGCCACTGGAGGCACTACCATAGTTTTACTCCTTATGCTCGCTCTCAAACATAATCCATCGCGTTTTCTCCTATTTACACTCTTAATATTAAATATTATTGCATTTATACTGACTGGTACAACAATAACTAACCTAAAAAGGCGAATTAAATTTTGAAGAAAGGTCTTAATGTTAAATCATAATTATATTTATTTGTTATAGCAATGAGAAGAACCAGGCAAGCATCCGCCGAAGCTGTTTCCAGACGCAAGGCGTGAATATGCAGGGAACAAAGCTTGATTCTTCTCGCTTATTCTTCAAAATGAAATTAACAATAATAACCATTGGAGTTCAATCCTCATATTCTCAAGAAAGCATTGACGAGCTTTTTGCTGCGGGCTTTGAAATGCTCAAGACGCATCGCGAGGAAGACAGCGATTATTTCAAGCTCCGAAAACTTAAGGAAATAGTTAGCAACAAAGAAATTTGGATGATTGAAGACACTCAAGCAGTTACTCTATTGCTTCCGGAAGAATATTGAGGTGATTATGCATGACGAAGAGGATTATGATGAGTGGCATTAGGCTTTATGAATTATTCCTTTCTTTGAAAGGCAGATACTATTCATTTAGGAAGGAAATCAGAAGGCAGAAAACGGTGTGTTATATGCAATCCAAAGGCATTGTTCTGTGCCATGACGAATTGGAAGATAATTTTTAATTCTTTAATTTGCGTTTCTTCACGCCTAAAGATTTATCGTTGAATTGCTCTTCGCAATTTTAATCGTAAATCTTTCCCTTTGCAAAGCAAAGGTCGGCTAAAACGAAAAAAGTTGATTTATTACTCTATTTTTTATTGCAAATATATATAAGCAATAAAAAAAATTAGGAGGCGATGTTGATGATTAAAGGAAAAAGTGTTCAGTTAAAGAGGGAAGAAAATGACGGCATAAGGATATGCATTATGCGTTTTGTAAGAAAATATTATGACTATGATATTTTAATGCAGGAGCTTGCTCCAAGCATTGGCTTGTTGACAGAATACAAGAAAGGAAAGATGAATTGGGAAGATTATGAAAAAAGATATTTGGAAGAGATTAAGGATAAAGGCGCTGCCATTCAGAGGATAATTAATTTAGGCAAAGATAAAAATGTCACTTTATTGTGCTGGGAATTTGATGACAAGTTCTGCCACAGAAGATTGGTAATTAATGAGATAAATAAAAGATTGGCTTCTTCTTAAAATGACTTACTCGCTTGTAATTCCGCCTAAGCTAATTAGCGAGCTTTATTTTATAAGAGAGAAAACCAAAGTCAGCATCAGAAAGCAGATTTTGCAGTCAGTAGAAAAGCATATAAAAAAATCCAACTCAAGAGGAGATAAAAATGGAATCATTTAAAATTGACGAAAGTATGCTTGAAAAGATTAAGGCATTGGGACTGCCCGAAAAGAAAGAAAACAATGAATATATCTTGCTGCATGTCTGCGGTGACACCATAAGAGCGCCTGAAACATTTAATGCCAAAGTATATTCAGGCAAGAAAGGCCTGAAGCTTGTAACTAATGACCATGAAACTTTGATGGACTTGATTAATGGCAAGCAGAAAAACGGCAGTTATTCAAGAACAATATTTATTGACGACTCAGGTTGGGGATTTCCTTTAGGCGGAGTGCTTGTCGGAGCATATGACACATTGACTAATTCTTTTAAATTCAAAGAAATAGAAGTTAAGTTCTTTCAGGGCAATGAGTTTAATTCAAAGGATTATCTCCTTGAATATTCTAAAAAAGGAGTTGAAATTATCAATGAATTTAATCCCGATAAAAATTCAACTTTGATAAAGATATGCACCGGCTACATCAACATTGAGCTTAAAAGAGAGTTGAGAAGGATTGGCTACAATGTTGAAGTTGCGAAAATAAGCGAACCTTTGCAGTCAGAGCTTGAAAGAAAACATAAAGAATACATTAAAGAGAAATTTGGCTATGATGCTTATTATGATCCTAAAGAACTTCAAACTAAAGAGATAGTTTCGGAGTTCGAGAAGGTTGTAGAGTTCATAAAGAAAAACAATCTCATGAGCCAGGCAAAGTCCGGGTGGGAGTATTTTTCCGGTAGGAAATAGAAATATTTATATACTATCCTATTTACAAATACTACTATCCTTAATAAAGATATACCATGCAAAAGGCAATTGTGGGTGGAAAGCGTACGGAAGAGGAGCGGGAGGTTTATGTTTTTGTACCTTTCGAATCCGATTACAGGGACAAAGTGCTCGCGTACCTAAGCAGGGCTCTAGGCAAAAAAACAACCATAAACTCAATCAAGGAGGACCTCGGGCTTTCTTACGGCTATCTTCACTCGACAATCATCAAATTGCATGAGGACAATATAATCAACATAGAGGAAGTTGGAAATTACAAGCTGGTTTCGTTGAATTTCAAGAACATGCTCGCAATTGCAGAACTTGCAAGGATATCCGTGAAAATCTCGCAGGAAATTATCAATAAGAACAAAAATCTGAAAAAGCTGCCCAAATTGGTTGAAAGGCTCAGGAAATACAAGGAGATACTCTCGATAGTGCTCTTTGGCAGTCAGGCAAGGCTTCAGGCCAGAGAAACCAGCGACATAGACTTGATAGTCATTCTAAGTGAAACATCCGAAAACCCAGGCAAATTCGCTTCGGTTGAGAAGATGAAAGAACCGAAAACAAAAAGAATAGTTGATACTATACGGGCAGAAATCAGGTCGTTTGCAATCACTGAATTTCTTGAGTTACAGCATTTTGTAGTGGACTATGAAATGTTCTCAAGAATGCTGCAAAGCAAGGAGGAACTGAATGTTGGGAAAGAAGCTTTGAAGGACGGAATCATTCTTGACGGTTATGAGAATTACTGGAAGATGGTAGGTGAAATTCATGGATAATGAAGCCAAAACAAAATTAAAAACGTATGCGGATACCTATGCAACAATGAAAATGTCCGGAAAAGACCAGAAAATCATAGAGAACTCATTCGAAGAAAGCAAAAAAGTGAAGCTTTACTTGAAAAGGTCTCGGGACGATTACCTGCTGGCCCGGGCAGTCAGGAAGCTAATAGACAATCCAGAGCTGATGATACAGCTCGAGCTTCCGGCCGATTATCTAAACATATATCATTGGCTTATCATCATATCCTATTATTCAATGTACCATGCGGCAACTGCGGCAATAGCCAAAAGAAAAATCAAGTGCAAATCCCATGAAGCCACAATAGCAAGCCTGGCAAAGCATTATGCTACCAGCGAAGAGTTGGAATTCATCTTTATCAAGACGCTTCATGCGACTTACATTGATTACATCGAAAGCGGAAGGGAACAACGAAGAGGCGCGCAGTACAATGTTGATAAAGAATATACCTCCGATGACGCTTTCGAGGTTCTTGCCAACGCAGGAAAATTCATAAAAAGGATCCAGCAGATTCTTGAGTGATTAGTTGTTTATCATGGCTAAGATTAATGGAATTGGAGTTTGCTATTTCTGCATCATAAGAATAACCAAAAAAACATCAACAAGATGAATCTGGCAAAGTCTGGGTGGGGTTATTTTAAATAACAACAGCTGGGCTATCGTAAATGAATCAATTCTCAGAAACAATACAAATAGCATCTAAATTCCTATAAAACAGGAAATTTAATGCAAAATAGCAACATTTATTAACATGTAATGCATATGGAGTAATATGGTAACCAAATTAGACGTGTTTATGGAGCTTTACAGCAATGCCGGCACTCAAAAGATTACAGATATAGTAAAAAGCCTGAAACAGCCACATTCTGAATACGACCGCATAAGGAAGATTCTTGAATCGCTCTCGGCTATGGAGCTTGCTGCAAGAAGCGGGCATGGCTATGCGCCTATCATGAATGCAAAGAACCAGCATCTTTTTGACATGCTGTCATACTGCATGAGGAACGGCGTGAACTACAATGACCTTCTGGATGAGACAGTAGCTGCATATCTCAGCAGGGCATTTCTGAAAAAATCATTCGGCGCAAAGGACATAAAACTTCATTCCCGGACATTTTCCAAAATTTCCCATGTGCTGGAAAAAAACGGCTTTCTCATTGTGCTGTCCAGGAAGCCTTTTCTGGCAGTGGTGCCCTACAATTCATTGCTTGGAGATGTGATAGCGCATTACGGATACAAGCCGGCTGTTGCAAGAAAGAGCCCAGATGAGTATTTTAAGGCAATTGAAAAAGAGCTCGTCATATTCCGGAAACGGATGGTAAAAAACAACAGAAAATACCAGGAAGTGCTGGAAAATTTCCAGATTCGCTTCATTCATCACAGCCTCAGCATTGAGGGAAACCCCATAACCCTTGCCCAGACTTTCAAGCTGCTGAAGGAAAAGGTGCTCCCGGAAAACGTAAGCATAGAGACTGTCAACGAAGTTCAGAATTACCAAAAAGCGTTCCTGCAGATGCTTCAAAATGTGCGCAACAGATCCCCAATAAGCAAGGAGACAATCCTCAACTACCATTTCATCGCCATGCAGGAAAAGGAGCATGCGGGAAAAATCAGGGACGATGTTGTGACGATAAAAGGCAATAAGGATTTTTATGTAGCTCCCTTTGAGGAAATTGAGCCGTTGCTTGGCAAATTAATTGATGAATACAATGCCTTTCTGAAGAGAAAAAAACACCATTTGAAGGAAATTCTTGGCTTTGCAGCATATTTTCATAATGAGTTCCAGCATATACACCCATTCTTCGACGGCAACAGCAGGACAACGAGGCTTATAATATTCCATTTTCTCCAGATGAACAACATTCCCATTTTTGACATACCTCTCGGAATGCTTGAAGAGTATGTCCTTGCAACAAAAGGCTCAAGGAAAAGAAGCGACAAGGAGCTTGTGCAGGCGCTTCAGTGCATTGTGCTCTACAATTTGAAAACCATAAACGAAAAACTTTTGTGAAAATAGAGGAAGATACCCCTTAGTAACGATCTTCGGCAAAAAAAGTGCAATAAAGCCTAAAAAATTTCAATAAAATCGGCTGCAGAATCTTAGATTTCTTATAAAAATGACAATTTTTGCTTTATTTTTTCAATAATGCTGATTTCAGTCAGTGATATCAATATAAACCGTTAAATGAGCTTTTTTAGTATTTTATAGCATTTAATAGCCTTTTTGATATGCTAAATTCTTGCGAATGTTGGATTTTTTGGGAGTATATCGCCGCTCAGACGATTGTGTGCAAAAGATTCTTTTTGCTTCTAGCTTCTATTCATCTTTTCACTACTTCTAAATAAAAACCTTTTAAAATAACATTCTGTTACCAACAGTCATGGGCAGGCCTTTTTGGGCTATTTTGCTTGTTATAGCCTTTATATTGGGGGTAATTGCAGCTAATTCCTTTCAATACTTTCAAGGCTATTCCAAAGAGCAAGCTGTATCCTTTTCTGAGTCCTGCGGCTCCAAAATAATGCCTTCAGGCAGGGTTTCTATAGAAGACATACATCTTTATCCCAATGAAGTCTGCATAGCCCTTAAACGGCCTTTTGTAGCCTCTTATACAGATACAGGCTCTATGGAGCCGTTGCTTGGAAGCTCTGCAAAAGGCATAGAAATCCAGCCAAAAGGGTCCCAAGACCTATATATAGGGGATATAGTGTCTTACCGCTCAGAATACGCCTCTGGCTTGGTTGTTCATCAGGTTTACAACATTAGCTATGATGAAGATGGATGGTATGCTGTTATGAAAGGCATCAACAACAAAGAAGCTGATCCAGGCAGGGTAAGGTTTAGCCAGATAAACAAGGTTCTTGCTGTTGCAATATATTGAAGAGCCCAGAAGTCACTTCTTTTTGCCTTTAATCCTCTTTTTGGTTTCTTCTGCAAATCTATCCCTTCCCCACATCACAAACTTGTGCTCATCGCCCTTTTTAGTTTCTATGACAACAAGCTTTGTTCCGCCAAACATTCCATGCTCATTTGAGTTCTCGTCAATAAATTCTGCGAAGCAGACTATCGTTTAAGGGAAGGGAGCGTCAGAGAAGTTTTTAACTACTATCTTTTAAAAATATTAAAAAACCATGAAAATAAGTTTACTATTTGATTAGATTGTTGTTTTTCTTCTGTTTTTCTAGGTTCGGTTTTTGTTTCTTCTTTTGATTTTTGTGTTTGTGGTGCTTTACTTTTAATGTTTTCAGCTTCTTTAATTTGTGTAGGTATAGTTTTACCAATTCCTTGTGGTTGCTCTTTTGTAAAAGGTTCTTGTTGTTTTTCTGTTGGTGGGGAATCAGTAACTATTGTTGTTGTAACAGAAGAGTCTGTTTTTACGTTTGAAAGTGGAGTATTACCTTCTAAGATGGATTTTACTACTTTATAAGCTTCTTGACAAGAAGGTTTAGTAATTTCAGTATGACTGCATATCATACTCAAAATTTTTGATTGTTCATTTGAACCTAAAAGTAATGCACTTCTTGCGAATACAACACCATCATGTCCACTACTAACCCATGCTTCACCTTTATAATTACAATCTGCTAATCGCGAAGAGGTTATGCTTGCAACTACTGTTGGATCTTCATCTTTGTAGAATCCTGCTTTAGCACCTAAAGAAATAATTTTATTTCTGTTATCACAATCTTTTGAATTAAGACCATTTAAAAATGGACTGTTTGGTTTCATCTCTTCTGCATCTTTACCAAAATTTGAAAACAATGCACCATAATGTGGAGTCGCAAGCGTTATAAGTAGGTTAACATTATTAGCATTATCAAGCATATACTGCCTTGCAATTAATCCGCCCATACTATGTGCCACTAAATTTACTTTATCAGAATTCGTGCAAGATATTACTAAATCTACGGCTTGTTTGAGTCTTTTTGCATATTCTTCAATGCCAGCATCTTCAGATAATTGCTCAGTTATGCCTTCTATTCGCTGTAGACCTTTTGGTGTTATCTTTTTTTTATAATATTCAAAATTAATAGATATTGCCTTATTATCCCAACCATTTCCGCATATATCTGCCTTATTAGAATCCGAATAAATAACACTTTTATTATCTACAATTTTATCTACTTTCAAATTTTCCTGCATCTGATTAAATGTTCCTAAATCACCATTCCAACCATGTATAAAAATAACCGGATATTGTGATTTATATTGTACATTCTTCTCTTCTGTTATTGTTTTCGGTTGAATTGGCGGTGCAGTGGTTTTTTGACATTGATACCCCGTCCCAACAGCCCTCACACAAACTTCATCATTTGTGCATGTAAAAACATTAGCTTCTCTGCACCCATCATCATTCCTGTCACCGCATGAAATATATCTATTTCCATCACAATAGCTGTCAAAATTACATTCATTTGGACAATTTTTTATACAATTCCCTCTATCGCTACTACAAATCTCACTTGATTTACAGGATTTGAGATATGTCAGATAAAGACAACCTTTTTCATCTCTGTCACAGGAATAGAGGTTATTACCTGTACAAGTATAACCAAGTTTATCACATTCATTATAACAAGTTTTAGATTTGCATAAACCTCCTTCACAAACCATGCCTTTACTTCCACAGTCATCAATAGAGTATTTTTCCTTACAAGGATCCGAATCTCCAATATCTTTACATCCAACTATTTTGTTTACATCACATCGCACCCCACTGAAAGAGCACTCATCTTGACAAGGAGGTATCGTACCGCAATCTGCCGGAGAATTCTGAGCATTTTCGCCTCCGTCCATCCAGCAATATTCATCTCCTGTTACAAAAGATGTATCCAAGCATACTCTATTATTCACATTACCATATGGAATGCAATTTTGAGCTTCGTCAGGACACTCGTAGGGTTTCTTAACATCGCAGGGGCTCCCTTTTACTTTTTGATTTGTAGGTGATTGCTGAGCATTGCTGTATATTTCAGATGTATCAGTAACACTTACTTGCGCATAAAATGGTTGACCACACCCATTATTATCTGTATACAGATAAAACATAAGATACCTACTATCACCAGATAAACTTGAAAGAGAAATTGTTTTGACAAGGTTGGATAAGCTATTATCAGTGTAAATTTTGAGGCTTCCATCACTATATTTAAAATAATATGTTTGGCTCTCACTAGAAGTATATCTAAAGACTTCCTTACGATTACTATCACTTATACAGGCAGTATCGTGAAAAGGGTCGCTACATATACTTCCTTTATTCAAAACAAATAAGTAAGTCATAGGATAATAACCACTGCCACAAGAACCTACATTATTAACATTATAGCCTATTTTAATAGCCGAAGCAGTAGATGTCAAATCTTGATTTAAGATGGCTACAATTCCTCCAGCACCATATTTTGCATCATCTTCAACTTGTGCAGTAAATGTAGAGCCATAATTATTAATCTTCCATCTGCAATTAGTTCCGCAACCACTATTATCATGTTGAGTTACTGTCCAAGAAAGTCCATAAACATACTGACTGTAGGTTATAATTATTATTGTAGTTAATATGCCTAATAAAATTTTGTTTTTCATATTAGTAATTACTTATAATTAACCACGCCCTTATAAGTTAAGTTTAATTTTTAGTTTATTAATCTTTTGATTTTCAAAAATATCAATCCTTTCTTTGTTTCAAATTGGCATTCGTTTGATTTCTTGCCCGTTCTTTCTATTCTTACATTATCTTTGTTTAAACAAACAACTTCTATTGAATAGGAAGTTGTTTTGAAAATGGCTAAAATTAATGGAATCGGAGTTTGCTATTTCTGCGGCATAAGAATAACCAAAGAAAACAACAACAGGAAAGGCTATGCCGACTGCTGCAGCAACAAAGAATGCATAAGAAAAGAGGAGTCTTATTTTCAGGGCTGCTATAAATAAGACAAATAACGGTAAATGAAATCAAAAGATTCCAATTTTATTTGAAATTTTTTCTAAAGGTTGAGAAAAAATTTTCTTTAATTACAAAATTACATTTAAGTTCAAAGCCGGAGGCGATGGGAATGAAAAGCAGGTTGAAATTAAAGATATTGTCGATAGAAAGCTTCATAGAAGAAGTCAAGTCCAGCAAAATTGATGATGTAAGAGCTGCATGCTTCTATAAAACCATGCCTTCAAAAGAAGTAATGTCCTTGTCTTATTTCTACATTTTGGTCACGGCAGCGCGCAGGGACGGAATTGTTATTGAATATGAGGAAGAGACAGGCGGCGACATAAGTTATTTCAAAGAACAAATTATTGAGCTCTCAAAGAAAACTGACAAAAGAAAAGATGAGATAGCAAAGCAGTTTGAGGATGCAGGAATAAAAGTCAAAAGCGGCAGATGGCTCAGCGAATGATATTTTTTCTTGCTAGGCCTGGCGCATTTCAAAATGCCTAAAGTAATCAAGGAGCTTGAGAAGCTTCCGGACCGCTTTGAGATAAAAAGAGTCATAGGCCCTTTAAAAGTTGTACCTATAGGCAATGGCGGCCATCTGGTGGTTCCTAAAAAGTTTGTAGGAGCAAGTGGCATTTATGTTGTAAAGGGCGAAGTGAATAACGGGAACAAAATTTCTTCAAACTTAAGCTGCGAGAATTGCAAAGATGAGCAGAGTGTCGTTTCCTGCGATAAAGTAAATGCAGATGTTTGCATCAAATGCTGTAACAATTGCCCTCTTCTTAAGAAATGCCCTATAAGGCAGAAAGGAAAAGAAAGTTGGTATGGAGGTTGAAAATGGAACAAACAAAATTAGTCATAAATAAAGCGTTTTTTGGAAAAGAAAATTGCCTTAAAATAGCCCTAAATTCCCAGAAGGAATGCTACATGCACTGGGGAATGAAAAAAGATGAAAAGTATGAATGGTTTAAAATAAAGTTCAATGACATGGAGATTGCACAAATTTATGATGTCTTAGACGGCAAAAAATCTCAGGTTGCGTTCTTTCACTCTTTTAACGGCAAGCAGAGGCAGATATGGATAAACAAATCCGCAGACGGAGAATCGACGTTCTTTAAAATAAAGGAGATGAATAAGTCACTCACAAAAGGAGAGATGACTGTCATGAAATTGCTCATGAGCAACATTATTGTGAGAATGAACCTGCAATAATAGAAATGTTTTTATTTGAATTTCTTAAGTGTTGAGAAAATGACAAAAATATCGAAGAGTGTGTGGGAACGTCTCAGGAAAGCTGGCATAATTGACACATATGACAAAGACTTAAGAAATGAGCAGATAAGAAAGTCAGGGCCATGGAAGCTTATGTCAATTGCTGGCATTGGAGTCAGGACAGGTCATGCGCTGCTGAAAAATGCCGGATGGAACATGCCTCTAGCAGAGCTTGAGAAAGTTTATGACAGGCTGCATGAAAGAACGCAATTTGAAAACGTGAAGGCAAAACCGAGATTAAAGGAAGAAAAATCAAAAGAAAAAAAGACCGCTGCAGAAGCTCCTAAGAAAGAAGAAATTATCGATAAAAGAGAAAGAAGGTACATCGCCTTTGCAATGAAAACATTGCCACAATTCAATGAGTTGTTTTCCCTAGTTGAAAAAAGCGGAGGCATCCCGTATGACGGAAGAGTTTATCATAAGATTCTGCATTTGACGATAATTCCGCCGCAGGAAATCTTCTTTAGGGATGTACTGGCGAAGATTTATGGAATTTCGAATTACAAGCTCCCTTCTTCATTTGAGATAGTTGACACGCACAAATTTCCAAACAACCCAAAAATCATGTTTTTCGGAAAATTAGACATCATTTTTAATTTAATCAAGACGCCGCATCTCACTTTTGCAGAGTTTAATGATGATGCGAAATGCCTGGAGTTTTACAATGCAAACTCAGCATTTTTCAATAAGTTTAAAGGGCTTAAAATGGAAATGGAATCTTTGGCAGTCATTAAAAAGGATTATGGCGTCGAGTACGCCATTCCAGTAACAGCGCTTGTTGTAGAAACAAAAAAATTCATGCCGGAGCAAATAAAGATTTTTCTTGATTTTTTGGGGCATAAAAACCCAATAAAATACCAGGTATTCAAGCCGAGCATAGACGGCAAGCATCAAGGTTCCGGAAGAAACACTTATGTTGGGAATGCAGAAGAAGTTGTCAATCTGGCTTCTATGGACAATGGAAAGGGAATAATCTGCGTAGCAATAAGCGAGCACGGCAACAAGCAAAGCGAAGACCTTAGCAACATAACAAGAATACTGGCTTTAACGGTAGATGTTGACGTCAAAAAAGACCGGAAAATCAGCTATGTTTCATCAAGAGAAGACCACTTACACGCAATAAACGTTGCCTATGTTGTTGTGAGAAAGGAACTTGAAAAACTGGGTTTCAAAGTTGGAATAATAAATGACAGCGGAAATGGAGCGCACCTATACGTTAAAGTCGGGATTAACTTGCCTGAATACGTAAGCAAAGAAGATTGGATGAAGTCTGAAATATATGGCAAACTGGCCACTATTGAAAATTCTTTGAGAAATGAGCTTAAGGAAATGAATGATCAGATTGTCAATATTGATTTCATAACAAAAGATGTTGTCAGAAGAGTAAAAGTGCCCGGCACAATAAACAAGAAGGATATTGACCAAGCTGAAGACAGAATTTGCAGGATTATTTACAAGGCAGATGACTATGCGGAAGAGTCAAACAACAAAGCGTTTCTTGCAGTGCAGCCAACGCTTGAGCCGGTTGCTCAATCTGCAGAACCAAATGCGCAGCCGCTCCAGGAGAGCAAGGCAGTCATGCCAGACTCGGAAATTAGCAGCATATTTGAGAAGGATAACAAGCTCAAGGCATTATTTGATGGAAACATTGTAAAACATGGAGAAGACAAGCCTCTTGAATTTAAAGATGGTAAAATATACTGCAAATCCAGAAGCGAGGCTGAAAACTCCTTAGTCAGCGGCCTTGTGGCGCATGGAATAAGAAATTTTGACCAAATGAATGAGATAATGATGCAAGCAAAGATAGGCAAATGGCAGGAAGACAGAAACGGAGCTTACAGAAGAAAGACTTTTGAAAAGGCGCTGTCTTTTGTCAAAACAACAAAAATGCGCCAGCCGGAAGAATTGAGCGACTTTGAGAAGCTGCGAAGAACTATCCAGAAAATAAAGAAATAATTCTTACAAAATTTTTTCTTACTTGCGGAGAAAAAATTATTTTTATGAAAATAAATCGGTTTCTGATACTTTTAGTATACCTTAATATATTATTGAAGGAGTGATTTAAAATGACTGAATACGTAAGCACATCTGAGTTTGAAAGTAAATTAAGGCAAAAATTAAGGGAAGCTGGCATAATCAGAGAAAGGGCTTCCGGATACTCATCATGGGAAGAAGTTAAAATTGAAAAGGATAAAATAAAATCGGCTCTTGAAAAACTTTTGGAAGCGATTTAAATGGTTTCTTTTAAACGTATTTGTAATTGCGGCAAAAGGTTGGAAGCGGCCTTTTTGAAAGAGCATAACAGAATTTTTTGGAATTGCTTTAAGTGTTTTCCTCACTATGAAAGAGCCGACAAAGAGCAGGAGAAAAAACTTATTGAAGAGTTTAGGAATGCAGGGCTTTTGCCGAAAGCAAAATTTAAAGCGTTGGTTTTTAATGGTCTTGACGATAGTGCTGAAATTTTTGATTTAGACGCACAGGAAGAAGATGAAGCATACAACGAGATAGAAGAAAGATTTGGAAATTATGACAAAGTAACATTGTTGAATGAAGCAAGACTACAAAATTTAATAAAAATTGTTGAAGAATTGAAATAAAATACCCGATTATAAAATGGAAACGATCCTTAATTCTCCGGTAATATCAAAAACCGGGCAGAACAATCAATTCAGCGGATTGGATGCAGAGTTTGCTGTTGAAGAGCAAACTATTGTGCAATGCGCGAGCTCAAATGGCAGAAAACCATTCTATCTGCTTTGCCTCATCGGAAGAATAAATGAAAATGCAGGCAAAGGCGTGCCTCAGCTCAATATCAAAATAACAGAAAGCAAAGGCAATGGCCCATTGTACGTAAACAAAGGCAAAGGCAGCTTTTTCATATACAACAACGGCGCTGTAAGAAGGATGATGGATGCCTTAAGCATCAACCTTACAAACGAGCTTGTCGGCAAAATTCTGAAAGCGTACAACAATGAAAAGGGCTTTTGGGTTATTGACATAAATGATTTAGGCAATTAATTGCATGGACTTGAATCAATTCATAAATCCTGATCAGAAAAAGCAGACCTATAAGGTTTCTTTCAAAATAGGCAATGAAAAAATAACAAAATTTATTTCTGCTTATTCAGAGCAAGGCGCAAAATCAACTGCAGAGCAGGAACTAAAGAAAGAGCATCCAGATTCTAAAATCATTTTCATTGAAGTTAAAGAAATAAGCAACAGGCAAGGGGTGTGATTATGGAATTCTGCAAAAACTGCGGGAGCATAGAATGGGTGTCAAGTTCATTGATAAGTTACAGGCTTTCAATCGACAAGCAAGGAGATTTCGAAATGATTGAAACAGACAGAGACTAGAATGCACCGCCACAATGCGCAAGATGCACATCAATAATGACAGATGTTGATATTGAGCAAATGTCAATCAAGAAAAGAAAACGATTTTTAGAGATGAGCGGGTCAAAAAGGCTTGCGTTTTTGGAAGATTTAGATTTGCTGGAACAGCCAAATTACAGGGATATAGACAAGGATATCAACAAGAAGAAAATCATTGAGGCGGTCCTGTAAGATGGGAAAACTAAAGAAAATAGTCAAAGACAATCTTGATGAATTCATAAGCTATGTTTTTGAAAACAAGTTAAATGTTGAAGACGACTTAGCCATCATAAAAGATTTTGTTGCAAACAAAACCACTCCATATTCGTTGCTGAAGAAGTGGTCTAAAACCTATTCGGAAGAATTCAGAGTTAAAAAAGCAAACCAAAATTCTGTCATTTCTGATTTTGATGCAAAAGCAGAAAAAACAAAACAGATAGCAAATGCCTAAATGCGAAGTAAGGCACTGCCATCACGAAAGCAACCTGCAGTATTACGGCCGTGAAACATGAGAACAGAAAATTCACTTTTGGGGTCTTTATTTCTAAGCTTGACTTCGGCGATTGGTTTATATTTATAGGTGTATTGTTCTTGGCAGTTTTAAGCCTATTTTTGCTATTTCGATATCAAAATCTAGCTGGTGACTATGACCATCTTGCAGGACAAAACAAGGCATTGTCAAATGAAATCAGCGTTTTGCACAAATATTCCGCAATGAACGAAAAATATTCAGACATTCTAAATGAAGTGGACACAGCTGCGGAGAACAATGACATCGAGGGAGTCAAAAAAGCTATCTATGTTGTTCATGGGAATATAGGCAACGTGACGATAAAGGTATTGGGCAATGTTATGGAAAACACTTCTAAAATTGAGAATGACATAAGAAATCTTCCATACAAAAATAACTTAAAGCAAATAAAAATAAAGAGCATGAAAGTCAATGAAATAAGAGCAAAAAACGGAACCAATGAAACATTCGGCGTTGGAGGGAGATATTATCCAAATTTAAAAAGCATAGAAATGTACCAATATTACTCAGAGGGATTGATTCATGAAGATTGCCATCATATACATTTTGACAAGGTCTCTTCGGAAGACCGGAAGCTGGCAGAAACCCTTTACAAAGAAAGCACTAAGCAGGATTTTGTAACAGAATACGCAAAAACCAATTTTGTAGAAGATTTTGCGGAAACTTGCAAATACATCTTGACAAATAAAACAATAAGCAATTCGACAATTCTTCAGAAGAAAGTTAAATTGGTCAAAAAGTATGTTTAAACAAAAAGTAGAAATATTTAAATAAAACTATGCGAAATTATCATTCCAAGATGAAAAAGAGGTTATTGTTGGCTCTAGCGGTGTTGCTGCTTTCTGTTAATATTGCATATGGCCTGGAAAGGAGCGCAGCTCTTGATTTTATAATTTACTCAAATGACTCCGCTGAGATTAAAAGGATTTTCGTCAAAGATGGTGTACAGGATTTGAGAAACTCTGTTCAAGAATCTGATTACAAGTTTGTTGCTTATTATGGAGACCGGACAATAACGCAGAAATATCCTGTAATTTTCATGCCTGTTGCGCATGGAGTCGCATTTTCTCCGTTTGTGTTTGTAAACACTGAATTTTATTATGATGAATCGCTGAAGAAAATAGAGATTTACCACAAAGGCAATCTCATCCTTTCAAAAGAAATTAACTTGTGCAACAAAGACAATATTTGCAACAATGGAGAAAATACGGTTAGCTGCCCATCTGACTGCAAAACTGGCTCTGCAGACGGCTGGTGCGACGGAGTTGCAGACGGAATTTGCGATCCAGACTGCCAAATTGATGCTGACATAGATTGCTCATGCGGCAATAACATTTGTGATTCGAACGAAAATGAAAATACATGTCAAAAAGATTGCCTGAAGTCGAAGCCGATATCAAAGGACGCTCCAAAATTCTTGGCGCTGACTATTACTTCAATTCTCCTTGTTATTGCAGGAATAGCTGCAATGGGCTATTGGCTTTACAAAAGGAAGAAAAAAAATGAATAATAAAGTAGTCTTGTTCGCAATTCTCATAGCGGCCTCTTTTATTCTGCAAGGCTGCTTTTTATTTGAACAAAGGCATGATTTTGGATTTGAAAATATTTTGGAGAACAAATCGGTAACTTCTCAATTCACAGAGCCGATTGCCAAAGTGGAAGATGTAAAGTGTGTCAATTTTGATGTTAAAACTCCATATGAAAAAGTAAGCGACAATTGGTACAAAGTCAGCATCATTAAGAAATTGGAACTCAACGGAAAGGACATAAGCAATGATTATTTGAAGCTGCTGGATACAAAGCATCCAACGCCAATCGAAAATTTTTTCCTCAATCTTGTAAAAGACGAGCAGAATCTTTTCAAGCCGGATATAATTTATGTCAATCCGAGCGATTTATCGGCGTATCTTGACAAAGACGGCAAAACAAGGGTTGAAGATGCGATTAAAAGCGCGCAATTCAACAAAGAAGGGTGGTCTGAAATATTTTCGAAAATTTTAGGATGCTATAACTTTCAGGCAATTCCAAAATATGTGTGCGAAAACATGAGCATAGGCCAGCTTCACGACTATATAGAGCTGCACAGCATAAAGAACGAGCAATGCCTGATAAGGCTTGAGCAAGATGGCTTCATAAAAGACAAATTGAATCAATGGAACCTCAATACGCAATTCCAGGACAGCAAAAACGCATTAGAGCTGAAAAGAAAATTTTTAGATCCTTTCAGGGACAAATGCTTCAAAGACTCTGCATGCGAGCTGGGAGAAAGATGCGAAGGATTCTCCTGCATAAGATTTGAATGCCCAAAGGATTATTCGATTTACGAGCACAAATGTGTTTATTACCCCTTTTCAAAAGCAAAGAAAGCCAAGTATATTTATCTTTACGTGCCACTCGGCAACTGGAGCGAAAGGGAATGGGAAGATTACACTTTAGCAAGCGCCGATATATTTACCTCGTTTTACCCCATAAAAGACTGCAAAATAAACGTTTCAATATTGAATGTTCCTCTTGAATATGCAAACAAGAAATGCCAAATTGCAACAATGGGTTTGCAGGATGGCACCAGATGCCCGAATGTTTATGATATTTATTCATGCGGCCAAAATTATGCGCAAAGTAACAGCATCGCGAACGTTGAAAGGGTAATAGGATTTAGCCATGATCCATTGTGCCAGGGAGGCGGAATAAAGGGGTACACATTTTTCTACTTCAAAGGTGCTTATGCGCAGTTAGAGTTTTATCCTGAGGCGATGAAAAGGTTTGAACAGCCTGCTCATGAATTGTCTCATACATACCTGCTGTGCGATGAATACAGTTATGATTTCTGGGATCTTCAAAACAGGCAGGTAACATGCGCAAACAAATGGCCGGAGAGCTGCGACAAAAAATCAGACTGCGTTGGAAACAAAGCTGATGTTTTTTACAATGGCAAATTTCCAGATTCAAGCCCGGATTGCACAGGGCCTGACAGGTATTCAATCATGGGTTCAGTTTCATCAGGCAAACAGTGCGGATTGGAGCAGAGCGCATATGACTCCATAGCAAAATCAATTAATTGTGACTAACAATAAAATTCTCTATTGAGGGAGAATTTTCCCTTACATCATGAAAGCGATAGACGAAACTCTAAAGAATGAAATCCTAGGGCTTTATGAAGAATACGGCGTTGCAGAAACAGCAAAGAAATTGCATATGCAATATGAACGCTGCAAAAAAGTTATTGTTGACGCAGAAAAATGGAAACCACCGAGAAACTCAAGAAAATCACATGAGTTCATGCCGCATCTTGAAAAAGGAAGAAAATTCATAAGGATTTACATGAATGGTTATGGAGACGGTCTTATCAAGAAACTGGCCAAAGAATTTAACATCAGCGACTGCACTGTGCAAAGAATCCGAAAGGAACTCGAACTTCCATTAATTCATTCTGAAAAACATCCTGGCAGAAAGAAATTCTACAGAAGGGTGAAGAAGCTTTATTTGTGGAAGGAAAGAAGCACAAATGACATTGCCAGGATTACGCACATGTCCAGCCAAAGAATCAACCAAATTCTAAGAGAAATGAATGTAAAACTAAGGCCCCAGTATGTCACTAATTGCCTTTACTTCAAGACGAAATCAAAACTGAAGCATGCAGAATTGCTGAAAAAGATAAGAGATCTTTATGAAGATGATAAAATGCCAATAAGCATAATAGCCAAAAAACTCGGGATAGACCAAGGCACAGTGTCTCATAAGCTGAAAGCTATGGGCATTGAAATTGTAATGAGAAAATACTGCAAAGAGCAGATTGTTGTAGCTCCTAATTTAAACATTAAAGGCATTTATCAAGGCACTTCTGAGCCATTTTCAGTAATTTGCATGCCTGAAAGGTTCATGGAATGGAGCAAGCAAACCCAAATTGCAAACAAGCCCTCTGGCTATTGCCTATGGTGCAACGGATTCATCGAGCATCTTTACATTGCTGCAGGGCCTAAAAAGCAGAAATTCTGCAGTGCAAGGTGCAAAAACAAGTGCAAGGATTTGAGAAGATGGCCGGAGCGTTCACCGGACAGATTTTTTAAGTTGGCATTGGAATTCAAAGGGAATGCCAGAAAGCTTGGATTAAGAAACCCTATCTTAAGGCTGGTAATTTCAATCAGAAATTCCGTTGCATTGCGCGAATTAGCAGTCTCAAAACATAGAAAACTCGAGAAAGCAGTCGAAGCGATTGCTTAAAAAATTCTAAAGGGTGATAAACGTGAAAAGACCTAGAAGGGAATCTGTAAAGATAGAAGATGTTCTTGACGATGCAAAGGACAGAGACCAAGAATTGGTAATAAAGAGAATGCTGAGGGAGGGTTATATTCCCATGAGGGAAACTGTTGAAGACATCATGGACAGAAAGTACAGAAGAACAATATGGGTTAAGCCGAAAATAGCAATGTAAAATTTCTTTTAGCGATGAAAAGAAATTTTTAAGGATGATGCAAACATGAAGCAGAAAAAACCAGAGGCATTGGATTTAAGCCAGTTGGCAATCGAGCTTGAAAGCTTAAGGGAAATGAAAAAGATGCTCAATCCTAAGAAAGATGCAAACTCTCTGAAATGCTGCATAGAAAGAATAGTGTTGATAGAGGAAAAATTAAAACCAAAAGATATTAATAAAGAACAAATCACTGAGGTGATTCAACATGACGAATAAAGAAATGAGCATATCGTTAGCAGACGGAAAGGTGTTCAAAGAAAGCCTTTCGCTAGTCTCTGACTTAGTTACTGAAACTAAGATAAAAATAAAGAAAGAGGGGATTGAATTAGTAGCTATGGATCCTGCAAACGTCTCCATGGTTATATTAAATCTGAAAAGCACGATGTTCACTGAATACAAAGTGGAAAAAGATGCTGAAATAGGGATGAATCTTTCAAATCTTAAGCAGGTCTTAAGAAGAATGAAACCAAGCGACATAGTGTCCTTATGGGTTGCAGACAACAAATTTCACATCGCTTACAATGACGGCAAGACATCCAAGAATTTTGACCTGCCAATAATAGATCTTGAAGAAAAAGAGCAGAAAGTTCCTGACTTAAAATTTGCAGTATCAATAACAACAAACTCTGCAATGTTCAGTTCTGCAATTGAAGATGTGGACATTGTTGCTGAATCTGCATCATTCAAAGCAAATTCCAATAAATTTATGATTACGGCAGAAGGAGAATTAAATACAGCTAAAATTGAAATTCCAAAAGATGATAATACATCGATTAAGCTGGCCGGAACAGAGGATATTTCCTCAAAATATTCTGTAGAGTATTTGAAAAAGATGGCGCAAGGAAGCAAACTTTCAGAAAAGGTAAATGTGAATTTCAGCAAAGATTATCCTCTGAAGCTTGAATTTAAGGAAGAAACTTTCGAATTAAGCTACATACTTGCACCGCGAGTCGAGAACGACTAAAACAATCTTTTTCTATGCTGAAATATAGAGTCAAATATAAAGACGGCAGCGAGAAAATTCTGGGAATAAAGGATTACAATCAATTCGTTCCGAAGTTCAATGCCATGCTCAATTCCGGCGAAGTAGTTGATTATGAAGTTCTTTAGGTGAGACAATGCCGATTCAAATTTTTCCAATCAGAGAAAAATTTTAGTTTTAGAGTTGACGCAAATGAATTCATCGCTGGAAATAGTTAAAGCGTATTGTGCGCTGAAAAGAATAAAAATAAGCAACGAGACTGCTAATTCCATATTCTCAGGCATTGAAAAATATGAGAACTTCAAAGCGATTTATGACAAAACAAAGTCTGACTTCTCTTTCCGGGCTTGCGTTTACAGCTCGAAAAAACTGTCAATATTCATGGAAGTTGCAAAACATGAGGTTTTGCCATGCATTTCAAAGAAAAAGACGGCAAACCAAGGAGAGTTTTTCGTAGGAAACTTCCTTTTCAAATTCATGCCGAATGAAGAAGAAACTGCTTACATCCAGCACTTCGGATTGCACGGCGACAAGCCCAGTGTCATAAAAAGCCAGGAGCAATTAAGGCTTGAATTGTTCAACTCTTTCGACAAGATAGGGTATTGGACGCGAACCAAGTACAAACTTGTCCAGAAATTCTTAGGTGTGGACCCGGAAAGATTTGAAGAGCACAAATTGAACTGGGGTGTAAAAAGAGTAGCAAAGGTTTTTGAGCGCAACAACACAAGATATTATTTCTACGAGCAGGAATCATATCCTAAAAGAGCAAGATTAAAGTTTGCTATGGCAAAGCCCGAGCATGCCTGCTACAATTACATTGACGAAGGAAGGCATTACTCCGACAATGTATTTTTTGAAATGAACATCAATCCAGAGCTGATGACAACAGAAATAATCAACGAAATAGAAAGAGCATCCGACAATAATGTTGTTTTGGTAACGAAAGATTTGTTTGATAAATTTCAAAGCAAGCATATCAACAAAGCCAAAAAGGAAGAAGTTGAAAAAAAGTACAAGGAAGGGTTGATAAATAAAGCCAAGAAAGGCTTTGATTACAACGGAATTTTCATATCAATCAAAAGCATAAGGCAAGGCTGCAAAAAACTCCAGATTTTCGGCAAAGAGTTTACTAATTTAATAAATAATTACATAGAGTTTGAAAAAAAGCCGACTTTTGATGACATAGTTGAGGATTTCATAAGGTATCTGGATTCCAACGAGAGAGAAACAGCAAAAGTCTATCTAGGCATCCACAAGCTGTCTGTCGAGAGAACAATAAAGAGACATGATGATGAAAAAACAAAGATAAACGGCATTCCTTTGGGGCATTGCGAGTATCAAATCTTGTTGAGAAAAATATACAAGATTAAAACCAAGAACGGCTTGGCGAAGTACCTAAGAAATGTGTCCAGCTATGGCTTTGTCCTGGCTGACAAATTGAATAAGGATATTTTCCTGAAAATTTCAAATGACAACAAAGACGAGTACATAAAGTTCAAAATCAGAGGAATAAAGGGAAAGTTATTCATAGACAACGGAGAGTTGTCACTTTTAATTAACAATGCGTCTTTTCTGAACACAGCAGTTAAAGAATCATGGGACAGGCCTTCTATTCTTGATGTAATAAAATATCTCATTGAAGACGGAAAGCATGAAAGCCAGAAAGTTTTGAGATTTCTTCGAGAGGCAAGAAAATCTTACAGCCAGGCAAAAAGTAAATCCATAAAATACCTTAAAGATGCTGCAAAAGAAACAAATGCAAAGAAAATATTGGTTGAGATAGACGGCAAAAAAGTCAGTGGGTATATAGTTAAAGGCACCCTTTCACAATATTTTGTCAGCAATGATGCCAAGGTATACAGGCTTCCAAGCAAGAAATATGTATGCATATACGACCCTGAGCAAAACTTCTTTGTCAATGACACTATGGGCAACAGGCTTTACACTTTAAAGGATGACATAAACTTCAAGGAGAGCATCAAAACATTAAGAGCGGATTCTGCGGCATAAATCCCGTATATTTTTCCCTTTTTGAAAAAATATACGGAGGTGTTATCTATGATAGAATTAATCATACCAGATGATATAGAAGGCGACAAAAGGATAAGGACAACGGCAAAAAAGGCTATGAACATTGCCAAGAGAAAAGCCAAAACCCACGATGTGGTTATTGGAACAAAAAAGGCAAATGCCAAAGACATACTTAAGGCCAAGCCATCCCAAAAGGTAAAGTTGATAAAAAAGCAAGTTGCCGGCTGAAGATGAATTCTTGCGCTGTTATAGGCTGCGGAGGCATAGGCAGCGTATTTGCAGCAGCTCTAAAGTCTATGATTGACAAAGAGCAATTGCCTTTGCTTGATGCCTATACTCTCATAGATTTTGACAGCGTTGACCCGAAAAACCTTCTTTATCAAAACTTCAATGAGGAAGATTTGGGAAAAAACAAAGCAGAGGTTCTGGCAGAGAGATATGGGTTCAAGCACATAAATGAAAAAGTAACTGAAGAAAAACAACTGGAACCTTACAACAAGATAATAATTTGCGCAGATAATACAGTTATCAGAGAATTGTGCTACAGGCATTGCGTCAATAAAAAAAAGTTTTTCCTGGATTTGAGATGCCAAGGAAGAATCAATGCTTATCTTGTTTACAAGCAACAAACGCTGAAAAAACTGCTTAAAACCTTGCCAAAAGAAAGAACAGAGTCTGGCTCTTGCCAAATCGAGCAAAGGCTTGAGCAAAATATGATTGATGTATGCAATTACATCATAGCCTGGAAAGGAATCCAAATTCTGCTGAACTTGAACAGAGGCATAGATGTTGACGACTATGCAACAGAGAATGTCTGAGTCTTTGGAGTTTTGGATTGGAAACGAAAGAATAAGGATAAAATGGACATAAATGCATTGCGAGTGTTCAACGCGCTCTACAAACTCAACTTGAGCGAGCAGGAATTTGCGCAGATTGAAAATGAGGCTAAGTACGAAGAAAGAACAGGCCTTTGGATCGGAGCATTGAGGAAAGACTTTTTCATAGGAGTTTCGCATGATGAAAAGCACCAAATAGTCATTAAGAAATTGGAACGCAGCAACCAAGCTAAAATCGCTCCGAATGCAAGGATATTATTCAAGACGCAAATCAATCTCGAAGAATTGCCGCAGGAGATTTACACTCTGCATCAAATCGCTCAATACCGCTCAATGGACGGGGAAATCAGGCACGTTGCGAATAATATGGAGCAATTGAAAGACAGAGTATGCGACAGATTCATTGACGGATACAGCTCATATGGACTTGGCGGACATTATGATGACATTTACAGCGGAGAAGACAGAGAAAGAAATATCCTGCTTAGAAAAGATTTTATGGAAAAGCAGCTGAAGGCAATCTACTGGCTGTTTGATCAAGCTTGCAATTTTGAATTCAAGACTGCAAGACCGAATGTAAAAACCATTGTTAAAGTCTTCGAGAGAAACAACAGAAGATTGGCATTGATACAAACCAATGAAGCCTTCTCCAAAGGCGTTGGCGGCCTTTATCACAGGATGTATGAAAAGGAAAGAATCGAAAGAGTATCAATTGAAATAAGGACATTCACGCCAAAGGACAAGAGGTACAATTATGTTGATGAAGGCAGGGAAATATACGGCCAGATATGGATCAGCGATGAGCTTCTGGGAAAAATAACGGTCAAGGAATTAGAGCTGCTAGACAAAAGGTCGCGGAATGAAACTGAATTCTATCTGCTTACTCCGGAAAAATATGCCAGCCAGCAAAACTCATTGAGGGTTGAGCTTATGACAATGAGGAAGAGGGATGAGCAAAGAAAGGCTGAGGAGGAGTTGACTGAGAAGCTGAAGAAAGAATTCGAGAAGAAAGGCAAAGTTGTCAGGAGTGGCATAGAATTTGCAAAAGACGACATAACTTTCCAGGGAGTTGCATTAAAGGGTGACAAGATTCTTGATTTTATAATATACCATAGGCTGATAACAATTCAGTTAGAGCATCCGGATTTCAGCGCAATTGTGCAAACCTATGTTGAGTATCTGCTAGAGAGGGAGATGGTCACGACTTACAAAGGCGACAGAATAGAGGAAAGATTGAATGGCAGAAGGCAGTTTTCGCTTGGAGACATGAAAGTGGAAGTTGAAAAAAGGAAAAATGCTTTCTTTGTAAATAAATGCAGAATAAGAAAAGAAGAGCTCAGCGAGGCATTAAGGAACATTTTGGCTTTTGCCAGTCAAAAAGATTATGATGAATTTCTAAAAGAAGTGAGCAGATGCAGCCTGAGGATGCGAAAAGCAATTCAAAACGGCATCAGCTTCCATCTTGTCATAGACAAAACAGAAGACAATTGCATTGTAAAGGAAACAGATGAAGAATATTTCGTAACGTTAAAAATAGTAAGGCAAAATAACAGGAATTTTGTTGAAATAGCTGAAAAGCTCTATCCTATTAAAAACATTGACTCCTTGTTTGAGCTGCAGAGGGATGTAGATGCGTATCATATCAGAACTGGTCGCCTGCAAAGGACGATAAAACTCCTCTATGCAGGCATAAGAGAAATCAATCCAGAAACCATACAAAATCTCATTAAGATCGGCAAAAAGGAGTACAAGCAGCTGATGAAAGAACAGCAGGCCAGAATAAGCAAAAGCAAGGAGTTTTTGGAAAATGCAGTAAGGCTTACCAATGCAATCAGAAGAAAAGACGGGTTTATTGTCAAGGGAACCAGTGGAAAATCATATTTCATTGACAAGAATCTTGGAATATACACTTACGTCAATGGAAAAAAGGCAAGATACATATGCGTTGTTGATATAAGGACGGACACAGAAGACCCTGCCGGAAGAAATGACGCTCTCGCAAAAAGATTGTTTTTCTTGGCGCATGACAAAGCTGTAGCCAATGATATACACACGCTGAAAGAAGAACTGCAATCAAATTATGATGAATTTGGAGAAGTTGCTGCATAACTAAAATGGTATTCGACAGAGCAAAGAATCTAGGTAAGTATGCTGAGAGGATACCAATCTGCATAGACAACCTAACAAAAACTGAAAGGGCTTATTTAATTGGAGCGTTTCTTGGAGACGGATGTAGCTATGATGGGTTTGACATGCAAGTTAAAGATAAAGACTTCGCTGATTATGTTGCTTCGCTAATATCAAAAATAACTGCTAAAAATATTATAGCAAAAAAGTATTCAAGGACGAGGCAGAACTTTATTGAAATTGGATACAGAGTCAGAGCATCCAATAAGAATCTGGAAGCGTGGTTTCAGAGAACTACAAAAAACAAATACAGTATACCAAAACTTAACTCTGAAAATGAAGTCATGAATTTTCTTAGTGGTTTCTTTGATGCGGAGGGATGCATAAAGTACGGAGGCAGTTCTGGAACTGCTAAAACGAGTTTATATATGCAGATAAGTCAAAAGAATGAAGACCTGTTATACCAACTCCAAAAACTTCTAAAAAAATATCGGATAAATAGTAGCATCAATTATTACACTCAGAAAAGGGTTAAGTATCATAATTTAAATATTTACAATAAAAATAATTTTCGTAGAATTCTAAGCAAAGGTAACATCATAATACAAAGAAAGAAACAACATCTTGTTGATTATGTAAACGGTCTAAATTTTCAAAAAAGAAGTTGTGAAAATTATAGAAAGTATACTTTAGAACAATACAGACTCGTTAGACAAATGTACAATAACTCTATTAAAATAAAGACACAAAAGAAACTCAAACATGCTCCAAGTGGTTCCATTTTGGATATTGTTGAGAAAACTGGGATTCCATATGGCACGATAGAGAAGTGGATTTACTGCGGGTGGAAAAATGTCAGAGACAATTAAAATTCTTGTAATTGGCTGTGGAGGAATTGGTTCTTATTTTATCTCTGAGCTGGCTGAGTGTTTTGAACAAATGCTTATTTCTCCAAATATAAGCATTATAATAGCCGATAATGATACAGCTGAAATGAAGCAAATGCTATACCAAAATTTCACGAAAAAAGACTTAGGCAAAAACAAAGCAAAGGCATTGTCAATCAGATTTAAGGAGTTCGGATTTAAAGCAATACTATCAAGAGTAGAAAAGGAAAGTCATCTCAATGGTTGCGATGTTTTTGTGTTGTGCGCAGACAATAACATAGTCAGAAAACTTGTTTTTGAATACTGCCACAAAAACAACAAACAGTTTATCGATCTAAGAGCAGAGGGCAGGCTTGTTTTTGCAATGCCAAAAAGCGATTTGCAGAGGGATATCGGCACGCTCGATTTGAAGGATAATGCCAGCGGAAGCTGCCAAACGCGAGATGACCTTGAAAGAGGTTTCATACAGAAAGGCAACAAAATAGCTGCAATAATTGGCGTACAGATGCTTCTCAATCTTTTGAGAGGACACATGTCTCAAAAGATTGTCTTTAGAATATAAGCAAAAGGTGATGAATATGAAAAACGAAAATAATGTAGTTGTGCCTCTTTTTATAGAGAGCAAAAGAGGGCATGATGTTGACTTTGTTCCGATAGCAGACCTGCCGAGAACAGCAGAGAATCTTCTAAAAGACGACAAGTGGCTTGTAGTCGAAAAGGAAGACAAAACAACTGAAATATTGACGGAGATGCCCAAAGCAAGCGAAGGGAATAATGCGCCTGCAGGCAGCAATCCTTCAGGGGAACAACCAAAAAGCGACAATGGCAATTGGAAGGATACATTCAAGCAAGCCGCACCGCAGGAAACAACTCCGCAGCAGAACGCGCCAAAACCTCAACCGAAAAAAGAAGAAAACATTGAATGGGACAAGGTAAGAAGCGTTACTGCAATAAACAAAGCAAAAGGTGGTTAGAATGGGAATACTGGAATTATTGAAGAAATACAAGGACGAGAAAAAAGACGTATTTATCAATGGATCTGGCCCTGGGAAAATATCTGCAATAAGCGAAAAGATTGACCAGCATGCCATAGTGAAATTTGTCATCATGAATGAAGACAAAAAAAACAAGGACAACAGCACCGTTGAACTAATATACTTTCCCTTGATAAATATAACCAGCATTGGCGAGGGAGAAAAGAAAGGGCTAAGCGCTGCTTTAGAATAAATTGTTAATTTTGCAAAGTTCTCTAAACTCTTTCTGCATTTTATGATGATTTTTTCCTTCCTCGTTGAAGGAAAAAAATGCTTATGGCTATTCCTATAAGCAAAAGAGGTCCTAACATGTCGCAAGTCTCGCTAAGTGCGTTTCTAACTCAAGACGTAAATGATGGCAATGTTACCGGTGCAAAGCAGGAGCTTGTTCTTCAGCAAGAAATTAATATCCCTAAAGAAAGGGAATTAATAAGGATAAATATTTCTTCTAAAAGCCCAAAGGAAATCAACGCTGAACTTTGGCAGCTTGTTGAAAACAACACTTATCATCCTGAAGACCTGATAAATTACTATGAAGGCCTTGGGGCAGAAATAAAAAGCGAGAAAGGAATTGTCGGCCTTCATGAAACAAGGCAGCAGAATTATGGCCAATTCTTTACTTCCCTCAAGGCATCAAAATTTATAGTTGACTTTTTGCAGATTCCGGAAAATGCGACAGTTCTCGATTCTTCATGCGGAACCGGAAGATTGGCATGGCATCTGAAAAACAAGAGATTATTTACAGGCATAGAATTCGAGGAAAAGACTTATCAGATTGCGAAGAGAATATATCCGGATTCTGTCATAATAAATGACAGCCTGATAAACCACAACATCAAGGATGAATTTGATTATGTTTTAATAAATCCCCCTTTTTCTCTGCAGCTTAAATCGCTTTTTGGCAACTTTAAGTTTATTTCATACGGCGGCGGCATTTTGAGCCACATCGCAGCGCTTGAGCAGGCTGTCAGGGCCGTAAGATACGGGGGGTTTGTCGCTGCAATACTCCCTTCAAATATATGGAATCTGGAATCCAGCAGGCTTTTTCATAAATGGCTGCAAGAAAATATAGATGAAGTTGCAAGGATATCCTTGCCTAAAGATACATTCACAAGCACTGAATGGGAAACAACATTATTTATTTTCAGAAAATATAGCAGGCATTACAGAGATGAAGATGAATTAAAAACATTTGTTTGCAAACTGCATTCGTATTCTGAAACTGAAAAATTATTGAATGAATTCAGCAGGACAAAATTCTTCTCTGCCGTTTCGGAATATTCAAGCGAATGCAGCAGCGCAGAGCCGATTATACTTAAAGCATGCGAGCAGAAAGACAGCAATGAAATCAAAATCAGGCCTTCCTTATTGCCGGACAATCTGGAATCTCCAAAGGTCGCGCTTAAAGTTGTTAAAAACAAGCTGATAATCAAGCCAAACAATCTTCTTGCGTCAATAAGGCTGGCAAATGTCAAGGCAAATTTTGAAGTGGAGTATGACCATTCCTTAAGGGATTATATTGCGACGCTTCCGGCAAATCTTTCTTTAAGCAAGGCATGGACAGGTGAATTAGAATTTGAACAATTGCCATTCATAGACTTATTAAGAAAATATGACATTGCATATGACATTGACCCGCAGCTTCTCAATTGGATTAAAAAGAAAAAGAGGCATTATGCAAGGGAATCTTCCTCTATAGAACAATGGATCAAGCCCACTGAAGATGCAGAATGGGAAGAAGCCAATGCAGACAATGGCATCAGGCAGTTTTCAAAATTATACAATCAAAAAAAGAGGGAGCTGGAAAATTATTATGAAAAATATCCGCACCTAAGAATTCTGTACAATTATCAAAAAGACGATGTTATCAGGCTATCGATGAAGAGAAGCTCCATAATTGCGCTTCAGCAGGGGCTTGGAAAAACAAAGCTTGGAATCGCCCTGGCTATTTTGAAATCATGCAAAAGAAATCTTTTTGTTGTGCCTTCGCATCTGATTGAAACCTGGACGGCAGAGTTTAGGAATTTTGGCATTGATTTTAAATTAATTGACAGCGAAGCAGATTTGCGAAGACTGAGGAAATTCAACTTGATATCCTACAACAAGCTAAAAGCAAGGGTCAGGGGAAAGCGAATCAAGATAAAAGTTGACAGGCGCACAGGCAAAGACATTGACAAGACAATTACATTCGCGCATGTTCTGAAAAGAAGGTTCAAAGTGATGGTAGTTGACGAGGCCCACTATTGCTCCAATAAGACAGCAGAACAAACCAAGGCAGTCGCAAGGATGAAGCCCAAGTGTGTTTACCTTATGACCGGAACACCGATAGGCAACACAGTAAAGAATCTTTACAGCCTTCTTGATATCGGCTGGCGCTCGGGCAGCCCTTTTTTTCCTTACAGCACAAGAGCATTCAGAGAGCAATTTGTAACAGTCGAATGGGTTACGCCTGAATTTGAAGACACGCTTGCAAAAGGAAGAACCGCGCAGCAAATGGCTGACATAAAAGATATTCCTAAATTCATAGAGCTGATGGAATCAAAATGGCTCAGAAGGGTGAAAATAGAGCCAAAGGTTCAGGAATGCATCTCAATTCCCCAACCTATAATTCAGGAAGTTGTCTGCAAACCGGAAATAGAGCAGCTTGTCCATTACAAAGCTCATTTGGAAGAATTTGCCACAATATTCAAAAGGTACATGCATCCGGAAGAGGACGAAAGCCATAAAGTCAATCAGTCAATAGTCCTGGCGCAGCTTCAGAACCTTCAATTTTGCGCTACAATTCCACAGCATCCGAAAGTTAATCCAAGCGAGGATTTTAGGTATAAAGGAGGCATAACAGTTTCGCAAAATGAAATATTAAAATTGATTGGCAAACACCATAAAAGCAACGAAAAAATTGTAGTATTCACAAACAGGCCTGATTTCTGCGAACTTATGAAGAAATGGCTGAAAGAGAAGAATATTGAAAGTGAGATTTTTACCGGAAGAGTTGACATTGACAGCAGAAACAAAAGGCTTGGGCTGTTTAGGAATGGCAAACTAAATGTTCTTCTTGCATCAATCAATGTAACAGACACCGGCCTTAATATTCCGGAAGCCAATGCAGCCATTATATGCGAGCCTGCATGGAAATTCAGCATAATTGAGCAGGCTTACTGCAGGATATTGAGGCCGCAGACAAAAGGATCTCCTGTTGTTTATCTTGTCCGGAATGAAGGCACTATTGACCAGTATCTCTGGCAGCACTGCATGTCAAAGAAAGGCGCCATAGAGGAAGGGCTTGAAAGAAAAGAGGATGTGGAAAAGCACGAATGGGTGCATTGGAAAGATTTCATAATTAGGATGCTAACGGCAGAAGGATTGTGGAAATAAGAATATGATAACAATTGATAAGGAAACAAAACAGATTGTGTTTCAAAACGAATACTCTGAGGCTGAAACGCCGAAGCCAATACATAGAAAGGATTTGATATCGTGCTACATATGCCCTAAATGCAATGAAGTCATAACTGCATATTTTAAGACAGATATTTACATCAGAATTTGGGAGTATGATGAAACCGTTGAGAATAAATCTTACAGCAGCGACAGCGATTTGCGCTACTACAAATACAGAGTCTTTTCCACACATGGGGCCATGGGCATTGAAAACAAGGATCATAATTCAGGATATCAGCCAAAATGCAGCTTCAGGTATGTGGAAGCCCTGAATTTATTGTATGGCATTAACGGAATTATTAAAGTATTAAACAAGCAATTTGACAAGGAAGTTTTCAAACCCATTGAGCAAATCAAAAACAAGGAAGAGCTTCTCAAAAGAATGGCTAGCAATCCGCTCATTGAAACGGTGCATGACATTTGCGGAAGAAGCGACCCATTAATTCATTTAAATTTGAAAGAAATCGCTTTCGCTGAAACAGAATATTGGAAATATAATGGCAGAGAATACAAAAAAAAGAAAATGCAGGAGGAGAAAAACAAGCTTGAAGCCTTCAAGTCTGTTTATTCCCTGATTCAATGCTAGCTCTTTAAGATTTTTTTCATTAAATTGAGAAAAAAATCTCGGAGAATGATAGTATATGGCAAAAGAAACAATAGTCGCTGAAAATGTCTCACTAGCTGAGCTAAAAAATAAATCCATGGGACTTGACCGGGCAGAGGCATGGGATTTGTACGGAGAGAAAGAGGGTGCTGAAAGATATGAGTGCAAAAGGAATATGCTTGTGATGAACATTGACAGAAATGTGATGGCATGCATAGCAAGAAAATCCTATACGGTAATTCAGCACAGGCATGCAGTTGAATCCGTAGTTGATGCACTGACAAGCCTGAATATAAGATGCGAAGCAACATTGAAAGCATCGAAGCATGCAATACAATTGGATGTAGATTTTCCTGACAAATTCGTTGAATTGACAAAAGTGAATGAGAAATTCACATGCGGCATGCGCCTGTCTAACGATTACTCTCAGCAATTTGGGTTATTGATTGCTCCAAGAATAAAAAGGCTCGCGTGCAGCAACGGAATGATTGTTGTAGATATAGTCAAGCCAAAGCATATAAAGTGGAATGAGCAGCTGACTGTAGAGCTTCAGGGTTTGATAGACGAACTTATTAAAGATTTAATAAACAGCGACCAAAAATTGCAGGATGTTGTAAGCATCTGCATGCAAGACAGCGTTGAATGGAACACAGCAAAGCTCCTTCTTCAATTTATGTTCAAGAAAAAGAAGCACATAAAGGAAATTTTTGCCCGCCTGCCATCTCAGAAGGACATATCCAAAGTAACAAGATGGGAAATGTACAACGCTGTAACAGACTATGCAACCCATGGCAAAAGATTAAGGCCTGAAGTTGATGCCTGGCTGCACAACAAAGCAAACCAAATTATGAAAAATGATTTTAACAAGCTTTGCGAGATAGAAATTCCGCAGAAAAATGAAGATGACTAAGCTAGAATAAATGCAGTCATCGATAATATCTAATAAACTTCTTCGAAAAATGGAACAAGCAATTTCAGCTCTTAATCATCTCGTGAGAACAACTCTCGAGCTTGAGCAATACCAATGCGGCATATGCAAAAGATTTTGGTACATCAACATTGACGACATTGAAGATGAAAAATGTCTTGATTTTGGATGCCCTTGGGGATGCGATGATGCAGGAAAAAGATTAAGAAATATGATAACAGAAATTAGCGAAGTAAAGGATGAGAGCAAGAACAGCGGATACATATGCGTCACATGTACCAAAGAAATACCGGAAGGCGAATTGGAGATCTCGGACGGCAATGCATTTCACAAAGGCTGCTTAAGGATGAATAAAATGATTGACGAAAGGAAGAAAGACACGTGCTCTTTGTGCGGAAATATCAAGGAGAAGATTGACAATTGCTTAACCTGCACAAAATGCGGCTATATTGATGAAGGAGTTGGTGTTTAATGGCTGAAGCACAAAATGCGCTAATAAGCAAAGAGCAGGATTATAAGAATGGCTACAGGGAATATCTCAAAGACCTGCTGGAAGGAGACCACGAAGTAACAGAAATAGAGGATTTTGAAACCTGGGTTGAGGAAGAGCGAAAGGAACAGTTAATCCGCTGCAAAAAGCACGGTTTTCTAAATTGCGGAGACTGCCCGGACAGATGCCCTAAATGCGGAAGCGGGGTGTTTTTTATTGATGCAACAGACACTCACGTAATGGTCGACAGAGAAATCAAAAAAACATATCCGGGCGATTACAGCAATAAAAACTGCATTCGCTGCACGGTTCCGGACCAATACAAAGAAGATTATGCCGATTATGAGCCGGAAGACGTTGAGCCGGAAAAATTGAGCGAAGATGATGCGGAAAACCTGAACATTGAGGTTGGAGTTCACGACTTCATTCACACTTTCAAGAGGATGCCGACAAAAGAAGAGTTCAACGATTTTGCGAATGCGTGCAAAAATGGAGTTCAGGCTCAAATCGATTGGGACATTATTTTTTCATGCTCAAAAGATGCGCTGAATAAAAAAGGTGGATAAATTGGCTCAGGTAGGTCTTTTTGATTTTGATGAGGATAAAATCAAGGAAAAGAAGCAAGAGGCTATTACACAGAAAAAAAACCAAAACACTCCTTCAAATGTTTTTCGTGAAGAAATAACGGAAATCAAGAAAGATGGAACCTACGCAGTCATAAACGCGCAAAGAATAGTCACGACAACCCTGGAAAAATCTGAAACATACTTAACAGTCACTTTTGAGCATTGTATAACACCTTATCCCCAAGAAATGAGCCATTATGGAGGGTTTTGCAAATTCAGCGACTACAATGAGAACAATGCAGCAGATTTTCTCAATGATGCAATTCAATTCAAAAGAGAGCTTTTAAGTTTGCCATATTTGGATGACCTTAAAAATGCTTACAGGTACACTAACCTCAAAGCAGAAAATGTATTTGTAAACATCAGCGATGTCACAAAAAAATTTATAGAATCCAAGTCTGGCAGAAAATGGGAAGATTTTTTGGCAGAGCTTAACAGCATCAAAAACAAGGAAATTCCCTCTGATTATTGTGAGAAGGCTGGAAGGGAAAATGCTCTTGAAAAAGAGATTTCGCTGAAAGAGAAGAAAATTTCCGCACTTGAAAAAGAATACACGGAAAAATTGGAAGGCAAGAATACCCTGATGCCGAGAAACTCTTCAGTAATTTTCAACGACTTTAAGAAAACTAAAGATGAATTGAACTCGCTGAAAAAAGAGCTTCAAGAAACAATAAATCAGATTAATAATTCTATACTTCATTAAAATGCAAAATTTTCTTGATTCGGGGAGAAGAAACTTCAATTCTATGCTGAGGCAATGCGCTACTTCTCTTTTAGAAGCGAAGAAAAACAACAAAGTCAAATGCGAAAATTGCGGAAATACCTCTGATTTCAGAGTTAATGTTGAGAAAAATGAGCTGACATGCAAAAATTGCCATATAGAAATTAAATTGGAAGAAAGAATAGCTTGCGTATGAAAATAATTAGGTATTTAAATCACGACTTGCTCGCTTTTCCGCTTTAAAAATCAAGGAGGTGTTTTGTATGGCTAAGAAAAAGAAACAGCAAGAGCAAGCTGAAGCTCAAGAATAATTCTCGGGTTTTGCGATAATGTTCCAATTTTCTTTCTTTTTATTTTTGTATAAACAAAAATAATTTCTATGCGTTAAGTTTAAATATATCATTAATTTTTATGCTTATTACTTGGGTTGTCAGACGATGAGGTTCCAAACCAATAAACCTCAGTGCTGCATCAACCTGAGAATATTTTTTAATAAAATATTACGCTGCTATGTTTCTTTTCTTTCTTGTTTTGATCTCCAATTTCTTTAATCTGCTTTGCACTTTTTTTAGAATCTTCTCCTTAGATCTTACGCCTATTATGTTATTAGAAAGTTCTTCATCTTTAAGCACATCCCTTACCCAATTGCCGAAGTCATTCTTTTCTTTGTTTACATGATGGCTGAAGATTTCATCCTTCATGCACGCAAGAGCATTTGCCATTTCGCTGAGATTTTTGATGATTGGACCATTATTGACCCAGAAGCATTGTTCGGGGCTTGCATCTGCCAATATTCTTTCAGCGTCCTCTAAAGAAACTGTTTTGTTCATTGCTCTATCGCCTCTTTTTAATGAAGTTAATGCAATTCCAACCTAGGTATTTAAAACTTCTTGTTTTATGTTTGATTTAATCTTTACGTCTCGAAAATCGCTCCGCAGTGCGGACACTGAACATATTTCTCCTTAGAATCATTTATAGGAATAGGTTTTCCACATTCCTTGCATTTTATTTCGGGCATTTTAGCTGAAATATATTATTCTTATCCACCACCCTATTGACAAACCTACAACAATCAAACCTAACCAGTAAAGAAACTTTCTGATATTCATTTTTTCCTACGTTGTTTAAAATTAAAACTTCTTCTCACAGCTTGAAATCGTGCTAAAAATTCCTTCCCCTTGGAATCGGCGTAATCGTACATCGGTTTATCACATGCCCCTTCTATGTCATCAGGTTTTCTGTCCTTCCAACTTCCAAGTTTATATTGAAAATGAACAAATTCGTGAACAAAAATACAAATTTTAAACTTGTCACTGAACTCCGCTCTTATTGCAATAGTATAGGGTCTATCTATTTTGAGTTTTTCTATGAAAATTCCTTCTCTTTCCCGATCCAAAATTGTCGGTTCGTCATCATTTAGATCTTCTTTGAATATACCTGCTTTTTTCATTTGCTCTTCTATACCTTCAACACTATACAGAAAATAGGAGTGACTTTCAAGAGAGGTATCAATTATTCTCCGTGCATCAGCATCCAATGGCATGTCTCTTTTATTCTTAGAGAGATATTCATAAAGGACTCTTGCAAATTTTAGGTGTTTGTATTCGTTCATTTTTTGTCACTTTTTTACCTTCTTAAGTTTTTGGATATTCTCTCATGATTTTTTCGAAATTTGCCTTGGATATTAGGGCTACATTTTTGAACAGATAATCTGGAGTTTTTTTCACTTCCTTGGCAAATCGGAGATACTCATATATCTTAGAAATGGTATTTTTTCTGTTGAAAGCTATCAGGATGCCTACCTTTGAAAGAATGTGTAAGTTGCAAATTGAACCTTCGACATGCTTTGGATTTTTTTCAGTTGAGTTTTCAATTTCAATCCCTATAAAACATCTTGGGTTACGATTAGTATGATAATCAAATTCTTCTCTATTAATGGACCTATTTTTCACTAAATCAAGAAAAACTTGATATTCATCCGCTAACTCTGAGAACTCATTGGCCTTTTTGTCATCAATGGCAAATGGTCCAACAGTCAAATCAATTTCTGGAGCATATACTCCTTTGCGCATTTGCAGATTATCCTCATATCTAATTTCCTTATCAGGGAAAACTCTAATTAAGAAAGTCTGAACTTTATTTTGAAATAATTTTGTTTTGAATCTTGTTTTTAACTCCTTAATTCCTTTTTTAACTTTAGTAAAAATCCTTTTTAACTTTTTTCTAATAAAAATCATTGTAGTTTCACTCTCCCGAATTAGGCTAAAAACCACCCTTCAAATCATACGTTAAGAGAGCCTCGCTTAAAACACTTGCGTTAAAACATACAATCCTATCCAATAAAACTTCTCTTTAAGTTTCATTTCAAAGTTTTTTGAATTTCTTCCTTACTTTCTTTTTCTAGAGACTTGCCTCTATGCCAGCCAGAATAATAATTTAGTGATTTCTCTTTTCTAATCTGGAATACAGACTTCTTTTTCTTCTTGGCTTTCTCTTTGGCTGTTTCTTCTTCTAATATTTTCAATAGCCTTGTGTCCATTTTGAACCTTGAGAATAAGGATGTCTTTCAGTTGAACAAAAATTAAACATGCGATTTGGTGCTTTTAAATGCATCATGGATAATTTCTTTGCTGTAGCCTTTCGGCATTTTGCCTGTATCTGCATATGCATACAATGCTGTATTGAATATGGAATTAGCAAGATTGAAAACAAGAATTACGCCAAGAATATAGACTATTGCCAGCAGCAAGACTGCAATAACAGCAAAGGCGCCCAGGCCTGACAGCAAGACAAACAGCATTAAAGCAACAACTGCGCCAGCAGCAATAAACAAGAATTCTATCAATCCCAGGCCCAAATATCTTATCAGGCTCTCTCCCCAGGTTTTCCTCAATGTTTGCACGGATCTTTTAATTGCATCAATTGGACCAAGGTTATGGTAAACCATTCCCGGCACAACGAAAATAGCCACTATGCTCCATGCCATGCCTAATACAGCAATAAGTATGCCCAACACTATTCTTCCTCCATGTCCTGCCCTTTGCGCCATTCTGTCAAGTAACCTCAAAATAAGGCCGACAGTTGCTGAAACCAGGCTCCATGCAAAAATCAAATGAATTTTTGACAATGCGAACTTAATGCTTTCTCCAAATGTTGCATTGCCGCCCTCAAACCTTACCTTTGTTGTGTATACCACGCAAACATTAAAGAACGTTGCAATGAAAGCAAGCCCAAGGTAAGTAACGAAGATTATGAAGTACTCAAAGATGCCAAAAGGTTGTTGGGCAGTGCCTTCTAAAAAACTGGTAATTATCGTTGGGAATACCATCGCAACCATAAACAAAATAGAGAAGATGCCTGCCAGCAAGGGGAACAGCAGCAATTCCTTATCCTGCTTGATTACGCTAAAACTCAGCTTTGTTATCTCCCAGCTTCTTGAAAATGCGTTTGACATTTTATTTGGAATTAATTTATAATCATCTTTATAAATATTTCTTTTACCGGTTCTGGTGCGTAAGCGGTTGGTTTGTCATTTTTTTGCCCTTTTGTTGCATTGTGGTTGTTAATTGTGTTTAAATTTCTATGCGAAGATTTAGGTTATCTGCGTAATACTGGGATAAATTTATTATTTCGTGTTCTTCTAAGGTCTTTTTTCCATTTTTTATCCTATCAATAGTATGTAAAACCACATGTATGCATGTCATGGTTATAGCTTTATTTACCTCTCCATTAAAATATGGATGCCCATTTGCCATTGCTATTATCTCTTTTTTAAACAAACAAATCCAATTTACTCCAAAAGAAGTTTTATAAGAGAAACCTGCTTTTCCACCACCATTATGCTCATCACTATTTTCAGCTAAAGTAACTACTATTTCAGTTTTAGTCATCTTTTTTGGAACATACCATTGATAAGAAAATTCTAAATCAGTTCTTTTTTCAATAGCTTCAAAACACTTTTGGATTACCATTTCTATTTCTTTATTTTCCATTTTTAATCACTAATCGTATCAAAACTCTTTTCCAAAAGAGCCATCCACTTGTTAATTTCCAAATCAACACCTATTTTTGCCTTTAAGTCAGGTGTTGACTCCATCTTTTAACCCAAATCTCTTCAGTCTCAAATCCACCCCGAAGTAAATCATTTCAAAACATATATAAATATGTTTCTAAAGAAGCTAAGTTAGTGAAAAAGAGTGTAGTAATTGCAATATCTATTGTCTTTCTTCTAATTATCATTATAGGCGTTGTTGGCCTTGGCTCAAAAAAAACAGATTGTTCTGGAATTGAAGACGCAAAGCAGAAGAACAGATGCCACCTTTACAATCTTCTGAATTCTTATGGTTTTGTTAATGATTACGATGAATTCATGAAGAAAAAGCCGTATGAAAGACCTGGGCCAAAGTACTTTACAATGAAATTCCGGGATGAAGCCATAGACAATGATAATAATGGAAAATTCGAGGCTGTCAGAATTTATGCAGGAGTAAATGTAGAAGAAGCAGGAGAATATGGAATTCAATCAAGGATATTTGACGATAAGAATGTCCATGTCTATTACTTTGAGGAAAACCAGCAGCTAAATAAAGGATTTAATGAGCTTGTTGTTGAAGTTCCTTCTCAAGCGATTTATGAGCATAAAGTTTTCGGCTACTTAAAACTGATGCCTATAATCCTATTCAAGGATGGCAAGCAGCTTGAGGTAATCAGTCCAGAATGGGAATCAACACCTTATGGCTATGATGATTTTTCGGCCATCCTTCCTGACTTAATAATAAAAAGTGCTGAAAAGAAAGGAAATGACGTTGTTGTAACAATAGAGAATGTGGGCAAAAAGCACGCCTTTACAGTGTTCGTAGACTTTATGGTGGATGGCAATCTCCATTTTGACAAGACAAACCAGAATAGCATTGTACTGTTAAAAGCAGGAGAGCAAAAGGTGTTTACAATGACAGCTCCCAATGCCGAGCATTATTCTGTTATAGTGGACCCTTGGAATAAAGTTGATGAAAGCAACGAAGAGAACAACATTTATATTTTGAGATAAGGCATCATTTCTTATAGTAATTATTCATCAAATCAAATACAATGAGAAATATAACAACTTTGCTGCTGATTGCAATTTTTGTAATTAGTTCTTGCACTATTAATGTGCCACAATCCGATGTAGCAGGCTCAATGATAAATAATAATAAGACTATTGAAGAAAATCAAACTGTCAAAGAAATTCCAAAGACTGTAGAAAACAAAACGATAGCTGAGGAGAAAATAGAATACCCAAAACAGGAAGAGAAGTTAGAAAAAATACCACCAATTCAAGATGAGCAAAAGAAAATCGAAGAGGAGGAGCCATCAGAAAATGTAACCAAATATCCAAAGACTGCTAATAACAAAATAAAAATTGCTACTTTCAATATTCAAATTTTTGGAAAAACAAAGCGCGAAAAGCAGGAAGTCATGGATGTTCTTAAAAAAATTGCCAGAAATTTTGACATTGTAGCTATTCAGGAGGTTAGGGACAGCAGCGAAACTACCATATCATTTTTCCTTAACGAGATAAATTCTATGCCTGGCCCTGATTATGGTGTTGTCTATGGAGAAAGGCTGGGAAGAAGTTCAAGCAAAGAGCAATATGCATATTATTATAATACAGAAACCGTTAGTTATATACCAAATTCTGCTTATACGTACGCTGACTCAAATGATGTTTTTGAGAGGGAACCGTTTGTGTCAGGCTTTTCTTCCGGAATTTTTGATTTTTATTTGATAAATATACATACAAAGCCAGAAGATGCTTTTAATGAAATAGACAAGCTTAATCTTGTCGTAAAAGACGCTGAAAGCAAGTTTACAAATGAAAAAGATTTCATAGTTCTTGGTGATTTTAATGCTGACTGCACCTATTTTAAAGAGAAAGCAGACCTAAGCGCCTTGGAAGGTGCTGAATACTATTGGGTTGTTGATGACAGCGCAGACACAACTACAAAATCTACTGTATGCACTTATGATAGAATTGTATTCAAAAAAGATGCTACATTGTCAGACTATGCCAGCAGTTGGGGGGTGTTCAGGTTTGATACTCTATATGGCTTAAATCAGGAAATGACAGAAGATGTTTCAGACCACTATCCAGTATGGGCTGAATTTTACACAGATAGGGGTAATGATAATAACAAATAAAATGGGACAGCAAGAAGTTTATGATTTCCTTAAAAAACATAAAGGCAAATGGTATACATCAAAAGAAATAGCCGATGGATTAAAAGCATCAGTTGGATCCGTGACGACTTGCTTGCAAAAGTTGAGGGATGGCTCTGATATTGATTTTGAATATGGAAAGGGTACAGGACCTAGTGGAAAGAATGCCTATGTTTATAGGTTTAAAATATAAATAAAAATTTACTTTAAGAAATCTGTCCTTTTAAATTTTAATTTGATTTTTGATTTTTTATATTTGGATTTAATTTCATCAAAAAAATGATTAAGCCTTTCTTTTGAAAGGTATGAAAATGGATCACTATCCTTCTTCCGAATTTTAAAGAATAAATTGTAAACCGACGAATAAAAAATGGCGGGTTTTGATAAAATCTTTTCTTGGTTGTCTTTAAATAATTTATAGATACTAATCAAAGTACTCTCGTCAATGAATAATATGCTTCCTTTCCATCTGAATTTTTCTTTAACTGAAAAATAGAACTTTGTATAACTACCCTTATTCATATTATTTGATATTATGGTATAGGTTAAAAGGCCACCAAAAAATTTAACCTTGCTATCCTTCTTCAGAGCATGAATGTACTTCCTATGTTTTTCTGGTTTATCATTTAAAATATATCCATCTTTCTGGCTAGAATACTTACAATCCCAAGCTAGACAGCCTCTTTTCAAAGGCTTGCCATAATTCTGTATTGATACAACTCCATCTGGGGCAGGGACACCAGCAAATTTGCCCCCTAGTCTATCTCCAACATAAAAAATCTCGTGCAATAAGTTATAAATATCAATTTCAAAATTCTGGTCATCATATTTATTAGTTTTATTGGAGATGCTTACTAAAGAATCTGAACCTTTCTTAATAAGTTTTTGTAACCACTTTCTCTTTTGTGCATTATTGAATTCCTTAATTTTTTTGGTAACATAAATAATATCAGCTTCATGAATATATAAGTCTGTCAAACCTATACATTCAAATCCTTCTGATAGAATATCACCATATAAAGTTCCTGTATATTGCGTTAAAACCAGCAGCAATGGTAATCCAGTTTCAGAATAATGTTTAATTATCTTGTCTGGAATAGTTGAAGTAGTTGCAAAGATAGTAATCACTTCATTTGGCTTATTCATAATGTCTATAGTATCATAAGATTTGCCATCAATTTTCTTTTTATATTTCCTTATTCTAAATTTACAGTTAGAAAGAATGTTGTATATATAGTCCAATACTCCTTGTTTATTTAACGTAATGTCTATAAAATTACCTTCAATATAAAGGCTATTACCGCATTCAGGACAATCCCCCCTTTTCCATGTAATTTTTCTACATTTCTCACATCTTCTTTTTGCAGCTTTCTTTGGTTTATATATAATTCCCTTGTCCATTAAATCCAATAATATTTCTTCCGCGTCTTTTGGAATATTTGCAGGAACAGTTTTGGTATTCAATAAATAATCTACAATCTTTCTTCTATCAAGTTTACTATCAGAAGACCTAAGATATTTGTTTAAAGCAATTCCGAATCTATCCTCAAATGCCGCTTTGAAAGCTTCCAATTCTTTTTTTGGTATTCTCTTATCTACTAAATTAAATCTATTACGCCCCCATTTATCCTCTTCAACTTGGACATTTATTCTTAATCCATTAAATAAAAATATAAGTTTATGAAATTCGCTAAGGTCGTTTAATTTCAAAATGTTTTTCTTCCTTAGTATTTTTAAGCCTGAGATTATATCATTTTTTTTATTTAAATCTCTTATACTCATGCTTAAGTTAATACTAGTTCTTTTAAATGTTGCATCAATCAATTGGAAATTAGTTTGTAAATTCTCAGTAAGTTTATCAAAGAATACAGTTGGATTATAATCCGTCTCTATCCTCATATGTTTCAATGGATTTTTTAATCTACTCGATATGTACCCTTTGATGTGATAGGCCTCCCATTTTGACCTCGTATTTATTTCTAGAAAGTTTTCTTGTGGATAGATTGTTATCAACTTATAGGTTCCTTTAAGCAATCTCAAGTTATTCGGAATCGCCGGAAATAATGTGTCTGAAGACTCTTTCAATAGCAAAAATATCCATTTTAATTCCCCTTTATATGCCCATCTAAATTTATAAAATTTTGAATAATTATCTAATTTTTTTATGTATAAACATAGGTAAGGCATGAATTTTAATATGGAATTGTAATCTTCATCTTTCAATTTATTAAGAAAATTGTAATTAAAAAATCCTTTACCATACTCATGCTTCAGTAATTGAAGGTATAAATTTTTTATATTGTTGGTTTTAAACTCATCAAAAACTTTTCTCATAACCTTACTCTTATCTATAAAATTGCCTACTTCTTGGATATTATAAAAATCACTTATTGCTTTAGGATTACATAAAGAAAACTCCATTAGACAATATAGCTCTATTGCTATTTTCATATCACTATATATCAAAGAGGGTATGTTTTCTTGCTTATCAAATTTAATGTTATATTTTATAGCAATATAATATAAATCTTCTTTATTGAGCATATTAATTCTGTCAAAGAAAGTTTGTTTGCACAACTCCCATTTGTCACAGTAGGAATCTATATTAATATCTAGGTTATTCCATAATTGACGGTACTCTCTACTAAATAATGTAGATTTTAATCTTTTGTCTCCCATAAAGCACTCTTTACAAACCCATGAATTCCTTTATTGTTACTCATCTTAATTAAAACCACTCCCAATCCTATTCTTTAAAACTAGTATTTAAAGATATTGAAGTAAATTGTACGCAAATAGAGTAAAATAATATAGTTAACACATATGTTTGCTCGGAAAACTACAATGGAAAATTTGATAAATCAAAATATGATGAGTTGATGGTAAAGGCAACTTTCAATATTTTGCAGCCGTTTGGTATTGACATTCAGAAAATTTATAATAAGATAGGGAATACGACTCAGTTAACATTAAGTTAGTGTTTAGAGATAGTTCCAAAACATCAAGAAATATTACGAACTGAAATGTTGTGAAATCCAATGTTCACTGAAAAAAATTCCGAAGATCAGGAGAAAAAAATACAAAAGGAGATTGAAGCTCATGTACGGCCGATAATATTTAACTATTCAAAAATGATTCCAGATCTGAAAATATACTTACCTAATTTCCAACTAGACTTCGCAAGGCACTTGACTGAAACCATTCAGCAAAAATTGCTGCCATTTGGCCAGTTACAAAAGCAACTTCATGAAAGTTTGTTACACATCACGAAAATGAATCAGTCAGTTCTGATATCTTTCCAACCATCATTCGGCATCTGGGCCAAATGGGCTGAAGTCTTTAATGGTTTTGCCCAACAAATTGCATTCCTAAATGAGCCTGAATTCAAAAAGTTTGATTATAACTGGGTTGACATACTAGATTTTCATGAGAAGAAGGAACTCTATGAAGCATGGAAGAAAAAAGATGACGAATTAATTAAAAAAATTTTGACTGAAAAATTTTCTCAAAAAGAACTTCTTTATGAAATCTTAGAGGAAATTATAGAGAATAAATTATATTCAGAAAGGAAAGATATTCTAAAAGATGCCTTTGATGCTCATGCCGAAGGAAAATACACACTGGCAATTCCCGTTTTATTCTCACAGATTGATGGTGTGTTTATTGACATGCACAACGATTTGGATGGAAAGTTAACATATACATGCCCAAAATGCAATGAAAAATTGACTGCGCAACTTACTGCGAAGAATATTTCTGAAAATCTTTCATCCGTGATTGATCCGCTTATGCCAAATCTTATGAGTTTTACTTATAATATATTTGATGAATTCAGAAACGGAATCCTTCATGGTAAAAACACAAAATATGCTGACAGATACTTATCAACAAAACTTATATTAATTATATGTCAGCTATATTTAGATAATGAAGTAAAAGAGATAAAACAAAAAAAGGCAAAAAAAATTGAAAAGGCTCAATAAATTGAAGACTTCAAGCACCTATTTCTTCTTCTTCCTTCCGCCTCTAGCCATCTTTGCCATTGATACATCTCCCTTCTTGTCGACAAAGTAGAGATAGCCTGTTTTTCTTTTAATTCCGCATTTGTGAAGCACTTCCTGCTTTTTGCTTGACTTCTTGCCGGCTCTTGCCATTGCTACTCTGGCACAATCGCCACTCTTGTTCACGAAATAGAGATATCCCTTTTCTCTCTTTACTCCGCATTTGCATACAACTTCTGCCATTTTACCACCTTTTTTGATTTTTTGAATACAAATAGATGACTTGCTTAAATATATTTTGATTTTCAGACGCATAAAATATACAATATAAATAAAGGCTCTGTAGAAAGTCTTAAGTAAAACACCCCCTCTTGCATCGCAAAAGAGGGGTGGGGAAGGTTGAGTTCCCCATGAAAAGGAAAGAAAGGCTGGAAAATAAAGTTAAGCATTTGATAAGGCAAGCATGCTTGCCAAGATTTCTGCACAGATTTGGTCCAAAGAAATTTCTTCTTTGGCAGCTATGCTTAGGGCTTCTGATAAAAGAATCTTTCAGGCTAAGCTACAGGCGAGCAATGAAGTTTCTCGACGAGTTTTATGGAATAAAACTGCATTGGACAACCCTGCAAAAATTCAGAAGAAGAGTTCCTCTTGCGATTTGGCAAACCCTTCTTAAATCCACAAATAATAATTCAATTGCTGTTGCAGCAATTGATGGAACAAGTTTGCAAAGAAGTAATCCGAGCATGCATTATCTGAAGAGAATCGATAGGGAAGGGAATATTTCTGTTCCGATTTATTTGAATGTCATGATAGATGTCGTAAGAAGAAAGTTTATAGCTGTTAGACATCATGCAAAAAAGTCTGGAGAAGTTCCGGACGTTTATTATTTCTTTAAACAGTCTCCCAAGGAGATTGAACTTGCAGTTCTTGACAAACTCTATGATTCAGAAGGGCTGCATAGATTCTTCAGGCAAAGAGGCACTTACAGCATAATTCCAGTCAAGAAGAACTGGGCGAGAGGGCAAATGCGAAAGCAATTAAAAGATTGCTTTGATTACACCTTATATTGGCAGAGAAATTTGATTGAATCTTTGTTTTCTGCATTAAAAAGATTGTTTGGAAACCACTTGCGGGGTTTAACAGCCCGAACACAGAGAGCAGAAATATATATGCGGTTAATAGCTTACAATTTAGGGGCTATAATCATGGAGACTTTCTACTAAGCCATAAATAAAAGAAAGTTTAAATAACCAGATACATTAACAATATTCTATGATATCGAAACAACTTATAGAAGAACTAATTGCTACTTTAAATGATGAAAAGCAAAAAAAGTTAATAGAGTTATTCAAGGGAAATTATAACTTAAGAATATTAAAAGAAGCAATAGAAAAAAATATAGAAGATGATCTAAATGAGACTTAAAAGTATTACTATTCAAGGTTTTCGTGGGTTTAATGAAAACCAAACTATCACTTTAGATAATGATATTATCCTACTTTATGGTTTAAATGGTACCGGAAAATCTGGATTAGTCGAAGCAATAGAATGGTTGTTTTATGATGACATTTCTAGGAGGACAAGGTCTTTGTGTAAAAGTGAGTACACATCAGATACTATAAGAAATATCCACTACGATAAAGAAGAACCTCCCTTTGTTGAATTAACCGTAATTAAGTCTGGGATGGAAGTCAAATTAAAAAAGGAACTTATATCAGCAACAAAATGTAAATTCTATATTGATGGTAATGATGTCCCTGATTTTTCTTCATTGGGTGTTAGCTTTGATGATATTCATAAACCAATCTTGGGACAAAGTGAAATAAAAAGGTTTGTAGATACAGAACAAAAGGACCGTTGGGAAGAAATCAGTAGAATACTTGGTCTTGAAGAGATAGCTAATATAAGAGAGCAATTACTGAAGTTAAGGAAAGAAATTGAAAATGACTCTAAATTTCTGGAATTAAATGATTTAAAAAATAGTATTGGATATGATTTAAAAATTATTGGAGATTTGCAAGGATATGAAGATCTAGTGAATATGTTTCCCTATGAGAAGGCAAAATTTGAGAAGGATTTAATTGAATGTTTAAAGAAAAGTTTTTCTCAGGTGAGTAATAATATAAATTTTTTTAAAAAGTTATTAGAAGATAATCTAAACTTAATTCTTAAGACATCTTCAACTTCGGAAAATATCAAAAAATTGAACTACACTCAGGATAAGGAATTAGAGAAAGGTATTTTTGAATTAATAAAAAAAGCAAGAGAGCTGACAAAAGAACTTAATCTCTTGAAGGATTTTAAATTCCAAGAAGTTGATTTCTTCAGAAAAGGATTTGAATTAATTCATGACGAAATCTGCCCATTTTGTGGTGAAAAAACTATAACAAAAACTAAGAGAGAACATTTAATAAGTTGTCTAGAAGGCCATAAAGAGAAGTTAGATAAATATGAATTTTACTGCAAATTGAGAAAAGACCTTGCAGAATTGAAGGACGAACTATTTAATAAATTCAACGAAATGTTAATAAATCAGAAAGAACTTGAACTTGTGATTGATGATTTTTCTAAATATCCTGAATACAAAGAGACAGTTAAAAAATTAATAAATTTCTTAGATACAGACCTCAAAGAATTTTTCGATAAAATTAGTACTCAATCAGTTTCTTTTGATGGATTTACAAAATTGTTAGAAAGTATACCAAAAGATGAAGAAAACATCGCTAAATGCCAGATATTTGTGGATTCAATTGAGAAAGAACTAAATGAAATAATCGCACTGTCAATCAAACATGGAAATACTATTAATAAAATAAAAGAGGAACTGTTGCTAAAAACACCAGGACTTACACAACAAGATAAAAAAGCATTAAATACAATACACGCCATATTAAAAGTTATAAATAATAAAGGTAAACTAAGTCTGTTAGGTGTTTATAACAATAATTTAAGTAATCTTACTAATTTGATAGATAATGTAGAAGAGTTTGAAAAAAATAAGTCCGAGAATCTATTAAAAAATCTGTCCAATTCTATAAAGAAGTACTATAATGAGCTTAACCCTAACGAAGAAATAACATTTGAAGAGATTGTGCCATCGAGTGGTAAATCAAGAAAGGCAAAAATTAAAGGCAAATCTTTTGGGAAGGATATTAACCCTGTAAGTTGTTTCAGCGAGGCCCACACAAATTGTTTGGGATTGAGTTTATATTTTCCCCAGAGAGTAGAGAATAATCCCGACTGGGATTTTATCATGCTAGATGACCCAGTTCAATCAATGGATAACGACCATTCAATGAATTTAATAAAAATACTGAAGAATCTGTCCAAAAATAAACAAATAATTGTGCTTAGTCATAGTCATAATTTTAAGGAAGATTTTAATGCCTTATTTTATGATAAGGACTATCTAAGTTATGATTTCTCAGATTATAAAAAAGAGGGTCCGAAGATAACTCTAATGAAAGGAAACGTAGATAATTGTCTAGAGTTTGCAAAAAAATTAGTTACTGGGACTCAAATTGAGAGACATGCAGCAGGGTCAAGTGTAAGAAAGGCATTGGAAAATTTTGCTGCTGAAATTCTAATACAAAAAGGTAAACTAGGTATTATGAAAGTGACCAAAATGACTCTAGAAGACCGTCTTATTAAGATTGAAGAACTAAAGCTGTGCTCCGTTGATGATATAGGAGAAATAAAAGCTTTACTTAATATTTTGGACCCAGCTTCCCATGGAAAACCCAGGAGGGACCCTTCAACTACAGAAATACTAAATGGTATAAAACTAGTCGAGAAGCTGAAACACTATCTTTAATTTAAGATTTATGAATATATGCTTAATTGAATTTGTTTCATTTTACGGCCATCAAATTCATCTGCAGCTTATTAACATCATCAATCTTATACGCAAATGCTGTCTTTCCATTCTTTGGCAGGCACTTTAAAGCAGATTGCCACACAAAGTCAAGCTCGTCAAGTGTTGTCTCATTGTTTCCTGTTAAAATCAGTATTGCATTTTTCATACCTTTGAGCTTTGGCTTGAGCAATGTATCTGCATTATCTGTGGAGCCTACTTCAAAAGAATGAAATTTTGCTTTCTTTGCATTCTTTGTTACCATTTTGAAATCTTCCAAGCCAAGATTTACCATCATTTTTCCATAAATTGCATTAAATAATGCAGAATAATAAATATTGTTTATCTTATGCTTTTCGAGAAATCCCCTTAAATTTTTTATGCTATAATTCCTTGTTTCATCTGAGTCATTAATATTTTTAATTTTTTTTTCAATTTTTTGCCGGGCTGCCAACTTAAATAATTCCAGTAGCCGCAGCACATCTTTTTTAACTTTGATATTAATTTTATTCACATCCATTGAAAGTGTTCGTAATTTGTAATAATCAGAAGACTTGCCTATCCGCTCAAGGTGAGGCTTCATCAGGTTTTCAATGTCCTTTGCAATCTTAGGGTTGACTTTCTTTTTGCACTTTTCAATTTTGGCCTTAATCATTTTTCCATTTCAAAAACTTGTTCACTAACTAGTATTTTACCTTTATACTTTGTAGTAATCTGCAAGGCAGCATTTTCTCTGTCTGTTTGTTCAAAATTTTCATTTAAAAAGATTGTTTTAGTTTCCATTTTATTGCACATATTTTAAAAAAAACAGTTTCCTATATTCTAAAAACTTTTTATGCTCATTTTTTCCTCCAATAATTATTTTTCCAGGATATTCCTTTTTTTTAAATTCCTTAATAACTATGCCAATATAATTTTGATTATGGTTAAATGGGTCACTTCCAGAATCATGCAAGTTGCATTTAATGCACAATATATTTTTTATATCTTTGACGGCAATTCCTTCTAGAATTTTAAGGACAAAAGATAACACATCTTCAATGCTTGATTCACTATCTTCCAGAAAACAATCTATAATAACCTCTTGTTTTAGATTGTAAAATTTCTTTAGAAGAAAAACTTTCTTTTTTAGCAAAAGTTTTCTGCAGAAATTTAAATCTTGGTTTTTAGCTTTTGCAAAATCCCTAGGCAAAGCATCAATGGTAAATGCGGGACTATCCATGGAGATTTTATACTGTGGCACATTTTCAGGTGTTTTCATTTTTCCTAATCTCATATCCCTATCATTTGAAGCAAACTCATCTTCAGGCTCTTCATAAGACTCCTTGTCATATTTTCTCTTCTGTCCTTTGCGAGCTTCCACTAAGATTTCCAGTGTTTTAAAGTTCTTATTATTCATTTTGGTCTTCCCACTATATTATAAAATTCTCTTATTTATATATCTTTCTATTTAATAGTATAATATTATACTTTATTATAGAAAAGGATATAAATGCTATGTTCTTTCTCAATACTATGGAAAATTATATAAAAGAGTCATCTATATCGGAGCTGGAGGGTGGTAATGATATGGGTAAAAAAGTTCTGATAGCTACATTATACAGCCCTGAGCCAGTTATTCTTGCTACAACACGCCTTGGCCCTGAGCGCTTAATTCTATTAGTTGATAAAGAGCCTAGCAAGGAACAAGAGAACAGCCTTAAAATTATACAGGATTCACTAGGAAAGGTAATTGAGGTCAAAGTTGTCAAGACTGATGTATATGACATTGTGGCAGTTGCCACTAAATGTGTTGAAATAATTGACTTGCAGCCAAAGGATGACCCAATTTATGTTAATATCACTTCCGGGCGAAAAACTAAAGCCATTGGATTATTATTTGCTGCTTACGCAAGGCATGACAGGGTTAAGAAAATTGCCTATAATCCGGAAGAGGATAAGAGTGCAGTTGTTTATTTACCTAGACTGAGTTTTAAGCTTACAGAAAGCGAGAAAAAGGTTCTTGAAGCGATTGGAAATGATTCGTTTGAAAACCCAACAGAGCTTGCAAAGAAAGTTGATTTGTCAACTGCAATGCTTTACAGGTCGCTTGATGAGCTAAAAGATCAAGATTTAGTAACAACAGAGCAAGGCATTAAGCTGACTGATGCGGGAAAGATAGCGAGGCTTTAGTTTAGGGTGAACCCATGAAAGATAAAATGAACACTCAAAATGTTAGTTTGGCTGGAGAATTCTTTGTGCTTGCACAGCTTTCACTTCGAGGTTATATAGGTACACTTACTTTAGGTCATACTAAAGGGGTGGATATACTCGTTTCAAACGAAAAAACAGGTAATATGTTTAGACTCGAGGTAAAAACAGCTAGTAAAGGTCCATGGAGAACTAATATTTTTGGAAACAATTATGAGTGGATGATGGATATCAAACATGAAACTATAATTGATAATAAGTTATTCTATTGTTTTGTTTATCTTAAAAACTTGATAGAAATGCCTCTTTTTTTTATAGTTCCAAGCAACATAGTAGCTAATTATTGTGTAGAGGAACACAAAAAATGGTTCGATGCTCCAAGAAAAAATGAAGTAAAAGAAACTACTATGAGGACATTTAGAATTGGAATAGATCCAGATGCACATGGGTTGCCTTTAGAAAAATACGAAAATAAGTGGGACTATTTTGATTAATAGTCCAAAGATAGCGAGGTTGTGAAATTGAAAACATTTGAAATTAAAAAACTAAGTGAAGCAATAGAATATATGATGGAAAAGCACGGAGCAGATACCCGCAAGGGTTCTACCATACCTTATTTTACGCATCCTATTGGTGTTATGAATATTCTACTAGAAGAACAATCATTTGATTCTAAAATTAATGAAGATGTTATTCTTGCAGGACTGTTCCATGATTTAAATGAAGATGCAAATGTTACTATTTTAACTATAGAAGAAAAATTTGGAAAGGAAGTTGCGAGATTAGTCAAGAATGCGTCTGAGCCGGAAGGCTTGAAAAAAGCTAAAGATCAGATAGGCAACTGGAAAAAAAGAAAAGAACACTCTTTAAACTTACTAAGAACTGCGGATAAATTCACAAAAATGGTAATTTGCGCTGACAAATTGGATAATGCCCGAGCTATACATAGAGACATTATTTCAGGCCTTGATGTTTGGAAAAAATTTAATGCGCCTTTTGATGATATAAAATGGTATTATGAATCAATACTTCAACTGCTTAAATCAGGAAATAGCATTGAGAATACCAGGATGTTTAAATTACTGGAGATAGAAGTAAATGAAATATTTAAAATACCTATTAAAAACTGCGGTTAACTGATGCAAGTAAGATAGTGAAGTTATAAATTAAGAACATAACTATTAATCCAGATAAGTAAGATAAACAAATTAAAAAAATAATAAAATGAATATTTGGGAGAAAATAGTGAAAAGTTTAAATATTGACCATGAAAACTATAAATTGGGGCGGTTAAAATAGAACAATCAGATTTTGATACTAACAATAATTTGAATAAGGTATTTATTCATCCAGATTTTAATGCAACGATTGAACAAATAAATAAACTAAATATCCAACTTCCTAAAAATCCAACTACAGGGGAGTTAGACTTCCATTTGAACACATACCCAACAGATGGTAAACTAATCACAAATATGGAAGAAATCAAACCATTCAAGTTAAATGCAAAAAATGGGGAGAAAATGGCCCACGAGAACATTGCAATATCAGCTTATGATGAATCAATCAATAAATTCTCAGCACTGGAAGGTACCGCTTTCTTAACTTCGCATTCATTAGTTTTACAGCATAAAGACGGATATATTCCTCAAGCTTTCTTGACATTCTATTTTTATACAAGGTCCAAAACTTATACGCAAAAATCAAGATTTATAAAATACTCAGATGATCCAGAAGTAGATTCTAAAGTAGATTATGTAAAAGACCGCACAGATTTTATAATTAAGAACACTCCAAAAAATTCAATCGCATTTATAGACGGACCCTTGATAGGTGGTCAAGTAAGTGCATATACATACAAACTCAATAAAGAACTTCTACAAAAAAATGTAATCCCATTTTTCGTTGTGAAAAATACAACAAGTAATCTGGTTACAGATAATATTCTGGAACTTAAGGGCAAATACAACTCAGACCTACACTGGGCATATAGTACCTTGTCTGCTGGTGAGAGGACAAATTTCTTTAAGTATGTAGACCAACATAATCCTAGGAACGCTAAACTATTTTGTTATATCAAAGGATTTAATTCAAGTCCTCAAAGAGTAGAATTTCACCTAGAAACATTCGAAAAATTTGAAAAACAAATTCCGGGCATGATGGATTTAATATATTATTTACTTTTAGTTCAAGGAGATTGGAGGAATCCACAAATAAGAACAATAATCATAGCTGAGAAATACGCTAGGGCCACACTAAGACTGTTTAATATAAACAAACTAGCCGAATCAGCCGGCATAACCCCTACAATAAATCAAGAAAGATTTGCGTGGTGAAAAAATGACATGGACTGTAATAGGTGAGAAAAACGGTAAGATTCTCTTGGCATCCAAATCAATTGTTCCAGGTATTCTGCCAAAGGGAGCTTATTTGACTGTAGAAGATGGTGAAACAAAATTCATCCTAAGAGTGGATGATAGTCAGCAGCTTGAACCATATTCTCCATCACCAATGATAATAGACATGGACTTATCTCCTTTAAGTCAAGACCAAAAATGCCAAAATATGATATCTGCATATCGAGTAAAGGATTTATCTAACCGTGAAGATGGACTTATTGATTACATTAAACCTCAATTGTCTGCTAGACGCTCTACACAAGAAGAAGTTGATTTGGCATTGGGGGGTAATAAAGAAGGCCCTAAAGTTTTTCTTGCAACAGTTCATTCTTCTCAAAATCAACTCTTGATAGATGAGAAAAATAAATTCATAACTGTGAACTTGCCTATTGATACATTTTTTCATCAAATATTGATTTGCGGTAAAACTGGAAGCGGAAAAACTGTTGGAATCAAGTACCTATCTCAATACTTCTTAGAAAAATTAAATGGTGCTGTTCTCGCCGTAAACGTAAAAGAATCAGATTTGCTCAGAATGAATCATCCTTCTGAAGAAAAGAGTGCTAAAGAGTTAGAAGCGCTTGAGGAAACTGCACACGGGATAGATAATTTTATGGTATACTATCCGGCAAATGCTGAAATAACTCACACTAAAAAAGTAGATGCAGATTATACTAAAAAAATCACTTTAAATGTTAAAGAAATAGAACCGGAATCATTAACAGGGCTTCTACAAAACATTTCCGACATAGGTGCACAAAGTCTACCCAGCATATTTAGAGCATGGCAAGAAGAACAAAAGGAAAGCAGAGATGATAAAGAATTTAAGTTTAACAATTTTGTGAGATATTTCTCCAGAGGAATTGATGATAAGTGTAGATTTAGGACTTTAAATGAAAGGGGCGATGAGGATGAAGTTACCTTACACAGGGGGACTTTTGAAAATATTAAAAGAAGTTTGAATATAGCGATGCTATTTTTTGATAATGAAGAAGCCGAGTGCCTGACTGATGATGATATACTTCAAGCTGGTAAAATGTCAGTCATTGATGTGGCTGTTACCAATGGTAGACAGTTCGGCGCAATATTGCTTAGAGATTTGCTCCATAAGATTGTTGCTGCCAAAAATGAAGGAAAAACAGACATACCCATACTAATAATAATAGATGAAGTTCACAGTTTCTACAATACAGATGCATTAGAAAATGCATTAGGAGATTTAGACACCATCTGTAGAACAGGAAGAAGCCAAAAAATAGGAGTTATCTTTGCTTCTCAAAACCCCACGGATATCCCCTCTGGACTATCTAGCGTAATTAACACTAAAATATTTTTTAAAACAGATGCTCATTTGGCAAAAACGCATGGTGTCATTGTATCCCCTCAAGAAATGGAAGGACTAAAGGCAGGGTTTGCTACAGTTTCTATACATGATATGCCTCAAGTAAAAATAGTTAAGTTTCCGATGGCATTTGCTGGAGTATTCAAGTAGGTGATAAAAATGGAAGAAGAAAGTTCAATTAAAGATTTGTTTGAGACTCTGCTGAAAGAAGATAACGAAAAGAAGATAATAAGGCTGATAGTAGACGACAAAGAACCTGAAGAAATAGTAGAAATTTTACTAAATTCGAAGGAGCACTGATAATAATGATAGAATATGATTATTTGATAGAGAGGGACGAAGGAAACGAAGTCAAGGAATTTAGGCCGGATAAAATTCCAAAAAAAATGGAGAACTTATGCTACATTGAGGGTCCTAATTCATCCGGAAAAAGCACGCTTCTAAATATTATTGCTCTAGGTCTTTATGGTTTAAAGAATAATCGTTTGCATCCAGCACTACAAGACAAGCTAAAAAGTTTAGTAGGTTCAAATCATCAAAAATTAAAATTTACCATTAAAATTAAGAATAAGAATGGTAGTTTGGAGATCGTCTCTGAAAAATTGGATTTAAATAAACCAGACATTATAGTAAAAGAAATAACTTCAAATGGGGAAAGAAAGTTGTCTAAAGAAATGTTTGAACGCGATTACAACTTAATATATGATATTCCACATGACCCAACTCAAAGATTGAACCATTTAATTGATGACATTAAAGATGCCCAAATTAGATATGGAAACAGTATAGGCAGATTAAAAGAGACCGTTAGGAGAATACTTGCAGAAATAGACAGCTCACGCAACCCAAAAAGGATCAGTGAACTTAATACTCAATATAATGATAAAGAAAATGAACTAAGTATTTGCAATAAAACTATTGAAAAACAACAACTGCAACTAAATATAGTTGAAGATTACACTTATTTCCGATTTTATAATGAATATAAAATTAAGCTAAATCAAGTTCAAGGAAAAATAGACAATTTGAGAAAAAACGCAGTAAAAACAGAAAAGAAAACTCACAATCAAAATTCTGAATATTACACAAACTTAGAGATAGCTAGAAGAACAGTACAAGAAATGCAATCTATTTATAACAAAGTTAGTGACTTATTAAATATTTCTCTAACTAAAGATAAGCACTATTTGAATATATGGCAAAAAATTGACCTCAAAAGAGCTTTAGAAGAATTGCAATTTGATGAAAATCTAGAAGAGTGTATTTTGCATTTTAAAAGAGTTTTAAGGGAGCAAGAAGATGAGCTAAAAGAAGATGAGTCTTCAAAGGAAGCTGACTTCTTTAATGCTTTGATAGAAGTTCTTGAAAGTTATAAAAGATTTAATTTAACCATACCTGGCATGGAGAAAAGTATTTCAGAATTTATTAATGACCTGAAGGTTGCTGCTGAAAAACATGATACTATTATTAAAAAAAGAAAAAATATTGAGGAAACAGATGCCGAGTTAGCAAAGCTAAAAAGGGAAATGGATAAATTGAATACGTCAGTTTTTCCAGATATGATACGCCTTAAACCACTACTAGGCACAAAAATGTCTGATTATATCACGGAAAATGCTGAACAAGAAATTAGCTCATTAAACAATCAATTAAGCGAATTTCAGAATAAATATGAATACTATGAAAACCTATATTCTGCCAAAGGCAAACCTATTGAAAAGGAAATTATGTCAAAGGGTGGTAAAAAAATTCGAGATTATATCTCATATACTGAAGAGCAATTAAAAGATAAAATCAAAGAACTTAGAAATTCAATCAATGATGAGACAGCAAATAAACGCACATTAGAACACTCAAGAATTTCTATATCCACTGAGTTAGAAAGGCTGAAAGACAAAAAACCACATAGATATCAAAATCAAGTAGAAGCTTTAAATGAGTTGTTGTCCAAGTTAAACTTATTGGAATCAAAGTTCAAAATAGACTATGACAGTTATATTAAGGAAATAATAGATAAGAATTTGTCCAAAAATATAACAAAGGAACAAGAAAACTATAATGATGCCATTTTTCATTTCTTAGCTAAAAAAATTGGGAGATTTGCTCATATTAATAAAGAGTATAAGGCAATTAAAGTTGATTTGATAAATGGAATAATTCATACAGAGGATAAAAAAAGAATCCATTTGCAAGACATGGGAACTGGTCAAAGCCAAAGTGCATACTTAAAAGGTCTTTTGAATACTTCTGACAAAAGAAAAGTAATTGCTATGTTTGATGAAGTTGCAATGATGGACAATAAATCCTTGGAACCGATTTACAAGAAATTTAGAGAGTTATATGAAGGAGGAAAATTATTAGCAGGGATAGTGGTTCAGCGTGGGGAAGAAGTAAATGTTATATCTAAAATAAAGTGATATTAATGGAAGAAATAGTTGACTTAGAAAAATTTTACAAAAAAATCCAAGAATCTCTTAGTAACAGATACAAGGAAAAAATAGAATCAATTTTTTTAAGAATGTTAGAAATTAGAAGTGCCGTTGACAGATTTCGATTACTCAAGGAAGCTTCAATTTCAAAGTTTCAATTTACAGGAGAATCGGTTAGGAATCTGATGGAAAATGGGTTTATCAGAGTAACAGATGAAGAAAATAAATATACATTAACTGCTAAGGGTATCTTAGAGTATGAGAAAAAAAATGGTATACTAATAGAAGAAAAAATATGGAATTTTATAGATAAAAAATATTTTGATTTATTTTCTGAAAGTAAAAAAGAACTCAATGAAAAAGAAAAATTGATTGTTTTTGTAATGATTGCCGCAAGGGCATTTTCCAAGAAATCAAGTATAGACTTAAAGAAAGGTGACATTGCACTAAGTAAGTGGGAAGAAATAATTCTATCCTCTTACAACTTCCTAAAAGATTTAAAAATTATAGACAAGCTAAATGAAAATAATATATTTGGTAGTGAAAAGAACTTCCACAAAGTATATACTTTCTTCAAAAATGGTGGAAAAGATGTTCCAAAAAAAACTAAAGGTTTTTACAAGACTTCAGGTGACCAAATGTATTGCTTAGACATTTCTAATAATGCGGGGAAGATAGAAATGGACGCTTTAAGATTACTATTCAACAAAATTTTTGGACATCGTAAATTAAGTACTGATGAGATTGATAAATTATTCAATTATTTTAATGAAATTGCTTCCACAAAAAATATATACATTTTTGATGTTAAAGAACACATTTTCCATAATCCAGAATATGACAATATAATAAAAGACGCTTTATTAACTGCATAGTAAAATCATATGGAAACAATAAATTATCTCGAGAAGTTTTATAATGCTCTTTATAGCAGTTTAATCAAGAAATACAAAAAAGTAAAAAATAAGTCCATTTTAGTCTGGTTTTTTGATATTAAAGAAAACGACCGATTAAGGCTGATAGGGGATTCTAAAATTAAGAAAATTCGAATACCTAAAGAAATAGCTGAGGAATTAATAAAAAATAATTTGATAAGAGAATCTGATACTGCAGGGGATTATGTTATTACTGCTATGGGTGTATGGGATTATGAGAGCACTAAAAATATTTTATCCCAAGATATCTTATTAAAAGAAATTGATGGAAAATATTTTAACACGTATAATGAATTAGAAAAACCCCTAGCAGACAGGCACAAGATTATTTTAATGGCAATGATTGCTGCAAGGTCATTTTCAGAAAAATCTCCAATGAATTTAAAAAAAGGAGATTATGCAATGAATACTTGGGAAGAGATTATAAAAAGGTCGTATGAATTACTTAACAAATTAGGTATTGTTTATGAAATGACTGACGAGCAAATTTTTGGAAAACCTGGAAACGAACATAAAGTGAGTAATTTAATTAGGCATAGCGACGCAATACCCAAGAGAACTAGGGGCATTTACAAAACAGCAGAATCTCGAGACCAGAAATATTATTTGACATTATTTAGTTCTGGAAAAATTGATGTGGGAAATCTAAAATTACTGTATAGACAAATATTTGGAGATAAAAAATTAACTCATTCAGAAATAGATTTGATATGTAATTTCTACAACGAAATTGCATCAACAAAAAACATGTACATATTTGATTTACACGAACATATATTTCATAAACCTGAATATGATAATGTAATCAGAGATGCTCTGATAACACTATAATAAAATGAATTATATAACAATCCATGGCGGAGCTAATGAAATAAACGGCGGGAACAAGTTTCTTTTGGAAGATAAAGATTATAGTTATAGAAGATAAATCAAAAACAAAATGCCACCACTACTCTCAAAATCAAAATATCTTTATGGAATTCAATGTCCAAAATTATTGTGGATGTTTATACATGAGCCTGAAAAATTTCCCAAAGTCGATGAAGTTACTCAGCATAGGTTTGACGAGGGGCATCTTGTCGGAGAGTTAGCCAAGAAAGTTTTTCCAAGCGGGATTGACATTAAAACTGATGATTTTAATGAAAACCTAAAGAAATCCAAAGAACTTCTGGCTAAAAGAAAGCCATTATTTGAAGCTGCTTTTAAGAATGAAACTATATATGCCAGAGCCGACATCTTGTTTCCAGTCAATCAAAACCAATGGGATGTAATTGAGGTTAAAAGTTCAACAAAACCAAAAGAATTGCACATCCATGACCTTGCCTTTCAGAAATATTGCTATGAGCAAGCTGGACTGAAAATTAACAAATGTTTCTTGATGCATATAAACGGTGAATATGTAAGGCAGGGCGATATAAATCCTAAAGAGTTATTCACTCAGCAAGATGTTGATGAACTGGTTAATGAAGCAAGCAAGGACATTAAGGATAAAATTAAAACAATGCTTGATATAATATCTGCTGAAAAAATGCCAGGTGGAAAGATTTGCGATGAATGCAAAGGCCCTGGAAGCTGCCCATTGCCGGATGAATGCTGGTCATTTCTGCCTGAAAATAATGTTTTTAACTTGTACCGAGGAGGAAAAAAAGGATTAGAGTTATTCCAATCGGGAGTTTATTCAATTAAGGATATACCAGTCAGCTTTAATCTTTCCGCAAATCAGGTCATTCAAAAAAGATGCGAACAGACAGGAAAGCCTTACATTGACAAAAAGGGAATTAAAGGATTTATGGATTCCTTAGAATTTCCACTATATTTCCTTGATTTTGAGACTTACAACACCGCAATACCATTGTATGACGGATTAAGCCCCTACCAGCAGATTCCCTTCCAATTTTCCTTGCATATATCAGATTCCATAGATTCAGAGCCTATTCACAATTCTTTTCTTGCTGAAGGAGATAAAGACCCGCGCTTGGATTTTTTATCAGCATTGAAAAAAGTTACTGGGAAAAAAGGAAGTATTATAGTTTACAACCAATCTTTTGAAAAAAGGATTATGAATGAATTAGGCAGGGCTTTTCCTAAAAATGAAGGATGGATTAATTCATTAACTGGCCAGTTTGTTGACTTGCTTGCTCCTTTCCAAAAATTTTATTATTATGATTCTAAGCAGCAAGGCAGTGCTTCCTTAAAAAAAGTGCTCCCTGCCTTAACTGGAAGGTCTTATGCAGATTTGGAGATAGCCGATGGGGATTCCGCTAGCTTACAATATCTTTATATAACTCATGGGGCGACTGATGGAACTGAGCCTTCAGAAAAGGAGATAGTTGATATTCGACAAAATCTTGAGAGGTATTGCGGTTTGGATACGGAAGGAATGGTGGACATATTAAAAGTTTTGAATGTGATGGTAGGAAGGTAGAGAGTTTTGGCAGAAAAAATTAAGGAAGAAAGAAATGACTGATTTTAACCAAATTTTAAGAGAGGGAAAAATAGTCGATAATAAGAGAGTCAAATCCCTCAATATGAAAGAAGTTCTTAAGATTATTGCTCAAGATTCTACCAGTTTTAAATGTGCAGTAGGTTACTTTTATCTTGAAGGATTAGTTGAAATTGTCAATTCCCTGAAAGATCTCCAAGAAATAAAGATTTTGATGGGTTACGAAACAACAAGACCAACTAAGGATCAGTTAATTAAAGCTTTCAAGGACAAATTCAACGAACTTGACATAAATGAGCATACAAAACCTGCTTTAAAATTATTCTATCAATTAGTGAAAGAGTATAAGACTCTCAAGGTGAGAGTTTACTTTGGTGATGATAAAAATCCTGAAAGGCTACATAGCAAATCATATTTATTCCTAAGAAATATGCAAACAACTAATATACTCGATAGATATAAAGCAGGAATAATCGGCTCTTCAAATCTTACACCTAGCGGATTAGTTGGAAACACAGAATTAAACTACATCATAACTGAAGCAAGAGATTTAGAAGATGTTGAATTATGGTTTGAAAATTTATGGAGCAAAGGAACAGAAGATTTTGAGAAGTTAAATGTTGCAGAAGCAATTGCTGAAGCAATTGAAAAATCCAAGTTCAAAGAAGAATTACAGAACACATTCATTTACATAGAACCTAAAGAATTCTTGAAAATACTGATAAAATATCTAAATGCAGATTATTTATTTGAAGAATTTAAGAAATCAAAATTGCTCCAATTTCAAGTTATAGATTTTAGAAGAGTTCTAAATAATTTTAATAGTAAAGGTTATCGGGGTTGCTTCCTGACTTCTTCAGTTGGATTAGGAAAATCTTATGTTGCTTCTCAAATTGCTAAATACTTTTTGAATAATGATAAAAAAGTGATGATACTTGCTCCTGCAGGTTTAGTCCATAATGACGACCAATGGCCTAGGTATCTCAAAGAGTTTGAAATTTATGATAAAGTTAGTCTAGTCTCTATGGGTGAATTGCAGAAAATACCAGATATATTTAAAATTAAGAAGTATGCCAAGAATTATGGTTTGATTATAATTGATGAAGCCCACAATTACAGAAATCCAGATGCTTACAGAACAAGAAATCTAAGAAAGATAATTGATGAAAATGGAAGCTCCAAAATACTATTCTTAACAGCAACACCAATTAATACTAGCTTAGATGATTTGCTTAATCTAGTTAAATTATTCCATAGGAAAGGACAAAATTTACTATTTGATACTTTAGTTAGAGAACTTGGGGACTTGATTAATCTATTCAAAAATAAAGAATGGGAAGAGTTAAAAGACTCTGAAAAAAATGAATTATCTGAAGTACAGGAAGGAATAGAAAAAGAGATGTTTGTTAAATCAACAAGAGAAACGATAAAAACATCATCTGATTATATAGAAGAGTTAAAGACTTTTTCAAAAGTAGATATTACCAAAATAAAAGATCCTGATGTTGAAGAAATCAAATACGAACTCGATTCTCGCTATAAAGATATTGTAAACGGAATTGTGAATTTTATTAACAGCTTATCGGCCGCACATTTAAGGCTTTTAGATCCTGAGAAGGGTGTCCGTTTGGGTGGTTTTTTCAAATGGATTCTGTATAAACGATTTGAAAGCGATATCAGTGCATACTATCTGACGCTTAAAAGATTATCCAAGAAAAGCACTATGATACTTAATGCTGTTGAAAAGCAGAATACTAAATATTTGGAAGAAGAGGAATACGAAGATGATATTGACATAAACTTTGATTTGGACTTCAAAGATAAACTTATTGAAGTCATCGAAAAAATCAAAGCAGGAAAAGGCACAGAACATCTAAAGATACTAGATGAGTTAAAAACAGATGTTAAAAAAATCAATCAACAAATACAACAATTAGAGCCATTCCTCAAAAAAGACTCGGAAGTATTATTCAAAAATGACCAAAAAATAAATCAGCTAAATTCTGTTTTTAAAAATAATAAAAATAAAAAAATATTGATATTTACGGAGTATAAAGATACGCTCAGAGCTATAAAAGAGTATTTCAAAGACTCCATAAATCCTGATGAGATAAGGTTTGTTGATTCTAATACTAAAAACAAACAGTCAATAATAGAGAAATTTAACGATTTGAAAGATAAACTAAGATTTTTATTGACAACGGACACATTATCTGAAGGTTTTAACATTAGTGGAGCAGATTTGGTAATAAACTTTGATATTCCTTATAACCCTGTAAGAATAATCCAAAGGATAGGGAGAGCCACGCGTTTGGATTTTCCTAAAGAGATAAATGTTCTAAATTTTAGACCTGACGATGACATTGATTTTGAATTAAAGCTAGTTGAAACGATGGAGTTAAGGATTAAAGATATTATCAGGTTTGTAGGTGTTGAATATAGGATTTGGTTTGAAACAGAAAAAGAGATTTTATTGGAGAGAAGAGCTAAAGATAAAAGAATGTATCTTGAAGTTCTTCAAAAAATACGAAGCAACCTAAGAGAAGGAAATTTTAAGGATTTAGAAATTGCTCTCGACTATTCAAAACCAATCTTAATATTTTTACAGAAAGCAATTAAGAAGCATGACCTCAAGAAAGAAGATTTAGAAAAAGTCAAAATCCCCTCTGGCAAAAGTTATACTACATTTAAAGGCGAAAATGGTTTAAGCATTGTTTACAAAGATACTGATTCTTATAATGAAGAAATTCTATCAAATAAGGAAATCATTGAATTAAACAAAAGAATAGACTTTGAAAGTGTTTTTAAGCAAGAAATTAATTCTTTTGAAGAATATTTAGGCAAGAAAAAGAAGGAAGATATACGAATGCAATACTTCAATGATAATGTTGATAAGTTAGTAAACAATATATTGGATTTTATTATATCTGAAAAGCTGATTGAGTTATATTCAGATATATCTAAGCTTAAAGATGCTCTTGAGCAAGTAAGACATAAATGTGGAAGCACAACAGAAAAAGTTGCAAAAAAGATAATAGTTGAACTGAAAGAAGAAATAACTAAAGACAGGATTAAACAATGGATTAGTGAGTTAGAAGAGAGCTTTACTAAAGTTGATATTCAACAAAAACTAGATAATAAAAAAGAGTCCCTGTTTGCAATAGGGTTTATAGAGAAATAATCATGGAAGTTCAAGAAATTTTAGAAGGTAAAAAGAAAGTTGTAGAGTTCCTGAAAGAAAAAGGATTACAGGAAGAAAAAGATTATTCTGATGATGAATATACAGATGGAACATTTTTCAAAATAGACAAACGAAAGCTTCTTGTTATTTACGAAGTATTTGAAGAAGAAAAAATAAAAGAAATAAAAGACCATTTCCTAATTGACAGAGGTTTAAGTTATTGCATAATTATTCTGGATGGGAAATTGATATTTTTCAGGAATTTTGGAGAGATTAAACACTTTATTTATTCTGAAAGAACAAAAAATAACCCATCTAAAATAGATAAACTTAAAAACATCTCTGCCATGGATTCTTTATTCCAGTCAAAAGACATATCTGCATCATTTTACGAAGCTTTCAAGCTTAAAAGAAATCTTCTTGTTCAAAACATAAAAAATGATGTTGAGCCAGTGCAAAAATATCTAATTGCACAGAAGATTTTTGACAGATTCTTCTTTATTTATTTTCTCTGTCACAAGGGGATTATTAAATTTAAAGATGGCAAAAAAATATCAGGAGACAACCTATTTACAAAAATACTCCTAAAAAAAGGAAATTTCTTACAGAATCTTAAAAAATTGTTTCATCTCTTTAATTCGCAACCTAAAAACATTCTTGAGATTGGGGATTATCAAATTGTTATACCCTATTTGAATGGCGGATTATTCAGACCTGATGTCTTGGAGCAAGATTTAGATATTAAGCTAAAGGATGATCAATGGGAAGAAATCTTTGAATTTTTGAACAGCTATCATTGGATTATTGAAGATGTAAAAGCAACAGAAGAAAACGAAGAAAAGATTTTAACTCCTGAAATCTTAGGCCACGTATACGAAAGAAGTGTTGTAGAATGGGAAAGCAAAGTATTTGAAGAACAAATTGAAGCAACTGTAAAAAAAACAACTGAAAGAAAGAAGAAAGGGGTTTATTATACTCCTGAATCAATAACCAATCACATATCGACCAACACCATAATTCCATCTCTGCTTTACCAGTTAGGGAATAAATATTCTTCTTTTGACGATTTGATTGAATCCAATAATAAAAAAGACATGAAAGAGGCTTTAAAAAAACTTGATAAAATTAAAGTTTTAGATCCTGCATGTGGCTCCGGAGCATTTTTAATTAAAGCATCAGAAGTAATTTTCGGACTTAAAAGAAGAATAAATTATGAACTAAAAGATAAAAAAAACTTCTATGATTTAAAACTGGACATAATTACCGAGAACATTTATGGAGTAGATATTCTTGCAGGAGCAATAGAGATTTCTAAATTAAGACTATGGCTTTGGCTTATTTCTGATTATGAAGAATCAAAGAACGAGATTAAGGCACTTCCAAACATAGAGTATAATTTGAAAGTTGGGAACAGCTTAGTGGGTTGGCTTGATGAAAAACTGGTTCAGATGCCAATGAATACGCCACTTACCGATAAAGTTGATGACATATTTACTGAATTGATTGCATTGTCTAAGAATGGAGAAGGTGGAGAGCTAAAAAAAGCAAGAGAACTCCTAAGAGCATACAAGTTAAATGATTATATTGAAGCTTACTATATTTTATACAAGATTTACAGAAGAACCCACGGACTAAAAGCAGAGAATTTGAGAAGTATAATTGAAACTATCAGAAAAGCAATATATGCAACAGTAACTCCTGCATTTTTAGAATGTGTAAACAAGAAAATAAAACCAAATTATGATAGCAAAAAACCACCAATAACAATTCAAGAATTCTCGAAACTTCAAGTATTCCACTGGAGAATAGACTTCGGACATATTATACTTAATGGGGGGTTTGATGTTGTAATCGGAAATCCACCATATGGTAATATTCTTTCTTCTACAGTTAATAAAATATTATCTGTGGGTCATGGTGAATATAGTGAAATTGCTGCAGATTTTTTAGAAGTCGAAATGAATATTTTGAAAAAAGGAGGATATATAGGAAATATCACTACCATTGCTATCATTAAGAATAGTAGATTAGTAGAATTGCACAGAAAAATCGAAACAAAATTAAAAGGCACTAAAATTGCTAGTTTTGCCAGAAGACCTTCGAAGATATTCGCAGATGCCGAGATTAATGTTGCAATCATAATAGCCTCTAGAGGAGAAGGAGGAATTATTGAAACAAGTGATTTTATTAGGTTTAAGGGTGAGGCAGATCTTCAAACTATTGAATATTCAGTTGTTTCTGGCTTAATTTTGAGAGATAAAATGGGTTCTTCAAATACTCAAACTAATTTTGAGGTGATTCCTGCTGTAGGACCAGAAATTAAGAGAGAAATATTACTCAAATTGGCAAAAAAGAAGAGAATAATAGAAGATTGTCGGGGCAATAATTACCCTCTTTTTTTTAGAAGGGCTGCAAATTATTGGATGAATATTTCTATAGAACAAATGAATAGTTCTAAAAATATGATAGAAATTATTTTTGATAATGAATTAGAAAGAGATTTTATTTTTTTGGCAATGAATTCTTCTCTTTTTTACTTGTTTTGGTGGACGTTTTGCAATATGCATGACGTAAACGAAGGTAGAGTTTTTAAATTTCCTGTTCCTGACAAAAAAGACCTTATTGAAAAAAGTAGTGAAATAAGAAACAATAAAACTAAACTTTGGAAAAAATTAATGGAAAATTATTATCCGGATCAGCGTCATCAATTTATTATGCCTAATCTAAAACAAATGATTGATGAAATTGAAGAATTCATTGGAACATTTTATGACCTTAATAATAAGGAAATTAAATTTTTACGTAAATATCATTCGGAATTTGGAAGAAAATCCGGCTTCTATGATGAAGATGATGCGTGATGAAATGACTGTTTTGGTTGAAAATGTAATTAAGATATTAATTGATGAAAAAATGCTTATAGTTGCAGATAAATATGCCAAAGACCATATAAAAGCAGACACACACGAAACGCCAATATTTCAGACAAATGAATATAATAATAAACTGATTGGTTATTTAGGCCAAATAGCATTTAAAAAGTTTCTAACAAAAAATAAAAATATTAGAACAGATTTTCCAGAAGTCAATATGGATGGAAGTCCAGATATTTATGATTTTAATATTAAAGGATTTAAAATAGATGTCAAAACTTTGTTATGGAATGAATATTGGGAAGATAACACTCATCCTAACTGGAGCATCGATCCGTGTCATATCATTACGTTGGTCGATTTAATAACAAAATTTTTCTTTTTAATTCCCCAGATTCAATTAAATATTGACGATTTTTTTAATCCATCTTTTAATTGGAAAAAAAAGAAAAATATTCCAAAGGATATTTATTGGGCATTATTCTTAAAGAAGTCAAATACGGGTTTTATAGATTCTGAAGTTTATATTATTGGGTGGTGTAAATACCAAGATATTATAAAAGCCAATGAGAAAAAACAGTTTTTTAGATTCAACCCAAAATATCACACAAACATCGCAATTCCTTTAAAAGAATTAAATTCAAATGATGATTTTTTTACACTTACAAAGACATAAGAAAATGAAACAACTATTGGACGTGAATTAAACTTTTTTATCGTTGTTCGTTACGGAATTCCCCTCGTCGTTTTAAAGTAAGCAAAAATTTGGATGAAACGTAACCGTTAAACTTTTGTTATGAAAATTGCAAAGTATTTTTTGTTTTCGTCTTATGAAGTTTAACGAAGGCACCAATTAATTTTCAGCGATAAGAAAATACGCTAGGGATATTCATCATCTATGAACACTATATAATAATCTCCCTTATACTCTCCAAATCCCTCGGCCTCAAAACCATCACTCGCATCCCAGCAGCTGCCAAAATCATTAATTTTCTCTCAAATTTCTCATTGTACTCAAAATCATCCATTCCTTTGTATTCAATAATCAAGTTGTTCAAACCCGGCAAGATAAAGTCTGGCCTTATCCATTCACCGTTTACTTCAATCAAGGAATCGTATATGTAATCTATTTCGCATTCGTAAAGCCTGTCTGCAATTACTCTTTCTCCCTCTGACTGCACGCCATGGCCTGCTATTGTCATAAAATTTAGATTTCTTTCTATTTCTTTGTTGAATTCTTCTCTCATGCTTACTTCTTTACTTTGAAAGCCCACAAGTTTTGCAAATGCTAATGCCATTTCGAACATAAAATCACCTAATGAAAATATCATTGATGTTTTTGTATAAATATTTAACGCATAGAAATGGTTTATGTTTAAACGAAAGGGATTGTACTAACCATGTTTAAACTTAAGTAAATAGTGAAAGAATTAACAAAATTAATCTAACAGTTCTATGAATCTTGAAGGCTCAAGATCCTTGTATGTGTTGAAATCTGAATAAGTCACAGTCAAAAACTCTTTTGCCCTCGATACTGCAACATAAAAAAGCCTCAACTCGCTATCCAAGTCAATAATACTTATCGTGTTTTTGTAAAATGGGAGTATCTCTTCATTGCAGCAGGCAATATAAACATGCTGCCACTCGAGCCCCTTTGCGCTGTGGACCGTGCTTAGAGTTACTCTGTCTTTTCCTTTCTCTTTTTTTTCTATATCCAATGTGTCATCAAGAAAATCAATTATACCCTGTTTTGTGAATGGGTATTCTTTCAGTAAATCTTTTATGACTTTGAGGTTTTCAAGTTTATCTTCAACCTTTTCAGGATCATCGGCATACTTAGACTGCAGCATTTCCCTGTATTTGAGAAGACCCATAAAAACATCTGCCGGGTTAGTTGCATCAATTCGCAGGGCTTCCCTCAATTCAATCAAGCGATTGGAAAGTTTATCATTAAGGTCAAGTTCACGTGTGTAATTAAGCGTTTCAACTATACTGCACTTTTTTTTCTTGGCAAATTCTTCCAATATTTTTATTTTGGATTTTCCGAATCCCTCCAGCAACATTACAATCCTTTCGAAATCAATTAAAGACGCAGAGTTTACTTTTATTTTCAAGAAAGAAAGTATATCCTTTATTTCTGCCCTGTCGAAAAAACTCCTAGACTTTGACAAATGGCACGGAATACCTTTTTTGATAAACTGCCTTTCAAAAATTTTGCCTATGTAATTTGTTCTGAACAAGACTGCAATCTCATTTATGTTATTCCCATTTTTGATTAATTTTTTGACATCATTTACTATAAAATCTGTTTCATCGTCAAAATCTTCAAAAGAATTCACCTTTATATTGTGCCCCATTTCTTTAGTGCATGTTAAGCGTTTGTCAATCTTGAAGCGCATACTTTTGATAGTATTGTTGATTGCCTTAATTATCTTGCCGGAAGACCTGTAATTATCAGTCAAAGTTATCGTATTAAAATGTTTATTGAACTTGAAAACAAGGTCATTGGAAGACCCGCGCCACTCATAAATATTTTGGCAGTCATCTCCAATTAAACACAGATTATTATTCCCCAGCAGATTAAGTATTTGCATCTGCACAAAATTCAAATCCTGAGCTTCATCTACCATTATTTGCTTAAATTGCTCTTTGTATCCTTTCAAAATTTCAGGGTTTTCTGAAAACAACTTATAAGTAAGCAGAAGTATATCATCAAGGTCTATCAGATTGTTTTTTCTCAAATAAGATTCATATTCTTTATAGACGGAAGGAACCAGCTTCATAAGCTCGCCCTTTATTGCCAACAAGTCATCGCCCAGCATTATTTTTTCCACTCTTTCCTTATCAGAGCTGTCATAAGTAGAACTGTCTATCATGTCTGCAGTAAGACAGGCATTCTTGAATCTGGTAATTCTGTACAAAAAAAATCTTATGCTGTCCTTTTTGCCATCAACCTTTAATTTGAGAAGAATATTTTTAATTATTTTTTCCTTGTCATTTTCATCGGTAATGGTGAATCCATGGCCGGAAAGCAAAATGGAGGAGTATTTTCGCAAAATCTTCAGGAAAATTGAGTGCATAGTTCCTATGAATTCAGGCAGCTTGCCTGTCCTAGCCTCAATCTTTTTCATCATGTCTTTTGAAGCCTTGTTTGTGAATGTAGTCATCAAAACCTGATTGGTTTTGTATCCGTGATTATTTACGAGATTTGCATATCTTTCAATGATAGTTGTAGTCTTGCCAGTTCCTGCGCTCGCCAAAATCAAAAGATTGCCTGCAATAGTGTTTATAGCTTCAATCTGCTTTTCATTCAATTCGATTTTTTTATGCTCTAATTTTGTGTTTAGCATTTACAACGGACTCCTTATTTTTTTATTAAAACTTCTTGGACATACATCAACAGGTCGGTTGGCTCTATAATTCTATAAGTTTGATCATCTTTTAAATGAACCAATAAAGAGTCGTAAACTTCAATGCCATATTCTTGCTTTAAGAGATACATATAGACTGCAACCTGTAAAGAATACTGATAAAATTTGTTATGTGGTAATTCTTTCAATTTGCCTTTTGCCATGCTCCAATATTCATCCTTTTCTATTTCCTTATTGGAAGTTTTCCAGTCTAATATGTAGAGCTTGTTGTTTTTCTCATTCAATAGAACTAAATCAACTGTTCCTGCCAATTTATGTTTCTTTGAAAAAATTATAACTTCACAACCTAAAATCTTAAAATGGGGATTATCTTCTAAGAAATGTATAACATGCTTAACTTTGTCCAATTCTTCAGCGCATAGCTTATTTCCATTGCATAATTTTTCAGCTAAAAAGTGGGTATGAGTTCCATTATCTCTGATTTTATTCCAATCCTCTAAAATTTGTTTATGACTTACTCCCCTGCGAGCTGCAACTTCCCTGGCCACCCTTTCAGCATCAAACGGAAAAAAATCTTTTAATCTTGTAGTAACCGAATCCAATTGTACATCCTTAAGAATTGTATATCTATGATTATCTTCATCAAACTTTAAATTAAATTCTTTATTGTGTTTTGAAATTTTTTCTATTGTATTTCTCATTGTTTAACACCCCAATATCCGCAAAAACTTAGACAAGACTTGGTTCCTAATCATAATGGTGACCTCACTTTCTTAATTTCTGAGGCTATGAATTCTTTATATTTGTCCATGTGCGCCATTTTATGATGATTTGGGCAAAGCCCTGTTAAATTATCCAATTTATTGTTGTTATGGTTTTTATCAATGTGATGCAATTCCACAATAATATCAAACTTACATATCATGCATTCTTTTGTAATTTTCTTGTACAACTCAAAGTCAAGACCATTATGCCACTTTCTGATATTATAAGCTTTAGTTAAGTGATAATAATTCAGTTTGTTGTAACAATTTTTACACAAACCCTTTGCAAAAATACTCTTATTCTTCTTGCAGTCTTTGCATATTCCTTGTCTTCTTCCATATGCAGAATAACAGTAAAAGCACATACCTTTAGCTTCTAGTCTTTTTGTCTTCTTACATCTTTTACATTTACCGGTTCTTGTAGTCTTTTCACTCATTGTTTAACTCCACAGCTCACACAGAAACTAGCATTTACTGGCAGTGAAACCCCACATTTGAAACAAAATTTTGTTTTAGAAGAATTACTATTTTCTGCGGTATTGAAATTTTCTGTTTTTCTTCTCTTTGCCAGCTTTATCCGTTCAGCTTCAGCCAATCTGAAATAAATTTGCGTTGTTCTGATATCTTCATGGCCCATGTCCTGGCGCAGCTCCTCAATTGAGATAGTTGGGTTTTTCAACACTCTGAAAACCCCGTAAGTATGCCTGAGAAGGTGGGGATGCAAGTCATGCGATAGCGTTTGTATTGACTTTGAAATATTATCCATAAATTTTTGTATGTTTCTGGGAGTGAATGGTTTGCCATCGCTATTCAAGAACATCGGCCTGTAATCAATATCATATGAATTTTTAAAAATGGGATTTGTAGCACAATTGTATTTGTCTTTAAAACCCAGCAGAAATGTGATGAAATCTTCATCAACATGCGTCCAGCGCCACTTTTTGCCTTTGCCAAGGACATGAATCCGGTTATTGTCCTTGTCAATATAATCAGTATCAAAGCTGCAGAGCTCCTGCACCCTGAAGCCACCGCCAATAAAAGATTTAATGATTGCATGCTGTACTTTCTTAATGTTGGAACTTTGGTATTTTCCATAGAATCCATCAACCAAATCAATATCATCAAAAGTGAGATATTCCGGCTCTGTGTTTTTTACCTTCTTTTTCCGCAGCTGCTCAAATTGAGCTTCTGTTATGTACTTGCCCACAATACTTTCTTTGGCCTGCTCTATTTCCCGGATGAGCTGCTTGCGCTTCAATGGCATGATTACCATGGGCTGCGAGCTCACTTCAAGGAGAATCTTCTTCAAATCAGTTTCAGTGAAATAGAAACTTGCCGGCTTGGTTTTGTAGTCTATCATATTACGCTTTAGAAGCAAAAAGCGAACTAATTTATATATTTTGGTATTTTAGTTCGCTTTAGATGTAAAATCATTACGTATAATAAGTATTATGCGTAATACCTCTTTTTCTTCATTTTTCCCCTACAACCGAAAGTGTTAAATATTTGTAGTGCCCTGAATTTTTACATGGCATTCATACGTTCCAAAATCCACAAGAACAAGAACAAACCGCCACGCGTATATTACTTCCTTGTCAAAAACTACCGGCAAAAAGGCAAAAAGACGCCTAAGCAGGCCCATGTAGCCTTCCTGGGCAGATATGATGGAGAACCCAGCAAAGACCAACTTACTAAGGATTTTCCCCAGCACGCAAGACTCTTCGAAGAGTATTTTCATAAAAGAGGGTTAAAAGCTGACAAAGCACTGAAAAAAGCCAAATCACATTTGGATTCTGCCAGGTCGCAACTTGAAAATCTTCAAAGTGACTATGAGCAGCATCTTAATTCTTAATCTGTAGTGCCCTGTTTTTACTATTAATATTTTTATCTATTTTATCTATATTGAAAATAAAAGATACAATGGTGTGTTTAAACGAATCCTCTATGTGCATAGTAACTCCGCACTAACTCCGTATTATTACGCAGTATTTACGCACTTTTATTTTAAATTAGCCAAATTTCTCACACATCCATAGATTATACTACGAGAATTTGTTACGTGCAGTAACTCCGCACTAACTCCGTATTCCACGTAGTTACTGCGTAGAATAGAAAGATTTATATACTCAGTCATCTAAATGGTTCAAAGGTGATTAACATGGCAACTTATGACAAAAACTTCGATGTTGAGGATATTCAGGCTTTATTTTTAAGCCAACTGATTGAGCTTACAAGGTTCAAAACAGCAAGAAATGCACAAAAAAGTGAGAGTTCAGTAAAAAGGACTTTAGGCACTATGAATTTAGTTAGTTTTTGACATTTATTTTCATATATAGCTTATGAGTGGGAGCAGAAAAAATGTGGCATGAAAAATTAGGACTGAAAGAGGATCCGTTTGACATCAGAAACCCCTCCCAAAAGCTAATAGGGGAAGATGACCAGGAAAAGAAGCTTACTAAGTTCATTTCGCAAGGCAAAGCAATTCTCCTTCATGGCCAAACTGGCTCCGGAAAAACAACAATGATTACAAACATATCAGGGAAAATTAACGACGACAGAATCGAGGAACTTAAAGGATGCAAGTGCATTTTTTACGGCGACAAAGACAATCTTAAAGATTTTTCGCGAAGGCTTTGGAAACATAAATTGTTTTCATTTGGAAAGCCGCTTATTGTAATGCTAGACGAAATCGCATTCGGCAATGAAGACGATGTGATGATGATAAGCGCCGCATGGGATAGTCAAAAAATCAAATCTGTCGTCTACGTGCAAATCAGCGAGACCCCGAAATTTGACAAGTTGTGGAGAAGAATCGGAGATTTCAAAGTCGAGATGCGCCTAATTTCGGAAAAAGAGATATATGAAATGCTCAAGCTGCGCCAGGGCGAACTCAAGATTTTTGATGATAATGCTCTCAGGTATGTAAGCTACAATTGCGGCAACAGCCCAAGCCTTGCGCTTCAAAGATGCAGCTGGATAGCAGATGAGCTTGGCAAGCACAATCAAGCGGTTTCTTTAGAAGAAATCAAGCAATTTTATCAAGAAAACTTAAAAACATCTCCGCTGTCGAAATTGAAAGAACCTGTTAATGAGCCGGACTCAAATGATCCTATTGACAAGCTCAGTCTATTCCCTCTTGAAAGGGATATAGTCAGGCAGCTGCACATAAGCCCTATGACAATGCGGCAACTTTCTGACGCACTAAAAACAGACTTAAACACAATAAGCTCGAGAATCAGCAACTTAAAAAAGCATAAGAAAGTACTTGTGCTTGACAAAAAAAGACCGCAGAAGTATGGGTTGATTCCTGCTTTCGAAATGAGTTTGTTGACTGACGTGAAAGAGTATCCCACCAAAAAACATGAGGAGGAAAATAAGTAGTTTAAAAAATACTACGAGTTTTATATTTGGTGGGAATTAGTGATTATATGAAAACTAAAACAGAAAATATTTTTAAAGAATGGTGTAATAATAATGGTTGGAGTTATGTGAAGGCTGTTTATAGAAGAAATACTGATAAAAACTTTCCGTATCCATACAATTTGATAGAGCCACTTGTTAATATTAGCAAAGGTTTGCAAGGATGGAATGGCAATGAAACCGAATTCTTGCTTGCATCGGGATTCCCAGATTATTTTATTTATAAAAGGGAAGTTAAAATATGCAAACATTGCGAAAGCCAAAAAATTGTTTTCAAAAATGGAAGATTTGTTGAAGTGAAATCACAAAATGGATATCTCAGACCCGTTCAAAAAGAGTGTTTTAAACGCATCATTAAAAAATCACATTTTAAAATTGTTGTTGCAAACATAAGTAATAATAACATTGAATTCAAGAAGTTTAACTAAAATGTCCAAAAGGAATAGAAACATTTTGCCTCTTGCTGCAATGGAAAAATTGATGAAGAATTTTGGAGCCGACAGAATTTCCGATTCGGCAAGAAAGGCATTGGCTGATGTATTAAATGAGGATGCCGAGCAGATATGCAAAAAAGCGATTGATAATTCAAAGCATGCAGGGAGAAAAACCATCACAGACGAAGACATTATTTTAGCAGCTCGGCATTTGCGTTGAGAAATAAACTCATTGCTAACAAAAACTTTAAATACAAGTAAGAAAATGAATGATGCAGAAATTAGAAAAGACGGTGAAGCGGTGGATTTGGGCAAAAATAAAATTAGTTATAATTCTTTTTTAGATAGCGTGAGTTATCGAGTTGGGGGAAGATTAAAACAAGAAATTCCCCCTACATGACCCCAATAAATCAATACGAAGCGGAAAAGGAAACTTCCAAGCTGCACGTAAATAAGGACATTGAAAGCACTTCAAGTTATATAACTCTTTCTGACAATTTCAAGCGCTGCAGACTTATACACGTTCAGATCCTAAAATTGCTATACAAAGAGAATAGGCCTGTTGGATTTCCAAAAATGTATGAAAAACTCAAAGTGCTTGGCACTGAAAAAACAGTCAGGAATAAAATAAAAGAATTAGAATCTTGGGGCATGATTGAGGTTATTCATACAAGGGTTTTGATTGTATCTCCCATTATTGGAAAGGAAAAAGATATTGTTAATTTAGTGACATCATTTTACAACAAGATGGGTGACACGTTCTAATGCAAAACCTCAGAGTGATAGACAAAGGCGGAAGGCCCAGAAAAGAGTTTGTAAGGCATCACATCCTGGATTTAATTTCGAAGCTCAAGTATGCTTATCCCAAAAGAGTTCACCAGGAATACTCTAAAGAAATCAAGGATGAAAGCCAGCAAGTGTCTTACATGACCATTCTAAGATATATGGAACAGATGGCTAAAGAAGACGGGCCTTTGAAAAGGACGCCTGCAAGTTCTGAGAAAGAAAACACAGTTTATCTTTACCAATTAAGAATGGAAAGAGACCAAGTTATGTAACTGATTTAGCAAACTTATTCTTTGATATAGTTGAGCGCTTGGCTTCCTATCTTCTTTATTATTAAACTTAAATAGTGTAGTATCATTTTCAATCAGTCACAAAAGATGCCCAATCAATAACAAAAGCATTCCGATGAGTAACAAAACTAGTCCAATCGGTCACAAAACTATTCCTTTCAGTAACAAAACCCTTTCTATATATTTTTTTGAATGATATAATATATAATAAAGAAAGAATAGAAGAAAGAAGAAGATAAAAAGGGCGCGAGAGCGGGCGTGCCAACTAATAGTTTTGCAATTTTTTCCTATCAATAACAAAACCACTTTTGTGACTAATTTAGTATATCTTTCAGATATATATTTAAATAAAGTTTTTCAGGATTTAATCATATTGGGTGGTTTGATATGAAGAAACAAAAAGAGGCAAAATGGCAACGGCAACAAAACCACCGCAGGATTATTCTTTTAAGATAGAAGATTTGCCCGGTGTTGGAAGTAACACGGCGGATAAATTGAAGTCAATGGGTTATGCTGATGTAAAATCCATAGCTATGGCTTCCCCGGACCAGCTTGTTTCAGAAATGGGCATGGGCAAGTATATGGCAGAAACTCTGGTACGAAAGTCCAGGGATGTAGCAATCTGCAGCGATTTCGTTTCGTGTGATCTTGAATACATCCGAGAGTGCAAGCAAACAATAAGAATCACAACAGGTTCAATGGCATTGGATGGGCTTATCGGCGGCGGAGTGGAATTAGGCAAGATAACCGAAGCGTACGGTTCCGCCAACGCCGGCAAGACGCAGCTTGGTCTGCAGCTTGCAGTTAATCTCCATAGGATGTCTGAAAACTATGTAACGGTGTACATAGATACTGAAAACACATTCACGGCTTCCAGAGTTCACCAAATAGCTGAATGCAGGGGAATGAACCCAAAGAAAGTGCTTAATTCCATAAAGCTAGTGCGTACCTTGGATACAACAGATTTAAGTCATTATGTTGAAAGAATAAAAGACCTGATTCAGTCCAAGCATGATGTAAGATTGGTCGTAATTGATAGCCTGCTTGCTCCATTCCGTTCTGAGTTTGTTGGCAGGGAAGTTTTGGCAGAAAGGCAGCAGAGAATAGCTTCATTGCTTTACAATCTAAAGAAATACTCTCAGACATATAATTTTGCTGTTTATTTTACAAATCAAGTGATGACAAAGCCGGACCAGATTTTTGGCGATGCAACTATAGCAGTCGGCGGCCACGTTGTATCTCATTTCAGCCATTATAGACTTTACTTAAGAAACGGCAAAAAAGGCATGAGAATTGCAAAATTAACAGACTCTTCAAATATGCCAGAAGGAGAAGTTGCGTTTGCGATAGATGGGAAAGGCATTGCGGATGCATAAACATAATCAACATTAAAATCAATAAAAATAACAATGGAATTAACAGATGAGGAAAGAGGAATTGTGTTAATGGCATGTTATGTCGGAGAACATATACTTGATGAGTATTGCAATAAAAAATTTCAAAAATGGAAAGAAGAAATGGGTTATAAATAACGTCGGCATTTTTCCTTGCTTACGCAACCTTTGCTATCATAAAATAATTTAATAGTAAATTCACATACAATTAAAGAGGTAATAAAAATGACAGAAACACAAGACTCGTATGCAGAGCTTTTTGACAGGTCTCAAAAAGAGAGAAATAATCCAGACTTGCTTCCTTTAGTAGCCGATTTTTACAATCTTATGCATGAATCAGCTTCGGAAAAGGAAAGAAACAACCAGGCCCGCATTGCGGAAAATATGAGAAGACTGCTAAAGGAAATCTATGAAAAAAGAGAAAGAAAAATAATAAGTATGGCTCTGGACAAAAGCCGGACAAAAACATTTTTGATTGATACAACAGCTTTGCTGGAAGAAGAAAAAGAGATGTTTGAAAGCTTTGTTGCTGCGTTTGATAAATTCAGAGACTCAAAACTTAAGCCAATTCTTTCAGCGCATGCAAAGGAAGAGATAGGTGTCGAATTTGATGAAAAACAACTTATCATTGCTTAAATGCCTGAGCAATCATTCTTCATTGAGCCAAAGGAAGAAGCTGAAGCTCTGCTCGAAAGAAGAAAATTGATAAATTTGTTCAAAGAAAAATACAATGTTGCGCTGTTATCAAGAATTTTTAACATATCAAGATCAGCCGTATATAATGATTTTGGGCATTCTATTAGAGATGTATGCTTAGCCGAAAGGTTGTATTGCAATGAAGAAATTAAATTGAAAAGCAACGCTTGGTCAGGCAGCATAATTCAATACGAGAATTACTTTTTTTCTAACATACTCCTAAAAATGAGGTTGTTAAGACTTAAGCTTGATACAGCACCGAAGCAAAGATGGATGCAGCAGCACGGCTTCAGCCCGTTTATCCATGCGATAAATGAAGGCAAATTAAAAAATTATGGAATAATCAACATGACTGATTTTTGGAAATATTTAGGTATGAAACTGAATTATGAAAAAGGAATATGGAGTTTCAATGTGCAAGATTACGCAGCTTATTTTAAGAAAAATATCTTGCCGGAAATGATTAAACAGGGCATTGACCCAGCATCAGCTCCAAGCACTCCCTGGCTTGACAAAAACGGATATTCAGTTTTCAGGAGAATGATAAGGAAAAAACTGCTTCTTACCCACAATCAATTTTTTAAGAGTGTAGGATTGAAAATATGGGAAAAGAACAAATGGTCTTGCAATCTTTCTCAATACAAAGGCATAATTGCAAATCAGATTTACCCAAGAATGTTGCAGGAAGGCTTAGACATAAACCAACGCCCCAGGCATTATTGGCTCAGAGAAAACGGATTCAGACCTTTCATGGCAGCAATAGAGCATGGAAGATTGAAAGATTACGGCGTGAACTGTATGGGCGATTTTTGGGGCAAAATAAACTCATCTGTATGATAAGTTAGGCCCATAGGCAGCAGGAGCATAAGCCGGCATGTATATATCTTCAGGCTCCGTGAAATACGACTTAACCCTTTGAGCACTTCTTTGATAGCTGTTTTTAACCTTCGCAACTGCGTTATTTATTTCAGACGCGGCAGTTTCAATTCTGCTAAACGCATCATCGGCAACTTTTTTTAAACCCCATCTAAGAATTTCAGATTTTGATGTATTATATTTAGAGGCCAAGCTCTCTAACGTATGCTGGTCAGCAGTTTCTAACGCTATATGCTCCCTGGCATTTTTTCTATTTCCAATAGTGCCATCTTGTATGCTCATTTTAGACACCTCCGAAATACCATTACCCCCGAGTAACTACTGGAAACACTACTATTTAAAGCTTTCGTTTTTACGTCGTCTAAAAACCCTAAATTTAGCCGATATAGGCAGTATTAGGCTGTTACATCTCTAATACTTAATATCTATATAGAAAATAAATAGGCACAAAAGCTATTTAAATGGGTTTTACCACTAGTAAAACATAACAAACCGAGGTGGTTTTCATGGGAGATTGGAAAATTGTTGGAGATGCAATGGTGGAGGACGAAGATGAAGAGTAAATTGCAGCAAATAGCAATTCGAGTAGCACCATTAATTGAAGGGTGGAGATTTGCGCACGCAATTTTTGCGATGGTAATGATAAGTGCTTGGATTGCAAGCCATAAACGGTGATCGCAATGCAAAAAGAACTTGAGCGCAAATTCCTAGCGCTTGCAGAGAAATTTTTAGCAAGAGTTAAGGAATTGCACGAAAAGCATGGAGAAGATTGCAGCATTGATATTTTGATTAGGTCGAACGAAGACGGCCTAGGAGGGCAAAATGGAATCTATAATAGATGAAGCGCAGGATTTTGAAAGATACCCAAAATTAAGGGAAGAGATGAAAAACAAGGGAGATACAGCAATTGTTACCTTTGTGAAAGAAGAGAAAGTTGTAGATGAAGATATACTGAAGGCCGCATTGGAGCGCAAGGGCATTTCAAATATCAAAGCTACTAAATCAGTTGTGATTATTGCCGAAAAGGAAGACGGGCAAAAAAAGGAAATCTGGCACAAGGCAACGGATTTTACAGCCATGAAGCAGCTTAAGGCTATCAAGGATGCAAACGGCGGCACTTTGAAAGGTGCCAGAGTTGAAGTCACAAGGCTTGCTGTAAACAGCCCTAAAGAGCCTAATTGGAAGTACGAGCCGGTCAGGGAATAAAGAAAGGTAAGGTTCCCCGTACCCCTCCTACCAAAGAAAATGAGGTGTAAACAAAATGGAAAAAGACTCGCACAAAATAAGACTTTTGTTAAGCAAGATTATAGTGGATTTACATTGTCAGTTACATGACGGTGGCGAGCCATGTAGTACCTGTTGGCTAAATGCTTGCAGGAATATGATCGAGGCAAATAGATTAATGAAAATATAGCTAAAGGTGATAAAAATGAAAAAATGCCCTTATGACGGACAAGATTGTAAAGACTCTTTGGGTTGCAACATGGGAATATGCACCAAAGAAGTTGACGACAAGATTGATGACTGGTCAGAAGAACATGGTTGGAATGACTGAGGCAATATCAATGAAATTGAAAAGAAAAAGAAAGTAAGGTTTCAGGCTTCCTACAAAGAAAAAGGAAATGGAGAGCAGGGCCGCGCCGACGCTTGTTCTGGCTGTCGCCACCCCCCCCATATTGTTGGTGTGGCTCTGCACCTTCAAATAAGAGAAAGAAAATGAAAAAAGAAAACAATGAATTTCCAATGATGCACTTAATCGAGATGGCGCACCAAAAGGCCGTTCAATACAAAATTACAGAAAGGAACACGCCTTATCACAAGGTTGTAGTGGCAATGGAAGAGCTTGGGGAAGTGTGCAAGGCGATGCAGGAAAACAAAAGAGAAGAAATTGTCCAGGAGCTGGCAGATACGTGCGTTGTGTTGTTTATACTGCTCAAGCATCATGCGAAAAGCAGCGAGGAAATTTTGGTCGGTTTTCAAAATTCAATAAATAAACTGAAATGAGGGGAAAGGAATAGAAAAGGTTCAAAATGGAAACAGCAAAATCATTGTTTTGGGCTGAGAAATACAGGCCGCCGAAATTTGAGGACATTATCGGTCTAGATTCGTCTATACCCAAGCTTGTCAAAGATGACATGCCCAACCTTATTTTCACCGGCACGAAAGGAACCGGCAAGACCTCGACAGCCTATGCAATCATTAAAAAATTGGGATGCGACCGCCTTGTTTTGAACGGTTCCGATGAGAGAGGTATAGACATAATAAGGCACAAAGTGAAAGAATTTGCATCAACAAGGTCAAGCAATGGAAGATTCAAGATTATTCTAATAGATGAAGCGGATTACTTGACTCACGAGGCCCAGGCCAGCTTAAGAAAGCCGATGGAAGACCATGCGAAAAACTGCAGATTTATTCTCACAGGAAATTTTGAAAGCAAAATTATCGATGCAATAAGTGACAGCAGATGCCTGGCTTTCAGATTTAAGGAAATTCCTAAAAGCGAACTGAAAAGATTGGCTGAAAAAATACTGAAAAAAGAAGGGGTTTTTTGCAATCCTGCCGACATAGATAAAATAATAGATTTTTGCTATCCGGATGCAAGAAAAATGATAAACAAGCTGCAGGAGTATTCTGTATCAGGCAAATTAGACATAAAAAAACTTGAAAGTGTTACAAACATTCAAAAATTATTTGATGATTTGAGGAACGGCAAATTCGATGAAATAAGAAAAAATCTCATTGCCCAAAATCCGGATTATGAGCTTCTGATGAAAGAAATATCAAGATATGTTCTTGACTTGAAAATGGACATAAGCAAAAAGAAAAAGCTCGTCATTGCATTGGCAAAGCATATTTACATGATATCTTCAGTTTTTGAAAAAGAAGCGATATTTGCAGGCTTCTTAGCCAAGGCAGAGGAGCTGCTGAAATGACTGAAAAATTGAGCTTATTGGACGAGTACAAGATTTTTTTCAATGGAAAGGAAGAAGATTTAAGCAGGATTAACGATGCAAATCTTTTTGTGCTGAACAAATGGCTGTCATTCAACAGAAAAAATATTGAGATATGCTCATTCATCAACAAAGTCATTTCAAGGGTTCCGCCGGAATTGGTGAAGTGGCTTTTGTATCACGGCATAGACAAAAAGAACATGCACATAAAATATCTTAAAGCTGCAAATGATGAAAGCATTGAAACAAAAAAGAATTTAGCCCAAAACCTCAAAATGTCATTAAGGGAACTGAATGAATTTTGGCCATTGGTGAAGCCAAAACTCGATGAAGGGATTTTTTGCACGCAGCTTGGTTATTATTTCAAAAGGAGAGAAGCAAAATGAAAAGAATAACCGACGCCGGGAAGCAGCTCGACGATGAGGCATGCAGCATTGCTCAAGAAACCTATTTATGTTCACGAATTAAGGAATGTCAACTCGCTCAAAGAAGAAGAAAAGAAAAGGGAAGAAATTATGTTGTTTGAAAGAGCGATGCAGCATATATTTAATGGTAATCCAAAGGAGGATATGAGATGAAAGGATTCATTGTTTATGCAACATACAGAATTCACGACAGGAAGCCTTATGTTTACCTATTCGGCAGGCTGGAAAACGGTGAAAGCTTTCTGGCAATTAATGAATATGCCCCTTACTTTTGCATAAGAAAGCAAGACGCAGAAGTTGTTAAAAGCTTGACAAATTTCAAAATAGAAGAAACCGGATTCAAGAACAAAAAAGGAGAAGAAGTTGTAAAAATTATTGTCGGCATTCCGGCCGACGTGCCGCCGCTGAGAGAAAAAATTGAAAGGAAAGGAATTCAAACGTTTGAGGCGGATATTCTTTTTGAAAGAAGATACTTGATTGACAATTATCTCAATTCTTCGGTTGACATAGACGGCAAATTTGAGAAGGGAGAAAATGTCAATAGAATTTACAAAGAAGCAAAATTAACTCCTGCAGAATATTTTCCAAAGCTTAAAATTCTGAGTTTTGACCTTGAGACCAACAGGCAGGCCTCGATAATTTATTCAATAGCAATGGAGTGCGATGATTTCAAGAAAGTTTTGATTGTAAGCGACAAAAAGCTTGAGCATGCTATTTCTTTTAAGAAAGAAAAGGAAATGCTTGAGTTCTTCAAGAAGAAATTAATGGAGCTTGACCCGGATGTTTTGACAAGCCATAACGTCATAGACTTCGATATGAAGGTTTTAAGGGACAGGTTTGACGCTAACAGAATAGCCTACACTTTTGGAAGAATCCCGGACAGAATTAGATTGAAGATTGAATCTGGCTTCAATAGAAGCAGCACAGCAGACGTTCCTGGCAGGATTGTTCTTGACAGCCTGCAGCTGCTTAAGCAGTTCAAGGTAAAGCTTGTGGATTACAGCCTTGATACAGCCGCGCGGGAAATATTAGGTGAAAGCAAACTTATTCATGGCCACAACAGAGTTGATGAAATTGACAGGATGTACAAAGAAGACCAGCAGGCGCTTGTCAATTATAATCTCAAAGACGCGGAGCTTGTCTTGAAAATACTGGAAAAGAAAAGATTGGTTGATATATGCGTCGAGATATCACTTCTGACAGGAATTCAGCCGGATAAAATCAAAGGAAAAATTGTTGACTTTGACAGCATCTATTTGAAAAGGATGCGAAAAAGAGGAATAGTTGCTCCCACTTCTGGAAGATATGTCAAAGAAAAAGATAATGTAGGAGGCTATGTGATGGAAAGCATTCCTGGCATATATGAATGTGCCATGATATTTGACTTCAGAAGCATGTATCCCAGCGTTGAGTGGACTATGGGAATTGATCCATTGACTCTTGTTGATGACCCGAATGTTAAGCCGGAGAAAGGAAAGCACGTCATTGCTCCAAATGGTGCGGTATTCCTTAACCAAGACACGATAATGGGTGAGATTATCGAGGAGTTTCTTGGAAAAAGGGCAATAGCCAAGGCAGAGAAAAATGAAGTTGCTTCTGAAGGACTTAAGGTTTTGATGAACAGCATTTTCTACGGAATTTTTGCAAATCCAAATTGCAGATGGTTTTCAATGCCAATGGCGGGGGCCATAACAACATTTCCCCAGGAGCTTGGGCATATCGTTGCAAAAGAAATGGAAAGATTCTGCAGGGAAGAATTGAAATTGAAGAATGCAGTTGTGTTTTACCGGGACACGGATTCCTTCATGCTCCACCTGGGCATTAAAGACTACGACAAAGCTAAAACTTTGCAAATTGTGATTAGAGATTACATTAACTCGTTCCTTGATAAATACATCAAGGACAATTTTTCCAGAGTCAATCACATGTTTTTGGATGCAAAAAGGGTTTATCTGAAATTTGTAATGCCCAAGCTCAGGAAACAGGATGTCGACACGGAAATTGGAATAAAAAAGAAATACTGTGGATACTACATAGAGAATGGCAAGGACAAAATAGATTTTGTAGGCATGGAGTATATCCATACAGATGTAACAGATATGGCCAAGAAATTCCAATACGATGTTTATTATAGATTTTTCAAGGGAATGGATTTCAAGAAAGTTGTAGTGCAGTTTGTGAAAGAGGGAAAATACGACGAGATGCTTGTTTACAGAAAGAACATGAGCAAGGATCAATCAAGCTACGAGAAAATAACCCCGCCCCACGTGAAAGCTGCAAGATTATTGCTGCAAAGAAAGGGAAGGATTGAATCAAACCTGATAGAGTATGTCATGACAATTGACAGAAGCAACGGCAAAAAGGAAAGCACTCCCGAGCCTGTAGGTTTTGCAAAGAATCCTATAGATTATGACCATTACATAGAGAAGCAGTTAAGGCCTGCTGTCGAGCAGCTGTTTGAGCTTGCCGGTATAAGCTTTGATGAATTAATCAGAGATAAAAGGCAGAAAGCGATGACTGATTATTGATTTTTACATATCATTTTATTTGTCCTAGGATGTTTAGATAATACTTGTAGTCGTATACTAAAGAATATGCTAAATACAAAAACAATAAAATACAAATAACAATTATCCCGAAGTAAATTAATTTCTCATTTCTTGTGTTTAACTTTTGGTTTTGCTTTAAAGGTTTTATGTACATGACCATGCCCAATATGATAACAGATAGCAGGATTAGCAAGTGCTCATTGAATAATACGTAATTGTCAAAGCTTTTGTAGAGATTTCCTCCCCTTTGGCAACTTTTGCCTATATCGAGTGGTATTTCTTGGCCCGTGTTAGTTATTAAAGTATTGGACATAAGCAGCTGCTTGATTACCGTTTCGGCCAAGAATTTGCTTTTCTGGCACACATGGTCAAATATTCCTTGATAATAACTCCCTACTAAGGTGGAGATTCTGCCTAATTCTCTGACATCTTTAAATAATACCCTAGAGACATGCACACTGTAAACTGCAGTTTTGTCGAGATTCGGAAGCACCATAGGCGTATAAAACCTTTTAATATCAAGTCCGTCTTTTTTTAATTCGTTTATTGCATATTCGATGATTGTATCATCATTTTCCTCATGCCAGATTATGATATCATATTTCCCCGTGCGCAACTTCTCTTTGGTGGACAAAATTATTGGCATTTTCTGCTGAAGTTCTTCATTTTTCAGCTCAGAAGGCGCATTTTCATACCACGATGACTGGTTAGCAACTCCGAGTTTGACCAGGCCTGCGCCGGAGAATAAGTCAACAGGGGTATAAAAACCGACCGTTCCTTCAACAATTTCAATATCATCTGATTTGTAATTATATTTGCTAAGAAGTTCCGGATATTGAGCCATCACTTTCTTATTTTGCGGCAAAAAATGTACTCCATAACCTATTTCTTTTTGAAGTTCTCTTAAGCTAATATTTGAAAAATTGTATATCCGCGAGTTTATTGGATTTTGTTCGTAACCCGGAAATATTATAAGAAAAAAAATGAATGCATTAAGCGCAAGTCTCTGGTATGTTTTCTTCTCTATAAAATTTATGGCTAGCGTAATTGTTAGGATAAGAAAGGGAACGATGGGTGCAGTCATCCTGCCAAATTGAAAATCACCCAAATTTAGCTTTATTGACATAACTATTAAAATAAGCCCAAAAAAACATATTACTGGTGCATGATGTTTTGTTTTTATAAAAGTTAACAGGCATAAAATAAATATTATGTAAAGCAGTAAAAGCAAAACAGGCATGTAAAAAGTTGGCAACATATCAATAAGAACGCTCCCCAGGCTAAGATGAATAATATCTATTTGGGAATGCGCATAGAGGCTGTATACAAGAAAATTTGGATACAGCAATTTAATGAACAGAAATAAAAGCGCGAGCGAAAATATCAGAGTCAGGTATTTTTTTATTTTTTCTTTTTCATAATTCAGGTGTAAAAAAGGACGTTTAAAGTTAATATTGGCAATTTCTAACTTAAAGAAATACATTCCAACTATAATAAAAATTACAGGTGCAGCGTTGAAGCTAGAGTACATGGCTAAAGAAAATAGTGCAGCGGAAACTATCTCCTTAAATTTATAGTTTGTATAGTATAGCGTGTAAAACCCAAAAAATGTGAAGAGTAAGGCAAACGCCTTTTCAGGCTTAGCACTCACAGTTTGCGGATAAATCCATAATAAGCTTAAAAAAATTATGATTAGAAAATGTTTTTTTGTAGTTTCTTTTTGGCTTATTTTAACTAAAAAGTAAATAGTGAATATAAAGAGTGTCAATAAAAAAATTCTTAATGCAATTTGGTAAAAATCATTAAAAACCAATCTAAACAAATAACCTATGCCAAAATATACTGGCCCATAAGGGCATATCAATTGTCCTTGATACAATTTTCCCTGAGCGAAAATGTCAAGGCATGGCTGCCAATCTTTTCCGATTGCTTCCGACCAGGATGTATTATAAAGAAAGTATATACTAATGGCAATTATTGGAACTAACAACAATAAATCCCTCTTTTTTATTTTTAATTTCATATCTGCTTCAAGAAAGACAAGAAGCATTTAAATTTAACGCATCATTTAAAATTGTGTCTCAGACAATCATAAACAATGAACAAATATGGTAGTAAAAGGCGAAATGCTTTCACTTTTCTATTAAAGACAAAACGCCCTTTCCCAATTTGGTCGATTTATAAAATCTACTCCTTTTTGAATTAGGTGTTAGGCACATTACTAATTTCATTTCTGTTAGTTCCTTAAGGCTTCTGCTAACATGCGACATTTTTATGTTTAATTCATTCTGGAGGCTTGTAGGTTTTTTTGCGCCTTTGACTAATGTTGTTAATATTTTTTTTCTATAACTGCTTGAGTCAATTTTACTGGCTAAATCCCACTTGTTTACCATTGTTTTTGTTCTTAAAATACATAATTAATAATAGTTTATTCCCAATTGATTACCATCTACTTACCATAGTTCTAATCAAAAGATTTAAATATTAGTGTATATAAAACGTATATTAATATACATTTAATATCAAAAAGAGGTTAAAATGGGCGTTTTTGGATTGTTTAAAGATGTAAAAACACTTCTAAGCGCTTAAAAAACCATAAAAAATGCCAATTCCGACAGAAAAGGACATCATTGAGTTTGTTTCTAAAGGCAAGCTTGTCAACTATTCAAGAATTGCAAGAAAATTTCATATAAAAAAATTAGCCGTCCCAGATATTATTGAACCTTTAATTAGGCGAAAAATTATTGTCATTGAGAAAGTTGGCTCAAATAAATTCGTGAGGTTTAAAAAATGATTCCTTCACTTGACGAATTAAGGGGATTTCTGCAACAAAACCACAATGCAAACTTTTCTCAAATAGCCAGAAAATTCGAAATTAATAATGTTACGGTTTCAGAGTTGATTAAATCATTTGCGAAGGAGCACATAGTCACCATTGAAAAAATAGGGCAATATAAATTTGTAAAACTGGTAAAATGAAAATATTCCAATATTTAACAATCATTGTTTTATCAAGCATAACTTTGATAGTTCTAAGTTTAGGCCTTTTAGCAATAAGCGGCGGACCATTTATTTTTCCACCCAATTTAACAATTCTAAGTCCTGTGAATAATACAAATTATCCCTCCGCAACAATTAATCTAAGTTGGGTATCGAATGAAACTTTAAAAACATGTACATATGATATAAATAATCAAGGTAATTCGTCTTTAGGTTCTGATGAATTTCGTAACAAAACTATAAGGCTTATTGATCCTAATATTTCTGTTCAGGCAGATTCACAAATAAATTCAGATCAGAGTGAAAATCCAGGAGGCAACTTGGGATCGGGGCATACTTTATACATAAATAGTATTAGACTTGTATATATGAGATTTGATTTAACCAATCTTACTCAATTAGAAATAACAAATGAAGATATAATTAATGCAACGGTATTTTTAAGAACAGGAGAATCTGCACCAGAACAAAGTTATAGGGTATTCCATGTATACAATCATACTTGGAATGAGACTAATATTAGTTATTCAGGTGTAGGGGGGCATCCTTGCGGCAGTATTGATAGTGGTGCACCCACAAATAGTGAACTTTGTAATATTACTCCAATGTTTACATTCTTAGACCCAAGCAATATAGGTATACGCATAGATACTGCAGTTAGAAAAGAATTGAGCGCAAATAATAAAAACGTATCAATTTTTATTTCAGGTTCTGTTTCAAATAATCAATGGCCAGTGTCTAGTAAGGACGCTGGTGATTTAACTAATAATGAAAGTGTTTTACCACGTCTCAATATTACTTATATGATCAATAGAACTATAAACTGTAATTTATCTACTGTAAACAGAACTATCAGTGTTAATGAAGGTAGGCATAATATTACTTTATATGGAAATAGTAGTGATAATAGAATAGGACAAACAACATATGTTTATTTTTCAACAAATCAATCACCTCAATGGCAAAGTAATAAAACAAATATTACTTCAGTAACTCGGTTAAATGATAGTGGGCAGTTTAATGTAACATTAACAGACAATTATGACTTGTCTAATTATATTTTTTCTAATAATATCTCAGGATTTTGGTCAAATTTCTCCACAGTGCGTATAAATGGTTCAGTAAATGTGACCATAATTCGAAATGTAACAATTAATCAAAGTAGCGGGAAATTGAAAGCATGGACTGTGTATTTTAATGATAGCATCAGTATTCGAAATCAAACCGATGTTTTTTTATTTTATATTTTGAATATAATCCCCAATGCTACGAATGTTAATATATCCTCTGTGTTAACAGTAGGGTCTAATGCTACTGGTAATGCAACTTACTATGATTCAGATGGAGATCCGCCTGGCGGAAATCAAACTCTGTGGTATATAAATAACACTCTAATAGTAGAAGCTAACAATTCTCCTATTTTATCAAGCGGAAATCTAACACCTCTGGCCAATATTACATTCTCTATTAGATTTAATGACTCATTGAATTACTCAAATTGGGTTAATTCATCTAGGTTTCAAGTGCAGGAAATTCAACCACCCACTTGGTCTAATAATAAAACAAGTGCAAATTCTTCATTTCCAAAATATAGAGACGTTATTCAATTAAATGCAACACTTTCAGATGACGTTGCATTAAAAAACTTTACTTTGACTGTCAACTTAAATGGGGTTCTTAATAATACTAACAGAAGTGTAAGTGGTACATCATACGTTATGAATGAAAATTTCACAGTTAATCTTACGCAAGGAATGTTGATTAAATGGAACGTAACAATTTATGACAATGCTGGAAATGTAAATTATACAGATACTTTTTCATTTGTCGTGAGAAATACTCCCCCAACTGTCACAACACTTAACATAACCAACGACACAACAGTTAATTTCAACAACAAAACATATTATATCACCGGCAACGGAACCTTTTCTGATGTTGACGTAAACAACGTTCTTTTAGCAAGAGAAGTCAGATGGAAAAATGGTTCTACAATAATTCCAAATGAAAATGGATTTTCTTTGAACTGCACTCAATACTCTAATACATACTGCGCAGTCAGACAAAATATCACAGCAGAAATGAGAGTGTCTGATAATTCTACAGAATTGACAAACTTCTCTGATTGGAATGTTTCAAACTACATAATTATAGATCCCGTCTATCCAATTTCTTTTGCAAATCTTACAGCAGGCAATGTTTCTGATAATGAGGGTGATGGAAACATAGAAATCAATTGGACAGACGATGCTGTGCAAATCAATGAAACTTACAGGCTTTATAAGTCAACAAGCAAAATAAATTTTTCAAATATCAACCAATCAACCTTGATAGGCAGCGGAATAAGAGAAGATTCTCAGTTTTTCAAAGATAATTCTACTACAAACGGAACGACGTATTGGTATGCTTTAGTAACGGTAAATCCGGAAGGATTTTATAATGAATCTGTGCTGTCTTTAAGTTTTAATGCAACTCCTAATGACACGATTGCTCCAAAAATTCCAGCAGGTTTCAATGTAACGGGCTCAAGCGATACGGCTACTCTTTCATGGGCAAATGTAACTCAAGACGTAAGAAACAATCCGGATAATTTTGGTTTGCAATATGTGATTTACTATGGAACCGATTTTAACAGCAGCAAAGAATTGGCAAATGAATCAATAACTAGCGCAAGTACGAAAACAGTTTTAGGCAATTCTACAACAATTGCTGCATCAGTGTCAGGATTCTACCACTTTATTTTGACAACCTTAGATGACGGCGCTAACAAAAATTTATCCGTGTTCTTGGCTCAAAATTACGGCAACGCTTCGTTAACCGTTTCGTCGTCCAGCAGCAGTTCTAGCAGTGGAGGCGGTGGAGGCGGCGGTGGAGGCGGCGGTGGAGGCGGCGGTGGAGGCGGCGGTGGAGGCGGCGGTGGAGGCGGCGGGCCAGTTACTTTAGACCTAACATCTTCAAGCCACGTTTTCCAGGACATTGCAAAGGGTGCTGAAACAACTTTGAAGGTATCTGCATCGAAGACAATCGCTATATTCAAGATATTTTTCACACCTGTCAAATCCTTAAGTTCAGCGACATTCGATATTAAAGAACATACAGAATCTACTACGCCTGTATCAATATCTGGAAATGTTTATCAATACATTGAGATTAAATTGAGCGGAATAAAAGATGTGGATATTTCAGGCGCTTCGCTGCAGTTCAAAGTAAGCAAGAACTGGATAAACTCAGGAGGCTATGACCCAGACAAAGTAGTTCTAAATAGATACTCAGCAACATGGGTGCCGTTGCCAACAACTAAAACAGACGAAGATTCCGATTATATTTACTACAATTCCCAATCTCCTGGATTTTCTGTCTTTGCAGTTACTGCAGAAAAAAAGGCAGTGCCAATCACAGAGAATGCATCGATTGCGTCAAACCAAACAAAAGCAGATGAAGTAAAGCAAGAACCTTCAGTAGAGCAGCCATTGTCAAAAGAAAACGAGAAACAGAATGAAGTTTGCGGCAATAATGCATGCAAAGGATTCGAATGGATAATTTGTCCAAAAGATTGCTATAACTTCGGTATATCTGCGCCTTTCAAGTTCAAAGTTCATTGGTTATTTACTGCCATAGCCACAATTTCTTTATTTGCAACCTTTGTGATTGGGGAACAAACATTGCAGTATGTAAGAAAACCAAAAGAACGCCGAAAACCAAGGCCGCTCGGTGATAAAAAGATAGACGTAATGATGGAAACAATGAGGAAGGAAAGAATAAAAAGGCAATTCGACGACATAAAGGAATTGCAAGAGCAAATTCGGGAAGAAAGAATTAAACAAGGCAAGATGCAGAAAGATATGATGTTTGTTGAAAAACAGATAATTGTTAAACCTTCTGCCAAGCAACCAGCGATAAGCAAGCCTGCCGAAATACTTTCAATTAAAACTGAAAAAGCAGATGGGATTAAGAAAACTTCTCCAGAATTGCCAAGCATCTTCTCAAAATTATTTGCTTCAAGGCCCAAAGAAGAAGTTATTGCAGAGAAAAAAATAAAACTGCTAAATAAATTCGGGCTTCAAAAGGGCAAAGTGTTTTTGGTAGGAGACAAAAACGACAAAACAAGCTTTGGCATTTTCAAAGAAATGACATCGGTTCTGTCCGGGCTTGCCGTGGTCAGAGTTAACCCAGCGACTTTGGGTTATAAAAAAGAAGGTGTTAACTTCCTTTGGCTTTCAGAAAGCCAAGGAGAGAACTGCATTAACCCTTCAGACATAGAAGATTTGTACGGCGAAATAAATGAATTTGCCAAAAAACAAAAAGAAGGGATAGTCCTGTTGCAAGGAATAGATTATATTATAAGCGGAACCAATTTCAAAACTTTGCTGAGAATTTTAAGGATGCTCAAAGACGAGATATCCTCGAGAGACAACGTGATTATCGTTTCATTCAATCAAGATCTGCTAAACAAGGAAGAAGCTGAAAAGCTAAAATCAGAATTCAATGCGATTTGAGGTGAACAAAATGCAAGTAGAAAAAATCAAGACCGGAATAGAAAAATTAGACGAGATACTAGATGGAGGTATTCCAAAACAACACTTGGTATTAATCACAGGCACTACAGGAACCATGAAATCCACTTTAGGATTTCAGATTTTGCATCAATCTGCTTTAGAGGGCATGAATGCAGCATACATAAGCCTAGAGCAATCTGGAATGTCGGTAATGACGCAAATGAGCCTTATGGGCTATGATTTCAGCAAAATGACCATAGATTCTAATGACCCAAATGTTATAAATAATTTTTCAGCATCCGGGAAAGACAAGAAAAAAGGAATGCTGAGCATTATTGATGTTGGCTATATGAGAAAGAAATTCGGCAAACAAAAAAAATTCAGCTGGCTAAATGCTATAAAATCCAAGCTTTCTGAAATGAGCAAAAAAAGAGCAGACGTCATAGTTCTGGATTCATTGAATGCGCTGTATCATTTAGATAAATTTGAGGATATGAGAGTTGACTTATTTTATCTCTTTGAATATTTGAAAGATTTGAAGTTAACATCATTCATAATAAACGAAATGCCGGCTGGCGACGAAAGATACAGCCAATATGGAGTTGAATCTTATTTAGTTGATGGGGTTATTCAGCTTGTCCTTGCAAAAAGAGAGCTTAAAGTCAAGAGAGAATTAAACATAGTTAAAATGAGGTATGCCGACCATTTGACAAATGTTTATGTTTTTCAGTTTGATAAGAAACAAAGAAAATTTATCATCAGTGAAAAAATTGCAGTTGAGTGATAATTGAATGAAAAAGACGGATTTAATATTGACAATTGTAGGATTGCTGCTTATTCCTACTGCTTACTCTCAAACCCAGACAGCAGCAATTATTCCGGATTATTGGTTGTCTGTCCTGATAGTTCTAGTTGTATTATCGGGGCTTATTGTTGTTTATTATAAAAGAAATATTATTTTTAAGAAGTTTCCAAAATTGAACATTGAAGAAAAAATTCGGCAGCAGATTTCAGCACTAAAGGCAAACATTGCAAAAGTTAAGGAGAAAAAATATCAAAGCAAATTAAAGAGCATCAAGGAAAGAAAAGAGGCTCTGCTCAAAATTTATGAGGAAGAAAAGGAAAAAACAGAAGAAATCAAAAAGCAGAAATTAATCACTTCCAAAAAAGAAAGAAAGCAAAAGAAAGCAAAATTAGAAGAAAAGCCAGCAGAAAAGATAGATAAAGTTGATTTCTTGAAGAGCATAAAGAGCATTTTTGCAAGGAAAGCAGCAGAACCGAAAGTATCAAAGGAATCAAATATGGATGAATTTTCGAAAATAAAGCAGCAGTTCAAAAAATTTCCAAAAGATACCAGCTCGAGATTTAAGCTTGAAATTGCAATAGCAAGAAAAATTGTTGAGCAGAATGAAAACTTTTGCATTAGCGACGTCATGAAAAAAATGGATAAGATGTATCAAATGACTGGCAAGGAAAGAATTGATGTTTATGATGACATAAAGAGCCTTGTTAATGGAGAAATGTGCCAGAAAGTCAGCGAAAAAAACAAGGTGCCATATTATCGTTTTGTTTAAACAAAAGCCTGTGTAATGCGTTAAGTTTAAATATTGAAATTAGTCAAAATGATTGAAAGAGACAGATTAGTGAAGGAAAGTGCAATAATACTGGCTTTAGTTACAGCAGCAATTGGATTGTTTGCAACTGTATTAGCATCGTCAAGAATGTTGCCGTACAGGCAATTCATCCTGTTAATGGTCAACGTCTTCAATAAGGGCGTTGTAATGTCGGATATTGAAAATGTGCTGTTGGATGTGAAGGCAATATGGCTGATAGCATTGGCGGCGATAGCAGTGATTTATGCGCTGTATTATGCGGCAGCAAATCCTGAAAAAATATCTGGCGCCTTTAGGTCGCTGCTTGGATTCAGGCATGCTGTACATAAAATAGGAGAACAGTCAAAATATGCCGCCAAGAAAATACAATTCGGAGCAGTTATGCAGGAGAAAAAACACGATTTAGAGAAACTGCGCAAAAATGCTCCTGAAGAAATTCAAAATTATGAGGGCAAAACTGCGATTAGTAATGAAATTAAAAAGACCCTGGACATATTGATAGCGAAGAAAAAAGAGTTTACGATTAAAGATGTTATGGAGCAGGTAGAAAAAAAGCGCTCGTTAGGACCGGCAGAAAGGCAGTTGTGGTTGGACAAAATAAAACAGGTAGTGAATTCAAACGACAAATACGCTCTTAAGAAAAAATCAATTGCATAATAAAGGAGGTAAAAAAATGAAAAAAATGAAGACAACCATTGTTGCATTGTTAATGCTGGCGGCAATGGCAACTTTAGTAGCAGCACAGGCACCGTTTAGTGACCCGGTTTCCAGCATTATATGGACAAAAGTGTTGCCTGTAGTGCAGGGAATAGGATCAACTCTTGCTGTCTTGGCAGCGATATTTGCTGCTATAAAAAGACAGAGTGGAGACCCGGAAAAAGTAGAGGAATCAAACAAGTGGTTTATGGGAATTATGATTAGCTTGTTTGTAATATGGGTAGGGCCGGCATTCATTAAATGGTTCATCAGCTTAATAAGCGGATAGGCAGAATTTTGTTTTTATTGCCTGCTCTTTTATTAGTTTTGCCGCTCGGAATGGCTATGGATACTTTAACTGCGGAAAATTGCAGAAATTTGCCCATTTCGTGCAGCTACTTAGAGAAGCAAACGAAGAATATGAGCAGGGAAGACGAAAAGCAGCTTGTGCTGCAGCTGCTTGAGTACAAAATAAGCTTGCCATATTACCAATTTGTCGAAAGCTGGAACAGAAAGTTAAACTTTGATGAAGCTCCAGAAAATATTTCGATAAGAGATGTGGAAACCATTGAAGGAGCTTGGCTGAAAATAGCTACAGTATTTCCGTCAGTTGCAAAATCTGGCATTTTTGTTCCAGGCAAAGGGACAATAATGACTGTTTACGGATACAAGCTTAATTCGCCGCAAAATTACGGCGAAAACAACAATGCAGCTTGCGGAGACGAGCCTTCAAACGACGAGAAATACGGAGATTGCAAAACAATATACTCAAATATCAAGGATGCTACAAACTTACAAATAAGCAAAAATGGCCAAATGATAGGAACACAAAAATTTACAGATTTCAATTCAAGCAAAATAAATGAGTTTGAAGCGGTGCTGTCAATAACGAATGAAATCAGCATGAAGCACTATAAATGGCAAAAAGGCAAATGCTGCAAAGAGAAATGCACTTCAACGCAAAGCGGTTCGAGTTGCGAATGCATAGCATATGAATACAAATGTGCTTTCGACAAAGATGACAAAAGGCAGGATTCATTGGCGTTGAGGGATCACTACTCGGCTTTGATGGAAGAGTCTTTCCAGGATTTTGAGCCAAAGCTTATTTTGTCAACATCAGCAAGCCCATTAACAGCCACAATAAAAATTCCAATACAGAATGTTCAGTCATATACAATAAAAACAAAATATCAAACGCTGAAGAAAGATTTCAGCCTCTACGGCCTTAATTACACCCTGCCGCCGCAGAATGTATTGTTTGTGCAGGCAAAAGACAAAAAAGGATGGTTCACTGAAAATGCCAAAATTATAAGCGTGCGCGATTACGAAGATGGCACTGAAGATGTTGCATTTGTTACAAGCGAAGAAAATGTTAAAGATTGTGATGTTACAATTCAAACATTTTTCAACACGACAAAAAAGAAGTGTGAGATTGAAAGGCTTGCAAAAACTGACTTGAAAATAGAAACAGACAGGTGGTTTTACGGTCTTAACGACACAATTCAGGCAAAGATTACGCTCAGTTCGGATAAAGGAAGTTTATCAAATTACGTTAATGTAGAATACGGAAGCCAAAAGCAAAGGTTGCTTGTTGAAGGCGAAAAAATAATTTCATTGAAGCCAGAAATTGGCACGTCTATTATTATCGCGTCTATGGGCAGCACAGACACAGCGAGCTCGGTTTCAGCTTCGGCACTAATCAATGTGTCTGAAAAGAAGGAATTAGTGGAGGCATTTAACGTATTTGTGCTGATGCTCGGTTTGTATTTTGGCATAATGGCATTGGTTAAGTTTTACAAAAAAGTATTTTCACCATGAGTTTAACAAGCGGAATTAGGAAAATTGCAGGAATTGTTTTGATTTTGTTAGGTATACTTATCTTGTTTGTGCCTATCGTTGGTCTGTTTGCAGGGTTGCCTTTGCTTGCGATAGGAATATTCCTATTTTGGAAAGGTGGAAAAATTAAGGAATATCATTCTGAAAGCAGTTTCATCAGCAATTTGATGTTGAAGATAAAACCGGTTACTAAGTCTAAAAAATGGTTAGTGTTTTTTATTGTAGCATCCTTTGCTTTGTTAATATTTGGTTCAGCAAATTATCAACTAATCTATATCGGCTTAATTTTATTGTTTTTTATTATGTACAATAAGATTAAGCACGAAGAGTGGAAAGTATCTGGTAAACATGTTTCTGCAAAATGGTTTCGTATTAGGGGCAGGCCTGCGAGATGGTTTGGGGCTGGAGTATTTTCCATTGTTTTTGGGTTTCTTATTTTAATAGGGTCGGTATATGTTGCCAATCTCGTTTATATGGATGAAATTAAACATACCGTTTTCAGTTTTATTATGGCAAGAATAGCATGGGGTTTAATTATCGGATCAATGGGAATATTATTAATAATTTTAGGTTTTTGGATGATAAGATTTTCATACAGAAATCCGCAAAATCAAAACTCAATTTTCAAAGTAATTGAACCCGGCAGAGTTGTTATTTCAAAAAAAGGCATAGTTGACAGAAGTTAATCATGAAAAAAAGAGGAGTGATGCCGATTATTTTGGTACTATTTACGTTAGTTATAAGCACAAATGTTTTTTCCTTGGAGACTTGTAGTTCTGTCGGAGCAAGCGCATGTTCTTCTTCCCAAATATGCGAGGGAGAAATATTGTATTATGGATCATTTAATGAGTGTTGCAAAGGAATTTGTGTCGAGCAAAAGCAATTGTCCTGTAGTCAATTGTCATCAGCAGATTTCAAAGGCAGACTGGGTTGCGAAACAAAGACATTACAGGAGAAAGTACAGGGATCAGTTGGCAATTATCCGTCTTTCTTTGCGAATTGGATAAATCATCCAATTCCTGCCAAACCTTATCCTAAAATGTGGGATTTTTGGTTTAATGTAAGTTTTGCCCTTGGTGCTCTTTTTTTGGTATTAACTACAATAGGTCTGCTGGGATCATTCATATCCGGCAATACTTCAGTTTCGCAGCTTGACAAGTTCAGAAGGCACTATGTTCTGACTTTCTTAAGCGGCTTAATTTTGCTTTCATTTCCTTACCTGTTTGCAATAGTTATGTATGTGATTGACTCAGCATTTCTTTTAATAGTGCGCCTGTTTGTTCCCAACGGCGATATTCTTGCTGTGTTTAATTGGCTGACGTCAACTCCATACAGCAACATTCTTTTTCTTTTGAGAGACCTGTTATATTTTCTTTTCTTAGTTGTTTTGATATTAAGGTATTTTGTGTTGTACCTTCTTTTTGTTTTTCTTCCGATAATAATTGTGCTTTACACTTTCTACTATACTGAATACATAGGTGAATACCTATTAAGAAAAATAGTTGCAAACCTGATTGCACCCCTTTTATGGATACTTTCAATGGTAGTTTTCTATGCATTTTTCAAAGATTTTAATTTATTTTTCCTGCCAATCCTTCTCGCTGCAATTTTTTATTTGAATATAATTATTTATCGAAAAGTTACAGGAATAGACTTTAGTTTTAGGACAATAGCACGAAAAGCATTGCGTTATGCGAGGGAGTTTTATGAGATATAGATTTATGTTAATTGCACTCATTATTGGAATTGCCTTTGTTAGTTTTGCCAATGCTCAGCTGATAAATCAGCCATGCAGTTCAAGTCAATATTGTGATGGTTATATAGCAGACAATGGGCAATGCTTTGGCACATGTAAGCCATTGGAAGAAAACCCATGCAATAGCTCCTTGTGGAATATAGGGGACCAATTGAAATGTGGATTAGTTAAATCAATTAAATCTGGATGGGGAAGGATTAGTCAATTCATTTCCGAGGGAGTTGGCGGATTAATAAATCCCAAAGTCAATCCAAAAGGTAATGAAAAATTATATCAACTAAGTTTTTTATTATCTTTTACATTAGCTGTGTTGCTTTTGTTAGGAACCGTAATTTTATTTTTTAAGGAAGCATTCAATGAGACCTCTAATGTTGAAGTGCTGACACATTATAGAACTCAGATTTTTAAATTTTTTATTATGGTAGCTTTGCTCTTTTCCAGCGACTATCTTATTTCACTTTTCATTGATACACTCAATCTATTAAATGAATACATAATTACAAGCATGGTTAAAGGCGAGGACATTGTTGCGGCCCTGCTTGGAACTTTGGGCCTTGGTGCGGCTATATTAATCCCATTATTTTTTGCTTCAATGGGAACAGCAATGGTTGGCGTAGTCCTTTTGTTTATGTCATTTTTCATTGTGTTGATGATGCGAGGCATTATTCTCTATGTTCTGCTCGCAATTGTTCCAATAATGATAGTATTGTACTTTTTTGATTTTACTCAACGAGCAGGAGAAAAATTGTTCAAGCTGCTGTTTGCCAATATTTTGATATCTACAATATGGATAACTGTCTTTGCCGTGGCATTTGATTTTCCAAATCAATTTGCTCCCGAAAATCCGATGCACTTATTTGCGTCTGCATTCGGACCTTTAGCCGCTATAGTTATCAATTCCATGCTTTATTTTAAGGTTATGACATTTTTTGGCTCTTATGAAAGTGCTATATTGTCTAGAGGGAAAACGGTCGGAAAGATAATTGAAAGGCGAAGAGAAATTATTAAAACGTACAAAGAATGGAAAGTGCAAAAGAAACTTACAGCATACACTAAGTGATCAAAATGCCAACAGAAGTGCCGCAATCAATAACTGAAGAAGAAACCAAGGAGCTGCTATCAGTTCATGGTTATAAAGAAATTATTTTAGCATTTATTTTAATAGGGACTTCAATGTTGTTTATAATCAAGTCCCCGTTTCCCTATCAGGTAAACTTATTTCTTGCCGGATTATATTTTATTGGTTCATTCTTTCTTTTTAGGTACTTGTCAAAAAATCTGTATAAGATATTGCTGTTCTCTAAATCGTTCAAGAACGTGTCATTCTTCGACAGCCGAATGAATTACTTTTTTTCTGTTAAGGATATCAAGAACAGCACAATCCTGTTCAACGATGGGTCTATGATGTGCATTCTTCAAGTTCAGCCTATCGATGGCAGCCTTTTGGAAGAAGATGAGATTAAAACGGTCATAGATGTTTTTGACAGCATTTTGAAGTCAATACCACATACAATCCACATATTCTCTCATTCCGTTGAGCCGAATCTCGACGATTTTTTTGCTTCAACAGACAGAAAAATAATGCAGCAGAAAAGCAGAAGCGTCGAGAAGAATCTCAAAATGAACAAATTGAAGGAGAAGTGGCTGGTTGACAAAATGAGGGAAACCAAAGCAAGGGACAGGGAAAATTATTTTGCTATTGCATACAGAAGCAGAAACTTGCGAATACCAATCAAGGAATCAGTTAAGTATCTGTTTGGCGTCAAAGAGCATAGGGAGCTCTCGAGCAAAGAACAAATGCAATCTATCGTTGAAAATTCCATAAAAGAAGTGAATTCGCAAATATTTAATGCAGCCCAGCAGCTTGAAAAAACAGGCGTCAAGACAAAACAGCTTGATGACAACCATTTGATTAATTTGTATCCCTCTTACTTCATGAACATAAGGGGAATAGGAACATCGCATTTGTCGCCGATAATGTGGCATGAGGGTGACTAGAATGACAAAAAAATCAGAGCAAGTCATATTCAACATCAAAGACAAAGGAAAGGGAGAGATTGACGGGATATGGACTTTGACAGACAATTCCATTTTTGCAGTTTTGGATGTTGCGCCAATACCCTTTTTCGACTTAAAGGAAGAAAAGCAAAACGAGCTGAAGAGAAAAATAAACGAAGAGCTGTGGATAAAACTGGATTTTCCAATCGAAATTGTTATAAGGCCCGTAAATTGCGCTGCTGACAAAAAAATGGCAATTCTGGAGACTGTCTTAGGCTACAACATAGAAAAGACCAATAAAACAAAGCTTATTCAGTATTTTCGCTCTTTCATGAATTGGTTTAAGGAATACGCAGCTAAAAATGTAAAAGAAGCTAATAAATACTACATTGTAGTAAACTACAATTCACCTTATGACGCGGTTCAAAAAGACAAAAATGTTGCAGTCAGCATTTTAAGGTCAAGAATCAATTTCCTGATAAAATCGCTAAAAGCATCCGGAATAACTGAAATAAAAATCATGTCCACATTTGACATTGAGCAGATATATGACTCTTTTCTGAAGTTTCATGTATACAGCGAAAACAAATACATGTTTCCTGACGACTGGATAAACTTGTTTAAAAAAAGAGGGGAAAATGAAAGACATTGAAGGGATAACTGAACAGCTGAAAAGAGAAATTCATGAAAAGGCAATTTTGTACATCTCTGAGATAACTGCAAAATATCCAGGCCTATCCAAAAAGGAAATAGACGCGATAATCGGGAAGCTTGAAGCTGACATCTCGATAGCGAAGGAAGGGGATGTTTTAACTCTCCTGACTTTAAAGTCCTCGACTGAACAAGACATCTATTCACACATTATCGATATGGAAAATATTGAGATGCATCCGGACAGAATTAAAATTGGAAACACCCTTTACAGAGGATTCATTGTTGTCGCAAATCCGCAAAAAATAGGCTTTGGAGTTTTTCATCAGCTTCTCAAAAGCAAGAATAACATGATAATAGCCATGCATGTTTCTCCAGAGTCCTCTATAAACATAGTTCACCATTTAAGGTCGGAGCTTAGCACAGTAGAGAGCAAATTAAATTATTTTGCCCTTCAGGGAAAAATAGTGGGCAGAGATGTAGACGAACTGAGAGACAGCCAAAAATTCCAGAAAGACAAGATAGAAAAGTTTTCTAACGGAACGCTTAAGGTGTTTAAGCTTCACTTCACGTTTGCAGTCGAAGAGACAAACGAGGATGACCTGGATTTCACTACAAACAAGGCAGTTGCTTTTCTCAAAAAAATAGGTTTTGTTGTGAAAATGGCAATAAACTACCAAAAAGATGTGCTGAAAACCATAGTTCCAAGCGGGGCTAATTTCCTAAGAAGAAGGCCAATAATAGTCACTAACAATTTCATGTCAGACTCATTCCCATTCGTAAAATGAAGAATTTTGAAACATTTTCGGAAGATGAAATCAGCATTGCGCAGGCAAAGGTAGAGAATGCATTGCTTATGAACGGCATAGTCTATCCTGATGATTTTAATTCCTACGTAAGCCATTTGTCGGAAAAAAGCAAATACATTCTCAAAAATAGAATATTGTCATTGGGTTATATTCAAATAGATGAAGAGGGAATATTGAAATACGTGCCTAAAGAATATGCTCCGGTTTACGATTCCAAAATTATTCTTAAGGATATTCTAAAGTTGGACTATGTTAATACAACTAAGGATTATGTGCAAATAGGCAGAACATACTACAAAGGAATTATAGCCCTTAAATTTCCATCAAACCCAAAATATGATTGGCTGTCAAGAGTTGCCGGAGAAAAGGGAAATGTTGACTACGCATTGTACATGACAGAATACGACCTTGCAGAACTTAAATTATTTTTTAGGAGAGAATTAAGAAAAGTAGAAAATGAATTGTACAGGTATGAGAGCAAAGGAAGAACAAACCCCGAGTTAGAGAAGAAAAAACAAGAGATTATAGACATAATAACAGACAGCGGTAAAGAATATTTGGAATACAAGGCTGTTTTATTTTTGGTTGTTAAGGGCAAAACAATAGATGAAGTCAATGATTTGAAAACTTATGTAGTTTCAACGCTTAAAGGGATTGATATTGTTGCTGAAGATGCTACTTATCTTCATGAATATGTGCTTAAAGCAATAATTCCAAATGGGCTGAATAAACTCCACAGAAGCGAACTTTTGATACCAAACCTGAGCCTAAGCACGGCATTTCCTTATCTGCACCCGTTTCAGGTTATCAGCGAGGACGATGAAATTATTCTCGGATTTAATGAAAACGACCTCATCGTTACTGGAAATGTTTGGAAATTAGCCAGTTATTCCGGAGCTTATGTCGGGCAGACAGGCGGGGGAAAGAGCTTAGGGCTCAAGAACGAAATAATCCAGCAAATGATAGTGGGCGGAACAAGAATAATAGTCATTGATCCCGCTGCTGCAAAAATAAAAGATGAAAATTACAGGCCCGAGTATTACAGAATGTGCCAGCTTTTAGGGGGGAAATATGTGTCTTTCAGCACAGATTCGCCGAACATACCCAATGTTATGGCTACATTTCCTAATGAAAAATTTGAAGACGAGATGCGAAGGATATACTCTATTGTAAGAGTTTTCTTTGAGGATGAGAATAAAATTGTTCCGGAACCCCAAAAGCCGCTTATTCAATCTGGCGTTGTTGAAGCATTCAAAAGGAAAGGCATAACAAAGAAAACGAAAGAGTTGTGGAAAAAGAAACAGCCTAAGATTGAAGATTTGCTTTGGGCATTGAAGAAGGGTATGCACAGCGCCGAAACAGTAGGTACAAAAATGAGTTATGAAGCTTTAATAAAAAGGCTGGAACCGTGCGTCGGCAATGGCTTGAGAAGCTACCTAAACACAGATGCCAAAGAAGAAGACATAAACAATCAATTCACGGTTTTTGAGTTTAAAGACACCCCGGTAGATGATACATCAATTCTTATAATAAGAATGCTCAGCTACATAAAGAAAGTTATGCAGAGCTGGCAAAGAACCATAATTGTTTTGGAAGAAGCTCATTTATGGCTAAAAGACCCTTATTTATCAGATTTTATTGCAGAGTTAGAAGTTACAGCGAGAAAAACGCATACAGGATTAAGGCTTGTATTTCAGGACCTTGGGCAGCTGCAAGGCTGCAAAGAAGGGCTTACTTTGCTTGGAAATTTGGCATTCACATATCTATTCTCCACCCACCCAAAGCTTATACCGCTAACAAAAGAGTCGTTTGGTTTGAATGACACAGAAGCAAAGGTTTTGGAACTTTCAAAACCAGGCGATTTTGTAATTTTGATATGGGACAAGGATAGATACAAGGTTAAAATAAGAGTGGACCCGGAAACTTATAAAGTAATAACCACAAATCCTGAAGAGCTCAGAAAAATTGAAGAAGCTGATAAAACTTCCAAAGCAGAGGTGTTAACTAAACAACTTCTTGAACAGGACCTTGGCTACGCTCCGGCCAGCGTAGAATCTGGTTTGATGGAATTAGCAAACAAAATCAGGAATAAGCCCAATATTAAAAAAATCATAAAACACTACCCAGAAGAATACAGAAAATTACTCATAGGCAGCATTAAGAAAAAATGAGCAAATTTACCAAAAAAGACCATTTGAAATTTCATAAGCTAGCAGCATCCCTATTCAATAAAAACGTATCTGACATTAAGCATGAACTTGCAGAATATGAAATGAAGCATGGTGAAGATTCTCGCAAAGAAGTTGAATTTGAGTTAAATCTATTAAGAAGGGAAGAGCAATACAAGAAGGAAGCGCAAATATTCTATGACATTGTCAGCAACATTGGAAAATATCCGGAAGGCTATAGGCATTTTCCGAGAATAAAAAAAGAAATCTTCAGGCAGTATAACCTAAAAAAGCAGAGAGTATTGGAAAGAGGCAGAAAAAGGGCCAAGAAAAATGAGAAACTCATAGAGGAATTGCTTCTTTACAGAATTAAGCACATGCCTACAAGATTCAATCCTCACTTGATGCCGGAAAAAATGAAAGGTGTTAGTGCTGAGGTCACAATGGAAGCCGAGAGGCTTTATTATATGTATAAAAGCATGCTCAAACACCATGAAAAGCATCCAACAAGCACAAGGTTTGGTTTGTCAAAGGAGGAAAGAAGCATTCTGGATAAAATCAGAAGCGGATATTTTCAGAAGAGATTGAGGGTGGTTGAAAAAAGGCAAATAAAAATAAGAAAAAAGAAACAAAGCGTCAAAGCGAAAATAAAGTTGTTATCTGCAGAAGCAGAAAAAAACCTCGCCAAGGAATATTCCAAAAAACTATGGTATAGGAAAGAAAAGCTGAGGCATGAAGTTATTGAAGTATTGGAAAAAATAGGGTACCAGGAAACAAACAATCAGCATGAAGTGAGGGATTTTATCGGAGCTAAAGTAGCATGCATGGCCTTTAAGCCAGGCGGATTCAAAAAGGATAATTCTAGTGATAAAAGAGAAAGTATTCATCACTTTTCAAGGCCATTTTTGCTTAAGGAACTGAGTCCAAACACGCAAATACTGGTTAAAATTTCTACTCCAGAAGGTGAAGAAAGAATAGTTGATGCAGTAGTCACTTATTACGAGAATGATATAGAAAAAAAGGCAGCCATTGAGTTTCAGGAAAGCCATAAAATAGGGCCAGAAGAATTTCTCAATAAAATTAAGCCAATTATTTCAGCTTTCGATACAGTTGTAGTTGTTTGCGAAGACAAGCACAAGAATGTCTATAAGAGTTACAAAAATGAAAAGTACCAGGTTGTTAATATTTCAGAATTCAAATTATTGTTGGAGAGCTTGGGTATTCTAGAAGATAAACCAAAAGATAATTCAGATGCTACTGCTAAAGAAGTTGTCGTCGAGCAGAAAAAAAAGCAGTGAATCCTACCATTCCATAAAATACACACTCTTTACTACTATCTAGTCATTTAAAGGTTATTTTATCCTTCCAAACTAAAAAATGAGCTGTTTTAAGCCTTTTGGTAGGCTTTGGTAGGGTATTTTCCTTCGGAAATTCCCTACTTATTATATATAACACTACCACATTTCAACCCATCTTTATTTCATTACATTCCTCTATCAATCGCCAAGAGAGGCTCTTTTTAATGTCTCTAGTTGCCCTAGTTTTTCTTTCATCAGTTTCTCTTCCCACTCAATTACAGCAATTGCATAATCTTTCAGCAATCTTTTAACACCACTTTTTACTGCTTCTGCATCAACAGCATTTTCAATCCTTTCTTCTATTTTTCTTAACTCAATTGCAGTTCTGCCCCGCAAAAAATGTGTTTCTGGGGTATCTGTGCTGAAACCCGTTAGCAGATTTTCTTGCAGAACTAATTATTATGACATCTATAGAGTCTTTCTGCTTTTTTGGATACCTTCTTTCGCACATATTCCATTTGACATCTTTTTCTGTTGCTACTTGTTTAGCCTTTATTTCTACATTTCTGCTTACTCTTTCTGAAATAGAATCAGCAATGCTCTCCAAAGCGACTTCACAAGGCACATCAGCGTAAACCGATTTTGTAGGAAGACACATCCCTTTAATTACGATATTCTTTATTCCATTCTTTGCCAAATTTTTTAAGAAGCCCATTTAACACCACCCATTCTTTGCCTTTTCAAAATTAGTAGGATGGCATGTGTCATGCCAATAACATTTCTTCTCAGTGTCATAAACAACATAACTTGGAAAATTCATTTCTATCACTTCTCCACACCATTGGCACTTCTGCCCTCTTTCACTTATTTTTGATACTTCAATTCTGGCCATATCTTCTTATGCAAATATTAACCTATGTTATTGTATTGCATTCCATAAAATTACATATTAAATATTACATAGCAACATCTTTAGACTTTAAATAGCTTTTGCATATTTTCTGACATCTTTGAGTAGGCTTTCAGCGGCTCACTTCGTTCGCAATAGCTCGCAGGCTACGCCTGCTCGCACTATTTATTTATCCGATTCTCGAATATTTTCTGCACACCACTTGCAGATGTCGCTGTCATGCCCTTCTGCAAACAGCTTCTTTTCCTTGATGCTCTTTCTCATCACTTGAATAATGGCAAGCGTGTTTTTCTTTAATTCTTCTGTGTAGTCAATCTTGAAAGGAGAACCGCTGTTGTACTGCAGCAGGCCATGCTTCGGCTTCTTTCCGTTTTCTTCCAGCAGCAAGCAATATGAAGCCAGCTGCAAAACATGATTGCCGTAAGGTTTGTGTGGCCTAAAGCCGGACTTGATTTCAACAGGCGCATACCCATCCGCATTATGAATGACCAAATCAGGCTTGCCGGCAAGCAGGTATTCTTTTGAAAAGAAAGGCTTCTCAGGCACTTCGCTATGGTCAGCGTAAACATACCTGTTCCTGTAAATCTCCGGCCGCACATTAGACAAATAAATCAGCAGCCTGAACAGCAGAAACAATGCAATCAATACTGCAATAATAATTCCCGATGCCATTTCAACCCCTTAAAAAATAATACATCAAAACAATAACAATTATTGCCAAAACAACATAACTTGCTTTGTTCAATCCTATTGCAACATCTTTTCTAACCATAAAATCTTCATGAAAATCCGTACCTTTGACCATCTCTTTAGTCTTAGGCATAATCCCGTTTCTCTGCTGCCACCACGCATACGGGCAATACGCATATTGCGATATTTCGCTTGACTTGATTACAAGGCTGTTATTGAATTTGTTTTTCATAATTTCAACTCTTCAAATTTTTAGACTGCGCTCTTAAAACAACTAAGTAACCAATATATAAACCATAAAATAAACCAATTAGGTGAGAAAACGTGTTTATAACGCTATTGCCAGAAACAATTTCTTTGGGAAAAATTGAGATTGTATAGACAGCGATAGAAATGAATAATAATACAAAATAAATCAAATTAGACATATGAAATTTATTTGTTAACGTTTTAAGTAAAATCCATAAATAGTTTGGGATAAAAATAATAAGCAAAGCGTATGCAAAACTTGGTTCAAACCGAAGGAAAATTAATACTGAGGATAAATATACAAATAGACTAATGCCCTTATCATATCGGTGCCTTAAATTCAGCAAAATGATTATTGAATAAAAACTTAAGCCGATTAAGGAGGAGACTATGTCTGAAGACCCCGACATTGGAGGAAATGTTTTTTCAAGAAATAATTTGTATGCCAAATAATTCATCAAAGCTGTGATAATAGGCATAGTCAAGAAAATTATGATGTATGCTTTTCTGAGCAACTTTTCGATTCCAAACCTGTAGTATAGGACATAAAGCAATGATGTTAGAATCAAATATCCCTGTAAATTCTGACTTAGGTGATTCCAATCATCATGAAAATAAGAATGCGTAAAATAAGCCCACCATTTATTCAAAGCAGTTAAGTCAAATTTCAGCAAGTTGCCAGTATCCCTAAACAATAAAAATAGGAGGATAGTCACAAATGCAAATATCAAATAAAAAGAATATTTGTAGTAAAAATCAGGTTTCTTGAAAATTCTTAACCACGATTTTAGTTCGCTCAATTCACATTTTAATAAATTGATTTTTTTATTCATAAAGCTAATTAGTCAACATTTAATCGCTAATCATTTAAGAAGTTTGCTTTATGACGCGGTTTGCCGAAAGATTTTTTGTTCTTACGGCTCTCCGCCGACAAACAAAAATCTTTCCCTTTTCAAAATTTATAATCAGATTTCTTTGCCAAGAAATCATTTTTTATTCTAGTTGAAAAGGCTGCACAGTCCGTGCGGACGGGCAAACCGCTAGTAATGTATTGGCCGCTGAAGCGGCGTCGGGTTGAAACCCAACAAAATAAGAGAAAACCCCTTCGGTTTTCCCTTATAATCCCCGCTGTTCCAGCGCCGATTTCCATTCTGAAAATCGGTTTCCCGCATTTAGTTCATCCAGCGGGTGAATATTTCCCGCTCAAAGGCGCGGGCGCCTCACAAGATTTTGAGTTATAAGAAAATTTGCGAGGTGAATTTAGATGGAAAGTTTAGATGTGCTTAGAGATTATTCTGAATGGCTTGATGCAGAAGTTCCGGAGTCTGAAGAAGAGATAAGGGAATTGGAAGAAGAGAAAATGAGGGCAAGGCAGGAAATAGAAGCTGCGACAGGGAGAGGTGATTCAGATGTGGAATGTTGAGTTGGATTATATGTTTGAAGATGAAGACGAGTGATTTCTTTTCTTTCTTTTTTCGGTTTTCCGATTTTATTTTGCAAGTTTGAAAATAAAATCTTTAAAGCAGTTGAGGTGAATATAAAATGGAATATGTAGTCGAGTTAAAGGATATAAGCCCGAATGCATTCAGCTATAATGCATATTGGGAGCAGCAAGAGCCGGTTATGAGGCCGCACAGGCAAAAGGCAAGAGAGCTTTTTGGAGTAAAGGTTGACGGAGTTCCAGTAAGCCCGTGCCTTACAAAATATCAGGATACGCTGCAGAGATTGTCAGATATGTTCGATTTCCAGGACATTGAGGATAATGGCATAGATGTTGCAGCAATGCTTTCCTATATGACAGAGCAGGAAATTATAGATGAGCTCAATGAGATGGGTGTCGAGCAGGAGATAAGCGACAGCGAGATAGAAAGCCTTATCGCGGAGAGAGAATGGATGCCCTTGCTTGCGATTCCATTCGTAAGAAATCAGTTTTCCAGCTTGAGGCAGCTTGAAGAAACGCCTTCCGGTAAGCATATTGATGTTTCAGCTTTCTCAACAATAGATTATTTGCGGGGAGTTGCCGAATTTGACAAGTATAGGTACTTTCTTGACAAAACGGCAGAGAGAGCAAAAGACCTTGCAATACTGCATTCTGCAGTTTCAAGCAAAGAAAGCAAGGAAGAAATAAAGAGAAAGTTTGTGGCATTGGCCAACAGCAGGTTCAGAAACAGGGCATTGGGGATGCTGGCAATGTACAGGTCAAGCAGAGACGGGGAGAAAAGGCAAGAGCTGCACAGCAAGATGGAAGAGCTCAACAGGCAGATAAGAAGATTAAGGGCAATCTGGAAGAACTATGCATACTGGGAGTAAGGAAATGAGATTTCCTTGCTGCATATGCGGCGAGATGGTGATTCAGAACCCGCTTCAGGACCTGTGCAAGGATTGCGAAGGCAGGCTTGAAGAAATTCCAGGAAGGCCTGAAAAAACACTGCTTTCTTTTGCTTCTATGCGTTAATCTTCAATATCCTCAACAATTTTACTTGAGTAAAAATGAAAACTCTATTATGTCGCTTTTGTGAAGAGGATTTAACTAAAAGGAACTCTAGTTACAAGAACAATTACTGCGATGAAGAATGTTACAAATTTTATTGGCAGAAGAGAGTTAGAGAAAGTAAGAAAAAATCATATTACAAAAATAGAGAGAAAAATTTAGAAAAAAAGGGACAAAGCAAACAGGGAGCATATAAGGGATTACTGGAGAAAATATTGTGTATTGTTAAAAAAAGTTAAACCATCTTATTTCAAAGATGCTAAAAAGGGTAAATTATATTTACCATATAAAGGACTCGATAAATCATTGTACATATCTCTCACAAGTAAATGTGCAATCAAAGACTGCGGCTTCACTGATACGATTGACCTACACCACATAGATGAAAATAAAAAGAATAATGATAGCTCTAATTTAATAGGGTTATGCCCAAATCATCATCTGCTGCTGCATAGACATAAATTAAAACTTGTTTTCAAAGATAATTTTTGGGTTTTAATAAAAAAATAAATCAAATTTCTTCTCATTATAATGAATCAGAAATTCTCAAATTAAAGGGAATTTCAAAAGTTAAAATAAGTGCATGGAGGTGCATCTAAAATGGAAAAAAACCAACCAGTTAAGAAAGTAAGAGCTGGCGCTATCAGTGTTAGCATATTTGAAAACACTGGAAAGGGAAGGAGTGGAGAAGACACAACCTTCAGCTCTGTTGTATTGCAGAAGCGCTACAAAGACAAAGACGGCATTTGGCAGACAAGCGGCAGCTTGAACATCAATGACTTGCCTAAAGCAGCACTGCTGCTGCAGGAAGCATACAGGCATCTTGTACTGAAGCAGGCCGCTGCAGCAAGCGCAGATAATGAAAGTGCGCCTGACGAAGATTATGTTGAAGAGGTTATTTAATCTCTTCTTTTTTTTATTTTTCCGATTCACATTCATAATTCAAAACTCGACTAAAAAGTGAAATTGGCAAGGTTGACTCCAAAAACCAGCAGGGGATATTTAACATGGTTATACTTGCTTTTTCCGCAATTTTTATATATACCAAAATAAGAGGCTTTAAAATGCTGAAAAAAATCAAAAGATTGATACGTCTATGGAAAGGAGATGAAATAGACTTTTTTTTTACTTATCTGTTTTTTTCGATAATGGCCACTGGAGGCACTACCATAGTTTTACTCCTTATGCTCGCTCTCAAACATAATCCATCGCGTTTTCTCCTATTTACACTCTTAATATTAAATATTATTGCATTTATACTGACTGGTACAACAATAACTAACCTAAAAAGGCGAATTAAATTTTGAAGAAAGGTCTTAATGTTAAATCATAATTATATTTATTTGTTATAGCAATGAGAAGAACCAGGCAAGCATCCGCCGAAGCTGTTTCCAGACGCAAGGCGTGAATATGCAGGGAACAAAGCTTGATTCTTCTCGCTTATTCTTCAAAATGAAATTAACAATAATAACCATTGGAGTTCAATCCTCATATTCTCAAGAAAGCATTGACGAGCTTTTTGCTGCGGGCTTTGAAATGCTCAAGACGCATCGCGAGGAAGACAGCGATTATTTCAAGCTCCGAAAACTTAAGGAAATAGTTAGCAACAAAGAAATTTGGATGATTGAAGACACTCAAGCAGTTACTCTATTGCTTCCGGAAGAATATTGAGGTGATTATGCATGACGAAGAGGATTATGATGAGTGGCATTAGGCTTTATGAATTATTCCTTTCTTTGAAAGGCAGATACTATTCATTTAGGAAGGAAATCAGAAGGCAGAAAACGGTGTGTTATATGCAATCCAAAGGCATTGTTCTGTGCCATGACGAATTGGAAGATAATTTTTAATTCTTTAATTTGCGTTTCTTCACGCCTAAAGATTTATCGTTGAATTGCTCTTCGCAATTTTAATCGTAAATCTTTCCCTTTGCAAAGCAAAGGTCGGCTAAAACGAAAAAAGTTGATTTATTACTCTATTTTTTATTGCAAATATATATAAGCAATAAAAAAAATTAGGAGGCGATGTTGATGATTAAAGGAAAAAGTGTTCAGTTAAAGAGGGAAGAAAATGACGGCATAAGGATATGCATTATGCGTTTTGTAAGAAAATATTATGACTATGATATTTTAATGCAGGAGCTTGCTCCAAGCATTGGCTTGTTGACAGAATACAAGAAAGGAAAGATGAATTGGGAAGATTATGAAAAAAGATATTTGGAAGAGATTAAGGATAAAGGCGCTGCCATTCAGAGGATAATTAATTTAGGCAAAGATAAAAATGTCACTTTATTGTGCTGGGAATTTGATGACAAGTTCTGCCACAGAAGATTGGTAATTAATGAGATAAATAAAAGATTGGCTTCTTCTTAAAATGACTTACTCGCTTGTAATTCCGCCTAAGCTAATTAGCGAGCTTTATTTTATAAGAGAGAAAACCAAAGTCAGCATCAGAAAGCAGATTTTGCAGTCAGTAGAAAAGCATATAAAAAAATCCAACTCAAGAGGAGATAAAAATGGAATCATTTAAAATTGACGAAAGTATGCTTGAAAAGATTAAGGCATTGGGACTGCCCGAAAAGAAAGAAAACAATGAATATATCTTGCTGCATGTCTGCGGTGACACCATAAGAGCGCCTGAAACATTTAATGCCAAAGTATATTCAGGCAAGAAAGGCCTGAAGCTTGTAACTAATGACCATGAAACTTTGATGGACTTGATTAATGGCAAGCAGAAAAACGGCAGTTATTCAAGAACAATATTTATTGACGACTCAGGTTGGGGATTTCCTTTAGGCGGAGTGCTTGTCGGAGCATATGACACATTGACTAATTCTTTTAAATTCAAAGAAATAGAAGTTAAGTTCTTTCAGGGCAATGAGTTTAATTCAAAGGATTATCTCCTTGAATATTCTAAAAAAGGAGTTGAAATTATCAATGAATTTAATCCCGATAAAAATTCAACTTTGATAAAGATATGCACCGGCTACATCAACATTGAGCTTAAAAGAGAGTTGAGAAGGATTGGCTACAATGTTGAAGTTGCGAAAATAAGCGAACCTTTGCAGTCAGAGCTTGAAAGAAAACATAAAGAATACATTAAAGAGAAATTTGGCTATGATGCTTATTATGATCCTAAAGAACTTCAAACTAAAGAGATAGTTTCGGAGTTCGAGAAGGTTGTAGAGTTCATAAAGAAAAACAATCTCATGAGCCAGGCAAAGTCCGGGTGGGAGTATTTTTCCGGTAGGAAATAGAAATATTTATATACTATCCTATTTACAAATACTACTATCCTTAATAAAGATATACCATGCAAAAGGCAATTGTGGGTGGAAAGCGTACGGAAGAGGAGCGGGAGGTTTATGTTTTTGTACCTTTCGAATCCGATTACAGGGACAAAGTGCTCGCGTACCTAAGCAGGGCTCTAGGCAAAAAAACAACCATAAACTCAATCAAGGAGGACCTCGGGCTTTCTTACGGCTATCTTCACTCGACAATCATCAAATTGCATGAGGACAATATAATCAACATAGAGGAAGTTGGAAATTACAAGCTGGTTTCGTTGAATTTCAAGAACATGCTCGCAATTGCAGAACTTGCAAGGATATCCGTGAAAATCTCGCAGGAAATTATCAATAAGAACAAAAATCTGAAAAAGCTGCCCAAATTGGTTGAAAGGCTCAGGAAATACAAGGAGATACTCTCGATAGTGCTCTTTGGCAGTCAGGCAAGGCTTCAGGCCAGAGAAACCAGCGACATAGACTTGATAGTCATTCTAAGTGAAACATCCGAAAACCCAGGCAAATTCGCTTCGGTTGAGAAGATGAAAGAACCGAAAACAAAAAGAATAGTTGATACTATACGGGCAGAAATCAGGTCGTTTGCAATCACTGAATTTCTTGAGTTACAGCATTTTGTAGTGGACTATGAAATGTTCTCAAGAATGCTGCAAAGCAAGGAGGAACTGAATGTTGGGAAAGAAGCTTTGAAGGACGGAATCATTCTTGACGGTTATGAGAATTACTGGAAGATGGTAGGTGAAATTCATGGATAATGAAGCCAAAACAAAATTAAAAACGTATGCGGATACCTATGCAACAATGAAAATGTCCGGAAAAGACCAGAAAATCATAGAGAACTCATTCGAAGAAAGCAAAAAAGTGAAGCTTTACTTGAAAAGGTCTCGGGACGATTACCTGCTGGCCCGGGCAGTCAGGAAGCTAATAGACAATCCAGAGCTGATGATACAGCTCGAGCTTCCGGCCGATTATCTAAACATATATCATTGGCTTATCATCATATCCTATTATTCAATGTACCATGCGGCAACTGCGGCAATAGCCAAAAGAAAAATCAAGTGCAAATCCCATGAAGCCACAATAGCAAGCCTGGCAAAGCATTATGCTACCAGCGAAGAGTTGGAATTCATCTTTATCAAGACGCTTCATGCGACTTACATTGATTACATCGAAAGCGGAAGGGAACAACGAAGAGGCGCGCAGTACAATGTTGATAAAGAATATACCTCCGATGACGCTTTCGAGGTTCTTGCCAACGCAGGAAAATTCATAAAAAGGATCCAGCAGATTCTTGAGTGATTAGTTGTTTATCATGGCTAAGATTAATGGAATTGGAGTTTGCTATTTCTGCATCATAAGAATAACCAAAAAAACATCAACAAGATGAATCTGGCAAAGTCTGGGTGGGGTTATTTTAAATAACAACAGCTGGGCTATCGTAAATGAATCAATTCTCAGAAACAATACAAATAGCATCTAAATTCCTATAAAACAGGAAATTTAATGCAAAATAGCAACATTTATTAACATGTAATGCATATGGAGTAATATGGTAACCAAATTAGACGTGTTTATGGAGCTTTACAGCAATGCCGGCACTCAAAAGATTACAGATATAGTAAAAAGCCTGAAACAGCCACATTCTGAATACGACCGCATAAGGAAGATTCTTGAATCGCTCTCGGCTATGGAGCTTGCTGCAAGAAGCGGGCATGGCTATGCGCCTATCATGAATGCAAAGAACCAGCATCTTTTTGACATGCTGTCATACTGCATGAGGAACGGCGTGAACTACAATGACCTTCTGGATGAGACAGTAGCTGCATATCTCAGCAGGGCATTTCTGAAAAAATCATTCGGCGCAAAGGACATAAAACTTCATTCCCGGACATTTTCCAAAATTTCCCATGTGCTGGAAAAAAACGGCTTTCTCATTGTGCTGTCCAGGAAGCCTTTTCTGGCAGTGGTGCCCTACAATTCATTGCTTGGAGATGTGATAGCGCATTACGGATACAAGCCGGCTGTTGCAAGAAAGAGCCCAGATGAGTATTTTAAGGCAATTGAAAAAGAGCTCGTCATATTCCGGAAACGGATGGTAAAAAACAACAGAAAATACCAGGAAGTGCTGGAAAATTTCCAGATTCGCTTCATTCATCACAGCCTCAGCATTGAGGGAAACCCCATAACCCTTGCCCAGACTTTCAAGCTGCTGAAGGAAAAGGTGCTCCCGGAAAACGTAAGCATAGAGACTGTCAACGAAGTTCAGAATTACCAAAAAGCGTTCCTGCAGATGCTTCAAAATGTGCGCAACAGATCCCCAATAAGCAAGGAGACAATCCTCAACTACCATTTCATCGCCATGCAGGAAAAGGAGCATGCGGGAAAAATCAGGGACGATGTTGTGACGATAAAAGGCAATAAGGATTTTTATGTAGCTCCCTTTGAGGAAATTGAGCCGTTGCTTGGCAAATTAATTGATGAATACAATGCCTTTCTGAAGAGAAAAAAACACCATTTGAAGGAAATTCTTGGCTTTGCAGCATATTTTCATAATGAGTTCCAGCATATACACCCATTCTTCGACGGCAACAGCAGGACAACGAGGCTTATAATATTCCATTTTCTCCAGATGAACAACATTCCCATTTTTGACATACCTCTCGGAATGCTTGAAGAGTATGTCCTTGCAACAAAAGGCTCAAGGAAAAGAAGCGACAAGGAGCTTGTGCAGGCGCTTCAGTGCATTGTGCTCTACAATTTGAAAACCATAAACGAAAAACTTTTGTGAAAATAGAGGAAGATACCCCTTAGTAACGATCTTCGGCAAAAAAAGTGCAATAAAGCCTAAAAAATTTCAATAAAATCGGCTGCAGAATCTTAGATTTCTTATAAAAATGACAATTTTTGCTTTATTTTTTCAATAATGCTGATTTCAGTCAGTGATATCAATATAAACCGTTAAATGAGCTTTTTTAGTATTTTATAGCATTTAATAGCCTTTTTGATATGCTAAATTCTTGCGAATGTTGGATTTTTTGGGAGTATATCGCCGCTCAGACGATTGTGTGCAAAAGATTCTTTTTGCTTCTAGCTTCTATTCATCTTTTCACTACTTCTAAATAAAAACCTTTTAAAATAACATTCTGTTACCAACAGTCATGGGCAGGCCTTTTTGGGCTATTTTGCTTGTTATAGCCTTTATATTGGGGGTAATTGCAGCTAATTCCTTTCAATACTTTCAAGGCTATTCCAAAGAGCAAGCTGTATCCTTTTCTGAGTCCTGCGGCTCCAAAATAATGCCTTCAGGCAGGGTTTCTATAGAAGACATACATCTTTATCCCAATGAAGTCTGCATAGCCCTTAAACGGCCTTTTGTAGCCTCTTATACAGATACAGGCTCTATGGAGCCGTTGCTTGGAAGCTCTGCAAAAGGCATAGAAATCCAGCCAAAAGGGTCCCAAGACCTATATATAGGGGATATAGTGTCTTACCGCTCAGAATACGCCTCTGGCTTGGTTGTTCATCAGGTTTACAACATTAGCTATGATGAAGATGGATGGTATGCTGTTATGAAAGGCATCAACAACAAAGAAGCTGATCCAGGCAGGGTAAGGTTTAGCCAGATAAACAAGGTTCTTGCTGTTGCAATATATTGAAGAGCCCAGAAGTCACTTCTTTTTGCCTTTAATCCTCTTTTTGGTTTCTTCTGCAAATCTATCCCTTCCCCACATCACAAACTTGTGCTCATCGCCCTTTTTAGTTTCTATGACAACAAGCTTTGTTCCGCCAAACATTCCATGCTCATTTGAGTTCTCGTCAATAAATTCTGCGAAGCAGACTATCGTTTAAGGGAAGGGAGCGTCAGAGAAGTTTTTAACTACTATCTTTTAAAAATATTAAAAAACCATGAAAATAAGTTTACTATTTGATTAGATTGTTGTTTTTCTTCTGTTTTTCTAGGTTCGGTTTTTGTTTCTTCTTTTGATTTTTGTGTTTGTGGTGCTTTACTTTTAATGTTTTCAGCTTCTTTAATTTGTGTAGGTATAGTTTTACCAATTCCTTGTGGTTGCTCTTTTGTAAAAGGTTCTTGTTGTTTTTCTGTTGGTGGGGAATCAGTAACTATTGTTGTTGTAACAGAAGAGTCTGTTTTTACGTTTGAAAGTGGAGTATTACCTTCTAAGATGGATTTTACTACTTTATAAGCTTCTTGACAAGAAGGTTTAGTAATTTCAGTATGACTGCATATCATACTCAAAATTTTTGATTGTTCATTTGAACCTAAAAGTAATGCACTTCTTGCGAATACAACACCATCATGTCCACTACTAACCCATGCTTCACCTTTATAATTACAATCTGCTAATCGCGAAGAGGTTATGCTTGCAACTACTGTTGGATCTTCATCTTTGTAGAATCCTGCTTTAGCACCTAAAGAAATAATTTTATTTCTGTTATCACAATCTTTTGAATTAAGACCATTTAAAAATGGACTGTTTGGTTTCATCTCTTCTGCATCTTTACCAAAATTTGAAAACAATGCACCATAATGTGGAGTCGCAAGCGTTATAAGTAGGTTAACATTATTAGCATTATCAAGCATATACTGCCTTGCAATTAATCCGCCCATACTATGTGCCACTAAATTTACTTTATCAGAATTCGTGCAAGATATTACTAAATCTACGGCTTGTTTGAGTCTTTTTGCATATTCTTCAATGCCAGCATCTTCAGATAATTGCTCAGTTATGCCTTCTATTCGCTGTAGACCTTTTGGTGTTATCTTTTTTTTATAATATTCAAAATTAATAGATATTGCCTTATTATCCCAACCATTTCCGCATATATCTGCCTTATTAGAATCCGAATAAATAACACTTTTATTATCTACAATTTTATCTACTTTCAAATTTTCCTGCATCTGATTAAATGTTCCTAAATCACCATTCCAACCATGTATAAAAATAACCGGATATTGTGATTTATATTGTACATTCTTCTCTTCTGTTATTGTTTTCGGTTGAATTGGCGGTGCAGTGGTTTTTTGACATTGATACCCCGTCCCAACAGCCCTCACACAAACTTCATCATTTGTGCATGTAAAAACATTAGCTTCTCTGCACCCATCATCATTCCTGTCACCGCATGAAATATATCTATTTCCATCACAATAGCTGTCAAAATTACATTCATTTGGACAATTTTTTATACAATTCCCTCTATCGCTACTACAAATCTCACTTGATTTACAGGATTTGAGATATGTCAGATAAAGACAACCTTTTTCATCTCTGTCACAGGAATAGAGGTTATTACCTGTACAAGTATAACCAAGTTTATCACATTCATTATAACAAGTTTTAGATTTGCATAAACCTCCTTCACAAACCATGCCTTTACTTCCACAGTCATCAATAGAGTATTTTTCCTTACAAGGATCCGAATCTCCAATATCTTTACATCCAACTATTTTGTTTACATCACATCGCACCCCACTGAAAGAGCACTCATCTTGACAAGGAGGTATCGTACCGCAATCTGCCGGAGAATTCTGAGCATTTTCGCCTCCGTCCATCCAGCAATATTCATCTCCTGTTACAAAAGATGTATCCAAGCATACTCTATTATTCACATTACCATATGGAATGCAATTTTGAGCTTCGTCAGGACACTCGTAGGGTTTCTTAACATCGCAGGGGCTCCCTTTTACTTTTTGATTTGTAGGTGATTGCTGAGCATTGCTGTATATTTCAGATGTATCAGTAACACTTACTTGCGCATAAAATGGTTGACCACACCCATTATTATCTGTATACAGATAAAACATAAGATACCTACTATCACCAGATAAACTTGAAAGAGAAATTGTTTTGACAAGGTTGGATAAGCTATTATCAGTGTAAATTTTGAGGCTTCCATCACTATATTTAAAATAATATGTTTGGCTCTCACTAGAAGTATATCTAAAGACTTCCTTACGATTACTATCACTTATACAGGCAGTATCGTGAAAAGGGTCGCTACATATACTTCCTTTATTCAAAACAAATAAGTAAGTCATAGGATAATAACCACTGCCACAAGAACCTACATTATTAACATTATAGCCTATTTTAATAGCCGAAGCAGTAGATGTCAAATCTTGATTTAAGATGGCTACAATTCCTCCAGCACCATATTTTGCATCATCTTCAACTTGTGCAGTAAATGTAGAGCCATAATTATTAATCTTCCATCTGCAATTAGTTCCGCAACCACTATTATCATGTTGAGTTACTGTCCAAGAAAGTCCATAAACATACTGACTGTAGGTTATAATTATTATTGTAGTTAATATGCCTAATAAAATTTTGTTTTTCATATTAGTAATTACTTATAATTAACCACGCCCTTATAAGTTAAGTTTAATTTTTAGTTTATTAATCTTTTGATTTTCAAAAATATCAATCCTTTCTTTGTTTCAAATTGGCATTCGTTTGATTTCTTGCCCGTTCTTTCTATTCTTACATTATCTTTGTTTAAACAAACAACTTCTATTGAATAGGAAGTTGTTTTGAAAATGGCTAAAATTAATGGAATCGGAGTTTGCTATTTCTGCGGCATAAGAATAACCAAAGAAAACAACAACAGGAAAGGCTATGCCGACTGCTGCAGCAACAAAGAATGCATAAGAAAAGAGGAGTCTTATTTTCAGGGCTGCTATAAATAAGACAAATAACGGTAAATGAAATCAAAAGATTCCAATTTTATTTGAAATTTTTTCTAAAGGTTGAGAAAAAATTTTCTTTAATTACAAAATTACATTTAAGTTCAAAGCCGGAGGCGATGGGAATGAAAAGCAGGTTGAAATTAAAGATATTGTCGATAGAAAGCTTCATAGAAGAAGTCAAGTCCAGCAAAATTGATGATGTAAGAGCTGCATGCTTCTATAAAACCATGCCTTCAAAAGAAGTAATGTCCTTGTCTTATTTCTACATTTTGGTCACGGCAGCGCGCAGGGACGGAATTGTTATTGAATATGAGGAAGAGACAGGCGGCGACATAAGTTATTTCAAAGAACAAATTATTGAGCTCTCAAAGAAAACTGACAAAAGAAAAGATGAGATAGCAAAGCAGTTTGAGGATGCAGGAATAAAAGTCAAAAGCGGCAGATGGCTCAGCGAATGATATTTTTTCTTGCTAGGCCTGGCGCATTTCAAAATGCCTAAAGTAATCAAGGAGCTTGAGAAGCTTCCGGACCGCTTTGAGATAAAAAGAGTCATAGGCCCTTTAAAAGTTGTACCTATAGGCAATGGCGGCCATCTGGTGGTTCCTAAAAAGTTTGTAGGAGCAAGTGGCATTTATGTTGTAAAGGGCGAAGTGAATAACGGGAACAAAATTTCTTCAAACTTAAGCTGCGAGAATTGCAAAGATGAGCAGAGTGTCGTTTCCTGCGATAAAGTAAATGCAGATGTTTGCATCAAATGCTGTAACAATTGCCCTCTTCTTAAGAAATGCCCTATAAGGCAGAAAGGAAAAGAAAGTTGGTATGGAGGTTGAAAATGGAACAAACAAAATTAGTCATAAATAAAGCGTTTTTTGGAAAAGAAAATTGCCTTAAAATAGCCCTAAATTCCCAGAAGGAATGCTACATGCACTGGGGAATGAAAAAAGATGAAAAGTATGAATGGTTTAAAATAAAGTTCAATGACATGGAGATTGCACAAATTTATGATGTCTTAGACGGCAAAAAATCTCAGGTTGCGTTCTTTCACTCTTTTAACGGCAAGCAGAGGCAGATATGGATAAACAAATCCGCAGACGGAGAATCGACGTTCTTTAAAATAAAGGAGATGAATAAGTCACTCACAAAAGGAGAGATGACTGTCATGAAATTGCTCATGAGCAACATTATTGTGAGAATGAACCTGCAATAATAGAAATGTTTTTATTTGAATTTCTTAAGTGTTGAGAAAATGACAAAAATATCGAAGAGTGTGTGGGAACGTCTCAGGAAAGCTGGCATAATTGACACATATGACAAAGACTTAAGAAATGAGCAGATAAGAAAGTCAGGGCCATGGAAGCTTATGTCAATTGCTGGCATTGGAGTCAGGACAGGTCATGCGCTGCTGAAAAATGCCGGATGGAACATGCCTCTAGCAGAGCTTGAGAAAGTTTATGACAGGCTGCATGAAAGAACGCAATTTGAAAACGTGAAGGCAAAACCGAGATTAAAGGAAGAAAAATCAAAAGAAAAAAAGACCGCTGCAGAAGCTCCTAAGAAAGAAGAAATTATCGATAAAAGAGAAAGAAGGTACATCGCCTTTGCAATGAAAACATTGCCACAATTCAATGAGTTGTTTTCCCTAGTTGAAAAAAGCGGAGGCATCCCGTATGACGGAAGAGTTTATCATAAGATTCTGCATTTGACGATAATTCCGCCGCAGGAAATCTTCTTTAGGGATGTACTGGCGAAGATTTATGGAATTTCGAATTACAAGCTCCCTTCTTCATTTGAGATAGTTGACACGCACAAATTTCCAAACAACCCAAAAATCATGTTTTTCGGAAAATTAGACATCATTTTTAATTTAATCAAGACGCCGCATCTCACTTTTGCAGAGTTTAATGATGATGCGAAATGCCTGGAGTTTTACAATGCAAACTCAGCATTTTTCAATAAGTTTAAAGGGCTTAAAATGGAAATGGAATCTTTGGCAGTCATTAAAAAGGATTATGGCGTCGAGTACGCCATTCCAGTAACAGCGCTTGTTGTAGAAACAAAAAAATTCATGCCGGAGCAAATAAAGATTTTTCTTGATTTTTTGGGGCATAAAAACCCAATAAAATACCAGGTATTCAAGCCGAGCATAGACGGCAAGCATCAAGGTTCCGGAAGAAACACTTATGTTGGGAATGCAGAAGAAGTTGTCAATCTGGCTTCTATGGACAATGGAAAGGGAATAATCTGCGTAGCAATAAGCGAGCACGGCAACAAGCAAAGCGAAGACCTTAGCAACATAACAAGAATACTGGCTTTAACGGTAGATGTTGACGTCAAAAAAGACCGGAAAATCAGCTATGTTTCATCAAGAGAAGACCACTTACACGCAATAAACGTTGCCTATGTTGTTGTGAGAAAGGAACTTGAAAAACTGGGTTTCAAAGTTGGAATAATAAATGACAGCGGAAATGGAGCGCACCTATACGTTAAAGTCGGGATTAACTTGCCTGAATACGTAAGCAAAGAAGATTGGATGAAGTCTGAAATATATGGCAAACTGGCCACTATTGAAAATTCTTTGAGAAATGAGCTTAAGGAAATGAATGATCAGATTGTCAATATTGATTTCATAACAAAAGATGTTGTCAGAAGAGTAAAAGTGCCCGGCACAATAAACAAGAAGGATATTGACCAAGCTGAAGACAGAATTTGCAGGATTATTTACAAGGCAGATGACTATGCGGAAGAGTCAAACAACAAAGCGTTTCTTGCAGTGCAGCCAACGCTTGAGCCGGTTGCTCAATCTGCAGAACCAAATGCGCAGCCGCTCCAGGAGAGCAAGGCAGTCATGCCAGACTCGGAAATTAGCAGCATATTTGAGAAGGATAACAAGCTCAAGGCATTATTTGATGGAAACATTGTAAAACATGGAGAAGACAAGCCTCTTGAATTTAAAGATGGTAAAATATACTGCAAATCCAGAAGCGAGGCTGAAAACTCCTTAGTCAGCGGCCTTGTGGCGCATGGAATAAGAAATTTTGACCAAATGAATGAGATAATGATGCAAGCAAAGATAGGCAAATGGCAGGAAGACAGAAACGGAGCTTACAGAAGAAAGACTTTTGAAAAGGCGCTGTCTTTTGTCAAAACAACAAAAATGCGCCAGCCGGAAGAATTGAGCGACTTTGAGAAGCTGCGAAGAACTATCCAGAAAATAAAGAAATAATTCTTACAAAATTTTTTCTTACTTGCGGAGAAAAAATTATTTTTATGAAAATAAATCGGTTTCTGATACTTTTAGTATACCTTAATATATTATTGAAGGAGTGATTTAAAATGACTGAATACGTAAGCACATCTGAGTTTGAAAGTAAATTAAGGCAAAAATTAAGGGAAGCTGGCATAATCAGAGAAAGGGCTTCCGGATACTCATCATGGGAAGAAGTTAAAATTGAAAAGGATAAAATAAAATCGGCTCTTGAAAAACTTTTGGAAGCGATTTAAATGGTTTCTTTTAAACGTATTTGTAATTGCGGCAAAAGGTTGGAAGCGGCCTTTTTGAAAGAGCATAACAGAATTTTTTGGAATTGCTTTAAGTGTTTTCCTCACTATGAAAGAGCCGACAAAGAGCAGGAGAAAAAACTTATTGAAGAGTTTAGGAATGCAGGGCTTTTGCCGAAAGCAAAATTTAAAGCGTTGGTTTTTAATGGTCTTGACGATAGTGCTGAAATTTTTGATTTAGACGCACAGGAAGAAGATGAAGCATACAACGAGATAGAAGAAAGATTTGGAAATTATGACAAAGTAACATTGTTGAATGAAGCAAGACTACAAAATTTAATAAAAATTGTTGAAGAATTGAAATAAAATACCCGATTATAAAATGGAAACGATCCTTAATTCTCCGGTAATATCAAAAACCGGGCAGAACAATCAATTCAGCGGATTGGATGCAGAGTTTGCTGTTGAAGAGCAAACTATTGTGCAATGCGCGAGCTCAAATGGCAGAAAACCATTCTATCTGCTTTGCCTCATCGGAAGAATAAATGAAAATGCAGGCAAAGGCGTGCCTCAGCTCAATATCAAAATAACAGAAAGCAAAGGCAATGGCCCATTGTACGTAAACAAAGGCAAAGGCAGCTTTTTCATATACAACAACGGCGCTGTAAGAAGGATGATGGATGCCTTAAGCATCAACCTTACAAACGAGCTTGTCGGCAAAATTCTGAAAGCGTACAACAATGAAAAGGGCTTTTGGGTTATTGACATAAATGATTTAGGCAATTAATTGCATGGACTTGAATCAATTCATAAATCCTGATCAGAAAAAGCAGACCTATAAGGTTTCTTTCAAAATAGGCAATGAAAAAATAACAAAATTTATTTCTGCTTATTCAGAGCAAGGCGCAAAATCAACTGCAGAGCAGGAACTAAAGAAAGAGCATCCAGATTCTAAAATCATTTTCATTGAAGTTAAAGAAATAAGCAACAGGCAAGGGGTGTGATTATGGAATTCTGCAAAAACTGCGGGAGCATAGAATGGGTGTCAAGTTCATTGATAAGTTACAGGCTTTCAATCGACAAGCAAGGAGATTTCGAAATGATTGAAACAGACAGAGACTAGAATGCACCGCCACAATGCGCAAGATGCACATCAATAATGACAGATGTTGATATTGAGCAAATGTCAATCAAGAAAAGAAAACGATTTTTAGAGATGAGCGGGTCAAAAAGGCTTGCGTTTTTGGAAGATTTAGATTTGCTGGAACAGCCAAATTACAGGGATATAGACAAGGATATCAACAAGAAGAAAATCATTGAGGCGGTCCTGTAAGATGGGAAAACTAAAGAAAATAGTCAAAGACAATCTTGATGAATTCATAAGCTATGTTTTTGAAAACAAGTTAAATGTTGAAGACGACTTAGCCATCATAAAAGATTTTGTTGCAAACAAAACCACTCCATATTCGTTGCTGAAGAAGTGGTCTAAAACCTATTCGGAAGAATTCAGAGTTAAAAAAGCAAACCAAAATTCTGTCATTTCTGATTTTGATGCAAAAGCAGAAAAAACAAAACAGATAGCAAATGCCTAAATGCGAAGTAAGGCACTGCCATCACGAAAGCAACCTGCAGTATTACGGCCGTGAAACATGAGAACAGAAAATTCACTTTTGGGGTCTTTATTTCTAAGCTTGACTTCGGCGATTGGTTTATATTTATAGGTGTATTGTTCTTGGCAGTTTTAAGCCTATTTTTGCTATTTCGATATCAAAATCTAGCTGGTGACTATGACCATCTTGCAGGACAAAACAAGGCATTGTCAAATGAAATCAGCGTTTTGCACAAATATTCCGCAATGAACGAAAAATATTCAGACATTCTAAATGAAGTGGACACAGCTGCGGAGAACAATGACATCGAGGGAGTCAAAAAAGCTATCTATGTTGTTCATGGGAATATAGGCAACGTGACGATAAAGGTATTGGGCAATGTTATGGAAAACACTTCTAAAATTGAGAATGACATAAGAAATCTTCCATACAAAAATAACTTAAAGCAAATAAAAATAAAGAGCATGAAAGTCAATGAAATAAGAGCAAAAAACGGAACCAATGAAACATTCGGCGTTGGAGGGAGATATTATCCAAATTTAAAAAGCATAGAAATGTACCAATATTACTCAGAGGGATTGATTCATGAAGATTGCCATCATATACATTTTGACAAGGTCTCTTCGGAAGACCGGAAGCTGGCAGAAACCCTTTACAAAGAAAGCACTAAGCAGGATTTTGTAACAGAATACGCAAAAACCAATTTTGTAGAAGATTTTGCGGAAACTTGCAAATACATCTTGACAAATAAAACAATAAGCAATTCGACAATTCTTCAGAAGAAAGTTAAATTGGTCAAAAAGTATGTTTAAACAAAAAGTAGAAATATTTAAATAAAACTATGCGAAATTATCATTCCAAGATGAAAAAGAGGTTATTGTTGGCTCTAGCGGTGTTGCTGCTTTCTGTTAATATTGCATATGGCCTGGAAAGGAGCGCAGCTCTTGATTTTATAATTTACTCAAATGACTCCGCTGAGATTAAAAGGATTTTCGTCAAAGATGGTGTACAGGATTTGAGAAACTCTGTTCAAGAATCTGATTACAAGTTTGTTGCTTATTATGGAGACCGGACAATAACGCAGAAATATCCTGTAATTTTCATGCCTGTTGCGCATGGAGTCGCATTTTCTCCGTTTGTGTTTGTAAACACTGAATTTTATTATGATGAATCGCTGAAGAAAATAGAGATTTACCACAAAGGCAATCTCATCCTTTCAAAAGAAATTAACTTGTGCAACAAAGACAATATTTGCAACAATGGAGAAAATACGGTTAGCTGCCCATCTGACTGCAAAACTGGCTCTGCAGACGGCTGGTGCGACGGAGTTGCAGACGGAATTTGCGATCCAGACTGCCAAATTGATGCTGACATAGATTGCTCATGCGGCAATAACATTTGTGATTCGAACGAAAATGAAAATACATGTCAAAAAGATTGCCTGAAGTCGAAGCCGATATCAAAGGACGCTCCAAAATTCTTGGCGCTGACTATTACTTCAATTCTCCTTGTTATTGCAGGAATAGCTGCAATGGGCTATTGGCTTTACAAAAGGAAGAAAAAAAATGAATAATAAAGTAGTCTTGTTCGCAATTCTCATAGCGGCCTCTTTTATTCTGCAAGGCTGCTTTTTATTTGAACAAAGGCATGATTTTGGATTTGAAAATATTTTGGAGAACAAATCGGTAACTTCTCAATTCACAGAGCCGATTGCCAAAGTGGAAGATGTAAAGTGTGTCAATTTTGATGTTAAAACTCCATATGAAAAAGTAAGCGACAATTGGTACAAAGTCAGCATCATTAAGAAATTGGAACTCAACGGAAAGGACATAAGCAATGATTATTTGAAGCTGCTGGATACAAAGCATCCAACGCCAATCGAAAATTTTTTCCTCAATCTTGTAAAAGACGAGCAGAATCTTTTCAAGCCGGATATAATTTATGTCAATCCGAGCGATTTATCGGCGTATCTTGACAAAGACGGCAAAACAAGGGTTGAAGATGCGATTAAAAGCGCGCAATTCAACAAAGAAGGGTGGTCTGAAATATTTTCGAAAATTTTAGGATGCTATAACTTTCAGGCAATTCCAAAATATGTGTGCGAAAACATGAGCATAGGCCAGCTTCACGACTATATAGAGCTGCACAGCATAAAGAACGAGCAATGCCTGATAAGGCTTGAGCAAGATGGCTTCATAAAAGACAAATTGAATCAATGGAACCTCAATACGCAATTCCAGGACAGCAAAAACGCATTAGAGCTGAAAAGAAAATTTTTAGATCCTTTCAGGGACAAATGCTTCAAAGACTCTGCATGCGAGCTGGGAGAAAGATGCGAAGGATTCTCCTGCATAAGATTTGAATGCCCAAAGGATTATTCGATTTACGAGCACAAATGTGTTTATTACCCCTTTTCAAAAGCAAAGAAAGCCAAGTATATTTATCTTTACGTGCCACTCGGCAACTGGAGCGAAAGGGAATGGGAAGATTACACTTTAGCAAGCGCCGATATATTTACCTCGTTTTACCCCATAAAAGACTGCAAAATAAACGTTTCAATATTGAATGTTCCTCTTGAATATGCAAACAAGAAATGCCAAATTGCAACAATGGGTTTGCAGGATGGCACCAGATGCCCGAATGTTTATGATATTTATTCATGCGGCCAAAATTATGCGCAAAGTAACAGCATCGCGAACGTTGAAAGGGTAATAGGATTTAGCCATGATCCATTGTGCCAGGGAGGCGGAATAAAGGGGTACACATTTTTCTACTTCAAAGGTGCTTATGCGCAGTTAGAGTTTTATCCTGAGGCGATGAAAAGGTTTGAACAGCCTGCTCATGAATTGTCTCATACATACCTGCTGTGCGATGAATACAGTTATGATTTCTGGGATCTTCAAAACAGGCAGGTAACATGCGCAAACAAATGGCCGGAGAGCTGCGACAAAAAATCAGACTGCGTTGGAAACAAAGCTGATGTTTTTTACAATGGCAAATTTCCAGATTCAAGCCCGGATTGCACAGGGCCTGACAGGTATTCAATCATGGGTTCAGTTTCATCAGGCAAACAGTGCGGATTGGAGCAGAGCGCATATGACTCCATAGCAAAATCAATTAATTGTGACTAACAATAAAATTCTCTATTGAGGGAGAATTTTCCCTTACATCATGAAAGCGATAGACGAAACTCTAAAGAATGAAATCCTAGGGCTTTATGAAGAATACGGCGTTGCAGAAACAGCAAAGAAATTGCATATGCAATATGAACGCTGCAAAAAAGTTATTGTTGACGCAGAAAAATGGAAACCACCGAGAAACTCAAGAAAATCACATGAGTTCATGCCGCATCTTGAAAAAGGAAGAAAATTCATAAGGATTTACATGAATGGTTATGGAGACGGTCTTATCAAGAAACTGGCCAAAGAATTTAACATCAGCGACTGCACTGTGCAAAGAATCCGAAAGGAACTCGAACTTCCATTAATTCATTCTGAAAAACATCCTGGCAGAAAGAAATTCTACAGAAGGGTGAAGAAGCTTTATTTGTGGAAGGAAAGAAGCACAAATGACATTGCCAGGATTACGCACATGTCCAGCCAAAGAATCAACCAAATTCTAAGAGAAATGAATGTAAAACTAAGGCCCCAGTATGTCACTAATTGCCTTTACTTCAAGACGAAATCAAAACTGAAGCATGCAGAATTGCTGAAAAAGATAAGAGATCTTTATGAAGATGATAAAATGCCAATAAGCATAATAGCCAAAAAACTCGGGATAGACCAAGGCACAGTGTCTCATAAGCTGAAAGCTATGGGCATTGAAATTGTAATGAGAAAATACTGCAAAGAGCAGATTGTTGTAGCTCCTAATTTAAACATTAAAGGCATTTATCAAGGCACTTCTGAGCCATTTTCAGTAATTTGCATGCCTGAAAGGTTCATGGAATGGAGCAAGCAAACCCAAATTGCAAACAAGCCCTCTGGCTATTGCCTATGGTGCAACGGATTCATCGAGCATCTTTACATTGCTGCAGGGCCTAAAAAGCAGAAATTCTGCAGTGCAAGGTGCAAAAACAAGTGCAAGGATTTGAGAAGATGGCCGGAGCGTTCACCGGACAGATTTTTTAAGTTGGCATTGGAATTCAAAGGGAATGCCAGAAAGCTTGGATTAAGAAACCCTATCTTAAGGCTGGTAATTTCAATCAGAAATTCCGTTGCATTGCGCGAATTAGCAGTCTCAAAACATAGAAAACTCGAGAAAGCAGTCGAAGCGATTGCTTAAAAAATTCTAAAGGGTGATAAACGTGAAAAGACCTAGAAGGGAATCTGTAAAGATAGAAGATGTTCTTGACGATGCAAAGGACAGAGACCAAGAATTGGTAATAAAGAGAATGCTGAGGGAGGGTTATATTCCCATGAGGGAAACTGTTGAAGACATCATGGACAGAAAGTACAGAAGAACAATATGGGTTAAGCCGAAAATAGCAATGTAAAATTTCTTTTAGCGATGAAAAGAAATTTTTAAGGATGATGCAAACATGAAGCAGAAAAAACCAGAGGCATTGGATTTAAGCCAGTTGGCAATCGAGCTTGAAAGCTTAAGGGAAATGAAAAAGATGCTCAATCCTAAGAAAGATGCAAACTCTCTGAAATGCTGCATAGAAAGAATAGTGTTGATAGAGGAAAAATTAAAACCAAAAGATATTAATAAAGAACAAATCACTGAGGTGATTCAACATGACGAATAAAGAAATGAGCATATCGTTAGCAGACGGAAAGGTGTTCAAAGAAAGCCTTTCGCTAGTCTCTGACTTAGTTACTGAAACTAAGATAAAAATAAAGAAAGAGGGGATTGAATTAGTAGCTATGGATCCTGCAAACGTCTCCATGGTTATATTAAATCTGAAAAGCACGATGTTCACTGAATACAAAGTGGAAAAAGATGCTGAAATAGGGATGAATCTTTCAAATCTTAAGCAGGTCTTAAGAAGAATGAAACCAAGCGACATAGTGTCCTTATGGGTTGCAGACAACAAATTTCACATCGCTTACAATGACGGCAAGACATCCAAGAATTTTGACCTGCCAATAATAGATCTTGAAGAAAAAGAGCAGAAAGTTCCTGACTTAAAATTTGCAGTATCAATAACAACAAACTCTGCAATGTTCAGTTCTGCAATTGAAGATGTGGACATTGTTGCTGAATCTGCATCATTCAAAGCAAATTCCAATAAATTTATGATTACGGCAGAAGGAGAATTAAATACAGCTAAAATTGAAATTCCAAAAGATGATAATACATCGATTAAGCTGGCCGGAACAGAGGATATTTCCTCAAAATATTCTGTAGAGTATTTGAAAAAGATGGCGCAAGGAAGCAAACTTTCAGAAAAGGTAAATGTGAATTTCAGCAAAGATTATCCTCTGAAGCTTGAATTTAAGGAAGAAACTTTCGAATTAAGCTACATACTTGCACCGCGAGTCGAGAACGACTAAAACAATCTTTTTCTATGCTGAAATATAGAGTCAAATATAAAGACGGCAGCGAGAAAATTCTGGGAATAAAGGATTACAATCAATTCGTTCCGAAGTTCAATGCCATGCTCAATTCCGGCGAAGTAGTTGATTATGAAGTTCTTTAGGTGAGACAATGCCGATTCAAATTTTTCCAATCAGAGAAAAATTTTAGTTTTAGAGTTGACGCAAATGAATTCATCGCTGGAAATAGTTAAAGCGTATTGTGCGCTGAAAAGAATAAAAATAAGCAACGAGACTGCTAATTCCATATTCTCAGGCATTGAAAAATATGAGAACTTCAAAGCGATTTATGACAAAACAAAGTCTGACTTCTCTTTCCGGGCTTGCGTTTACAGCTCGAAAAAACTGTCAATATTCATGGAAGTTGCAAAACATGAGGTTTTGCCATGCATTTCAAAGAAAAAGACGGCAAACCAAGGAGAGTTTTTCGTAGGAAACTTCCTTTTCAAATTCATGCCGAATGAAGAAGAAACTGCTTACATCCAGCACTTCGGATTGCACGGCGACAAGCCCAGTGTCATAAAAAGCCAGGAGCAATTAAGGCTTGAATTGTTCAACTCTTTCGACAAGATAGGGTATTGGACGCGAACCAAGTACAAACTTGTCCAGAAATTCTTAGGTGTGGACCCGGAAAGATTTGAAGAGCACAAATTGAACTGGGGTGTAAAAAGAGTAGCAAAGGTTTTTGAGCGCAACAACACAAGATATTATTTCTACGAGCAGGAATCATATCCTAAAAGAGCAAGATTAAAGTTTGCTATGGCAAAGCCCGAGCATGCCTGCTACAATTACATTGACGAAGGAAGGCATTACTCCGACAATGTATTTTTTGAAATGAACATCAATCCAGAGCTGATGACAACAGAAATAATCAACGAAATAGAAAGAGCATCCGACAATAATGTTGTTTTGGTAACGAAAGATTTGTTTGATAAATTTCAAAGCAAGCATATCAACAAAGCCAAAAAGGAAGAAGTTGAAAAAAAGTACAAGGAAGGGTTGATAAATAAAGCCAAGAAAGGCTTTGATTACAACGGAATTTTCATATCAATCAAAAGCATAAGGCAAGGCTGCAAAAAACTCCAGATTTTCGGCAAAGAGTTTACTAATTTAATAAATAATTACATAGAGTTTGAAAAAAAGCCGACTTTTGATGACATAGTTGAGGATTTCATAAGGTATCTGGATTCCAACGAGAGAGAAACAGCAAAAGTCTATCTAGGCATCCACAAGCTGTCTGTCGAGAGAACAATAAAGAGACATGATGATGAAAAAACAAAGATAAACGGCATTCCTTTGGGGCATTGCGAGTATCAAATCTTGTTGAGAAAAATATACAAGATTAAAACCAAGAACGGCTTGGCGAAGTACCTAAGAAATGTGTCCAGCTATGGCTTTGTCCTGGCTGACAAATTGAATAAGGATATTTTCCTGAAAATTTCAAATGACAACAAAGACGAGTACATAAAGTTCAAAATCAGAGGAATAAAGGGAAAGTTATTCATAGACAACGGAGAGTTGTCACTTTTAATTAACAATGCGTCTTTTCTGAACACAGCAGTTAAAGAATCATGGGACAGGCCTTCTATTCTTGATGTAATAAAATATCTCATTGAAGACGGAAAGCATGAAAGCCAGAAAGTTTTGAGATTTCTTCGAGAGGCAAGAAAATCTTACAGCCAGGCAAAAAGTAAATCCATAAAATACCTTAAAGATGCTGCAAAAGAAACAAATGCAAAGAAAATATTGGTTGAGATAGACGGCAAAAAAGTCAGTGGGTATATAGTTAAAGGCACCCTTTCACAATATTTTGTCAGCAATGATGCCAAGGTATACAGGCTTCCAAGCAAGAAATATGTATGCATATACGACCCTGAGCAAAACTTCTTTGTCAATGACACTATGGGCAACAGGCTTTACACTTTAAAGGATGACATAAACTTCAAGGAGAGCATCAAAACATTAAGAGCGGATTCTGCGGCATAAATCCCGTATATTTTTCCCTTTTTGAAAAAATATACGGAGGTGTTATCTATGATAGAATTAATCATACCAGATGATATAGAAGGCGACAAAAGGATAAGGACAACGGCAAAAAAGGCTATGAACATTGCCAAGAGAAAAGCCAAAACCCACGATGTGGTTATTGGAACAAAAAAGGCAAATGCCAAAGACATACTTAAGGCCAAGCCATCCCAAAAGGTAAAGTTGATAAAAAAGCAAGTTGCCGGCTGAAGATGAATTCTTGCGCTGTTATAGGCTGCGGAGGCATAGGCAGCGTATTTGCAGCAGCTCTAAAGTCTATGATTGACAAAGAGCAATTGCCTTTGCTTGATGCCTATACTCTCATAGATTTTGACAGCGTTGACCCGAAAAACCTTCTTTATCAAAACTTCAATGAGGAAGATTTGGGAAAAAACAAAGCAGAGGTTCTGGCAGAGAGATATGGGTTCAAGCACATAAATGAAAAAGTAACTGAAGAAAAACAACTGGAACCTTACAACAAGATAATAATTTGCGCAGATAATACAGTTATCAGAGAATTGTGCTACAGGCATTGCGTCAATAAAAAAAAGTTTTTCCTGGATTTGAGATGCCAAGGAAGAATCAATGCTTATCTTGTTTACAAGCAACAAACGCTGAAAAAACTGCTTAAAACCTTGCCAAAAGAAAGAACAGAGTCTGGCTCTTGCCAAATCGAGCAAAGGCTTGAGCAAAATATGATTGATGTATGCAATTACATCATAGCCTGGAAAGGAATCCAAATTCTGCTGAACTTGAACAGAGGCATAGATGTTGACGACTATGCAACAGAGAATGTCTGAGTCTTTGGAGTTTTGGATTGGAAACGAAAGAATAAGGATAAAATGGACATAAATGCATTGCGAGTGTTCAACGCGCTCTACAAACTCAACTTGAGCGAGCAGGAATTTGCGCAGATTGAAAATGAGGCTAAGTACGAAGAAAGAACAGGCCTTTGGATCGGAGCATTGAGGAAAGACTTTTTCATAGGAGTTTCGCATGATGAAAAGCACCAAATAGTCATTAAGAAATTGGAACGCAGCAACCAAGCTAAAATCGCTCCGAATGCAAGGATATTATTCAAGACGCAAATCAATCTCGAAGAATTGCCGCAGGAGATTTACACTCTGCATCAAATCGCTCAATACCGCTCAATGGACGGGGAAATCAGGCACGTTGCGAATAATATGGAGCAATTGAAAGACAGAGTATGCGACAGATTCATTGACGGATACAGCTCATATGGACTTGGCGGACATTATGATGACATTTACAGCGGAGAAGACAGAGAAAGAAATATCCTGCTTAGAAAAGATTTTATGGAAAAGCAGCTGAAGGCAATCTACTGGCTGTTTGATCAAGCTTGCAATTTTGAATTCAAGACTGCAAGACCGAATGTAAAAACCATTGTTAAAGTCTTCGAGAGAAACAACAGAAGATTGGCATTGATACAAACCAATGAAGCCTTCTCCAAAGGCGTTGGCGGCCTTTATCACAGGATGTATGAAAAGGAAAGAATCGAAAGAGTATCAATTGAAATAAGGACATTCACGCCAAAGGACAAGAGGTACAATTATGTTGATGAAGGCAGGGAAATATACGGCCAGATATGGATCAGCGATGAGCTTCTGGGAAAAATAACGGTCAAGGAATTAGAGCTGCTAGACAAAAGGTCGCGGAATGAAACTGAATTCTATCTGCTTACTCCGGAAAAATATGCCAGCCAGCAAAACTCATTGAGGGTTGAGCTTATGACAATGAGGAAGAGGGATGAGCAAAGAAAGGCTGAGGAGGAGTTGACTGAGAAGCTGAAGAAAGAATTCGAGAAGAAAGGCAAAGTTGTCAGGAGTGGCATAGAATTTGCAAAAGACGACATAACTTTCCAGGGAGTTGCATTAAAGGGTGACAAGATTCTTGATTTTATAATATACCATAGGCTGATAACAATTCAGTTAGAGCATCCGGATTTCAGCGCAATTGTGCAAACCTATGTTGAGTATCTGCTAGAGAGGGAGATGGTCACGACTTACAAAGGCGACAGAATAGAGGAAAGATTGAATGGCAGAAGGCAGTTTTCGCTTGGAGACATGAAAGTGGAAGTTGAAAAAAGGAAAAATGCTTTCTTTGTAAATAAATGCAGAATAAGAAAAGAAGAGCTCAGCGAGGCATTAAGGAACATTTTGGCTTTTGCCAGTCAAAAAGATTATGATGAATTTCTAAAAGAAGTGAGCAGATGCAGCCTGAGGATGCGAAAAGCAATTCAAAACGGCATCAGCTTCCATCTTGTCATAGACAAAACAGAAGACAATTGCATTGTAAAGGAAACAGATGAAGAATATTTCGTAACGTTAAAAATAGTAAGGCAAAATAACAGGAATTTTGTTGAAATAGCTGAAAAGCTCTATCCTATTAAAAACATTGACTCCTTGTTTGAGCTGCAGAGGGATGTAGATGCGTATCATATCAGAACTGGTCGCCTGCAAAGGACGATAAAACTCCTCTATGCAGGCATAAGAGAAATCAATCCAGAAACCATACAAAATCTCATTAAGATCGGCAAAAAGGAGTACAAGCAGCTGATGAAAGAACAGCAGGCCAGAATAAGCAAAAGCAAGGAGTTTTTGGAAAATGCAGTAAGGCTTACCAATGCAATCAGAAGAAAAGACGGGTTTATTGTCAAGGGAACCAGTGGAAAATCATATTTCATTGACAAGAATCTTGGAATATACACTTACGTCAATGGAAAAAAGGCAAGATACATATGCGTTGTTGATATAAGGACGGACACAGAAGACCCTGCCGGAAGAAATGACGCTCTCGCAAAAAGATTGTTTTTCTTGGCGCATGACAAAGCTGTAGCCAATGATATACACACGCTGAAAGAAGAACTGCAATCAAATTATGATGAATTTGGAGAAGTTGCTGCATAACTAAAATGGTATTCGACAGAGCAAAGAATCTAGGTAAGTATGCTGAGAGGATACCAATCTGCATAGACAACCTAACAAAAACTGAAAGGGCTTATTTAATTGGAGCGTTTCTTGGAGACGGATGTAGCTATGATGGGTTTGACATGCAAGTTAAAGATAAAGACTTCGCTGATTATGTTGCTTCGCTAATATCAAAAATAACTGCTAAAAATATTATAGCAAAAAAGTATTCAAGGACGAGGCAGAACTTTATTGAAATTGGATACAGAGTCAGAGCATCCAATAAGAATCTGGAAGCGTGGTTTCAGAGAACTACAAAAAACAAATACAGTATACCAAAACTTAACTCTGAAAATGAAGTCATGAATTTTCTTAGTGGTTTCTTTGATGCGGAGGGATGCATAAAGTACGGAGGCAGTTCTGGAACTGCTAAAACGAGTTTATATATGCAGATAAGTCAAAAGAATGAAGACCTGTTATACCAACTCCAAAAACTTCTAAAAAAATATCGGATAAATAGTAGCATCAATTATTACACTCAGAAAAGGGTTAAGTATCATAATTTAAATATTTACAATAAAAATAATTTTCGTAGAATTCTAAGCAAAGGTAACATCATAATACAAAGAAAGAAACAACATCTTGTTGATTATGTAAACGGTCTAAATTTTCAAAAAAGAAGTTGTGAAAATTATAGAAAGTATACTTTAGAACAATACAGACTCGTTAGACAAATGTACAATAACTCTATTAAAATAAAGACACAAAAGAAACTCAAACATGCTCCAAGTGGTTCCATTTTGGATATTGTTGAGAAAACTGGGATTCCATATGGCACGATAGAGAAGTGGATTTACTGCGGGTGGAAAAATGTCAGAGACAATTAAAATTCTTGTAATTGGCTGTGGAGGAATTGGTTCTTATTTTATCTCTGAGCTGGCTGAGTGTTTTGAACAAATGCTTATTTCTCCAAATATAAGCATTATAATAGCCGATAATGATACAGCTGAAATGAAGCAAATGCTATACCAAAATTTCACGAAAAAAGACTTAGGCAAAAACAAAGCAAAGGCATTGTCAATCAGATTTAAGGAGTTCGGATTTAAAGCAATACTATCAAGAGTAGAAAAGGAAAGTCATCTCAATGGTTGCGATGTTTTTGTGTTGTGCGCAGACAATAACATAGTCAGAAAACTTGTTTTTGAATACTGCCACAAAAACAACAAACAGTTTATCGATCTAAGAGCAGAGGGCAGGCTTGTTTTTGCAATGCCAAAAAGCGATTTGCAGAGGGATATCGGCACGCTCGATTTGAAGGATAATGCCAGCGGAAGCTGCCAAACGCGAGATGACCTTGAAAGAGGTTTCATACAGAAAGGCAACAAAATAGCTGCAATAATTGGCGTACAGATGCTTCTCAATCTTTTGAGAGGACACATGTCTCAAAAGATTGTCTTTAGAATATAAGCAAAAGGTGATGAATATGAAAAACGAAAATAATGTAGTTGTGCCTCTTTTTATAGAGAGCAAAAGAGGGCATGATGTTGACTTTGTTCCGATAGCAGACCTGCCGAGAACAGCAGAGAATCTTCTAAAAGACGACAAGTGGCTTGTAGTCGAAAAGGAAGACAAAACAACTGAAATATTGACGGAGATGCCCAAAGCAAGCGAAGGGAATAATGCGCCTGCAGGCAGCAATCCTTCAGGGGAACAACCAAAAAGCGACAATGGCAATTGGAAGGATACATTCAAGCAAGCCGCACCGCAGGAAACAACTCCGCAGCAGAACGCGCCAAAACCTCAACCGAAAAAAGAAGAAAACATTGAATGGGACAAGGTAAGAAGCGTTACTGCAATAAACAAAGCAAAAGGTGGTTAGAATGGGAATACTGGAATTATTGAAGAAATACAAGGACGAGAAAAAAGACGTATTTATCAATGGATCTGGCCCTGGGAAAATATCTGCAATAAGCGAAAAGATTGACCAGCATGCCATAGTGAAATTTGTCATCATGAATGAAGACAAAAAAAACAAGGACAACAGCACCGTTGAACTAATATACTTTCCCTTGATAAATATAACCAGCATTGGCGAGGGAGAAAAGAAAGGGCTAAGCGCTGCTTTAGAATAAATTGTTAATTTTGCAAAGTTCTCTAAACTCTTTCTGCATTTTATGATGATTTTTTCCTTCCTCGTTGAAGGAAAAAAATGCTTATGGCTATTCCTATAAGCAAAAGAGGTCCTAACATGTCGCAAGTCTCGCTAAGTGCGTTTCTAACTCAAGACGTAAATGATGGCAATGTTACCGGTGCAAAGCAGGAGCTTGTTCTTCAGCAAGAAATTAATATCCCTAAAGAAAGGGAATTAATAAGGATAAATATTTCTTCTAAAAGCCCAAAGGAAATCAACGCTGAACTTTGGCAGCTTGTTGAAAACAACACTTATCATCCTGAAGACCTGATAAATTACTATGAAGGCCTTGGGGCAGAAATAAAAAGCGAGAAAGGAATTGTCGGCCTTCATGAAACAAGGCAGCAGAATTATGGCCAATTCTTTACTTCCCTCAAGGCATCAAAATTTATAGTTGACTTTTTGCAGATTCCGGAAAATGCGACAGTTCTCGATTCTTCATGCGGAACCGGAAGATTGGCATGGCATCTGAAAAACAAGAGATTATTTACAGGCATAGAATTCGAGGAAAAGACTTATCAGATTGCGAAGAGAATATATCCGGATTCTGTCATAATAAATGACAGCCTGATAAACCACAACATCAAGGATGAATTTGATTATGTTTTAATAAATCCCCCTTTTTCTCTGCAGCTTAAATCGCTTTTTGGCAACTTTAAGTTTATTTCATACGGCGGCGGCATTTTGAGCCACATCGCAGCGCTTGAGCAGGCTGTCAGGGCCGTAAGATACGGGGGGTTTGTCGCTGCAATACTCCCTTCAAATATATGGAATCTGGAATCCAGCAGGCTTTTTCATAAATGGCTGCAAGAAAATATAGATGAAGTTGCAAGGATATCCTTGCCTAAAGATACATTCACAAGCACTGAATGGGAAACAACATTATTTATTTTCAGAAAATATAGCAGGCATTACAGAGATGAAGATGAATTAAAAACATTTGTTTGCAAACTGCATTCGTATTCTGAAACTGAAAAATTATTGAATGAATTCAGCAGGACAAAATTCTTCTCTGCCGTTTCGGAATATTCAAGCGAATGCAGCAGCGCAGAGCCGATTATACTTAAAGCATGCGAGCAGAAAGACAGCAATGAAATCAAAATCAGGCCTTCCTTATTGCCGGACAATCTGGAATCTCCAAAGGTCGCGCTTAAAGTTGTTAAAAACAAGCTGATAATCAAGCCAAACAATCTTCTTGCGTCAATAAGGCTGGCAAATGTCAAGGCAAATTTTGAAGTGGAGTATGACCATTCCTTAAGGGATTATATTGCGACGCTTCCGGCAAATCTTTCTTTAAGCAAGGCATGGACAGGTGAATTAGAATTTGAACAATTGCCATTCATAGACTTATTAAGAAAATATGACATTGCATATGACATTGACCCGCAGCTTCTCAATTGGATTAAAAAGAAAAAGAGGCATTATGCAAGGGAATCTTCCTCTATAGAACAATGGATCAAGCCCACTGAAGATGCAGAATGGGAAGAAGCCAATGCAGACAATGGCATCAGGCAGTTTTCAAAATTATACAATCAAAAAAAGAGGGAGCTGGAAAATTATTATGAAAAATATCCGCACCTAAGAATTCTGTACAATTATCAAAAAGACGATGTTATCAGGCTATCGATGAAGAGAAGCTCCATAATTGCGCTTCAGCAGGGGCTTGGAAAAACAAAGCTTGGAATCGCCCTGGCTATTTTGAAATCATGCAAAAGAAATCTTTTTGTTGTGCCTTCGCATCTGATTGAAACCTGGACGGCAGAGTTTAGGAATTTTGGCATTGATTTTAAATTAATTGACAGCGAAGCAGATTTGCGAAGACTGAGGAAATTCAACTTGATATCCTACAACAAGCTAAAAGCAAGGGTCAGGGGAAAGCGAATCAAGATAAAAGTTGACAGGCGCACAGGCAAAGACATTGACAAGACAATTACATTCGCGCATGTTCTGAAAAGAAGGTTCAAAGTGATGGTAGTTGACGAGGCCCACTATTGCTCCAATAAGACAGCAGAACAAACCAAGGCAGTCGCAAGGATGAAGCCCAAGTGTGTTTACCTTATGACCGGAACACCGATAGGCAACACAGTAAAGAATCTTTACAGCCTTCTTGATATCGGCTGGCGCTCGGGCAGCCCTTTTTTTCCTTACAGCACAAGAGCATTCAGAGAGCAATTTGTAACAGTCGAATGGGTTACGCCTGAATTTGAAGACACGCTTGCAAAAGGAAGAACCGCGCAGCAAATGGCTGACATAAAAGATATTCCTAAATTCATAGAGCTGATGGAATCAAAATGGCTCAGAAGGGTGAAAATAGAGCCAAAGGTTCAGGAATGCATCTCAATTCCCCAACCTATAATTCAGGAAGTTGTCTGCAAACCGGAAATAGAGCAGCTTGTCCATTACAAAGCTCATTTGGAAGAATTTGCCACAATATTCAAAAGGTACATGCATCCGGAAGAGGACGAAAGCCATAAAGTCAATCAGTCAATAGTCCTGGCGCAGCTTCAGAACCTTCAATTTTGCGCTACAATTCCACAGCATCCGAAAGTTAATCCAAGCGAGGATTTTAGGTATAAAGGAGGCATAACAGTTTCGCAAAATGAAATATTAAAATTGATTGGCAAACACCATAAAAGCAACGAAAAAATTGTAGTATTCACAAACAGGCCTGATTTCTGCGAACTTATGAAGAAATGGCTGAAAGAGAAGAATATTGAAAGTGAGATTTTTACCGGAAGAGTTGACATTGACAGCAGAAACAAAAGGCTTGGGCTGTTTAGGAATGGCAAACTAAATGTTCTTCTTGCATCAATCAATGTAACAGACACCGGCCTTAATATTCCGGAAGCCAATGCAGCCATTATATGCGAGCCTGCATGGAAATTCAGCATAATTGAGCAGGCTTACTGCAGGATATTGAGGCCGCAGACAAAAGGATCTCCTGTTGTTTATCTTGTCCGGAATGAAGGCACTATTGACCAGTATCTCTGGCAGCACTGCATGTCAAAGAAAGGCGCCATAGAGGAAGGGCTTGAAAGAAAAGAGGATGTGGAAAAGCACGAATGGGTGCATTGGAAAGATTTCATAATTAGGATGCTAACGGCAGAAGGATTGTGGAAATAAGAATATGATAACAATTGATAAGGAAACAAAACAGATTGTGTTTCAAAACGAATACTCTGAGGCTGAAACGCCGAAGCCAATACATAGAAAGGATTTGATATCGTGCTACATATGCCCTAAATGCAATGAAGTCATAACTGCATATTTTAAGACAGATATTTACATCAGAATTTGGGAGTATGATGAAACCGTTGAGAATAAATCTTACAGCAGCGACAGCGATTTGCGCTACTACAAATACAGAGTCTTTTCCACACATGGGGCCATGGGCATTGAAAACAAGGATCATAATTCAGGATATCAGCCAAAATGCAGCTTCAGGTATGTGGAAGCCCTGAATTTATTGTATGGCATTAACGGAATTATTAAAGTATTAAACAAGCAATTTGACAAGGAAGTTTTCAAACCCATTGAGCAAATCAAAAACAAGGAAGAGCTTCTCAAAAGAATGGCTAGCAATCCGCTCATTGAAACGGTGCATGACATTTGCGGAAGAAGCGACCCATTAATTCATTTAAATTTGAAAGAAATCGCTTTCGCTGAAACAGAATATTGGAAATATAATGGCAGAGAATACAAAAAAAAGAAAATGCAGGAGGAGAAAAACAAGCTTGAAGCCTTCAAGTCTGTTTATTCCCTGATTCAATGCTAGCTCTTTAAGATTTTTTTCATTAAATTGAGAAAAAAATCTCGGAGAATGATAGTATATGGCAAAAGAAACAATAGTCGCTGAAAATGTCTCACTAGCTGAGCTAAAAAATAAATCCATGGGACTTGACCGGGCAGAGGCATGGGATTTGTACGGAGAGAAAGAGGGTGCTGAAAGATATGAGTGCAAAAGGAATATGCTTGTGATGAACATTGACAGAAATGTGATGGCATGCATAGCAAGAAAATCCTATACGGTAATTCAGCACAGGCATGCAGTTGAATCCGTAGTTGATGCACTGACAAGCCTGAATATAAGATGCGAAGCAACATTGAAAGCATCGAAGCATGCAATACAATTGGATGTAGATTTTCCTGACAAATTCGTTGAATTGACAAAAGTGAATGAGAAATTCACATGCGGCATGCGCCTGTCTAACGATTACTCTCAGCAATTTGGGTTATTGATTGCTCCAAGAATAAAAAGGCTCGCGTGCAGCAACGGAATGATTGTTGTAGATATAGTCAAGCCAAAGCATATAAAGTGGAATGAGCAGCTGACTGTAGAGCTTCAGGGTTTGATAGACGAACTTATTAAAGATTTAATAAACAGCGACCAAAAATTGCAGGATGTTGTAAGCATCTGCATGCAAGACAGCGTTGAATGGAACACAGCAAAGCTCCTTCTTCAATTTATGTTCAAGAAAAAGAAGCACATAAAGGAAATTTTTGCCCGCCTGCCATCTCAGAAGGACATATCCAAAGTAACAAGATGGGAAATGTACAACGCTGTAACAGACTATGCAACCCATGGCAAAAGATTAAGGCCTGAAGTTGATGCCTGGCTGCACAACAAAGCAAACCAAATTATGAAAAATGATTTTAACAAGCTTTGCGAGATAGAAATTCCGCAGAAAAATGAAGATGACTAAGCTAGAATAAATGCAGTCATCGATAATATCTAATAAACTTCTTCGAAAAATGGAACAAGCAATTTCAGCTCTTAATCATCTCGTGAGAACAACTCTCGAGCTTGAGCAATACCAATGCGGCATATGCAAAAGATTTTGGTACATCAACATTGACGACATTGAAGATGAAAAATGTCTTGATTTTGGATGCCCTTGGGGATGCGATGATGCAGGAAAAAGATTAAGAAATATGATAACAGAAATTAGCGAAGTAAAGGATGAGAGCAAGAACAGCGGATACATATGCGTCACATGTACCAAAGAAATACCGGAAGGCGAATTGGAGATCTCGGACGGCAATGCATTTCACAAAGGCTGCTTAAGGATGAATAAAATGATTGACGAAAGGAAGAAAGACACGTGCTCTTTGTGCGGAAATATCAAGGAGAAGATTGACAATTGCTTAACCTGCACAAAATGCGGCTATATTGATGAAGGAGTTGGTGTTTAATGGCTGAAGCACAAAATGCGCTAATAAGCAAAGAGCAGGATTATAAGAATGGCTACAGGGAATATCTCAAAGACCTGCTGGAAGGAGACCACGAAGTAACAGAAATAGAGGATTTTGAAACCTGGGTTGAGGAAGAGCGAAAGGAACAGTTAATCCGCTGCAAAAAGCACGGTTTTCTAAATTGCGGAGACTGCCCGGACAGATGCCCTAAATGCGGAAGCGGGGTGTTTTTTATTGATGCAACAGACACTCACGTAATGGTCGACAGAGAAATCAAAAAAACATATCCGGGCGATTACAGCAATAAAAACTGCATTCGCTGCACGGTTCCGGACCAATACAAAGAAGATTATGCCGATTATGAGCCGGAAGACGTTGAGCCGGAAAAATTGAGCGAAGATGATGCGGAAAACCTGAACATTGAGGTTGGAGTTCACGACTTCATTCACACTTTCAAGAGGATGCCGACAAAAGAAGAGTTCAACGATTTTGCGAATGCGTGCAAAAATGGAGTTCAGGCTCAAATCGATTGGGACATTATTTTTTCATGCTCAAAAGATGCGCTGAATAAAAAAGGTGGATAAATTGGCTCAGGTAGGTCTTTTTGATTTTGATGAGGATAAAATCAAGGAAAAGAAGCAAGAGGCTATTACACAGAAAAAAAACCAAAACACTCCTTCAAATGTTTTTCGTGAAGAAATAACGGAAATCAAGAAAGATGGAACCTACGCAGTCATAAACGCGCAAAGAATAGTCACGACAACCCTGGAAAAATCTGAAACATACTTAACAGTCACTTTTGAGCATTGTATAACACCTTATCCCCAAGAAATGAGCCATTATGGAGGGTTTTGCAAATTCAGCGACTACAATGAGAACAATGCAGCAGATTTTCTCAATGATGCAATTCAATTCAAAAGAGAGCTTTTAAGTTTGCCATATTTGGATGACCTTAAAAATGCTTACAGGTACACTAACCTCAAAGCAGAAAATGTATTTGTAAACATCAGCGATGTCACAAAAAAATTTATAGAATCCAAGTCTGGCAGAAAATGGGAAGATTTTTTGGCAGAGCTTAACAGCATCAAAAACAAGGAAATTCCCTCTGATTATTGTGAGAAGGCTGGAAGGGAAAATGCTCTTGAAAAAGAGATTTCGCTGAAAGAGAAGAAAATTTCCGCACTTGAAAAAGAATACACGGAAAAATTGGAAGGCAAGAATACCCTGATGCCGAGAAACTCTTCAGTAATTTTCAACGACTTTAAGAAAACTAAAGATGAATTGAACTCGCTGAAAAAAGAGCTTCAAGAAACAATAAATCAGATTAATAATTCTATACTTCATTAAAATGCAAAATTTTCTTGATTCGGGGAGAAGAAACTTCAATTCTATGCTGAGGCAATGCGCTACTTCTCTTTTAGAAGCGAAGAAAAACAACAAAGTCAAATGCGAAAATTGCGGAAATACCTCTGATTTCAGAGTTAATGTTGAGAAAAATGAGCTGACATGCAAAAATTGCCATATAGAAATTAAATTGGAAGAAAGAATAGCTTGCGTATGAAAATAATTAGGTATTTAAATCACGACTTGCTCGCTTTTCCGCTTTAAAAATCAAGGAGGTGTTTTGTATGGCTAAGAAAAAGAAACAGCAAGAGCAAGCTGAAGCTCAAGAATAATTCTCGGGTTTTGCGATAATGTTCCAATTTTCTTTCTTTTTATTTTTGTATAAACAAAAATAATTTCTATGCGTTAAGTTTAAATATATCATTAATTTTTATGCTTATTACTTGGGTTGTCAGACGATGAGGTTCCAAACCAATAAACCTCAGTGCTGCATCAACCTGAGAATATTTTTTAATAAAATATTACGCTGCTATGTTTCTTTTCTTTCTTGTTTTGATCTCCAATTTCTTTAATCTGCTTTGCACTTTTTTTAGAATCTTCTCCTTAGATCTTACGCCTATTATGTTATTAGAAAGTTCTTCATCTTTAAGCACATCCCTTACCCAATTGCCGAAGTCATTCTTTTCTTTGTTTACATGATGGCTGAAGATTTCATCCTTCATGCACGCAAGAGCATTTGCCATTTCGCTGAGATTTTTGATGATTGGACCATTATTGACCCAGAAGCATTGTTCGGGGCTTGCATCTGCCAATATTCTTTCAGCGTCCTCTAAAGAAACTGTTTTGTTCATTGCTCTATCGCCTCTTTTTAATGAAGTTAATGCAATTCCAACCTAGGTATTTAAAACTTCTTGTTTTATGTTTGATTTAATCTTTACGTCTCGAAAATCGCTCCGCAGTGCGGACACTGAACATATTTCTCCTTAGAATCATTTATAGGAATAGGTTTTCCACATTCCTTGCATTTTATTTCGGGCATTTTAGCTGAAATATATTATTCTTATCCACCACCCTATTGACAAACCTACAACAATCAAACCTAACCAGTAAAGAAACTTTCTGATATTCATTTTTTCCTACGTTGTTTAAAATTAAAACTTCTTCTCACAGCTTGAAATCGTGCTAAAAATTCCTTCCCCTTGGAATCGGCGTAATCGTACATCGGTTTATCACATGCCCCTTCTATGTCATCAGGTTTTCTGTCCTTCCAACTTCCAAGTTTATATTGAAAATGAACAAATTCGTGAACAAAAATACAAATTTTAAACTTGTCACTGAACTCCGCTCTTATTGCAATAGTATAGGGTCTATCTATTTTGAGTTTTTCTATGAAAATTCCTTCTCTTTCCCGATCCAAAATTGTCGGTTCGTCATCATTTAGATCTTCTTTGAATATACCTGCTTTTTTCATTTGCTCTTCTATACCTTCAACACTATACAGAAAATAGGAGTGACTTTCAAGAGAGGTATCAATTATTCTCCGTGCATCAGCATCCAATGGCATGTCTCTTTTATTCTTAGAGAGATATTCATAAAGGACTCTTGCAAATTTTAGGTGTTTGTATTCGTTCATTTTTTGTCACTTTTTTACCTTCTTAAGTTTTTGGATATTCTCTCATGATTTTTTCGAAATTTGCCTTGGATATTAGGGCTACATTTTTGAACAGATAATCTGGAGTTTTTTTCACTTCCTTGGCAAATCGGAGATACTCATATATCTTAGAAATGGTATTTTTTCTGTTGAAAGCTATCAGGATGCCTACCTTTGAAAGAATGTGTAAGTTGCAAATTGAACCTTCGACATGCTTTGGATTTTTTTCAGTTGAGTTTTCAATTTCAATCCCTATAAAACATCTTGGGTTACGATTAGTATGATAATCAAATTCTTCTCTATTAATGGACCTATTTTTCACTAAATCAAGAAAAACTTGATATTCATCCGCTAACTCTGAGAACTCATTGGCCTTTTTGTCATCAATGGCAAATGGTCCAACAGTCAAATCAATTTCTGGAGCATATACTCCTTTGCGCATTTGCAGATTATCCTCATATCTAATTTCCTTATCAGGGAAAACTCTAATTAAGAAAGTCTGAACTTTATTTTGAAATAATTTTGTTTTGAATCTTGTTTTTAACTCCTTAATTCCTTTTTTAACTTTAGTAAAAATCCTTTTTAACTTTTTTCTAATAAAAATCATTGTAGTTTCACTCTCCCGAATTAGGCTAAAAACCACCCTTCAAATCATACGTTAAGAGAGCCTCGCTTAAAACACTTGCGTTAAAACATACAATCCTATCCAATAAAACTTCTCTTTAAGTTTCATTTCAAAGTTTTTTGAATTTCTTCCTTACTTTCTTTTTCTAGAGACTTGCCTCTATGCCAGCCAGAATAATAATTTAGTGATTTCTCTTTTCTAATCTGGAATACAGACTTCTTTTTCTTCTTGGCTTTCTCTTTGGCTGTTTCTTCTTCTAATATTTTCAATAGCCTTGTGTCCATTTTGAACCTTGAGAATAAGGATGTCTTTCAGTTGAACAAAAATTAAACATGCGATTTGGTGCTTTTAAATGCATCATGGATAATTTCTTTGCTGTAGCCTTTCGGCATTTTGCCTGTATCTGCATATGCATACAATGCTGTATTGAATATGGAATTAGCAAGATTGAAAACAAGAATTACGCCAAGAATATAGACTATTGCCAGCAGCAAGACTGCAATAACAGCAAAGGCGCCCAGGCCTGACAGCAAGACAAACAGCATTAAAGCAACAACTGCGCCAGCAGCAATAAACAAGAATTCTATCAATCCCAGGCCCAAATATCTTATCAGGCTCTCTCCCCAGGTTTTCCTCAATGTTTGCACGGATCTTTTAATTGCATCAATTGGACCAAGGTTATGGTAAACCATTCCCGGCACAACGAAAATAGCCACTATGCTCCATGCCATGCCTAATACAGCAATAAGTATGCCCAACACTATTCTTCCTCCATGTCCTGCCCTTTGCGCCATTCTGTCAAGTAACCTCAAAATAAGGCCGACAGTTGCTGAAACCAGGCTCCATGCAAAAATCAAATGAATTTTTGACAATGCGAACTTAATGCTTTCTCCAAATGTTGCATTGCCGCCCTCAAACCTTACCTTTGTTGTGTATACCACGCAAACATTAAAGAACGTTGCAATGAAAGCAAGCCCAAGGTAAGTAACGAAGATTATGAAGTACTCAAAGATGCCAAAAGGTTGTTGGGCAGTGCCTTCTAAAAAACTGGTAATTATCGTTGGGAATACCATCGCAACCATAAACAAAATAGAGAAGATGCCTGCCAGCAAGGGGAACAGCAGCAATTCCTTATCCTGCTTGATTACGCTAAAACTCAGCTTTGTTATCTCCCAGCTTCTTGAAAATGCGTTTGACATTTTATTTGGAATTAATTTATAATCATCTTTATAAATATTTCTTTTACCGGTTCTGGTGCGTAAGCGGTTGGTTTGTCATTTTTTTGCCCTTTTGTTGCATTGTGGTTGTTAATTGTGTTTAAATTTCTATGCGAAGATTTAGGTTATCTGCGTAATACTGGGATAAATTTATTATTTCGTGTTCTTCTAAGGTCTTTTTTCCATTTTTTATCCTATCAATAGTATGTAAAACCACATGTATGCATGTCATGGTTATAGCTTTATTTACCTCTCCATTAAAATATGGATGCCCATTTGCCATTGCTATTATCTCTTTTTTAAACAAACAAATCCAATTTACTCCAAAAGAAGTTTTATAAGAGAAACCTGCTTTTCCACCACCATTATGCTCATCACTATTTTCAGCTAAAGTAACTACTATTTCAGTTTTAGTCATCTTTTTTGGAACATACCATTGATAAGAAAATTCTAAATCAGTTCTTTTTTCAATAGCTTCAAAACACTTTTGGATTACCATTTCTATTTCTTTATTTTCCATTTTTAATCACTAATCGTATCAAAACTCTTTTCCAAAAGAGCCATCCACTTGTTAATTTCCAAATCAACACCTATTTTTGCCTTTAAGTCAGGTGTTGACTCCATCTTTTAACCCAAATCTCTTCAGTCTCAAATCCACCCCGAAGTAAATCATTTCAAAACATATATAAATATGTTTCTAAAGAAGCTAAGTTAGTGAAAAAGAGTGTAGTAATTGCAATATCTATTGTCTTTCTTCTAATTATCATTATAGGCGTTGTTGGCCTTGGCTCAAAAAAAACAGATTGTTCTGGAATTGAAGACGCAAAGCAGAAGAACAGATGCCACCTTTACAATCTTCTGAATTCTTATGGTTTTGTTAATGATTACGATGAATTCATGAAGAAAAAGCCGTATGAAAGACCTGGGCCAAAGTACTTTACAATGAAATTCCGGGATGAAGCCATAGACAATGATAATAATGGAAAATTCGAGGCTGTCAGAATTTATGCAGGAGTAAATGTAGAAGAAGCAGGAGAATATGGAATTCAATCAAGGATATTTGACGATAAGAATGTCCATGTCTATTACTTTGAGGAAAACCAGCAGCTAAATAAAGGATTTAATGAGCTTGTTGTTGAAGTTCCTTCTCAAGCGATTTATGAGCATAAAGTTTTCGGCTACTTAAAACTGATGCCTATAATCCTATTCAAGGATGGCAAGCAGCTTGAGGTAATCAGTCCAGAATGGGAATCAACACCTTATGGCTATGATGATTTTTCGGCCATCCTTCCTGACTTAATAATAAAAAGTGCTGAAAAGAAAGGAAATGACGTTGTTGTAACAATAGAGAATGTGGGCAAAAAGCACGCCTTTACAGTGTTCGTAGACTTTATGGTGGATGGCAATCTCCATTTTGACAAGACAAACCAGAATAGCATTGTACTGTTAAAAGCAGGAGAGCAAAAGGTGTTTACAATGACAGCTCCCAATGCCGAGCATTATTCTGTTATAGTGGACCCTTGGAATAAAGTTGATGAAAGCAACGAAGAGAACAACATTTATATTTTGAGATAAGGCATCATTTCTTATAGTAATTATTCATCAAATCAAATACAATGAGAAATATAACAACTTTGCTGCTGATTGCAATTTTTGTAATTAGTTCTTGCACTATTAATGTGCCACAATCCGATGTAGCAGGCTCAATGATAAATAATAATAAGACTATTGAAGAAAATCAAACTGTCAAAGAAATTCCAAAGACTGTAGAAAACAAAACGATAGCTGAGGAGAAAATAGAATACCCAAAACAGGAAGAGAAGTTAGAAAAAATACCACCAATTCAAGATGAGCAAAAGAAAATCGAAGAGGAGGAGCCATCAGAAAATGTAACCAAATATCCAAAGACTGCTAATAACAAAATAAAAATTGCTACTTTCAATATTCAAATTTTTGGAAAAACAAAGCGCGAAAAGCAGGAAGTCATGGATGTTCTTAAAAAAATTGCCAGAAATTTTGACATTGTAGCTATTCAGGAGGTTAGGGACAGCAGCGAAACTACCATATCATTTTTCCTTAACGAGATAAATTCTATGCCTGGCCCTGATTATGGTGTTGTCTATGGAGAAAGGCTGGGAAGAAGTTCAAGCAAAGAGCAATATGCATATTATTATAATACAGAAACCGTTAGTTATATACCAAATTCTGCTTATACGTACGCTGACTCAAATGATGTTTTTGAGAGGGAACCGTTTGTGTCAGGCTTTTCTTCCGGAATTTTTGATTTTTATTTGATAAATATACATACAAAGCCAGAAGATGCTTTTAATGAAATAGACAAGCTTAATCTTGTCGTAAAAGACGCTGAAAGCAAGTTTACAAATGAAAAAGATTTCATAGTTCTTGGTGATTTTAATGCTGACTGCACCTATTTTAAAGAGAAAGCAGACCTAAGCGCCTTGGAAGGTGCTGAATACTATTGGGTTGTTGATGACAGCGCAGACACAACTACAAAATCTACTGTATGCACTTATGATAGAATTGTATTCAAAAAAGATGCTACATTGTCAGACTATGCCAGCAGTTGGGGGGTGTTCAGGTTTGATACTCTATATGGCTTAAATCAGGAAATGACAGAAGATGTTTCAGACCACTATCCAGTATGGGCTGAATTTTACACAGATAGGGGTAATGATAATAACAAATAAAATGGGACAGCAAGAAGTTTATGATTTCCTTAAAAAACATAAAGGCAAATGGTATACATCAAAAGAAATAGCCGATGGATTAAAAGCATCAGTTGGATCCGTGACGACTTGCTTGCAAAAGTTGAGGGATGGCTCTGATATTGATTTTGAATATGGAAAGGGTACAGGACCTAGTGGAAAGAATGCCTATGTTTATAGGTTTAAAATATAAATAAAAATTTACTTTAAGAAATCTGTCCTTTTAAATTTTAATTTGATTTTTGATTTTTTATATTTGGATTTAATTTCATCAAAAAAATGATTAAGCCTTTCTTTTGAAAGGTATGAAAATGGATCACTATCCTTCTTCCGAATTTTAAAGAATAAATTGTAAACCGACGAATAAAAAATGGCGGGTTTTGATAAAATCTTTTCTTGGTTGTCTTTAAATAATTTATAGATACTAATCAAAGTACTCTCGTCAATGAATAATATGCTTCCTTTCCATCTGAATTTTTCTTTAACTGAAAAATAGAACTTTGTATAACTACCCTTATTCATATTATTTGATATTATGGTATAGGTTAAAAGGCCACCAAAAAATTTAACCTTGCTATCCTTCTTCAGAGCATGAATGTACTTCCTATGTTTTTCTGGTTTATCATTTAAAATATATCCATCTTTCTGGCTAGAATACTTACAATCCCAAGCTAGACAGCCTCTTTTCAAAGGCTTGCCATAATTCTGTATTGATACAACTCCATCTGGGGCAGGGACACCAGCAAATTTGCCCCCTAGTCTATCTCCAACATAAAAAATCTCGTGCAATAAGTTATAAATATCAATTTCAAAATTCTGGTCATCATATTTATTAGTTTTATTGGAGATGCTTACTAAAGAATCTGAACCTTTCTTAATAAGTTTTTGTAACCACTTTCTCTTTTGTGCATTATTGAATTCCTTAATTTTTTTGGTAACATAAATAATATCAGCTTCATGAATATATAAGTCTGTCAAACCTATACATTCAAATCCTTCTGATAGAATATCACCATATAAAGTTCCTGTATATTGCGTTAAAACCAGCAGCAATGGTAATCCAGTTTCAGAATAATGTTTAATTATCTTGTCTGGAATAGTTGAAGTAGTTGCAAAGATAGTAATCACTTCATTTGGCTTATTCATAATGTCTATAGTATCATAAGATTTGCCATCAATTTTCTTTTTATATTTCCTTATTCTAAATTTACAGTTAGAAAGAATGTTGTATATATAGTCCAATACTCCTTGTTTATTTAACGTAATGTCTATAAAATTACCTTCAATATAAAGGCTATTACCGCATTCAGGACAATCCCCCCTTTTCCATGTAATTTTTCTACATTTCTCACATCTTCTTTTTGCAGCTTTCTTTGGTTTATATATAATTCCCTTGTCCATTAAATCCAATAATATTTCTTCCGCGTCTTTTGGAATATTTGCAGGAACAGTTTTGGTATTCAATAAATAATCTACAATCTTTCTTCTATCAAGTTTACTATCAGAAGACCTAAGATATTTGTTTAAAGCAATTCCGAATCTATCCTCAAATGCCGCTTTGAAAGCTTCCAATTCTTTTTTTGGTATTCTCTTATCTACTAAATTAAATCTATTACGCCCCCATTTATCCTCTTCAACTTGGACATTTATTCTTAATCCATTAAATAAAAATATAAGTTTATGAAATTCGCTAAGGTCGTTTAATTTCAAAATGTTTTTCTTCCTTAGTATTTTTAAGCCTGAGATTATATCATTTTTTTTATTTAAATCTCTTATACTCATGCTTAAGTTAATACTAGTTCTTTTAAATGTTGCATCAATCAATTGGAAATTAGTTTGTAAATTCTCAGTAAGTTTATCAAAGAATACAGTTGGATTATAATCCGTCTCTATCCTCATATGTTTCAATGGATTTTTTAATCTACTCGATATGTACCCTTTGATGTGATAGGCCTCCCATTTTGACCTCGTATTTATTTCTAGAAAGTTTTCTTGTGGATAGATTGTTATCAACTTATAGGTTCCTTTAAGCAATCTCAAGTTATTCGGAATCGCCGGAAATAATGTGTCTGAAGACTCTTTCAATAGCAAAAATATCCATTTTAATTCCCCTTTATATGCCCATCTAAATTTATAAAATTTTGAATAATTATCTAATTTTTTTATGTATAAACATAGGTAAGGCATGAATTTTAATATGGAATTGTAATCTTCATCTTTCAATTTATTAAGAAAATTGTAATTAAAAAATCCTTTACCATACTCATGCTTCAGTAATTGAAGGTATAAATTTTTTATATTGTTGGTTTTAAACTCATCAAAAACTTTTCTCATAACCTTACTCTTATCTATAAAATTGCCTACTTCTTGGATATTATAAAAATCACTTATTGCTTTAGGATTACATAAAGAAAACTCCATTAGACAATATAGCTCTATTGCTATTTTCATATCACTATATATCAAAGAGGGTATGTTTTCTTGCTTATCAAATTTAATGTTATATTTTATAGCAATATAATATAAATCTTCTTTATTGAGCATATTAATTCTGTCAAAGAAAGTTTGTTTGCACAACTCCCATTTGTCACAGTAGGAATCTATATTAATATCTAGGTTATTCCATAATTGACGGTACTCTCTACTAAATAATGTAGATTTTAATCTTTTGTCTCCCATAAAGCACTCTTTACAAACCCATGAATTCCTTTATTGTTACTCATCTTAATTAAAACCACTCCCAATCCTATTCTTTAAAACTAGTATTTAAAGATATTGAAGTAAATTGTACGCAAATAGAGTAAAATAATATAGTTAACACATATGTTTGCTCGGAAAACTACAATGGAAAATTTGATAAATCAAAATATGATGAGTTGATGGTAAAGGCAACTTTCAATATTTTGCAGCCGTTTGGTATTGACATTCAGAAAATTTATAATAAGATAGGGAATACGACTCAGTTAACATTAAGTTAGTGTTTAGAGATAGTTCCAAAACATCAAGAAATATTACGAACTGAAATGTTGTGAAATCCAATGTTCACTGAAAAAAATTCCGAAGATCAGGAGAAAAAAATACAAAAGGAGATTGAAGCTCATGTACGGCCGATAATATTTAACTATTCAAAAATGATTCCAGATCTGAAAATATACTTACCTAATTTCCAACTAGACTTCGCAAGGCACTTGACTGAAACCATTCAGCAAAAATTGCTGCCATTTGGCCAGTTACAAAAGCAACTTCATGAAAGTTTGTTACACATCACGAAAATGAATCAGTCAGTTCTGATATCTTTCCAACCATCATTCGGCATCTGGGCCAAATGGGCTGAAGTCTTTAATGGTTTTGCCCAACAAATTGCATTCCTAAATGAGCCTGAATTCAAAAAGTTTGATTATAACTGGGTTGACATACTAGATTTTCATGAGAAGAAGGAACTCTATGAAGCATGGAAGAAAAAAGATGACGAATTAATTAAAAAAATTTTGACTGAAAAATTTTCTCAAAAAGAACTTCTTTATGAAATCTTAGAGGAAATTATAGAGAATAAATTATATTCAGAAAGGAAAGATATTCTAAAAGATGCCTTTGATGCTCATGCCGAAGGAAAATACACACTGGCAATTCCCGTTTTATTCTCACAGATTGATGGTGTGTTTATTGACATGCACAACGATTTGGATGGAAAGTTAACATATACATGCCCAAAATGCAATGAAAAATTGACTGCGCAACTTACTGCGAAGAATATTTCTGAAAATCTTTCATCCGTGATTGATCCGCTTATGCCAAATCTTATGAGTTTTACTTATAATATATTTGATGAATTCAGAAACGGAATCCTTCATGGTAAAAACACAAAATATGCTGACAGATACTTATCAACAAAACTTATATTAATTATATGTCAGCTATATTTAGATAATGAAGTAAAAGAGATAAAACAAAAAAAGGCAAAAAAAATTGAAAAGGCTCAATAAATTGAAGACTTCAAGCACCTATTTCTTCTTCTTCCTTCCGCCTCTAGCCATCTTTGCCATTGATACATCTCCCTTCTTGTCGACAAAGTAGAGATAGCCTGTTTTTCTTTTAATTCCGCATTTGTGAAGCACTTCCTGCTTTTTGCTTGACTTCTTGCCGGCTCTTGCCATTGCTACTCTGGCACAATCGCCACTCTTGTTCACGAAATAGAGATATCCCTTTTCTCTCTTTACTCCGCATTTGCATACAACTTCTGCCATTTTACCACCTTTTTTGATTTTTTGAATACAAATAGATGACTTGCTTAAATATATTTTGATTTTCAGACGCATAAAATATACAATATAAATAAAGGCTCTGTAGAAAGTCTTAAGTAAAACACCCCCTCTTGCATCGCAAAAGAGGGGTGGGGAAGGTTGAGTTCCCCATGAAAAGGAAAGAAAGGCTGGAAAATAAAGTTAAGCATTTGATAAGGCAAGCATGCTTGCCAAGATTTCTGCACAGATTTGGTCCAAAGAAATTTCTTCTTTGGCAGCTATGCTTAGGGCTTCTGATAAAAGAATCTTTCAGGCTAAGCTACAGGCGAGCAATGAAGTTTCTCGACGAGTTTTATGGAATAAAACTGCATTGGACAACCCTGCAAAAATTCAGAAGAAGAGTTCCTCTTGCGATTTGGCAAACCCTTCTTAAATCCACAAATAATAATTCAATTGCTGTTGCAGCAATTGATGGAACAAGTTTGCAAAGAAGTAATCCGAGCATGCATTATCTGAAGAGAATCGATAGGGAAGGGAATATTTCTGTTCCGATTTATTTGAATGTCATGATAGATGTCGTAAGAAGAAAGTTTATAGCTGTTAGACATCATGCAAAAAAGTCTGGAGAAGTTCCGGACGTTTATTATTTCTTTAAACAGTCTCCCAAGGAGATTGAACTTGCAGTTCTTGACAAACTCTATGATTCAGAAGGGCTGCATAGATTCTTCAGGCAAAGAGGCACTTACAGCATAATTCCAGTCAAGAAGAACTGGGCGAGAGGGCAAATGCGAAAGCAATTAAAAGATTGCTTTGATTACACCTTATATTGGCAGAGAAATTTGATTGAATCTTTGTTTTCTGCATTAAAAAGATTGTTTGGAAACCACTTGCGGGGTTTAACAGCCCGAACACAGAGAGCAGAAATATATATGCGGTTAATAGCTTACAATTTAGGGGCTATAATCATGGAGACTTTCTACTAAGCCATAAATAAAAGAAAGTTTAAATAACCAGATACATTAACAATATTCTATGATATCGAAACAACTTATAGAAGAACTAATTGCTACTTTAAATGATGAAAAGCAAAAAAAGTTAATAGAGTTATTCAAGGGAAATTATAACTTAAGAATATTAAAAGAAGCAATAGAAAAAAATATAGAAGATGATCTAAATGAGACTTAAAAGTATTACTATTCAAGGTTTTCGTGGGTTTAATGAAAACCAAACTATCACTTTAGATAATGATATTATCCTACTTTATGGTTTAAATGGTACCGGAAAATCTGGATTAGTCGAAGCAATAGAATGGTTGTTTTATGATGACATTTCTAGGAGGACAAGGTCTTTGTGTAAAAGTGAGTACACATCAGATACTATAAGAAATATCCACTACGATAAAGAAGAACCTCCCTTTGTTGAATTAACCGTAATTAAGTCTGGGATGGAAGTCAAATTAAAAAAGGAACTTATATCAGCAACAAAATGTAAATTCTATATTGATGGTAATGATGTCCCTGATTTTTCTTCATTGGGTGTTAGCTTTGATGATATTCATAAACCAATCTTGGGACAAAGTGAAATAAAAAGGTTTGTAGATACAGAACAAAAGGACCGTTGGGAAGAAATCAGTAGAATACTTGGTCTTGAAGAGATAGCTAATATAAGAGAGCAATTACTGAAGTTAAGGAAAGAAATTGAAAATGACTCTAAATTTCTGGAATTAAATGATTTAAAAAATAGTATTGGATATGATTTAAAAATTATTGGAGATTTGCAAGGATATGAAGATCTAGTGAATATGTTTCCCTATGAGAAGGCAAAATTTGAGAAGGATTTAATTGAATGTTTAAAGAAAAGTTTTTCTCAGGTGAGTAATAATATAAATTTTTTTAAAAAGTTATTAGAAGATAATCTAAACTTAATTCTTAAGACATCTTCAACTTCGGAAAATATCAAAAAATTGAACTACACTCAGGATAAGGAATTAGAGAAAGGTATTTTTGAATTAATAAAAAAAGCAAGAGAGCTGACAAAAGAACTTAATCTCTTGAAGGATTTTAAATTCCAAGAAGTTGATTTCTTCAGAAAAGGATTTGAATTAATTCATGACGAAATCTGCCCATTTTGTGGTGAAAAAACTATAACAAAAACTAAGAGAGAACATTTAATAAGTTGTCTAGAAGGCCATAAAGAGAAGTTAGATAAATATGAATTTTACTGCAAATTGAGAAAAGACCTTGCAGAATTGAAGGACGAACTATTTAATAAATTCAACGAAATGTTAATAAATCAGAAAGAACTTGAACTTGTGATTGATGATTTTTCTAAATATCCTGAATACAAAGAGACAGTTAAAAAATTAATAAATTTCTTAGATACAGACCTCAAAGAATTTTTCGATAAAATTAGTACTCAATCAGTTTCTTTTGATGGATTTACAAAATTGTTAGAAAGTATACCAAAAGATGAAGAAAACATCGCTAAATGCCAGATATTTGTGGATTCAATTGAGAAAGAACTAAATGAAATAATCGCACTGTCAATCAAACATGGAAATACTATTAATAAAATAAAAGAGGAACTGTTGCTAAAAACACCAGGACTTACACAACAAGATAAAAAAGCATTAAATACAATACACGCCATATTAAAAGTTATAAATAATAAAGGTAAACTAAGTCTGTTAGGTGTTTATAACAATAATTTAAGTAATCTTACTAATTTGATAGATAATGTAGAAGAGTTTGAAAAAAATAAGTCCGAGAATCTATTAAAAAATCTGTCCAATTCTATAAAGAAGTACTATAATGAGCTTAACCCTAACGAAGAAATAACATTTGAAGAGATTGTGCCATCGAGTGGTAAATCAAGAAAGGCAAAAATTAAAGGCAAATCTTTTGGGAAGGATATTAACCCTGTAAGTTGTTTCAGCGAGGCCCACACAAATTGTTTGGGATTGAGTTTATATTTTCCCCAGAGAGTAGAGAATAATCCCGACTGGGATTTTATCATGCTAGATGACCCAGTTCAATCAATGGATAACGACCATTCAATGAATTTAATAAAAATACTGAAGAATCTGTCCAAAAATAAACAAATAATTGTGCTTAGTCATAGTCATAATTTTAAGGAAGATTTTAATGCCTTATTTTATGATAAGGACTATCTAAGTTATGATTTCTCAGATTATAAAAAAGAGGGTCCGAAGATAACTCTAATGAAAGGAAACGTAGATAATTGTCTAGAGTTTGCAAAAAAATTAGTTACTGGGACTCAAATTGAGAGACATGCAGCAGGGTCAAGTGTAAGAAAGGCATTGGAAAATTTTGCTGCTGAAATTCTAATACAAAAAGGTAAACTAGGTATTATGAAAGTGACCAAAATGACTCTAGAAGACCGTCTTATTAAGATTGAAGAACTAAAGCTGTGCTCCGTTGATGATATAGGAGAAATAAAAGCTTTACTTAATATTTTGGACCCAGCTTCCCATGGAAAACCCAGGAGGGACCCTTCAACTACAGAAATACTAAATGGTATAAAACTAGTCGAGAAGCTGAAACACTATCTTTAATTTAAGATTTATGAATATATGCTTAATTGAATTTGTTTCATTTTACGGCCATCAAATTCATCTGCAGCTTATTAACATCATCAATCTTATACGCAAATGCTGTCTTTCCATTCTTTGGCAGGCACTTTAAAGCAGATTGCCACACAAAGTCAAGCTCGTCAAGTGTTGTCTCATTGTTTCCTGTTAAAATCAGTATTGCATTTTTCATACCTTTGAGCTTTGGCTTGAGCAATGTATCTGCATTATCTGTGGAGCCTACTTCAAAAGAATGAAATTTTGCTTTCTTTGCATTCTTTGTTACCATTTTGAAATCTTCCAAGCCAAGATTTACCATCATTTTTCCATAAATTGCATTAAATAATGCAGAATAATAAATATTGTTTATCTTATGCTTTTCGAGAAATCCCCTTAAATTTTTTATGCTATAATTCCTTGTTTCATCTGAGTCATTAATATTTTTAATTTTTTTTTCAATTTTTTGCCGGGCTGCCAACTTAAATAATTCCAGTAGCCGCAGCACATCTTTTTTAACTTTGATATTAATTTTATTCACATCCATTGAAAGTGTTCGTAATTTGTAATAATCAGAAGACTTGCCTATCCGCTCAAGGTGAGGCTTCATCAGGTTTTCAATGTCCTTTGCAATCTTAGGGTTGACTTTCTTTTTGCACTTTTCAATTTTGGCCTTAATCATTTTTCCATTTCAAAAACTTGTTCACTAACTAGTATTTTACCTTTATACTTTGTAGTAATCTGCAAGGCAGCATTTTCTCTGTCTGTTTGTTCAAAATTTTCATTTAAAAAGATTGTTTTAGTTTCCATTTTATTGCACATATTTTAAAAAAAACAGTTTCCTATATTCTAAAAACTTTTTATGCTCATTTTTTCCTCCAATAATTATTTTTCCAGGATATTCCTTTTTTTTAAATTCCTTAATAACTATGCCAATATAATTTTGATTATGGTTAAATGGGTCACTTCCAGAATCATGCAAGTTGCATTTAATGCACAATATATTTTTTATATCTTTGACGGCAATTCCTTCTAGAATTTTAAGGACAAAAGATAACACATCTTCAATGCTTGATTCACTATCTTCCAGAAAACAATCTATAATAACCTCTTGTTTTAGATTGTAAAATTTCTTTAGAAGAAAAACTTTCTTTTTTAGCAAAAGTTTTCTGCAGAAATTTAAATCTTGGTTTTTAGCTTTTGCAAAATCCCTAGGCAAAGCATCAATGGTAAATGCGGGACTATCCATGGAGATTTTATACTGTGGCACATTTTCAGGTGTTTTCATTTTTCCTAATCTCATATCCCTATCATTTGAAGCAAACTCATCTTCAGGCTCTTCATAAGACTCCTTGTCATATTTTCTCTTCTGTCCTTTGCGAGCTTCCACTAAGATTTCCAGTGTTTTAAAGTTCTTATTATTCATTTTGGTCTTCCCACTATATTATAAAATTCTCTTATTTATATATCTTTCTATTTAATAGTATAATATTATACTTTATTATAGAAAAGGATATAAATGCTATGTTCTTTCTCAATACTATGGAAAATTATATAAAAGAGTCATCTATATCGGAGCTGGAGGGTGGTAATGATATGGGTAAAAAAGTTCTGATAGCTACATTATACAGCCCTGAGCCAGTTATTCTTGCTACAACACGCCTTGGCCCTGAGCGCTTAATTCTATTAGTTGATAAAGAGCCTAGCAAGGAACAAGAGAACAGCCTTAAAATTATACAGGATTCACTAGGAAAGGTAATTGAGGTCAAAGTTGTCAAGACTGATGTATATGACATTGTGGCAGTTGCCACTAAATGTGTTGAAATAATTGACTTGCAGCCAAAGGATGACCCAATTTATGTTAATATCACTTCCGGGCGAAAAACTAAAGCCATTGGATTATTATTTGCTGCTTACGCAAGGCATGACAGGGTTAAGAAAATTGCCTATAATCCGGAAGAGGATAAGAGTGCAGTTGTTTATTTACCTAGACTGAGTTTTAAGCTTACAGAAAGCGAGAAAAAGGTTCTTGAAGCGATTGGAAATGATTCGTTTGAAAACCCAACAGAGCTTGCAAAGAAAGTTGATTTGTCAACTGCAATGCTTTACAGGTCGCTTGATGAGCTAAAAGATCAAGATTTAGTAACAACAGAGCAAGGCATTAAGCTGACTGATGCGGGAAAGATAGCGAGGCTTTAGTTTAGGGTGAACCCATGAAAGATAAAATGAACACTCAAAATGTTAGTTTGGCTGGAGAATTCTTTGTGCTTGCACAGCTTTCACTTCGAGGTTATATAGGTACACTTACTTTAGGTCATACTAAAGGGGTGGATATACTCGTTTCAAACGAAAAAACAGGTAATATGTTTAGACTCGAGGTAAAAACAGCTAGTAAAGGTCCATGGAGAACTAATATTTTTGGAAACAATTATGAGTGGATGATGGATATCAAACATGAAACTATAATTGATAATAAGTTATTCTATTGTTTTGTTTATCTTAAAAACTTGATAGAAATGCCTCTTTTTTTTATAGTTCCAAGCAACATAGTAGCTAATTATTGTGTAGAGGAACACAAAAAATGGTTCGATGCTCCAAGAAAAAATGAAGTAAAAGAAACTACTATGAGGACATTTAGAATTGGAATAGATCCAGATGCACATGGGTTGCCTTTAGAAAAATACGAAAATAAGTGGGACTATTTTGATTAATAGTCCAAAGATAGCGAGGTTGTGAAATTGAAAACATTTGAAATTAAAAAACTAAGTGAAGCAATAGAATATATGATGGAAAAGCACGGAGCAGATACCCGCAAGGGTTCTACCATACCTTATTTTACGCATCCTATTGGTGTTATGAATATTCTACTAGAAGAACAATCATTTGATTCTAAAATTAATGAAGATGTTATTCTTGCAGGACTGTTCCATGATTTAAATGAAGATGCAAATGTTACTATTTTAACTATAGAAGAAAAATTTGGAAAGGAAGTTGCGAGATTAGTCAAGAATGCGTCTGAGCCGGAAGGCTTGAAAAAAGCTAAAGATCAGATAGGCAACTGGAAAAAAAGAAAAGAACACTCTTTAAACTTACTAAGAACTGCGGATAAATTCACAAAAATGGTAATTTGCGCTGACAAATTGGATAATGCCCGAGCTATACATAGAGACATTATTTCAGGCCTTGATGTTTGGAAAAAATTTAATGCGCCTTTTGATGATATAAAATGGTATTATGAATCAATACTTCAACTGCTTAAATCAGGAAATAGCATTGAGAATACCAGGATGTTTAAATTACTGGAGATAGAAGTAAATGAAATATTTAAAATACCTATTAAAAACTGCGGTTAACTGATGCAAGTAAGATAGTGAAGTTATAAATTAAGAACATAACTATTAATCCAGATAAGTAAGATAAACAAATTAAAAAAATAATAAAATGAATATTTGGGAGAAAATAGTGAAAAGTTTAAATATTGACCATGAAAACTATAAATTGGGGCGGTTAAAATAGAACAATCAGATTTTGATACTAACAATAATTTGAATAAGGTATTTATTCATCCAGATTTTAATGCAACGATTGAACAAATAAATAAACTAAATATCCAACTTCCTAAAAATCCAACTACAGGGGAGTTAGACTTCCATTTGAACACATACCCAACAGATGGTAAACTAATCACAAATATGGAAGAAATCAAACCATTCAAGTTAAATGCAAAAAATGGGGAGAAAATGGCCCACGAGAACATTGCAATATCAGCTTATGATGAATCAATCAATAAATTCTCAGCACTGGAAGGTACCGCTTTCTTAACTTCGCATTCATTAGTTTTACAGCATAAAGACGGATATATTCCTCAAGCTTTCTTGACATTCTATTTTTATACAAGGTCCAAAACTTATACGCAAAAATCAAGATTTATAAAATACTCAGATGATCCAGAAGTAGATTCTAAAGTAGATTATGTAAAAGACCGCACAGATTTTATAATTAAGAACACTCCAAAAAATTCAATCGCATTTATAGACGGACCCTTGATAGGTGGTCAAGTAAGTGCATATACATACAAACTCAATAAAGAACTTCTACAAAAAAATGTAATCCCATTTTTCGTTGTGAAAAATACAACAAGTAATCTGGTTACAGATAATATTCTGGAACTTAAGGGCAAATACAACTCAGACCTACACTGGGCATATAGTACCTTGTCTGCTGGTGAGAGGACAAATTTCTTTAAGTATGTAGACCAACATAATCCTAGGAACGCTAAACTATTTTGTTATATCAAAGGATTTAATTCAAGTCCTCAAAGAGTAGAATTTCACCTAGAAACATTCGAAAAATTTGAAAAACAAATTCCGGGCATGATGGATTTAATATATTATTTACTTTTAGTTCAAGGAGATTGGAGGAATCCACAAATAAGAACAATAATCATAGCTGAGAAATACGCTAGGGCCACACTAAGACTGTTTAATATAAACAAACTAGCCGAATCAGCCGGCATAACCCCTACAATAAATCAAGAAAGATTTGCGTGGTGAAAAAATGACATGGACTGTAATAGGTGAGAAAAACGGTAAGATTCTCTTGGCATCCAAATCAATTGTTCCAGGTATTCTGCCAAAGGGAGCTTATTTGACTGTAGAAGATGGTGAAACAAAATTCATCCTAAGAGTGGATGATAGTCAGCAGCTTGAACCATATTCTCCATCACCAATGATAATAGACATGGACTTATCTCCTTTAAGTCAAGACCAAAAATGCCAAAATATGATATCTGCATATCGAGTAAAGGATTTATCTAACCGTGAAGATGGACTTATTGATTACATTAAACCTCAATTGTCTGCTAGACGCTCTACACAAGAAGAAGTTGATTTGGCATTGGGGGGTAATAAAGAAGGCCCTAAAGTTTTTCTTGCAACAGTTCATTCTTCTCAAAATCAACTCTTGATAGATGAGAAAAATAAATTCATAACTGTGAACTTGCCTATTGATACATTTTTTCATCAAATATTGATTTGCGGTAAAACTGGAAGCGGAAAAACTGTTGGAATCAAGTACCTATCTCAATACTTCTTAGAAAAATTAAATGGTGCTGTTCTCGCCGTAAACGTAAAAGAATCAGATTTGCTCAGAATGAATCATCCTTCTGAAGAAAAGAGTGCTAAAGAGTTAGAAGCGCTTGAGGAAACTGCACACGGGATAGATAATTTTATGGTATACTATCCGGCAAATGCTGAAATAACTCACACTAAAAAAGTAGATGCAGATTATACTAAAAAAATCACTTTAAATGTTAAAGAAATAGAACCGGAATCATTAACAGGGCTTCTACAAAACATTTCCGACATAGGTGCACAAAGTCTACCCAGCATATTTAGAGCATGGCAAGAAGAACAAAAGGAAAGCAGAGATGATAAAGAATTTAAGTTTAACAATTTTGTGAGATATTTCTCCAGAGGAATTGATGATAAGTGTAGATTTAGGACTTTAAATGAAAGGGGCGATGAGGATGAAGTTACCTTACACAGGGGGACTTTTGAAAATATTAAAAGAAGTTTGAATATAGCGATGCTATTTTTTGATAATGAAGAAGCCGAGTGCCTGACTGATGATGATATACTTCAAGCTGGTAAAATGTCAGTCATTGATGTGGCTGTTACCAATGGTAGACAGTTCGGCGCAATATTGCTTAGAGATTTGCTCCATAAGATTGTTGCTGCCAAAAATGAAGGAAAAACAGACATACCCATACTAATAATAATAGATGAAGTTCACAGTTTCTACAATACAGATGCATTAGAAAATGCATTAGGAGATTTAGACACCATCTGTAGAACAGGAAGAAGCCAAAAAATAGGAGTTATCTTTGCTTCTCAAAACCCCACGGATATCCCCTCTGGACTATCTAGCGTAATTAACACTAAAATATTTTTTAAAACAGATGCTCATTTGGCAAAAACGCATGGTGTCATTGTATCCCCTCAAGAAATGGAAGGACTAAAGGCAGGGTTTGCTACAGTTTCTATACATGATATGCCTCAAGTAAAAATAGTTAAGTTTCCGATGGCATTTGCTGGAGTATTCAAGTAGGTGATAAAAATGGAAGAAGAAAGTTCAATTAAAGATTTGTTTGAGACTCTGCTGAAAGAAGATAACGAAAAGAAGATAATAAGGCTGATAGTAGACGACAAAGAACCTGAAGAAATAGTAGAAATTTTACTAAATTCGAAGGAGCACTGATAATAATGATAGAATATGATTATTTGATAGAGAGGGACGAAGGAAACGAAGTCAAGGAATTTAGGCCGGATAAAATTCCAAAAAAAATGGAGAACTTATGCTACATTGAGGGTCCTAATTCATCCGGAAAAAGCACGCTTCTAAATATTATTGCTCTAGGTCTTTATGGTTTAAAGAATAATCGTTTGCATCCAGCACTACAAGACAAGCTAAAAAGTTTAGTAGGTTCAAATCATCAAAAATTAAAATTTACCATTAAAATTAAGAATAAGAATGGTAGTTTGGAGATCGTCTCTGAAAAATTGGATTTAAATAAACCAGACATTATAGTAAAAGAAATAACTTCAAATGGGGAAAGAAAGTTGTCTAAAGAAATGTTTGAACGCGATTACAACTTAATATATGATATTCCACATGACCCAACTCAAAGATTGAACCATTTAATTGATGACATTAAAGATGCCCAAATTAGATATGGAAACAGTATAGGCAGATTAAAAGAGACCGTTAGGAGAATACTTGCAGAAATAGACAGCTCACGCAACCCAAAAAGGATCAGTGAACTTAATACTCAATATAATGATAAAGAAAATGAACTAAGTATTTGCAATAAAACTATTGAAAAACAACAACTGCAACTAAATATAGTTGAAGATTACACTTATTTCCGATTTTATAATGAATATAAAATTAAGCTAAATCAAGTTCAAGGAAAAATAGACAATTTGAGAAAAAACGCAGTAAAAACAGAAAAGAAAACTCACAATCAAAATTCTGAATATTACACAAACTTAGAGATAGCTAGAAGAACAGTACAAGAAATGCAATCTATTTATAACAAAGTTAGTGACTTATTAAATATTTCTCTAACTAAAGATAAGCACTATTTGAATATATGGCAAAAAATTGACCTCAAAAGAGCTTTAGAAGAATTGCAATTTGATGAAAATCTAGAAGAGTGTATTTTGCATTTTAAAAGAGTTTTAAGGGAGCAAGAAGATGAGCTAAAAGAAGATGAGTCTTCAAAGGAAGCTGACTTCTTTAATGCTTTGATAGAAGTTCTTGAAAGTTATAAAAGATTTAATTTAACCATACCTGGCATGGAGAAAAGTATTTCAGAATTTATTAATGACCTGAAGGTTGCTGCTGAAAAACATGATACTATTATTAAAAAAAGAAAAAATATTGAGGAAACAGATGCCGAGTTAGCAAAGCTAAAAAGGGAAATGGATAAATTGAATACGTCAGTTTTTCCAGATATGATACGCCTTAAACCACTACTAGGCACAAAAATGTCTGATTATATCACGGAAAATGCTGAACAAGAAATTAGCTCATTAAACAATCAATTAAGCGAATTTCAGAATAAATATGAATACTATGAAAACCTATATTCTGCCAAAGGCAAACCTATTGAAAAGGAAATTATGTCAAAGGGTGGTAAAAAAATTCGAGATTATATCTCATATACTGAAGAGCAATTAAAAGATAAAATCAAAGAACTTAGAAATTCAATCAATGATGAGACAGCAAATAAACGCACATTAGAACACTCAAGAATTTCTATATCCACTGAGTTAGAAAGGCTGAAAGACAAAAAACCACATAGATATCAAAATCAAGTAGAAGCTTTAAATGAGTTGTTGTCCAAGTTAAACTTATTGGAATCAAAGTTCAAAATAGACTATGACAGTTATATTAAGGAAATAATAGATAAGAATTTGTCCAAAAATATAACAAAGGAACAAGAAAACTATAATGATGCCATTTTTCATTTCTTAGCTAAAAAAATTGGGAGATTTGCTCATATTAATAAAGAGTATAAGGCAATTAAAGTTGATTTGATAAATGGAATAATTCATACAGAGGATAAAAAAAGAATCCATTTGCAAGACATGGGAACTGGTCAAAGCCAAAGTGCATACTTAAAAGGTCTTTTGAATACTTCTGACAAAAGAAAAGTAATTGCTATGTTTGATGAAGTTGCAATGATGGACAATAAATCCTTGGAACCGATTTACAAGAAATTTAGAGAGTTATATGAAGGAGGAAAATTATTAGCAGGGATAGTGGTTCAGCGTGGGGAAGAAGTAAATGTTATATCTAAAATAAAGTGATATTAATGGAAGAAATAGTTGACTTAGAAAAATTTTACAAAAAAATCCAAGAATCTCTTAGTAACAGATACAAGGAAAAAATAGAATCAATTTTTTTAAGAATGTTAGAAATTAGAAGTGCCGTTGACAGATTTCGATTACTCAAGGAAGCTTCAATTTCAAAGTTTCAATTTACAGGAGAATCGGTTAGGAATCTGATGGAAAATGGGTTTATCAGAGTAACAGATGAAGAAAATAAATATACATTAACTGCTAAGGGTATCTTAGAGTATGAGAAAAAAAATGGTATACTAATAGAAGAAAAAATATGGAATTTTATAGATAAAAAATATTTTGATTTATTTTCTGAAAGTAAAAAAGAACTCAATGAAAAAGAAAAATTGATTGTTTTTGTAATGATTGCCGCAAGGGCATTTTCCAAGAAATCAAGTATAGACTTAAAGAAAGGTGACATTGCACTAAGTAAGTGGGAAGAAATAATTCTATCCTCTTACAACTTCCTAAAAGATTTAAAAATTATAGACAAGCTAAATGAAAATAATATATTTGGTAGTGAAAAGAACTTCCACAAAGTATATACTTTCTTCAAAAATGGTGGAAAAGATGTTCCAAAAAAAACTAAAGGTTTTTACAAGACTTCAGGTGACCAAATGTATTGCTTAGACATTTCTAATAATGCGGGGAAGATAGAAATGGACGCTTTAAGATTACTATTCAACAAAATTTTTGGACATCGTAAATTAAGTACTGATGAGATTGATAAATTATTCAATTATTTTAATGAAATTGCTTCCACAAAAAATATATACATTTTTGATGTTAAAGAACACATTTTCCATAATCCAGAATATGACAATATAATAAAAGACGCTTTATTAACTGCATAGTAAAATCATATGGAAACAATAAATTATCTCGAGAAGTTTTATAATGCTCTTTATAGCAGTTTAATCAAGAAATACAAAAAAGTAAAAAATAAGTCCATTTTAGTCTGGTTTTTTGATATTAAAGAAAACGACCGATTAAGGCTGATAGGGGATTCTAAAATTAAGAAAATTCGAATACCTAAAGAAATAGCTGAGGAATTAATAAAAAATAATTTGATAAGAGAATCTGATACTGCAGGGGATTATGTTATTACTGCTATGGGTGTATGGGATTATGAGAGCACTAAAAATATTTTATCCCAAGATATCTTATTAAAAGAAATTGATGGAAAATATTTTAACACGTATAATGAATTAGAAAAACCCCTAGCAGACAGGCACAAGATTATTTTAATGGCAATGATTGCTGCAAGGTCATTTTCAGAAAAATCTCCAATGAATTTAAAAAAAGGAGATTATGCAATGAATACTTGGGAAGAGATTATAAAAAGGTCGTATGAATTACTTAACAAATTAGGTATTGTTTATGAAATGACTGACGAGCAAATTTTTGGAAAACCTGGAAACGAACATAAAGTGAGTAATTTAATTAGGCATAGCGACGCAATACCCAAGAGAACTAGGGGCATTTACAAAACAGCAGAATCTCGAGACCAGAAATATTATTTGACATTATTTAGTTCTGGAAAAATTGATGTGGGAAATCTAAAATTACTGTATAGACAAATATTTGGAGATAAAAAATTAACTCATTCAGAAATAGATTTGATATGTAATTTCTACAACGAAATTGCATCAACAAAAAACATGTACATATTTGATTTACACGAACATATATTTCATAAACCTGAATATGATAATGTAATCAGAGATGCTCTGATAACACTATAATAAAATGAATTATATAACAATCCATGGCGGAGCTAATGAAATAAACGGCGGGAACAAGTTTCTTTTGGAAGATAAAGATTATAGTTATAGAAGATAAATCAAAAACAAAATGCCACCACTACTCTCAAAATCAAAATATCTTTATGGAATTCAATGTCCAAAATTATTGTGGATGTTTATACATGAGCCTGAAAAATTTCCCAAAGTCGATGAAGTTACTCAGCATAGGTTTGACGAGGGGCATCTTGTCGGAGAGTTAGCCAAGAAAGTTTTTCCAAGCGGGATTGACATTAAAACTGATGATTTTAATGAAAACCTAAAGAAATCCAAAGAACTTCTGGCTAAAAGAAAGCCATTATTTGAAGCTGCTTTTAAGAATGAAACTATATATGCCAGAGCCGACATCTTGTTTCCAGTCAATCAAAACCAATGGGATGTAATTGAGGTTAAAAGTTCAACAAAACCAAAAGAATTGCACATCCATGACCTTGCCTTTCAGAAATATTGCTATGAGCAAGCTGGACTGAAAATTAACAAATGTTTCTTGATGCATATAAACGGTGAATATGTAAGGCAGGGCGATATAAATCCTAAAGAGTTATTCACTCAGCAAGATGTTGATGAACTGGTTAATGAAGCAAGCAAGGACATTAAGGATAAAATTAAAACAATGCTTGATATAATATCTGCTGAAAAAATGCCAGGTGGAAAGATTTGCGATGAATGCAAAGGCCCTGGAAGCTGCCCATTGCCGGATGAATGCTGGTCATTTCTGCCTGAAAATAATGTTTTTAACTTGTACCGAGGAGGAAAAAAAGGATTAGAGTTATTCCAATCGGGAGTTTATTCAATTAAGGATATACCAGTCAGCTTTAATCTTTCCGCAAATCAGGTCATTCAAAAAAGATGCGAACAGACAGGAAAGCCTTACATTGACAAAAAGGGAATTAAAGGATTTATGGATTCCTTAGAATTTCCACTATATTTCCTTGATTTTGAGACTTACAACACCGCAATACCATTGTATGACGGATTAAGCCCCTACCAGCAGATTCCCTTCCAATTTTCCTTGCATATATCAGATTCCATAGATTCAGAGCCTATTCACAATTCTTTTCTTGCTGAAGGAGATAAAGACCCGCGCTTGGATTTTTTATCAGCATTGAAAAAAGTTACTGGGAAAAAAGGAAGTATTATAGTTTACAACCAATCTTTTGAAAAAAGGATTATGAATGAATTAGGCAGGGCTTTTCCTAAAAATGAAGGATGGATTAATTCATTAACTGGCCAGTTTGTTGACTTGCTTGCTCCTTTCCAAAAATTTTATTATTATGATTCTAAGCAGCAAGGCAGTGCTTCCTTAAAAAAAGTGCTCCCTGCCTTAACTGGAAGGTCTTATGCAGATTTGGAGATAGCCGATGGGGATTCCGCTAGCTTACAATATCTTTATATAACTCATGGGGCGACTGATGGAACTGAGCCTTCAGAAAAGGAGATAGTTGATATTCGACAAAATCTTGAGAGGTATTGCGGTTTGGATACGGAAGGAATGGTGGACATATTAAAAGTTTTGAATGTGATGGTAGGAAGGTAGAGAGTTTTGGCAGAAAAAATTAAGGAAGAAAGAAATGACTGATTTTAACCAAATTTTAAGAGAGGGAAAAATAGTCGATAATAAGAGAGTCAAATCCCTCAATATGAAAGAAGTTCTTAAGATTATTGCTCAAGATTCTACCAGTTTTAAATGTGCAGTAGGTTACTTTTATCTTGAAGGATTAGTTGAAATTGTCAATTCCCTGAAAGATCTCCAAGAAATAAAGATTTTGATGGGTTACGAAACAACAAGACCAACTAAGGATCAGTTAATTAAAGCTTTCAAGGACAAATTCAACGAACTTGACATAAATGAGCATACAAAACCTGCTTTAAAATTATTCTATCAATTAGTGAAAGAGTATAAGACTCTCAAGGTGAGAGTTTACTTTGGTGATGATAAAAATCCTGAAAGGCTACATAGCAAATCATATTTATTCCTAAGAAATATGCAAACAACTAATATACTCGATAGATATAAAGCAGGAATAATCGGCTCTTCAAATCTTACACCTAGCGGATTAGTTGGAAACACAGAATTAAACTACATCATAACTGAAGCAAGAGATTTAGAAGATGTTGAATTATGGTTTGAAAATTTATGGAGCAAAGGAACAGAAGATTTTGAGAAGTTAAATGTTGCAGAAGCAATTGCTGAAGCAATTGAAAAATCCAAGTTCAAAGAAGAATTACAGAACACATTCATTTACATAGAACCTAAAGAATTCTTGAAAATACTGATAAAATATCTAAATGCAGATTATTTATTTGAAGAATTTAAGAAATCAAAATTGCTCCAATTTCAAGTTATAGATTTTAGAAGAGTTCTAAATAATTTTAATAGTAAAGGTTATCGGGGTTGCTTCCTGACTTCTTCAGTTGGATTAGGAAAATCTTATGTTGCTTCTCAAATTGCTAAATACTTTTTGAATAATGATAAAAAAGTGATGATACTTGCTCCTGCAGGTTTAGTCCATAATGACGACCAATGGCCTAGGTATCTCAAAGAGTTTGAAATTTATGATAAAGTTAGTCTAGTCTCTATGGGTGAATTGCAGAAAATACCAGATATATTTAAAATTAAGAAGTATGCCAAGAATTATGGTTTGATTATAATTGATGAAGCCCACAATTACAGAAATCCAGATGCTTACAGAACAAGAAATCTAAGAAAGATAATTGATGAAAATGGAAGCTCCAAAATACTATTCTTAACAGCAACACCAATTAATACTAGCTTAGATGATTTGCTTAATCTAGTTAAATTATTCCATAGGAAAGGACAAAATTTACTATTTGATACTTTAGTTAGAGAACTTGGGGACTTGATTAATCTATTCAAAAATAAAGAATGGGAAGAGTTAAAAGACTCTGAAAAAAATGAATTATCTGAAGTACAGGAAGGAATAGAAAAAGAGATGTTTGTTAAATCAACAAGAGAAACGATAAAAACATCATCTGATTATATAGAAGAGTTAAAGACTTTTTCAAAAGTAGATATTACCAAAATAAAAGATCCTGATGTTGAAGAAATCAAATACGAACTCGATTCTCGCTATAAAGATATTGTAAACGGAATTGTGAATTTTATTAACAGCTTATCGGCCGCACATTTAAGGCTTTTAGATCCTGAGAAGGGTGTCCGTTTGGGTGGTTTTTTCAAATGGATTCTGTATAAACGATTTGAAAGCGATATCAGTGCATACTATCTGACGCTTAAAAGATTATCCAAGAAAAGCACTATGATACTTAATGCTGTTGAAAAGCAGAATACTAAATATTTGGAAGAAGAGGAATACGAAGATGATATTGACATAAACTTTGATTTGGACTTCAAAGATAAACTTATTGAAGTCATCGAAAAAATCAAAGCAGGAAAAGGCACAGAACATCTAAAGATACTAGATGAGTTAAAAACAGATGTTAAAAAAATCAATCAACAAATACAACAATTAGAGCCATTCCTCAAAAAAGACTCGGAAGTATTATTCAAAAATGACCAAAAAATAAATCAGCTAAATTCTGTTTTTAAAAATAATAAAAATAAAAAAATATTGATATTTACGGAGTATAAAGATACGCTCAGAGCTATAAAAGAGTATTTCAAAGACTCCATAAATCCTGATGAGATAAGGTTTGTTGATTCTAATACTAAAAACAAACAGTCAATAATAGAGAAATTTAACGATTTGAAAGATAAACTAAGATTTTTATTGACAACGGACACATTATCTGAAGGTTTTAACATTAGTGGAGCAGATTTGGTAATAAACTTTGATATTCCTTATAACCCTGTAAGAATAATCCAAAGGATAGGGAGAGCCACGCGTTTGGATTTTCCTAAAGAGATAAATGTTCTAAATTTTAGACCTGACGATGACATTGATTTTGAATTAAAGCTAGTTGAAACGATGGAGTTAAGGATTAAAGATATTATCAGGTTTGTAGGTGTTGAATATAGGATTTGGTTTGAAACAGAAAAAGAGATTTTATTGGAGAGAAGAGCTAAAGATAAAAGAATGTATCTTGAAGTTCTTCAAAAAATACGAAGCAACCTAAGAGAAGGAAATTTTAAGGATTTAGAAATTGCTCTCGACTATTCAAAACCAATCTTAATATTTTTACAGAAAGCAATTAAGAAGCATGACCTCAAGAAAGAAGATTTAGAAAAAGTCAAAATCCCCTCTGGCAAAAGTTATACTACATTTAAAGGCGAAAATGGTTTAAGCATTGTTTACAAAGATACTGATTCTTATAATGAAGAAATTCTATCAAATAAGGAAATCATTGAATTAAACAAAAGAATAGACTTTGAAAGTGTTTTTAAGCAAGAAATTAATTCTTTTGAAGAATATTTAGGCAAGAAAAAGAAGGAAGATATACGAATGCAATACTTCAATGATAATGTTGATAAGTTAGTAAACAATATATTGGATTTTATTATATCTGAAAAGCTGATTGAGTTATATTCAGATATATCTAAGCTTAAAGATGCTCTTGAGCAAGTAAGACATAAATGTGGAAGCACAACAGAAAAAGTTGCAAAAAAGATAATAGTTGAACTGAAAGAAGAAATAACTAAAGACAGGATTAAACAATGGATTAGTGAGTTAGAAGAGAGCTTTACTAAAGTTGATATTCAACAAAAACTAGATAATAAAAAAGAGTCCCTGTTTGCAATAGGGTTTATAGAGAAATAATCATGGAAGTTCAAGAAATTTTAGAAGGTAAAAAGAAAGTTGTAGAGTTCCTGAAAGAAAAAGGATTACAGGAAGAAAAAGATTATTCTGATGATGAATATACAGATGGAACATTTTTCAAAATAGACAAACGAAAGCTTCTTGTTATTTACGAAGTATTTGAAGAAGAAAAAATAAAAGAAATAAAAGACCATTTCCTAATTGACAGAGGTTTAAGTTATTGCATAATTATTCTGGATGGGAAATTGATATTTTTCAGGAATTTTGGAGAGATTAAACACTTTATTTATTCTGAAAGAACAAAAAATAACCCATCTAAAATAGATAAACTTAAAAACATCTCTGCCATGGATTCTTTATTCCAGTCAAAAGACATATCTGCATCATTTTACGAAGCTTTCAAGCTTAAAAGAAATCTTCTTGTTCAAAACATAAAAAATGATGTTGAGCCAGTGCAAAAATATCTAATTGCACAGAAGATTTTTGACAGATTCTTCTTTATTTATTTTCTCTGTCACAAGGGGATTATTAAATTTAAAGATGGCAAAAAAATATCAGGAGACAACCTATTTACAAAAATACTCCTAAAAAAAGGAAATTTCTTACAGAATCTTAAAAAATTGTTTCATCTCTTTAATTCGCAACCTAAAAACATTCTTGAGATTGGGGATTATCAAATTGTTATACCCTATTTGAATGGCGGATTATTCAGACCTGATGTCTTGGAGCAAGATTTAGATATTAAGCTAAAGGATGATCAATGGGAAGAAATCTTTGAATTTTTGAACAGCTATCATTGGATTATTGAAGATGTAAAAGCAACAGAAGAAAACGAAGAAAAGATTTTAACTCCTGAAATCTTAGGCCACGTATACGAAAGAAGTGTTGTAGAATGGGAAAGCAAAGTATTTGAAGAACAAATTGAAGCAACTGTAAAAAAAACAACTGAAAGAAAGAAGAAAGGGGTTTATTATACTCCTGAATCAATAACCAATCACATATCGACCAACACCATAATTCCATCTCTGCTTTACCAGTTAGGGAATAAATATTCTTCTTTTGACGATTTGATTGAATCCAATAATAAAAAAGACATGAAAGAGGCTTTAAAAAAACTTGATAAAATTAAAGTTTTAGATCCTGCATGTGGCTCCGGAGCATTTTTAATTAAAGCATCAGAAGTAATTTTCGGACTTAAAAGAAGAATAAATTATGAACTAAAAGATAAAAAAAACTTCTATGATTTAAAACTGGACATAATTACCGAGAACATTTATGGAGTAGATATTCTTGCAGGAGCAATAGAGATTTCTAAATTAAGACTATGGCTTTGGCTTATTTCTGATTATGAAGAATCAAAGAACGAGATTAAGGCACTTCCAAACATAGAGTATAATTTGAAAGTTGGGAACAGCTTAGTGGGTTGGCTTGATGAAAAACTGGTTCAGATGCCAATGAATACGCCACTTACCGATAAAGTTGATGACATATTTACTGAATTGATTGCATTGTCTAAGAATGGAGAAGGTGGAGAGCTAAAAAAAGCAAGAGAACTCCTAAGAGCATACAAGTTAAATGATTATATTGAAGCTTACTATATTTTATACAAGATTTACAGAAGAACCCACGGACTAAAAGCAGAGAATTTGAGAAGTATAATTGAAACTATCAGAAAAGCAATATATGCAACAGTAACTCCTGCATTTTTAGAATGTGTAAACAAGAAAATAAAACCAAATTATGATAGCAAAAAACCACCAATAACAATTCAAGAATTCTCGAAACTTCAAGTATTCCACTGGAGAATAGACTTCGGACATATTATACTTAATGGGGGGTTTGATGTTGTAATCGGAAATCCACCATATGGTAATATTCTTTCTTCTACAGTTAATAAAATATTATCTGTGGGTCATGGTGAATATAGTGAAATTGCTGCAGATTTTTTAGAAGTCGAAATGAATATTTTGAAAAAAGGAGGATATATAGGAAATATCACTACCATTGCTATCATTAAGAATAGTAGATTAGTAGAATTGCACAGAAAAATCGAAACAAAATTAAAAGGCACTAAAATTGCTAGTTTTGCCAGAAGACCTTCGAAGATATTCGCAGATGCCGAGATTAATGTTGCAATCATAATAGCCTCTAGAGGAGAAGGAGGAATTATTGAAACAAGTGATTTTATTAGGTTTAAGGGTGAGGCAGATCTTCAAACTATTGAATATTCAGTTGTTTCTGGCTTAATTTTGAGAGATAAAATGGGTTCTTCAAATACTCAAACTAATTTTGAGGTGATTCCTGCTGTAGGACCAGAAATTAAGAGAGAAATATTACTCAAATTGGCAAAAAAGAAGAGAATAATAGAAGATTGTCGGGGCAATAATTACCCTCTTTTTTTTAGAAGGGCTGCAAATTATTGGATGAATATTTCTATAGAACAAATGAATAGTTCTAAAAATATGATAGAAATTATTTTTGATAATGAATTAGAAAGAGATTTTATTTTTTTGGCAATGAATTCTTCTCTTTTTTACTTGTTTTGGTGGACGTTTTGCAATATGCATGACGTAAACGAAGGTAGAGTTTTTAAATTTCCTGTTCCTGACAAAAAAGACCTTATTGAAAAAAGTAGTGAAATAAGAAACAATAAAACTAAACTTTGGAAAAAATTAATGGAAAATTATTATCCGGATCAGCGTCATCAATTTATTATGCCTAATCTAAAACAAATGATTGATGAAATTGAAGAATTCATTGGAACATTTTATGACCTTAATAATAAGGAAATTAAATTTTTACGTAAATATCATTCGGAATTTGGAAGAAAATCCGGCTTCTATGATGAAGATGATGCGTGATGAAATGACTGTTTTGGTTGAAAATGTAATTAAGATATTAATTGATGAAAAAATGCTTATAGTTGCAGATAAATATGCCAAAGACCATATAAAAGCAGACACACACGAAACGCCAATATTTCAGACAAATGAATATAATAATAAACTGATTGGTTATTTAGGCCAAATAGCATTTAAAAAGTTTCTAACAAAAAATAAAAATATTAGAACAGATTTTCCAGAAGTCAATATGGATGGAAGTCCAGATATTTATGATTTTAATATTAAAGGATTTAAAATAGATGTCAAAACTTTGTTATGGAATGAATATTGGGAAGATAACACTCATCCTAACTGGAGCATCGATCCGTGTCATATCATTACGTTGGTCGATTTAATAACAAAATTTTTCTTTTTAATTCCCCAGATTCAATTAAATATTGACGATTTTTTTAATCCATCTTTTAATTGGAAAAAAAAGAAAAATATTCCAAAGGATATTTATTGGGCATTATTCTTAAAGAAGTCAAATACGGGTTTTATAGATTCTGAAGTTTATATTATTGGGTGGTGTAAATACCAAGATATTATAAAAGCCAATGAGAAAAAACAGTTTTTTAGATTCAACCCAAAATATCACACAAACATCGCAATTCCTTTAAAAGAATTAAATTCAAATGATGATTTTTTTACACTTACAAAGACATAAGAAAATGAAACAACTATTGGACGTGAATTAAACTTTTTTATCGTTGTTCGTTACGGAATTCCCCTCGTCGTTTTAAAGTAAGCAAAAATTTGGATGAAACGTAACCGTTAAACTTTTGTTATGAAAATTGCAAAGTATTTTTTGTTTTCGTCTTATGAAGTTTAACGAAGGCACCAATTAATTTTCAGCGATAAGAAAATACGCTAGGGATATTCATCATCTATGAACACTATATAATAATCTCCCTTATACTCTCCAAATCCCTCGGCCTCAAAACCATCACTCGCATCCCAGCAGCTGCCAAAATCATTAATTTTCTCTCAAATTTCTCATTGTACTCAAAATCATCCATTCCTTTGTATTCAATAATCAAGTTGTTCAAACCCGGCAAGATAAAGTCTGGCCTTATCCATTCACCGTTTACTTCAATCAAGGAATCGTATATGTAATCTATTTCGCATTCGTAAAGCCTGTCTGCAATTACTCTTTCTCCCTCTGACTGCACGCCATGGCCTGCTATTGTCATAAAATTTAGATTTCTTTCTATTTCTTTGTTGAATTCTTCTCTCATGCTTACTTCTTTACTTTGAAAGCCCACAAGTTTTGCAAATGCTAATGCCATTTCGAACATAAAATCACCTAATGAAAATATCATTGATGTTTTTGTATAAATATTTAACGCATAGAAATGGTTTATGTTTAAACGAAAGGGATTGTACTAACCATGTTTAAACTTAAGTAAATAGTGAAAGAATTAACAAAATTAATCTAACAGTTCTATGAATCTTGAAGGCTCAAGATCCTTGTATGTGTTGAAATCTGAATAAGTCACAGTCAAAAACTCTTTTGCCCTCGATACTGCAACATAAAAAAGCCTCAACTCGCTATCCAAGTCAATAATACTTATCGTGTTTTTGTAAAATGGGAGTATCTCTTCATTGCAGCAGGCAATATAAACATGCTGCCACTCGAGCCCCTTTGCGCTGTGGACCGTGCTTAGAGTTACTCTGTCTTTTCCTTTCTCTTTTTTTTCTATATCCAATGTGTCATCAAGAAAATCAATTATACCCTGTTTTGTGAATGGGTATTCTTTCAGTAAATCTTTTATGACTTTGAGGTTTTCAAGTTTATCTTCAACCTTTTCAGGATCATCGGCATACTTAGACTGCAGCATTTCCCTGTATTTGAGAAGACCCATAAAAACATCTGCCGGGTTAGTTGCATCAATTCGCAGGGCTTCCCTCAATTCAATCAAGCGATTGGAAAGTTTATCATTAAGGTCAAGTTCACGTGTGTAATTAAGCGTTTCAACTATACTGCACTTTTTTTTCTTGGCAAATTCTTCCAATATTTTTATTTTGGATTTTCCGAATCCCTCCAGCAACATTACAATCCTTTCGAAATCAATTAAAGACGCAGAGTTTACTTTTATTTTCAAGAAAGAAAGTATATCCTTTATTTCTGCCCTGTCGAAAAAACTCCTAGACTTTGACAAATGGCACGGAATACCTTTTTTGATAAACTGCCTTTCAAAAATTTTGCCTATGTAATTTGTTCTGAACAAGACTGCAATCTCATTTATGTTATTCCCATTTTTGATTAATTTTTTGACATCATTTACTATAAAATCTGTTTCATCGTCAAAATCTTCAAAAGAATTCACCTTTATATTGTGCCCCATTTCTTTAGTGCATGTTAAGCGTTTGTCAATCTTGAAGCGCATACTTTTGATAGTATTGTTGATTGCCTTAATTATCTTGCCGGAAGACCTGTAATTATCAGTCAAAGTTATCGTATTAAAATGTTTATTGAACTTGAAAACAAGGTCATTGGAAGACCCGCGCCACTCATAAATATTTTGGCAGTCATCTCCAATTAAACACAGATTATTATTCCCCAGCAGATTAAGTATTTGCATCTGCACAAAATTCAAATCCTGAGCTTCATCTACCATTATTTGCTTAAATTGCTCTTTGTATCCTTTCAAAATTTCAGGGTTTTCTGAAAACAACTTATAAGTAAGCAGAAGTATATCATCAAGGTCTATCAGATTGTTTTTTCTCAAATAAGATTCATATTCTTTATAGACGGAAGGAACCAGCTTCATAAGCTCGCCCTTTATTGCCAACAAGTCATCGCCCAGCATTATTTTTTCCACTCTTTCCTTATCAGAGCTGTCATAAGTAGAACTGTCTATCATGTCTGCAGTAAGACAGGCATTCTTGAATCTGGTAATTCTGTACAAAAAAAATCTTATGCTGTCCTTTTTGCCATCAACCTTTAATTTGAGAAGAATATTTTTAATTATTTTTTCCTTGTCATTTTCATCGGTAATGGTGAATCCATGGCCGGAAAGCAAAATGGAGGAGTATTTTCGCAAAATCTTCAGGAAAATTGAGTGCATAGTTCCTATGAATTCAGGCAGCTTGCCTGTCCTAGCCTCAATCTTTTTCATCATGTCTTTTGAAGCCTTGTTTGTGAATGTAGTCATCAAAACCTGATTGGTTTTGTATCCGTGATTATTTACGAGATTTGCATATCTTTCAATGATAGTTGTAGTCTTGCCAGTTCCTGCGCTCGCCAAAATCAAAAGATTGCCTGCAATAGTGTTTATAGCTTCAATCTGCTTTTCATTCAATTCGATTTTTTTATGCTCTAATTTTGTGTTTAGCATTTACAACGGACTCCTTATTTTTTTATTAAAACTTCTTGGACATACATCAACAGGTCGGTTGGCTCTATAATTCTATAAGTTTGATCATCTTTTAAATGAACCAATAAAGAGTCGTAAACTTCAATGCCATATTCTTGCTTTAAGAGATACATATAGACTGCAACCTGTAAAGAATACTGATAAAATTTGTTATGTGGTAATTCTTTCAATTTGCCTTTTGCCATGCTCCAATATTCATCCTTTTCTATTTCCTTATTGGAAGTTTTCCAGTCTAATATGTAGAGCTTGTTGTTTTTCTCATTCAATAGAACTAAATCAACTGTTCCTGCCAATTTATGTTTCTTTGAAAAAATTATAACTTCACAACCTAAAATCTTAAAATGGGGATTATCTTCTAAGAAATGTATAACATGCTTAACTTTGTCCAATTCTTCAGCGCATAGCTTATTTCCATTGCATAATTTTTCAGCTAAAAAGTGGGTATGAGTTCCATTATCTCTGATTTTATTCCAATCCTCTAAAATTTGTTTATGACTTACTCCCCTGCGAGCTGCAACTTCCCTGGCCACCCTTTCAGCATCAAACGGAAAAAAATCTTTTAATCTTGTAGTAACCGAATCCAATTGTACATCCTTAAGAATTGTATATCTATGATTATCTTCATCAAACTTTAAATTAAATTCTTTATTGTGTTTTGAAATTTTTTCTATTGTATTTCTCATTGTTTAACACCCCAATATCCGCAAAAACTTAGACAAGACTTGGTTCCTAATCATAATGGTGACCTCACTTTCTTAATTTCTGAGGCTATGAATTCTTTATATTTGTCCATGTGCGCCATTTTATGATGATTTGGGCAAAGCCCTGTTAAATTATCCAATTTATTGTTGTTATGGTTTTTATCAATGTGATGCAATTCCACAATAATATCAAACTTACATATCATGCATTCTTTTGTAATTTTCTTGTACAACTCAAAGTCAAGACCATTATGCCACTTTCTGATATTATAAGCTTTAGTTAAGTGATAATAATTCAGTTTGTTGTAACAATTTTTACACAAACCCTTTGCAAAAATACTCTTATTCTTCTTGCAGTCTTTGCATATTCCTTGTCTTCTTCCATATGCAGAATAACAGTAAAAGCACATACCTTTAGCTTCTAGTCTTTTTGTCTTCTTACATCTTTTACATTTACCGGTTCTTGTAGTCTTTTCACTCATTGTTTAACTCCACAGCTCACACAGAAACTAGCATTTACTGGCAGTGAAACCCCACATTTGAAACAAAATTTTGTTTTAGAAGAATTACTATTTTCTGCGGTATTGAAATTTTCTGTTTTTCTTCTCTTTGCCAGCTTTATCCGTTCAGCTTCAGCCAATCTGAAATAAATTTGCGTTGTTCTGATATCTTCATGGCCCATGTCCTGGCGCAGCTCCTCAATTGAGATAGTTGGGTTTTTCAACACTCTGAAAACCCCGTAAGTATGCCTGAGAAGGTGGGGATGCAAGTCATGCGATAGCGTTTGTATTGACTTTGAAATATTATCCATAAATTTTTGTATGTTTCTGGGAGTGAATGGTTTGCCATCGCTATTCAAGAACATCGGCCTGTAATCAATATCATATGAATTTTTAAAAATGGGATTTGTAGCACAATTGTATTTGTCTTTAAAACCCAGCAGAAATGTGATGAAATCTTCATCAACATGCGTCCAGCGCCACTTTTTGCCTTTGCCAAGGACATGAATCCGGTTATTGTCCTTGTCAATATAATCAGTATCAAAGCTGCAGAGCTCCTGCACCCTGAAGCCACCGCCAATAAAAGATTTAATGATTGCATGCTGTACTTTCTTAATGTTGGAACTTTGGTATTTTCCATAGAATCCATCAACCAAATCAATATCATCAAAAGTGAGATATTCCGGCTCTGTGTTTTTTACCTTCTTTTTCCGCAGCTGCTCAAATTGAGCTTCTGTTATGTACTTGCCCACAATACTTTCTTTGGCCTGCTCTATTTCCCGGATGAGCTGCTTGCGCTTCAATGGCATGATTACCATGGGCTGCGAGCTCACTTCAAGGAGAATCTTCTTCAAATCAGTTTCAGTGAAATAGAAACTTGCCGGCTTGGTTTTGTAGTCTATCATATTACGCTTTAGAAGCAAAAAGCGAACTAATTTATATATTTTGGTATTTTAGTTCGCTTTAGATGTAAAATCATTACGTATAATAAGTATTATGCGTAATACCTCTTTTTCTTCATTTTTCCCCTACAACCGAAAGTGTTAAATATTTGTAGTGCCCTGAATTTTTACATGGCATTCATACGTTCCAAAATCCACAAGAACAAGAACAAACCGCCACGCGTATATTACTTCCTTGTCAAAAACTACCGGCAAAAAGGCAAAAAGACGCCTAAGCAGGCCCATGTAGCCTTCCTGGGCAGATATGATGGAGAACCCAGCAAAGACCAACTTACTAAGGATTTTCCCCAGCACGCAAGACTCTTCGAAGAGTATTTTCATAAAAGAGGGTTAAAAGCTGACAAAGCACTGAAAAAAGCCAAATCACATTTGGATTCTGCCAGGTCGCAACTTGAAAATCTTCAAAGTGACTATGAGCAGCATCTTAATTCTTAATCTGTAGTGCCCTGTTTTTACTATTAATATTTTTATCTATTTTATCTATATTGAAAATAAAAGATACAATGGTGTGTTTAAACGAATCCTCTATGTGCATAGTAACTCCGCACTAACTCCGTATTATTACGCAGTATTTACGCACTTTTATTTTAAATTAGCCAAATTTCTCACACATCCATAGATTATACTACGAGAATTTGTTACGTGCAGTAACTCCGCACTAACTCCGTATTCCACGTAGTTACTGCGTAGAATAGAAAGATTTATATACTCAGTCATCTAAATGGTTCAAAGGTGATTAACATGGCAACTTATGACAAAAACTTCGATGTTGAGGATATTCAGGCTTTATTTTTAAGCCAACTGATTGAGCTTACAAGGTTCAAAACAGCAAGAAATGCACAAAAAAGTGAGAGTTCAGTAAAAAGGACTTTAGGCACTATGAATTTAGTTAGTTTTTGACATTTATTTTCATATATAGCTTATGAGTGGGAGCAGAAAAAATGTGGCATGAAAAATTAGGACTGAAAGAGGATCCGTTTGACATCAGAAACCCCTCCCAAAAGCTAATAGGGGAAGATGACCAGGAAAAGAAGCTTACTAAGTTCATTTCGCAAGGCAAAGCAATTCTCCTTCATGGCCAAACTGGCTCCGGAAAAACAACAATGATTACAAACATATCAGGGAAAATTAACGACGACAGAATCGAGGAACTTAAAGGATGCAAGTGCATTTTTTACGGCGACAAAGACAATCTTAAAGATTTTTCGCGAAGGCTTTGGAAACATAAATTGTTTTCATTTGGAAAGCCGCTTATTGTAATGCTAGACGAAATCGCATTCGGCAATGAAGACGATGTGATGATGATAAGCGCCGCATGGGATAGTCAAAAAATCAAATCTGTCGTCTACGTGCAAATCAGCGAGACCCCGAAATTTGACAAGTTGTGGAGAAGAATCGGAGATTTCAAAGTCGAGATGCGCCTAATTTCGGAAAAAGAGATATATGAAATGCTCAAGCTGCGCCAGGGCGAACTCAAGATTTTTGATGATAATGCTCTCAGGTATGTAAGCTACAATTGCGGCAACAGCCCAAGCCTTGCGCTTCAAAGATGCAGCTGGATAGCAGATGAGCTTGGCAAGCACAATCAAGCGGTTTCTTTAGAAGAAATCAAGCAATTTTATCAAGAAAACTTAAAAACATCTCCGCTGTCGAAATTGAAAGAACCTGTTAATGAGCCGGACTCAAATGATCCTATTGACAAGCTCAGTCTATTCCCTCTTGAAAGGGATATAGTCAGGCAGCTGCACATAAGCCCTATGACAATGCGGCAACTTTCTGACGCACTAAAAACAGACTTAAACACAATAAGCTCGAGAATCAGCAACTTAAAAAAGCATAAGAAAGTACTTGTGCTTGACAAAAAAAGACCGCAGAAGTATGGGTTGATTCCTGCTTTCGAAATGAGTTTGTTGACTGACGTGAAAGAGTATCCCACCAAAAAACATGAGGAGGAAAATAAGTAGTTTAAAAAATACTACGAGTTTTATATTTGGTGGGAATTAGTGATTATATGAAAACTAAAACAGAAAATATTTTTAAAGAATGGTGTAATAATAATGGTTGGAGTTATGTGAAGGCTGTTTATAGAAGAAATACTGATAAAAACTTTCCGTATCCATACAATTTGATAGAGCCACTTGTTAATATTAGCAAAGGTTTGCAAGGATGGAATGGCAATGAAACCGAATTCTTGCTTGCATCGGGATTCCCAGATTATTTTATTTATAAAAGGGAAGTTAAAATATGCAAACATTGCGAAAGCCAAAAAATTGTTTTCAAAAATGGAAGATTTGTTGAAGTGAAATCACAAAATGGATATCTCAGACCCGTTCAAAAAGAGTGTTTTAAACGCATCATTAAAAAATCACATTTTAAAATTGTTGTTGCAAACATAAGTAATAATAACATTGAATTCAAGAAGTTTAACTAAAATGTCCAAAAGGAATAGAAACATTTTGCCTCTTGCTGCAATGGAAAAATTGATGAAGAATTTTGGAGCCGACAGAATTTCCGATTCGGCAAGAAAGGCATTGGCTGATGTATTAAATGAGGATGCCGAGCAGATATGCAAAAAAGCGATTGATAATTCAAAGCATGCAGGGAGAAAAACCATCACAGACGAAGACATTATTTTAGCAGCTCGGCATTTGCGTTGAGAAATAAACTCATTGCTAACAAAAACTTTAAATACAAGTAAGAAAATGAATGATGCAGAAATTAGAAAAGACGGTGAAGCGGTGGATTTGGGCAAAAATAAAATTAGTTATAATTCTTTTTTAGATAGCGTGAGTTATCGAGTTGGGGGAAGATTAAAACAAGAAATTCCCCCTACATGACCCCAATAAATCAATACGAAGCGGAAAAGGAAACTTCCAAGCTGCACGTAAATAAGGACATTGAAAGCACTTCAAGTTATATAACTCTTTCTGACAATTTCAAGCGCTGCAGACTTATACACGTTCAGATCCTAAAATTGCTATACAAAGAGAATAGGCCTGTTGGATTTCCAAAAATGTATGAAAAACTCAAAGTGCTTGGCACTGAAAAAACAGTCAGGAATAAAATAAAAGAATTAGAATCTTGGGGCATGATTGAGGTTATTCATACAAGGGTTTTGATTGTATCTCCCATTATTGGAAAGGAAAAAGATATTGTTAATTTAGTGACATCATTTTACAACAAGATGGGTGACACGTTCTAATGCAAAACCTCAGAGTGATAGACAAAGGCGGAAGGCCCAGAAAAGAGTTTGTAAGGCATCACATCCTGGATTTAATTTCGAAGCTCAAGTATGCTTATCCCAAAAGAGTTCACCAGGAATACTCTAAAGAAATCAAGGATGAAAGCCAGCAAGTGTCTTACATGACCATTCTAAGATATATGGAACAGATGGCTAAAGAAGACGGGCCTTTGAAAAGGACGCCTGCAAGTTCTGAGAAAGAAAACACAGTTTATCTTTACCAATTAAGAATGGAAAGAGACCAAGTTATGTAACTGATTTAGCAAACTTATTCTTTGATATAGTTGAGCGCTTGGCTTCCTATCTTCTTTATTATTAAACTTAAATAGTGTAGTATCATTTTCAATCAGTCACAAAAGATGCCCAATCAATAACAAAAGCATTCCGATGAGTAACAAAACTAGTCCAATCGGTCACAAAACTATTCCTTTCAGTAACAAAACCCTTTCTATATATTTTTTTGAATGATATAATATATAATAAAGAAAGAATAGAAGAAAGAAGAAGATAAAAAGGGCGCGAGAGCGGGCGTGCCAACTAATAGTTTTGCAATTTTTTCCTATCAATAACAAAACCACTTTTGTGACTAATTTAGTATATCTTTCAGATATATATTTAAATAAAGTTTTTCAGGATTTAATCATATTGGGTGGTTTGATATGAAGAAACAAAAAGAGGCAAAATGGCAACGGCAACAAAACCACCGCAGGATTATTCTTTTAAGATAGAAGATTTGCCCGGTGTTGGAAGTAACACGGCGGATAAATTGAAGTCAATGGGTTATGCTGATGTAAAATCCATAGCTATGGCTTCCCCGGACCAGCTTGTTTCAGAAATGGGCATGGGCAAGTATATGGCAGAAACTCTGGTACGAAAGTCCAGGGATGTAGCAATCTGCAGCGATTTCGTTTCGTGTGATCTTGAATACATCCGAGAGTGCAAGCAAACAATAAGAATCACAACAGGTTCAATGGCATTGGATGGGCTTATCGGCGGCGGAGTGGAATTAGGCAAGATAACCGAAGCGTACGGTTCCGCCAACGCCGGCAAGACGCAGCTTGGTCTGCAGCTTGCAGTTAATCTCCATAGGATGTCTGAAAACTATGTAACGGTGTACATAGATACTGAAAACACATTCACGGCTTCCAGAGTTCACCAAATAGCTGAATGCAGGGGAATGAACCCAAAGAAAGTGCTTAATTCCATAAAGCTAGTGCGTACCTTGGATACAACAGATTTAAGTCATTATGTTGAAAGAATAAAAGACCTGATTCAGTCCAAGCATGATGTAAGATTGGTCGTAATTGATAGCCTGCTTGCTCCATTCCGTTCTGAGTTTGTTGGCAGGGAAGTTTTGGCAGAAAGGCAGCAGAGAATAGCTTCATTGCTTTACAATCTAAAGAAATACTCTCAGACATATAATTTTGCTGTTTATTTTACAAATCAAGTGATGACAAAGCCGGACCAGATTTTTGGCGATGCAACTATAGCAGTCGGCGGCCACGTTGTATCTCATTTCAGCCATTATAGACTTTACTTAAGAAACGGCAAAAAAGGCATGAGAATTGCAAAATTAACAGACTCTTCAAATATGCCAGAAGGAGAAGTTGCGTTTGCGATAGATGGGAAAGGCATTGCGGATGCATAAACATAATCAACATTAAAATCAATAAAAATAACAATGGAATTAACAGATGAGGAAAGAGGAATTGTGTTAATGGCATGTTATGTCGGAGAACATATACTTGATGAGTATTGCAATAAAAAATTTCAAAAATGGAAAGAAGAAATGGGTTATAAATAACGTCGGCATTTTTCCTTGCTTACGCAACCTTTGCTATCATAAAATAATTTAATAGTAAATTCACATACAATTAAAGAGGTAATAAAAATGACAGAAACACAAGACTCGTATGCAGAGCTTTTTGACAGGTCTCAAAAAGAGAGAAATAATCCAGACTTGCTTCCTTTAGTAGCCGATTTTTACAATCTTATGCATGAATCAGCTTCGGAAAAGGAAAGAAACAACCAGGCCCGCATTGCGGAAAATATGAGAAGACTGCTAAAGGAAATCTATGAAAAAAGAGAAAGAAAAATAATAAGTATGGCTCTGGACAAAAGCCGGACAAAAACATTTTTGATTGATACAACAGCTTTGCTGGAAGAAGAAAAAGAGATGTTTGAAAGCTTTGTTGCTGCGTTTGATAAATTCAGAGACTCAAAACTTAAGCCAATTCTTTCAGCGCATGCAAAGGAAGAGATAGGTGTCGAATTTGATGAAAAACAACTTATCATTGCTTAAATGCCTGAGCAATCATTCTTCATTGAGCCAAAGGAAGAAGCTGAAGCTCTGCTCGAAAGAAGAAAATTGATAAATTTGTTCAAAGAAAAATACAATGTTGCGCTGTTATCAAGAATTTTTAACATATCAAGATCAGCCGTATATAATGATTTTGGGCATTCTATTAGAGATGTATGCTTAGCCGAAAGGTTGTATTGCAATGAAGAAATTAAATTGAAAAGCAACGCTTGGTCAGGCAGCATAATTCAATACGAGAATTACTTTTTTTCTAACATACTCCTAAAAATGAGGTTGTTAAGACTTAAGCTTGATACAGCACCGAAGCAAAGATGGATGCAGCAGCACGGCTTCAGCCCGTTTATCCATGCGATAAATGAAGGCAAATTAAAAAATTATGGAATAATCAACATGACTGATTTTTGGAAATATTTAGGTATGAAACTGAATTATGAAAAAGGAATATGGAGTTTCAATGTGCAAGATTACGCAGCTTATTTTAAGAAAAATATCTTGCCGGAAATGATTAAACAGGGCATTGACCCAGCATCAGCTCCAAGCACTCCCTGGCTTGACAAAAACGGATATTCAGTTTTCAGGAGAATGATAAGGAAAAAACTGCTTCTTACCCACAATCAATTTTTTAAGAGTGTAGGATTGAAAATATGGGAAAAGAACAAATGGTCTTGCAATCTTTCTCAATACAAAGGCATAATTGCAAATCAGATTTACCCAAGAATGTTGCAGGAAGGCTTAGACATAAACCAACGCCCCAGGCATTATTGGCTCAGAGAAAACGGATTCAGACCTTTCATGGCAGCAATAGAGCATGGAAGATTGAAAGATTACGGCGTGAACTGTATGGGCGATTTTTGGGGCAAAATAAACTCATCTGTATGATAAGTTAGGCCCATAGGCAGCAGGAGCATAAGCCGGCATGTATATATCTTCAGGCTCCGTGAAATACGACTTAACCCTTTGAGCACTTCTTTGATAGCTGTTTTTAACCTTCGCAACTGCGTTATTTATTTCAGACGCGGCAGTTTCAATTCTGCTAAACGCATCATCGGCAACTTTTTTTAAACCCCATCTAAGAATTTCAGATTTTGATGTATTATATTTAGAGGCCAAGCTCTCTAACGTATGCTGGTCAGCAGTTTCTAACGCTATATGCTCCCTGGCATTTTTTCTATTTCCAATAGTGCCATCTTGTATGCTCATTTTAGACACCTCCGAAATACCATTACCCCCGAGTAACTACTGGAAACACTACTATTTAAAGCTTTCGTTTTTACGTCGTCTAAAAACCCTAAATTTAGCCGATATAGGCAGTATTAGGCTGTTACATCTCTAATACTTAATATCTATATAGAAAATAAATAGGCACAAAAGCTATTTAAATGGGTTTTACCACTAGTAAAACATAACAAACCGAGGTGGTTTTCATGGGAGATTGGAAAATTGTTGGAGATGCAATGGTGGAGGACGAAGATGAAGAGTAAATTGCAGCAAATAGCAATTCGAGTAGCACCATTAATTGAAGGGTGGAGATTTGCGCACGCAATTTTTGCGATGGTAATGATAAGTGCTTGGATTGCAAGCCATAAACGGTGATCGCAATGCAAAAAGAACTTGAGCGCAAATTCCTAGCGCTTGCAGAGAAATTTTTAGCAAGAGTTAAGGAATTGCACGAAAAGCATGGAGAAGATTGCAGCATTGATATTTTGATTAGGTCGAACGAAGACGGCCTAGGAGGGCAAAATGGAATCTATAATAGATGAAGCGCAGGATTTTGAAAGATACCCAAAATTAAGGGAAGAGATGAAAAACAAGGGAGATACAGCAATTGTTACCTTTGTGAAAGAAGAGAAAGTTGTAGATGAAGATATACTGAAGGCCGCATTGGAGCGCAAGGGCATTTCAAATATCAAAGCTACTAAATCAGTTGTGATTATTGCCGAAAAGGAAGACGGGCAAAAAAAGGAAATCTGGCACAAGGCAACGGATTTTACAGCCATGAAGCAGCTTAAGGCTATCAAGGATGCAAACGGCGGCACTTTGAAAGGTGCCAGAGTTGAAGTCACAAGGCTTGCTGTAAACAGCCCTAAAGAGCCTAATTGGAAGTACGAGCCGGTCAGGGAATAAAGAAAGGTAAGGTTCCCCGTACCCCTCCTACCAAAGAAAATGAGGTGTAAACAAAATGGAAAAAGACTCGCACAAAATAAGACTTTTGTTAAGCAAGATTATAGTGGATTTACATTGTCAGTTACATGACGGTGGCGAGCCATGTAGTACCTGTTGGCTAAATGCTTGCAGGAATATGATCGAGGCAAATAGATTAATGAAAATATAGCTAAAGGTGATAAAAATGAAAAAATGCCCTTATGACGGACAAGATTGTAAAGACTCTTTGGGTTGCAACATGGGAATATGCACCAAAGAAGTTGACGACAAGATTGATGACTGGTCAGAAGAACATGGTTGGAATGACTGAGGCAATATCAATGAAATTGAAAAGAAAAAGAAAGTAAGGTTTCAGGCTTCCTACAAAGAAAAAGGAAATGGAGAGCAGGGCCGCGCCGACGCTTGTTCTGGCTGTCGCCACCCCCCCCATATTGTTGGTGTGGCTCTGCACCTTCAAATAAGAGAAAGAAAATGAAAAAAGAAAACAATGAATTTCCAATGATGCACTTAATCGAGATGGCGCACCAAAAGGCCGTTCAATACAAAATTACAGAAAGGAACACGCCTTATCACAAGGTTGTAGTGGCAATGGAAGAGCTTGGGGAAGTGTGCAAGGCGATGCAGGAAAACAAAAGAGAAGAAATTGTCCAGGAGCTGGCAGATACGTGCGTTGTGTTGTTTATACTGCTCAAGCATCATGCGAAAAGCAGCGAGGAAATTTTGGTCGGTTTTCAAAATTCAATAAATAAACTGAAATGAGGGGAAAGGAATAGAAAAGGTTCAAAATGGAAACAGCAAAATCATTGTTTTGGGCTGAGAAATACAGGCCGCCGAAATTTGAGGACATTATCGGTCTAGATTCGTCTATACCCAAGCTTGTCAAAGATGACATGCCCAACCTTATTTTCACCGGCACGAAAGGAACCGGCAAGACCTCGACAGCCTATGCAATCATTAAAAAATTGGGATGCGACCGCCTTGTTTTGAACGGTTCCGATGAGAGAGGTATAGACATAATAAGGCACAAAGTGAAAGAATTTGCATCAACAAGGTCAAGCAATGGAAGATTCAAGATTATTCTAATAGATGAAGCGGATTACTTGACTCACGAGGCCCAGGCCAGCTTAAGAAAGCCGATGGAAGACCATGCGAAAAACTGCAGATTTATTCTCACAGGAAATTTTGAAAGCAAAATTATCGATGCAATAAGTGACAGCAGATGCCTGGCTTTCAGATTTAAGGAAATTCCTAAAAGCGAACTGAAAAGATTGGCTGAAAAAATACTGAAAAAAGAAGGGGTTTTTTGCAATCCTGCCGACATAGATAAAATAATAGATTTTTGCTATCCGGATGCAAGAAAAATGATAAACAAGCTGCAGGAGTATTCTGTATCAGGCAAATTAGACATAAAAAAACTTGAAAGTGTTACAAACATTCAAAAATTATTTGATGATTTGAGGAACGGCAAATTCGATGAAATAAGAAAAAATCTCATTGCCCAAAATCCGGATTATGAGCTTCTGATGAAAGAAATATCAAGATATGTTCTTGACTTGAAAATGGACATAAGCAAAAAGAAAAAGCTCGTCATTGCATTGGCAAAGCATATTTACATGATATCTTCAGTTTTTGAAAAAGAAGCGATATTTGCAGGCTTCTTAGCCAAGGCAGAGGAGCTGCTGAAATGACTGAAAAATTGAGCTTATTGGACGAGTACAAGATTTTTTTCAATGGAAAGGAAGAAGATTTAAGCAGGATTAACGATGCAAATCTTTTTGTGCTGAACAAATGGCTGTCATTCAACAGAAAAAATATTGAGATATGCTCATTCATCAACAAAGTCATTTCAAGGGTTCCGCCGGAATTGGTGAAGTGGCTTTTGTATCACGGCATAGACAAAAAGAACATGCACATAAAATATCTTAAAGCTGCAAATGATGAAAGCATTGAAACAAAAAAGAATTTAGCCCAAAACCTCAAAATGTCATTAAGGGAACTGAATGAATTTTGGCCATTGGTGAAGCCAAAACTCGATGAAGGGATTTTTTGCACGCAGCTTGGTTATTATTTCAAAAGGAGAGAAGCAAAATGAAAAGAATAACCGACGCCGGGAAGCAGCTCGACGATGAGGCATGCAGCATTGCTCAAGAAACCTATTTATGTTCACGAATTAAGGAATGTCAACTCGCTCAAAGAAGAAGAAAAGAAAAGGGAAGAAATTATGTTGTTTGAAAGAGCGATGCAGCATATATTTAATGGTAATCCAAAGGAGGATATGAGATGAAAGGATTCATTGTTTATGCAACATACAGAATTCACGACAGGAAGCCTTATGTTTACCTATTCGGCAGGCTGGAAAACGGTGAAAGCTTTCTGGCAATTAATGAATATGCCCCTTACTTTTGCATAAGAAAGCAAGACGCAGAAGTTGTTAAAAGCTTGACAAATTTCAAAATAGAAGAAACCGGATTCAAGAACAAAAAAGGAGAAGAAGTTGTAAAAATTATTGTCGGCATTCCGGCCGACGTGCCGCCGCTGAGAGAAAAAATTGAAAGGAAAGGAATTCAAACGTTTGAGGCGGATATTCTTTTTGAAAGAAGATACTTGATTGACAATTATCTCAATTCTTCGGTTGACATAGACGGCAAATTTGAGAAGGGAGAAAATGTCAATAGAATTTACAAAGAAGCAAAATTAACTCCTGCAGAATATTTTCCAAAGCTTAAAATTCTGAGTTTTGACCTTGAGACCAACAGGCAGGCCTCGATAATTTATTCAATAGCAATGGAGTGCGATGATTTCAAGAAAGTTTTGATTGTAAGCGACAAAAAGCTTGAGCATGCTATTTCTTTTAAGAAAGAAAAGGAAATGCTTGAGTTCTTCAAGAAGAAATTAATGGAGCTTGACCCGGATGTTTTGACAAGCCATAACGTCATAGACTTCGATATGAAGGTTTTAAGGGACAGGTTTGACGCTAACAGAATAGCCTACACTTTTGGAAGAATCCCGGACAGAATTAGATTGAAGATTGAATCTGGCTTCAATAGAAGCAGCACAGCAGACGTTCCTGGCAGGATTGTTCTTGACAGCCTGCAGCTGCTTAAGCAGTTCAAGGTAAAGCTTGTGGATTACAGCCTTGATACAGCCGCGCGGGAAATATTAGGTGAAAGCAAACTTATTCATGGCCACAACAGAGTTGATGAAATTGACAGGATGTACAAAGAAGACCAGCAGGCGCTTGTCAATTATAATCTCAAAGACGCGGAGCTTGTCTTGAAAATACTGGAAAAGAAAAGATTGGTTGATATATGCGTCGAGATATCACTTCTGACAGGAATTCAGCCGGATAAAATCAAAGGAAAAATTGTTGACTTTGACAGCATCTATTTGAAAAGGATGCGAAAAAGAGGAATAGTTGCTCCCACTTCTGGAAGATATGTCAAAGAAAAAGATAATGTAGGAGGCTATGTGATGGAAAGCATTCCTGGCATATATGAATGTGCCATGATATTTGACTTCAGAAGCATGTATCCCAGCGTTGAGTGGACTATGGGAATTGATCCATTGACTCTTGTTGATGACCCGAATGTTAAGCCGGAGAAAGGAAAGCACGTCATTGCTCCAAATGGTGCGGTATTCCTTAACCAAGACACGATAATGGGTGAGATTATCGAGGAGTTTCTTGGAAAAAGGGCAATAGCCAAGGCAGAGAAAAATGAAGTTGCTTCTGAAGGACTTAAGGTTTTGATGAACAGCATTTTCTACGGAATTTTTGCAAATCCAAATTGCAGATGGTTTTCAATGCCAATGGCGGGGGCCATAACAACATTTCCCCAGGAGCTTGGGCATATCGTTGCAAAAGAAATGGAAAGATTCTGCAGGGAAGAATTGAAATTGAAGAATGCAGTTGTGTTTTACCGGGACACGGATTCCTTCATGCTCCACCTGGGCATTAAAGACTACGACAAAGCTAAAACTTTGCAAATTGTGATTAGAGATTACATTAACTCGTTCCTTGATAAATACATCAAGGACAATTTTTCCAGAGTCAATCACATGTTTTTGGATGCAAAAAGGGTTTATCTGAAATTTGTAATGCCCAAGCTCAGGAAACAGGATGTCGACACGGAAATTGGAATAAAAAAGAAATACTGTGGATACTACATAGAGAATGGCAAGGACAAAATAGATTTTGTAGGCATGGAGTATATCCATACAGATGTAACAGATATGGCCAAGAAATTCCAATACGATGTTTATTATAGATTTTTCAAGGGAATGGATTTCAAGAAAGTTGTAGTGCAGTTTGTGAAAGAGGGAAAATACGACGAGATGCTTGTTTACAGAAAGAACATGAGCAAGGATCAATCAAGCTACGAGAAAATAACCCCGCCCCACGTGAAAGCTGCAAGATTATTGCTGCAAAGAAAGGGAAGGATTGAATCAAACCTGATAGAGTATGTCATGACAATTGACAGAAGCAACGGCAAAAAGGAAAGCACTCCCGAGCCTGTAGGTTTTGCAAAGAATCCTATAGATTATGACCATTACATAGAGAAGCAGTTAAGGCCTGCTGTCGAGCAGCTGTTTGAGCTTGCCGGTATAAGCTTTGATGAATTAATCAGAGATAAAAGGCAGAAAGCGATGACTGATTATTGATTTTTACATATCATTTTATTTGTCCTAGGATGTTTAGATAATACTTGTAGTCGTATACTAAAGAATATGCTAAATACAAAAACAATAAAATACAAATAACAATTATCCCGAAGTAAATTAATTTCTCATTTCTTGTGTTTAACTTTTGGTTTTGCTTTAAAGGTTTTATGTACATGACCATGCCCAATATGATAACAGATAGCAGGATTAGCAAGTGCTCATTGAATAATACGTAATTGTCAAAGCTTTTGTAGAGATTTCCTCCCCTTTGGCAACTTTTGCCTATATCGAGTGGTATTTCTTGGCCCGTGTTAGTTATTAAAGTATTGGACATAAGCAGCTGCTTGATTACCGTTTCGGCCAAGAATTTGCTTTTCTGGCACACATGGTCAAATATTCCTTGATAATAACTCCCTACTAAGGTGGAGATTCTGCCTAATTCTCTGACATCTTTAAATAATACCCTAGAGACATGCACACTGTAAACTGCAGTTTTGTCGAGATTCGGAAGCACCATAGGCGTATAAAACCTTTTAATATCAAGTCCGTCTTTTTTTAATTCGTTTATTGCATATTCGATGATTGTATCATCATTTTCCTCATGCCAGATTATGATATCATATTTCCCCGTGCGCAACTTCTCTTTGGTGGACAAAATTATTGGCATTTTCTGCTGAAGTTCTTCATTTTTCAGCTCAGAAGGCGCATTTTCATACCACGATGACTGGTTAGCAACTCCGAGTTTGACCAGGCCTGCGCCGGAGAATAAGTCAACAGGGGTATAAAAACCGACCGTTCCTTCAACAATTTCAATATCATCTGATTTGTAATTATATTTGCTAAGAAGTTCCGGATATTGAGCCATCACTTTCTTATTTTGCGGCAAAAAATGTACTCCATAACCTATTTCTTTTTGAAGTTCTCTTAAGCTAATATTTGAAAAATTGTATATCCGCGAGTTTATTGGATTTTGTTCGTAACCCGGAAATATTATAAGAAAAAAAATGAATGCATTAAGCGCAAGTCTCTGGTATGTTTTCTTCTCTATAAAATTTATGGCTAGCGTAATTGTTAGGATAAGAAAGGGAACGATGGGTGCAGTCATCCTGCCAAATTGAAAATCACCCAAATTTAGCTTTATTGACATAACTATTAAAATAAGCCCAAAAAAACATATTACTGGTGCATGATGTTTTGTTTTTATAAAAGTTAACAGGCATAAAATAAATATTATGTAAAGCAGTAAAAGCAAAACAGGCATGTAAAAAGTTGGCAACATATCAATAAGAACGCTCCCCAGGCTAAGATGAATAATATCTATTTGGGAATGCGCATAGAGGCTGTATACAAGAAAATTTGGATACAGCAATTTAATGAACAGAAATAAAAGCGCGAGCGAAAATATCAGAGTCAGGTATTTTTTTATTTTTTCTTTTTCATAATTCAGGTGTAAAAAAGGACGTTTAAAGTTAATATTGGCAATTTCTAACTTAAAGAAATACATTCCAACTATAATAAAAATTACAGGTGCAGCGTTGAAGCTAGAGTACATGGCTAAAGAAAATAGTGCAGCGGAAACTATCTCCTTAAATTTATAGTTTGTATAGTATAGCGTGTAAAACCCAAAAAATGTGAAGAGTAAGGCAAACGCCTTTTCAGGCTTAGCACTCACAGTTTGCGGATAAATCCATAATAAGCTTAAAAAAATTATGATTAGAAAATGTTTTTTTGTAGTTTCTTTTTGGCTTATTTTAACTAAAAAGTAAATAGTGAATATAAAGAGTGTCAATAAAAAAATTCTTAATGCAATTTGGTAAAAATCATTAAAAACCAATCTAAACAAATAACCTATGCCAAAATATACTGGCCCATAAGGGCATATCAATTGTCCTTGATACAATTTTCCCTGAGCGAAAATGTCAAGGCATGGCTGCCAATCTTTTCCGATTGCTTCCGACCAGGATGTATTATAAAGAAAGTATATACTAATGGCAATTATTGGAACTAACAACAATAAATCCCTCTTTTTTATTTTTAATTTCATATCTGCTTCAAGAAAGACAAGAAGCATTTAAATTTAACGCATCATTTAAAATTGTGTCTCAGACAATCATAAACAATGAACAAATATGGTAGTAAAAGGCGAAATGCTTTCACTTTTCTATTAAAGACAAAACGCCCTTTCCCAATTTGGTCGATTTATAAAATCTACTCCTTTTTGAATTAGGTGTTAGGCACATTACTAATTTCATTTCTGTTAGTTCCTTAAGGCTTCTGCTAACATGCGACATTTTTATGTTTAATTCATTCTGGAGGCTTGTAGGTTTTTTTGCGCCTTTGACTAATGTTGTTAATATTTTTTTTCTATAACTGCTTGAGTCAATTTTACTGGCTAAATCCCACTTGTTTACCATTGTTTTTGTTCTTAAAATACATAATTAATAATAGTTTATTCCCAATTGATTACCATCTACTTACCATAGTTCTAATCAAAAGATTTAAATATTAGTGTATATAAAACGTATATTAATATACATTTAATATCAAAAAGAGGTTAAAATGGGCGTTTTTGGATTGTTTAAAGATGTAAAAACACTTCTAAGCGCTTAAAAAACCATAAAAAATGCCAATTCCGACAGAAAAGGACATCATTGAGTTTGTTTCTAAAGGCAAGCTTGTCAACTATTCAAGAATTGCAAGAAAATTTCATATAAAAAAATTAGCCGTCCCAGATATTATTGAACCTTTAATTAGGCGAAAAATTATTGTCATTGAGAAAGTTGGCTCAAATAAATTCGTGAGGTTTAAAAAATGATTCCTTCACTTGACGAATTAAGGGGATTTCTGCAACAAAACCACAATGCAAACTTTTCTCAAATAGCCAGAAAATTCGAAATTAATAATGTTACGGTTTCAGAGTTGATTAAATCATTTGCGAAGGAGCACATAGTCACCATTGAAAAAATAGGGCAATATAAATTTGTAAAACTGGTAAAATGAAAATATTCCAATATTTAACAATCATTGTTTTATCAAGCATAACTTTGATAGTTCTAAGTTTAGGCCTTTTAGCAATAAGCGGCGGACCATTTATTTTTCCACCCAATTTAACAATTCTAAGTCCTGTGAATAATACAAATTATCCCTCCGCAACAATTAATCTAAGTTGGGTATCGAATGAAACTTTAAAAACATGTACATATGATATAAATAATCAAGGTAATTCGTCTTTAGGTTCTGATGAATTTCGTAACAAAACTATAAGGCTTATTGATCCTAATATTTCTGTTCAGGCAGATTCACAAATAAATTCAGATCAGAGTGAAAATCCAGGAGGCAACTTGGGATCGGGGCATACTTTATACATAAATAGTATTAGACTTGTATATATGAGATTTGATTTAACCAATCTTACTCAATTAGAAATAACAAATGAAGATATAATTAATGCAACGGTATTTTTAAGAACAGGAGAATCTGCACCAGAACAAAGTTATAGGGTATTCCATGTATACAATCATACTTGGAATGAGACTAATATTAGTTATTCAGGTGTAGGGGGGCATCCTTGCGGCAGTATTGATAGTGGTGCACCCACAAATAGTGAACTTTGTAATATTACTCCAATGTTTACATTCTTAGACCCAAGCAATATAGGTATACGCATAGATACTGCAGTTAGAAAAGAATTGAGCGCAAATAATAAAAACGTATCAATTTTTATTTCAGGTTCTGTTTCAAATAATCAATGGCCAGTGTCTAGTAAGGACGCTGGTGATTTAACTAATAATGAAAGTGTTTTACCACGTCTCAATATTACTTATATGATCAATAGAACTATAAACTGTAATTTATCTACTGTAAACAGAACTATCAGTGTTAATGAAGGTAGGCATAATATTACTTTATATGGAAATAGTAGTGATAATAGAATAGGACAAACAACATATGTTTATTTTTCAACAAATCAATCACCTCAATGGCAAAGTAATAAAACAAATATTACTTCAGTAACTCGGTTAAATGATAGTGGGCAGTTTAATGTAACATTAACAGACAATTATGACTTGTCTAATTATATTTTTTCTAATAATATCTCAGGATTTTGGTCAAATTTCTCCACAGTGCGTATAAATGGTTCAGTAAATGTGACCATAATTCGAAATGTAACAATTAATCAAAGTAGCGGGAAATTGAAAGCATGGACTGTGTATTTTAATGATAGCATCAGTATTCGAAATCAAACCGATGTTTTTTTATTTTATATTTTGAATATAATCCCCAATGCTACGAATGTTAATATATCCTCTGTGTTAACAGTAGGGTCTAATGCTACTGGTAATGCAACTTACTATGATTCAGATGGAGATCCGCCTGGCGGAAATCAAACTCTGTGGTATATAAATAACACTCTAATAGTAGAAGCTAACAATTCTCCTATTTTATCAAGCGGAAATCTAACACCTCTGGCCAATATTACATTCTCTATTAGATTTAATGACTCATTGAATTACTCAAATTGGGTTAATTCATCTAGGTTTCAAGTGCAGGAAATTCAACCACCCACTTGGTCTAATAATAAAACAAGTGCAAATTCTTCATTTCCAAAATATAGAGACGTTATTCAATTAAATGCAACACTTTCAGATGACGTTGCATTAAAAAACTTTACTTTGACTGTCAACTTAAATGGGGTTCTTAATAATACTAACAGAAGTGTAAGTGGTACATCATACGTTATGAATGAAAATTTCACAGTTAATCTTACGCAAGGAATGTTGATTAAATGGAACGTAACAATTTATGACAATGCTGGAAATGTAAATTATACAGATACTTTTTCATTTGTCGTGAGAAATACTCCCCCAACTGTCACAACACTTAACATAACCAACGACACAACAGTTAATTTCAACAACAAAACATATTATATCACCGGCAACGGAACCTTTTCTGATGTTGACGTAAACAACGTTCTTTTAGCAAGAGAAGTCAGATGGAAAAATGGTTCTACAATAATTCCAAATGAAAATGGATTTTCTTTGAACTGCACTCAATACTCTAATACATACTGCGCAGTCAGACAAAATATCACAGCAGAAATGAGAGTGTCTGATAATTCTACAGAATTGACAAACTTCTCTGATTGGAATGTTTCAAACTACATAATTATAGATCCCGTCTATCCAATTTCTTTTGCAAATCTTACAGCAGGCAATGTTTCTGATAATGAGGGTGATGGAAACATAGAAATCAATTGGACAGACGATGCTGTGCAAATCAATGAAACTTACAGGCTTTATAAGTCAACAAGCAAAATAAATTTTTCAAATATCAACCAATCAACCTTGATAGGCAGCGGAATAAGAGAAGATTCTCAGTTTTTCAAAGATAATTCTACTACAAACGGAACGACGTATTGGTATGCTTTAGTAACGGTAAATCCGGAAGGATTTTATAATGAATCTGTGCTGTCTTTAAGTTTTAATGCAACTCCTAATGACACGATTGCTCCAAAAATTCCAGCAGGTTTCAATGTAACGGGCTCAAGCGATACGGCTACTCTTTCATGGGCAAATGTAACTCAAGACGTAAGAAACAATCCGGATAATTTTGGTTTGCAATATGTGATTTACTATGGAACCGATTTTAACAGCAGCAAAGAATTGGCAAATGAATCAATAACTAGCGCAAGTACGAAAACAGTTTTAGGCAATTCTACAACAATTGCTGCATCAGTGTCAGGATTCTACCACTTTATTTTGACAACCTTAGATGACGGCGCTAACAAAAATTTATCCGTGTTCTTGGCTCAAAATTACGGCAACGCTTCGTTAACCGTTTCGTCGTCCAGCAGCAGTTCTAGCAGTGGAGGCGGTGGAGGCGGCGGTGGAGGCGGCGGTGGAGGCGGCGGTGGAGGCGGCGGTGGAGGCGGCGGTGGAGGCGGCGGGCCAGTTACTTTAGACCTAACATCTTCAAGCCACGTTTTCCAGGACATTGCAAAGGGTGCTGAAACAACTTTGAAGGTATCTGCATCGAAGACAATCGCTATATTCAAGATATTTTTCACACCTGTCAAATCCTTAAGTTCAGCGACATTCGATATTAAAGAACATACAGAATCTACTACGCCTGTATCAATATCTGGAAATGTTTATCAATACATTGAGATTAAATTGAGCGGAATAAAAGATGTGGATATTTCAGGCGCTTCGCTGCAGTTCAAAGTAAGCAAGAACTGGATAAACTCAGGAGGCTATGACCCAGACAAAGTAGTTCTAAATAGATACTCAGCAACATGGGTGCCGTTGCCAACAACTAAAACAGACGAAGATTCCGATTATATTTACTACAATTCCCAATCTCCTGGATTTTCTGTCTTTGCAGTTACTGCAGAAAAAAAGGCAGTGCCAATCACAGAGAATGCATCGATTGCGTCAAACCAAACAAAAGCAGATGAAGTAAAGCAAGAACCTTCAGTAGAGCAGCCATTGTCAAAAGAAAACGAGAAACAGAATGAAGTTTGCGGCAATAATGCATGCAAAGGATTCGAATGGATAATTTGTCCAAAAGATTGCTATAACTTCGGTATATCTGCGCCTTTCAAGTTCAAAGTTCATTGGTTATTTACTGCCATAGCCACAATTTCTTTATTTGCAACCTTTGTGATTGGGGAACAAACATTGCAGTATGTAAGAAAACCAAAAGAACGCCGAAAACCAAGGCCGCTCGGTGATAAAAAGATAGACGTAATGATGGAAACAATGAGGAAGGAAAGAATAAAAAGGCAATTCGACGACATAAAGGAATTGCAAGAGCAAATTCGGGAAGAAAGAATTAAACAAGGCAAGATGCAGAAAGATATGATGTTTGTTGAAAAACAGATAATTGTTAAACCTTCTGCCAAGCAACCAGCGATAAGCAAGCCTGCCGAAATACTTTCAATTAAAACTGAAAAAGCAGATGGGATTAAGAAAACTTCTCCAGAATTGCCAAGCATCTTCTCAAAATTATTTGCTTCAAGGCCCAAAGAAGAAGTTATTGCAGAGAAAAAAATAAAACTGCTAAATAAATTCGGGCTTCAAAAGGGCAAAGTGTTTTTGGTAGGAGACAAAAACGACAAAACAAGCTTTGGCATTTTCAAAGAAATGACATCGGTTCTGTCCGGGCTTGCCGTGGTCAGAGTTAACCCAGCGACTTTGGGTTATAAAAAAGAAGGTGTTAACTTCCTTTGGCTTTCAGAAAGCCAAGGAGAGAACTGCATTAACCCTTCAGACATAGAAGATTTGTACGGCGAAATAAATGAATTTGCCAAAAAACAAAAAGAAGGGATAGTCCTGTTGCAAGGAATAGATTATATTATAAGCGGAACCAATTTCAAAACTTTGCTGAGAATTTTAAGGATGCTCAAAGACGAGATATCCTCGAGAGACAACGTGATTATCGTTTCATTCAATCAAGATCTGCTAAACAAGGAAGAAGCTGAAAAGCTAAAATCAGAATTCAATGCGATTTGAGGTGAACAAAATGCAAGTAGAAAAAATCAAGACCGGAATAGAAAAATTAGACGAGATACTAGATGGAGGTATTCCAAAACAACACTTGGTATTAATCACAGGCACTACAGGAACCATGAAATCCACTTTAGGATTTCAGATTTTGCATCAATCTGCTTTAGAGGGCATGAATGCAGCATACATAAGCCTAGAGCAATCTGGAATGTCGGTAATGACGCAAATGAGCCTTATGGGCTATGATTTCAGCAAAATGACCATAGATTCTAATGACCCAAATGTTATAAATAATTTTTCAGCATCCGGGAAAGACAAGAAAAAAGGAATGCTGAGCATTATTGATGTTGGCTATATGAGAAAGAAATTCGGCAAACAAAAAAAATTCAGCTGGCTAAATGCTATAAAATCCAAGCTTTCTGAAATGAGCAAAAAAAGAGCAGACGTCATAGTTCTGGATTCATTGAATGCGCTGTATCATTTAGATAAATTTGAGGATATGAGAGTTGACTTATTTTATCTCTTTGAATATTTGAAAGATTTGAAGTTAACATCATTCATAATAAACGAAATGCCGGCTGGCGACGAAAGATACAGCCAATATGGAGTTGAATCTTATTTAGTTGATGGGGTTATTCAGCTTGTCCTTGCAAAAAGAGAGCTTAAAGTCAAGAGAGAATTAAACATAGTTAAAATGAGGTATGCCGACCATTTGACAAATGTTTATGTTTTTCAGTTTGATAAGAAACAAAGAAAATTTATCATCAGTGAAAAAATTGCAGTTGAGTGATAATTGAATGAAAAAGACGGATTTAATATTGACAATTGTAGGATTGCTGCTTATTCCTACTGCTTACTCTCAAACCCAGACAGCAGCAATTATTCCGGATTATTGGTTGTCTGTCCTGATAGTTCTAGTTGTATTATCGGGGCTTATTGTTGTTTATTATAAAAGAAATATTATTTTTAAGAAGTTTCCAAAATTGAACATTGAAGAAAAAATTCGGCAGCAGATTTCAGCACTAAAGGCAAACATTGCAAAAGTTAAGGAGAAAAAATATCAAAGCAAATTAAAGAGCATCAAGGAAAGAAAAGAGGCTCTGCTCAAAATTTATGAGGAAGAAAAGGAAAAAACAGAAGAAATCAAAAAGCAGAAATTAATCACTTCCAAAAAAGAAAGAAAGCAAAAGAAAGCAAAATTAGAAGAAAAGCCAGCAGAAAAGATAGATAAAGTTGATTTCTTGAAGAGCATAAAGAGCATTTTTGCAAGGAAAGCAGCAGAACCGAAAGTATCAAAGGAATCAAATATGGATGAATTTTCGAAAATAAAGCAGCAGTTCAAAAAATTTCCAAAAGATACCAGCTCGAGATTTAAGCTTGAAATTGCAATAGCAAGAAAAATTGTTGAGCAGAATGAAAACTTTTGCATTAGCGACGTCATGAAAAAAATGGATAAGATGTATCAAATGACTGGCAAGGAAAGAATTGATGTTTATGATGACATAAAGAGCCTTGTTAATGGAGAAATGTGCCAGAAAGTCAGCGAAAAAAACAAGGTGCCATATTATCGTTTTGTTTAAACAAAAGCCTGTGTAATGCGTTAAGTTTAAATATTGAAATTAGTCAAAATGATTGAAAGAGACAGATTAGTGAAGGAAAGTGCAATAATACTGGCTTTAGTTACAGCAGCAATTGGATTGTTTGCAACTGTATTAGCATCGTCAAGAATGTTGCCGTACAGGCAATTCATCCTGTTAATGGTCAACGTCTTCAATAAGGGCGTTGTAATGTCGGATATTGAAAATGTGCTGTTGGATGTGAAGGCAATATGGCTGATAGCATTGGCGGCGATAGCAGTGATTTATGCGCTGTATTATGCGGCAGCAAATCCTGAAAAAATATCTGGCGCCTTTAGGTCGCTGCTTGGATTCAGGCATGCTGTACATAAAATAGGAGAACAGTCAAAATATGCCGCCAAGAAAATACAATTCGGAGCAGTTATGCAGGAGAAAAAACACGATTTAGAGAAACTGCGCAAAAATGCTCCTGAAGAAATTCAAAATTATGAGGGCAAAACTGCGATTAGTAATGAAATTAAAAAGACCCTGGACATATTGATAGCGAAGAAAAAAGAGTTTACGATTAAAGATGTTATGGAGCAGGTAGAAAAAAAGCGCTCGTTAGGACCGGCAGAAAGGCAGTTGTGGTTGGACAAAATAAAACAGGTAGTGAATTCAAACGACAAATACGCTCTTAAGAAAAAATCAATTGCATAATAAAGGAGGTAAAAAAATGAAAAAAATGAAGACAACCATTGTTGCATTGTTAATGCTGGCGGCAATGGCAACTTTAGTAGCAGCACAGGCACCGTTTAGTGACCCGGTTTCCAGCATTATATGGACAAAAGTGTTGCCTGTAGTGCAGGGAATAGGATCAACTCTTGCTGTCTTGGCAGCGATATTTGCTGCTATAAAAAGACAGAGTGGAGACCCGGAAAAAGTAGAGGAATCAAACAAGTGGTTTATGGGAATTATGATTAGCTTGTTTGTAATATGGGTAGGGCCGGCATTCATTAAATGGTTCATCAGCTTAATAAGCGGATAGGCAGAATTTTGTTTTTATTGCCTGCTCTTTTATTAGTTTTGCCGCTCGGAATGGCTATGGATACTTTAACTGCGGAAAATTGCAGAAATTTGCCCATTTCGTGCAGCTACTTAGAGAAGCAAACGAAGAATATGAGCAGGGAAGACGAAAAGCAGCTTGTGCTGCAGCTGCTTGAGTACAAAATAAGCTTGCCATATTACCAATTTGTCGAAAGCTGGAACAGAAAGTTAAACTTTGATGAAGCTCCAGAAAATATTTCGATAAGAGATGTGGAAACCATTGAAGGAGCTTGGCTGAAAATAGCTACAGTATTTCCGTCAGTTGCAAAATCTGGCATTTTTGTTCCAGGCAAAGGGACAATAATGACTGTTTACGGATACAAGCTTAATTCGCCGCAAAATTACGGCGAAAACAACAATGCAGCTTGCGGAGACGAGCCTTCAAACGACGAGAAATACGGAGATTGCAAAACAATATACTCAAATATCAAGGATGCTACAAACTTACAAATAAGCAAAAATGGCCAAATGATAGGAACACAAAAATTTACAGATTTCAATTCAAGCAAAATAAATGAGTTTGAAGCGGTGCTGTCAATAACGAATGAAATCAGCATGAAGCACTATAAATGGCAAAAAGGCAAATGCTGCAAAGAGAAATGCACTTCAACGCAAAGCGGTTCGAGTTGCGAATGCATAGCATATGAATACAAATGTGCTTTCGACAAAGATGACAAAAGGCAGGATTCATTGGCGTTGAGGGATCACTACTCGGCTTTGATGGAAGAGTCTTTCCAGGATTTTGAGCCAAAGCTTATTTTGTCAACATCAGCAAGCCCATTAACAGCCACAATAAAAATTCCAATACAGAATGTTCAGTCATATACAATAAAAACAAAATATCAAACGCTGAAGAAAGATTTCAGCCTCTACGGCCTTAATTACACCCTGCCGCCGCAGAATGTATTGTTTGTGCAGGCAAAAGACAAAAAAGGATGGTTCACTGAAAATGCCAAAATTATAAGCGTGCGCGATTACGAAGATGGCACTGAAGATGTTGCATTTGTTACAAGCGAAGAAAATGTTAAAGATTGTGATGTTACAATTCAAACATTTTTCAACACGACAAAAAAGAAGTGTGAGATTGAAAGGCTTGCAAAAACTGACTTGAAAATAGAAACAGACAGGTGGTTTTACGGTCTTAACGACACAATTCAGGCAAAGATTACGCTCAGTTCGGATAAAGGAAGTTTATCAAATTACGTTAATGTAGAATACGGAAGCCAAAAGCAAAGGTTGCTTGTTGAAGGCGAAAAAATAATTTCATTGAAGCCAGAAATTGGCACGTCTATTATTATCGCGTCTATGGGCAGCACAGACACAGCGAGCTCGGTTTCAGCTTCGGCACTAATCAATGTGTCTGAAAAGAAGGAATTAGTGGAGGCATTTAACGTATTTGTGCTGATGCTCGGTTTGTATTTTGGCATAATGGCATTGGTTAAGTTTTACAAAAAAGTATTTTCACCATGAGTTTAACAAGCGGAATTAGGAAAATTGCAGGAATTGTTTTGATTTTGTTAGGTATACTTATCTTGTTTGTGCCTATCGTTGGTCTGTTTGCAGGGTTGCCTTTGCTTGCGATAGGAATATTCCTATTTTGGAAAGGTGGAAAAATTAAGGAATATCATTCTGAAAGCAGTTTCATCAGCAATTTGATGTTGAAGATAAAACCGGTTACTAAGTCTAAAAAATGGTTAGTGTTTTTTATTGTAGCATCCTTTGCTTTGTTAATATTTGGTTCAGCAAATTATCAACTAATCTATATCGGCTTAATTTTATTGTTTTTTATTATGTACAATAAGATTAAGCACGAAGAGTGGAAAGTATCTGGTAAACATGTTTCTGCAAAATGGTTTCGTATTAGGGGCAGGCCTGCGAGATGGTTTGGGGCTGGAGTATTTTCCATTGTTTTTGGGTTTCTTATTTTAATAGGGTCGGTATATGTTGCCAATCTCGTTTATATGGATGAAATTAAACATACCGTTTTCAGTTTTATTATGGCAAGAATAGCATGGGGTTTAATTATCGGATCAATGGGAATATTATTAATAATTTTAGGTTTTTGGATGATAAGATTTTCATACAGAAATCCGCAAAATCAAAACTCAATTTTCAAAGTAATTGAACCCGGCAGAGTTGTTATTTCAAAAAAAGGCATAGTTGACAGAAGTTAATCATGAAAAAAAGAGGAGTGATGCCGATTATTTTGGTACTATTTACGTTAGTTATAAGCACAAATGTTTTTTCCTTGGAGACTTGTAGTTCTGTCGGAGCAAGCGCATGTTCTTCTTCCCAAATATGCGAGGGAGAAATATTGTATTATGGATCATTTAATGAGTGTTGCAAAGGAATTTGTGTCGAGCAAAAGCAATTGTCCTGTAGTCAATTGTCATCAGCAGATTTCAAAGGCAGACTGGGTTGCGAAACAAAGACATTACAGGAGAAAGTACAGGGATCAGTTGGCAATTATCCGTCTTTCTTTGCGAATTGGATAAATCATCCAATTCCTGCCAAACCTTATCCTAAAATGTGGGATTTTTGGTTTAATGTAAGTTTTGCCCTTGGTGCTCTTTTTTTGGTATTAACTACAATAGGTCTGCTGGGATCATTCATATCCGGCAATACTTCAGTTTCGCAGCTTGACAAGTTCAGAAGGCACTATGTTCTGACTTTCTTAAGCGGCTTAATTTTGCTTTCATTTCCTTACCTGTTTGCAATAGTTATGTATGTGATTGACTCAGCATTTCTTTTAATAGTGCGCCTGTTTGTTCCCAACGGCGATATTCTTGCTGTGTTTAATTGGCTGACGTCAACTCCATACAGCAACATTCTTTTTCTTTTGAGAGACCTGTTATATTTTCTTTTCTTAGTTGTTTTGATATTAAGGTATTTTGTGTTGTACCTTCTTTTTGTTTTTCTTCCGATAATAATTGTGCTTTACACTTTCTACTATACTGAATACATAGGTGAATACCTATTAAGAAAAATAGTTGCAAACCTGATTGCACCCCTTTTATGGATACTTTCAATGGTAGTTTTCTATGCATTTTTCAAAGATTTTAATTTATTTTTCCTGCCAATCCTTCTCGCTGCAATTTTTTATTTGAATATAATTATTTATCGAAAAGTTACAGGAATAGACTTTAGTTTTAGGACAATAGCACGAAAAGCATTGCGTTATGCGAGGGAGTTTTATGAGATATAGATTTATGTTAATTGCACTCATTATTGGAATTGCCTTTGTTAGTTTTGCCAATGCTCAGCTGATAAATCAGCCATGCAGTTCAAGTCAATATTGTGATGGTTATATAGCAGACAATGGGCAATGCTTTGGCACATGTAAGCCATTGGAAGAAAACCCATGCAATAGCTCCTTGTGGAATATAGGGGACCAATTGAAATGTGGATTAGTTAAATCAATTAAATCTGGATGGGGAAGGATTAGTCAATTCATTTCCGAGGGAGTTGGCGGATTAATAAATCCCAAAGTCAATCCAAAAGGTAATGAAAAATTATATCAACTAAGTTTTTTATTATCTTTTACATTAGCTGTGTTGCTTTTGTTAGGAACCGTAATTTTATTTTTTAAGGAAGCATTCAATGAGACCTCTAATGTTGAAGTGCTGACACATTATAGAACTCAGATTTTTAAATTTTTTATTATGGTAGCTTTGCTCTTTTCCAGCGACTATCTTATTTCACTTTTCATTGATACACTCAATCTATTAAATGAATACATAATTACAAGCATGGTTAAAGGCGAGGACATTGTTGCGGCCCTGCTTGGAACTTTGGGCCTTGGTGCGGCTATATTAATCCCATTATTTTTTGCTTCAATGGGAACAGCAATGGTTGGCGTAGTCCTTTTGTTTATGTCATTTTTCATTGTGTTGATGATGCGAGGCATTATTCTCTATGTTCTGCTCGCAATTGTTCCAATAATGATAGTATTGTACTTTTTTGATTTTACTCAACGAGCAGGAGAAAAATTGTTCAAGCTGCTGTTTGCCAATATTTTGATATCTACAATATGGATAACTGTCTTTGCCGTGGCATTTGATTTTCCAAATCAATTTGCTCCCGAAAATCCGATGCACTTATTTGCGTCTGCATTCGGACCTTTAGCCGCTATAGTTATCAATTCCATGCTTTATTTTAAGGTTATGACATTTTTTGGCTCTTATGAAAGTGCTATATTGTCTAGAGGGAAAACGGTCGGAAAGATAATTGAAAGGCGAAGAGAAATTATTAAAACGTACAAAGAATGGAAAGTGCAAAAGAAACTTACAGCATACACTAAGTGATCAAAATGCCAACAGAAGTGCCGCAATCAATAACTGAAGAAGAAACCAAGGAGCTGCTATCAGTTCATGGTTATAAAGAAATTATTTTAGCATTTATTTTAATAGGGACTTCAATGTTGTTTATAATCAAGTCCCCGTTTCCCTATCAGGTAAACTTATTTCTTGCCGGATTATATTTTATTGGTTCATTCTTTCTTTTTAGGTACTTGTCAAAAAATCTGTATAAGATATTGCTGTTCTCTAAATCGTTCAAGAACGTGTCATTCTTCGACAGCCGAATGAATTACTTTTTTTCTGTTAAGGATATCAAGAACAGCACAATCCTGTTCAACGATGGGTCTATGATGTGCATTCTTCAAGTTCAGCCTATCGATGGCAGCCTTTTGGAAGAAGATGAGATTAAAACGGTCATAGATGTTTTTGACAGCATTTTGAAGTCAATACCACATACAATCCACATATTCTCTCATTCCGTTGAGCCGAATCTCGACGATTTTTTTGCTTCAACAGACAGAAAAATAATGCAGCAGAAAAGCAGAAGCGTCGAGAAGAATCTCAAAATGAACAAATTGAAGGAGAAGTGGCTGGTTGACAAAATGAGGGAAACCAAAGCAAGGGACAGGGAAAATTATTTTGCTATTGCATACAGAAGCAGAAACTTGCGAATACCAATCAAGGAATCAGTTAAGTATCTGTTTGGCGTCAAAGAGCATAGGGAGCTCTCGAGCAAAGAACAAATGCAATCTATCGTTGAAAATTCCATAAAAGAAGTGAATTCGCAAATATTTAATGCAGCCCAGCAGCTTGAAAAAACAGGCGTCAAGACAAAACAGCTTGATGACAACCATTTGATTAATTTGTATCCCTCTTACTTCATGAACATAAGGGGAATAGGAACATCGCATTTGTCGCCGATAATGTGGCATGAGGGTGACTAGAATGACAAAAAAATCAGAGCAAGTCATATTCAACATCAAAGACAAAGGAAAGGGAGAGATTGACGGGATATGGACTTTGACAGACAATTCCATTTTTGCAGTTTTGGATGTTGCGCCAATACCCTTTTTCGACTTAAAGGAAGAAAAGCAAAACGAGCTGAAGAGAAAAATAAACGAAGAGCTGTGGATAAAACTGGATTTTCCAATCGAAATTGTTATAAGGCCCGTAAATTGCGCTGCTGACAAAAAAATGGCAATTCTGGAGACTGTCTTAGGCTACAACATAGAAAAGACCAATAAAACAAAGCTTATTCAGTATTTTCGCTCTTTCATGAATTGGTTTAAGGAATACGCAGCTAAAAATGTAAAAGAAGCTAATAAATACTACATTGTAGTAAACTACAATTCACCTTATGACGCGGTTCAAAAAGACAAAAATGTTGCAGTCAGCATTTTAAGGTCAAGAATCAATTTCCTGATAAAATCGCTAAAAGCATCCGGAATAACTGAAATAAAAATCATGTCCACATTTGACATTGAGCAGATATATGACTCTTTTCTGAAGTTTCATGTATACAGCGAAAACAAATACATGTTTCCTGACGACTGGATAAACTTGTTTAAAAAAAGAGGGGAAAATGAAAGACATTGAAGGGATAACTGAACAGCTGAAAAGAGAAATTCATGAAAAGGCAATTTTGTACATCTCTGAGATAACTGCAAAATATCCAGGCCTATCCAAAAAGGAAATAGACGCGATAATCGGGAAGCTTGAAGCTGACATCTCGATAGCGAAGGAAGGGGATGTTTTAACTCTCCTGACTTTAAAGTCCTCGACTGAACAAGACATCTATTCACACATTATCGATATGGAAAATATTGAGATGCATCCGGACAGAATTAAAATTGGAAACACCCTTTACAGAGGATTCATTGTTGTCGCAAATCCGCAAAAAATAGGCTTTGGAGTTTTTCATCAGCTTCTCAAAAGCAAGAATAACATGATAATAGCCATGCATGTTTCTCCAGAGTCCTCTATAAACATAGTTCACCATTTAAGGTCGGAGCTTAGCACAGTAGAGAGCAAATTAAATTATTTTGCCCTTCAGGGAAAAATAGTGGGCAGAGATGTAGACGAACTGAGAGACAGCCAAAAATTCCAGAAAGACAAGATAGAAAAGTTTTCTAACGGAACGCTTAAGGTGTTTAAGCTTCACTTCACGTTTGCAGTCGAAGAGACAAACGAGGATGACCTGGATTTCACTACAAACAAGGCAGTTGCTTTTCTCAAAAAAATAGGTTTTGTTGTGAAAATGGCAATAAACTACCAAAAAGATGTGCTGAAAACCATAGTTCCAAGCGGGGCTAATTTCCTAAGAAGAAGGCCAATAATAGTCACTAACAATTTCATGTCAGACTCATTCCCATTCGTAAAATGAAGAATTTTGAAACATTTTCGGAAGATGAAATCAGCATTGCGCAGGCAAAGGTAGAGAATGCATTGCTTATGAACGGCATAGTCTATCCTGATGATTTTAATTCCTACGTAAGCCATTTGTCGGAAAAAAGCAAATACATTCTCAAAAATAGAATATTGTCATTGGGTTATATTCAAATAGATGAAGAGGGAATATTGAAATACGTGCCTAAAGAATATGCTCCGGTTTACGATTCCAAAATTATTCTTAAGGATATTCTAAAGTTGGACTATGTTAATACAACTAAGGATTATGTGCAAATAGGCAGAACATACTACAAAGGAATTATAGCCCTTAAATTTCCATCAAACCCAAAATATGATTGGCTGTCAAGAGTTGCCGGAGAAAAGGGAAATGTTGACTACGCATTGTACATGACAGAATACGACCTTGCAGAACTTAAATTATTTTTTAGGAGAGAATTAAGAAAAGTAGAAAATGAATTGTACAGGTATGAGAGCAAAGGAAGAACAAACCCCGAGTTAGAGAAGAAAAAACAAGAGATTATAGACATAATAACAGACAGCGGTAAAGAATATTTGGAATACAAGGCTGTTTTATTTTTGGTTGTTAAGGGCAAAACAATAGATGAAGTCAATGATTTGAAAACTTATGTAGTTTCAACGCTTAAAGGGATTGATATTGTTGCTGAAGATGCTACTTATCTTCATGAATATGTGCTTAAAGCAATAATTCCAAATGGGCTGAATAAACTCCACAGAAGCGAACTTTTGATACCAAACCTGAGCCTAAGCACGGCATTTCCTTATCTGCACCCGTTTCAGGTTATCAGCGAGGACGATGAAATTATTCTCGGATTTAATGAAAACGACCTCATCGTTACTGGAAATGTTTGGAAATTAGCCAGTTATTCCGGAGCTTATGTCGGGCAGACAGGCGGGGGAAAGAGCTTAGGGCTCAAGAACGAAATAATCCAGCAAATGATAGTGGGCGGAACAAGAATAATAGTCATTGATCCCGCTGCTGCAAAAATAAAAGATGAAAATTACAGGCCCGAGTATTACAGAATGTGCCAGCTTTTAGGGGGGAAATATGTGTCTTTCAGCACAGATTCGCCGAACATACCCAATGTTATGGCTACATTTCCTAATGAAAAATTTGAAGACGAGATGCGAAGGATATACTCTATTGTAAGAGTTTTCTTTGAGGATGAGAATAAAATTGTTCCGGAACCCCAAAAGCCGCTTATTCAATCTGGCGTTGTTGAAGCATTCAAAAGGAAAGGCATAACAAAGAAAACGAAAGAGTTGTGGAAAAAGAAACAGCCTAAGATTGAAGATTTGCTTTGGGCATTGAAGAAGGGTATGCACAGCGCCGAAACAGTAGGTACAAAAATGAGTTATGAAGCTTTAATAAAAAGGCTGGAACCGTGCGTCGGCAATGGCTTGAGAAGCTACCTAAACACAGATGCCAAAGAAGAAGACATAAACAATCAATTCACGGTTTTTGAGTTTAAAGACACCCCGGTAGATGATACATCAATTCTTATAATAAGAATGCTCAGCTACATAAAGAAAGTTATGCAGAGCTGGCAAAGAACCATAATTGTTTTGGAAGAAGCTCATTTATGGCTAAAAGACCCTTATTTATCAGATTTTATTGCAGAGTTAGAAGTTACAGCGAGAAAAACGCATACAGGATTAAGGCTTGTATTTCAGGACCTTGGGCAGCTGCAAGGCTGCAAAGAAGGGCTTACTTTGCTTGGAAATTTGGCATTCACATATCTATTCTCCACCCACCCAAAGCTTATACCGCTAACAAAAGAGTCGTTTGGTTTGAATGACACAGAAGCAAAGGTTTTGGAACTTTCAAAACCAGGCGATTTTGTAATTTTGATATGGGACAAGGATAGATACAAGGTTAAAATAAGAGTGGACCCGGAAACTTATAAAGTAATAACCACAAATCCTGAAGAGCTCAGAAAAATTGAAGAAGCTGATAAAACTTCCAAAGCAGAGGTGTTAACTAAACAACTTCTTGAACAGGACCTTGGCTACGCTCCGGCCAGCGTAGAATCTGGTTTGATGGAATTAGCAAACAAAATCAGGAATAAGCCCAATATTAAAAAAATCATAAAACACTACCCAGAAGAATACAGAAAATTACTCATAGGCAGCATTAAGAAAAAATGAGCAAATTTACCAAAAAAGACCATTTGAAATTTCATAAGCTAGCAGCATCCCTATTCAATAAAAACGTATCTGACATTAAGCATGAACTTGCAGAATATGAAATGAAGCATGGTGAAGATTCTCGCAAAGAAGTTGAATTTGAGTTAAATCTATTAAGAAGGGAAGAGCAATACAAGAAGGAAGCGCAAATATTCTATGACATTGTCAGCAACATTGGAAAATATCCGGAAGGCTATAGGCATTTTCCGAGAATAAAAAAAGAAATCTTCAGGCAGTATAACCTAAAAAAGCAGAGAGTATTGGAAAGAGGCAGAAAAAGGGCCAAGAAAAATGAGAAACTCATAGAGGAATTGCTTCTTTACAGAATTAAGCACATGCCTACAAGATTCAATCCTCACTTGATGCCGGAAAAAATGAAAGGTGTTAGTGCTGAGGTCACAATGGAAGCCGAGAGGCTTTATTATATGTATAAAAGCATGCTCAAACACCATGAAAAGCATCCAACAAGCACAAGGTTTGGTTTGTCAAAGGAGGAAAGAAGCATTCTGGATAAAATCAGAAGCGGATATTTTCAGAAGAGATTGAGGGTGGTTGAAAAAAGGCAAATAAAAATAAGAAAAAAGAAACAAAGCGTCAAAGCGAAAATAAAGTTGTTATCTGCAGAAGCAGAAAAAAACCTCGCCAAGGAATATTCCAAAAAACTATGGTATAGGAAAGAAAAGCTGAGGCATGAAGTTATTGAAGTATTGGAAAAAATAGGGTACCAGGAAACAAACAATCAGCATGAAGTGAGGGATTTTATCGGAGCTAAAGTAGCATGCATGGCCTTTAAGCCAGGCGGATTCAAAAAGGATAATTCTAGTGATAAAAGAGAAAGTATTCATCACTTTTCAAGGCCATTTTTGCTTAAGGAACTGAGTCCAAACACGCAAATACTGGTTAAAATTTCTACTCCAGAAGGTGAAGAAAGAATAGTTGATGCAGTAGTCACTTATTACGAGAATGATATAGAAAAAAAGGCAGCCATTGAGTTTCAGGAAAGCCATAAAATAGGGCCAGAAGAATTTCTCAATAAAATTAAGCCAATTATTTCAGCTTTCGATACAGTTGTAGTTGTTTGCGAAGACAAGCACAAGAATGTCTATAAGAGTTACAAAAATGAAAAGTACCAGGTTGTTAATATTTCAGAATTCAAATTATTGTTGGAGAGCTTGGGTATTCTAGAAGATAAACCAAAAGATAATTCAGATGCTACTGCTAAAGAAGTTGTCGTCGAGCAGAAAAAAAAGCAGTGAATCCTACCATTCCATAAAATACACACTCTTTACTACTATCTAGTCATTTAAAGGTTATTTTATCCTTCCAAACTAAAAAATGAGCTGTTTTAAGCCTTTTGGTAGGCTTTGGTAGGGTATTTTCCTTCGGAAATTCCCTACTTATTATATATAACACTACCACATTTCAACCCATCTTTATTTCATTACATTCCTCTATCAATCGCCAAGAGAGGCTCTTTTTAATGTCTCTAGTTGCCCTAGTTTTTCTTTCATCAGTTTCTCTTCCCACTCAATTACAGCAATTGCATAATCTTTCAGCAATCTTTTAACACCACTTTTTACTGCTTCTGCATCAACAGCATTTTCAATCCTTTCTTCTATTTTTCTTAACTCAATTGCAGTTCTGCCCCGCAAAAAATGTGTTTCTGGGGTATCTGTGCTGAAACCCGTTAGCAGATTTTCTTGCAGAACTAATTATTATGACATCTATAGAGTCTTTCTGCTTTTTTGGATACCTTCTTTCGCACATATTCCATTTGACATCTTTTTCTGTTGCTACTTGTTTAGCCTTTATTTCTACATTTCTGCTTACTCTTTCTGAAATAGAATCAGCAATGCTCTCCAAAGCGACTTCACAAGGCACATCAGCGTAAACCGATTTTGTAGGAAGACACATCCCTTTAATTACGATATTCTTTATTCCATTCTTTGCCAAATTTTTTAAGAAGCCCATTTAACACCACCCATTCTTTGCCTTTTCAAAATTAGTAGGATGGCATGTGTCATGCCAATAACATTTCTTCTCAGTGTCATAAACAACATAACTTGGAAAATTCATTTCTATCACTTCTCCACACCATTGGCACTTCTGCCCTCTTTCACTTATTTTTGATACTTCAATTCTGGCCATATCTTCTTATGCAAATATTAACCTATGTTATTGTATTGCATTCCATAAAATTACATATTAAATATTACATAGCAACATCTTTAGACTTTAAATAGCTTTTGCATATTTTCTGACATCTTTGAGTAGGCTTTCAGCGGCTCACTTCGTTCGCAATAGCTCGCAGGCTACGCCTGCTCGCACTATTTATTTATCCGATTCTCGAATATTTTCTGCACACCACTTGCAGATGTCGCTGTCATGCCCTTCTGCAAACAGCTTCTTTTCCTTGATGCTCTTTCTCATCACTTGAATAATGGCAAGCGTGTTTTTCTTTAATTCTTCTGTGTAGTCAATCTTGAAAGGAGAACCGCTGTTGTACTGCAGCAGGCCATGCTTCGGCTTCTTTCCGTTTTCTTCCAGCAGCAAGCAATATGAAGCCAGCTGCAAAACATGATTGCCGTAAGGTTTGTGTGGCCTAAAGCCGGACTTGATTTCAACAGGCGCATACCCATCCGCATTATGAATGACCAAATCAGGCTTGCCGGCAAGCAGGTATTCTTTTGAAAAGAAAGGCTTCTCAGGCACTTCGCTATGGTCAGCGTAAACATACCTGTTCCTGTAAATCTCCGGCCGCACATTAGACAAATAAATCAGCAGCCTGAACAGCAGAAACAATGCAATCAATACTGCAATAATAATTCCCGATGCCATTTCAACCCCTTAAAAAATAATACATCAAAACAATAACAATTATTGCCAAAACAACATAACTTGCTTTGTTCAATCCTATTGCAACATCTTTTCTAACCATAAAATCTTCATGAAAATCCGTACCTTTGACCATCTCTTTAGTCTTAGGCATAATCCCGTTTCTCTGCTGCCACCACGCATACGGGCAATACGCATATTGCGATATTTCGCTTGACTTGATTACAAGGCTGTTATTGAATTTGTTTTTCATAATTTCAACTCTTCAAATTTTTAGACTGCGCTCTTAAAACAACTAAGTAACCAATATATAAACCATAAAATAAACCAATTAGGTGAGAAAACGTGTTTATAACGCTATTGCCAGAAACAATTTCTTTGGGAAAAATTGAGATTGTATAGACAGCGATAGAAATGAATAATAATACAAAATAAATCAAATTAGACATATGAAATTTATTTGTTAACGTTTTAAGTAAAATCCATAAATAGTTTGGGATAAAAATAATAAGCAAAGCGTATGCAAAACTTGGTTCAAACCGAAGGAAAATTAATACTGAGGATAAATATACAAATAGACTAATGCCCTTATCATATCGGTGCCTTAAATTCAGCAAAATGATTATTGAATAAAAACTTAAGCCGATTAAGGAGGAGACTATGTCTGAAGACCCCGACATTGGAGGAAATGTTTTTTCAAGAAATAATTTGTATGCCAAATAATTCATCAAAGCTGTGATAATAGGCATAGTCAAGAAAATTATGATGTATGCTTTTCTGAGCAACTTTTCGATTCCAAACCTGTAGTATAGGACATAAAGCAATGATGTTAGAATCAAATATCCCTGTAAATTCTGACTTAGGTGATTCCAATCATCATGAAAATAAGAATGCGTAAAATAAGCCCACCATTTATTCAAAGCAGTTAAGTCAAATTTCAGCAAGTTGCCAGTATCCCTAAACAATAAAAATAGGAGGATAGTCACAAATGCAAATATCAAATAAAAAGAATATTTGTAGTAAAAATCAGGTTTCTTGAAAATTCTTAACCACGATTTTAGTTCGCTCAATTCACATTTTAATAAATTGATTTTTTTATTCATAAAGCTAATTAGTCAACATTTAATCGCTAATCATTTAAGAAGTTTGCTTTATGACGCGGTTTGCCGAAAGATTTTTTGTTCTTACGGCTCTCCGCCGACAAACAAAAATCTTTCCCTTTTCAAAATTTATAATCAGATTTCTTTGCCAAGAAATCATTTTTTATTCTAGTTGAAAAGGCTGCACAGTCCGTGCGGACGGGCAAACCGCTAGTAATGTATTGGCCGCTGAAGCGGCGTCGGGTTGAAACCCAACAAAATAAGAGAAAACCCCTTCGGTTTTCCCTTATAATCCCCGCTGTTCCAGCGCCGATTTCCATTCTGAAAATCGGTTTCCCGCATTTAGTTCATCCAGCGGGTGAATATTTCCCGCTCAAAGGCGCGGGCGCCTCACAAGATTTTGAGTTATAAGAAAATTTGCGAGGTGAATTTAGATGGAAAGTTTAGATGTGCTTAGAGATTATTCTGAATGGCTTGATGCAGAAGTTCCGGAGTCTGAAGAAGAGATAAGGGAATTGGAAGAAGAGAAAATGAGGGCAAGGCAGGAAATAGAAGCTGCGACAGGGAGAGGTGATTCAGATGTGGAATGTTGAGTTGGATTATATGTTTGAAGATGAAGACGAGTGATTTCTTTTCTTTCTTTTTTCGGTTTTCCGATTTTATTTTGCAAGTTTGAAAATAAAATCTTTAAAGCAGTTGAGGTGAATATAAAATGGAATATGTAGTCGAGTTAAAGGATATAAGCCCGAATGCATTCAGCTATAATGCATATTGGGAGCAGCAAGAGCCGGTTATGAGGCCGCACAGGCAAAAGGCAAGAGAGCTTTTTGGAGTAAAGGTTGACGGAGTTCCAGTAAGCCCGTGCCTTACAAAATATCAGGATACGCTGCAGAGATTGTCAGATATGTTCGATTTCCAGGACATTGAGGATAATGGCATAGATGTTGCAGCAATGCTTTCCTATATGACAGAGCAGGAAATTATAGATGAGCTCAATGAGATGGGTGTCGAGCAGGAGATAAGCGACAGCGAGATAGAAAGCCTTATCGCGGAGAGAGAATGGATGCCCTTGCTTGCGATTCCATTCGTAAGAAATCAGTTTTCCAGCTTGAGGCAGCTTGAAGAAACGCCTTCCGGTAAGCATATTGATGTTTCAGCTTTCTCAACAATAGATTATTTGCGGGGAGTTGCCGAATTTGACAAGTATAGGTACTTTCTTGACAAAACGGCAGAGAGAGCAAAAGACCTTGCAATACTGCATTCTGCAGTTTCAAGCAAAGAAAGCAAGGAAGAAATAAAGAGAAAGTTTGTGGCATTGGCCAACAGCAGGTTCAGAAACAGGGCATTGGGGATGCTGGCAATGTACAGGTCAAGCAGAGACGGGGAGAAAAGGCAAGAGCTGCACAGCAAGATGGAAGAGCTCAACAGGCAGATAAGAAGATTAAGGGCAATCTGGAAGAACTATGCATACTGGGAGTAAGGAAATGAGATTTCCTTGCTGCATATGCGGCGAGATGGTGATTCAGAACCCGCTTCAGGACCTGTGCAAGGATTGCGAAGGCAGGCTTGAAGAAATTCCAGGAAGGCCTGAAAAAACACTGCTTTCTTTTGCTTCTATGCGTTAATCTTCAATATCCTCAACAATTTTACTTGAGTAAAAATGAAAACTCTATTATGTCGCTTTTGTGAAGAGGATTTAACTAAAAGGAACTCTAGTTACAAGAACAATTACTGCGATGAAGAATGTTACAAATTTTATTGGCAGAAGAGAGTTAGAGAAAGTAAGAAAAAATCATATTACAAAAATAGAGAGAAAAATTTAGAAAAAAAGGGACAAAGCAAACAGGGAGCATATAAGGGATTACTGGAGAAAATATTGTGTATTGTTAAAAAAAGTTAAACCATCTTATTTCAAAGATGCTAAAAAGGGTAAATTATATTTACCATATAAAGGACTCGATAAATCATTGTACATATCTCTCACAAGTAAATGTGCAATCAAAGACTGCGGCTTCACTGATACGATTGACCTACACCACATAGATGAAAATAAAAAGAATAATGATAGCTCTAATTTAATAGGGTTATGCCCAAATCATCATCTGCTGCTGCATAGACATAAATTAAAACTTGTTTTCAAAGATAATTTTTGGGTTTTAATAAAAAAATAAATCAAATTTCTTCTCATTATAATGAATCAGAAATTCTCAAATTAAAGGGAATTTCAAAAGTTAAAATAAGTGCATGGAGGTGCATCTAAAATGGAAAAAAACCAACCAGTTAAGAAAGTAAGAGCTGGCGCTATCAGTGTTAGCATATTTGAAAACACTGGAAAGGGAAGGAGTGGAGAAGACACAACCTTCAGCTCTGTTGTATTGCAGAAGCGCTACAAAGACAAAGACGGCATTTGGCAGACAAGCGGCAGCTTGAACATCAATGACTTGCCTAAAGCAGCACTGCTGCTGCAGGAAGCATACAGGCATCTTGTACTGAAGCAGGCCGCTGCAGCAAGCGCAGATAATGAAAGTGCGCCTGACGAAGATTATGTTGAAGAGGTTATTTAATCTCTTCTTTTTTTTATTTTTCCGATTCACATTCATAATTCAAAACTCGACTAAAAAGTGAAATTGGCAAGGTTGACTCCAAAAACCAGCAGGGGATATTTAACATGGTTATACTTGCTTTTTCCGCAATTTTTATATATACCAAAATAAGAGGCTTTAAAATGCTGAAAAAAATCAAAAGATTGATACGTCTATGGAAAGGAGATGAAATAGACTTTTTTTTTACTTATCTGTTTTTTTCGATAATGGCCACTGGAGGCACTACCATAGTTTTACTCCTTATGCTCGCTCTCAAACATAATCCATCGCGTTTTCTCCTATTTACACTCTTAATATTAAATATTATTGCATTTATACTGACTGGTACAACAATAACTAACCTAAAAAGGCGAATTAAATTTTGAAGAAAGGTCTTAATGTTAAATCATAATTATATTTATTTGTTATAGCAATGAGAAGAACCAGGCAAGCATCCGCCGAAGCTGTTTCCAGACGCAAGGCGTGAATATGCAGGGAACAAAGCTTGATTCTTCTCGCTTATTCTTCAAAATGAAATTAACAATAATAACCATTGGAGTTCAATCCTCATATTCTCAAGAAAGCATTGACGAGCTTTTTGCTGCGGGCTTTGAAATGCTCAAGACGCATCGCGAGGAAGACAGCGATTATTTCAAGCTCCGAAAACTTAAGGAAATAGTTAGCAACAAAGAAATTTGGATGATTGAAGACACTCAAGCAGTTACTCTATTGCTTCCGGAAGAATATTGAGGTGATTATGCATGACGAAGAGGATTATGATGAGTGGCATTAGGCTTTATGAATTATTCCTTTCTTTGAAAGGCAGATACTATTCATTTAGGAAGGAAATCAGAAGGCAGAAAACGGTGTGTTATATGCAATCCAAAGGCATTGTTCTGTGCCATGACGAATTGGAAGATAATTTTTAATTCTTTAATTTGCGTTTCTTCACGCCTAAAGATTTATCGTTGAATTGCTCTTCGCAATTTTAATCGTAAATCTTTCCCTTTGCAAAGCAAAGGTCGGCTAAAACGAAAAAAGTTGATTTATTACTCTATTTTTTATTGCAAATATATATAAGCAATAAAAAAAATTAGGAGGCGATGTTGATGATTAAAGGAAAAAGTGTTCAGTTAAAGAGGGAAGAAAATGACGGCATAAGGATATGCATTATGCGTTTTGTAAGAAAATATTATGACTATGATATTTTAATGCAGGAGCTTGCTCCAAGCATTGGCTTGTTGACAGAATACAAGAAAGGAAAGATGAATTGGGAAGATTATGAAAAAAGATATTTGGAAGAGATTAAGGATAAAGGCGCTGCCATTCAGAGGATAATTAATTTAGGCAAAGATAAAAATGTCACTTTATTGTGCTGGGAATTTGATGACAAGTTCTGCCACAGAAGATTGGTAATTAATGAGATAAATAAAAGATTGGCTTCTTCTTAAAATGACTTACTCGCTTGTAATTCCGCCTAAGCTAATTAGCGAGCTTTATTTTATAAGAGAGAAAACCAAAGTCAGCATCAGAAAGCAGATTTTGCAGTCAGTAGAAAAGCATATAAAAAAATCCAACTCAAGAGGAGATAAAAATGGAATCATTTAAAATTGACGAAAGTATGCTTGAAAAGATTAAGGCATTGGGACTGCCCGAAAAGAAAGAAAACAATGAATATATCTTGCTGCATGTCTGCGGTGACACCATAAGAGCGCCTGAAACATTTAATGCCAAAGTATATTCAGGCAAGAAAGGCCTGAAGCTTGTAACTAATGACCATGAAACTTTGATGGACTTGATTAATGGCAAGCAGAAAAACGGCAGTTATTCAAGAACAATATTTATTGACGACTCAGGTTGGGGATTTCCTTTAGGCGGAGTGCTTGTCGGAGCATATGACACATTGACTAATTCTTTTAAATTCAAAGAAATAGAAGTTAAGTTCTTTCAGGGCAATGAGTTTAATTCAAAGGATTATCTCCTTGAATATTCTAAAAAAGGAGTTGAAATTATCAATGAATTTAATCCCGATAAAAATTCAACTTTGATAAAGATATGCACCGGCTACATCAACATTGAGCTTAAAAGAGAGTTGAGAAGGATTGGCTACAATGTTGAAGTTGCGAAAATAAGCGAACCTTTGCAGTCAGAGCTTGAAAGAAAACATAAAGAATACATTAAAGAGAAATTTGGCTATGATGCTTATTATGATCCTAAAGAACTTCAAACTAAAGAGATAGTTTCGGAGTTCGAGAAGGTTGTAGAGTTCATAAAGAAAAACAATCTCATGAGCCAGGCAAAGTCCGGGTGGGAGTATTTTTCCGGTAGGAAATAGAAATATTTATATACTATCCTATTTACAAATACTACTATCCTTAATAAAGATATACCATGCAAAAGGCAATTGTGGGTGGAAAGCGTACGGAAGAGGAGCGGGAGGTTTATGTTTTTGTACCTTTCGAATCCGATTACAGGGACAAAGTGCTCGCGTACCTAAGCAGGGCTCTAGGCAAAAAAACAACCATAAACTCAATCAAGGAGGACCTCGGGCTTTCTTACGGCTATCTTCACTCGACAATCATCAAATTGCATGAGGACAATATAATCAACATAGAGGAAGTTGGAAATTACAAGCTGGTTTCGTTGAATTTCAAGAACATGCTCGCAATTGCAGAACTTGCAAGGATATCCGTGAAAATCTCGCAGGAAATTATCAATAAGAACAAAAATCTGAAAAAGCTGCCCAAATTGGTTGAAAGGCTCAGGAAATACAAGGAGATACTCTCGATAGTGCTCTTTGGCAGTCAGGCAAGGCTTCAGGCCAGAGAAACCAGCGACATAGACTTGATAGTCATTCTAAGTGAAACATCCGAAAACCCAGGCAAATTCGCTTCGGTTGAGAAGATGAAAGAACCGAAAACAAAAAGAATAGTTGATACTATACGGGCAGAAATCAGGTCGTTTGCAATCACTGAATTTCTTGAGTTACAGCATTTTGTAGTGGACTATGAAATGTTCTCAAGAATGCTGCAAAGCAAGGAGGAACTGAATGTTGGGAAAGAAGCTTTGAAGGACGGAATCATTCTTGACGGTTATGAGAATTACTGGAAGATGGTAGGTGAAATTCATGGATAATGAAGCCAAAACAAAATTAAAAACGTATGCGGATACCTATGCAACAATGAAAATGTCCGGAAAAGACCAGAAAATCATAGAGAACTCATTCGAAGAAAGCAAAAAAGTGAAGCTTTACTTGAAAAGGTCTCGGGACGATTACCTGCTGGCCCGGGCAGTCAGGAAGCTAATAGACAATCCAGAGCTGATGATACAGCTCGAGCTTCCGGCCGATTATCTAAACATATATCATTGGCTTATCATCATATCCTATTATTCAATGTACCATGCGGCAACTGCGGCAATAGCCAAAAGAAAAATCAAGTGCAAATCCCATGAAGCCACAATAGCAAGCCTGGCAAAGCATTATGCTACCAGCGAAGAGTTGGAATTCATCTTTATCAAGACGCTTCATGCGACTTACATTGATTACATCGAAAGCGGAAGGGAACAACGAAGAGGCGCGCAGTACAATGTTGATAAAGAATATACCTCCGATGACGCTTTCGAGGTTCTTGCCAACGCAGGAAAATTCATAAAAAGGATCCAGCAGATTCTTGAGTGATTAGTTGTTTATCATGGCTAAGATTAATGGAATTGGAGTTTGCTATTTCTGCATCATAAGAATAACCAAAAAAACATCAACAAGATGAATCTGGCAAAGTCTGGGTGGGGTTATTTTAAATAACAACAGCTGGGCTATCGTAAATGAATCAATTCTCAGAAACAATACAAATAGCATCTAAATTCCTATAAAACAGGAAATTTAATGCAAAATAGCAACATTTATTAACATGTAATGCATATGGAGTAATATGGTAACCAAATTAGACGTGTTTATGGAGCTTTACAGCAATGCCGGCACTCAAAAGATTACAGATATAGTAAAAAGCCTGAAACAGCCACATTCTGAATACGACCGCATAAGGAAGATTCTTGAATCGCTCTCGGCTATGGAGCTTGCTGCAAGAAGCGGGCATGGCTATGCGCCTATCATGAATGCAAAGAACCAGCATCTTTTTGACATGCTGTCATACTGCATGAGGAACGGCGTGAACTACAATGACCTTCTGGATGAGACAGTAGCTGCATATCTCAGCAGGGCATTTCTGAAAAAATCATTCGGCGCAAAGGACATAAAACTTCATTCCCGGACATTTTCCAAAATTTCCCATGTGCTGGAAAAAAACGGCTTTCTCATTGTGCTGTCCAGGAAGCCTTTTCTGGCAGTGGTGCCCTACAATTCATTGCTTGGAGATGTGATAGCGCATTACGGATACAAGCCGGCTGTTGCAAGAAAGAGCCCAGATGAGTATTTTAAGGCAATTGAAAAAGAGCTCGTCATATTCCGGAAACGGATGGTAAAAAACAACAGAAAATACCAGGAAGTGCTGGAAAATTTCCAGATTCGCTTCATTCATCACAGCCTCAGCATTGAGGGAAACCCCATAACCCTTGCCCAGACTTTCAAGCTGCTGAAGGAAAAGGTGCTCCCGGAAAACGTAAGCATAGAGACTGTCAACGAAGTTCAGAATTACCAAAAAGCGTTCCTGCAGATGCTTCAAAATGTGCGCAACAGATCCCCAATAAGCAAGGAGACAATCCTCAACTACCATTTCATCGCCATGCAGGAAAAGGAGCATGCGGGAAAAATCAGGGACGATGTTGTGACGATAAAAGGCAATAAGGATTTTTATGTAGCTCCCTTTGAGGAAATTGAGCCGTTGCTTGGCAAATTAATTGATGAATACAATGCCTTTCTGAAGAGAAAAAAACACCATTTGAAGGAAATTCTTGGCTTTGCAGCATATTTTCATAATGAGTTCCAGCATATACACCCATTCTTCGACGGCAACAGCAGGACAACGAGGCTTATAATATTCCATTTTCTCCAGATGAACAACATTCCCATTTTTGACATACCTCTCGGAATGCTTGAAGAGTATGTCCTTGCAACAAAAGGCTCAAGGAAAAGAAGCGACAAGGAGCTTGTGCAGGCGCTTCAGTGCATTGTGCTCTACAATTTGAAAACCATAAACGAAAAACTTTTGTGAAAATAGAGGAAGATACCCCTTAGTAACGATCTTCGGCAAAAAAAGTGCAATAAAGCCTAAAAAATTTCAATAAAATCGGCTGCAGAATCTTAGATTTCTTATAAAAATGACAATTTTTGCTTTATTTTTTCAATAATGCTGATTTCAGTCAGTGATATCAATATAAACCGTTAAATGAGCTTTTTTAGTATTTTATAGCATTTAATAGCCTTTTTGATATGCTAAATTCTTGCGAATGTTGGATTTTTTGGGAGTATATCGCCGCTCAGACGATTGTGTGCAAAAGATTCTTTTTGCTTCTAGCTTCTATTCATCTTTTCACTACTTCTAAATAAAAACCTTTTAAAATAACATTCTGTTACCAACAGTCATGGGCAGGCCTTTTTGGGCTATTTTGCTTGTTATAGCCTTTATATTGGGGGTAATTGCAGCTAATTCCTTTCAATACTTTCAAGGCTATTCCAAAGAGCAAGCTGTATCCTTTTCTGAGTCCTGCGGCTCCAAAATAATGCCTTCAGGCAGGGTTTCTATAGAAGACATACATCTTTATCCCAATGAAGTCTGCATAGCCCTTAAACGGCCTTTTGTAGCCTCTTATACAGATACAGGCTCTATGGAGCCGTTGCTTGGAAGCTCTGCAAAAGGCATAGAAATCCAGCCAAAAGGGTCCCAAGACCTATATATAGGGGATATAGTGTCTTACCGCTCAGAATACGCCTCTGGCTTGGTTGTTCATCAGGTTTACAACATTAGCTATGATGAAGATGGATGGTATGCTGTTATGAAAGGCATCAACAACAAAGAAGCTGATCCAGGCAGGGTAAGGTTTAGCCAGATAAACAAGGTTCTTGCTGTTGCAATATATTGAAGAGCCCAGAAGTCACTTCTTTTTGCCTTTAATCCTCTTTTTGGTTTCTTCTGCAAATCTATCCCTTCCCCACATCACAAACTTGTGCTCATCGCCCTTTTTAGTTTCTATGACAACAAGCTTTGTTCCGCCAAACATTCCATGCTCATTTGAGTTCTCGTCAATAAATTCTGCGAAGCAGACTATCGTTTAAGGGAAGGGAGCGTCAGAGAAGTTTTTAACTACTATCTTTTAAAAATATTAAAAAACCATGAAAATAAGTTTACTATTTGATTAGATTGTTGTTTTTCTTCTGTTTTTCTAGGTTCGGTTTTTGTTTCTTCTTTTGATTTTTGTGTTTGTGGTGCTTTACTTTTAATGTTTTCAGCTTCTTTAATTTGTGTAGGTATAGTTTTACCAATTCCTTGTGGTTGCTCTTTTGTAAAAGGTTCTTGTTGTTTTTCTGTTGGTGGGGAATCAGTAACTATTGTTGTTGTAACAGAAGAGTCTGTTTTTACGTTTGAAAGTGGAGTATTACCTTCTAAGATGGATTTTACTACTTTATAAGCTTCTTGACAAGAAGGTTTAGTAATTTCAGTATGACTGCATATCATACTCAAAATTTTTGATTGTTCATTTGAACCTAAAAGTAATGCACTTCTTGCGAATACAACACCATCATGTCCACTACTAACCCATGCTTCACCTTTATAATTACAATCTGCTAATCGCGAAGAGGTTATGCTTGCAACTACTGTTGGATCTTCATCTTTGTAGAATCCTGCTTTAGCACCTAAAGAAATAATTTTATTTCTGTTATCACAATCTTTTGAATTAAGACCATTTAAAAATGGACTGTTTGGTTTCATCTCTTCTGCATCTTTACCAAAATTTGAAAACAATGCACCATAATGTGGAGTCGCAAGCGTTATAAGTAGGTTAACATTATTAGCATTATCAAGCATATACTGCCTTGCAATTAATCCGCCCATACTATGTGCCACTAAATTTACTTTATCAGAATTCGTGCAAGATATTACTAAATCTACGGCTTGTTTGAGTCTTTTTGCATATTCTTCAATGCCAGCATCTTCAGATAATTGCTCAGTTATGCCTTCTATTCGCTGTAGACCTTTTGGTGTTATCTTTTTTTTATAATATTCAAAATTAATAGATATTGCCTTATTATCCCAACCATTTCCGCATATATCTGCCTTATTAGAATCCGAATAAATAACACTTTTATTATCTACAATTTTATCTACTTTCAAATTTTCCTGCATCTGATTAAATGTTCCTAAATCACCATTCCAACCATGTATAAAAATAACCGGATATTGTGATTTATATTGTACATTCTTCTCTTCTGTTATTGTTTTCGGTTGAATTGGCGGTGCAGTGGTTTTTTGACATTGATACCCCGTCCCAACAGCCCTCACACAAACTTCATCATTTGTGCATGTAAAAACATTAGCTTCTCTGCACCCATCATCATTCCTGTCACCGCATGAAATATATCTATTTCCATCACAATAGCTGTCAAAATTACATTCATTTGGACAATTTTTTATACAATTCCCTCTATCGCTACTACAAATCTCACTTGATTTACAGGATTTGAGATATGTCAGATAAAGACAACCTTTTTCATCTCTGTCACAGGAATAGAGGTTATTACCTGTACAAGTATAACCAAGTTTATCACATTCATTATAACAAGTTTTAGATTTGCATAAACCTCCTTCACAAACCATGCCTTTACTTCCACAGTCATCAATAGAGTATTTTTCCTTACAAGGATCCGAATCTCCAATATCTTTACATCCAACTATTTTGTTTACATCACATCGCACCCCACTGAAAGAGCACTCATCTTGACAAGGAGGTATCGTACCGCAATCTGCCGGAGAATTCTGAGCATTTTCGCCTCCGTCCATCCAGCAATATTCATCTCCTGTTACAAAAGATGTATCCAAGCATACTCTATTATTCACATTACCATATGGAATGCAATTTTGAGCTTCGTCAGGACACTCGTAGGGTTTCTTAACATCGCAGGGGCTCCCTTTTACTTTTTGATTTGTAGGTGATTGCTGAGCATTGCTGTATATTTCAGATGTATCAGTAACACTTACTTGCGCATAAAATGGTTGACCACACCCATTATTATCTGTATACAGATAAAACATAAGATACCTACTATCACCAGATAAACTTGAAAGAGAAATTGTTTTGACAAGGTTGGATAAGCTATTATCAGTGTAAATTTTGAGGCTTCCATCACTATATTTAAAATAATATGTTTGGCTCTCACTAGAAGTATATCTAAAGACTTCCTTACGATTACTATCACTTATACAGGCAGTATCGTGAAAAGGGTCGCTACATATACTTCCTTTATTCAAAACAAATAAGTAAGTCATAGGATAATAACCACTGCCACAAGAACCTACATTATTAACATTATAGCCTATTTTAATAGCCGAAGCAGTAGATGTCAAATCTTGATTTAAGATGGCTACAATTCCTCCAGCACCATATTTTGCATCATCTTCAACTTGTGCAGTAAATGTAGAGCCATAATTATTAATCTTCCATCTGCAATTAGTTCCGCAACCACTATTATCATGTTGAGTTACTGTCCAAGAAAGTCCATAAACATACTGACTGTAGGTTATAATTATTATTGTAGTTAATATGCCTAATAAAATTTTGTTTTTCATATTAGTAATTACTTATAATTAACCACGCCCTTATAAGTTAAGTTTAATTTTTAGTTTATTAATCTTTTGATTTTCAAAAATATCAATCCTTTCTTTGTTTCAAATTGGCATTCGTTTGATTTCTTGCCCGTTCTTTCTATTCTTACATTATCTTTGTTTAAACAAACAACTTCTATTGAATAGGAAGTTGTTTTGAAAATGGCTAAAATTAATGGAATCGGAGTTTGCTATTTCTGCGGCATAAGAATAACCAAAGAAAACAACAACAGGAAAGGCTATGCCGACTGCTGCAGCAACAAAGAATGCATAAGAAAAGAGGAGTCTTATTTTCAGGGCTGCTATAAATAAGACAAATAACGGTAAATGAAATCAAAAGATTCCAATTTTATTTGAAATTTTTTCTAAAGGTTGAGAAAAAATTTTCTTTAATTACAAAATTACATTTAAGTTCAAAGCCGGAGGCGATGGGAATGAAAAGCAGGTTGAAATTAAAGATATTGTCGATAGAAAGCTTCATAGAAGAAGTCAAGTCCAGCAAAATTGATGATGTAAGAGCTGCATGCTTCTATAAAACCATGCCTTCAAAAGAAGTAATGTCCTTGTCTTATTTCTACATTTTGGTCACGGCAGCGCGCAGGGACGGAATTGTTATTGAATATGAGGAAGAGACAGGCGGCGACATAAGTTATTTCAAAGAACAAATTATTGAGCTCTCAAAGAAAACTGACAAAAGAAAAGATGAGATAGCAAAGCAGTTTGAGGATGCAGGAATAAAAGTCAAAAGCGGCAGATGGCTCAGCGAATGATATTTTTTCTTGCTAGGCCTGGCGCATTTCAAAATGCCTAAAGTAATCAAGGAGCTTGAGAAGCTTCCGGACCGCTTTGAGATAAAAAGAGTCATAGGCCCTTTAAAAGTTGTACCTATAGGCAATGGCGGCCATCTGGTGGTTCCTAAAAAGTTTGTAGGAGCAAGTGGCATTTATGTTGTAAAGGGCGAAGTGAATAACGGGAACAAAATTTCTTCAAACTTAAGCTGCGAGAATTGCAAAGATGAGCAGAGTGTCGTTTCCTGCGATAAAGTAAATGCAGATGTTTGCATCAAATGCTGTAACAATTGCCCTCTTCTTAAGAAATGCCCTATAAGGCAGAAAGGAAAAGAAAGTTGGTATGGAGGTTGAAAATGGAACAAACAAAATTAGTCATAAATAAAGCGTTTTTTGGAAAAGAAAATTGCCTTAAAATAGCCCTAAATTCCCAGAAGGAATGCTACATGCACTGGGGAATGAAAAAAGATGAAAAGTATGAATGGTTTAAAATAAAGTTCAATGACATGGAGATTGCACAAATTTATGATGTCTTAGACGGCAAAAAATCTCAGGTTGCGTTCTTTCACTCTTTTAACGGCAAGCAGAGGCAGATATGGATAAACAAATCCGCAGACGGAGAATCGACGTTCTTTAAAATAAAGGAGATGAATAAGTCACTCACAAAAGGAGAGATGACTGTCATGAAATTGCTCATGAGCAACATTATTGTGAGAATGAACCTGCAATAATAGAAATGTTTTTATTTGAATTTCTTAAGTGTTGAGAAAATGACAAAAATATCGAAGAGTGTGTGGGAACGTCTCAGGAAAGCTGGCATAATTGACACATATGACAAAGACTTAAGAAATGAGCAGATAAGAAAGTCAGGGCCATGGAAGCTTATGTCAATTGCTGGCATTGGAGTCAGGACAGGTCATGCGCTGCTGAAAAATGCCGGATGGAACATGCCTCTAGCAGAGCTTGAGAAAGTTTATGACAGGCTGCATGAAAGAACGCAATTTGAAAACGTGAAGGCAAAACCGAGATTAAAGGAAGAAAAATCAAAAGAAAAAAAGACCGCTGCAGAAGCTCCTAAGAAAGAAGAAATTATCGATAAAAGAGAAAGAAGGTACATCGCCTTTGCAATGAAAACATTGCCACAATTCAATGAGTTGTTTTCCCTAGTTGAAAAAAGCGGAGGCATCCCGTATGACGGAAGAGTTTATCATAAGATTCTGCATTTGACGATAATTCCGCCGCAGGAAATCTTCTTTAGGGATGTACTGGCGAAGATTTATGGAATTTCGAATTACAAGCTCCCTTCTTCATTTGAGATAGTTGACACGCACAAATTTCCAAACAACCCAAAAATCATGTTTTTCGGAAAATTAGACATCATTTTTAATTTAATCAAGACGCCGCATCTCACTTTTGCAGAGTTTAATGATGATGCGAAATGCCTGGAGTTTTACAATGCAAACTCAGCATTTTTCAATAAGTTTAAAGGGCTTAAAATGGAAATGGAATCTTTGGCAGTCATTAAAAAGGATTATGGCGTCGAGTACGCCATTCCAGTAACAGCGCTTGTTGTAGAAACAAAAAAATTCATGCCGGAGCAAATAAAGATTTTTCTTGATTTTTTGGGGCATAAAAACCCAATAAAATACCAGGTATTCAAGCCGAGCATAGACGGCAAGCATCAAGGTTCCGGAAGAAACACTTATGTTGGGAATGCAGAAGAAGTTGTCAATCTGGCTTCTATGGACAATGGAAAGGGAATAATCTGCGTAGCAATAAGCGAGCACGGCAACAAGCAAAGCGAAGACCTTAGCAACATAACAAGAATACTGGCTTTAACGGTAGATGTTGACGTCAAAAAAGACCGGAAAATCAGCTATGTTTCATCAAGAGAAGACCACTTACACGCAATAAACGTTGCCTATGTTGTTGTGAGAAAGGAACTTGAAAAACTGGGTTTCAAAGTTGGAATAATAAATGACAGCGGAAATGGAGCGCACCTATACGTTAAAGTCGGGATTAACTTGCCTGAATACGTAAGCAAAGAAGATTGGATGAAGTCTGAAATATATGGCAAACTGGCCACTATTGAAAATTCTTTGAGAAATGAGCTTAAGGAAATGAATGATCAGATTGTCAATATTGATTTCATAACAAAAGATGTTGTCAGAAGAGTAAAAGTGCCCGGCACAATAAACAAGAAGGATATTGACCAAGCTGAAGACAGAATTTGCAGGATTATTTACAAGGCAGATGACTATGCGGAAGAGTCAAACAACAAAGCGTTTCTTGCAGTGCAGCCAACGCTTGAGCCGGTTGCTCAATCTGCAGAACCAAATGCGCAGCCGCTCCAGGAGAGCAAGGCAGTCATGCCAGACTCGGAAATTAGCAGCATATTTGAGAAGGATAACAAGCTCAAGGCATTATTTGATGGAAACATTGTAAAACATGGAGAAGACAAGCCTCTTGAATTTAAAGATGGTAAAATATACTGCAAATCCAGAAGCGAGGCTGAAAACTCCTTAGTCAGCGGCCTTGTGGCGCATGGAATAAGAAATTTTGACCAAATGAATGAGATAATGATGCAAGCAAAGATAGGCAAATGGCAGGAAGACAGAAACGGAGCTTACAGAAGAAAGACTTTTGAAAAGGCGCTGTCTTTTGTCAAAACAACAAAAATGCGCCAGCCGGAAGAATTGAGCGACTTTGAGAAGCTGCGAAGAACTATCCAGAAAATAAAGAAATAATTCTTACAAAATTTTTTCTTACTTGCGGAGAAAAAATTATTTTTATGAAAATAAATCGGTTTCTGATACTTTTAGTATACCTTAATATATTATTGAAGGAGTGATTTAAAATGACTGAATACGTAAGCACATCTGAGTTTGAAAGTAAATTAAGGCAAAAATTAAGGGAAGCTGGCATAATCAGAGAAAGGGCTTCCGGATACTCATCATGGGAAGAAGTTAAAATTGAAAAGGATAAAATAAAATCGGCTCTTGAAAAACTTTTGGAAGCGATTTAAATGGTTTCTTTTAAACGTATTTGTAATTGCGGCAAAAGGTTGGAAGCGGCCTTTTTGAAAGAGCATAACAGAATTTTTTGGAATTGCTTTAAGTGTTTTCCTCACTATGAAAGAGCCGACAAAGAGCAGGAGAAAAAACTTATTGAAGAGTTTAGGAATGCAGGGCTTTTGCCGAAAGCAAAATTTAAAGCGTTGGTTTTTAATGGTCTTGACGATAGTGCTGAAATTTTTGATTTAGACGCACAGGAAGAAGATGAAGCATACAACGAGATAGAAGAAAGATTTGGAAATTATGACAAAGTAACATTGTTGAATGAAGCAAGACTACAAAATTTAATAAAAATTGTTGAAGAATTGAAATAAAATACCCGATTATAAAATGGAAACGATCCTTAATTCTCCGGTAATATCAAAAACCGGGCAGAACAATCAATTCAGCGGATTGGATGCAGAGTTTGCTGTTGAAGAGCAAACTATTGTGCAATGCGCGAGCTCAAATGGCAGAAAACCATTCTATCTGCTTTGCCTCATCGGAAGAATAAATGAAAATGCAGGCAAAGGCGTGCCTCAGCTCAATATCAAAATAACAGAAAGCAAAGGCAATGGCCCATTGTACGTAAACAAAGGCAAAGGCAGCTTTTTCATATACAACAACGGCGCTGTAAGAAGGATGATGGATGCCTTAAGCATCAACCTTACAAACGAGCTTGTCGGCAAAATTCTGAAAGCGTACAACAATGAAAAGGGCTTTTGGGTTATTGACATAAATGATTTAGGCAATTAATTGCATGGACTTGAATCAATTCATAAATCCTGATCAGAAAAAGCAGACCTATAAGGTTTCTTTCAAAATAGGCAATGAAAAAATAACAAAATTTATTTCTGCTTATTCAGAGCAAGGCGCAAAATCAACTGCAGAGCAGGAACTAAAGAAAGAGCATCCAGATTCTAAAATCATTTTCATTGAAGTTAAAGAAATAAGCAACAGGCAAGGGGTGTGATTATGGAATTCTGCAAAAACTGCGGGAGCATAGAATGGGTGTCAAGTTCATTGATAAGTTACAGGCTTTCAATCGACAAGCAAGGAGATTTCGAAATGATTGAAACAGACAGAGACTAGAATGCACCGCCACAATGCGCAAGATGCACATCAATAATGACAGATGTTGATATTGAGCAAATGTCAATCAAGAAAAGAAAACGATTTTTAGAGATGAGCGGGTCAAAAAGGCTTGCGTTTTTGGAAGATTTAGATTTGCTGGAACAGCCAAATTACAGGGATATAGACAAGGATATCAACAAGAAGAAAATCATTGAGGCGGTCCTGTAAGATGGGAAAACTAAAGAAAATAGTCAAAGACAATCTTGATGAATTCATAAGCTATGTTTTTGAAAACAAGTTAAATGTTGAAGACGACTTAGCCATCATAAAAGATTTTGTTGCAAACAAAACCACTCCATATTCGTTGCTGAAGAAGTGGTCTAAAACCTATTCGGAAGAATTCAGAGTTAAAAAAGCAAACCAAAATTCTGTCATTTCTGATTTTGATGCAAAAGCAGAAAAAACAAAACAGATAGCAAATGCCTAAATGCGAAGTAAGGCACTGCCATCACGAAAGCAACCTGCAGTATTACGGCCGTGAAACATGAGAACAGAAAATTCACTTTTGGGGTCTTTATTTCTAAGCTTGACTTCGGCGATTGGTTTATATTTATAGGTGTATTGTTCTTGGCAGTTTTAAGCCTATTTTTGCTATTTCGATATCAAAATCTAGCTGGTGACTATGACCATCTTGCAGGACAAAACAAGGCATTGTCAAATGAAATCAGCGTTTTGCACAAATATTCCGCAATGAACGAAAAATATTCAGACATTCTAAATGAAGTGGACACAGCTGCGGAGAACAATGACATCGAGGGAGTCAAAAAAGCTATCTATGTTGTTCATGGGAATATAGGCAACGTGACGATAAAGGTATTGGGCAATGTTATGGAAAACACTTCTAAAATTGAGAATGACATAAGAAATCTTCCATACAAAAATAACTTAAAGCAAATAAAAATAAAGAGCATGAAAGTCAATGAAATAAGAGCAAAAAACGGAACCAATGAAACATTCGGCGTTGGAGGGAGATATTATCCAAATTTAAAAAGCATAGAAATGTACCAATATTACTCAGAGGGATTGATTCATGAAGATTGCCATCATATACATTTTGACAAGGTCTCTTCGGAAGACCGGAAGCTGGCAGAAACCCTTTACAAAGAAAGCACTAAGCAGGATTTTGTAACAGAATACGCAAAAACCAATTTTGTAGAAGATTTTGCGGAAACTTGCAAATACATCTTGACAAATAAAACAATAAGCAATTCGACAATTCTTCAGAAGAAAGTTAAATTGGTCAAAAAGTATGTTTAAACAAAAAGTAGAAATATTTAAATAAAACTATGCGAAATTATCATTCCAAGATGAAAAAGAGGTTATTGTTGGCTCTAGCGGTGTTGCTGCTTTCTGTTAATATTGCATATGGCCTGGAAAGGAGCGCAGCTCTTGATTTTATAATTTACTCAAATGACTCCGCTGAGATTAAAAGGATTTTCGTCAAAGATGGTGTACAGGATTTGAGAAACTCTGTTCAAGAATCTGATTACAAGTTTGTTGCTTATTATGGAGACCGGACAATAACGCAGAAATATCCTGTAATTTTCATGCCTGTTGCGCATGGAGTCGCATTTTCTCCGTTTGTGTTTGTAAACACTGAATTTTATTATGATGAATCGCTGAAGAAAATAGAGATTTACCACAAAGGCAATCTCATCCTTTCAAAAGAAATTAACTTGTGCAACAAAGACAATATTTGCAACAATGGAGAAAATACGGTTAGCTGCCCATCTGACTGCAAAACTGGCTCTGCAGACGGCTGGTGCGACGGAGTTGCAGACGGAATTTGCGATCCAGACTGCCAAATTGATGCTGACATAGATTGCTCATGCGGCAATAACATTTGTGATTCGAACGAAAATGAAAATACATGTCAAAAAGATTGCCTGAAGTCGAAGCCGATATCAAAGGACGCTCCAAAATTCTTGGCGCTGACTATTACTTCAATTCTCCTTGTTATTGCAGGAATAGCTGCAATGGGCTATTGGCTTTACAAAAGGAAGAAAAAAAATGAATAATAAAGTAGTCTTGTTCGCAATTCTCATAGCGGCCTCTTTTATTCTGCAAGGCTGCTTTTTATTTGAACAAAGGCATGATTTTGGATTTGAAAATATTTTGGAGAACAAATCGGTAACTTCTCAATTCACAGAGCCGATTGCCAAAGTGGAAGATGTAAAGTGTGTCAATTTTGATGTTAAAACTCCATATGAAAAAGTAAGCGACAATTGGTACAAAGTCAGCATCATTAAGAAATTGGAACTCAACGGAAAGGACATAAGCAATGATTATTTGAAGCTGCTGGATACAAAGCATCCAACGCCAATCGAAAATTTTTTCCTCAATCTTGTAAAAGACGAGCAGAATCTTTTCAAGCCGGATATAATTTATGTCAATCCGAGCGATTTATCGGCGTATCTTGACAAAGACGGCAAAACAAGGGTTGAAGATGCGATTAAAAGCGCGCAATTCAACAAAGAAGGGTGGTCTGAAATATTTTCGAAAATTTTAGGATGCTATAACTTTCAGGCAATTCCAAAATATGTGTGCGAAAACATGAGCATAGGCCAGCTTCACGACTATATAGAGCTGCACAGCATAAAGAACGAGCAATGCCTGATAAGGCTTGAGCAAGATGGCTTCATAAAAGACAAATTGAATCAATGGAACCTCAATACGCAATTCCAGGACAGCAAAAACGCATTAGAGCTGAAAAGAAAATTTTTAGATCCTTTCAGGGACAAATGCTTCAAAGACTCTGCATGCGAGCTGGGAGAAAGATGCGAAGGATTCTCCTGCATAAGATTTGAATGCCCAAAGGATTATTCGATTTACGAGCACAAATGTGTTTATTACCCCTTTTCAAAAGCAAAGAAAGCCAAGTATATTTATCTTTACGTGCCACTCGGCAACTGGAGCGAAAGGGAATGGGAAGATTACACTTTAGCAAGCGCCGATATATTTACCTCGTTTTACCCCATAAAAGACTGCAAAATAAACGTTTCAATATTGAATGTTCCTCTTGAATATGCAAACAAGAAATGCCAAATTGCAACAATGGGTTTGCAGGATGGCACCAGATGCCCGAATGTTTATGATATTTATTCATGCGGCCAAAATTATGCGCAAAGTAACAGCATCGCGAACGTTGAAAGGGTAATAGGATTTAGCCATGATCCATTGTGCCAGGGAGGCGGAATAAAGGGGTACACATTTTTCTACTTCAAAGGTGCTTATGCGCAGTTAGAGTTTTATCCTGAGGCGATGAAAAGGTTTGAACAGCCTGCTCATGAATTGTCTCATACATACCTGCTGTGCGATGAATACAGTTATGATTTCTGGGATCTTCAAAACAGGCAGGTAACATGCGCAAACAAATGGCCGGAGAGCTGCGACAAAAAATCAGACTGCGTTGGAAACAAAGCTGATGTTTTTTACAATGGCAAATTTCCAGATTCAAGCCCGGATTGCACAGGGCCTGACAGGTATTCAATCATGGGTTCAGTTTCATCAGGCAAACAGTGCGGATTGGAGCAGAGCGCATATGACTCCATAGCAAAATCAATTAATTGTGACTAACAATAAAATTCTCTATTGAGGGAGAATTTTCCCTTACATCATGAAAGCGATAGACGAAACTCTAAAGAATGAAATCCTAGGGCTTTATGAAGAATACGGCGTTGCAGAAACAGCAAAGAAATTGCATATGCAATATGAACGCTGCAAAAAAGTTATTGTTGACGCAGAAAAATGGAAACCACCGAGAAACTCAAGAAAATCACATGAGTTCATGCCGCATCTTGAAAAAGGAAGAAAATTCATAAGGATTTACATGAATGGTTATGGAGACGGTCTTATCAAGAAACTGGCCAAAGAATTTAACATCAGCGACTGCACTGTGCAAAGAATCCGAAAGGAACTCGAACTTCCATTAATTCATTCTGAAAAACATCCTGGCAGAAAGAAATTCTACAGAAGGGTGAAGAAGCTTTATTTGTGGAAGGAAAGAAGCACAAATGACATTGCCAGGATTACGCACATGTCCAGCCAAAGAATCAACCAAATTCTAAGAGAAATGAATGTAAAACTAAGGCCCCAGTATGTCACTAATTGCCTTTACTTCAAGACGAAATCAAAACTGAAGCATGCAGAATTGCTGAAAAAGATAAGAGATCTTTATGAAGATGATAAAATGCCAATAAGCATAATAGCCAAAAAACTCGGGATAGACCAAGGCACAGTGTCTCATAAGCTGAAAGCTATGGGCATTGAAATTGTAATGAGAAAATACTGCAAAGAGCAGATTGTTGTAGCTCCTAATTTAAACATTAAAGGCATTTATCAAGGCACTTCTGAGCCATTTTCAGTAATTTGCATGCCTGAAAGGTTCATGGAATGGAGCAAGCAAACCCAAATTGCAAACAAGCCCTCTGGCTATTGCCTATGGTGCAACGGATTCATCGAGCATCTTTACATTGCTGCAGGGCCTAAAAAGCAGAAATTCTGCAGTGCAAGGTGCAAAAACAAGTGCAAGGATTTGAGAAGATGGCCGGAGCGTTCACCGGACAGATTTTTTAAGTTGGCATTGGAATTCAAAGGGAATGCCAGAAAGCTTGGATTAAGAAACCCTATCTTAAGGCTGGTAATTTCAATCAGAAATTCCGTTGCATTGCGCGAATTAGCAGTCTCAAAACATAGAAAACTCGAGAAAGCAGTCGAAGCGATTGCTTAAAAAATTCTAAAGGGTGATAAACGTGAAAAGACCTAGAAGGGAATCTGTAAAGATAGAAGATGTTCTTGACGATGCAAAGGACAGAGACCAAGAATTGGTAATAAAGAGAATGCTGAGGGAGGGTTATATTCCCATGAGGGAAACTGTTGAAGACATCATGGACAGAAAGTACAGAAGAACAATATGGGTTAAGCCGAAAATAGCAATGTAAAATTTCTTTTAGCGATGAAAAGAAATTTTTAAGGATGATGCAAACATGAAGCAGAAAAAACCAGAGGCATTGGATTTAAGCCAGTTGGCAATCGAGCTTGAAAGCTTAAGGGAAATGAAAAAGATGCTCAATCCTAAGAAAGATGCAAACTCTCTGAAATGCTGCATAGAAAGAATAGTGTTGATAGAGGAAAAATTAAAACCAAAAGATATTAATAAAGAACAAATCACTGAGGTGATTCAACATGACGAATAAAGAAATGAGCATATCGTTAGCAGACGGAAAGGTGTTCAAAGAAAGCCTTTCGCTAGTCTCTGACTTAGTTACTGAAACTAAGATAAAAATAAAGAAAGAGGGGATTGAATTAGTAGCTATGGATCCTGCAAACGTCTCCATGGTTATATTAAATCTGAAAAGCACGATGTTCACTGAATACAAAGTGGAAAAAGATGCTGAAATAGGGATGAATCTTTCAAATCTTAAGCAGGTCTTAAGAAGAATGAAACCAAGCGACATAGTGTCCTTATGGGTTGCAGACAACAAATTTCACATCGCTTACAATGACGGCAAGACATCCAAGAATTTTGACCTGCCAATAATAGATCTTGAAGAAAAAGAGCAGAAAGTTCCTGACTTAAAATTTGCAGTATCAATAACAACAAACTCTGCAATGTTCAGTTCTGCAATTGAAGATGTGGACATTGTTGCTGAATCTGCATCATTCAAAGCAAATTCCAATAAATTTATGATTACGGCAGAAGGAGAATTAAATACAGCTAAAATTGAAATTCCAAAAGATGATAATACATCGATTAAGCTGGCCGGAACAGAGGATATTTCCTCAAAATATTCTGTAGAGTATTTGAAAAAGATGGCGCAAGGAAGCAAACTTTCAGAAAAGGTAAATGTGAATTTCAGCAAAGATTATCCTCTGAAGCTTGAATTTAAGGAAGAAACTTTCGAATTAAGCTACATACTTGCACCGCGAGTCGAGAACGACTAAAACAATCTTTTTCTATGCTGAAATATAGAGTCAAATATAAAGACGGCAGCGAGAAAATTCTGGGAATAAAGGATTACAATCAATTCGTTCCGAAGTTCAATGCCATGCTCAATTCCGGCGAAGTAGTTGATTATGAAGTTCTTTAGGTGAGACAATGCCGATTCAAATTTTTCCAATCAGAGAAAAATTTTAGTTTTAGAGTTGACGCAAATGAATTCATCGCTGGAAATAGTTAAAGCGTATTGTGCGCTGAAAAGAATAAAAATAAGCAACGAGACTGCTAATTCCATATTCTCAGGCATTGAAAAATATGAGAACTTCAAAGCGATTTATGACAAAACAAAGTCTGACTTCTCTTTCCGGGCTTGCGTTTACAGCTCGAAAAAACTGTCAATATTCATGGAAGTTGCAAAACATGAGGTTTTGCCATGCATTTCAAAGAAAAAGACGGCAAACCAAGGAGAGTTTTTCGTAGGAAACTTCCTTTTCAAATTCATGCCGAATGAAGAAGAAACTGCTTACATCCAGCACTTCGGATTGCACGGCGACAAGCCCAGTGTCATAAAAAGCCAGGAGCAATTAAGGCTTGAATTGTTCAACTCTTTCGACAAGATAGGGTATTGGACGCGAACCAAGTACAAACTTGTCCAGAAATTCTTAGGTGTGGACCCGGAAAGATTTGAAGAGCACAAATTGAACTGGGGTGTAAAAAGAGTAGCAAAGGTTTTTGAGCGCAACAACACAAGATATTATTTCTACGAGCAGGAATCATATCCTAAAAGAGCAAGATTAAAGTTTGCTATGGCAAAGCCCGAGCATGCCTGCTACAATTACATTGACGAAGGAAGGCATTACTCCGACAATGTATTTTTTGAAATGAACATCAATCCAGAGCTGATGACAACAGAAATAATCAACGAAATAGAAAGAGCATCCGACAATAATGTTGTTTTGGTAACGAAAGATTTGTTTGATAAATTTCAAAGCAAGCATATCAACAAAGCCAAAAAGGAAGAAGTTGAAAAAAAGTACAAGGAAGGGTTGATAAATAAAGCCAAGAAAGGCTTTGATTACAACGGAATTTTCATATCAATCAAAAGCATAAGGCAAGGCTGCAAAAAACTCCAGATTTTCGGCAAAGAGTTTACTAATTTAATAAATAATTACATAGAGTTTGAAAAAAAGCCGACTTTTGATGACATAGTTGAGGATTTCATAAGGTATCTGGATTCCAACGAGAGAGAAACAGCAAAAGTCTATCTAGGCATCCACAAGCTGTCTGTCGAGAGAACAATAAAGAGACATGATGATGAAAAAACAAAGATAAACGGCATTCCTTTGGGGCATTGCGAGTATCAAATCTTGTTGAGAAAAATATACAAGATTAAAACCAAGAACGGCTTGGCGAAGTACCTAAGAAATGTGTCCAGCTATGGCTTTGTCCTGGCTGACAAATTGAATAAGGATATTTTCCTGAAAATTTCAAATGACAACAAAGACGAGTACATAAAGTTCAAAATCAGAGGAATAAAGGGAAAGTTATTCATAGACAACGGAGAGTTGTCACTTTTAATTAACAATGCGTCTTTTCTGAACACAGCAGTTAAAGAATCATGGGACAGGCCTTCTATTCTTGATGTAATAAAATATCTCATTGAAGACGGAAAGCATGAAAGCCAGAAAGTTTTGAGATTTCTTCGAGAGGCAAGAAAATCTTACAGCCAGGCAAAAAGTAAATCCATAAAATACCTTAAAGATGCTGCAAAAGAAACAAATGCAAAGAAAATATTGGTTGAGATAGACGGCAAAAAAGTCAGTGGGTATATAGTTAAAGGCACCCTTTCACAATATTTTGTCAGCAATGATGCCAAGGTATACAGGCTTCCAAGCAAGAAATATGTATGCATATACGACCCTGAGCAAAACTTCTTTGTCAATGACACTATGGGCAACAGGCTTTACACTTTAAAGGATGACATAAACTTCAAGGAGAGCATCAAAACATTAAGAGCGGATTCTGCGGCATAAATCCCGTATATTTTTCCCTTTTTGAAAAAATATACGGAGGTGTTATCTATGATAGAATTAATCATACCAGATGATATAGAAGGCGACAAAAGGATAAGGACAACGGCAAAAAAGGCTATGAACATTGCCAAGAGAAAAGCCAAAACCCACGATGTGGTTATTGGAACAAAAAAGGCAAATGCCAAAGACATACTTAAGGCCAAGCCATCCCAAAAGGTAAAGTTGATAAAAAAGCAAGTTGCCGGCTGAAGATGAATTCTTGCGCTGTTATAGGCTGCGGAGGCATAGGCAGCGTATTTGCAGCAGCTCTAAAGTCTATGATTGACAAAGAGCAATTGCCTTTGCTTGATGCCTATACTCTCATAGATTTTGACAGCGTTGACCCGAAAAACCTTCTTTATCAAAACTTCAATGAGGAAGATTTGGGAAAAAACAAAGCAGAGGTTCTGGCAGAGAGATATGGGTTCAAGCACATAAATGAAAAAGTAACTGAAGAAAAACAACTGGAACCTTACAACAAGATAATAATTTGCGCAGATAATACAGTTATCAGAGAATTGTGCTACAGGCATTGCGTCAATAAAAAAAAGTTTTTCCTGGATTTGAGATGCCAAGGAAGAATCAATGCTTATCTTGTTTACAAGCAACAAACGCTGAAAAAACTGCTTAAAACCTTGCCAAAAGAAAGAACAGAGTCTGGCTCTTGCCAAATCGAGCAAAGGCTTGAGCAAAATATGATTGATGTATGCAATTACATCATAGCCTGGAAAGGAATCCAAATTCTGCTGAACTTGAACAGAGGCATAGATGTTGACGACTATGCAACAGAGAATGTCTGAGTCTTTGGAGTTTTGGATTGGAAACGAAAGAATAAGGATAAAATGGACATAAATGCATTGCGAGTGTTCAACGCGCTCTACAAACTCAACTTGAGCGAGCAGGAATTTGCGCAGATTGAAAATGAGGCTAAGTACGAAGAAAGAACAGGCCTTTGGATCGGAGCATTGAGGAAAGACTTTTTCATAGGAGTTTCGCATGATGAAAAGCACCAAATAGTCATTAAGAAATTGGAACGCAGCAACCAAGCTAAAATCGCTCCGAATGCAAGGATATTATTCAAGACGCAAATCAATCTCGAAGAATTGCCGCAGGAGATTTACACTCTGCATCAAATCGCTCAATACCGCTCAATGGACGGGGAAATCAGGCACGTTGCGAATAATATGGAGCAATTGAAAGACAGAGTATGCGACAGATTCATTGACGGATACAGCTCATATGGACTTGGCGGACATTATGATGACATTTACAGCGGAGAAGACAGAGAAAGAAATATCCTGCTTAGAAAAGATTTTATGGAAAAGCAGCTGAAGGCAATCTACTGGCTGTTTGATCAAGCTTGCAATTTTGAATTCAAGACTGCAAGACCGAATGTAAAAACCATTGTTAAAGTCTTCGAGAGAAACAACAGAAGATTGGCATTGATACAAACCAATGAAGCCTTCTCCAAAGGCGTTGGCGGCCTTTATCACAGGATGTATGAAAAGGAAAGAATCGAAAGAGTATCAATTGAAATAAGGACATTCACGCCAAAGGACAAGAGGTACAATTATGTTGATGAAGGCAGGGAAATATACGGCCAGATATGGATCAGCGATGAGCTTCTGGGAAAAATAACGGTCAAGGAATTAGAGCTGCTAGACAAAAGGTCGCGGAATGAAACTGAATTCTATCTGCTTACTCCGGAAAAATATGCCAGCCAGCAAAACTCATTGAGGGTTGAGCTTATGACAATGAGGAAGAGGGATGAGCAAAGAAAGGCTGAGGAGGAGTTGACTGAGAAGCTGAAGAAAGAATTCGAGAAGAAAGGCAAAGTTGTCAGGAGTGGCATAGAATTTGCAAAAGACGACATAACTTTCCAGGGAGTTGCATTAAAGGGTGACAAGATTCTTGATTTTATAATATACCATAGGCTGATAACAATTCAGTTAGAGCATCCGGATTTCAGCGCAATTGTGCAAACCTATGTTGAGTATCTGCTAGAGAGGGAGATGGTCACGACTTACAAAGGCGACAGAATAGAGGAAAGATTGAATGGCAGAAGGCAGTTTTCGCTTGGAGACATGAAAGTGGAAGTTGAAAAAAGGAAAAATGCTTTCTTTGTAAATAAATGCAGAATAAGAAAAGAAGAGCTCAGCGAGGCATTAAGGAACATTTTGGCTTTTGCCAGTCAAAAAGATTATGATGAATTTCTAAAAGAAGTGAGCAGATGCAGCCTGAGGATGCGAAAAGCAATTCAAAACGGCATCAGCTTCCATCTTGTCATAGACAAAACAGAAGACAATTGCATTGTAAAGGAAACAGATGAAGAATATTTCGTAACGTTAAAAATAGTAAGGCAAAATAACAGGAATTTTGTTGAAATAGCTGAAAAGCTCTATCCTATTAAAAACATTGACTCCTTGTTTGAGCTGCAGAGGGATGTAGATGCGTATCATATCAGAACTGGTCGCCTGCAAAGGACGATAAAACTCCTCTATGCAGGCATAAGAGAAATCAATCCAGAAACCATACAAAATCTCATTAAGATCGGCAAAAAGGAGTACAAGCAGCTGATGAAAGAACAGCAGGCCAGAATAAGCAAAAGCAAGGAGTTTTTGGAAAATGCAGTAAGGCTTACCAATGCAATCAGAAGAAAAGACGGGTTTATTGTCAAGGGAACCAGTGGAAAATCATATTTCATTGACAAGAATCTTGGAATATACACTTACGTCAATGGAAAAAAGGCAAGATACATATGCGTTGTTGATATAAGGACGGACACAGAAGACCCTGCCGGAAGAAATGACGCTCTCGCAAAAAGATTGTTTTTCTTGGCGCATGACAAAGCTGTAGCCAATGATATACACACGCTGAAAGAAGAACTGCAATCAAATTATGATGAATTTGGAGAAGTTGCTGCATAACTAAAATGGTATTCGACAGAGCAAAGAATCTAGGTAAGTATGCTGAGAGGATACCAATCTGCATAGACAACCTAACAAAAACTGAAAGGGCTTATTTAATTGGAGCGTTTCTTGGAGACGGATGTAGCTATGATGGGTTTGACATGCAAGTTAAAGATAAAGACTTCGCTGATTATGTTGCTTCGCTAATATCAAAAATAACTGCTAAAAATATTATAGCAAAAAAGTATTCAAGGACGAGGCAGAACTTTATTGAAATTGGATACAGAGTCAGAGCATCCAATAAGAATCTGGAAGCGTGGTTTCAGAGAACTACAAAAAACAAATACAGTATACCAAAACTTAACTCTGAAAATGAAGTCATGAATTTTCTTAGTGGTTTCTTTGATGCGGAGGGATGCATAAAGTACGGAGGCAGTTCTGGAACTGCTAAAACGAGTTTATATATGCAGATAAGTCAAAAGAATGAAGACCTGTTATACCAACTCCAAAAACTTCTAAAAAAATATCGGATAAATAGTAGCATCAATTATTACACTCAGAAAAGGGTTAAGTATCATAATTTAAATATTTACAATAAAAATAATTTTCGTAGAATTCTAAGCAAAGGTAACATCATAATACAAAGAAAGAAACAACATCTTGTTGATTATGTAAACGGTCTAAATTTTCAAAAAAGAAGTTGTGAAAATTATAGAAAGTATACTTTAGAACAATACAGACTCGTTAGACAAATGTACAATAACTCTATTAAAATAAAGACACAAAAGAAACTCAAACATGCTCCAAGTGGTTCCATTTTGGATATTGTTGAGAAAACTGGGATTCCATATGGCACGATAGAGAAGTGGATTTACTGCGGGTGGAAAAATGTCAGAGACAATTAAAATTCTTGTAATTGGCTGTGGAGGAATTGGTTCTTATTTTATCTCTGAGCTGGCTGAGTGTTTTGAACAAATGCTTATTTCTCCAAATATAAGCATTATAATAGCCGATAATGATACAGCTGAAATGAAGCAAATGCTATACCAAAATTTCACGAAAAAAGACTTAGGCAAAAACAAAGCAAAGGCATTGTCAATCAGATTTAAGGAGTTCGGATTTAAAGCAATACTATCAAGAGTAGAAAAGGAAAGTCATCTCAATGGTTGCGATGTTTTTGTGTTGTGCGCAGACAATAACATAGTCAGAAAACTTGTTTTTGAATACTGCCACAAAAACAACAAACAGTTTATCGATCTAAGAGCAGAGGGCAGGCTTGTTTTTGCAATGCCAAAAAGCGATTTGCAGAGGGATATCGGCACGCTCGATTTGAAGGATAATGCCAGCGGAAGCTGCCAAACGCGAGATGACCTTGAAAGAGGTTTCATACAGAAAGGCAACAAAATAGCTGCAATAATTGGCGTACAGATGCTTCTCAATCTTTTGAGAGGACACATGTCTCAAAAGATTGTCTTTAGAATATAAGCAAAAGGTGATGAATATGAAAAACGAAAATAATGTAGTTGTGCCTCTTTTTATAGAGAGCAAAAGAGGGCATGATGTTGACTTTGTTCCGATAGCAGACCTGCCGAGAACAGCAGAGAATCTTCTAAAAGACGACAAGTGGCTTGTAGTCGAAAAGGAAGACAAAACAACTGAAATATTGACGGAGATGCCCAAAGCAAGCGAAGGGAATAATGCGCCTGCAGGCAGCAATCCTTCAGGGGAACAACCAAAAAGCGACAATGGCAATTGGAAGGATACATTCAAGCAAGCCGCACCGCAGGAAACAACTCCGCAGCAGAACGCGCCAAAACCTCAACCGAAAAAAGAAGAAAACATTGAATGGGACAAGGTAAGAAGCGTTACTGCAATAAACAAAGCAAAAGGTGGTTAGAATGGGAATACTGGAATTATTGAAGAAATACAAGGACGAGAAAAAAGACGTATTTATCAATGGATCTGGCCCTGGGAAAATATCTGCAATAAGCGAAAAGATTGACCAGCATGCCATAGTGAAATTTGTCATCATGAATGAAGACAAAAAAAACAAGGACAACAGCACCGTTGAACTAATATACTTTCCCTTGATAAATATAACCAGCATTGGCGAGGGAGAAAAGAAAGGGCTAAGCGCTGCTTTAGAATAAATTGTTAATTTTGCAAAGTTCTCTAAACTCTTTCTGCATTTTATGATGATTTTTTCCTTCCTCGTTGAAGGAAAAAAATGCTTATGGCTATTCCTATAAGCAAAAGAGGTCCTAACATGTCGCAAGTCTCGCTAAGTGCGTTTCTAACTCAAGACGTAAATGATGGCAATGTTACCGGTGCAAAGCAGGAGCTTGTTCTTCAGCAAGAAATTAATATCCCTAAAGAAAGGGAATTAATAAGGATAAATATTTCTTCTAAAAGCCCAAAGGAAATCAACGCTGAACTTTGGCAGCTTGTTGAAAACAACACTTATCATCCTGAAGACCTGATAAATTACTATGAAGGCCTTGGGGCAGAAATAAAAAGCGAGAAAGGAATTGTCGGCCTTCATGAAACAAGGCAGCAGAATTATGGCCAATTCTTTACTTCCCTCAAGGCATCAAAATTTATAGTTGACTTTTTGCAGATTCCGGAAAATGCGACAGTTCTCGATTCTTCATGCGGAACCGGAAGATTGGCATGGCATCTGAAAAACAAGAGATTATTTACAGGCATAGAATTCGAGGAAAAGACTTATCAGATTGCGAAGAGAATATATCCGGATTCTGTCATAATAAATGACAGCCTGATAAACCACAACATCAAGGATGAATTTGATTATGTTTTAATAAATCCCCCTTTTTCTCTGCAGCTTAAATCGCTTTTTGGCAACTTTAAGTTTATTTCATACGGCGGCGGCATTTTGAGCCACATCGCAGCGCTTGAGCAGGCTGTCAGGGCCGTAAGATACGGGGGGTTTGTCGCTGCAATACTCCCTTCAAATATATGGAATCTGGAATCCAGCAGGCTTTTTCATAAATGGCTGCAAGAAAATATAGATGAAGTTGCAAGGATATCCTTGCCTAAAGATACATTCACAAGCACTGAATGGGAAACAACATTATTTATTTTCAGAAAATATAGCAGGCATTACAGAGATGAAGATGAATTAAAAACATTTGTTTGCAAACTGCATTCGTATTCTGAAACTGAAAAATTATTGAATGAATTCAGCAGGACAAAATTCTTCTCTGCCGTTTCGGAATATTCAAGCGAATGCAGCAGCGCAGAGCCGATTATACTTAAAGCATGCGAGCAGAAAGACAGCAATGAAATCAAAATCAGGCCTTCCTTATTGCCGGACAATCTGGAATCTCCAAAGGTCGCGCTTAAAGTTGTTAAAAACAAGCTGATAATCAAGCCAAACAATCTTCTTGCGTCAATAAGGCTGGCAAATGTCAAGGCAAATTTTGAAGTGGAGTATGACCATTCCTTAAGGGATTATATTGCGACGCTTCCGGCAAATCTTTCTTTAAGCAAGGCATGGACAGGTGAATTAGAATTTGAACAATTGCCATTCATAGACTTATTAAGAAAATATGACATTGCATATGACATTGACCCGCAGCTTCTCAATTGGATTAAAAAGAAAAAGAGGCATTATGCAAGGGAATCTTCCTCTATAGAACAATGGATCAAGCCCACTGAAGATGCAGAATGGGAAGAAGCCAATGCAGACAATGGCATCAGGCAGTTTTCAAAATTATACAATCAAAAAAAGAGGGAGCTGGAAAATTATTATGAAAAATATCCGCACCTAAGAATTCTGTACAATTATCAAAAAGACGATGTTATCAGGCTATCGATGAAGAGAAGCTCCATAATTGCGCTTCAGCAGGGGCTTGGAAAAACAAAGCTTGGAATCGCCCTGGCTATTTTGAAATCATGCAAAAGAAATCTTTTTGTTGTGCCTTCGCATCTGATTGAAACCTGGACGGCAGAGTTTAGGAATTTTGGCATTGATTTTAAATTAATTGACAGCGAAGCAGATTTGCGAAGACTGAGGAAATTCAACTTGATATCCTACAACAAGCTAAAAGCAAGGGTCAGGGGAAAGCGAATCAAGATAAAAGTTGACAGGCGCACAGGCAAAGACATTGACAAGACAATTACATTCGCGCATGTTCTGAAAAGAAGGTTCAAAGTGATGGTAGTTGACGAGGCCCACTATTGCTCCAATAAGACAGCAGAACAAACCAAGGCAGTCGCAAGGATGAAGCCCAAGTGTGTTTACCTTATGACCGGAACACCGATAGGCAACACAGTAAAGAATCTTTACAGCCTTCTTGATATCGGCTGGCGCTCGGGCAGCCCTTTTTTTCCTTACAGCACAAGAGCATTCAGAGAGCAATTTGTAACAGTCGAATGGGTTACGCCTGAATTTGAAGACACGCTTGCAAAAGGAAGAACCGCGCAGCAAATGGCTGACATAAAAGATATTCCTAAATTCATAGAGCTGATGGAATCAAAATGGCTCAGAAGGGTGAAAATAGAGCCAAAGGTTCAGGAATGCATCTCAATTCCCCAACCTATAATTCAGGAAGTTGTCTGCAAACCGGAAATAGAGCAGCTTGTCCATTACAAAGCTCATTTGGAAGAATTTGCCACAATATTCAAAAGGTACATGCATCCGGAAGAGGACGAAAGCCATAAAGTCAATCAGTCAATAGTCCTGGCGCAGCTTCAGAACCTTCAATTTTGCGCTACAATTCCACAGCATCCGAAAGTTAATCCAAGCGAGGATTTTAGGTATAAAGGAGGCATAACAGTTTCGCAAAATGAAATATTAAAATTGATTGGCAAACACCATAAAAGCAACGAAAAAATTGTAGTATTCACAAACAGGCCTGATTTCTGCGAACTTATGAAGAAATGGCTGAAAGAGAAGAATATTGAAAGTGAGATTTTTACCGGAAGAGTTGACATTGACAGCAGAAACAAAAGGCTTGGGCTGTTTAGGAATGGCAAACTAAATGTTCTTCTTGCATCAATCAATGTAACAGACACCGGCCTTAATATTCCGGAAGCCAATGCAGCCATTATATGCGAGCCTGCATGGAAATTCAGCATAATTGAGCAGGCTTACTGCAGGATATTGAGGCCGCAGACAAAAGGATCTCCTGTTGTTTATCTTGTCCGGAATGAAGGCACTATTGACCAGTATCTCTGGCAGCACTGCATGTCAAAGAAAGGCGCCATAGAGGAAGGGCTTGAAAGAAAAGAGGATGTGGAAAAGCACGAATGGGTGCATTGGAAAGATTTCATAATTAGGATGCTAACGGCAGAAGGATTGTGGAAATAAGAATATGATAACAATTGATAAGGAAACAAAACAGATTGTGTTTCAAAACGAATACTCTGAGGCTGAAACGCCGAAGCCAATACATAGAAAGGATTTGATATCGTGCTACATATGCCCTAAATGCAATGAAGTCATAACTGCATATTTTAAGACAGATATTTACATCAGAATTTGGGAGTATGATGAAACCGTTGAGAATAAATCTTACAGCAGCGACAGCGATTTGCGCTACTACAAATACAGAGTCTTTTCCACACATGGGGCCATGGGCATTGAAAACAAGGATCATAATTCAGGATATCAGCCAAAATGCAGCTTCAGGTATGTGGAAGCCCTGAATTTATTGTATGGCATTAACGGAATTATTAAAGTATTAAACAAGCAATTTGACAAGGAAGTTTTCAAACCCATTGAGCAAATCAAAAACAAGGAAGAGCTTCTCAAAAGAATGGCTAGCAATCCGCTCATTGAAACGGTGCATGACATTTGCGGAAGAAGCGACCCATTAATTCATTTAAATTTGAAAGAAATCGCTTTCGCTGAAACAGAATATTGGAAATATAATGGCAGAGAATACAAAAAAAAGAAAATGCAGGAGGAGAAAAACAAGCTTGAAGCCTTCAAGTCTGTTTATTCCCTGATTCAATGCTAGCTCTTTAAGATTTTTTTCATTAAATTGAGAAAAAAATCTCGGAGAATGATAGTATATGGCAAAAGAAACAATAGTCGCTGAAAATGTCTCACTAGCTGAGCTAAAAAATAAATCCATGGGACTTGACCGGGCAGAGGCATGGGATTTGTACGGAGAGAAAGAGGGTGCTGAAAGATATGAGTGCAAAAGGAATATGCTTGTGATGAACATTGACAGAAATGTGATGGCATGCATAGCAAGAAAATCCTATACGGTAATTCAGCACAGGCATGCAGTTGAATCCGTAGTTGATGCACTGACAAGCCTGAATATAAGATGCGAAGCAACATTGAAAGCATCGAAGCATGCAATACAATTGGATGTAGATTTTCCTGACAAATTCGTTGAATTGACAAAAGTGAATGAGAAATTCACATGCGGCATGCGCCTGTCTAACGATTACTCTCAGCAATTTGGGTTATTGATTGCTCCAAGAATAAAAAGGCTCGCGTGCAGCAACGGAATGATTGTTGTAGATATAGTCAAGCCAAAGCATATAAAGTGGAATGAGCAGCTGACTGTAGAGCTTCAGGGTTTGATAGACGAACTTATTAAAGATTTAATAAACAGCGACCAAAAATTGCAGGATGTTGTAAGCATCTGCATGCAAGACAGCGTTGAATGGAACACAGCAAAGCTCCTTCTTCAATTTATGTTCAAGAAAAAGAAGCACATAAAGGAAATTTTTGCCCGCCTGCCATCTCAGAAGGACATATCCAAAGTAACAAGATGGGAAATGTACAACGCTGTAACAGACTATGCAACCCATGGCAAAAGATTAAGGCCTGAAGTTGATGCCTGGCTGCACAACAAAGCAAACCAAATTATGAAAAATGATTTTAACAAGCTTTGCGAGATAGAAATTCCGCAGAAAAATGAAGATGACTAAGCTAGAATAAATGCAGTCATCGATAATATCTAATAAACTTCTTCGAAAAATGGAACAAGCAATTTCAGCTCTTAATCATCTCGTGAGAACAACTCTCGAGCTTGAGCAATACCAATGCGGCATATGCAAAAGATTTTGGTACATCAACATTGACGACATTGAAGATGAAAAATGTCTTGATTTTGGATGCCCTTGGGGATGCGATGATGCAGGAAAAAGATTAAGAAATATGATAACAGAAATTAGCGAAGTAAAGGATGAGAGCAAGAACAGCGGATACATATGCGTCACATGTACCAAAGAAATACCGGAAGGCGAATTGGAGATCTCGGACGGCAATGCATTTCACAAAGGCTGCTTAAGGATGAATAAAATGATTGACGAAAGGAAGAAAGACACGTGCTCTTTGTGCGGAAATATCAAGGAGAAGATTGACAATTGCTTAACCTGCACAAAATGCGGCTATATTGATGAAGGAGTTGGTGTTTAATGGCTGAAGCACAAAATGCGCTAATAAGCAAAGAGCAGGATTATAAGAATGGCTACAGGGAATATCTCAAAGACCTGCTGGAAGGAGACCACGAAGTAACAGAAATAGAGGATTTTGAAACCTGGGTTGAGGAAGAGCGAAAGGAACAGTTAATCCGCTGCAAAAAGCACGGTTTTCTAAATTGCGGAGACTGCCCGGACAGATGCCCTAAATGCGGAAGCGGGGTGTTTTTTATTGATGCAACAGACACTCACGTAATGGTCGACAGAGAAATCAAAAAAACATATCCGGGCGATTACAGCAATAAAAACTGCATTCGCTGCACGGTTCCGGACCAATACAAAGAAGATTATGCCGATTATGAGCCGGAAGACGTTGAGCCGGAAAAATTGAGCGAAGATGATGCGGAAAACCTGAACATTGAGGTTGGAGTTCACGACTTCATTCACACTTTCAAGAGGATGCCGACAAAAGAAGAGTTCAACGATTTTGCGAATGCGTGCAAAAATGGAGTTCAGGCTCAAATCGATTGGGACATTATTTTTTCATGCTCAAAAGATGCGCTGAATAAAAAAGGTGGATAAATTGGCTCAGGTAGGTCTTTTTGATTTTGATGAGGATAAAATCAAGGAAAAGAAGCAAGAGGCTATTACACAGAAAAAAAACCAAAACACTCCTTCAAATGTTTTTCGTGAAGAAATAACGGAAATCAAGAAAGATGGAACCTACGCAGTCATAAACGCGCAAAGAATAGTCACGACAACCCTGGAAAAATCTGAAACATACTTAACAGTCACTTTTGAGCATTGTATAACACCTTATCCCCAAGAAATGAGCCATTATGGAGGGTTTTGCAAATTCAGCGACTACAATGAGAACAATGCAGCAGATTTTCTCAATGATGCAATTCAATTCAAAAGAGAGCTTTTAAGTTTGCCATATTTGGATGACCTTAAAAATGCTTACAGGTACACTAACCTCAAAGCAGAAAATGTATTTGTAAACATCAGCGATGTCACAAAAAAATTTATAGAATCCAAGTCTGGCAGAAAATGGGAAGATTTTTTGGCAGAGCTTAACAGCATCAAAAACAAGGAAATTCCCTCTGATTATTGTGAGAAGGCTGGAAGGGAAAATGCTCTTGAAAAAGAGATTTCGCTGAAAGAGAAGAAAATTTCCGCACTTGAAAAAGAATACACGGAAAAATTGGAAGGCAAGAATACCCTGATGCCGAGAAACTCTTCAGTAATTTTCAACGACTTTAAGAAAACTAAAGATGAATTGAACTCGCTGAAAAAAGAGCTTCAAGAAACAATAAATCAGATTAATAATTCTATACTTCATTAAAATGCAAAATTTTCTTGATTCGGGGAGAAGAAACTTCAATTCTATGCTGAGGCAATGCGCTACTTCTCTTTTAGAAGCGAAGAAAAACAACAAAGTCAAATGCGAAAATTGCGGAAATACCTCTGATTTCAGAGTTAATGTTGAGAAAAATGAGCTGACATGCAAAAATTGCCATATAGAAATTAAATTGGAAGAAAGAATAGCTTGCGTATGAAAATAATTAGGTATTTAAATCACGACTTGCTCGCTTTTCCGCTTTAAAAATCAAGGAGGTGTTTTGTATGGCTAAGAAAAAGAAACAGCAAGAGCAAGCTGAAGCTCAAGAATAATTCTCGGGTTTTGCGATAATGTTCCAATTTTCTTTCTTTTTATTTTTGTATAAACAAAAATAATTTCTATGCGTTAAGTTTAAATATATCATTAATTTTTATGCTTATTACTTGGGTTGTCAGACGATGAGGTTCCAAACCAATAAACCTCAGTGCTGCATCAACCTGAGAATATTTTTTAATAAAATATTACGCTGCTATGTTTCTTTTCTTTCTTGTTTTGATCTCCAATTTCTTTAATCTGCTTTGCACTTTTTTTAGAATCTTCTCCTTAGATCTTACGCCTATTATGTTATTAGAAAGTTCTTCATCTTTAAGCACATCCCTTACCCAATTGCCGAAGTCATTCTTTTCTTTGTTTACATGATGGCTGAAGATTTCATCCTTCATGCACGCAAGAGCATTTGCCATTTCGCTGAGATTTTTGATGATTGGACCATTATTGACCCAGAAGCATTGTTCGGGGCTTGCATCTGCCAATATTCTTTCAGCGTCCTCTAAAGAAACTGTTTTGTTCATTGCTCTATCGCCTCTTTTTAATGAAGTTAATGCAATTCCAACCTAGGTATTTAAAACTTCTTGTTTTATGTTTGATTTAATCTTTACGTCTCGAAAATCGCTCCGCAGTGCGGACACTGAACATATTTCTCCTTAGAATCATTTATAGGAATAGGTTTTCCACATTCCTTGCATTTTATTTCGGGCATTTTAGCTGAAATATATTATTCTTATCCACCACCCTATTGACAAACCTACAACAATCAAACCTAACCAGTAAAGAAACTTTCTGATATTCATTTTTTCCTACGTTGTTTAAAATTAAAACTTCTTCTCACAGCTTGAAATCGTGCTAAAAATTCCTTCCCCTTGGAATCGGCGTAATCGTACATCGGTTTATCACATGCCCCTTCTATGTCATCAGGTTTTCTGTCCTTCCAACTTCCAAGTTTATATTGAAAATGAACAAATTCGTGAACAAAAATACAAATTTTAAACTTGTCACTGAACTCCGCTCTTATTGCAATAGTATAGGGTCTATCTATTTTGAGTTTTTCTATGAAAATTCCTTCTCTTTCCCGATCCAAAATTGTCGGTTCGTCATCATTTAGATCTTCTTTGAATATACCTGCTTTTTTCATTTGCTCTTCTATACCTTCAACACTATACAGAAAATAGGAGTGACTTTCAAGAGAGGTATCAATTATTCTCCGTGCATCAGCATCCAATGGCATGTCTCTTTTATTCTTAGAGAGATATTCATAAAGGACTCTTGCAAATTTTAGGTGTTTGTATTCGTTCATTTTTTGTCACTTTTTTACCTTCTTAAGTTTTTGGATATTCTCTCATGATTTTTTCGAAATTTGCCTTGGATATTAGGGCTACATTTTTGAACAGATAATCTGGAGTTTTTTTCACTTCCTTGGCAAATCGGAGATACTCATATATCTTAGAAATGGTATTTTTTCTGTTGAAAGCTATCAGGATGCCTACCTTTGAAAGAATGTGTAAGTTGCAAATTGAACCTTCGACATGCTTTGGATTTTTTTCAGTTGAGTTTTCAATTTCAATCCCTATAAAACATCTTGGGTTACGATTAGTATGATAATCAAATTCTTCTCTATTAATGGACCTATTTTTCACTAAATCAAGAAAAACTTGATATTCATCCGCTAACTCTGAGAACTCATTGGCCTTTTTGTCATCAATGGCAAATGGTCCAACAGTCAAATCAATTTCTGGAGCATATACTCCTTTGCGCATTTGCAGATTATCCTCATATCTAATTTCCTTATCAGGGAAAACTCTAATTAAGAAAGTCTGAACTTTATTTTGAAATAATTTTGTTTTGAATCTTGTTTTTAACTCCTTAATTCCTTTTTTAACTTTAGTAAAAATCCTTTTTAACTTTTTTCTAATAAAAATCATTGTAGTTTCACTCTCCCGAATTAGGCTAAAAACCACCCTTCAAATCATACGTTAAGAGAGCCTCGCTTAAAACACTTGCGTTAAAACATACAATCCTATCCAATAAAACTTCTCTTTAAGTTTCATTTCAAAGTTTTTTGAATTTCTTCCTTACTTTCTTTTTCTAGAGACTTGCCTCTATGCCAGCCAGAATAATAATTTAGTGATTTCTCTTTTCTAATCTGGAATACAGACTTCTTTTTCTTCTTGGCTTTCTCTTTGGCTGTTTCTTCTTCTAATATTTTCAATAGCCTTGTGTCCATTTTGAACCTTGAGAATAAGGATGTCTTTCAGTTGAACAAAAATTAAACATGCGATTTGGTGCTTTTAAATGCATCATGGATAATTTCTTTGCTGTAGCCTTTCGGCATTTTGCCTGTATCTGCATATGCATACAATGCTGTATTGAATATGGAATTAGCAAGATTGAAAACAAGAATTACGCCAAGAATATAGACTATTGCCAGCAGCAAGACTGCAATAACAGCAAAGGCGCCCAGGCCTGACAGCAAGACAAACAGCATTAAAGCAACAACTGCGCCAGCAGCAATAAACAAGAATTCTATCAATCCCAGGCCCAAATATCTTATCAGGCTCTCTCCCCAGGTTTTCCTCAATGTTTGCACGGATCTTTTAATTGCATCAATTGGACCAAGGTTATGGTAAACCATTCCCGGCACAACGAAAATAGCCACTATGCTCCATGCCATGCCTAATACAGCAATAAGTATGCCCAACACTATTCTTCCTCCATGTCCTGCCCTTTGCGCCATTCTGTCAAGTAACCTCAAAATAAGGCCGACAGTTGCTGAAACCAGGCTCCATGCAAAAATCAAATGAATTTTTGACAATGCGAACTTAATGCTTTCTCCAAATGTTGCATTGCCGCCCTCAAACCTTACCTTTGTTGTGTATACCACGCAAACATTAAAGAACGTTGCAATGAAAGCAAGCCCAAGGTAAGTAACGAAGATTATGAAGTACTCAAAGATGCCAAAAGGTTGTTGGGCAGTGCCTTCTAAAAAACTGGTAATTATCGTTGGGAATACCATCGCAACCATAAACAAAATAGAGAAGATGCCTGCCAGCAAGGGGAACAGCAGCAATTCCTTATCCTGCTTGATTACGCTAAAACTCAGCTTTGTTATCTCCCAGCTTCTTGAAAATGCGTTTGACATTTTATTTGGAATTAATTTATAATCATCTTTATAAATATTTCTTTTACCGGTTCTGGTGCGTAAGCGGTTGGTTTGTCATTTTTTTGCCCTTTTGTTGCATTGTGGTTGTTAATTGTGTTTAAATTTCTATGCGAAGATTTAGGTTATCTGCGTAATACTGGGATAAATTTATTATTTCGTGTTCTTCTAAGGTCTTTTTTCCATTTTTTATCCTATCAATAGTATGTAAAACCACATGTATGCATGTCATGGTTATAGCTTTATTTACCTCTCCATTAAAATATGGATGCCCATTTGCCATTGCTATTATCTCTTTTTTAAACAAACAAATCCAATTTACTCCAAAAGAAGTTTTATAAGAGAAACCTGCTTTTCCACCACCATTATGCTCATCACTATTTTCAGCTAAAGTAACTACTATTTCAGTTTTAGTCATCTTTTTTGGAACATACCATTGATAAGAAAATTCTAAATCAGTTCTTTTTTCAATAGCTTCAAAACACTTTTGGATTACCATTTCTATTTCTTTATTTTCCATTTTTAATCACTAATCGTATCAAAACTCTTTTCCAAAAGAGCCATCCACTTGTTAATTTCCAAATCAACACCTATTTTTGCCTTTAAGTCAGGTGTTGACTCCATCTTTTAACCCAAATCTCTTCAGTCTCAAATCCACCCCGAAGTAAATCATTTCAAAACATATATAAATATGTTTCTAAAGAAGCTAAGTTAGTGAAAAAGAGTGTAGTAATTGCAATATCTATTGTCTTTCTTCTAATTATCATTATAGGCGTTGTTGGCCTTGGCTCAAAAAAAACAGATTGTTCTGGAATTGAAGACGCAAAGCAGAAGAACAGATGCCACCTTTACAATCTTCTGAATTCTTATGGTTTTGTTAATGATTACGATGAATTCATGAAGAAAAAGCCGTATGAAAGACCTGGGCCAAAGTACTTTACAATGAAATTCCGGGATGAAGCCATAGACAATGATAATAATGGAAAATTCGAGGCTGTCAGAATTTATGCAGGAGTAAATGTAGAAGAAGCAGGAGAATATGGAATTCAATCAAGGATATTTGACGATAAGAATGTCCATGTCTATTACTTTGAGGAAAACCAGCAGCTAAATAAAGGATTTAATGAGCTTGTTGTTGAAGTTCCTTCTCAAGCGATTTATGAGCATAAAGTTTTCGGCTACTTAAAACTGATGCCTATAATCCTATTCAAGGATGGCAAGCAGCTTGAGGTAATCAGTCCAGAATGGGAATCAACACCTTATGGCTATGATGATTTTTCGGCCATCCTTCCTGACTTAATAATAAAAAGTGCTGAAAAGAAAGGAAATGACGTTGTTGTAACAATAGAGAATGTGGGCAAAAAGCACGCCTTTACAGTGTTCGTAGACTTTATGGTGGATGGCAATCTCCATTTTGACAAGACAAACCAGAATAGCATTGTACTGTTAAAAGCAGGAGAGCAAAAGGTGTTTACAATGACAGCTCCCAATGCCGAGCATTATTCTGTTATAGTGGACCCTTGGAATAAAGTTGATGAAAGCAACGAAGAGAACAACATTTATATTTTGAGATAAGGCATCATTTCTTATAGTAATTATTCATCAAATCAAATACAATGAGAAATATAACAACTTTGCTGCTGATTGCAATTTTTGTAATTAGTTCTTGCACTATTAATGTGCCACAATCCGATGTAGCAGGCTCAATGATAAATAATAATAAGACTATTGAAGAAAATCAAACTGTCAAAGAAATTCCAAAGACTGTAGAAAACAAAACGATAGCTGAGGAGAAAATAGAATACCCAAAACAGGAAGAGAAGTTAGAAAAAATACCACCAATTCAAGATGAGCAAAAGAAAATCGAAGAGGAGGAGCCATCAGAAAATGTAACCAAATATCCAAAGACTGCTAATAACAAAATAAAAATTGCTACTTTCAATATTCAAATTTTTGGAAAAACAAAGCGCGAAAAGCAGGAAGTCATGGATGTTCTTAAAAAAATTGCCAGAAATTTTGACATTGTAGCTATTCAGGAGGTTAGGGACAGCAGCGAAACTACCATATCATTTTTCCTTAACGAGATAAATTCTATGCCTGGCCCTGATTATGGTGTTGTCTATGGAGAAAGGCTGGGAAGAAGTTCAAGCAAAGAGCAATATGCATATTATTATAATACAGAAACCGTTAGTTATATACCAAATTCTGCTTATACGTACGCTGACTCAAATGATGTTTTTGAGAGGGAACCGTTTGTGTCAGGCTTTTCTTCCGGAATTTTTGATTTTTATTTGATAAATATACATACAAAGCCAGAAGATGCTTTTAATGAAATAGACAAGCTTAATCTTGTCGTAAAAGACGCTGAAAGCAAGTTTACAAATGAAAAAGATTTCATAGTTCTTGGTGATTTTAATGCTGACTGCACCTATTTTAAAGAGAAAGCAGACCTAAGCGCCTTGGAAGGTGCTGAATACTATTGGGTTGTTGATGACAGCGCAGACACAACTACAAAATCTACTGTATGCACTTATGATAGAATTGTATTCAAAAAAGATGCTACATTGTCAGACTATGCCAGCAGTTGGGGGGTGTTCAGGTTTGATACTCTATATGGCTTAAATCAGGAAATGACAGAAGATGTTTCAGACCACTATCCAGTATGGGCTGAATTTTACACAGATAGGGGTAATGATAATAACAAATAAAATGGGACAGCAAGAAGTTTATGATTTCCTTAAAAAACATAAAGGCAAATGGTATACATCAAAAGAAATAGCCGATGGATTAAAAGCATCAGTTGGATCCGTGACGACTTGCTTGCAAAAGTTGAGGGATGGCTCTGATATTGATTTTGAATATGGAAAGGGTACAGGACCTAGTGGAAAGAATGCCTATGTTTATAGGTTTAAAATATAAATAAAAATTTACTTTAAGAAATCTGTCCTTTTAAATTTTAATTTGATTTTTGATTTTTTATATTTGGATTTAATTTCATCAAAAAAATGATTAAGCCTTTCTTTTGAAAGGTATGAAAATGGATCACTATCCTTCTTCCGAATTTTAAAGAATAAATTGTAAACCGACGAATAAAAAATGGCGGGTTTTGATAAAATCTTTTCTTGGTTGTCTTTAAATAATTTATAGATACTAATCAAAGTACTCTCGTCAATGAATAATATGCTTCCTTTCCATCTGAATTTTTCTTTAACTGAAAAATAGAACTTTGTATAACTACCCTTATTCATATTATTTGATATTATGGTATAGGTTAAAAGGCCACCAAAAAATTTAACCTTGCTATCCTTCTTCAGAGCATGAATGTACTTCCTATGTTTTTCTGGTTTATCATTTAAAATATATCCATCTTTCTGGCTAGAATACTTACAATCCCAAGCTAGACAGCCTCTTTTCAAAGGCTTGCCATAATTCTGTATTGATACAACTCCATCTGGGGCAGGGACACCAGCAAATTTGCCCCCTAGTCTATCTCCAACATAAAAAATCTCGTGCAATAAGTTATAAATATCAATTTCAAAATTCTGGTCATCATATTTATTAGTTTTATTGGAGATGCTTACTAAAGAATCTGAACCTTTCTTAATAAGTTTTTGTAACCACTTTCTCTTTTGTGCATTATTGAATTCCTTAATTTTTTTGGTAACATAAATAATATCAGCTTCATGAATATATAAGTCTGTCAAACCTATACATTCAAATCCTTCTGATAGAATATCACCATATAAAGTTCCTGTATATTGCGTTAAAACCAGCAGCAATGGTAATCCAGTTTCAGAATAATGTTTAATTATCTTGTCTGGAATAGTTGAAGTAGTTGCAAAGATAGTAATCACTTCATTTGGCTTATTCATAATGTCTATAGTATCATAAGATTTGCCATCAATTTTCTTTTTATATTTCCTTATTCTAAATTTACAGTTAGAAAGAATGTTGTATATATAGTCCAATACTCCTTGTTTATTTAACGTAATGTCTATAAAATTACCTTCAATATAAAGGCTATTACCGCATTCAGGACAATCCCCCCTTTTCCATGTAATTTTTCTACATTTCTCACATCTTCTTTTTGCAGCTTTCTTTGGTTTATATATAATTCCCTTGTCCATTAAATCCAATAATATTTCTTCCGCGTCTTTTGGAATATTTGCAGGAACAGTTTTGGTATTCAATAAATAATCTACAATCTTTCTTCTATCAAGTTTACTATCAGAAGACCTAAGATATTTGTTTAAAGCAATTCCGAATCTATCCTCAAATGCCGCTTTGAAAGCTTCCAATTCTTTTTTTGGTATTCTCTTATCTACTAAATTAAATCTATTACGCCCCCATTTATCCTCTTCAACTTGGACATTTATTCTTAATCCATTAAATAAAAATATAAGTTTATGAAATTCGCTAAGGTCGTTTAATTTCAAAATGTTTTTCTTCCTTAGTATTTTTAAGCCTGAGATTATATCATTTTTTTTATTTAAATCTCTTATACTCATGCTTAAGTTAATACTAGTTCTTTTAAATGTTGCATCAATCAATTGGAAATTAGTTTGTAAATTCTCAGTAAGTTTATCAAAGAATACAGTTGGATTATAATCCGTCTCTATCCTCATATGTTTCAATGGATTTTTTAATCTACTCGATATGTACCCTTTGATGTGATAGGCCTCCCATTTTGACCTCGTATTTATTTCTAGAAAGTTTTCTTGTGGATAGATTGTTATCAACTTATAGGTTCCTTTAAGCAATCTCAAGTTATTCGGAATCGCCGGAAATAATGTGTCTGAAGACTCTTTCAATAGCAAAAATATCCATTTTAATTCCCCTTTATATGCCCATCTAAATTTATAAAATTTTGAATAATTATCTAATTTTTTTATGTATAAACATAGGTAAGGCATGAATTTTAATATGGAATTGTAATCTTCATCTTTCAATTTATTAAGAAAATTGTAATTAAAAAATCCTTTACCATACTCATGCTTCAGTAATTGAAGGTATAAATTTTTTATATTGTTGGTTTTAAACTCATCAAAAACTTTTCTCATAACCTTACTCTTATCTATAAAATTGCCTACTTCTTGGATATTATAAAAATCACTTATTGCTTTAGGATTACATAAAGAAAACTCCATTAGACAATATAGCTCTATTGCTATTTTCATATCACTATATATCAAAGAGGGTATGTTTTCTTGCTTATCAAATTTAATGTTATATTTTATAGCAATATAATATAAATCTTCTTTATTGAGCATATTAATTCTGTCAAAGAAAGTTTGTTTGCACAACTCCCATTTGTCACAGTAGGAATCTATATTAATATCTAGGTTATTCCATAATTGACGGTACTCTCTACTAAATAATGTAGATTTTAATCTTTTGTCTCCCATAAAGCACTCTTTACAAACCCATGAATTCCTTTATTGTTACTCATCTTAATTAAAACCACTCCCAATCCTATTCTTTAAAACTAGTATTTAAAGATATTGAAGTAAATTGTACGCAAATAGAGTAAAATAATATAGTTAACACATATGTTTGCTCGGAAAACTACAATGGAAAATTTGATAAATCAAAATATGATGAGTTGATGGTAAAGGCAACTTTCAATATTTTGCAGCCGTTTGGTATTGACATTCAGAAAATTTATAATAAGATAGGGAATACGACTCAGTTAACATTAAGTTAGTGTTTAGAGATAGTTCCAAAACATCAAGAAATATTACGAACTGAAATGTTGTGAAATCCAATGTTCACTGAAAAAAATTCCGAAGATCAGGAGAAAAAAATACAAAAGGAGATTGAAGCTCATGTACGGCCGATAATATTTAACTATTCAAAAATGATTCCAGATCTGAAAATATACTTACCTAATTTCCAACTAGACTTCGCAAGGCACTTGACTGAAACCATTCAGCAAAAATTGCTGCCATTTGGCCAGTTACAAAAGCAACTTCATGAAAGTTTGTTACACATCACGAAAATGAATCAGTCAGTTCTGATATCTTTCCAACCATCATTCGGCATCTGGGCCAAATGGGCTGAAGTCTTTAATGGTTTTGCCCAACAAATTGCATTCCTAAATGAGCCTGAATTCAAAAAGTTTGATTATAACTGGGTTGACATACTAGATTTTCATGAGAAGAAGGAACTCTATGAAGCATGGAAGAAAAAAGATGACGAATTAATTAAAAAAATTTTGACTGAAAAATTTTCTCAAAAAGAACTTCTTTATGAAATCTTAGAGGAAATTATAGAGAATAAATTATATTCAGAAAGGAAAGATATTCTAAAAGATGCCTTTGATGCTCATGCCGAAGGAAAATACACACTGGCAATTCCCGTTTTATTCTCACAGATTGATGGTGTGTTTATTGACATGCACAACGATTTGGATGGAAAGTTAACATATACATGCCCAAAATGCAATGAAAAATTGACTGCGCAACTTACTGCGAAGAATATTTCTGAAAATCTTTCATCCGTGATTGATCCGCTTATGCCAAATCTTATGAGTTTTACTTATAATATATTTGATGAATTCAGAAACGGAATCCTTCATGGTAAAAACACAAAATATGCTGACAGATACTTATCAACAAAACTTATATTAATTATATGTCAGCTATATTTAGATAATGAAGTAAAAGAGATAAAACAAAAAAAGGCAAAAAAAATTGAAAAGGCTCAATAAATTGAAGACTTCAAGCACCTATTTCTTCTTCTTCCTTCCGCCTCTAGCCATCTTTGCCATTGATACATCTCCCTTCTTGTCGACAAAGTAGAGATAGCCTGTTTTTCTTTTAATTCCGCATTTGTGAAGCACTTCCTGCTTTTTGCTTGACTTCTTGCCGGCTCTTGCCATTGCTACTCTGGCACAATCGCCACTCTTGTTCACGAAATAGAGATATCCCTTTTCTCTCTTTACTCCGCATTTGCATACAACTTCTGCCATTTTACCACCTTTTTTGATTTTTTGAATACAAATAGATGACTTGCTTAAATATATTTTGATTTTCAGACGCATAAAATATACAATATAAATAAAGGCTCTGTAGAAAGTCTTAAGTAAAACACCCCCTCTTGCATCGCAAAAGAGGGGTGGGGAAGGTTGAGTTCCCCATGAAAAGGAAAGAAAGGCTGGAAAATAAAGTTAAGCATTTGATAAGGCAAGCATGCTTGCCAAGATTTCTGCACAGATTTGGTCCAAAGAAATTTCTTCTTTGGCAGCTATGCTTAGGGCTTCTGATAAAAGAATCTTTCAGGCTAAGCTACAGGCGAGCAATGAAGTTTCTCGACGAGTTTTATGGAATAAAACTGCATTGGACAACCCTGCAAAAATTCAGAAGAAGAGTTCCTCTTGCGATTTGGCAAACCCTTCTTAAATCCACAAATAATAATTCAATTGCTGTTGCAGCAATTGATGGAACAAGTTTGCAAAGAAGTAATCCGAGCATGCATTATCTGAAGAGAATCGATAGGGAAGGGAATATTTCTGTTCCGATTTATTTGAATGTCATGATAGATGTCGTAAGAAGAAAGTTTATAGCTGTTAGACATCATGCAAAAAAGTCTGGAGAAGTTCCGGACGTTTATTATTTCTTTAAACAGTCTCCCAAGGAGATTGAACTTGCAGTTCTTGACAAACTCTATGATTCAGAAGGGCTGCATAGATTCTTCAGGCAAAGAGGCACTTACAGCATAATTCCAGTCAAGAAGAACTGGGCGAGAGGGCAAATGCGAAAGCAATTAAAAGATTGCTTTGATTACACCTTATATTGGCAGAGAAATTTGATTGAATCTTTGTTTTCTGCATTAAAAAGATTGTTTGGAAACCACTTGCGGGGTTTAACAGCCCGAACACAGAGAGCAGAAATATATATGCGGTTAATAGCTTACAATTTAGGGGCTATAATCATGGAGACTTTCTACTAAGCCATAAATAAAAGAAAGTTTAAATAACCAGATACATTAACAATATTCTATGATATCGAAACAACTTATAGAAGAACTAATTGCTACTTTAAATGATGAAAAGCAAAAAAAGTTAATAGAGTTATTCAAGGGAAATTATAACTTAAGAATATTAAAAGAAGCAATAGAAAAAAATATAGAAGATGATCTAAATGAGACTTAAAAGTATTACTATTCAAGGTTTTCGTGGGTTTAATGAAAACCAAACTATCACTTTAGATAATGATATTATCCTACTTTATGGTTTAAATGGTACCGGAAAATCTGGATTAGTCGAAGCAATAGAATGGTTGTTTTATGATGACATTTCTAGGAGGACAAGGTCTTTGTGTAAAAGTGAGTACACATCAGATACTATAAGAAATATCCACTACGATAAAGAAGAACCTCCCTTTGTTGAATTAACCGTAATTAAGTCTGGGATGGAAGTCAAATTAAAAAAGGAACTTATATCAGCAACAAAATGTAAATTCTATATTGATGGTAATGATGTCCCTGATTTTTCTTCATTGGGTGTTAGCTTTGATGATATTCATAAACCAATCTTGGGACAAAGTGAAATAAAAAGGTTTGTAGATACAGAACAAAAGGACCGTTGGGAAGAAATCAGTAGAATACTTGGTCTTGAAGAGATAGCTAATATAAGAGAGCAATTACTGAAGTTAAGGAAAGAAATTGAAAATGACTCTAAATTTCTGGAATTAAATGATTTAAAAAATAGTATTGGATATGATTTAAAAATTATTGGAGATTTGCAAGGATATGAAGATCTAGTGAATATGTTTCCCTATGAGAAGGCAAAATTTGAGAAGGATTTAATTGAATGTTTAAAGAAAAGTTTTTCTCAGGTGAGTAATAATATAAATTTTTTTAAAAAGTTATTAGAAGATAATCTAAACTTAATTCTTAAGACATCTTCAACTTCGGAAAATATCAAAAAATTGAACTACACTCAGGATAAGGAATTAGAGAAAGGTATTTTTGAATTAATAAAAAAAGCAAGAGAGCTGACAAAAGAACTTAATCTCTTGAAGGATTTTAAATTCCAAGAAGTTGATTTCTTCAGAAAAGGATTTGAATTAATTCATGACGAAATCTGCCCATTTTGTGGTGAAAAAACTATAACAAAAACTAAGAGAGAACATTTAATAAGTTGTCTAGAAGGCCATAAAGAGAAGTTAGATAAATATGAATTTTACTGCAAATTGAGAAAAGACCTTGCAGAATTGAAGGACGAACTATTTAATAAATTCAACGAAATGTTAATAAATCAGAAAGAACTTGAACTTGTGATTGATGATTTTTCTAAATATCCTGAATACAAAGAGACAGTTAAAAAATTAATAAATTTCTTAGATACAGACCTCAAAGAATTTTTCGATAAAATTAGTACTCAATCAGTTTCTTTTGATGGATTTACAAAATTGTTAGAAAGTATACCAAAAGATGAAGAAAACATCGCTAAATGCCAGATATTTGTGGATTCAATTGAGAAAGAACTAAATGAAATAATCGCACTGTCAATCAAACATGGAAATACTATTAATAAAATAAAAGAGGAACTGTTGCTAAAAACACCAGGACTTACACAACAAGATAAAAAAGCATTAAATACAATACACGCCATATTAAAAGTTATAAATAATAAAGGTAAACTAAGTCTGTTAGGTGTTTATAACAATAATTTAAGTAATCTTACTAATTTGATAGATAATGTAGAAGAGTTTGAAAAAAATAAGTCCGAGAATCTATTAAAAAATCTGTCCAATTCTATAAAGAAGTACTATAATGAGCTTAACCCTAACGAAGAAATAACATTTGAAGAGATTGTGCCATCGAGTGGTAAATCAAGAAAGGCAAAAATTAAAGGCAAATCTTTTGGGAAGGATATTAACCCTGTAAGTTGTTTCAGCGAGGCCCACACAAATTGTTTGGGATTGAGTTTATATTTTCCCCAGAGAGTAGAGAATAATCCCGACTGGGATTTTATCATGCTAGATGACCCAGTTCAATCAATGGATAACGACCATTCAATGAATTTAATAAAAATACTGAAGAATCTGTCCAAAAATAAACAAATAATTGTGCTTAGTCATAGTCATAATTTTAAGGAAGATTTTAATGCCTTATTTTATGATAAGGACTATCTAAGTTATGATTTCTCAGATTATAAAAAAGAGGGTCCGAAGATAACTCTAATGAAAGGAAACGTAGATAATTGTCTAGAGTTTGCAAAAAAATTAGTTACTGGGACTCAAATTGAGAGACATGCAGCAGGGTCAAGTGTAAGAAAGGCATTGGAAAATTTTGCTGCTGAAATTCTAATACAAAAAGGTAAACTAGGTATTATGAAAGTGACCAAAATGACTCTAGAAGACCGTCTTATTAAGATTGAAGAACTAAAGCTGTGCTCCGTTGATGATATAGGAGAAATAAAAGCTTTACTTAATATTTTGGACCCAGCTTCCCATGGAAAACCCAGGAGGGACCCTTCAACTACAGAAATACTAAATGGTATAAAACTAGTCGAGAAGCTGAAACACTATCTTTAATTTAAGATTTATGAATATATGCTTAATTGAATTTGTTTCATTTTACGGCCATCAAATTCATCTGCAGCTTATTAACATCATCAATCTTATACGCAAATGCTGTCTTTCCATTCTTTGGCAGGCACTTTAAAGCAGATTGCCACACAAAGTCAAGCTCGTCAAGTGTTGTCTCATTGTTTCCTGTTAAAATCAGTATTGCATTTTTCATACCTTTGAGCTTTGGCTTGAGCAATGTATCTGCATTATCTGTGGAGCCTACTTCAAAAGAATGAAATTTTGCTTTCTTTGCATTCTTTGTTACCATTTTGAAATCTTCCAAGCCAAGATTTACCATCATTTTTCCATAAATTGCATTAAATAATGCAGAATAATAAATATTGTTTATCTTATGCTTTTCGAGAAATCCCCTTAAATTTTTTATGCTATAATTCCTTGTTTCATCTGAGTCATTAATATTTTTAATTTTTTTTTCAATTTTTTGCCGGGCTGCCAACTTAAATAATTCCAGTAGCCGCAGCACATCTTTTTTAACTTTGATATTAATTTTATTCACATCCATTGAAAGTGTTCGTAATTTGTAATAATCAGAAGACTTGCCTATCCGCTCAAGGTGAGGCTTCATCAGGTTTTCAATGTCCTTTGCAATCTTAGGGTTGACTTTCTTTTTGCACTTTTCAATTTTGGCCTTAATCATTTTTCCATTTCAAAAACTTGTTCACTAACTAGTATTTTACCTTTATACTTTGTAGTAATCTGCAAGGCAGCATTTTCTCTGTCTGTTTGTTCAAAATTTTCATTTAAAAAGATTGTTTTAGTTTCCATTTTATTGCACATATTTTAAAAAAAACAGTTTCCTATATTCTAAAAACTTTTTATGCTCATTTTTTCCTCCAATAATTATTTTTCCAGGATATTCCTTTTTTTTAAATTCCTTAATAACTATGCCAATATAATTTTGATTATGGTTAAATGGGTCACTTCCAGAATCATGCAAGTTGCATTTAATGCACAATATATTTTTTATATCTTTGACGGCAATTCCTTCTAGAATTTTAAGGACAAAAGATAACACATCTTCAATGCTTGATTCACTATCTTCCAGAAAACAATCTATAATAACCTCTTGTTTTAGATTGTAAAATTTCTTTAGAAGAAAAACTTTCTTTTTTAGCAAAAGTTTTCTGCAGAAATTTAAATCTTGGTTTTTAGCTTTTGCAAAATCCCTAGGCAAAGCATCAATGGTAAATGCGGGACTATCCATGGAGATTTTATACTGTGGCACATTTTCAGGTGTTTTCATTTTTCCTAATCTCATATCCCTATCATTTGAAGCAAACTCATCTTCAGGCTCTTCATAAGACTCCTTGTCATATTTTCTCTTCTGTCCTTTGCGAGCTTCCACTAAGATTTCCAGTGTTTTAAAGTTCTTATTATTCATTTTGGTCTTCCCACTATATTATAAAATTCTCTTATTTATATATCTTTCTATTTAATAGTATAATATTATACTTTATTATAGAAAAGGATATAAATGCTATGTTCTTTCTCAATACTATGGAAAATTATATAAAAGAGTCATCTATATCGGAGCTGGAGGGTGGTAATGATATGGGTAAAAAAGTTCTGATAGCTACATTATACAGCCCTGAGCCAGTTATTCTTGCTACAACACGCCTTGGCCCTGAGCGCTTAATTCTATTAGTTGATAAAGAGCCTAGCAAGGAACAAGAGAACAGCCTTAAAATTATACAGGATTCACTAGGAAAGGTAATTGAGGTCAAAGTTGTCAAGACTGATGTATATGACATTGTGGCAGTTGCCACTAAATGTGTTGAAATAATTGACTTGCAGCCAAAGGATGACCCAATTTATGTTAATATCACTTCCGGGCGAAAAACTAAAGCCATTGGATTATTATTTGCTGCTTACGCAAGGCATGACAGGGTTAAGAAAATTGCCTATAATCCGGAAGAGGATAAGAGTGCAGTTGTTTATTTACCTAGACTGAGTTTTAAGCTTACAGAAAGCGAGAAAAAGGTTCTTGAAGCGATTGGAAATGATTCGTTTGAAAACCCAACAGAGCTTGCAAAGAAAGTTGATTTGTCAACTGCAATGCTTTACAGGTCGCTTGATGAGCTAAAAGATCAAGATTTAGTAACAACAGAGCAAGGCATTAAGCTGACTGATGCGGGAAAGATAGCGAGGCTTTAGTTTAGGGTGAACCCATGAAAGATAAAATGAACACTCAAAATGTTAGTTTGGCTGGAGAATTCTTTGTGCTTGCACAGCTTTCACTTCGAGGTTATATAGGTACACTTACTTTAGGTCATACTAAAGGGGTGGATATACTCGTTTCAAACGAAAAAACAGGTAATATGTTTAGACTCGAGGTAAAAACAGCTAGTAAAGGTCCATGGAGAACTAATATTTTTGGAAACAATTATGAGTGGATGATGGATATCAAACATGAAACTATAATTGATAATAAGTTATTCTATTGTTTTGTTTATCTTAAAAACTTGATAGAAATGCCTCTTTTTTTTATAGTTCCAAGCAACATAGTAGCTAATTATTGTGTAGAGGAACACAAAAAATGGTTCGATGCTCCAAGAAAAAATGAAGTAAAAGAAACTACTATGAGGACATTTAGAATTGGAATAGATCCAGATGCACATGGGTTGCCTTTAGAAAAATACGAAAATAAGTGGGACTATTTTGATTAATAGTCCAAAGATAGCGAGGTTGTGAAATTGAAAACATTTGAAATTAAAAAACTAAGTGAAGCAATAGAATATATGATGGAAAAGCACGGAGCAGATACCCGCAAGGGTTCTACCATACCTTATTTTACGCATCCTATTGGTGTTATGAATATTCTACTAGAAGAACAATCATTTGATTCTAAAATTAATGAAGATGTTATTCTTGCAGGACTGTTCCATGATTTAAATGAAGATGCAAATGTTACTATTTTAACTATAGAAGAAAAATTTGGAAAGGAAGTTGCGAGATTAGTCAAGAATGCGTCTGAGCCGGAAGGCTTGAAAAAAGCTAAAGATCAGATAGGCAACTGGAAAAAAAGAAAAGAACACTCTTTAAACTTACTAAGAACTGCGGATAAATTCACAAAAATGGTAATTTGCGCTGACAAATTGGATAATGCCCGAGCTATACATAGAGACATTATTTCAGGCCTTGATGTTTGGAAAAAATTTAATGCGCCTTTTGATGATATAAAATGGTATTATGAATCAATACTTCAACTGCTTAAATCAGGAAATAGCATTGAGAATACCAGGATGTTTAAATTACTGGAGATAGAAGTAAATGAAATATTTAAAATACCTATTAAAAACTGCGGTTAACTGATGCAAGTAAGATAGTGAAGTTATAAATTAAGAACATAACTATTAATCCAGATAAGTAAGATAAACAAATTAAAAAAATAATAAAATGAATATTTGGGAGAAAATAGTGAAAAGTTTAAATATTGACCATGAAAACTATAAATTGGGGCGGTTAAAATAGAACAATCAGATTTTGATACTAACAATAATTTGAATAAGGTATTTATTCATCCAGATTTTAATGCAACGATTGAACAAATAAATAAACTAAATATCCAACTTCCTAAAAATCCAACTACAGGGGAGTTAGACTTCCATTTGAACACATACCCAACAGATGGTAAACTAATCACAAATATGGAAGAAATCAAACCATTCAAGTTAAATGCAAAAAATGGGGAGAAAATGGCCCACGAGAACATTGCAATATCAGCTTATGATGAATCAATCAATAAATTCTCAGCACTGGAAGGTACCGCTTTCTTAACTTCGCATTCATTAGTTTTACAGCATAAAGACGGATATATTCCTCAAGCTTTCTTGACATTCTATTTTTATACAAGGTCCAAAACTTATACGCAAAAATCAAGATTTATAAAATACTCAGATGATCCAGAAGTAGATTCTAAAGTAGATTATGTAAAAGACCGCACAGATTTTATAATTAAGAACACTCCAAAAAATTCAATCGCATTTATAGACGGACCCTTGATAGGTGGTCAAGTAAGTGCATATACATACAAACTCAATAAAGAACTTCTACAAAAAAATGTAATCCCATTTTTCGTTGTGAAAAATACAACAAGTAATCTGGTTACAGATAATATTCTGGAACTTAAGGGCAAATACAACTCAGACCTACACTGGGCATATAGTACCTTGTCTGCTGGTGAGAGGACAAATTTCTTTAAGTATGTAGACCAACATAATCCTAGGAACGCTAAACTATTTTGTTATATCAAAGGATTTAATTCAAGTCCTCAAAGAGTAGAATTTCACCTAGAAACATTCGAAAAATTTGAAAAACAAATTCCGGGCATGATGGATTTAATATATTATTTACTTTTAGTTCAAGGAGATTGGAGGAATCCACAAATAAGAACAATAATCATAGCTGAGAAATACGCTAGGGCCACACTAAGACTGTTTAATATAAACAAACTAGCCGAATCAGCCGGCATAACCCCTACAATAAATCAAGAAAGATTTGCGTGGTGAAAAAATGACATGGACTGTAATAGGTGAGAAAAACGGTAAGATTCTCTTGGCATCCAAATCAATTGTTCCAGGTATTCTGCCAAAGGGAGCTTATTTGACTGTAGAAGATGGTGAAACAAAATTCATCCTAAGAGTGGATGATAGTCAGCAGCTTGAACCATATTCTCCATCACCAATGATAATAGACATGGACTTATCTCCTTTAAGTCAAGACCAAAAATGCCAAAATATGATATCTGCATATCGAGTAAAGGATTTATCTAACCGTGAAGATGGACTTATTGATTACATTAAACCTCAATTGTCTGCTAGACGCTCTACACAAGAAGAAGTTGATTTGGCATTGGGGGGTAATAAAGAAGGCCCTAAAGTTTTTCTTGCAACAGTTCATTCTTCTCAAAATCAACTCTTGATAGATGAGAAAAATAAATTCATAACTGTGAACTTGCCTATTGATACATTTTTTCATCAAATATTGATTTGCGGTAAAACTGGAAGCGGAAAAACTGTTGGAATCAAGTACCTATCTCAATACTTCTTAGAAAAATTAAATGGTGCTGTTCTCGCCGTAAACGTAAAAGAATCAGATTTGCTCAGAATGAATCATCCTTCTGAAGAAAAGAGTGCTAAAGAGTTAGAAGCGCTTGAGGAAACTGCACACGGGATAGATAATTTTATGGTATACTATCCGGCAAATGCTGAAATAACTCACACTAAAAAAGTAGATGCAGATTATACTAAAAAAATCACTTTAAATGTTAAAGAAATAGAACCGGAATCATTAACAGGGCTTCTACAAAACATTTCCGACATAGGTGCACAAAGTCTACCCAGCATATTTAGAGCATGGCAAGAAGAACAAAAGGAAAGCAGAGATGATAAAGAATTTAAGTTTAACAATTTTGTGAGATATTTCTCCAGAGGAATTGATGATAAGTGTAGATTTAGGACTTTAAATGAAAGGGGCGATGAGGATGAAGTTACCTTACACAGGGGGACTTTTGAAAATATTAAAAGAAGTTTGAATATAGCGATGCTATTTTTTGATAATGAAGAAGCCGAGTGCCTGACTGATGATGATATACTTCAAGCTGGTAAAATGTCAGTCATTGATGTGGCTGTTACCAATGGTAGACAGTTCGGCGCAATATTGCTTAGAGATTTGCTCCATAAGATTGTTGCTGCCAAAAATGAAGGAAAAACAGACATACCCATACTAATAATAATAGATGAAGTTCACAGTTTCTACAATACAGATGCATTAGAAAATGCATTAGGAGATTTAGACACCATCTGTAGAACAGGAAGAAGCCAAAAAATAGGAGTTATCTTTGCTTCTCAAAACCCCACGGATATCCCCTCTGGACTATCTAGCGTAATTAACACTAAAATATTTTTTAAAACAGATGCTCATTTGGCAAAAACGCATGGTGTCATTGTATCCCCTCAAGAAATGGAAGGACTAAAGGCAGGGTTTGCTACAGTTTCTATACATGATATGCCTCAAGTAAAAATAGTTAAGTTTCCGATGGCATTTGCTGGAGTATTCAAGTAGGTGATAAAAATGGAAGAAGAAAGTTCAATTAAAGATTTGTTTGAGACTCTGCTGAAAGAAGATAACGAAAAGAAGATAATAAGGCTGATAGTAGACGACAAAGAACCTGAAGAAATAGTAGAAATTTTACTAAATTCGAAGGAGCACTGATAATAATGATAGAATATGATTATTTGATAGAGAGGGACGAAGGAAACGAAGTCAAGGAATTTAGGCCGGATAAAATTCCAAAAAAAATGGAGAACTTATGCTACATTGAGGGTCCTAATTCATCCGGAAAAAGCACGCTTCTAAATATTATTGCTCTAGGTCTTTATGGTTTAAAGAATAATCGTTTGCATCCAGCACTACAAGACAAGCTAAAAAGTTTAGTAGGTTCAAATCATCAAAAATTAAAATTTACCATTAAAATTAAGAATAAGAATGGTAGTTTGGAGATCGTCTCTGAAAAATTGGATTTAAATAAACCAGACATTATAGTAAAAGAAATAACTTCAAATGGGGAAAGAAAGTTGTCTAAAGAAATGTTTGAACGCGATTACAACTTAATATATGATATTCCACATGACCCAACTCAAAGATTGAACCATTTAATTGATGACATTAAAGATGCCCAAATTAGATATGGAAACAGTATAGGCAGATTAAAAGAGACCGTTAGGAGAATACTTGCAGAAATAGACAGCTCACGCAACCCAAAAAGGATCAGTGAACTTAATACTCAATATAATGATAAAGAAAATGAACTAAGTATTTGCAATAAAACTATTGAAAAACAACAACTGCAACTAAATATAGTTGAAGATTACACTTATTTCCGATTTTATAATGAATATAAAATTAAGCTAAATCAAGTTCAAGGAAAAATAGACAATTTGAGAAAAAACGCAGTAAAAACAGAAAAGAAAACTCACAATCAAAATTCTGAATATTACACAAACTTAGAGATAGCTAGAAGAACAGTACAAGAAATGCAATCTATTTATAACAAAGTTAGTGACTTATTAAATATTTCTCTAACTAAAGATAAGCACTATTTGAATATATGGCAAAAAATTGACCTCAAAAGAGCTTTAGAAGAATTGCAATTTGATGAAAATCTAGAAGAGTGTATTTTGCATTTTAAAAGAGTTTTAAGGGAGCAAGAAGATGAGCTAAAAGAAGATGAGTCTTCAAAGGAAGCTGACTTCTTTAATGCTTTGATAGAAGTTCTTGAAAGTTATAAAAGATTTAATTTAACCATACCTGGCATGGAGAAAAGTATTTCAGAATTTATTAATGACCTGAAGGTTGCTGCTGAAAAACATGATACTATTATTAAAAAAAGAAAAAATATTGAGGAAACAGATGCCGAGTTAGCAAAGCTAAAAAGGGAAATGGATAAATTGAATACGTCAGTTTTTCCAGATATGATACGCCTTAAACCACTACTAGGCACAAAAATGTCTGATTATATCACGGAAAATGCTGAACAAGAAATTAGCTCATTAAACAATCAATTAAGCGAATTTCAGAATAAATATGAATACTATGAAAACCTATATTCTGCCAAAGGCAAACCTATTGAAAAGGAAATTATGTCAAAGGGTGGTAAAAAAATTCGAGATTATATCTCATATACTGAAGAGCAATTAAAAGATAAAATCAAAGAACTTAGAAATTCAATCAATGATGAGACAGCAAATAAACGCACATTAGAACACTCAAGAATTTCTATATCCACTGAGTTAGAAAGGCTGAAAGACAAAAAACCACATAGATATCAAAATCAAGTAGAAGCTTTAAATGAGTTGTTGTCCAAGTTAAACTTATTGGAATCAAAGTTCAAAATAGACTATGACAGTTATATTAAGGAAATAATAGATAAGAATTTGTCCAAAAATATAACAAAGGAACAAGAAAACTATAATGATGCCATTTTTCATTTCTTAGCTAAAAAAATTGGGAGATTTGCTCATATTAATAAAGAGTATAAGGCAATTAAAGTTGATTTGATAAATGGAATAATTCATACAGAGGATAAAAAAAGAATCCATTTGCAAGACATGGGAACTGGTCAAAGCCAAAGTGCATACTTAAAAGGTCTTTTGAATACTTCTGACAAAAGAAAAGTAATTGCTATGTTTGATGAAGTTGCAATGATGGACAATAAATCCTTGGAACCGATTTACAAGAAATTTAGAGAGTTATATGAAGGAGGAAAATTATTAGCAGGGATAGTGGTTCAGCGTGGGGAAGAAGTAAATGTTATATCTAAAATAAAGTGATATTAATGGAAGAAATAGTTGACTTAGAAAAATTTTACAAAAAAATCCAAGAATCTCTTAGTAACAGATACAAGGAAAAAATAGAATCAATTTTTTTAAGAATGTTAGAAATTAGAAGTGCCGTTGACAGATTTCGATTACTCAAGGAAGCTTCAATTTCAAAGTTTCAATTTACAGGAGAATCGGTTAGGAATCTGATGGAAAATGGGTTTATCAGAGTAACAGATGAAGAAAATAAATATACATTAACTGCTAAGGGTATCTTAGAGTATGAGAAAAAAAATGGTATACTAATAGAAGAAAAAATATGGAATTTTATAGATAAAAAATATTTTGATTTATTTTCTGAAAGTAAAAAAGAACTCAATGAAAAAGAAAAATTGATTGTTTTTGTAATGATTGCCGCAAGGGCATTTTCCAAGAAATCAAGTATAGACTTAAAGAAAGGTGACATTGCACTAAGTAAGTGGGAAGAAATAATTCTATCCTCTTACAACTTCCTAAAAGATTTAAAAATTATAGACAAGCTAAATGAAAATAATATATTTGGTAGTGAAAAGAACTTCCACAAAGTATATACTTTCTTCAAAAATGGTGGAAAAGATGTTCCAAAAAAAACTAAAGGTTTTTACAAGACTTCAGGTGACCAAATGTATTGCTTAGACATTTCTAATAATGCGGGGAAGATAGAAATGGACGCTTTAAGATTACTATTCAACAAAATTTTTGGACATCGTAAATTAAGTACTGATGAGATTGATAAATTATTCAATTATTTTAATGAAATTGCTTCCACAAAAAATATATACATTTTTGATGTTAAAGAACACATTTTCCATAATCCAGAATATGACAATATAATAAAAGACGCTTTATTAACTGCATAGTAAAATCATATGGAAACAATAAATTATCTCGAGAAGTTTTATAATGCTCTTTATAGCAGTTTAATCAAGAAATACAAAAAAGTAAAAAATAAGTCCATTTTAGTCTGGTTTTTTGATATTAAAGAAAACGACCGATTAAGGCTGATAGGGGATTCTAAAATTAAGAAAATTCGAATACCTAAAGAAATAGCTGAGGAATTAATAAAAAATAATTTGATAAGAGAATCTGATACTGCAGGGGATTATGTTATTACTGCTATGGGTGTATGGGATTATGAGAGCACTAAAAATATTTTATCCCAAGATATCTTATTAAAAGAAATTGATGGAAAATATTTTAACACGTATAATGAATTAGAAAAACCCCTAGCAGACAGGCACAAGATTATTTTAATGGCAATGATTGCTGCAAGGTCATTTTCAGAAAAATCTCCAATGAATTTAAAAAAAGGAGATTATGCAATGAATACTTGGGAAGAGATTATAAAAAGGTCGTATGAATTACTTAACAAATTAGGTATTGTTTATGAAATGACTGACGAGCAAATTTTTGGAAAACCTGGAAACGAACATAAAGTGAGTAATTTAATTAGGCATAGCGACGCAATACCCAAGAGAACTAGGGGCATTTACAAAACAGCAGAATCTCGAGACCAGAAATATTATTTGACATTATTTAGTTCTGGAAAAATTGATGTGGGAAATCTAAAATTACTGTATAGACAAATATTTGGAGATAAAAAATTAACTCATTCAGAAATAGATTTGATATGTAATTTCTACAACGAAATTGCATCAACAAAAAACATGTACATATTTGATTTACACGAACATATATTTCATAAACCTGAATATGATAATGTAATCAGAGATGCTCTGATAACACTATAATAAAATGAATTATATAACAATCCATGGCGGAGCTAATGAAATAAACGGCGGGAACAAGTTTCTTTTGGAAGATAAAGATTATAGTTATAGAAGATAAATCAAAAACAAAATGCCACCACTACTCTCAAAATCAAAATATCTTTATGGAATTCAATGTCCAAAATTATTGTGGATGTTTATACATGAGCCTGAAAAATTTCCCAAAGTCGATGAAGTTACTCAGCATAGGTTTGACGAGGGGCATCTTGTCGGAGAGTTAGCCAAGAAAGTTTTTCCAAGCGGGATTGACATTAAAACTGATGATTTTAATGAAAACCTAAAGAAATCCAAAGAACTTCTGGCTAAAAGAAAGCCATTATTTGAAGCTGCTTTTAAGAATGAAACTATATATGCCAGAGCCGACATCTTGTTTCCAGTCAATCAAAACCAATGGGATGTAATTGAGGTTAAAAGTTCAACAAAACCAAAAGAATTGCACATCCATGACCTTGCCTTTCAGAAATATTGCTATGAGCAAGCTGGACTGAAAATTAACAAATGTTTCTTGATGCATATAAACGGTGAATATGTAAGGCAGGGCGATATAAATCCTAAAGAGTTATTCACTCAGCAAGATGTTGATGAACTGGTTAATGAAGCAAGCAAGGACATTAAGGATAAAATTAAAACAATGCTTGATATAATATCTGCTGAAAAAATGCCAGGTGGAAAGATTTGCGATGAATGCAAAGGCCCTGGAAGCTGCCCATTGCCGGATGAATGCTGGTCATTTCTGCCTGAAAATAATGTTTTTAACTTGTACCGAGGAGGAAAAAAAGGATTAGAGTTATTCCAATCGGGAGTTTATTCAATTAAGGATATACCAGTCAGCTTTAATCTTTCCGCAAATCAGGTCATTCAAAAAAGATGCGAACAGACAGGAAAGCCTTACATTGACAAAAAGGGAATTAAAGGATTTATGGATTCCTTAGAATTTCCACTATATTTCCTTGATTTTGAGACTTACAACACCGCAATACCATTGTATGACGGATTAAGCCCCTACCAGCAGATTCCCTTCCAATTTTCCTTGCATATATCAGATTCCATAGATTCAGAGCCTATTCACAATTCTTTTCTTGCTGAAGGAGATAAAGACCCGCGCTTGGATTTTTTATCAGCATTGAAAAAAGTTACTGGGAAAAAAGGAAGTATTATAGTTTACAACCAATCTTTTGAAAAAAGGATTATGAATGAATTAGGCAGGGCTTTTCCTAAAAATGAAGGATGGATTAATTCATTAACTGGCCAGTTTGTTGACTTGCTTGCTCCTTTCCAAAAATTTTATTATTATGATTCTAAGCAGCAAGGCAGTGCTTCCTTAAAAAAAGTGCTCCCTGCCTTAACTGGAAGGTCTTATGCAGATTTGGAGATAGCCGATGGGGATTCCGCTAGCTTACAATATCTTTATATAACTCATGGGGCGACTGATGGAACTGAGCCTTCAGAAAAGGAGATAGTTGATATTCGACAAAATCTTGAGAGGTATTGCGGTTTGGATACGGAAGGAATGGTGGACATATTAAAAGTTTTGAATGTGATGGTAGGAAGGTAGAGAGTTTTGGCAGAAAAAATTAAGGAAGAAAGAAATGACTGATTTTAACCAAATTTTAAGAGAGGGAAAAATAGTCGATAATAAGAGAGTCAAATCCCTCAATATGAAAGAAGTTCTTAAGATTATTGCTCAAGATTCTACCAGTTTTAAATGTGCAGTAGGTTACTTTTATCTTGAAGGATTAGTTGAAATTGTCAATTCCCTGAAAGATCTCCAAGAAATAAAGATTTTGATGGGTTACGAAACAACAAGACCAACTAAGGATCAGTTAATTAAAGCTTTCAAGGACAAATTCAACGAACTTGACATAAATGAGCATACAAAACCTGCTTTAAAATTATTCTATCAATTAGTGAAAGAGTATAAGACTCTCAAGGTGAGAGTTTACTTTGGTGATGATAAAAATCCTGAAAGGCTACATAGCAAATCATATTTATTCCTAAGAAATATGCAAACAACTAATATACTCGATAGATATAAAGCAGGAATAATCGGCTCTTCAAATCTTACACCTAGCGGATTAGTTGGAAACACAGAATTAAACTACATCATAACTGAAGCAAGAGATTTAGAAGATGTTGAATTATGGTTTGAAAATTTATGGAGCAAAGGAACAGAAGATTTTGAGAAGTTAAATGTTGCAGAAGCAATTGCTGAAGCAATTGAAAAATCCAAGTTCAAAGAAGAATTACAGAACACATTCATTTACATAGAACCTAAAGAATTCTTGAAAATACTGATAAAATATCTAAATGCAGATTATTTATTTGAAGAATTTAAGAAATCAAAATTGCTCCAATTTCAAGTTATAGATTTTAGAAGAGTTCTAAATAATTTTAATAGTAAAGGTTATCGGGGTTGCTTCCTGACTTCTTCAGTTGGATTAGGAAAATCTTATGTTGCTTCTCAAATTGCTAAATACTTTTTGAATAATGATAAAAAAGTGATGATACTTGCTCCTGCAGGTTTAGTCCATAATGACGACCAATGGCCTAGGTATCTCAAAGAGTTTGAAATTTATGATAAAGTTAGTCTAGTCTCTATGGGTGAATTGCAGAAAATACCAGATATATTTAAAATTAAGAAGTATGCCAAGAATTATGGTTTGATTATAATTGATGAAGCCCACAATTACAGAAATCCAGATGCTTACAGAACAAGAAATCTAAGAAAGATAATTGATGAAAATGGAAGCTCCAAAATACTATTCTTAACAGCAACACCAATTAATACTAGCTTAGATGATTTGCTTAATCTAGTTAAATTATTCCATAGGAAAGGACAAAATTTACTATTTGATACTTTAGTTAGAGAACTTGGGGACTTGATTAATCTATTCAAAAATAAAGAATGGGAAGAGTTAAAAGACTCTGAAAAAAATGAATTATCTGAAGTACAGGAAGGAATAGAAAAAGAGATGTTTGTTAAATCAACAAGAGAAACGATAAAAACATCATCTGATTATATAGAAGAGTTAAAGACTTTTTCAAAAGTAGATATTACCAAAATAAAAGATCCTGATGTTGAAGAAATCAAATACGAACTCGATTCTCGCTATAAAGATATTGTAAACGGAATTGTGAATTTTATTAACAGCTTATCGGCCGCACATTTAAGGCTTTTAGATCCTGAGAAGGGTGTCCGTTTGGGTGGTTTTTTCAAATGGATTCTGTATAAACGATTTGAAAGCGATATCAGTGCATACTATCTGACGCTTAAAAGATTATCCAAGAAAAGCACTATGATACTTAATGCTGTTGAAAAGCAGAATACTAAATATTTGGAAGAAGAGGAATACGAAGATGATATTGACATAAACTTTGATTTGGACTTCAAAGATAAACTTATTGAAGTCATCGAAAAAATCAAAGCAGGAAAAGGCACAGAACATCTAAAGATACTAGATGAGTTAAAAACAGATGTTAAAAAAATCAATCAACAAATACAACAATTAGAGCCATTCCTCAAAAAAGACTCGGAAGTATTATTCAAAAATGACCAAAAAATAAATCAGCTAAATTCTGTTTTTAAAAATAATAAAAATAAAAAAATATTGATATTTACGGAGTATAAAGATACGCTCAGAGCTATAAAAGAGTATTTCAAAGACTCCATAAATCCTGATGAGATAAGGTTTGTTGATTCTAATACTAAAAACAAACAGTCAATAATAGAGAAATTTAACGATTTGAAAGATAAACTAAGATTTTTATTGACAACGGACACATTATCTGAAGGTTTTAACATTAGTGGAGCAGATTTGGTAATAAACTTTGATATTCCTTATAACCCTGTAAGAATAATCCAAAGGATAGGGAGAGCCACGCGTTTGGATTTTCCTAAAGAGATAAATGTTCTAAATTTTAGACCTGACGATGACATTGATTTTGAATTAAAGCTAGTTGAAACGATGGAGTTAAGGATTAAAGATATTATCAGGTTTGTAGGTGTTGAATATAGGATTTGGTTTGAAACAGAAAAAGAGATTTTATTGGAGAGAAGAGCTAAAGATAAAAGAATGTATCTTGAAGTTCTTCAAAAAATACGAAGCAACCTAAGAGAAGGAAATTTTAAGGATTTAGAAATTGCTCTCGACTATTCAAAACCAATCTTAATATTTTTACAGAAAGCAATTAAGAAGCATGACCTCAAGAAAGAAGATTTAGAAAAAGTCAAAATCCCCTCTGGCAAAAGTTATACTACATTTAAAGGCGAAAATGGTTTAAGCATTGTTTACAAAGATACTGATTCTTATAATGAAGAAATTCTATCAAATAAGGAAATCATTGAATTAAACAAAAGAATAGACTTTGAAAGTGTTTTTAAGCAAGAAATTAATTCTTTTGAAGAATATTTAGGCAAGAAAAAGAAGGAAGATATACGAATGCAATACTTCAATGATAATGTTGATAAGTTAGTAAACAATATATTGGATTTTATTATATCTGAAAAGCTGATTGAGTTATATTCAGATATATCTAAGCTTAAAGATGCTCTTGAGCAAGTAAGACATAAATGTGGAAGCACAACAGAAAAAGTTGCAAAAAAGATAATAGTTGAACTGAAAGAAGAAATAACTAAAGACAGGATTAAACAATGGATTAGTGAGTTAGAAGAGAGCTTTACTAAAGTTGATATTCAACAAAAACTAGATAATAAAAAAGAGTCCCTGTTTGCAATAGGGTTTATAGAGAAATAATCATGGAAGTTCAAGAAATTTTAGAAGGTAAAAAGAAAGTTGTAGAGTTCCTGAAAGAAAAAGGATTACAGGAAGAAAAAGATTATTCTGATGATGAATATACAGATGGAACATTTTTCAAAATAGACAAACGAAAGCTTCTTGTTATTTACGAAGTATTTGAAGAAGAAAAAATAAAAGAAATAAAAGACCATTTCCTAATTGACAGAGGTTTAAGTTATTGCATAATTATTCTGGATGGGAAATTGATATTTTTCAGGAATTTTGGAGAGATTAAACACTTTATTTATTCTGAAAGAACAAAAAATAACCCATCTAAAATAGATAAACTTAAAAACATCTCTGCCATGGATTCTTTATTCCAGTCAAAAGACATATCTGCATCATTTTACGAAGCTTTCAAGCTTAAAAGAAATCTTCTTGTTCAAAACATAAAAAATGATGTTGAGCCAGTGCAAAAATATCTAATTGCACAGAAGATTTTTGACAGATTCTTCTTTATTTATTTTCTCTGTCACAAGGGGATTATTAAATTTAAAGATGGCAAAAAAATATCAGGAGACAACCTATTTACAAAAATACTCCTAAAAAAAGGAAATTTCTTACAGAATCTTAAAAAATTGTTTCATCTCTTTAATTCGCAACCTAAAAACATTCTTGAGATTGGGGATTATCAAATTGTTATACCCTATTTGAATGGCGGATTATTCAGACCTGATGTCTTGGAGCAAGATTTAGATATTAAGCTAAAGGATGATCAATGGGAAGAAATCTTTGAATTTTTGAACAGCTATCATTGGATTATTGAAGATGTAAAAGCAACAGAAGAAAACGAAGAAAAGATTTTAACTCCTGAAATCTTAGGCCACGTATACGAAAGAAGTGTTGTAGAATGGGAAAGCAAAGTATTTGAAGAACAAATTGAAGCAACTGTAAAAAAAACAACTGAAAGAAAGAAGAAAGGGGTTTATTATACTCCTGAATCAATAACCAATCACATATCGACCAACACCATAATTCCATCTCTGCTTTACCAGTTAGGGAATAAATATTCTTCTTTTGACGATTTGATTGAATCCAATAATAAAAAAGACATGAAAGAGGCTTTAAAAAAACTTGATAAAATTAAAGTTTTAGATCCTGCATGTGGCTCCGGAGCATTTTTAATTAAAGCATCAGAAGTAATTTTCGGACTTAAAAGAAGAATAAATTATGAACTAAAAGATAAAAAAAACTTCTATGATTTAAAACTGGACATAATTACCGAGAACATTTATGGAGTAGATATTCTTGCAGGAGCAATAGAGATTTCTAAATTAAGACTATGGCTTTGGCTTATTTCTGATTATGAAGAATCAAAGAACGAGATTAAGGCACTTCCAAACATAGAGTATAATTTGAAAGTTGGGAACAGCTTAGTGGGTTGGCTTGATGAAAAACTGGTTCAGATGCCAATGAATACGCCACTTACCGATAAAGTTGATGACATATTTACTGAATTGATTGCATTGTCTAAGAATGGAGAAGGTGGAGAGCTAAAAAAAGCAAGAGAACTCCTAAGAGCATACAAGTTAAATGATTATATTGAAGCTTACTATATTTTATACAAGATTTACAGAAGAACCCACGGACTAAAAGCAGAGAATTTGAGAAGTATAATTGAAACTATCAGAAAAGCAATATATGCAACAGTAACTCCTGCATTTTTAGAATGTGTAAACAAGAAAATAAAACCAAATTATGATAGCAAAAAACCACCAATAACAATTCAAGAATTCTCGAAACTTCAAGTATTCCACTGGAGAATAGACTTCGGACATATTATACTTAATGGGGGGTTTGATGTTGTAATCGGAAATCCACCATATGGTAATATTCTTTCTTCTACAGTTAATAAAATATTATCTGTGGGTCATGGTGAATATAGTGAAATTGCTGCAGATTTTTTAGAAGTCGAAATGAATATTTTGAAAAAAGGAGGATATATAGGAAATATCACTACCATTGCTATCATTAAGAATAGTAGATTAGTAGAATTGCACAGAAAAATCGAAACAAAATTAAAAGGCACTAAAATTGCTAGTTTTGCCAGAAGACCTTCGAAGATATTCGCAGATGCCGAGATTAATGTTGCAATCATAATAGCCTCTAGAGGAGAAGGAGGAATTATTGAAACAAGTGATTTTATTAGGTTTAAGGGTGAGGCAGATCTTCAAACTATTGAATATTCAGTTGTTTCTGGCTTAATTTTGAGAGATAAAATGGGTTCTTCAAATACTCAAACTAATTTTGAGGTGATTCCTGCTGTAGGACCAGAAATTAAGAGAGAAATATTACTCAAATTGGCAAAAAAGAAGAGAATAATAGAAGATTGTCGGGGCAATAATTACCCTCTTTTTTTTAGAAGGGCTGCAAATTATTGGATGAATATTTCTATAGAACAAATGAATAGTTCTAAAAATATGATAGAAATTATTTTTGATAATGAATTAGAAAGAGATTTTATTTTTTTGGCAATGAATTCTTCTCTTTTTTACTTGTTTTGGTGGACGTTTTGCAATATGCATGACGTAAACGAAGGTAGAGTTTTTAAATTTCCTGTTCCTGACAAAAAAGACCTTATTGAAAAAAGTAGTGAAATAAGAAACAATAAAACTAAACTTTGGAAAAAATTAATGGAAAATTATTATCCGGATCAGCGTCATCAATTTATTATGCCTAATCTAAAACAAATGATTGATGAAATTGAAGAATTCATTGGAACATTTTATGACCTTAATAATAAGGAAATTAAATTTTTACGTAAATATCATTCGGAATTTGGAAGAAAATCCGGCTTCTATGATGAAGATGATGCGTGATGAAATGACTGTTTTGGTTGAAAATGTAATTAAGATATTAATTGATGAAAAAATGCTTATAGTTGCAGATAAATATGCCAAAGACCATATAAAAGCAGACACACACGAAACGCCAATATTTCAGACAAATGAATATAATAATAAACTGATTGGTTATTTAGGCCAAATAGCATTTAAAAAGTTTCTAACAAAAAATAAAAATATTAGAACAGATTTTCCAGAAGTCAATATGGATGGAAGTCCAGATATTTATGATTTTAATATTAAAGGATTTAAAATAGATGTCAAAACTTTGTTATGGAATGAATATTGGGAAGATAACACTCATCCTAACTGGAGCATCGATCCGTGTCATATCATTACGTTGGTCGATTTAATAACAAAATTTTTCTTTTTAATTCCCCAGATTCAATTAAATATTGACGATTTTTTTAATCCATCTTTTAATTGGAAAAAAAAGAAAAATATTCCAAAGGATATTTATTGGGCATTATTCTTAAAGAAGTCAAATACGGGTTTTATAGATTCTGAAGTTTATATTATTGGGTGGTGTAAATACCAAGATATTATAAAAGCCAATGAGAAAAAACAGTTTTTTAGATTCAACCCAAAATATCACACAAACATCGCAATTCCTTTAAAAGAATTAAATTCAAATGATGATTTTTTTACACTTACAAAGACATAAGAAAATGAAACAACTATTGGACGTGAATTAAACTTTTTTATCGTTGTTCGTTACGGAATTCCCCTCGTCGTTTTAAAGTAAGCAAAAATTTGGATGAAACGTAACCGTTAAACTTTTGTTATGAAAATTGCAAAGTATTTTTTGTTTTCGTCTTATGAAGTTTAACGAAGGCACCAATTAATTTTCAGCGATAAGAAAATACGCTAGGGATATTCATCATCTATGAACACTATATAATAATCTCCCTTATACTCTCCAAATCCCTCGGCCTCAAAACCATCACTCGCATCCCAGCAGCTGCCAAAATCATTAATTTTCTCTCAAATTTCTCATTGTACTCAAAATCATCCATTCCTTTGTATTCAATAATCAAGTTGTTCAAACCCGGCAAGATAAAGTCTGGCCTTATCCATTCACCGTTTACTTCAATCAAGGAATCGTATATGTAATCTATTTCGCATTCGTAAAGCCTGTCTGCAATTACTCTTTCTCCCTCTGACTGCACGCCATGGCCTGCTATTGTCATAAAATTTAGATTTCTTTCTATTTCTTTGTTGAATTCTTCTCTCATGCTTACTTCTTTACTTTGAAAGCCCACAAGTTTTGCAAATGCTAATGCCATTTCGAACATAAAATCACCTAATGAAAATATCATTGATGTTTTTGTATAAATATTTAACGCATAGAAATGGTTTATGTTTAAACGAAAGGGATTGTACTAACCATGTTTAAACTTAAGTAAATAGTGAAAGAATTAACAAAATTAATCTAACAGTTCTATGAATCTTGAAGGCTCAAGATCCTTGTATGTGTTGAAATCTGAATAAGTCACAGTCAAAAACTCTTTTGCCCTCGATACTGCAACATAAAAAAGCCTCAACTCGCTATCCAAGTCAATAATACTTATCGTGTTTTTGTAAAATGGGAGTATCTCTTCATTGCAGCAGGCAATATAAACATGCTGCCACTCGAGCCCCTTTGCGCTGTGGACCGTGCTTAGAGTTACTCTGTCTTTTCCTTTCTCTTTTTTTTCTATATCCAATGTGTCATCAAGAAAATCAATTATACCCTGTTTTGTGAATGGGTATTCTTTCAGTAAATCTTTTATGACTTTGAGGTTTTCAAGTTTATCTTCAACCTTTTCAGGATCATCGGCATACTTAGACTGCAGCATTTCCCTGTATTTGAGAAGACCCATAAAAACATCTGCCGGGTTAGTTGCATCAATTCGCAGGGCTTCCCTCAATTCAATCAAGCGATTGGAAAGTTTATCATTAAGGTCAAGTTCACGTGTGTAATTAAGCGTTTCAACTATACTGCACTTTTTTTTCTTGGCAAATTCTTCCAATATTTTTATTTTGGATTTTCCGAATCCCTCCAGCAACATTACAATCCTTTCGAAATCAATTAAAGACGCAGAGTTTACTTTTATTTTCAAGAAAGAAAGTATATCCTTTATTTCTGCCCTGTCGAAAAAACTCCTAGACTTTGACAAATGGCACGGAATACCTTTTTTGATAAACTGCCTTTCAAAAATTTTGCCTATGTAATTTGTTCTGAACAAGACTGCAATCTCATTTATGTTATTCCCATTTTTGATTAATTTTTTGACATCATTTACTATAAAATCTGTTTCATCGTCAAAATCTTCAAAAGAATTCACCTTTATATTGTGCCCCATTTCTTTAGTGCATGTTAAGCGTTTGTCAATCTTGAAGCGCATACTTTTGATAGTATTGTTGATTGCCTTAATTATCTTGCCGGAAGACCTGTAATTATCAGTCAAAGTTATCGTATTAAAATGTTTATTGAACTTGAAAACAAGGTCATTGGAAGACCCGCGCCACTCATAAATATTTTGGCAGTCATCTCCAATTAAACACAGATTATTATTCCCCAGCAGATTAAGTATTTGCATCTGCACAAAATTCAAATCCTGAGCTTCATCTACCATTATTTGCTTAAATTGCTCTTTGTATCCTTTCAAAATTTCAGGGTTTTCTGAAAACAACTTATAAGTAAGCAGAAGTATATCATCAAGGTCTATCAGATTGTTTTTTCTCAAATAAGATTCATATTCTTTATAGACGGAAGGAACCAGCTTCATAAGCTCGCCCTTTATTGCCAACAAGTCATCGCCCAGCATTATTTTTTCCACTCTTTCCTTATCAGAGCTGTCATAAGTAGAACTGTCTATCATGTCTGCAGTAAGACAGGCATTCTTGAATCTGGTAATTCTGTACAAAAAAAATCTTATGCTGTCCTTTTTGCCATCAACCTTTAATTTGAGAAGAATATTTTTAATTATTTTTTCCTTGTCATTTTCATCGGTAATGGTGAATCCATGGCCGGAAAGCAAAATGGAGGAGTATTTTCGCAAAATCTTCAGGAAAATTGAGTGCATAGTTCCTATGAATTCAGGCAGCTTGCCTGTCCTAGCCTCAATCTTTTTCATCATGTCTTTTGAAGCCTTGTTTGTGAATGTAGTCATCAAAACCTGATTGGTTTTGTATCCGTGATTATTTACGAGATTTGCATATCTTTCAATGATAGTTGTAGTCTTGCCAGTTCCTGCGCTCGCCAAAATCAAAAGATTGCCTGCAATAGTGTTTATAGCTTCAATCTGCTTTTCATTCAATTCGATTTTTTTATGCTCTAATTTTGTGTTTAGCATTTACAACGGACTCCTTATTTTTTTATTAAAACTTCTTGGACATACATCAACAGGTCGGTTGGCTCTATAATTCTATAAGTTTGATCATCTTTTAAATGAACCAATAAAGAGTCGTAAACTTCAATGCCATATTCTTGCTTTAAGAGATACATATAGACTGCAACCTGTAAAGAATACTGATAAAATTTGTTATGTGGTAATTCTTTCAATTTGCCTTTTGCCATGCTCCAATATTCATCCTTTTCTATTTCCTTATTGGAAGTTTTCCAGTCTAATATGTAGAGCTTGTTGTTTTTCTCATTCAATAGAACTAAATCAACTGTTCCTGCCAATTTATGTTTCTTTGAAAAAATTATAACTTCACAACCTAAAATCTTAAAATGGGGATTATCTTCTAAGAAATGTATAACATGCTTAACTTTGTCCAATTCTTCAGCGCATAGCTTATTTCCATTGCATAATTTTTCAGCTAAAAAGTGGGTATGAGTTCCATTATCTCTGATTTTATTCCAATCCTCTAAAATTTGTTTATGACTTACTCCCCTGCGAGCTGCAACTTCCCTGGCCACCCTTTCAGCATCAAACGGAAAAAAATCTTTTAATCTTGTAGTAACCGAATCCAATTGTACATCCTTAAGAATTGTATATCTATGATTATCTTCATCAAACTTTAAATTAAATTCTTTATTGTGTTTTGAAATTTTTTCTATTGTATTTCTCATTGTTTAACACCCCAATATCCGCAAAAACTTAGACAAGACTTGGTTCCTAATCATAATGGTGACCTCACTTTCTTAATTTCTGAGGCTATGAATTCTTTATATTTGTCCATGTGCGCCATTTTATGATGATTTGGGCAAAGCCCTGTTAAATTATCCAATTTATTGTTGTTATGGTTTTTATCAATGTGATGCAATTCCACAATAATATCAAACTTACATATCATGCATTCTTTTGTAATTTTCTTGTACAACTCAAAGTCAAGACCATTATGCCACTTTCTGATATTATAAGCTTTAGTTAAGTGATAATAATTCAGTTTGTTGTAACAATTTTTACACAAACCCTTTGCAAAAATACTCTTATTCTTCTTGCAGTCTTTGCATATTCCTTGTCTTCTTCCATATGCAGAATAACAGTAAAAGCACATACCTTTAGCTTCTAGTCTTTTTGTCTTCTTACATCTTTTACATTTACCGGTTCTTGTAGTCTTTTCACTCATTGTTTAACTCCACAGCTCACACAGAAACTAGCATTTACTGGCAGTGAAACCCCACATTTGAAACAAAATTTTGTTTTAGAAGAATTACTATTTTCTGCGGTATTGAAATTTTCTGTTTTTCTTCTCTTTGCCAGCTTTATCCGTTCAGCTTCAGCCAATCTGAAATAAATTTGCGTTGTTCTGATATCTTCATGGCCCATGTCCTGGCGCAGCTCCTCAATTGAGATAGTTGGGTTTTTCAACACTCTGAAAACCCCGTAAGTATGCCTGAGAAGGTGGGGATGCAAGTCATGCGATAGCGTTTGTATTGACTTTGAAATATTATCCATAAATTTTTGTATGTTTCTGGGAGTGAATGGTTTGCCATCGCTATTCAAGAACATCGGCCTGTAATCAATATCATATGAATTTTTAAAAATGGGATTTGTAGCACAATTGTATTTGTCTTTAAAACCCAGCAGAAATGTGATGAAATCTTCATCAACATGCGTCCAGCGCCACTTTTTGCCTTTGCCAAGGACATGAATCCGGTTATTGTCCTTGTCAATATAATCAGTATCAAAGCTGCAGAGCTCCTGCACCCTGAAGCCACCGCCAATAAAAGATTTAATGATTGCATGCTGTACTTTCTTAATGTTGGAACTTTGGTATTTTCCATAGAATCCATCAACCAAATCAATATCATCAAAAGTGAGATATTCCGGCTCTGTGTTTTTTACCTTCTTTTTCCGCAGCTGCTCAAATTGAGCTTCTGTTATGTACTTGCCCACAATACTTTCTTTGGCCTGCTCTATTTCCCGGATGAGCTGCTTGCGCTTCAATGGCATGATTACCATGGGCTGCGAGCTCACTTCAAGGAGAATCTTCTTCAAATCAGTTTCAGTGAAATAGAAACTTGCCGGCTTGGTTTTGTAGTCTATCATATTACGCTTTAGAAGCAAAAAGCGAACTAATTTATATATTTTGGTATTTTAGTTCGCTTTAGATGTAAAATCATTACGTATAATAAGTATTATGCGTAATACCTCTTTTTCTTCATTTTTCCCCTACAACCGAAAGTGTTAAATATTTGTAGTGCCCTGAATTTTTACATGGCATTCATACGTTCCAAAATCCACAAGAACAAGAACAAACCGCCACGCGTATATTACTTCCTTGTCAAAAACTACCGGCAAAAAGGCAAAAAGACGCCTAAGCAGGCCCATGTAGCCTTCCTGGGCAGATATGATGGAGAACCCAGCAAAGACCAACTTACTAAGGATTTTCCCCAGCACGCAAGACTCTTCGAAGAGTATTTTCATAAAAGAGGGTTAAAAGCTGACAAAGCACTGAAAAAAGCCAAATCACATTTGGATTCTGCCAGGTCGCAACTTGAAAATCTTCAAAGTGACTATGAGCAGCATCTTAATTCTTAATCTGTAGTGCCCTGTTTTTACTATTAATATTTTTATCTATTTTATCTATATTGAAAATAAAAGATACAATGGTGTGTTTAAACGAATCCTCTATGTGCATAGTAACTCCGCACTAACTCCGTATTATTACGCAGTATTTACGCACTTTTATTTTAAATTAGCCAAATTTCTCACACATCCATAGATTATACTACGAGAATTTGTTACGTGCAGTAACTCCGCACTAACTCCGTATTCCACGTAGTTACTGCGTAGAATAGAAAGATTTATATACTCAGTCATCTAAATGGTTCAAAGGTGATTAACATGGCAACTTATGACAAAAACTTCGATGTTGAGGATATTCAGGCTTTATTTTTAAGCCAACTGATTGAGCTTACAAGGTTCAAAACAGCAAGAAATGCACAAAAAAGTGAGAGTTCAGTAAAAAGGACTTTAGGCACTATGAATTTAGTTAGTTTTTGACATTTATTTTCATATATAGCTTATGAGTGGGAGCAGAAAAAATGTGGCATGAAAAATTAGGACTGAAAGAGGATCCGTTTGACATCAGAAACCCCTCCCAAAAGCTAATAGGGGAAGATGACCAGGAAAAGAAGCTTACTAAGTTCATTTCGCAAGGCAAAGCAATTCTCCTTCATGGCCAAACTGGCTCCGGAAAAACAACAATGATTACAAACATATCAGGGAAAATTAACGACGACAGAATCGAGGAACTTAAAGGATGCAAGTGCATTTTTTACGGCGACAAAGACAATCTTAAAGATTTTTCGCGAAGGCTTTGGAAACATAAATTGTTTTCATTTGGAAAGCCGCTTATTGTAATGCTAGACGAAATCGCATTCGGCAATGAAGACGATGTGATGATGATAAGCGCCGCATGGGATAGTCAAAAAATCAAATCTGTCGTCTACGTGCAAATCAGCGAGACCCCGAAATTTGACAAGTTGTGGAGAAGAATCGGAGATTTCAAAGTCGAGATGCGCCTAATTTCGGAAAAAGAGATATATGAAATGCTCAAGCTGCGCCAGGGCGAACTCAAGATTTTTGATGATAATGCTCTCAGGTATGTAAGCTACAATTGCGGCAACAGCCCAAGCCTTGCGCTTCAAAGATGCAGCTGGATAGCAGATGAGCTTGGCAAGCACAATCAAGCGGTTTCTTTAGAAGAAATCAAGCAATTTTATCAAGAAAACTTAAAAACATCTCCGCTGTCGAAATTGAAAGAACCTGTTAATGAGCCGGACTCAAATGATCCTATTGACAAGCTCAGTCTATTCCCTCTTGAAAGGGATATAGTCAGGCAGCTGCACATAAGCCCTATGACAATGCGGCAACTTTCTGACGCACTAAAAACAGACTTAAACACAATAAGCTCGAGAATCAGCAACTTAAAAAAGCATAAGAAAGTACTTGTGCTTGACAAAAAAAGACCGCAGAAGTATGGGTTGATTCCTGCTTTCGAAATGAGTTTGTTGACTGACGTGAAAGAGTATCCCACCAAAAAACATGAGGAGGAAAATAAGTAGTTTAAAAAATACTACGAGTTTTATATTTGGTGGGAATTAGTGATTATATGAAAACTAAAACAGAAAATATTTTTAAAGAATGGTGTAATAATAATGGTTGGAGTTATGTGAAGGCTGTTTATAGAAGAAATACTGATAAAAACTTTCCGTATCCATACAATTTGATAGAGCCACTTGTTAATATTAGCAAAGGTTTGCAAGGATGGAATGGCAATGAAACCGAATTCTTGCTTGCATCGGGATTCCCAGATTATTTTATTTATAAAAGGGAAGTTAAAATATGCAAACATTGCGAAAGCCAAAAAATTGTTTTCAAAAATGGAAGATTTGTTGAAGTGAAATCACAAAATGGATATCTCAGACCCGTTCAAAAAGAGTGTTTTAAACGCATCATTAAAAAATCACATTTTAAAATTGTTGTTGCAAACATAAGTAATAATAACATTGAATTCAAGAAGTTTAACTAAAATGTCCAAAAGGAATAGAAACATTTTGCCTCTTGCTGCAATGGAAAAATTGATGAAGAATTTTGGAGCCGACAGAATTTCCGATTCGGCAAGAAAGGCATTGGCTGATGTATTAAATGAGGATGCCGAGCAGATATGCAAAAAAGCGATTGATAATTCAAAGCATGCAGGGAGAAAAACCATCACAGACGAAGACATTATTTTAGCAGCTCGGCATTTGCGTTGAGAAATAAACTCATTGCTAACAAAAACTTTAAATACAAGTAAGAAAATGAATGATGCAGAAATTAGAAAAGACGGTGAAGCGGTGGATTTGGGCAAAAATAAAATTAGTTATAATTCTTTTTTAGATAGCGTGAGTTATCGAGTTGGGGGAAGATTAAAACAAGAAATTCCCCCTACATGACCCCAATAAATCAATACGAAGCGGAAAAGGAAACTTCCAAGCTGCACGTAAATAAGGACATTGAAAGCACTTCAAGTTATATAACTCTTTCTGACAATTTCAAGCGCTGCAGACTTATACACGTTCAGATCCTAAAATTGCTATACAAAGAGAATAGGCCTGTTGGATTTCCAAAAATGTATGAAAAACTCAAAGTGCTTGGCACTGAAAAAACAGTCAGGAATAAAATAAAAGAATTAGAATCTTGGGGCATGATTGAGGTTATTCATACAAGGGTTTTGATTGTATCTCCCATTATTGGAAAGGAAAAAGATATTGTTAATTTAGTGACATCATTTTACAACAAGATGGGTGACACGTTCTAATGCAAAACCTCAGAGTGATAGACAAAGGCGGAAGGCCCAGAAAAGAGTTTGTAAGGCATCACATCCTGGATTTAATTTCGAAGCTCAAGTATGCTTATCCCAAAAGAGTTCACCAGGAATACTCTAAAGAAATCAAGGATGAAAGCCAGCAAGTGTCTTACATGACCATTCTAAGATATATGGAACAGATGGCTAAAGAAGACGGGCCTTTGAAAAGGACGCCTGCAAGTTCTGAGAAAGAAAACACAGTTTATCTTTACCAATTAAGAATGGAAAGAGACCAAGTTATGTAACTGATTTAGCAAACTTATTCTTTGATATAGTTGAGCGCTTGGCTTCCTATCTTCTTTATTATTAAACTTAAATAGTGTAGTATCATTTTCAATCAGTCACAAAAGATGCCCAATCAATAACAAAAGCATTCCGATGAGTAACAAAACTAGTCCAATCGGTCACAAAACTATTCCTTTCAGTAACAAAACCCTTTCTATATATTTTTTTGAATGATATAATATATAATAAAGAAAGAATAGAAGAAAGAAGAAGATAAAAAGGGCGCGAGAGCGGGCGTGCCAACTAATAGTTTTGCAATTTTTTCCTATCAATAACAAAACCACTTTTGTGACTAATTTAGTATATCTTTCAGATATATATTTAAATAAAGTTTTTCAGGATTTAATCATATTGGGTGGTTTGATATGAAGAAACAAAAAGAGGCAAAATGGCAACGGCAACAAAACCACCGCAGGATTATTCTTTTAAGATAGAAGATTTGCCCGGTGTTGGAAGTAACACGGCGGATAAATTGAAGTCAATGGGTTATGCTGATGTAAAATCCATAGCTATGGCTTCCCCGGACCAGCTTGTTTCAGAAATGGGCATGGGCAAGTATATGGCAGAAACTCTGGTACGAAAGTCCAGGGATGTAGCAATCTGCAGCGATTTCGTTTCGTGTGATCTTGAATACATCCGAGAGTGCAAGCAAACAATAAGAATCACAACAGGTTCAATGGCATTGGATGGGCTTATCGGCGGCGGAGTGGAATTAGGCAAGATAACCGAAGCGTACGGTTCCGCCAACGCCGGCAAGACGCAGCTTGGTCTGCAGCTTGCAGTTAATCTCCATAGGATGTCTGAAAACTATGTAACGGTGTACATAGATACTGAAAACACATTCACGGCTTCCAGAGTTCACCAAATAGCTGAATGCAGGGGAATGAACCCAAAGAAAGTGCTTAATTCCATAAAGCTAGTGCGTACCTTGGATACAACAGATTTAAGTCATTATGTTGAAAGAATAAAAGACCTGATTCAGTCCAAGCATGATGTAAGATTGGTCGTAATTGATAGCCTGCTTGCTCCATTCCGTTCTGAGTTTGTTGGCAGGGAAGTTTTGGCAGAAAGGCAGCAGAGAATAGCTTCATTGCTTTACAATCTAAAGAAATACTCTCAGACATATAATTTTGCTGTTTATTTTACAAATCAAGTGATGACAAAGCCGGACCAGATTTTTGGCGATGCAACTATAGCAGTCGGCGGCCACGTTGTATCTCATTTCAGCCATTATAGACTTTACTTAAGAAACGGCAAAAAAGGCATGAGAATTGCAAAATTAACAGACTCTTCAAATATGCCAGAAGGAGAAGTTGCGTTTGCGATAGATGGGAAAGGCATTGCGGATGCATAAACATAATCAACATTAAAATCAATAAAAATAACAATGGAATTAACAGATGAGGAAAGAGGAATTGTGTTAATGGCATGTTATGTCGGAGAACATATACTTGATGAGTATTGCAATAAAAAATTTCAAAAATGGAAAGAAGAAATGGGTTATAAATAACGTCGGCATTTTTCCTTGCTTACGCAACCTTTGCTATCATAAAATAATTTAATAGTAAATTCACATACAATTAAAGAGGTAATAAAAATGACAGAAACACAAGACTCGTATGCAGAGCTTTTTGACAGGTCTCAAAAAGAGAGAAATAATCCAGACTTGCTTCCTTTAGTAGCCGATTTTTACAATCTTATGCATGAATCAGCTTCGGAAAAGGAAAGAAACAACCAGGCCCGCATTGCGGAAAATATGAGAAGACTGCTAAAGGAAATCTATGAAAAAAGAGAAAGAAAAATAATAAGTATGGCTCTGGACAAAAGCCGGACAAAAACATTTTTGATTGATACAACAGCTTTGCTGGAAGAAGAAAAAGAGATGTTTGAAAGCTTTGTTGCTGCGTTTGATAAATTCAGAGACTCAAAACTTAAGCCAATTCTTTCAGCGCATGCAAAGGAAGAGATAGGTGTCGAATTTGATGAAAAACAACTTATCATTGCTTAAATGCCTGAGCAATCATTCTTCATTGAGCCAAAGGAAGAAGCTGAAGCTCTGCTCGAAAGAAGAAAATTGATAAATTTGTTCAAAGAAAAATACAATGTTGCGCTGTTATCAAGAATTTTTAACATATCAAGATCAGCCGTATATAATGATTTTGGGCATTCTATTAGAGATGTATGCTTAGCCGAAAGGTTGTATTGCAATGAAGAAATTAAATTGAAAAGCAACGCTTGGTCAGGCAGCATAATTCAATACGAGAATTACTTTTTTTCTAACATACTCCTAAAAATGAGGTTGTTAAGACTTAAGCTTGATACAGCACCGAAGCAAAGATGGATGCAGCAGCACGGCTTCAGCCCGTTTATCCATGCGATAAATGAAGGCAAATTAAAAAATTATGGAATAATCAACATGACTGATTTTTGGAAATATTTAGGTATGAAACTGAATTATGAAAAAGGAATATGGAGTTTCAATGTGCAAGATTACGCAGCTTATTTTAAGAAAAATATCTTGCCGGAAATGATTAAACAGGGCATTGACCCAGCATCAGCTCCAAGCACTCCCTGGCTTGACAAAAACGGATATTCAGTTTTCAGGAGAATGATAAGGAAAAAACTGCTTCTTACCCACAATCAATTTTTTAAGAGTGTAGGATTGAAAATATGGGAAAAGAACAAATGGTCTTGCAATCTTTCTCAATACAAAGGCATAATTGCAAATCAGATTTACCCAAGAATGTTGCAGGAAGGCTTAGACATAAACCAACGCCCCAGGCATTATTGGCTCAGAGAAAACGGATTCAGACCTTTCATGGCAGCAATAGAGCATGGAAGATTGAAAGATTACGGCGTGAACTGTATGGGCGATTTTTGGGGCAAAATAAACTCATCTGTATGATAAGTTAGGCCCATAGGCAGCAGGAGCATAAGCCGGCATGTATATATCTTCAGGCTCCGTGAAATACGACTTAACCCTTTGAGCACTTCTTTGATAGCTGTTTTTAACCTTCGCAACTGCGTTATTTATTTCAGACGCGGCAGTTTCAATTCTGCTAAACGCATCATCGGCAACTTTTTTTAAACCCCATCTAAGAATTTCAGATTTTGATGTATTATATTTAGAGGCCAAGCTCTCTAACGTATGCTGGTCAGCAGTTTCTAACGCTATATGCTCCCTGGCATTTTTTCTATTTCCAATAGTGCCATCTTGTATGCTCATTTTAGACACCTCCGAAATACCATTACCCCCGAGTAACTACTGGAAACACTACTATTTAAAGCTTTCGTTTTTACGTCGTCTAAAAACCCTAAATTTAGCCGATATAGGCAGTATTAGGCTGTTACATCTCTAATACTTAATATCTATATAGAAAATAAATAGGCACAAAAGCTATTTAAATGGGTTTTACCACTAGTAAAACATAACAAACCGAGGTGGTTTTCATGGGAGATTGGAAAATTGTTGGAGATGCAATGGTGGAGGACGAAGATGAAGAGTAAATTGCAGCAAATAGCAATTCGAGTAGCACCATTAATTGAAGGGTGGAGATTTGCGCACGCAATTTTTGCGATGGTAATGATAAGTGCTTGGATTGCAAGCCATAAACGGTGATCGCAATGCAAAAAGAACTTGAGCGCAAATTCCTAGCGCTTGCAGAGAAATTTTTAGCAAGAGTTAAGGAATTGCACGAAAAGCATGGAGAAGATTGCAGCATTGATATTTTGATTAGGTCGAACGAAGACGGCCTAGGAGGGCAAAATGGAATCTATAATAGATGAAGCGCAGGATTTTGAAAGATACCCAAAATTAAGGGAAGAGATGAAAAACAAGGGAGATACAGCAATTGTTACCTTTGTGAAAGAAGAGAAAGTTGTAGATGAAGATATACTGAAGGCCGCATTGGAGCGCAAGGGCATTTCAAATATCAAAGCTACTAAATCAGTTGTGATTATTGCCGAAAAGGAAGACGGGCAAAAAAAGGAAATCTGGCACAAGGCAACGGATTTTACAGCCATGAAGCAGCTTAAGGCTATCAAGGATGCAAACGGCGGCACTTTGAAAGGTGCCAGAGTTGAAGTCACAAGGCTTGCTGTAAACAGCCCTAAAGAGCCTAATTGGAAGTACGAGCCGGTCAGGGAATAAAGAAAGGTAAGGTTCCCCGTACCCCTCCTACCAAAGAAAATGAGGTGTAAACAAAATGGAAAAAGACTCGCACAAAATAAGACTTTTGTTAAGCAAGATTATAGTGGATTTACATTGTCAGTTACATGACGGTGGCGAGCCATGTAGTACCTGTTGGCTAAATGCTTGCAGGAATATGATCGAGGCAAATAGATTAATGAAAATATAGCTAAAGGTGATAAAAATGAAAAAATGCCCTTATGACGGACAAGATTGTAAAGACTCTTTGGGTTGCAACATGGGAATATGCACCAAAGAAGTTGACGACAAGATTGATGACTGGTCAGAAGAACATGGTTGGAATGACTGAGGCAATATCAATGAAATTGAAAAGAAAAAGAAAGTAAGGTTTCAGGCTTCCTACAAAGAAAAAGGAAATGGAGAGCAGGGCCGCGCCGACGCTTGTTCTGGCTGTCGCCACCCCCCCCATATTGTTGGTGTGGCTCTGCACCTTCAAATAAGAGAAAGAAAATGAAAAAAGAAAACAATGAATTTCCAATGATGCACTTAATCGAGATGGCGCACCAAAAGGCCGTTCAATACAAAATTACAGAAAGGAACACGCCTTATCACAAGGTTGTAGTGGCAATGGAAGAGCTTGGGGAAGTGTGCAAGGCGATGCAGGAAAACAAAAGAGAAGAAATTGTCCAGGAGCTGGCAGATACGTGCGTTGTGTTGTTTATACTGCTCAAGCATCATGCGAAAAGCAGCGAGGAAATTTTGGTCGGTTTTCAAAATTCAATAAATAAACTGAAATGAGGGGAAAGGAATAGAAAAGGTTCAAAATGGAAACAGCAAAATCATTGTTTTGGGCTGAGAAATACAGGCCGCCGAAATTTGAGGACATTATCGGTCTAGATTCGTCTATACCCAAGCTTGTCAAAGATGACATGCCCAACCTTATTTTCACCGGCACGAAAGGAACCGGCAAGACCTCGACAGCCTATGCAATCATTAAAAAATTGGGATGCGACCGCCTTGTTTTGAACGGTTCCGATGAGAGAGGTATAGACATAATAAGGCACAAAGTGAAAGAATTTGCATCAACAAGGTCAAGCAATGGAAGATTCAAGATTATTCTAATAGATGAAGCGGATTACTTGACTCACGAGGCCCAGGCCAGCTTAAGAAAGCCGATGGAAGACCATGCGAAAAACTGCAGATTTATTCTCACAGGAAATTTTGAAAGCAAAATTATCGATGCAATAAGTGACAGCAGATGCCTGGCTTTCAGATTTAAGGAAATTCCTAAAAGCGAACTGAAAAGATTGGCTGAAAAAATACTGAAAAAAGAAGGGGTTTTTTGCAATCCTGCCGACATAGATAAAATAATAGATTTTTGCTATCCGGATGCAAGAAAAATGATAAACAAGCTGCAGGAGTATTCTGTATCAGGCAAATTAGACATAAAAAAACTTGAAAGTGTTACAAACATTCAAAAATTATTTGATGATTTGAGGAACGGCAAATTCGATGAAATAAGAAAAAATCTCATTGCCCAAAATCCGGATTATGAGCTTCTGATGAAAGAAATATCAAGATATGTTCTTGACTTGAAAATGGACATAAGCAAAAAGAAAAAGCTCGTCATTGCATTGGCAAAGCATATTTACATGATATCTTCAGTTTTTGAAAAAGAAGCGATATTTGCAGGCTTCTTAGCCAAGGCAGAGGAGCTGCTGAAATGACTGAAAAATTGAGCTTATTGGACGAGTACAAGATTTTTTTCAATGGAAAGGAAGAAGATTTAAGCAGGATTAACGATGCAAATCTTTTTGTGCTGAACAAATGGCTGTCATTCAACAGAAAAAATATTGAGATATGCTCATTCATCAACAAAGTCATTTCAAGGGTTCCGCCGGAATTGGTGAAGTGGCTTTTGTATCACGGCATAGACAAAAAGAACATGCACATAAAATATCTTAAAGCTGCAAATGATGAAAGCATTGAAACAAAAAAGAATTTAGCCCAAAACCTCAAAATGTCATTAAGGGAACTGAATGAATTTTGGCCATTGGTGAAGCCAAAACTCGATGAAGGGATTTTTTGCACGCAGCTTGGTTATTATTTCAAAAGGAGAGAAGCAAAATGAAAAGAATAACCGACGCCGGGAAGCAGCTCGACGATGAGGCATGCAGCATTGCTCAAGAAACCTATTTATGTTCACGAATTAAGGAATGTCAACTCGCTCAAAGAAGAAGAAAAGAAAAGGGAAGAAATTATGTTGTTTGAAAGAGCGATGCAGCATATATTTAATGGTAATCCAAAGGAGGATATGAGATGAAAGGATTCATTGTTTATGCAACATACAGAATTCACGACAGGAAGCCTTATGTTTACCTATTCGGCAGGCTGGAAAACGGTGAAAGCTTTCTGGCAATTAATGAATATGCCCCTTACTTTTGCATAAGAAAGCAAGACGCAGAAGTTGTTAAAAGCTTGACAAATTTCAAAATAGAAGAAACCGGATTCAAGAACAAAAAAGGAGAAGAAGTTGTAAAAATTATTGTCGGCATTCCGGCCGACGTGCCGCCGCTGAGAGAAAAAATTGAAAGGAAAGGAATTCAAACGTTTGAGGCGGATATTCTTTTTGAAAGAAGATACTTGATTGACAATTATCTCAATTCTTCGGTTGACATAGACGGCAAATTTGAGAAGGGAGAAAATGTCAATAGAATTTACAAAGAAGCAAAATTAACTCCTGCAGAATATTTTCCAAAGCTTAAAATTCTGAGTTTTGACCTTGAGACCAACAGGCAGGCCTCGATAATTTATTCAATAGCAATGGAGTGCGATGATTTCAAGAAAGTTTTGATTGTAAGCGACAAAAAGCTTGAGCATGCTATTTCTTTTAAGAAAGAAAAGGAAATGCTTGAGTTCTTCAAGAAGAAATTAATGGAGCTTGACCCGGATGTTTTGACAAGCCATAACGTCATAGACTTCGATATGAAGGTTTTAAGGGACAGGTTTGACGCTAACAGAATAGCCTACACTTTTGGAAGAATCCCGGACAGAATTAGATTGAAGATTGAATCTGGCTTCAATAGAAGCAGCACAGCAGACGTTCCTGGCAGGATTGTTCTTGACAGCCTGCAGCTGCTTAAGCAGTTCAAGGTAAAGCTTGTGGATTACAGCCTTGATACAGCCGCGCGGGAAATATTAGGTGAAAGCAAACTTATTCATGGCCACAACAGAGTTGATGAAATTGACAGGATGTACAAAGAAGACCAGCAGGCGCTTGTCAATTATAATCTCAAAGACGCGGAGCTTGTCTTGAAAATACTGGAAAAGAAAAGATTGGTTGATATATGCGTCGAGATATCACTTCTGACAGGAATTCAGCCGGATAAAATCAAAGGAAAAATTGTTGACTTTGACAGCATCTATTTGAAAAGGATGCGAAAAAGAGGAATAGTTGCTCCCACTTCTGGAAGATATGTCAAAGAAAAAGATAATGTAGGAGGCTATGTGATGGAAAGCATTCCTGGCATATATGAATGTGCCATGATATTTGACTTCAGAAGCATGTATCCCAGCGTTGAGTGGACTATGGGAATTGATCCATTGACTCTTGTTGATGACCCGAATGTTAAGCCGGAGAAAGGAAAGCACGTCATTGCTCCAAATGGTGCGGTATTCCTTAACCAAGACACGATAATGGGTGAGATTATCGAGGAGTTTCTTGGAAAAAGGGCAATAGCCAAGGCAGAGAAAAATGAAGTTGCTTCTGAAGGACTTAAGGTTTTGATGAACAGCATTTTCTACGGAATTTTTGCAAATCCAAATTGCAGATGGTTTTCAATGCCAATGGCGGGGGCCATAACAACATTTCCCCAGGAGCTTGGGCATATCGTTGCAAAAGAAATGGAAAGATTCTGCAGGGAAGAATTGAAATTGAAGAATGCAGTTGTGTTTTACCGGGACACGGATTCCTTCATGCTCCACCTGGGCATTAAAGACTACGACAAAGCTAAAACTTTGCAAATTGTGATTAGAGATTACATTAACTCGTTCCTTGATAAATACATCAAGGACAATTTTTCCAGAGTCAATCACATGTTTTTGGATGCAAAAAGGGTTTATCTGAAATTTGTAATGCCCAAGCTCAGGAAACAGGATGTCGACACGGAAATTGGAATAAAAAAGAAATACTGTGGATACTACATAGAGAATGGCAAGGACAAAATAGATTTTGTAGGCATGGAGTATATCCATACAGATGTAACAGATATGGCCAAGAAATTCCAATACGATGTTTATTATAGATTTTTCAAGGGAATGGATTTCAAGAAAGTTGTAGTGCAGTTTGTGAAAGAGGGAAAATACGACGAGATGCTTGTTTACAGAAAGAACATGAGCAAGGATCAATCAAGCTACGAGAAAATAACCCCGCCCCACGTGAAAGCTGCAAGATTATTGCTGCAAAGAAAGGGAAGGATTGAATCAAACCTGATAGAGTATGTCATGACAATTGACAGAAGCAACGGCAAAAAGGAAAGCACTCCCGAGCCTGTAGGTTTTGCAAAGAATCCTATAGATTATGACCATTACATAGAGAAGCAGTTAAGGCCTGCTGTCGAGCAGCTGTTTGAGCTTGCCGGTATAAGCTTTGATGAATTAATCAGAGATAAAAGGCAGAAAGCGATGACTGATTATTGATTTTTACATATCATTTTATTTGTCCTAGGATGTTTAGATAATACTTGTAGTCGTATACTAAAGAATATGCTAAATACAAAAACAATAAAATACAAATAACAATTATCCCGAAGTAAATTAATTTCTCATTTCTTGTGTTTAACTTTTGGTTTTGCTTTAAAGGTTTTATGTACATGACCATGCCCAATATGATAACAGATAGCAGGATTAGCAAGTGCTCATTGAATAATACGTAATTGTCAAAGCTTTTGTAGAGATTTCCTCCCCTTTGGCAACTTTTGCCTATATCGAGTGGTATTTCTTGGCCCGTGTTAGTTATTAAAGTATTGGACATAAGCAGCTGCTTGATTACCGTTTCGGCCAAGAATTTGCTTTTCTGGCACACATGGTCAAATATTCCTTGATAATAACTCCCTACTAAGGTGGAGATTCTGCCTAATTCTCTGACATCTTTAAATAATACCCTAGAGACATGCACACTGTAAACTGCAGTTTTGTCGAGATTCGGAAGCACCATAGGCGTATAAAACCTTTTAATATCAAGTCCGTCTTTTTTTAATTCGTTTATTGCATATTCGATGATTGTATCATCATTTTCCTCATGCCAGATTATGATATCATATTTCCCCGTGCGCAACTTCTCTTTGGTGGACAAAATTATTGGCATTTTCTGCTGAAGTTCTTCATTTTTCAGCTCAGAAGGCGCATTTTCATACCACGATGACTGGTTAGCAACTCCGAGTTTGACCAGGCCTGCGCCGGAGAATAAGTCAACAGGGGTATAAAAACCGACCGTTCCTTCAACAATTTCAATATCATCTGATTTGTAATTATATTTGCTAAGAAGTTCCGGATATTGAGCCATCACTTTCTTATTTTGCGGCAAAAAATGTACTCCATAACCTATTTCTTTTTGAAGTTCTCTTAAGCTAATATTTGAAAAATTGTATATCCGCGAGTTTATTGGATTTTGTTCGTAACCCGGAAATATTATAAGAAAAAAAATGAATGCATTAAGCGCAAGTCTCTGGTATGTTTTCTTCTCTATAAAATTTATGGCTAGCGTAATTGTTAGGATAAGAAAGGGAACGATGGGTGCAGTCATCCTGCCAAATTGAAAATCACCCAAATTTAGCTTTATTGACATAACTATTAAAATAAGCCCAAAAAAACATATTACTGGTGCATGATGTTTTGTTTTTATAAAAGTTAACAGGCATAAAATAAATATTATGTAAAGCAGTAAAAGCAAAACAGGCATGTAAAAAGTTGGCAACATATCAATAAGAACGCTCCCCAGGCTAAGATGAATAATATCTATTTGGGAATGCGCATAGAGGCTGTATACAAGAAAATTTGGATACAGCAATTTAATGAACAGAAATAAAAGCGCGAGCGAAAATATCAGAGTCAGGTATTTTTTTATTTTTTCTTTTTCATAATTCAGGTGTAAAAAAGGACGTTTAAAGTTAATATTGGCAATTTCTAACTTAAAGAAATACATTCCAACTATAATAAAAATTACAGGTGCAGCGTTGAAGCTAGAGTACATGGCTAAAGAAAATAGTGCAGCGGAAACTATCTCCTTAAATTTATAGTTTGTATAGTATAGCGTGTAAAACCCAAAAAATGTGAAGAGTAAGGCAAACGCCTTTTCAGGCTTAGCACTCACAGTTTGCGGATAAATCCATAATAAGCTTAAAAAAATTATGATTAGAAAATGTTTTTTTGTAGTTTCTTTTTGGCTTATTTTAACTAAAAAGTAAATAGTGAATATAAAGAGTGTCAATAAAAAAATTCTTAATGCAATTTGGTAAAAATCATTAAAAACCAATCTAAACAAATAACCTATGCCAAAATATACTGGCCCATAAGGGCATATCAATTGTCCTTGATACAATTTTCCCTGAGCGAAAATGTCAAGGCATGGCTGCCAATCTTTTCCGATTGCTTCCGACCAGGATGTATTATAAAGAAAGTATATACTAATGGCAATTATTGGAACTAACAACAATAAATCCCTCTTTTTTATTTTTAATTTCATATCTGCTTCAAGAAAGACAAGAAGCATTTAAATTTAACGCATCATTTAAAATTGTGTCTCAGACAATCATAAACAATGAACAAATATGGTAGTAAAAGGCGAAATGCTTTCACTTTTCTATTAAAGACAAAACGCCCTTTCCCAATTTGGTCGATTTATAAAATCTACTCCTTTTTGAATTAGGTGTTAGGCACATTACTAATTTCATTTCTGTTAGTTCCTTAAGGCTTCTGCTAACATGCGACATTTTTATGTTTAATTCATTCTGGAGGCTTGTAGGTTTTTTTGCGCCTTTGACTAATGTTGTTAATATTTTTTTTCTATAACTGCTTGAGTCAATTTTACTGGCTAAATCCCACTTGTTTACCATTGTTTTTGTTCTTAAAATACATAATTAATAATAGTTTATTCCCAATTGATTACCATCTACTTACCATAGTTCTAATCAAAAGATTTAAATATTAGTGTATATAAAACGTATATTAATATACATTTAATATCAAAAAGAGGTTAAAATGGGCGTTTTTGGATTGTTTAAAGATGTAAAAACACTTCTAAGCGCTTAAAAAACCATAAAAAATGCCAATTCCGACAGAAAAGGACATCATTGAGTTTGTTTCTAAAGGCAAGCTTGTCAACTATTCAAGAATTGCAAGAAAATTTCATATAAAAAAATTAGCCGTCCCAGATATTATTGAACCTTTAATTAGGCGAAAAATTATTGTCATTGAGAAAGTTGGCTCAAATAAATTCGTGAGGTTTAAAAAATGATTCCTTCACTTGACGAATTAAGGGGATTTCTGCAACAAAACCACAATGCAAACTTTTCTCAAATAGCCAGAAAATTCGAAATTAATAATGTTACGGTTTCAGAGTTGATTAAATCATTTGCGAAGGAGCACATAGTCACCATTGAAAAAATAGGGCAATATAAATTTGTAAAACTGGTAAAATGAAAATATTCCAATATTTAACAATCATTGTTTTATCAAGCATAACTTTGATAGTTCTAAGTTTAGGCCTTTTAGCAATAAGCGGCGGACCATTTATTTTTCCACCCAATTTAACAATTCTAAGTCCTGTGAATAATACAAATTATCCCTCCGCAACAATTAATCTAAGTTGGGTATCGAATGAAACTTTAAAAACATGTACATATGATATAAATAATCAAGGTAATTCGTCTTTAGGTTCTGATGAATTTCGTAACAAAACTATAAGGCTTATTGATCCTAATATTTCTGTTCAGGCAGATTCACAAATAAATTCAGATCAGAGTGAAAATCCAGGAGGCAACTTGGGATCGGGGCATACTTTATACATAAATAGTATTAGACTTGTATATATGAGATTTGATTTAACCAATCTTACTCAATTAGAAATAACAAATGAAGATATAATTAATGCAACGGTATTTTTAAGAACAGGAGAATCTGCACCAGAACAAAGTTATAGGGTATTCCATGTATACAATCATACTTGGAATGAGACTAATATTAGTTATTCAGGTGTAGGGGGGCATCCTTGCGGCAGTATTGATAGTGGTGCACCCACAAATAGTGAACTTTGTAATATTACTCCAATGTTTACATTCTTAGACCCAAGCAATATAGGTATACGCATAGATACTGCAGTTAGAAAAGAATTGAGCGCAAATAATAAAAACGTATCAATTTTTATTTCAGGTTCTGTTTCAAATAATCAATGGCCAGTGTCTAGTAAGGACGCTGGTGATTTAACTAATAATGAAAGTGTTTTACCACGTCTCAATATTACTTATA